>Ga0307416_100000007_pt1 | contig 433284 bp, 352 predicted proteins | sample DK1Cmetagenome_2_FD_203821 | JGI IMG/M metagenome (GOLD analysis project Ga0307416, IMG submission 203821) | Maize rhizosphere microbial communities from greenhouse at UC Davis, California, United States - DK15-C-3 | ecosystem: Host-associated > Plants > Roots > Rhizosphere > Soil | place...
TGATCAGACAAAAAGAAAAATACCTAAAAAAGCTAGCCCAAGAACTGAATTTAAAAGTAATAGAGCCTGACTGACAGGCATGTAAAACACTTATTATCAGATAAATAAAACATCTGTCATTGATAGCAAAGCGAAGAATCTTTTATATATATAAAAACTTTAAACTAACCACCAGCTACTTTTTTGGGAAGCAGGTTCAGAAGCATTTGGATTATTACAAGCCCGTTCCCACTTCTGCCGATGAAAAAAAATCGGCATCTCGCCCAAGATCAGGTTTAGCTGGCTTACATAGTGTAACTGTCTGAGGTAAAATAAACCCGACCGACAGCGTTATCCCGATTTAACATTTATTTTTATTTGTACAGGATTTCAATCGGGATTAAGCAAAGGGCGGGACTATCGGAACCGATTACCACAGCAGTTGCTTTTCAAAAAAACAAATTACTTCATGATTGGCAAAGAAAAAGAGTTATGGAACTCTTAACTACGATACTCAGATTCTTCATTGCACTCAGAATGACAGAAACACAAAAAGCCTCTCAATCGAAAGGCTTTTTGTATTGATAAAGAAATAATCTTAATATTATTGCTTAAACTTTCTTAACGTTTACTGCCTGTAAACCTTTTCTGCCTTCAGCTACTTCAAATTCTACTGTGTCGTTTTCTTTCAAGCTTTCGATTCCACCTAAAACATCTTTAAAATGTACAAATAAGTCTTTATTGTCTTCTTGCACAATAAATCCAAAGCCTTTTTGAGCGTTAAACCACTTAACTTTTCCGGTTGCCATAAAAAAATAAAAAATTGTATAAAATAAATAAACCTTTTACGCCTTGATCAGCATTCCATTTAACCAATTGAGTATTAATATGAATAAAACAACCAGTTTAAGCGCTAATATTGAAACAAAACTACCAAATATAATAAATTACGAATATAATGCAAGCCATTTCTGGCCATTCAACAAGAATGTTGCGTTATTAAATGAAATTTTCGAACTACTTATTTGGCTGAGGTGTAGTACGTAAATAAGGTTTAATTACTTGGTGTCCTTTAGGAAATTTAGCTGGAATATCTTCCGTTTTAATGCTGTTTACCACAATTACATCTTCTCCATCTTTCCAGTCGGCTGGTGTGGCCACGCTATAATTTGCGGTAAGTTGTAAAGAATCGATCACACGTAACACCTCATTAAAATTTCTTCCCGTTGATGCTGGGTAAGTAATGGTTAATTTCACCTTTTTATCAGGACTGATTACGAACAACGAGCGAACTGTTAAAGTTTCTGAAGCATTCGGGTGGATCATATCATAAAGATTTGCCACTGTTTTGTCTGGATCTGCAATAATTGGGAATTCAACCGAAGTATTTTGAGTTTCGTTAATATCATTAATCCATCCTTTATGCGACTCGGCAGAATCAACACTTAAGGCTAAAACCTTAACGTTTCTTTTTTCAAATTCGCCTTTTAAAGCTGCAGTTCTACCCAGTTCGGTAGTACAAACAGGGGTATAATCGGCAGGGTGAGAAAACAATACTCCCCAGCTATCGCCTAAATAATCGTAAAAATCTATTTCGCCAATGGATGTGTTGGCTTTGAAATTCGGTGCGGTATCGCCTAATCTTATGCTCATAATCGTATTAATTTTAAGTTGATGAAAACAAATCTAAACAATACTATACTAAATACATAGATTTAATGCTAATTTAAGACCTCCAAATTACAATCCAATAAAAAACCCTGAAGAATCAATCTTCAGGGTTTAAGAATATTAATTTGTTTGGGGTGTTGAGTTTAGTATGCTTTTATCATAAATACATAATCCTGTATTTTTTCGATCTGTTTGGTGCGTTTTAAACCAGACAGTAAGCTCTTTTTGTTGGCAGAAAGTTTATTTACGCCTAACGAATCTTGGGGAATGGCCCTCATCGCCTCTAAAATATATTTTGATTTAATGGCAAAGGCTGCACCTTCAGTCTGATCTGGCTTACCACTGATAATACCTACCAAATTTCCGTTATTATCTAAAACAGGACCACCGCTATTACCCGGATTAACTGAAATGGCTACCTGATACTGAGTGGTATCTCCAATAAAACCATTTTTAGAACTCACGTAACCTTCTCCAAGCACAGCATCATCTTTTGGATAACCCAATGTATATACAATTTCACCGATGTTACTTGTATTTCTTTTAATGGTATAAGGAATAGAAGATAGGTTACTGAAGTGTTTATCGTTTATTTTAAGAATTGCAATATCATTCTGAGGATCTGTATAAACCGACTTTACCTTGAACGATTCTCCCCTACTGTTTTGTACATACAAAGAATCAGCACCATTAATAATATGCAGGTTGGTTAAAATGTAACCATTTGTAGAAATGGCAAAACCAGTACCACCAAAACTATTCTGAGCATTTGGCTTACCAGAAGCGGTATTATTATGCTTAATATTTCTGATTAAGCTATTTTGTGTTTTAATAGCATTATTTACCTGGTTGCTTAACTGCCTGTAACGCTCTGCCTGCTGAGTATTATGCTGAATAGAGTAAATAGAAACCAGAGAAAGCACAACGAAAGATGCTGCAACTGCAATTGCAGATTTATGTTTGCGCCACAATTGAACCACACGTGATGGATGAGGCCTAAGTGTAGAAGCCAAACCCTCCACATCAATTTCTGAATGAATATGATTTAACTGTTCTTTTAAGCGCAACTGCTCCGCAAATGTTCCCATAGATTCTAAAAAGAACTTATGCGAAACTACTTTATGATCTACTGTGGCATCATTACGACGTAACTGTTCAAAAGCTTCAGTTTCCTGTACATTAAGTTTACCTAAAAGGTAATCTTCAATAATTGCATCTAACTCCAAATCGTTTCTCATTTCAAATTATGGTTGAAAAAATATTTTCTTTAACCTTTGCAGGCATTTATATTTCTGCGTTTTTGCATTGTCGGTATTGGTATAACCAAACTTTTCGCAGATATCCTGCATGGATAAATTGTGGATATAAAAATCCTGAATAATGGTTTTACAAGGTTCGCCCAGATGATCAAGTGCCGATTGCATTTTCACAAAAGCAGCATCCTTTTCTTCATGGTGCTCTACATCTTCCTCAACAGCAAATACATCTTCATAATCAGTAATATTACCGGCTTTTTTACTGTTTAGGCTAAGCTTTTTTAGCCAAATGCGCCGGCAAACCGAATAAATATAGGTTTTGAGTTTGCTGCTCAGCTCAAAGTTACCTTCCTTAATTTTGTTATATAAAATTATTATACCTTCCTGGTAAACATCTTTTGCATCGTCTTCATCACCGTTATTATTCAGGATAAACTGCAAAACCATCGCATAATAAGCTTTGTATAACTTGTTAAGTGTATCTTCTGAGTTATTTAGAACACCTAAAATAACCTCTCTATCTGTTGGAACTGAACTCTTTAAACTGTTATTCACTAGTTAATACATTTTTCTATAAATAGTAACCCAATATTAGACAAAAAAATATTTATAGCTACTATAATTGCTTAATACAAACTTAAAGCAAACGGTAACCCAAACCTCAAAAAAAAATATTTTAACTTTTTTGTAAATTATCGGGTTACCTTTTTACCTTTGCGGCATTAATAAGAAATTAATTACTTAAAAAATTCAAAAATGAAAAATGCATTCAAATTAGGCTTTTTAGCTTTAGCTTTATCTTTATCAGTTGTTGCTTGTAACTCAGAAAAAAAAGCTGAAGGTGCTGATACTACTTTAACTGATTCTTCTACTATCGTTACTGATACTACTGCAAAAGATACTACAGTTAAAGATTCTACAGTAAAAGATACAACTGTAAAAGCTACTACAACTACTACAGAAGAAGTTAAACACTAGTCTAACTTTACTCATAAAAAAGGGCTCCCGATGTAAAATCAGGAGCCTTTTTTATTTTTTTGCTTTTTTTTTATTTTTCCGGGTTACCTTTTTAAATAAATGGTATTAACAGGTAAATTAATTAATTACTTAAAAATACTCAAAAATGAAAAATGCATTCAAATTAGGCTTTTTAGCTCTAGCTTTATCTTTATCAGTTGTTGCTTGTAACTCAGAAAAAAAAGCAGAAGGTACTGATACAACAGCTACAGATTCTTCAACTATCGTTACTGATACTACTGCAAAAGATACTACTGTTAAAGATTCTACAGTAAAAGATACTACTGTAAAAACTACTACAGAAAAAACAGAAGTTAAACACTAGTCTAACTTACTTATAAAAAGGGCCTTTGGAATTCATTTTTCAAAGGCTTTTTTCATTTTAAACCAAAAACGGGTTACCTTTTTACTTTTTGGGTATTAATGGTATATATTAACCCTAAAACATATATCAAAATGAAAAATGCATTCAAATTAGGCTTTTTAGCCCTAGCTCTATCTTTAACAGTTGCTGCTTGCGGCGATTCAACTAAAAAAGCTGATGGCGCAGATACAACAGTTACAGATTCTTCTACAATTGTTACTGATACAACTAAAGTTGATACCACTGTAAAAGATTCTACAGTAAAAGACACCACTGTAAAAGCTACAACAACTACAGAAGAAGTAAAACACTAATTTATATCAACTATTTACACCAAAAAAGGTCACGATTCCACATCGTGACCTTTTTTATTCCCATTTAACGGGTTACTTTCTTAAGTTTTTTGTATAAATTAGTAATTAATTAATTTTTAAAACCAAACAAATTAAAAAAAATGAAAAATGCATTCAAAATGGGCTTTTTAGCTCTAGCTTTATCCCTATCTGTTGTTGCTTGTAAATCAGAAAAAAAAGATAGCGCAACTGATTCATCTAAAGTTGATTCTACAGTTGTAGATACTACTGTAACAGATACCACAGTTAAGGATACAACCGTTAAAGACACTACGGTAGCTGATACAACGAAAAAATAGTTCTATCTACTACCTTTAAACGGCCTTAGTAACCTAAGGCCGTTTTATTTATATTAATTTCTAGCGATCAAGCCCTTAAAATCCATCAATTGTAGTAAATTTGCGGCAAAAATATAATCCGCATAATGAATTTAACATCACTACAAGCTATTTCACCTGTTGATGGTCGTTACAGAAAAACAACCGAAAGTTTAGCCGCTTACTTTTCTGAAGAAGCCTTAATCAAATACCGTGTTTTTGTAGAAATCGAATATTTTATCGCACTTTGCGAAATCAACTTGCCTGGCTTAGAAAATTTTGATAAAAATCTTTATGCCCAATTACGCAAAATCCACGAAAACTTCTCAGAAGTTGATGCGTTAGAAATTAAGGAAACTGAAAAAGTAACCAACCATGATGTTAAAGCTGTTGAATATTTTATCAAGAGTAAATTCGATGTGTTATCACTTCAGCACTATAAAGAGTTTATCCACTTTGGCTTAACCTCTCAGGACATTAATAATACTGCCATTCCTTATTCTATTAAATTAGCATTGAATGAAAGTTATTATCCAGCAATTAATACGCTGATTGAAAAAATAAATACCTTGGCTACAGAGTGGAAGGATATTCCGATGTTGGCACATACACATGGCCAGCCAGCCTCTCCTACTAAATTAGGCAAAGAGTTTTTGGTTTTCGCCGAGCGCTTGGCTATTCAGGTAGAAAGTCTAAAAAATATCCCAAATAGTGCAAAATTTGGTGGCGCTACCGGGAACTTCAATGCACACCATATTGCTTACCCTGAAGTAAACTGGGTTAATTTCTCTAACCAGTTTGTTAACGAGACTTTGGGCCTAACACGTGCACAACATACTACACAAATTGAACATTACGATCAATTTGCAGCTCAATGTGATGCTTTAAAACGCATAAACAACATTATTATTGATTTAGACAGAGATATCTGGACGTATATTTCTAAAAACTATTTTAAACAGAAAATTAAAGCCGGAGAAATTGGTTCGTCGGCTATGCCACATAAGGTTAACCCAATCGATTTCGAAAACGCTGAAGGAAATGCAGGAATTGCTAATGCTTTATTCGAGTTTTTTGCTGCTAAATTACCAATATCACGTTTGCAGAGAGACTTAACCGACTCTACTGTTTTAAGAAACGTAGGTGTTCCTTTTGGACATACCTTAATTGCCATCAACTCTACTTTACGCGGATTAAACAAGATTTTATTAAATGAAGCGGCTTTACATGCAGATTTAGACGAAAACTGGGCAGTTGTTGCTGAGGCGATCCAAACCGTTTTGCGTAGAGAGAACTTCCCAAATCCTTATGAGGCTTTAAAGGAGCTGACCAGAACAAATTCAAAAATCAATGCAGCAAGTATTGCCGAATTTATTGAAGGCTTAGCGGTTTCCGAAGCGGTAAAAGTACAATTGAGAACGATTACACCTTTTAATTATACTGGCGTTTTCTAGTTAAATTAAATTGACGTTAAGCAGACAGCTAACAAAGGTTTTATTAGTGAGTAATTGTTAATTTTGTTTATTCAAATTGATTAAGACATGACGATTAACGTATATACAGAACAGACTCCAAATCCAGCTACCATGAAATTCATGGTAAATAAGCTGTTAATAAATGGCAGTGAGGATTTTGCTACTAAAGAAAGTGCAGAACATTCGCCTTTTGCTAAAGAGTTATTTAAGTTCAACTTTGTTTCTGGCGTTTTTTTCGCCAGCAATTTTGTTACCATTACCAAAACAGATGATGCAGAATGGGCTGATATTGAAGCTATTTTAAAAGAATTTGTTAAGGGAGCTGTAGAATCTGAATTAAAAATTAAAGAAGCAACTACCGAAGAAGCTCCTGCTTTTGAGGGTACAGAAACCGAAATTAAAATTCAGCAGATTCTACACGATTATGTACGCCCAGCCGTTGAACAGGATGGTGGTGCAATTACATACAAATCTTTCGATGAAGGTGTGGTTACGGTAGAACTACGTGGCTCTTGCAGCGGTTGTCCATCTTCTACCATTACGCTTAAATCTGGTATCCAAAACTTATTGCAGAGAATGGTACCGGAAGTTACAGAAGTAGTTTCTGAAGCGCTTTAAAATTGTGCATTTTTCATAGTACATATAGTGAAAAGGTCCCGATGAGAATCGGGACTTTTTTTTTTATTTAACCGAACCGTCGCCCTGAATTTATTTCAAGGTCGTTAAGATGCTGAAATAAATTCAGCATGACGAATAGCTTAAAAATACTGTTTAATCGCGGTTAACATTTCAGCAGTAAGTTTTCCATTGGTAGCCAATATCTCCCTTTTTTCAAAGTAATCATTTCCACCTGAGAAATCGTACACTTCTCCTCCTGCCTGCTGCACAATAAAGCATCCAGCTGCAAAATCCCATTGCTGTAGGTTGTATTCAAAAAAGGCATCGAAACGTCCACAGGCTGTATATACCAGATCTATTGCCGCAGCGCCAATTCGACGTACACCGTGGCTTTTCTGCATCATCTCGGTCAATAGTTTTATATACTGAGGTTGTTTATCAAACTGGTAATACGGAAAACCTGTTGCCAACAAACTTGAACCCAGATCAGGGTTTATAGAAACCCTAATTTCTTTCTTATTCATAAAAGCAAGTCCGCCTTTATACGAATAGAACATCTCTCCCCTATTTAATTCGTAAACTACACCAACTACAGGGAATCCATCTTCATAAAGTGCCACACTTATACCGTAAGTTGGAATGCCATGGATAAAATTGGTTGTACCATCCAAGGGATCAATTATCCAGGTATAAGTTTTACCTGTTCTATTGATGGTTTTCTCTTCAGTAATAAAACCAGCGTCTGGAATTAACTTTTCGAGGTTTTGAACCAGTTTCTGCTCTGCTGTTTTATCAACATAAGAAACCATATCATTTAACCCTTTGTATTCAATTTTCTGGGCATCGAACTGCATGGCTTCTTTCCGGATAAAGTTTCCGGTGAGCTTTACAATAGAGATTACCTTATTGCATAATAATTCGTAATTCATAGTTATTTAACAACAAGAACAAACTGTTGTTGGATTTTAAATGAACTTATAAGTGAAATTTAAGCCAGTTGATTTCTGTTCCTTAAAGCATAAGCACTTAATACAATGCCGCCAACAACAAGAAAAGTAGAAATCATTTCTGCCTGGGTAAAAGGCGGTAAACCAGGAACATTATATTTGGAGTTCACACGGATTAATTCGATGCAAAAACGCTCAATACCGTTCAAGATCATGTAAATCCCAAACATTAAACCAGGTGCTTTTATTTTATCTCTGATGCGCCATAAAAAGGCAAAAAGGATTAAACAGATAATTACTTCGTAAATCGGTGTCGGGTATACCCCTTGAGCCAATTCATTACAGAATTTACCAGTACAACCAGGAATTGGAATTCCTTCGCCTACTACATTATTAGGATATTTATAAGACCACAGCCAATCTGGCAACCAGGAAAATGGCTTTGGATTATTGTTTACGATTCCCCAATCGCCGTCTCCAGCCAAATGACAACCAATACGGCCTACAGCATAAGCCAGCATCATCCCAGGGCCACCAACATCAAGCATATGCAAAGGTTTAATACCATTTCTTTTCGCAATAATTAAAACAGCCGCACCGCCGCAAATTAAACCACCATAAAAAGTTAAACCACTAAAAGATAATAAGCGCTCAATGGGGTGTTGAACAAAATCATCCCAGTACTCTAGGTTATCGAAAAATTTTGCTCCTAAAAAGCCCCATATAGCCGCCCAAACAATCAGGTTACTCATCGTTTGGTATGGATGCACGGTTACCTGTGTTTCTTTTGGTTTTTCCAGCTTGTGTTTATTCTTTTCTGTATAATCCCAATAAGCAAACAGCCCTGCAAAAAACAACCCACCAATTATATTTCCTTTGGTCGACATTAAAATCGACTGTGCATCATTTACAAAAAGTTTGTAGTTTAACAACGCATAAACCAATTTATAACCAATAACAAAACCAAAAAGGCCATTCATGATCAACTCTGATGTAGTAGCCGGTTTGCCAACAACAATTGTCTTTTTAATTGGGTGGAGTATGCCTAATGCTTCCTTACGCTTAAGCTCTTTGGTAAAAGCCCAGTAACCGGCAACAAAGGCCAGCGCTACAAAAACACCAAAAGTATTAAACGGAAGCGGTAAATTAATGCCAAACAAGTATTCTAAAAAATGTGAAACGGTAGGAAACATACAAATAATTTGTTGCGAAGATAGGAAAGAAAGACCAAAGCTGAAAGGTTAAAGACCAAAGCTTAAAGACTAAAGCGGAAAGATCAAAGGCGGGTGTATAAAACTGAGGGAAACAGGTGAAAATCTTTTTTTTTATTTTGGAAAAGAGTGGTTCTGTATTTCATCGGTTGGTACAATCCTGCTCTACACTTTACTTCGTGTTCGCTGCGATCAGGTTTAGTTAACTTATTGTAGTAGTTCTTAGGGAATTTTAATCACGATATCAATCCAATCATCCATCTTACATTTTCCATGCTTAAAATTCCTTTGATAGGCTACCGATAACATATTCTAAAAATCGGCGTCATCTCGACCGGAGCACCGCGTAGTGGAGAGATCTTTGGACTATGTTGCCGAAAAGTTTAAAGATTTCTCCATTACGCTACCGATGAAGAATCGGCAAGCTTCAGTCGAAATGACGATATTATTTTATCTTAAATTCGCCTATTATTAATATTGATTTTACGCAATAAATTAACCTCAGGATGACAAGGACTTAGGGCTGAAAACTTCGGACTAATGACTCCAGACTGAATTAATGATGCGCGTGAATAGTTTCCAGTTCAGCTACTTCTACTTCTCCATCGGCAGTAATTTCTAAAAGCTTAACCGCTTTCAATTCATTTACCATAACCGGATCGTATTTGGCACGTACTTTTACATAGTTTTTGGTAAAACCATGCATATAACCCGATTTCTGATCTGCCTCGAAAAGCACTTCAGCTTCAGTACCAATTTGAGATTCGTAGAAAGCCCTCCGTTTTTTATCAGACAAAATATGGAGCATTTTACTGCGCTCATTACGCTCGCTGCCTGCCACAACACCTTTCATTTCGGCTGCAGCTGTTAGTTCGCGCTCAGAATAAGTAAATACGTGTAGATAAGAAATATCCAGTTGGTTTAAAAACTTATAGGTATCCAGGAAATCTTCTTTCGTTTCGCCGGGAAAACCAACAATCACATCTACGCCAATACAACAGTGCGGCATTACTTCCTTAATTTTTGCAACACGCTCTACATACAAATCGCTACGGTAACGACGGCGCATTAAACCTAAAATTTTATCAGAACCCGATTGCAGGGGAATATGAAAATGCGGAACAAACCGTTTCGAGGTGGATACAAACTGAATGATCTCATTGCTCAAAAGATTTGGCTCAATAGATGAAATGCGGATTCTTTCAATTCCTTCTACCTCATCTAAAGCTTTAACCAGGTCAAAAAATTTATCTTCACGCTGGCCATTTCTGATCCCGAAATCGCCAAGATTTACACCAGTTAAAACAATTTCTTTAACACCGCTATCCGCAATCATTTTTGCACGGTTCACCACATTTTCAATGGTATCGCTACGACTTGCACCGCGTGCTAAAGGAATGGTGCAGTATGTACAAGGATAATCGCAACCATCCTGTACCTTTAAAAAAGTACGTGTCCTATCACCAATTGAATAAGAGGCAATAAAATTATGGTTTACTTTCTCTATATTTTGCTGATGAATAAGGGTTTTCGGTTGTTTGGTTAAATCGGTAATATATTCTACTATCCTGAATTTTTCTGCAGCGCCCAAAACCATATCAACACCTTCTATTTCGGCAATTTCCTGTGGTTTTAACTGCGCATAACAACCCACAATGGTTACAAAGGCATTAGGTGAATATTTTAAAGCTTCTTTAACAACTTTACGGCATTTTTTATCGGCATGCTCCGTAACAGAGCAGGTATTGATCACATAAACATCGGCCTGATCCTGAAATTCTACCACAGCATAACCTGCATCGGTAAATAACCGACCAATAGTTGATGTTTCGGAGAAATTTAGTTTACAACCTAATGTATAAAATGCGACCTTTTTCATTGAGGCTGCAAAGATAGGAAATTTGTTCGGAGTTAGTAATTTAACGCCGTGATAGCATACAAATTACAGTGAATTAACAAAACGGTTGGCAGTTTTCAGTTAATAACAGACTATTAACCAAACACTAACCTTCCTGCCACCGATAACTTTCCTGCTCGAAACCTGCCAGGTCTAACACCCTGCTAATTACTGTGCCGGCAACTTCTTCTATTGTTTGAGGTAAACTGTAAAAAGATGGATTGGCGGGACAGATGATTCCACCCGCTTCGGTTACGGTTTTCATATTGTTGATATGGATTAAACTGAACGGGGTATCTCTTACTACAGCTATTAATTTCCTGCGTTCTTTTAACACAACATCTGCTGCCCTCGAAATCAAATCGTTCGATATTCCATGTGCTACCCTAGCCAAAGTTCCCATAGAACAAGGAACGATAATCATAGTATCGTATTTTGCCGACCCTGAGGCAAAAGGGGCATTAAAATCGTTTTTGTTATAAAAGGTAAAGTCTTTAAAATGGTTATAATCCTGGTTTCCCAGTTCGAATTGCCAAACCGCTTTTGCATTATCGCTCATCACTACACCAACTGCCTCAATCTGATCTTTTAATTTTAATAACCGGTCAAATAAAACTTTTGCATAAATAGAACCGCTGGCACCTGTAACCGCAACAATCACTTTCTTTTTCATCATAACACAAAAATAGTTTTTCTAAATCCATTAAAACAAAAAAGGGCCAGAACATTGTTCTGACCCTACATCTACCTATGAAAAACATACCCTCGAAAGGGTAAGAACAAATATATATAAATTTTTAAAAAAATGTAAGTGAGAAACGTTAAATCGCTTAAATCAAATAATTAATTCAAAAACAAAATGTAACATGCTGATTACCAAAAGAATAATTTTACAAAAAAATATATAAAAACTTTTTTTCTGCTTAAAAAGACATTATTTTTAACAAAATATCGCCTAAGATTGTCTTACAAATAAGTCATAATCACCAAGTAAGGCCCTACTTTACAGTTAGGCTATCGATTTTTACACATTTGACTTTACGATTTGTTGATATTGATATAACATAAATAAATTTTATTGCATAAAAATATTAAGGAGATTTTATAATTTATAATCTTGGATGAGTGCCCTTTCTTAACTGAAGAGCAAGCGAAATATTATACGCCATTTTTATAGCCCCCCATATATATGAAACGTTTAAACATACCAGACCAGGACACCAAACAAGATCACTAAATACTGAACTACAATAACTTACAAACAAGCAGAAAAACAACATGCTTACAATTTATACCATTCTGTATGATAAATATTATATCATCATTACAAATCGGTTGGTGATTAACTTCTTAACGATTATATTTGGGAAAGTGTCAACTTAAATTTATGATAGATTTAGCCTCTCCATTCTTAAAAGCACTGTTAAAACATTCTAAGAACCCAGTAATCATTTTTAAAGTAAAACCGGTATTGGTGGTGGTAGAACACAACGATGCTTACCAAGCTTTAATAGCGCGGGTGGGAGGAAAATTAAAATTTTATGATATTAACATTGTTCCAAACCTCCTTTCTGCTGCTGAAAAAGTGCTTCTCATTAAAACAGTTCAGAAAGTAAGTGAGCTTAAGGCAAAAAGTACGTTTGTTATTCATCCCATCTATTCTAACTCTCCAAACGTAAAATGGGAATTGGAATTTTCTCCGGTATTACAAAACGATCGCCCGGTTGAATATATCATCTGTTCATTAAGGGAAATTCCGCTAGAAGAAAATGACCTTGAGCATATTTTATTTGAACTTTCAGAAAGTGAAGCACGTTTTAGAGGATTTTTTGAGCAGGCCCCTCTGGGCATGTGTGTACTAAAAGGCCCAGAGCTTATTACAGAATATGCAAATGATAACATATTAAAACTTTGGGGCAAAACCAGAAAAGAAGTAATCGGGATTCCACAAGAAAAGGCACGACCGGAGCTCGAAGAACAGCAAGCACTTGTAGCGCATGTAAAAGATATTTTCAAAAACGGCCAACCCTTAGCAATCAATGAATTAAAAATTTCGACACCTATTTCAGACGGTTATTTTATGGCTTTTTATGAGCCGTTAAAAAATGACAAAAATGAAGTAAGCAGAATTTTAGTGATTATTAAAGATATTACGGAGCAGGTAAATTTCAAAAAAGAACTACTTAAAGCTAAAGACATTTTAAAAATAGCCATGGATGCATCAGAAATGGGTTCATGGAATATCGATCTGGAAAGCAAACAGATACTTTTATCGGAAAGGGCACAACAAATTTACGAACTGGAAAATAACAGATTGGGCATAGAAGAAGCCAAGTCATTGATATCTATGGATGACATCGCGCACCTTACCAATGGCATCAGACGAGCATTACACCACCGAAATGCTTTTAACATCGAATATCAGATTAATCTGAATGGCATAAGCGCTAAAAGCAAATGGTTAAGAACAGCAGGAAAAGCTTATTATAACGAACAAGGAAAAGCTGTTTATATTGCTGGAGCTGTTTTGGATATTACAGAACATAAACAGGATGAAATTAGAAAAAACGACTTTATCGGTATGGTAAGTCACGAGCTTAAAACTCCATTAACATCCTTAAGTGCTTATGTACAACTTTTACAGCATAAATTTAAAGAAACTGATAACGACTTCACCATTCAGATACTTGATAAGGTAAATGTTCAATTAAAAAGAATGTCGTTAATGATTGATGGCTTTTTAAATGTATCCTTATTAGAAGCTGGCAAAATTTTATTGAGCAAAACAAATTTTAGCCTTGTTCATTTGATTAAAACCATTGCTGAAGAAAATAGAATTGTTTTACCCAGCCATTTCATCCAGGTGATCGGTACGGAAGAAATGATTGTAAATGCCGATATGGAGAAAATCGGCAATGTGATCACTAACCTAATTGGGAATGCAGCGAAATACTCAAAAAAAAACTCATTAATTGCAATAAAGTGCGAAACACAAAAGGATTATGTAGTTGTTAGTGTGGAAGATGAAGGCATAGGCATTAGGGAAAATGATATACCCAAACTTTTTGACCGTTTTTACCGCGTAGAAAGCCCTGACACTAAAACAATTGCAGGATTTGGAGTTGGCCTGTATATTTGTGCCGAAGTAATTGAAAGGCACCAGGGGAAAATTTGGGCAGAAAGCAAATTGGGTAAAGGTTCTACATTTTATTTCAGCTTACCCATTGCAAATGATCAATAATAACGTGTTATATTGATTTGCTTGGGATAAGTAAAACTAACCTCTTATCTCTTCCATTTCTAATTTAACGTTAACAGCTACCAAACCACGTTTATGTAATTCTATTTCAAAAATTATTTTCGAATTTATATTAATTTGATCAGATATATTATCTAATTGAAAGTGAATATCCTGGCCATTTTCATCAATAATGATTCCGTGTCCATATTCAAAGTCAATTTGAGTAACGTCTCCCTTCCTCATATCACCCATTACAGAATATTTTTTTTTTATAAATAACAGACAATTATAGTCATTTTACGTATAATTAAAAATACATAAAATTATTTTTTGCACAATTATTAATTATTGCATATACCTTTTATTATTACTAAAACGAATTAATAGAAGAAAATGAACGATTTCGACTCTATTTTAGTTATGATTAAAATGTTATTTATTTTTTTAAATAGCTGTTTTACAAATTGTTATTACAAATAAAAAAATCTATTTTTATTGAACCAAATCGAGCTTGTGCGTGTTATTAACTGAATTAATCATCCCAATTATGAAAAATCTCATCCAAACCCCGAGCATTAAAGAAGAAATCATCTTATTATCTGAAGAAACAGATCGAAATTATTGGGCTAACCGTTTAGGCGTAAGTTCTGAAGCTTTGAAATCTGCTGTGAGGGCAACAAGAAGCATTATGTTAAATCAAATCGCAGCTTATTTAAACCAGCAAAAGAAAAAAATCAGCATTTCCTAATTTTTAAATCAGTATAATTATCTGATTAGAAAATTATATTTCATTTAAAGGTATTAACGGCGGCAAGTACTTTTCTGCATTAAATGGAGACGGTTAAACCTTTTCATCAAGCAATGGTTCTTTATATACAATAATATAAAGAAATACAAAATGGCAACTACACAAAAAAAGCAAGCGCTGCTAAATCACCTACATCCTCTGTAGTCATAAAATTTATTTCAATTTCAAATTTGTCACGCTGTCCAAAGGATTCCTATGGAGGGCTTTCCCAAACGCTTAAACCTGGCTCCGAAAGCCTAACATTGACAACCCCAGTAGAAAAATCGTCATCTCGACCGAAGCAAAGCGAAGCGGAGAGATCTGTGGACTATATTAAAAGATCTCTCCTCCAAAGGAGTTCCTTTGGAACACTGCGGTCGAGATAACGATTCATTGTAATGATATAGCTTCTTCTATTTTACAATTAATATTTTAATCTTCCTGTACAATAAGCCAATAGATTAACAGATTCTTTTGAAATTTTCTTGGGGTTAAGGTTATCTTTGATGTTGGTAACTGCTGTTCCAAGCTTCTCCTGCAAAAGATCTAGCATTCCTATTATATTTTCTGGTGCTATGGTTAATGATAATAAGGGATAATATTTATTCTCCAGGTCTTTTTTCTGATTATTTGTCGCCAAATCTAAAGTCCACTCTTCAGTTGCCGAAAAACCATATTCGTGCCTTGTATTATTAAGTTCGTACAAAAAAACTTTTGCCTGAACTTTCGGATCGTTACTTGCCATTTTTACCTGGCTTTTTTGCAAATAGATCTGTCTCAACCTTTGCAGACTTACCTTTCCCTGATTGATAATCTGAGGGTGCCTTTTTGTTTACACCAGCCTCTTTCTTTTTGTCTCTACTCATCTTTAAATATTTACAGTTTGATAAGACCAATCATCATTGCATAAACAATTCGGTGATTGGAATAAAAAATACTCATCTAAAATTTAAGATTAGAGAATACCGCAATGGTACATCAGCGAGAGAAAAGCAATGTAATTAGATTATTTAATTACTGACATAACCAAATATACATTTATAATAGGCTAAAAGCGTCATATCAATATTGTTATCGAAATATATTTTACCTGCGGTAGCGATGCCAAACCCTATACCATTTTTTATTATTAGGGTAACTGCGATGCGATGTTCTGTTGTTTATCATTATAGCAACTAAGAGTAAAATACAAGCACCTGACAATACTGGGCACAATACGTACAAATAACCTAACGAATGAATTTTAGCAGACCCGATATTGGCTATTAGTGCAGTAGCCCCACCTGGGGGATGCAGTGTTTTGGTAATCTGCATCAATACAATAGATAAAGAAACCGACAAGGCTGAAGATAACCATACTTCGCCAGGAATAAGTTTATGAACGGTAACGCCTACCAATGCACAAACCACATGCCCACCGATTAAATTCCTCGGCTGTGCCAATGGGCTGTTTATAATTCCATAAATAAGGACCGATGAGGCACCAAATGAACCGATGAGAAACAGATTATCGTTGGCGGTAAAGTATTTAGAATGGAGTAGGCCAATAATGCCAATACCTAAAAACGCTCCAATAAATGTCCAAACATGTTCTTTAAAATCGATTAAAGTTTCTTTGTAAACGATATATTTTGCTGTGCGAAGGTGTTTTCTTATCCGTTTTCTCATAACCTGTACTGGAGCGCGTGCAAAATTAGCAAAATATACAAAGGAAAAGAGAAAGCTTTATAAATAAAAAGGGTTGAAATAATTAATTTCAACCCTTTAAAATGATTATTATTCTCATTTTATTTTTGAGACTGTTCAGGCGCTTTTCCGATCAGATCCATAAACTGATCTAACTTAGGTGTAATAATGATCTGTGTACGCCTGTTTTTCGCTTTCCCTCCTGCTGTTGTGTTATCAGCAATTGGATTAAATTCACCGCGTCCGCCTGCGGTTAATCGCTTAGGATCTACAGCATATTTAGTCTGCAGTACCTGAACCACTGACGAAGCACGCAAGGCACTTAAATCCCAGTTGTTTCGGATATTGGTTTGAGCGATAGGCACATTATCGGTATTACCTTCTATCAAAACATCATAGGTATCGTAATCTTTAATGATTTTGGCAATTTTGTTTAAAGTTTCTCCCGCTTTGTCGGAAACTTCGTAACTACCTGATTTATACAACATATTATCAGCTAAGGAGATATATACTACGCCTTTTAGCACCTGTACATCAACATCTCCAAGTTCCTCTTTACTTAGTGATCGCGTTAAATTATTAGTCAACACCATATTAAGCGAATCGCTTTTGTTTTTGGCATTTACCAGTTGTTTAATGTATTTATTCGAACTGTTAATTTCATCGACCAGTTTCGAAATGTTAACATTGCCCTGGCTACTAGAATTTAAACATTTATTTAAAGCATCCTGCAATGCAGTTACATTGGCTTTTTCTGAGGCGATCTGTTCTTCCAAACTTTTAACCCTGCTGGTGCTGCCACTAAGTTCGCGTTGGCTATCCTGGTATTTATTACTTAACTCCTGGTTCCTTTCTCTCAGCTTGGAATAGGTATCCTGAAGTTCTGCATATTTCTTATTGCTTACACAACCAGCTGCAAGGGCCAGGGTAAAGAGCATTATAGGAATTGATTTGTATAATTTCATAATCTTATTTTTATTTATTGATAATAGGTTAACAAATTCCTTGCCGCAAAGTTCAATACCGGCCTGAACCGATGTTAAAAAGCGTTAATCTTTACCGAATCGAAGCTAGCCAAAGCTTTATACGCTCTTAATCCTATACTACCAGATTGATATTGACTATCTGTTGCAGAAAGAATGGGTTTTGCCGACCCATTGATAAAAATATTAAATTCATCTCCTTTCGCAACTATCTTTAAGGTATACATTTTGTTCATTTCAACAGGATATTTCCCTGAACTTATAACAGTCCACTTTTGCCCGTTAGCTTTCCCTAACAGTACCGTTCCATTGAGCTGATCCAAACCTACGTAATACCCTTGGTAAGCATCGGCACCAATTGCCGGATTAGAAACCCTGAACATCAAACCTGCATCGCCGGCAGTATTGATTTTAACATTTGCCTGATAAACGAAATCTTTAAAATCTGTTCCGTTAGCCACATATTTAGATCCGTTTATGCCATAACCACCAGAGCCTGCATTTGATGCTGAATTAACCTCTCCATCTTTCCAAAACCAGCCACCGCCATAAAAAACCCAATTACTGGCCATGTCCTGATCAAAATTTTCGACCAAAGCCTTATTTATTTTTTTTGGCTGACCGATTACAGGAAAACAGCTTAAGCGTATATTTTCAGATCCATAAGGTACCAAGGTAACCTCTTCCTGCTTTTCGGTTGAGGAAATTGGACTAAAAGGCACATCAAAAGCAGCTACTTTGTTGTATCCTAGCGTCCATGAAGGAATCTTTTTTGCCTGAACTTTTAATTTAACCGGTGCATTTGCGGCAATAAAAGGATTTTCGGGCATTGTAGCGCGTACCACATTAACGTCGCTTAAATTACCCTTATTTAGTACTAAACCATAGTTCCACGCTGATTCTGGATGGATTTCGTAATCTGTAAAGCCAGCAACAGGATGCGTTTTGGTCACCTTATTTGCTGCCTTAATTTCTAGTGCATACACAATAGGCCCACGTTCTACACTAACGGAATTGTTTACTTGGACCTGAGTAGTAATTTGCATCGGGAAATTGAGTTCTAATTGATCCTGATTTTTCCATTCGCGAGATATGGTAAACATTTCACCGGCTTTTACTCCTTTTAATATAGTTCCATTTAATTGAATACTTGGTTTTACACTCCATGCTGGGATTCTTAAAATCAATGGAAAGGATGTAGAAGTGCTAAGCCCGAATTTTAACCTGATCTTTTCTTCGAAGGGATAATTTGTTTCTTCAGTAATTTTTATTTTTTTATTGTTGGCTACCAAGGTTTCTATTTCCATTGGGCCATAAGTAATAACTGCCAAGCCTTTCTCTGGAGTAGCCACTACACTACTTTTAACAAAATAAGGCCAGCCCATGTGCATGTTATAGCGACAGCAGCCATAACCTGAATAAGGACTAGAAACAATCCCTGAACCATAATCTTGATTAAAGCCATGCTCTCCATGAATGCTTTGAACCTGATTAGGTAATGTATAATATGAATGGTTTTTAAAATCGCGGCTGAACTGGGCTGGCAAAGCATTAAAAGCTACTTTTTCCAACTGATCGCCGATACTGACATCATGAATAACCTTTGCCGCAGTTTCTAAACTCTGCATCCATTCTACCACAGTACAGGTTTCTACGCCTTCTATGCTGCTTGTACCCGCCAGGAATTCAGTTCCTGAACCTAAACCTTCTGGCTGACCATGGTCGTGCATAATGTGTGCTATACCTTTGGAAAGTGCTTCAAGATTAGAAGGACGATCTTGAAGTTGTGCATAAAGCACAGGAAATTTTAAGGCTTGAGCTACATTAACCATATGTTTTGGCTGAAAATCATCACCAAAAAAGTAAAACCCATTGTTGCTATAAATATCGATCCAAGGGTATGCCTGTTGTTTTAACTTTTCTACGAGTCGTAATAAATCCTGATCGCCGGTTTTATTGTAAAGCCAAATGGCTATTTCCATATTATCGCCGGCTCTTGATTTAGCCCATTCCTTTAATGGATCAGCATCGAGGTTAGCCAGCTCGTATTTAAAATATTTTGACAGAAAAGGAATTACCCTTTTATCATTTGTGGCCTCGTAATAGCTTTGCAAAGCATACATCATTGGCATGCGTGGCCACCAATCTTTCATTTTCGGTGGGCCGAATAATCCATTGGCTTGTTGATTGTTTAAAGTCCAATCGATATACTTTTGTGCTTTTGCTTTTAGCATAGGATCATCTAAGGTATAAGCCAATGCTACTAAACCTTTAACATAATATGGTACGCGCTCCCATCCATTTCCATCGCCCCCTAGCCAATCGGAGTTTTTGCCCAGATTATCTTTTTCAGGGTACAAATCTTCTGCCATTCCCGTTGCACCATCTCTTTGCTGCTCTAATTGCTTTAACAACCATCCTTTGGCTTTAATACTCCCTATGGGCAATTGCACATAAACATGCTGTTTTAAGGGTTTTTTGTTGAATTCAGTTAAATTCTGGGCGTTTAAAGTATGAATAGATAGACAGGAAACCAGAAAATAGACTGAGGTAAATATTCTTTTCATAAAAGGATTATTGGTTAGATAATATTTCATAAAACTAATAAATATGAGCGAATATTAAAACGATTTAGTAATCTTATATTCAAACAATTCAAAAAGCAATGTTAAGTTAGTTAAAGCAAACCTAAACGCTGAAAATAATAAATTGAAAGATAAAAAATTATACAGTTTGCAAAGTCTGAGTTTACACCAGATTGTGATATATACCTATTTTTTAACTCACCAGGGTAAGCATTGGCCTTGTTCGCCAATCAAGCTTTTGGTTGAAACTGAGATTAGTTCTATATTAGATCTAGAGAGCGTTAATTTAGAATCGGGGGATAGCCATTGGTTATTCCCCGTTCTTATTTTTAAGCAAATATTTTATACTGAAATGCTCGTACAACTGGCAGAAATTACTTTCCAATCTTCTCTCACTTTACCCCAAACCCTTAACCATTGATATTTGCCGTTAAGTAAAATATTTGAATAACTTCCCTTAATAAAAAGACTTGCAGAAACAATGACAATAGAGTCAAAAACACGTATTTCCCGTTTGGACACGTTGATTTTATTAATTTTGATCACGCCACTCCGGTAGGCTTCCAGATCCATCTCTTTATCCAACACATTCCCATACTGATCATGAAAAAGCATTCCATCGGCAAACAATAAGTTGAGTGTGTTCAGGTCTGTTCTTTTAAACCCATCCAATAATTTTTCTTCTAGGTCGGCAATCAGGAGAATGGTTTCCTGGTCTGATAAAGTATTTGGCATAATTTCCGGTTAGCCGGTAAAAATATAAAGTAAGCCACAAAGAATAGCGTAACTTTAAATATTGCCTGCATTACACGGGTTTAGCCACACAAATTGCACAAATTTTTATCAATTACTTTTTTGCAAAGGTAAGGCCTGGCCAGGTATCTGTTCTGAACGGTGATGCGGGCAAGCCATCATTACTAACAAGGTTACACACAGGATTATTTCCCCATGCATAACGAACCGCAACAGGATTCGCCACCTGATCGCTACTTACTATGATCTGATTCTCCTGAATGCTTGCTTTGGCCCAATAAAATTTCTTATCTGCTCCAGCAATGGCAAAACCAGTTAGTGCTGCACCATCTGCGGCTTTTAATCCATTTTCTGTATTGCCAAAAGTTAAGCGGATCTGTTTTCCTTCTACTTTATTTGATTGATAAAAAGGGCCAGAATAGTTTATTTTCTGACCATATGTTTTAGCCAGGGCAATTAAGGCTAACCTTCTACCCACCTCTTGTTTGTTTTTAGGGTGAATATCTTTTGCATCACCGATATCAATAATGGTAGCCATCCCTGTATTTGGTAGTGCAAGTGTTTTTTGTTGGGCCTCTCTAAGCTCTGCCCAAGCAGATTCTACAGGCGCATGATCAATCTGCATAAAATTGGCCAGTTGAACGAAATAGAATGGGAAATCTCCCTGCGCCCATTTCTGGCGCCAATCTTTAATCATTGTTGGAAATAATTCACGGTATTGGTAAGCCCTATCGGCATTACTTTCTCCCTGATACCAAATGGCACCTTTAATTGAAAATTGCAGGTAGGGATGAATCATCGCATTGTACAAAACGGTTGGTCTGTTAGGGCCATTTTCTTCGTAAGGTTTAGCTTCAACATTTTTAAAATCTACCCCCACTTTATACTTCCAGTCGCCAACTAAAGAAATTTTCTCTGTCGTATTGTTTGTTAAGCTTAAATCTTTGGCATCACCATATATACCGCCGCCGCCACCACTATCAAAAACCCTAACGGTAATTGTATTTTCACCTATCTTGAGCAGGCTTACAGGTATCGCGTATGTTCTACCAACATTATATCCTACGGTTTCACCCACTTTTATTCCGTTTATGAAGGTGATATCGTTATCATCAATTGTACCTAAATTAAGTTTAGCACCATTTGTTTTCCAATTTTCGGGGATGTTAACTTTTTTTGTAAACCATACAATGCCATCAAAGTTTTTAAGGGCTGCGTCTTCCCACAAGGTCGGCAAAGTCATGTTTTTCCAGTTTGTAGTTTCTGCCAAAGCCCATTTTGTTTCTCCAGCCTGATAACCCGAATCTTTCTCGGTTGTCATTTTAATCCAATTCTGCAGTTTTTCTTCGTAAGAAACTGTTGAAGGATTTTTGGCTAATTTTTGGATCTTATCAACTGCGGCAGAAAAATCGGTCATTTTTTTAAGCGATTCGGCACTTGTCCAGGCTTCAGCAATTGTTCCTCCCCAAGAGGTATGGATTAGGCCGATAGGGATTTTAGTTTTTTTATACACTTCGCGGGCGAAGAAATAGGCTGTTGAAGAAAACTCAGCAACATATTTTGGGTTACATTCCTGCCAACCACCATTAGTCACTTTGGCGTCGTTAAGTGGAAAACTACTGGTAACATGTTCTGCCTGCAATAAACGGATGTTCGGATATTTGGCATCAGCAATTTCTTTTTCGCTATTGAGGATTTTGCCCCAACCTGCCAGTGGCATTTCCATGTTCGATTGACCTGAGCAAATCCAAACGTCACCTATTAATACATTGTTTAGGACTAATAATTCTCCATCGGAAATGGTGATGGAATATGGACCGCCGTAACCTGGTGTTGCCACTTTGATTTTCCAGTTGCCACTGGCATCGGCAATGGCCCCATAATTAATTTTATTCCACGAAACCGTTATCTTAACCGCTTTACCGGCTGTGGCTTTACCCCAAATGGCTGCATTTGTTTTTTGCTGCAAAACCATATTGTCGCTAAATACAGATGGCAATAAAATTTTTGACTGTACTAGTAGCGAACTGAAGAGGAATAATGCGATAATGAGTATAGATTTTAACTTAGAGATGCTCATATTTTAACCTATTTTTTGATGATTAGAAAGCGAATGTACATTTTATGTCTGTTAACATCAATATATATGTCTGCTCTTCACAAATTTATGATAAAAATGAGGCAAAATTCATTCAATTAGTTTGGGTAAGAATATCATTTTGCTTATTTTGCAGGTCTAAAAGAACAATTCTGGATTTAAGTTTAATTTAACCGGATGTTCTCTCAAATTACTGAATTAATGGTTAAAATTTTTATAGGTGGCCTTCCTGACAATATCCAAGAGATGGATTTGGCAATATTGGTTAGCCTTCATGGTAGGGTAGAAACGATTAAAATTGTTCGCGATAGAGCTACTGGCAGGTGTAAAGGCTATGCTTTTTTAGAAATATACAGTTTACCGGATGCTAAAAATATTGTGTCTACCTTAAATGGAGAAACTTTTAAAGGCAATGTAATTACAGTTAAAATATCGGAAGAGGAAAGTGGTGTTCAAGCGGCAAAGCCAAAAACCAACCAACCTTTTAAAAGTAAAAGGCCTAGGCTACAGCGCTAATTCACTCTTAATCTATATTTTTCATTTCTCCACTGTAATTTTTTGTATTATAAAACGGTATTATCTCGTTTTAGCAATGCATCCATGTTTTCTTTTTTATTGTATTATTAAGACTTGAAGGACATTAAGATTTTCTCCTTCAAATTTATATGCATTTATCGCAATAGAATTCCAGACATCCCCCTTGTTTCATCGATTAATTTATTTCGGCCGGAAACTTTTTAATTCAGTTCTAAACCTATATTTTGCAAGTAAGTGTTTCGACCTCTATTAAAAAACGCGTTTTGCAAATATGGAAAATTATGCCATTGTAATATTTATTTTAGCTGTGATGATTGGCCTCTCTGCCATAGCCGATCGAATTAAAATCCCCTATCCTATTTTATTGATTATCGCTGGAATAGCAGTGGGTTTTGTTCCATCTTTACCAGCGATTGATATTAATCCTGAAATTATATTTTTGATATTTCTACCACCATTGCTTTACGATGCCGCTTTTAATATCTCGTTCAAGGAATTTAAAACCAATATCAATACCATATTTACATTGGCCATTACACTGGTTTTTATCACCGCTATTGGTATTGCTGTAGTTGCCCACTATATGATCCCAGGCATGAGCTGGCCGGTATCTTTTGTATTAGGTGCAATTCTTTCAGCTACTGATGCAGTTGCTGCCATGAGTATTACCAAAGGGTTAGGCTTATCTCACAAAACAAATACCATATTGGAGGGTGAAAGTTTAGTTAATGATGCTTCTGCATTGGTAGCGTATCGTTTTGCTGTTGCTGCGGTAACAGGAACAGCCTTTGTTTTTTGGAAAGCATCGCTTGAATTTGCCGTTTTAATGGCTGGTGGATTCTTAATCGGCATGCTGACGTCGAAAATTCTCGCCTTCATTATTAAAAGAATCCATAGTAACCGTTTGGCTACCATCAGCTTTATGTTATTAATGCCTTTTGTTACCTATTTAATTGCAGAACAAGTACATGTTTCTGGTGTTATTGCAGTTGTTATTTTAGGATTGGGCATCTCGAGGTTTAGCAACAATGTATTTCCTGAGCAGCTTAAAAACCAATCAAAAAACATTTGGGACATTATTATCTTTTTATTGAATGGACTGATTTTCATTTTAATTGGACTACAATTCCCTTATGTGTACAAAAACATTAACAGTGCCGATATTTTACCTTACATAGGTTATTCACTGGTGATTACCATTGTTGCACTGTTGTTAAGAATGGCCCGTGTTTTCCTGCAAAAATTCAATCTTCAAAAAGCCTTTCAGAAAGGGAAACACCGCATTACTGAGGGTGCATTGCTTGATTTCAAGAACAGTTTGATTATCAGCTGGTCGGGCATGAGAGGTATTGTTTCGTTGGCCATTGCAATTGGGCTACCCGCTACTTTATCGGATGGAAGTGCGTTTCCGCAGCGTAATGCTATTATATTTATATCAGTTGCAGTGGTATTGTTTACCTTAATTGGGCAAGGGCTTACCTTGCCGTGGTTGGTAAAGAAACTGGCTACCGAAGAGGATAAAGGCCAGACGCTAATCACTTCAGGTGACCATTAACATTAAGAAATGAAGGGCATTAAGTTTTTCTACTTTAAATCCAATATCAATGGTCTTCCTGAAGGTTCAGCTTAAGAAAAGTATCGTAGTGACGACGAACTTCCGCGGGGTATCGTCATCTCGACCGTAGCGGAGAGATCTTTTAACATGATTCAAAGGCTTCTTTCCAACTTAACTTCTGCATTAAACAAAAAAGGGATAAAATCTAACGACTTTATCCCTTTTCTATTTTATACACTATCGTTTACCAGTATACACTATAAAGTGCAACCAATAATCCGACGATGATTAAAGCACCTACTGCAAAACTGGTAGAGGTTTTAAACATTTTAGCATCGATAGCCAGTCCTTTAGCTTCTGCCTTAACTTTGTTGCTCGCTAAACTGATGATTACCATACCAAGGATACAGAATACAAATACAAAACCCATCCGATCTAAAAATGGAATTTCGTAAACACCCGTTGCATTTTTAACAGAGAAACCCATTCCTGATAACCATGAAAGATCGGTAATTGTAGGTAAGAATTTAAGCAAAATTGACAAACCGAAACCACCGATGGTAGCGAATAGTGCTGCACTTGAAGTTGTTCTTTTCCAAAAGAAACCTAAAATAAACATGGCAAAAATACCTGGAGAAACAAAACCTGTATACTCCTGGATATATTGGAAACCACCTTTTTTATCGATTCCTAAGTGTGGTGCAATTAATACACCAAGAATCATCGCTACAATAATCGAAATCTTACCCGTTGTTACCAAATTTTTCTCCGTAGCATCGGTTTTTAATACTTTCTTGTAAATATCCAGCGTAAAAATAGTTGCAATACTATTTGCTTTACCAGCCAAAGAAGCTACCACTGCAGCGGTTAATGCTGCGAACGAAAGTCCTTTTAATCCGGCAGGTAGTAAATTCAACAATACCGGATATGCACGATCTGGATTTACTGACCCATCTTGCAGCATTTCCGCTTGAAAGGCACCATCTTTATATAAAACATAAGCTGCAATACCTGGTAACACAACAATAATTGGCATTAATAATTTTAAGAATGCAGCAAAAAGAATACCTCCGCGGGCAGTCTCCAGGTTAGCACCCAAAGCACGTTGAGTAATGTACTGGTTACAGCCCCAATAATTTAAGTTCACAATCCACATACCGCCTACAAGCACGCTTAAGCCAGGTAAATCGATATAATTTTCGTTATCTGGCTTTAAAATCATGTGAAAATGTTCAGAAGCCTTTGAAGTCATTAAACTATAGCCTTCAAAAATACCTGTCGTTCCATAATGGGTAGAAACTAAATTTAAAGCCAGATAGGTAGTGGCCAAACCACCTAGAATTAAGAAAAACACCTGGATAACGTCGGTATATCCAATAACTTTCATTCCACCAAGCGTAATAATTATGGCAAAAACGGCAATGGCATACATACAGAAATTTAAATCGAAACCAGAAATACTGCTTACCGCTAAAGCACCTAAGTAAAGGATCGAGGTTAAGTTAACTACAACATAAAGCAATAACCAGAAAACAGCCATAATCATGGCTACCGTTCCGTTATAACGCTGATGTAGGAATTGTGGCATTGTAGCAATTTTGTTTTTCAGGTAAACCGGGATGAAAAATACCGCAACAACCACCAAGGTTAATGCGCCCATCCATTCGTAAGTAGCAATGGCCAATCCCATTTTAAAGCCCGATCCGCTCATGCCGATAAACTGCTCTGCAGAAATATTAGATGCAATTAACGATGCGCCGATTGCCCACCAGGTTAAAGAGCCTTCAGCAAGAAAATAATCTTTAGAACCCGTAGATTCAGACTTTTTCTTGTTGTAAATGTAGAGACCATAGGCGGCCACAATAACGAAGTAAATTGCAAATACAATGTAATCCTTCGTGTCTAATAAGTTATTTTTCATTGATTTATTTTGGTTAGTATACCTTGGGTTATTAAATTTTAGCTGTATAAGCTGGTTCCGTTATCAGTTTGAACGGTATAGGAATCGAGCTTGAGGCCGAACTGCAATAAATATTCTGAAGATAGCGCTTCAATTAAATCAGCAATTTTTTCTTCCTTTACAATATTGATGGTACAACCACCAAAGCCACCGCCCATCATTCTGGCACCTAACACATAATCATGAGGTTTAACCGCATCAACCAGGAAATCTAGTTCTTTACAGCTCACTTCGTAATCTTTGCTTAAACCTTCATGCGTTTCGAACATCAGGTTACCCAAACCTTGCAGATTACCATTTTCCAGTTGTTCTGCGGCGGTTAATAAACGGCCAATTTCTTTCACTACAAAACTACATTTGGTGTAAACTTCCAGATCTTTTGGCTTAACATGGGTTTCTAACATCGTTAAATCTACATCACGAAGGGTGTTTACATTTGGATAATGCTCTTTTACCCAAGCCACACCTTGCTCACATTGTGCTCGCCTTTTATTATAGGCAGAATCGGCAAGTGCGTGTTTCACATTCGTATTTAAAAGCAAAAGTTTATATCCATCTAATTTTAATGGGATATAAATGTGTTTCATCGATCTGCAATCGAGCATAATGGCCTGATCTTTTTTGCCAAATACCGAGGCAAACTGATCCATAATACCACAGTTAACACCAGCAAAGGTTTGTTCCGCCTTTTGTGCAATCAATGCGATATCCATTTTCGGAACGGAAAGCGAAAAAAGTTGATCGAGCGCAAAGCCGGTAGCACATTCTACAGCAGCAGACGACGATAGACCGGCACCCAAAGGCACGTCACCATCGATATAAAAATTAAAGCCGCCCAACCGGTGGCCTCTTTCTTTTAACTGATCAGCAACACCCAAAATGTAATTGGCCCAGCTGTTTTCTGACTTTTTTAGGCTGTTGATCGATGAAATATCAAATTGCTGATAACTCTCTGAAAACAAATGTATTTCATCATCTTCTCTTTTTGATATGGCTACATAAATGGCTTTATCTATAGCAGCAGGCATTACAAAGCCGCCGTTATAATCGGTGTGCTCGCCAATAATATTTATCCTTCCAGGTGAGCGGACCAAAATCGGCTCAACGTTGAAAAGTCTTTTGAAAGTATTTTTTAGATCTTGTGCATTCATTATTTAATAGTTTAGTCTTCGGTTTTGTTGATTTTATAGTGGGTTGCAGACATCTCTTTTAAACGGTTAGCAGCAAATTCAGGGGTAATATCGCGTTGAGGGTTAGCCAACATTTCGTAACCCACCATAAACTTTTTAACTGATGCCGAGCGCAACAATGGCGGATAAAAATGCATGTGCCAGTGCCATTCAGGGTAATAGCCGTTGTTCACTGGTGCCTGATGCATGCCGGCTGAATATGGGAAAGAGGTTTCGAACAGGTTATCATATTTGGTTGTTAACACCTTAATGGCTTCAGCTAACGACTTCTTCTCAGCTTCTGTAAACAATTTAATGCTATTTACATGGCGTTTACTGATAATCATGGTTTCGTAAGGCCAAACTGCCCAAAAAGGTACAAGTACCACAAAATGATCGTTTTCGAATACAATACGCTCTTTTTTCTTTTGCTCCAGCTTTAAGTAATCGCCAAGCAAACTTCTTCTGTGAACAGCATAGAACGTTTTCTGACGTTCGGTTTCTTTGGCAATTTCTAATGGAATATCGCTCTGCGACCAGATCTGACCATGTGGGTGTGGATTACTACAGCCCATTATTTCGCCTTTGTTTTCGAAAATCTGGATGTATTTGATCCAATCATTTTCGGCAAGGCTATTAAATTCATTTTGCCAAACATTTACCACAGCAGTTATGGCTTCGACAGTCATTTCGGGAAGTGTGAGGTTGTGTTTCGGACTAAAACTGATCACCCTACAAAGCCCTCTCTGATTATTGGCTACCAATAAATCATCTTCATTCATATTACCAGCAGGCGTATCTTCAAGCAACGCTGCAAAATCATTGTTAAAAACAAAGCTTTCGGTATATTCTGGATTGCTATCGCCATCTGCCCTGCCATTACCAGGGCATAAATAACATTTAGGGTCATATTCCGGGCGGTTATCTGGCGTTATATCTTCAACCTTACCCTGCCATGGCCTTTTAGTACGGTGCGGAGAAACTAAAACCCATTCGCCAGTTAATATATTTAACCTGGTGTGTGGATTACTATCGAGTTCGAATGTTTGGTTCATCTTATATTTTCAATTGGTTAGAGAAAAGAAGCATTTAGCTTAATCTAACTAAGCCGCCAAATTATAAAATTATTATTAATTGTCAAAACGACAATTAATAATAATTTTTATTTTCGTGAAAATTTGAACATATTAAGCCCTTTAAAATCTCTGATAAAAAATGATTGAATACTCTGGGCAGCCACATTATCTGGTTGCTGTTGATTGCATAGTGTTTGGGTTTGATGGTGAACACCTTAAAATTCTGTTGGTTAAGCGGGGTTTAGAACCCGAAATAAACAAATGGAGTTTAATGGGTGGTTTTGTGGGTGCAAATGAAAGTCCGGACGATGCAGCGAACAGGGTACTCAAAAAAATGACGGGTTTGGAAGGTGTTTACCTGGAGCAGATGCAGATTTATGGAGAACCTGGCCGCGACCCAATTGAAAGAACACTTTCTGTTGGATATTTTGCCCTTATTGATATCCATAAATATGAGGCACAGTTAAATGATGATTACGAAGCAGAATGGTTTTTGATCAATGATCGGCCCAAACTTATTTTTGATCATAACCAAATGGTTGCTGATGCCCGAAAAAAACTGAGATATAAGGCTGCCCTTCACCCTATTTTGTTCGAGATGTTACCTAAAAAATTCACCATCCCACAATTACATATTCTTTTCGAGGAAGTAAACGATACTAAAATCGATACAAGAAATTTCAGCCGTAAAATTACTTCAACCGGATTATTGATTAAGCTGGCCGAAAAAGATAAATCGGGTTCAAAAAAAGGTGCATTTTATTTTAAACTAGATAAAAAAAAATACAGTGCCAATGCACAGGCTTTCTTAAACTTGATGCCTAATTTAAAGGTTTAAATTAAATTTCATTATACGATTAGCCTATTGTTCTTCATAATGATAGGTTAATCCTCCATCTACAAAATAAGTAGATCCAGTTACGTAAGCAGCATCATCAGAAGCAAGGAAAGCAACTACTGCAGCCACATCTTCTACCTTACCCATTCGTTTTAAGGGAATATTTTGAAGTACTTTTTGCAGCTGTTCTTTATTGTTCAGTAAATCTTGATTAATCGGCGTTGAAACAGCTCCGGGCGCTACGTTGTTAATCCTGATATTAAACTGGGCTAATTCTGAAGCGAGATTTCTGGTTAACATTTTTAAGCCTCCTTTACTCGCACAGTATGCAGCAAAATGTGGAAATGCGATTTCTTCGTGTACCGAACTCATGTTGATAATAGTTCCGGCTACTTTACTTTTTCTGCAGTAATTTACAAACGACTGGGTGCTAAAAAAAACACCTTTCAAATTTGTATTCATGATCAGGTCGTAATCTTCTTCAGTAACTTCCCAAAAGTTGGCTTTTTTTTCTACACCCGCATTATTTACCAAAATATCTAAATGGCCAAATACTGCTACGGCATCGGTTATCAATTTAGCGGCTTCTTTCGCTTTACTTAAATCGGCCTCCAAAAAAATTGATTTTCTGCCCATGTCCTGTATTTCTGCAATAAGTTTTTCGCCTCTTTTATCAAATTTATGGCCATTTAAAATAATATCACAGCCATCTTTGGCCAACCTTAAGGCACATGCAGCGCCAATTCCCTGACTGCTTCCGGTAATTAAAGCGATTTTGTTTTCAAAACGGTCCATAGTAAAATGTTATAAGATATAAAGGAACTTGATGTGAATATGTTTGAGTAAAACTGAAGTTAAATTAGACGGATTAACGCATTAAATATAACTTCTTCAAAAAAACACCGTTATAGCTGTAATCATTTATTAGTATGTTTGGACAACAAACACACAATAAACTTAAATTAATATTAAAACATGAACATTACCAAAAACCTTTTATTTACTACGCTCCTAACTTTGTTTACGCTAACCATGTACTCTTGTAAAACAAAAAAACTGGCGGCAAAACCAACTCCAGCACCTGTTGAAAAGCCAGCACCACCGGTAGAAGAGAAAAAAACAGCACCTGTACCAGAGAAGGAAGAAGCTCCGGCTCCAGTTGAAAAACCGAACTTTAACTTAGATAATATCCAGTTTGAGTTTAATTCGTTCGTACTTAAAACATCATCATTCGCTATCCTGGATAAAGCAGTGGCAGAAATGAAAAAATCACCTACCACCAAATTTGTACTTAACGGTCATTCATCTGCTGAAGGTACACCCGATCACAATATGCAACTCTCCATCGACCGTGCAAATGCAGTAAAATCGTACTTTATAAACGCAGGTTTAAACGGCAGTAATTTTACTGTTGTTGGTCATGGCGAAAAAGAACCGATCAGCTCGAACGATAGTGAAGAAGGTAGAATGGTGAACAGAAGAACTGAAATAAAAGTTCAACATTAATACAATGAATGATATAATAGAAAGAGCCATGGTTTAATTCCCATGGCTCTTTTTTATTTATAACGTGGTTGTCCTCCTGGACCTGTTAAGCCATTCAACTACGCGACCATTAACAGACTTTAATAAAAAACATCGTCATCTCGACTGGAGCGCAGCGAAATGGAGAGATCTATCTAGGCTGATTTAGCTTCGCTGAGCCTTCGGGTTCTCGACTGCGTTGCACTTCGCTCGAAATGACGAAAGCTTGAGGGAGCTATCTCCTGAACTTCTATGTCATCTAGTGATTTTTATAAAATAAATTAACCCTCAGGGTGACAATAGGAAAGATATCTATTTCTGATATACCCTAACGTAATCAACCTCCATCCTATCGGGGAATTTAGTATCGTTTAACAAACCACCCTTCATACCACCCTGCCAGATCGAACAAAATGTATGTTGTTGTTTAAAAGGATGAAAATCTGAACCATCATCATTTTTAAGATCGCTTAACAGCGTTTTGTTCAATAGCATTCCATCGACAAATAAACTAATGGCTTCACTATCCCAGTCCATGCGCCATATATGAAATTCAGCTGCCATTAAAAAGAGCTGTAAACAAAAACTCTCCGAACCTTTCTTTACAGAAAGATCCGAAGAGTGAATTATTTAGGCAACCCAGAAAGTTTAATAGCCCGGGTTTTGAGTCAACACCGCATCTTTATTTAACTGTATTTCGCTTAAAGGAATTGGCAACAATAAATTTTTTGTCGTTAAACCTGTAATTGGTTTTGATGCATCATTCGCGTTTAAACGAAGTGTACGTTCTACTAAAGTTCCGGTTCTCATTAGCGTCATCCTCCTATTTTCTTCTCCAATCAACTCTCTGGCTCTTTCATCAAGAATAAAATCTTTAGTCATTTCAGCTGCACTAACCTGAGCAGCATTTGCTCTTGTTCTAAGCACGTTTATTGTTGTGGCAGCCTCGGCGGTTTTACCTTGGGCAACCTGAGCTTCAGCTAGCAGAAGGTAAGTTTCGCCCAAACGCATCAAAATGAAATCTTTGATCATGGCATAGCCAAACGTATCATTGGGGTCAAAAGCGCCCCATTTGGTTGTACTTGGACAGATGTTGACGAGTGTATCAGGACCTGTAAAAGGAACCTGTTTGCCATATCTTGCAGCATATATAGGATTGGGGTCATTGTAATAATATCTTCTGCGGATGTTGTACTGAGAGTTCCTGATATCGTTACCTTTATACAATCCGTAAAGCACCCAGTTACTTAGGCGCAACCTGCCAATCGAACGTCCACCTAAGGAATCGGCCAAAGCCATTCCTGCGATGTTGTAATAAGCAGCACCCCAAACCCTTCTTTGCTGTGGATTATCGGTGATACCACCAACTACCGCAGTTGGATTTTCCTGTTCTAACACCCAAATAGCCTCTGTATTGCCCTGAATTCTTCTTTCATTTCCGTATTGAAACATGTCTGAATAATAATCTCCTGGCTGGCCAGTTTTAACACCATAACGGTTTCTGATCAGGCTAAATTTTCCGCTACTGATAATCGCCTGTGCCTGTTGTTCAGCTAAATCAGGTTTCCCGATTCGAAGATAAACTTCAGCCAGAAGTTGCATGGCCATAAATTTGTTTGCCCTACCATACATTTTGCCTTTGGTATTGGTTTTTACCGCTTCAATATCAGGAAGATTTGCTGCAGCAAAAAGCAAATCTGCTACGATGAAGTTATTTACATCCGCTATTGGTGCCCTTACAAAATCTATTTTAGGCCCTGTTAATGCGTGTGTAACGAGTGGTACACCACCAAACAAAGTAGCTAAATTATTATAAGCATAAGCCCTGAAAAACTTAGCTTCGGCACTTACTGAATTTTTACCTGCTGCACTTAAAGTGGTAACACTTGGGTTTTCTATGCCATCTAAAATAATATTGGTTAAGTTAACCATGATGTAGTTTCTGTTCCAGGTACGGGCAGCAGCAACATCTATGGATATTAATGTAGCATAGTTATAATAAGGTATTTCTACACCTTGTTGGTTATTTGTTGCATTTGCAACATCAGTTCCTACCTGCCAAACACTTGGCCAGCCTTGCTGATCGGCCCAAGAGAATATGGTACTGGTATGATTATATAAACCAATTAGTGAGGCTTCAAATCCAAGTGAATCGGTAAGTGTTAATGGTGTATATAATGAAAATGGCTTCTCATCTAAGTAAGATTTTTTGCAAGATGAAAATGCAATAAATAATATGGATAAGGATGCGAATATGCTTATATATTTTTTCATGATGATGATAATTAACGTAATGAAACATTTAAACCCAGAACAAAAGTTCTTGTTATTGGATAATTATTTGTCCAATCTGCCGCGAAAGCCTGCTGATTAAATCTAGAATCCCCTGATCCTCTGCCATAAGTAGTTTGCTCAGGATCCCAGCCTACCCAATTGGTGAAAGTGTGCAGGTTACGGCCACTTGCATAAACGGTTAAACTGCCCAGGTGAAGTTTATCTAAAATATGCTGTGGAAATACATAACTTAATGTTACATCCTTGATTCTGGTGTAACTTGCATCTGATGCATAACCATACCCTAAAGTATTATTATAAGATAACGCTGGGCGGGTTTGGCTTTGGTTTTCAGGAGTCCAGTAGCCAACCTCCGCTGGCGTATTTCTTCTACCTGTTTCATCACCATAGGTTAAATCAGGATTGCTTCTCGTAATACCTTGTGCAGTTTGAATAAATACACTTAGGTTAATATTTTTATAATGAAAAGTGTTGGTTATACCACCTGTCCATTTCGGGGCGGTTTGCCCAAGAATGGTTCTGTCATCACCAGTAATTTTTCCGTCAGCATTTAAATCAGCAAACTTTAAACTACCTGGTTTTGCTGTTGGATCTTGTTTAGAAACGTCTTCGCCGGTTTGCCAAACACCAGTCATTTTGTAATCATATACGACATTGATAGGCTGCCCTATGAACCACCTGTTTCCTAAGTCATCTTTACCATCGCCATACAAATCGTCGATTTTATTTTTATTGGTCGCAAAAACAACCATTGTTTCCCAACGGAAATTTTTTCCAGTAAGGTTTTGAGTATTCAACGTTAGCTCTAAACCATTATTAGTCGTTTTACCAATGTTTTCTAAAACTCTTGAGTAACCTGTAATAATTGGTAGACTTCTGTTCAGTAACAAACCGCTAGTTTTATTCTGATAGGCTTCTACACTACCTGTAATTCTGTTATTGAAAATTCCAAAATCTAAACCAATGTTTGCAGTTTTGGTGGTTTCCCATTGTAACATGATATTACCCAAATTATTCGGTATAACCCCAATTGTACTAACTCCGTTAAAAGGAGAACGGGATGAACCTTCAGTGGTGATGGTATTATAAACATTAACAGCCTCATTACCAGTTTTACCATACGACAACCTCAATTTCAAATTGCTAATGAGTTTAACATTTTTCATAAAATTTTCGTTGATAACATTCCAGCCAATTGCTGCCGATGGGAAAACACCATACTTAGTTGTATTTGCACCGAAAACGGATGAGCCATCTCTACGTGCGGTTAAGGTAAATAAATACCGGCTATCATAGGAGTAAAACAAACGGCCCATTTGTGAATTCAACCCGTATCTATCGCGATAAGAATTACTGGTTTGTGTGGCACCTGCACCTAAATTATCTAAACCTAATTCATCATTAATAAAGTTGGTAGCACCTGCCGTGGTTGTATTGTATTTACGTTCTTGTGCGCTATATAAGGCCGTAAAATCGAAATGATGCTTCTTAATATCCTTTGAATAGGTTAAGATATTTTCTATAGTATAACTGTTGGTAGATGCATTAACACTTCTTGCAGTTCCATTGTTATCATTTGCTAAGCGCCCAATATAACTACCTGATCTTTCAGGAAAATACGTATAACCAGCGTTTAACCTAAATTTCAGGCCTGTTAATGCACCAGGAAATTTGACCTCGGCATAACCATTTCCATTAATATTGGTTGTTCTACCAATCTGTGTTGTTTTTAAGCCTAATAATGGATTGGTATAAAGCAACTCAGGACTCATTGGGAAGATGGTGTATGATCCATTTGCGTTATACTCCTGACCATAAGGACTCATTGCGGTAGCGAACAATAAATTTGCCCTCCCACCATCGAAATTATTACTGGTTAAAAATAGTGAAGTACCTACAGTTAAAAAACTGGTAACGTTTACATCTAAGTTCGATCTTAAACTTACACGATTGAACTGGTATCCTTTTACCACTCCTTTTTGATCTAAATAGTCTCCAGAAATAAAATATTTTACGTCAGGTGATCCGCCAGAGATACTTACATTATGATCCTGAATTTTACCTTGTTGTGTAGCCTCATCTACCCAATCGATAGTAGTACCTGCATTGTAAGCAGGAAGTTCTCCAATATTAGGAACTGGTCTGATTTGTGTTTGATTCGTTTGTTTAAGAAAATCCGCATATTTCTGCAAATATTCTGCTCCGCTCCGGGGTTCTAAAATATGGGCAATATTATCAATCCCAACATAACCGTTATAACGAATTACAGGCTTACCAGTTGTTCCCCTTTTCGTGGTAACTAAGATTACGCCATTTGAACCATTTGTACCATAAATTGCAGTAGCACTTGCATCTTTCAAAATCTCTACTGATGCAATATCATTAGGGTTAATATCGTTTAACGACCCACCTGTTTTAGTTAACGGCACACCATCTACCACCACATAAGGACCTGCACTTGCTGTTATAGAGTTTTGTCCGCGGATTAAGGCAGTAGGCTGACTTCCAGGAACTGATGATGAAGTTGTAACGTTTACACCTGCTACAGCACCTTCTATCGACTGAAGAACATTAGTTACAGGTAGTTGAGACAACCGTGCTTTAGGCACAGAAACGATCGAACCTGTAACATCAGAGCGCTTTTGCGTACCATAACCTACTACAATTACTTCTTGTAAGTTTTTATCCTTATCCTCTGCAAGAACGATGCTCAGTTGCGTGTCATTAGCTACCAATACTGTATTGGTTACGTAACCTATAAAAGTAATGACTAAACTCTCTCCTTTTTGGGCTGATATTTTGAAATTTCCATTGGCATCGCTGGCCACCACCTGAGTAGTTCCCTTTACAGTAATCGAGGCACCTGGGATGGGGTTACCTTTATTATCTTTTACTTTTCCAGAAATTGAGATTTGAGCGATTGTTTGTGCAATTGAATTGTTTGATTTACCTAAGGATAGGATTAAAACAAACAAAAACATTACCGCACAGTTAGATGTGGCTAGTAGTTTTCTTTTCATTTTTTAAGTTTATTTGGTTAGTTAATAAATGAACCGCGAGGCGAATTCAAAAGGGTAGTCTATCAAAAATATTTTTATTAAAATATTAATCAGACCTGATATGGAAATTGTGCATGAATAGGGATGGATTGATTACAGCAAAGTAACCATAAAATCCCAATGGAGTGAGGGGTAATACGGTAATAAGTAGGGGCTAAATTGTTACTTTTTGCTAGAATTTGGCTTTTTAACCCCTATTTTGAAGATTTTTAAACGTTTAGTCTACGTTTAATTTTTTTATTGTATTTAAGATTGGTTGATCTATTGCCTTTAAAATATTCTGATCGGGTTTAATCAGTTCTAAAACCACGACATCATTTTTGCCTTTTTTTAACCATTCTTGTGGGACATATAAAGTTTGTTGCGGACCGATTGCCCAATACTTTCCTAAGTTGTGCCCATTAACCCATACTACTCCTTTTCCCCAATCGGTCATATCTAAATAGGTATCCGCAACGGTAGAAATTTGGAAAGATCCTTTTTGTAATGTTGGTCCGTTTCCGCTTTGTTTTGAAGGGGCAGCCTTAGCATTATAGCCATTAATATTATTAAAAGGAAAGCCATACATCGACCAATTTTTAACTTCGGCACCATCAAAAGTTACCTGTTCGGTAATTCCTTTTTTGTTCTCTAACAGATACTTCCCAAAGTTTACCCTGCCCATATTTTCTACAAAAATATCGAGTTGTACTTCGCCTTTCGGGAGTGTTAATGCCAAAGTATTTTGGTTTAACCTACGGTCTAAAATACCTGCTCTTTTCTGGTTGATAAAAATCAGTGCATAATCCCGTAGTTGTTTAATCTGAAGCTTGCCTTTTTTACCGCCCTTAATGGTAGTACGGTAGAGTACATAACCATAAGCCTGGCTAAGATCCTCGAAAGTTAAAGGTGTAGTATTTTTCACTGCTTTTGGCAATGCATCAAACAAAGCAATTTTACTGGTCAATTTAAAAGGTGCAATTGCGATACTTGGTTTAGCAGCTGGGATTGGCGGTAAACTTTGTCCTCCTGGAAGATGTTTTTCGATCACACTTCTAAATGCCTTGAATTTTTCAGTTGCGTTTCCAGCCTCATTTAAAGGTGCATCGTAATCATAACTACTGGTTTGTGGCTCGTAAGGTGAAATATCTTTATAGTTTGCCCCATTCATAAAATCGCGGGTTGTACCGCCATGGAACATGTACATATTGATCGAAATACCAGCCGCTAAAACAGAATCTAATTTTTTGGTGTATTGCGCTGCAGGAACGGTATGATGAGGTGTTCCCCACCAATCGAACCATGCAGGGTACCACTCAGCTATAAAATACGGGCCTTTTCCATTATGGTTATCATTTACCAACTGCCTAATTTTTGCCGGATTATCGATTCCGTTTACGGCTGGCAGCAATCCGTCTAAATGTCCATCTTTTACATCTGCAGCAGGATCGCAGGTATAAAGCAATCCATCAAAACCTGCTTCGATAAACATTTTTCTGTTGATATCTAAATAATTTTTATCAGCAGCGTAAGAGCCGTATTCGTTCTCTACCTGTACCATAATAATATTACCACCATGGTTAATCTGCAATGGCGCCAACTGTTTCCCTACTTCAATAATATACTTCTTATACTCATCTAAATATTGTTTTTCGGTACTTCTCACCACAAGACCTTTTTCGTTCTGTAGCCAGTAAGGATAACCACCGAACTCCCATTCGGCACAAACGTAAGGACTTGGTCTTAAGATAACCCATAGTCCTTCTTGTTGAGCGATTTTCACAAATTCGGCAATGTTATTATTGCCCGAGAAATCGAATTTCCCTTTTTGTGGTTCGTGCAGATTCCAGAATACGTAGGTGCCAATCGTATTTAGCCCCATTGCTTTGGCCATTTTCATACGGGCCCGCCAGGCCTCTTTTGGTACACGGGGATAATGCAGCTCACCAGAAATGATCTGAAAAGGTTTTTCATCTAATAGGAAGTCTGTTTCTCCTAGCTTAAACGTATGTTTAGCTTGCTGGCCAAAAGCTGATAAGGAGAGACATATCGCCACCAACCATAATAATTTTGCTTTCATTTTTTAAAGTTGTTTAAGATGACCCGAATTTTGGGCAAAAAGAATCCCATTTGCGCATTTTTACGCAATTCATCATCTAGATTTATATAAAAATTTTGTTTTTTCTCTACTTTTTAAACACGCTCAGATCCCATTCATCTGCCCAGTTTATCGAAATTTTATCGTTCTCAAATTTGATTGGCAACCATAAGTAACGACCATCAATGGCGTTTTTCGGCTCCCATTTATCGGCCATAAAAATAAATTCTCCTTTTTTGCCTGGCGCTGGCAATACATGCGTACTCTGCCCGCCATAGGTTAGCTTAGCCCCTTCACCCTGGCATGGGTTTCCCATATAAGTCCAAGGTCCCCAGATGGAGTTTGCTTTGAACCATCTTGCCGGATTTGGCGCCCAACCCGTACAGCCCGAACCAACCATATAGTAGGTTCCATTTTTCTTAAACAAAGCTGGTGCTTCTGTTTGCTGCCCCACATAAATTCTGATAAATTTTCCAGTATGCCCTAAATAATCGGGGGTTAATTCAGCCAAATGCAACGTAAAATTCTCTTCTGAAGAGAATATATGATAGGCCTTTCCATCATCATCTACAAAAACTGTCATATCTCTTGCCATTTGCCCACCGGGTAAATCCCTACAGAAAAAACCATCACTTTTATTGGCTGGTTGCTGGCAATTTACCATATCCTTTCCTGCTGCATAAAAGGGCATTTTCTCTGGATTTGGACGATAACTCTTGATAAAAGTATATGGCCCGGTTGGGCGATCGGCCACCGCAACACCCGATCTTGCTGCTGCATAACCTTTGCCTAAAAGTTCTAAGTGAAACCACATCACAAACTTTTTGGTTTTCTTGTTATACACCACTTTTGGGCGCTCAATGATCGAGCCTTTAGCAATATCACTTTTCAAATCTTCGGAAACCGGAAGTGCAATGCCTTCATCTTTCCAATTGTATAAATCCTTTGATGAGTAACAATGTACGCCTACCTGTGCCGTATTGCCCTTTTCACCTTCAATCTTATGTTCACCAAACCAATAGTAAACGCCTTTATATTCGACAATGCCTCCGCCATGGGCATTAATATGAACACCTTTATCATCCTTCCAAAGTTTACCGGGAGTAAAAGAAGTATATGTTTGTTGTGCTGAAACATAACTATTTAGCCCTAAACTGAAGGCGATAAATCCTAAAACAAAACTGATTCTCTTATTCATCATTTTAATCAAATAATTTTTAACGTTACAAAGACGGTAATTTACCCACATCTTCTTCAATTGTATAGCTATCTGCTATTTATTTTAAACTGGCACTGTGATCGTTTTCAAAATTCTCTCCACTCCAGATCTTTTGTGCACTCCATTTCTCTGCTGGGTTGGCCCAAAATGGGTCTGTTTCTGGCAAACCTAATGGCAAAAAAATATTCGAAGCAATATATGGGCTACCCTGGTTGTTGTAGAAATCACCAAGATTGGGCTGATCGCCATATAAACCTATCGTTAACCAACCATTTTTGTAGGTGGTAGGGCTCTCTAAAGTTTTTTTGATAACGGCGGTTAAAGCACAACGTACCTGAGCCGGACTTAACTGCTTTGGTAAAGCCTTTCTCCAGGCCATATCGGCCAAATGATGAAATGCTGCACCACGATAAATAATAGAGCGACCAGTTGCAGGGTAAGTGCCATCAGCGTTGATTAATCTTTCCTGAATGATGGCATACCGTTCATTGCGCTTTTTAATCTTCTCAAACATCTCTTTATAACTATTCGTTTTAGCGCCAATGATATTGGCCAAAGTAGCCAGATAAGGGTGGATAACATAACTATTGTAATAATCGAAGGCAAAGGATGTTCCATCGGTGTACATTCCATCGCCTGTGTACCATTGTTCCATTTGTTGCAGCGCATAATCAACACGCATAGGATCCCAACTGTAACCGAATCTGGCCAGAAAGGCTTCGTTCATAGCCGAGAATAATAACCAGTTAGAAAAAACAGGCTTAAATCTTCTGGTGGTAACGATCGATTTCATCATCAATTCCTGGTTCTTCTTATCCAGGTTTTCCCACAACCAAGGTGCGCGTACCAAAGCCAATGCAACATAAGAAGCATCTACCAGTTGTTGCCCACCGATATCAAAATTCATAAAATCTTTGGCATTGGAATCTAAAGCATTTTTTAATCCTTGAATGGCCCACTCCCGGTACTGTTTCCTTAAAGCTACTTCTTCTGCCGAACCTCCTTCTAACTGCAACCATGGCGCAATACCACTTAAAACCCTGCCCAAAACTTCCACATATTGTACTTTAATGCGGTGTTCTTTATTATCAATATGGATAGAAGTAACTTTTGGCATCGCAATACGCAGGCTGTCTTTAGCCAGGTTATACAAAACGGGTTTCACCATCTTATCCATCTGCTGGAGCCAAAACTGCCGATCGTTTAACACCACATTTTTGGTGTTTTTACTTTTCTTTTGAGCAAAAGCAGTTCCGCCAATCAATGCAATGAGTAAAACTGTAACGTAGATATTTCTTAATTTCATTTTGTGTTAAAATTTAATTTTTGTTTGATAAGAGGCGATACATTTCGCAGCCAGCCAATAAAAAGGCACCTACGCCGAAATTCGCGGTAGAATTTACGTCAACCACCTGACCTGGAATGGCTTTCTCTCCTATCGGCTGTACATATCCCAGTTTACCGTTAGGTTGTAATGCGGTTTTGGTTAGGTATGCCCATGCTTTTTGTGCTGTTGGCAAAAAAGTTTTTTCTTTTAAATAACCGTTGTTTATCCCCCATAACAAACCATAAGTAAAAAAGGCTGTTCCACTGGTTTCTGGTCCAGGGGCATGTTGCGGATCGAGGATACTTCTGGTCCAATAACCTTCTGACTGTTGACTTCTAACAATCGCTTTGGCCATATTCTGGTACTTGCTCAGGTATTCGTTCCGATGTGGATCGTTAAGGGGCAGATCTTTTAACACTTTGGCTAAACCTGCAAACACCCAACCATCGCCTCTTGCCCAAAAATCTTTTTTGCCGTTTACACTTTTATGCTTCGGATAAACATATTTGGCATCCCGGTAATAAAGCTTTTCCTTTTTGTCGTACATAATGCTATTCGCATACATAAAATATTCGTACAGCTTATCGAGGTATTTTTGGTCTCCACTTACTTTATAAAGTTTGGTCATAACAGGCATTACCATATACAAACCATCGGCCCACCACCAATAATCGTTATTGGGTGTGCTCATTTCGTATTCCATTACCTCTTTTGCCCTTGCAATTTTATATTCTTCGGGTTTTAAGTGGTATAAATCGATATAGGTTTGAAAGCAGATCTGCCAATCGCCAAACAGCACATGCTCATCTGTTTCACCATATTTATATTTCCAGTTGGATTTATCAGTTGATTTTGCGCCCATCCATTTGTTATGAACGGCCCAATCTTCTGAATATTTACGGTAGGCTTCGTTCTTGGTAATTCCATAAACCTCCATATTTCCGGTATGGTAAGCAGCATGATCCCAAAAAGCGCGTACTTCAGGTTTATTATTGCTTTGCCAGTAGGTATTTGCGCGGTTGATCATTTCGAGCACCTCCTCTTTTGAAGTTGAGGTTTGTGCATTTACAGCTGTGCTGCTAAAAAACAACAATAAGAAAAGCGCTTGATGCAATTTTAAATTCATTAGTGTATTGGTTTAATGCCGTTTACGGTTGGTATTACTGGTTTGATGGTTCCATCAGTATTAAATCCCATTTTATCGATGCAAACCTCGCGGTTGTAGCCTGCAGCACTCCCCATTGAGATTCCTTTTGGTCGGGTAAAACGATGGTAAACCATATACCATTCATCTTTTCCGTTAACTTTGATTACACTGTTGTGCCCTGTTCCGTAAATACCCTGTGCTGCATCTTTTGCCAGAATCAGGTTGTTTTCTGGAACGGTTATTTTACCTGTTGGCGAATCAGAAAAGCCATAGCGTACCCGATAATTTTCGCTCCGTGTATCATCTTCAGACCATAAAAAGTAATACTTTCCATTACGATAAAAAACTTCGGTACCTTCTCTAAAACCGTTGTTTGGTGTAATTACTTTAACCTCATTGGTATCAATCGAAACCATGTCTTCATTTAATGGTGCAACAGCCATATACCCGTTTCCCCAATAAAGATAACTTTTATTGGTTTTAGGATCGTTAAATACATCAGGGTCGATCTCCTGACCACCTTTTATTTCTTTTGGTTTGCTTGAAATTAAAGCTTTTCCACTATCCTTAAACGGTCCCGCCGGATGATCAGCAACAGCAACTCCAATTTTCTGAGCTGCTGTGAAATAATAGAAATACTTATAAGCGCCATTCACTTTCTTTTCGATAATTGTAGGTGCCCAGGCATTCTTTTTCGCCCATGAAACATCTTTTTCAAGGTCTAAAATTTTACCTTCATCTTTCCAGTTGACGAGATCAGTTGATGAAAAACTCTTAAAATAGGTACCGCTCCAGTTGTTAAAACCATCGCTGGTTGGATAGATGTAATATTTGCCTGTTTTATTGGAATATAAAATTTCCGGATCTGCGTAATAACCTTTCAAAACTGGGTTATTGGCTACAGCGACACTTACCGAATAAGTTTTAGGCTGTTGATTGGCAATACTTACCTTAATTTTTACAGGCCCTTTAGTAAAATCTAATTTTCCTTTTGGCACGATACTGATTTGATTAAGGGTATTAAACTGCGGATCGAAAGCCTTTAAACCAGTTCCGTAATTTACAGGCAGATAAAGTTTTTGGTTCACACTATCTAAAGCAACATTATTTTTGTTGATTGCCTTATTCTGTGCGCTCTGCAAAACAGATTCGACAGTATACCACTGATTGAGCAGGCGGCTTAACTCTTGTTGATTAATAGGCAAAATAGTTCCGTGCCTTGGATGAAAATCCATGGTAATATCTTGATCCACTACACTAAAATTCGCCAGATCTTTGCTTTTGGTAAACTGATAACGGCCTTTCATATATACATCGTACATCAGGATATATTCGTCGCTATGGTTCAGTTTAAAAACACCAGCTCCTTCTACAGCCTCTTTTGTCTGTTGTAAATATTTATCCTGCTGCACATAACCTGTGGTTAGCTGATCGGAAACTGCTTTTTTTATGCCATTGCCATCTCCTTCTGTTTTAAAGAATAAATTGTATTTCCCTTTATCGTAAATAATGTCGCCATCTATACAAGAACCATTGGTTGGGCTAAAAAAGAGCTGTTTTGGAGCTGTTTCCAAATCTGTAAAGTCTGCATTGGCGTAAGCATAATAAATTTTATCGGGGTCATCGCCATGCTTCATCGACCAATAAACCATATATTTTTTGGCAGTTTTATCGTAAATGGTCTGTGGAGCCCAAACACGTTGCAGATTTTCGTTATTTGGAAAACGTTTTTGAATATTAACAACTGCCGACGTCCAATGGATCAGATCATTTGATTTAAGCAGTACCATTGCCCTGTTCGAGTTCCAGCCATTGGCCGAAACCATATCGGTAGCCACCATATAAAAGGTTTTGCCATCCTCGCCACGCAAAATATGTGGATCGCGAACACCACCAGTACTGCTGATCTTTTCGGAAGAAATGACTGGATTATTGTTGTTTAAAGCTTTGTAATGGTAGCCATCGGTACTCACCGCAAAACGAATGGCTTCTTCTGCTTTAGTATTTCCGGTAAAATAGGCAAATAAATAACCTATGCTTTCTTGAGATACCTTAGCCGGTTTTTTGCTTTGTGCCTGTACCATATTTATTGATAACAAGAACAAAACAGCAAGTAGGAAAAAGTTGTATTTTATAATGGAATGTTTCATTTTAAGGTTAATTCGCTATTTATTTATTGGTTTCCAATCTAGAGCCTGCACTATTGTTGGTGCCTGGTTAGCCTTTCCTTCTCCATCTATCTGAGTAACTTGCTGCATAAACAGGCTCAAAATCCCTTTACTTTTCCAAAGTTCGGTATCGTAAGTGGGTTCCCAATCGCCCATACTTGTTTCGGTAAGGTCTTTAATTTTCCAGTTTTCTGATCCAAGCTCATCGTTCAAAGCAACTGAAACCTTATTACCTCGTTCAGCATCTCTAAACAACAATCCCGCAGCATAATGTTTTCCATTTGGCCAAACAATAATCTGTGGCCGCGAAATTGGAATCCGCTTGGTACCAGTACCACTTAAGCTAAAAGTCGTTTTTCTAAAATTAAGGTTACTTACTATCCAACTGCCATCTGTTTTAAAAACCAGATGATACTGAGGGCCGGTTTCATTCGCCCCGCGCCAATAACCAGCAATAAACACCTTGCCTTTGGCGTCGGCAAACATCGATGTCTGGTTAATCAGCTCGCTTTTTTGTGGAATTTTAAATGCATATTCTGCATTAGTGGCAGTAATGGGAAGACTATATTTTTCATTGGTAGATTTTAACCATGTTAAACCCCCATCAGTTGATTTGGCATAACATAAATCATGGTTACTGGCTACATCAGGGCTTTCGCGCCACACCCACGATAAATGGATGGTGCCAACCTGATCTACGGCTACCTGCCAATATGCATTTCGCTGTCCTTCGCCATCAATCATCCCATCCTGTACACGTGTCCATTTTTTGGTCTGCAAGCTATAACGGTTAATCATCAAATTTCCGTTGCCCGATCCTCCGTCCCGGTAAAAGAACAACAGATCACCATTCGCAAGTTTATAAAATTCAGGATAACTCACTTTATTTTCCTTTACCGAAAGCATAGCTTGTTTATTCCCTAAGGTCAATGAACCTGCTGAAATTGATTTGGCATAGTTTAGATTGTTATTATGCTGGCCCCAAGCAATATGAAGGAAACCATCACCGTCTACCATAATGCTAATTGATTTATGAGCGTCGGTAGCATCGCCTTTATAGGGCGTGGTAACTAATATCCAACGGGTTGAGCCGATTTTGCGCTTGGCCAATACCACATTTTGTTCGTGATCATAATAAGCAGCATACTGGCTATCTTTAAAGCTGATTAAAGAATTTTTGCGAAAAATAACAGTATTTACCGAGTTGTTTGCCCAGCCGTTACTGGCAATGGTACTCAGTTGTGTTTCTTGTGCAACACTCATCAGGTTAATACTGATGAATGTGCAGATTAGAAATATACTTTTATTTAGGGATTGATACATTATATACGTTTCAGATTGCTCGGTTTCTTACATTTGGCGAAGCCGAAGTACCGAATTTTTTAAGTTTTACACAGGGGGTTAAATCATACTTTGCAGGGGGCGTTTTAAGATAAACGTCTTTAAAAACCAAAATAGCGTAACTTTTATGTTGTGGCATTAATATTATAGTATTTATGAAAACTTTTTCGGTGTTTCTTTATAAATTCTGAAGGCGTTAATTTAAACAGCTTTTGAAACTGTTCTCTAAAGTATTTACTATCATTTATACCTACTCTAAAGGCAGCTTCGTTAATATTTAAATTGGTATTGATTAACAATTCGGCAGCCTTTCTCAGTCTGATAAAACGGATGAAACCATTTATAGACTGACCTGAAGTGGCCTTGATCCTTTTGTAGAGATTAGAATGGCTCATTCCAAGGTCAGATGCCAGTGTTTTTACGTTAAAACTGTCTTCCATTAAGTTTTCTTCAATAATTGTAATGCACTTTTGAAGAAAGCCCTTATCCTCCTGAGATACTTTATGGGCATCACTCTTCAAGGTTATTTCATTGTAGAAATAAGCCTGAAGATTGGTTCTGTTTTTAATAATGCTATTAATTTTAGCTGTAAAAAGCTCTTTATCGAAGGGTTTACTGATAAAATCATAGGCACCAACTTCGATTCCCTTAAGTTTTACCTCCGGACTAGGGTCGCCGGTTAACAGAATTACCGGAATATGGCTTAGGGCGGAATCCTCTTTAATCGCCTTACAGAGTTCGATACCGTTAAGGCCATCCATGTTTACATCAGATATTACGATATCAGGCAAATATTCTTTACAGAGTTTCAGCCCATCTATACCATTTTCGGCCTTGTAAATTTTGAAATTATCCTGAAAAATATGCTTGATGTAGTCAATAATTTCCAGGTTGTCATCAATAACCAAAATCGAGTGTAAATCTGAAATGAGCAATTCGAGGTTGCCAACATTCTCGGCATCGTTATTTTCTGCTTCTTCCTCTTGCGCAATGAGCTCGTTTACATAGGTTAATTCGTTTTGGAAAACACCGCTTTGCTGCAAGTTTGGTTCCCCAACCGGAATATCGATCAAAAATATCGTACCCATCCCCTGATTGGAGCGGAACGAAATTTTCCCTTTATGCAATTCTACAAAGTTTTTGGCCAGGTAAAGACCAATACCGAAACCCATCTTCAGCGATTCGTTCGACATTACCTTATAAAATTTATCGAACAACTTTTCACCTACATGCGCCGGTATGCCCGGACCACTATCACTCACCTCAATCTGCACCCGCATACCGAGGGTTTTAACACTAAACTTCACAAAACCGCCTTTTGGGGTAAATTTAAGCGCGTTAGAGAGTAGGTTAAAGAAGACAATTTCGAGTTTGTCTTTATCTGCATAAATATCCAATTCTTCTTCCTCGCACTCAAAAGTATATTCGATATGGTTCTGCTTTGCCAAATAATTAAAGCAGAGGAAAATTTCGTTTGTAAATTTGTAGAGGTTGATCCTTACAATCTTCAAAGCGTCGTTCTCACTTTCCGTTTTTCTAAACAGTAATAACTGATCTACCAGGCTTAACAAACGCCTCGAATTGCGGTAAACAATATTTAAATCGTTCTTCTCTTGCCCCGGGTCTTTCTTATGGATAATATCTTTAATCGGATTAACAATTAAGGTTAAGGGTGTTCTCAGCTCGTGCGAAATATTGGTAAAGAAATTCAGTTTTTTCTCATTCAGATCCTTTTCACGCTCCATTTTAAGGTTGGTAATCTCTACCTCGTGTTTTAATCTTCTCTGGCGGTTGCGATAGGTTTGAAAAAGATAAAATAGGGAAGATCCTATAATGACGTAAATAGTATAGGCCCACCAGGTACGGTACCAAGGGGGTAAAATCCTAATCATTACAATCTTTTCATTGTTGCTCCAGGCACCTTCGGTATCGGTACTTTTAATGTGCAGTTTATACTCACCTTCATTTAACCTAGAATAATAGGCAGTGCTTAATTTGTTTACATAATTCCAATCTCTATCCCAGCCTTCCAGGTAATAGGCGTAAGAAATCTGATCCTGAAAAGAGAATTCTATTGCTGCATAATCGATAGAAATCACCGCAGCACTAAATGGGATTTCTATGCGTGCCAAGTTAACAACAGAGATATCGTTATAGCCTGAATCCTGATCGAGCGGGATATTATTGATCCTAAAATCGGTTAGCACCATTTTTGGTATCCTTTTATTTTTCTTAATGCTATCGGGCGAAAACAAGTTGAAGCCACCAATTCCACCAAATAAAAAGTTACCGTTTGCAAGTTTTAATGCAGCATTATAATTAAACTGATTGCTTTGCAAGCCATCTGTAGCATAATAGTTTTTAAAGCTTTGGTGTGTAACATCAAATTTTGATAAGCCATTGTAAGTACTACACCATAAATTTCCTTGGGTATCCTGAAGGATATTGAGCACCGAATTACTTGGTAACCCATCGCTCTGGATGTACCGCTTTATTTTTTTGGTTTCAGGATTAAAAAGCAATAAACCTCCACCTTCTGTGCCGATCCATATTTGATGGTTAAAATCTTCCTGAATGGCCCTTATGGCAAAATTGACCTTTGTATAGCTATGTTTTTTGTTTATCGGATCGATTTCGATCAGTTCCGTATAGTTCCCTGCCCAAAGTCTGCCTTTCGAATCTTGGAACAAACTGTGGATATCCTTTAGCCTATGGTCGAAAAGTTCAAATTTATCGGCACTTTTATTGTAACGATACAATGCTCCGCCTTTTGTTGTGCCTACCCAAATATTTTGTTGTTTGTCTTGATAAAGCTTCCAAATGTTAATGTCATCAACGCCTTTATAGGTATTATAACAGTTATAATGAACAAATTTTCCGGTTGATTTATTAAAACGATCTATTCCGCCGCTAAAACTGGCCACCCAAACATTGTGATCTGTATCGCTTAAAATACTGGTAACAAAATTACTGGTTAAAGCGTTTGGATCGCTGGTTTTAGCATAATTGGCAAAAGTATTTTGCTTTCGGTTCCAAACACTTAAACCACCTCCATCAGTCCCGATCCAAATGTTTTTGTTTTCATCTTCGCTAAAGGAAAGTACAAAATTGTTAATTAAGGAATTGCTCTTTAATGGATCATGTTTAATGGTGGTAAACTGCTCGTTTTCCGGATCGATGATATTAATGCCACCACGTAAGGTTGCGATCCACTTTCTAGATTCGCGGTCTTCGTAAACCTGGGCTACAGAATTACTGCTCAGTAAACCTTTTTCTTTTCCTGTGGACAGGTAATCTGTTTTTTGATTTTTTGTATTGTAAACAGCAATTCCTCCACCATCAGTCGAGATCCAGAGTTTTTGTTGCCGATCAAACAACAAACTCATGATATTTTCATTGCTTAAATGCTGGTTAAACTTGGTGAGGCTATTATTGGCTTTATCAAACTGAAAAAGTCCGTGCTCTGTTCCAACCCAGAGTGTTTGGTTAGTGCCTTTTGTAATGCATGTTACTGAGCGTACGGCAGCAGTTACTAAACGGAGTCTATGTTTATCATTATCATACCTGCAAAGTCCTACATCTTTTATAAAAAGCCATAGGGTTTCTTGTTCATCAACATATAAAGCCTTTACAGTGAAATCGAAATTTTTGCCATAGGAGATCCGTTCTGCTATGTTGCCATTCTTTTCGAGCATAAACAGACCTTTCTCTTCAGTAGCTACATAAACAGCTAAAGCCTTACTTATTGCAATAGAATTAATAGCATAACTTACCTCTTTTTTTCTTCCCTTGTCTAGATAAATTAATTGATGAAACCTGGAATCGGCATAATCATAATAAGAAATACCCTTTTGCGTGCCTACCCAAACCTTGTTTTTCGCATCTCCATTCAGTACCGTAATATGGTTATTTACTAATGAATGTTCATCTCCCCATCCATTTCTAAAAATCTTAAAATGATACCCATCGTAACGGTTTAATCCATCATAGGTACCCATCCACATAAATCCAAAATGATCTAGATACAAAGAGTTTACCACATTATTAGACAGGCCACTTTCTACACCCAAATATTTAAGGCGAACAGCTGTAGGCTGGGCAAAACAAATAACTGCACCCATCCATAAAAAAAATATGAAACAAGCAGTTTTTTTCTGAATAAGGAACATAGAGAAACCGTACCGTGGTATGTATGCATGGCAGGAAACGAATATACATATTTTCCTAAAACTCAGCTATCGGCCATTGTTTAGGATTAAATAGCAAAAATCGTAAGATTTCTCCTACATTAAAGATAGCGCTGTCCTATCTTGATGTTGTTCCACCTACATCTAATAATTCAACCTACAACACTTACTCATTTACAGACCGAAAACGTCTGATTTATTATTACACATAAACGTGAAATGTATATTTTGAAACAAAAATCCCATCTAAAAAAAATATATTGGCTTATTTTTGTTGCTATGACACTTATTGATGCATTGACCCCCATCTATAGGCTAGAACAACTGAAAGTTGGTGATCTTATTTCTGACACATGGGGCAGTTCTGGCGCCATCAAAACTATTGAAGTTTTAAAAGGCAGAACTTCTCTAACCTACTATTTCAGAATCAAATCAGGTAAACTGATCTTGGCTTTAAGATAACAATTTACTAAAGTCCTGTCCGCGACTGAACTAATCATGTAGTCTCTCAACTATTCGATCATTTATTGAAACTCCTAAATTAAATGTTTGCTATTTAACATCAGAGTGTCCAAGGTTCATGGTTGGATTCACTTCATCACGAATAAGCTGTTTTAATTCTTTAATTTCAGGAAAACGTTGCATCTGCTTTCTATCGAAAATTATTTTCTCGCCAACATGAACAGTAAAAACGCCCGATGTTTCACTCGGAATTAAAGTTACCCCCTTTACCTCATCTACAAAAGTGGTTAAAATTTCTTGCGCCATGTAAGCCGAACGTAACATCCAGCCACATTTGGGGCAATAGGTTATATTAACAAGTGGTTTCTCCATTTTTATTTTTTTTACAAGGGTACAAAAAATATGGAGGGATGGAAAATGGAGATGTTAATGGCTGTTGAAACCAATTAAGCATCTGCAGATGTGTCTTCTCTTTTGTTCTTTGCTGTAGAACAGTCCGTTATTAATTTTGGGTTCAGCCAAACAACATTGAACAAAATGAACTAAACAAGTTCGCTGCTTAAAATGTTATCAAAAGAGAAAAGGGTAGCCACATCCATGTTTACCCCTTTCCAATTACTCCCGTGTTAGAGGAACTATAATTACACCGATAAGCAATTTTTGTTTGCTTTATCTAGATAATCATACACCCAAAGTCTGAAAAACAGATAGATAAATTGCTGTTTTTTATTTTAGTTTTCTTTTTAAATCCCTGCTTAAATCACCTCTAAATTTGTCTTTAATGACCACCTAAATTGCGCATATTAGCAGTTATTTTTATAAAAAATAAAGGTGCCATGGATTTTAAAAATACTTTAACTGCCAGTATTCAAATATATAAGCCCATCAGTCTCGTTTGGAAAATCTGGAATGAGCCTGAACATATTGCTAAGTGGAATGCTCCATCAGACGAATGGATCAACAAGAAAATTGAAAATAACCTGATAGAAGGAGGTGGTTTTTTATACGTTATGGCCAAAAAAGACGGAACCGAAAACTTTGATTTTAGCGGAACTTACACCGAAATTATTGAGCATGAGCGAATTGCTTATACACTAGATGATGAGCGGAAAAGCCTGATCACTTTTACAGGAAATAATCCCGTTACGCTTACCGAAATCTTTGAACCGGTTGCAAACCTTGATTTGACCATGCAACAGGAATTCTGTCAATCAGGACTGAACCAGCTTAAAGCATATGCTGAGCAGCTTAGTTAAATGACTTCAAGTTCTATACAGAACTGGTTTTACTGCGATTTAGATACTCCAATTACTTCGAGGTAAGAATAGGTTTAGCTTTCCTGGGCTTTTTCCTTTTCTTCCACCAGATGATAAAACCAGTAATTGGCAAACTCGCTGCAACCAAAGCTGCTAAAAAAGAAAGAATTTTATTCGGAAGGCCCAAAAGTCTGCCCGTATGCAGATCATAATTGGTGGCCTCTATTAAATCGGCCCCGTTAAAATCTTTATACAGTTTAGCCCTGATCATTGTGCCTGTAGCTTCCTCATAAAAAAAGGTATTCTGGTTGCGTGCCCAGCGGTAGGGATAAATCATCCTTAACCGCAGTTCACCTTTACCACGCAGCGAAAAACTAGTGGAAATAGCTCCAGGGTATTTAATTTTAGCTTCAGTATAAATTTTATTGTAACGTACTGGTAGCGAATCGATTTGGGTAGGTTTGGCTAAAACGATGGATTTGCCTTGCCCCAATTTGCTCCCGGTAAAAAAGCTAGCTGCATTTTTCACCTCCTTAAAAGCAAAATACAAACCACTCAAAGCTGTAACCAATAGCACAACTGATGCATAAAAGCCCAATACGTTGTGTAAATCGTAATTTAACCGTTTAAACGATGCTCTTCTTTTAATGGTTAATGATTGTTTTAATAACCGCATCTGACCAGGAAACCAGAGTACCAGTCCCGTAATCAGCATTAGCACGAAAATAACCACCGACCATTGCATGATAAACTTTCCTGTCTTTCCCAGCAAAAGGGAGGTATGGATATGCTCCACAACCTGAAGCCAATCTTCGCCACCTTTTTTTACCAAGGCGGCATTGTAAGGATTAAAATAGTAAACAGTCCCCTTTTTAGTGGTAATTTCTACCGTCGCATTTGAAAACCCATCTTCAATTCTGATCAGCCTTAACGGGTCTTTGGGTGATAACTTTTCGAAGTTCGAAATGATATGATCTAAACCTACAAAAGGCTTCTGTTGAAGCCCTACGTAGCGAAAATCTTTTTGTGTAAAATCTCTGATTTCTTCTTCAAAGATATACAGCGCACCAGTTACACTAATAATAAACACCACCAAGCCAGTCGCCAGGCCGAGCCAGAGATGAATGTTCCTGATGGTATTTTTAAAATTCCTGTTCTTCATGGTTTAAAAAGCGTAACCTAACGATAGGTTAAATCTGCGCCCATTCCCTCTCACATAATTTACATTGCTACCATAAAACTGAGAAATGGCAGGATAATAAACTTTGTTCAGCAAATTCTCTACACCTACCGATAGTTTTAAAGGCTGTGTAACCTGATATATAGCTGCAACATTAAATAAGTTGAATGCTTTTACCGGACCTTCGCCAATTAAATATTTACCTGCCGCATTGGTTTTAAAGCGGTCGCGATTTCCTACACGCATCCAATTAACATCTAAACTTAAGTTTTTAATACCTGAATATTTAAGGTAAACGGTGGTTTTTGATGGTGGGATACGGGTTGTGTTTAAATATACATCTTTCTCTCCGTTAAAATTGCCATCATCATCTACATCGCCTTTTCCTTCAACCTGGGCGTAATTACCACCAATGCTCAAATCGCGTAGAACCTGATAATCTGCCTGGATTTCGAATCCATATACACGCTCTGGAATACGTTGAGAGATGTAGGTTCCATTAACTTCTAAAAGATTGGCGCCCAGCTTAGAAGTGCTGTAATAATAAGCAGCACTGAAATTCAATTTACCTACGGTACTGCTAAAACCAGCTTCGTAATTGTTTACGATGATTGGTTTAGTTTCTAATTGCGATAAGGTATTGCTTTTGGCTGCCCTTAATACCCTACCCAGCTCGAACACCGAGAACGACTGCGCATAACTGATAAAAGGGTTAAAAAACTTGAATTTCGAATAACGTGCGCCAGCATTAAATACTAAAGCATTGTAATTTAATTTACCGCCCTGCACCGCTATACTCCCTGCACCGTTTGCACCGGTAGCCAGGGTATTAAAATCGTCTACATCAATGTTAATATTTTCTGCCCTTAGTCCTCCCTTGATGGTTAAATCGTTCAGAAAAGTTGCAGAAGCCTGTAAGTAAGGCGCAAAGTTTACCATATTCATATTAGGTACCCATAAACGGCCATCTGTTAAGCTTTGAGCAGTTTTATCGTTCATTAAATCCAAACCATAGTTCAATTGCATTGGTACCTGATCTGTAATGTTAAAAGGTGTATTCAGGTTTACCCTTGCACCCTTTTTTGTTGAAGTAATAGCCGATTGGCCGCTTCCGAAAAACGATGCTGAGTTAGAATAAATGGTATAAAAGTCCTGATAATATACGTTGGCCGTTAAATCTGTTTTACCGAAAATCTGCTGATTCGTGTATTGTAAATTAGCATTATGGTTAAATCTTGTCCCTTCATCTTCACCCAATCTTGTTCCATAAATACCAATAGCCGGCGATTGACCGTAAACACCATCTTTGGTTATGTATTTAGAATGCTGTCTGGAGCTGAAATAATTATACATCATCTGCAAACGCTGTTTTGAAGTAAAGTTATAACCCAGCTTTACAAAGCCATTGTAAGATTTGGTTTCACCTAAACCATATTCCGGCGAAATGACCAAGCCTTCAGCATCGCGGAAAACGCCAGTTTTTTCGAACATACCACTTACCAGATAATCGAACTTACCTGTTTTGCCGTAAAGCTGTTGCGAAAAACGGTAGCCAATGGTGCTATCGCCTTTTAAGTTTCCTGTAATTCCGGCTTGAGAATAACCTCCGAATGATTTTCCTTTATCGGCTTTTTTAGTAATGTAATTAATCAAACCTCCTTCTGCACCATTACCATAAATGGCGGTGGCACCTTTAATAACTTCAACACGCTCTATAACCGAAGGATCGATACTGCGGATATCCCTTCCTCCTGCTCTTAATGGAGTAGATTGCGGAATACCGTCTATCAATACCAAAACATTTCTACCGCGCAAAGTCTGACCAGAGTTGCCCGTTTGATTGGTAGAAAAACCCAATCCTGGTACGCTGTACGATAGTATGTTGGCTAAATTCGGACTAATTGCAGATTGTGTATTCAATTCTTTTGCAGTAAGCACTGTTACTGAAGATGGTGTTTGCGATAATGACTCTGGCCTTCTACTTGCCGAAACAATTACATCATTTAATTCTGAGCGCTGCTCTTTTAAAACAAAAGTTACCTGAATTGTATCGTTTGCACTAACGGATACCACCTGTTCCAATTGATCGTAGCCTGTAATCGAAACCCTGATCTGTTGGTTTCCTGCTGGAACATCCGTTAACTTAAATGTTCCGGTTTTGCCTGAAGTGGTTTTAAGATTTTGTTTTTTAACCTGTATGTTGGCAAAGGGTACGCTGTTCCCTAACGAGTCGACAACTTTTCCACTAATTGTTCCCTTCCCTGTTTGCGCAAAGAGGGTAACTGTAGATAATAATATAAGAGCAGTGGCGAAAAATTTTATGTATTGGTGTTTCATGCAATTTTTAAATTTTGGCAAAGCTAGCATTATTTAGACTTGTTAAAAATAATAACTCAAAAAAGATAACTGCATGGTGTTTAATCATTCATCATTTTAAAATAAATAAGGCATAAGGTTTAATTTATTTGATATTTGCGTTAAACCGTTTGAAGTAAAAAATGTTGGAAACAAAGATGAAATACGCGCTGATAACCGGAGCCAGTAAAGGTATTGGCAAATCTATGGCCATTGCGCTGGCCAAAAGAAAAATCAACCTATTGCTTATTGCCCGTTCAGCTAACGAATTGATTGCATTACAAACGGAGATTAAAAACCAATATAATGTTGAAATAGATATCTTATCAATTGATCTTAGCCAGGCTCAAGCCCCAAAAGCAGTATATAGTTGGATAACAGAAAAAAACTACGCCATCAATATCCTGATTAATAATGCAGGCTATGGATTGTGGGGGAAATTTGAAGAACTGGATTTAAGTGCCCAGTTAGAAATGTGTCAATTAAACATGATTACGGTAACTTCATTATGCCATTTATTGCTTCCAATCCTTTCAACAGAAAAAAAGGCTTATATACTTAACGTTTGCAGTACTGCAGCCTACCAGGCGGTGCCAACCCTGGCCATTTATTCGGCAACCAAAGCTTTTATTTTATCTTTTACAAGGGCTTTGAGGTTCGAGCTTAAAGATGGTCCAGTTTCGGTAAGCTGTTTGAGCCCAGGCCCTGTTGATACTGGTTTTGCCCACCGGGCAGGTTTAGATGCCTTTAATAAAATGGCCGAAAAGTTTAACATGAGGCCTGATGAGGTAGCTGAAATTGGGCTAAAAGGAATGTTTGCCAAAAAATCTGAAATTATTCCGGGTTTTACCAATATCATCAGTGTTTATGCCAATAGGATTCTACCAAAAGGATTTATAGAAAAAATGGCCGCAGGGATTTATAAAACTTAAAAGGTCTGGGGTCGGAGGTCCGAAGTCTGGGGTGTAACGGCATAGAAGCTCAATGGTTGTGTAGTCAGATGTTACCATCTGACTGATCTTATAGTTTGCTTTTATGATTTACCTGTTAATGCATGAGTGTCGGATGGTAACATCCAACACCACGGATAAATAGACATAGCTTGTAAAATTGATTTGGAAATGAGCAGTTCTGCGTGCTTGGCAGCTTCAGTCCCGCATTCCATTCCAAGTCCGCACTCGTTCCTCGTTTACGGGCTTTTCATTACATTCGGGTTTAGGAACAAAGGTGGGTACACTATACAACCCTAAAAATGAAATACTGTTTAGGCCATCTAGCCCCAGGTGCAGCGTTACCCTGCAGCAAGGAGATACGACGAAGCAAAGCGTAAAGCGAAACACGGGAACAAAGTAACCTATGATTACTGCAATTGCGCTTCAACAAAAAAATCTATTTCATTTAAAATAAAGCTGAGCATCGGATGGTAACATCCAACACCACGGATATCAGAAAAAAAATATTTTAAAATATTTCAAATAAAATTCTTTGGAATATTAAAAATATGTTATGTTTGTATTAAATACTACTAATTCTATAGATTATGTCGAATAAAACAAACATGTTTTATTTTCCTCCAGTACCGAACCACTCGCCAATGCGAATGTGCTGTTGCTGCGCATAACGCTATCTCCAGTTTATCCTTTTCCTAAATCTTTTAAATTTTTACACATGGCCACATCGTATCCAACCTTTACCTTATCTGAACAATTAACACAAGAACAGCTTGATTTTTTTTACACACATGGGTTTATCCATTTCAAGAATTTCATCAAACCCGAAACGGTTTCTTCCATTATCGACGCTTCTAAACAAGTAGAACAAAAATGGATTCAGGAAGATATAAAAAAAATAAACGGCGTGCCGATTAAATATGGAAAAGATCTTGATGGTTCAGCAATTGTACAACGGTTTGCCTTTATTAACCAACAGCATCAAACGCTAAGTGGTCTCCTGTTAGACCCACGTTTTAACGCATTGCTTCAACTGGCTGGCGATGGTGCACGTTTAGGTACCGAAGAAAAAGACGGCATGGTGTTTAACCACTACATTAACGGACCAGAAAGCAAATTCAGTAAAATGGGCTGGCATACGGATGGTTTAAGGGATATCTTCTACGGCGCTAAACTGAACCCGATGCTGAATGTAGGCATTCACCTGAGTACTTTAAAACCTGAAAATGGCGGATTAAAAATTATCCCCGGCACCCATAAACAAAGTATTTACCAAATGCTTTTCCGCAAAAAATATTTCCTGGATAATAAACCAGATGCTGAAGAAGTATCAATATTGCCCGAAGCAGGAGATTTAACTATCCACGATGGAAGACTGTGGCACAGGGTAGCAGAATCGGCCATACGTGGCGAAGAAAGTAGAAGGCGTGTAATTTACGTACCTATCATCGCAGGTAAATATGCCCCTAAAAATGAGAATAGTCCAACAGTATTTTATCAGCGCTTCGCCGGAATTGTAAAATAAATTTATGTTATTTGCCCTATTGTTTACTTACCTGGTCAGATCGGGGAAGCTAAAGCGAATAACTGATTATTCTAAAGGTATTCCAAAGAAGATCAGTTTAAAATTTTACCGACCAGAAACAGCCATTCTCTTTGGCGTAATTTTGGCTGGCACTTAAATTGGAGGCTATTATTAAACTAAAAGAAGGCCATTTAGATGGCAAAAGGGTATTTGCAGACCGCGAAAGAACAAATATTTTAAGAAAAGGCGAACAAGGGCTGATCCTTTTTTTGCTTCAAAGGGTTCCAAAGTGGATTACCCCCAATATGATGACAGGCATTGGCATCTTTGGATCGCTGATTGTGTTTTCAAGCTTTATTTTGGCTGGTTTTTATGCAAAAAGCTATTTGTTGATCGGAATTTTAGGTTTTATGATCAACTGGCTCGGCGATTCGCTCGATGGCCGATTGGCATACTTTCGCAAAATCCCGCGCAAGTGGTATGGCTTTGCACTCGATATTGTGATGGATTGGCTCAGCATTATCCTGATCGGTTTGGGCTATTATTATTACGCTGATGATGGCACACAGATTTTCGCATTTCTTTTTGTGGTATTGTATGGTTGGTCTATGATTATTTCTCAACTGCGTTATAAAATTACAGGTTTTTACCAGATCGATTCCGGCTATTTAGGCCCGACGGAATTACGCGTAATTATTTCGCTTATCTTAATAGCCGAAACCTTATTTACAGGTGCCATTACTTATTTCGCAATTGCTATGGTATCGCTGTTATTGGTGATCAATATTATCGATACGTTTAAACTTTTGAAAGCGGGCGACGCTAAAGATGAGGAGGAGAAGATATAATGACCTGGGCATCTGTTAAACTTTTCCTCAAAGCACAGGTATCTGCTTTTTCTGGGGGTGTTACTGATTATGGATTAATGATCCTACTTACCGAATGGCTGCATATCCACTTTACCATTTCGATCTTGATTTCTGGCACCATGGGCGGGATTGTTAACTTTTGCATTAACCGTTTCTGGGCATTTAAAAGCAACGATGGTTATTGCAGTTCTACAAGCGGACAGCTAATCCGGTTTTTTACCGTGGTTTTGGGGAGTATTTCATTAAAATCAGCCGGCACCTACTTATTGCACCGAAGTTTAAATCTGGATTATAAACTTGGCAGACTTTTAATTGATAGTATTGTTTCTTATGGCTTTAACTATCCGCTGATGAAATATTGGGTATTTAAAACCAATCAACTAAGCGATTATGAAGTAGACGAAGAAGATTATTTTGAAAAACTTGGCGAAGAACAAAGGGCTTAATGGCATGTTTCTACCCTTTTCGCAACAGATGCGTTTAACCCATCAAACGTTTGCGCTTTATATGTTAAAGTAAAGCTATCCTTAGGGATAATTTATGTAAAATAAATGTAAATCACATAAGAATTTAATGAAATGCTGGTTTTCGAAATGTCGTCATTGCGAAGCCAATTCTTCATTGGATGAAGCAATCTTTATAGCAAGAATAAGTATGAGAGATTGCTTCGTCGTGCCTTCTCGCAATGACGATCTTTCTATAGAAATCTTTCAATGCTTAAAAGTTAGTTTTCAATAAAAACATTTAGAATTGAAATAACAGATTTCTCTATTTTTCTACCGATGAAAATCTATGCCGCTGACATTACGGTCGAGATGTGAATCTTATAAAGGTAAAAAGGATGTCCAGCCCAAACGATGAAGCATAAAAACTGAACACCTTGCCTTACCTTATTAGTTTAATATTATTTTAGAATCATTTATTCTACTTTCATTAATTTTCTTGATAATCTCTTCAAATTTAGATTCTTTGGCGACGTACTTATTTAATAAATCAATCTGGTTTAAGCCCCTCACCAGGTTGTGTTCAGGATAATTTGTTTTATAGTAAATATCGCCGTTTAAGAAATCGGCTACAAATCTTACCGCCTGCATGTAAATCATAAATTTACCCGAATAAATAAAGAACTGCTTTTCGGTAAAGGCCAAAACCTGGTCCATTTCTTCCATATAACCTTTATGTATTGCGGCGAAAACGTCTTCTCTGATGGCTATTTTACTAAAATCCTTTTCTTCTTCATTCGCTTCTGAGAGATAAGTACGCATCATATCGCCCACATCGCTGATAAAGTATCCGGGCATTACGGTATCTAAATCGATTACACATAAACCCACGCCAGTTTCGGCCTGTAACAGTACATTGCTAATTTTGGTATCGTGGTGTACAACACGTAAATTAAGCGCACCACTATCTACCATGTGTACGTACTGCTCTTCTATATCGTAATGTCTGATAATCTCTTCAATAGCGAACTTTGCCTCGTTAATCCTTTCATCGCTGGCTTGTTCTAAAGCATTTTTAAACTGCTCTACACGTAAAGGCAGGTTATGAAAATCTTCAATAGTGGGCTTTAATTTTTGTACGTTGAAGGCACAAAGCATCCTGGTAAATTTACCAAACTGCTTAGCAGCGTGATAAGCCTGCTCAGGCTGATGTACAAAATCAACAGCGCAAGAATTTTCCACAAATGGAAAAATCCTGTAAAAATGATCGTCAATAACCACAAAATCATCTCCATTTGTGGCCGTAATTGGTGCAACAAATAAATATTTAGGGGCTGTCTGATCAAGATATTTTTTTATTGTCTCAATATTTTGAGCAATATTTTGAGGCTGGCGAAAAACCTCCGTATTCACCTCTTGCAAGATATAGGCTAATCTCTCATCGTAAACTTTCCAGGTATGGTTAATTAAGCCCGAGCCGAAAGGTTCAATTTTAAATTTTTCTGCGTTAAGTCCATAAGCACCTAAAACTGCTTGAAACATAAGATGGTAATATATATTTGAATAAAAATTGTTCCAGGCAAACCATTTGATCAACCTGAATAAAGTTGCGTATTAAAATATGCGGGTACGCCATAAGCAATACCCGCAATCGGGACTAAAAGCCGCTATCGTCTAAAGCGAAAGTATTTTTTCGATCTTTCCATTTTCCTTTTGTAAAATCAGGGAATTTTTGTGGCATATTTCCTTCTTTTAACGATTTGGTAGAAAGTGGCATAATTACACTCATCGTAACTGAATCATAAACATCAATAGGTGTCTGTTTCTTCTGTTTTACCGCCTGGATAAATCCATTAAATACAAACCAGTCCATACCGCCGTGACCGGCGCCTACAGCTTCTGCTTCATATTTTTTCCAAAGTGGGTGATCGTATTTAGCAAACCATTCATCAGCTTTATCCCAGGCATGATCTTTCGATTTATGTTCAATGTGCACTGATTTGTTTACATCCATCCAAAGCCCTTTTGTTCCCTGCACCCTGAAACCGATAGAATATGGCCTGGGCAAGTGCGTATCGTGACTTAACAATACCGTTTCGCCGTTTGCACAGTTGATCATTGTAGTGGTAACATCGCCATTTTTATAGTTAATTTTAGCATTAGGGTGGCCAGGAGAAAGCTCTTCTACGTAAGCGGCCAAACCTCTTGCTTTAGAACTGAACGATACCAGGCTGGTAAAGCTATTTCCTCTGTTGATGTTAGCGTATTGCATTAAAGGGCCAACACCGTGGGTTGGATATAAATCGCCATCCTGATCGATGTTGAACTGTGTACGCCATTGTGCCTCGCTCAATGCTTTTGGCCCAAACTCTACCCCACCACCATAATAATCTTTACCGTTATTAAAAAGTACGTTTCTTAAGTTATGTTGGTAACCACCTTCAAGGTGCACCAATTCGCCAAAAAGGCCCTGTCTAACCATATTTAAAGCCGCCATAACATCTCTTCGGTAACAAACGTTCTCTAAGGTCATGTAAGGCATTCCTGTTTTTTCTGAAGTATTTACAATATCCCAGTGATCTTGAACACTTAAACCTGCAATTACCTCGCAACCTACATATTTACCAGCTTTCATGGCATCAACTGCCTGGTCGCGGTGAAACTGCCATGGCGTTGCAATAATTACGGCATCAATATCTTTACGGTCTAATAGTTTTTTATAGGCATCTAAGCCACCGGTATACTCTATTGCTGCCGGTCTGCCTTTTTTGGCAATAAAATTACGACAGATTTTAAGTGAACTTTCCTGGGTATCGCAAATTGCAACAATTTCTACATCGTCTCTTAAGGCCCCCTCAGAAATATGGCTCATACCACGTGCACCCACACCAATATAGCCTACTCTTACTTTTCCACTGTCTGATGATGCAAATAAACTTCCGGTTGGCAGGATGGTTAAACCAGCAGCCGTAAATGCACCATTTTTGATAAAATCTCTACGTTCCATTTGTGTTATTTAATATTTATTGTTTAGTTTTTTAATTGATCCGGTTAACACTGAACAAACGTTTTACTTGATATTCTTTCGCACTTTTACACATCAAAACCCGCTTACTTACAGCGCATTAATGGGCTAAATATTTTTAAAAAGTTTTTGCCCCAGATAAACTGATCGGCTGTTTTTCTTGCATGTTCCAGATAAGTAAGCACAAACCGTATTTAAGCCCTTTGCTTTGGCCATTTGCAAACGTTGTTTCCACCCGGCTTTTGGCATACGGGCAAAATGCATTTCGCCACAGCGTATTACGTATTGCTTGCCATTAAGCTCAAAATATTCGGCACCTAGTGCGAAGGTGTTTTCTATTCGGGCCCAGCTATTAATAGCTAAGGTTATTAATAGCCCAAAAACAAGGGGCTCTGTAAGCAAATGGATAGGCATTTGTGCTGGCTTTTTTCGGTTTTGTTGCTTTGTATTCTTTAAAAGTAGAACAAGCAAATGAGCATTACAACATAAATATCAGCGCAAACGATTGACTAATTTTTGCGTTACCAATTATTTAAGCCCAAAGCAAACCGTCTATTTAATCGCTTATTTAAGCTATGCTGTAATGCCTTCGCAATAATTGCCCATTGGCAAGGCAAATGGTAATTAAAACTTTTCGCCTCAGCCCTTTTACCGCTGTTTTAAAGGCTTTACATTTTAAAGGCCATACTGTAGAATAATAAAAATATGAGGAAGTATTTCCACAAAGGCAACAAGAAATGGGGAAACAGCGCAAACAAAACTTGTCTCGTTTACGGTATAAATAAGTATGCTTATTTTTTTTCAACAAAGCACATTTCTCAAAAACAAGTGCTAAAGGTACTTAAAATGGTCTTTGCCATATAATACTGATGGAGCAACAAGCGCTTGTCTATCAAACATTAACACAACATTAAAATTTGGTTAAACTTTTGTCTGATAAGTCGTGAGCGGGTACCATCAGCAATAAAAAAGAAGATGAGCATTCGTGTTTAAGTTATTGTTTTTTCTAATAGCCCTCATATGGAAAAAAAACTCATTACCGAAATCAATATTGAAGACAAAGCCATAACATACTTTGATTCATTCGATCTAGAGCAACAATTTAACGGGCATCATTATTTCGAACTTCGGTTTAAGCAGAATCAGTTTGGCCTGCCCAGTTTAATCAATCTTGATGATAGCCGCGATTTTGTAGGTAAAACACTTACAGCCTCATTCGGATATCAGGTTAATAGACTACAAGAATTTGCTGGTTTGGTTACCAAGGTAGAACTCGCACAGAGCCATGGCTACCATGGCGTTTTAATTGTAAGTGGTTATAGTCCTACTGTTTTAATAGACCGTGGTCCAGATTTGGGTTCTTACTTAGACAAAGATCTAAATGAAATTGTAGCCCTAGTCACAAAAGATACCTCAATAAACGATCTTAAAATCATATGCAATGCCAGCAGGAAAAAACCTGTCGATTATCTTATTCAATATAAAGAAAGTGATTTTGAATTTTTGAACCGCTTGTCGGGCGAATATCATGAATGGTTTTTCTACGATGGCAAACAGCTCAACTTTGGTAAACCAGAGGAGCAGAAAGAAGTAGTACTTTTTTATGGCCGGGATGTACAGAATCTTCAGTATGCCATGGAAATTTCACCGATCAAGAATAAACGCTTTGCATATAATCCTGAAAAGGACGAAATGCTGCAAAGCGAAAGTATAGGCATAACAAATGGCATATTTGATCTTGCTCATGCTATACAGGCTTCGAACCGCACTTATAGTAAAACATTTAACCAGCCCTCGCTCATCCGTGTAGAAAACAGTAACGACATTAAAAGCCACGTAGAGAATGAAGAAAAAGCCACCATATCAGAACTTCTAAAAATCAGTGCTATAGGAGATAATGCCGAACTAAGTATTGGCAATATTGCTGAAATTGCTATGAGTGTTAGGCAGGGAGATGCTTTTACAACCGAAAGCCTAGGTAAATTCCTGATTACCAACATTCATCACCATATAGATGTTGCAGGTAGATACCAAAATACATTTACAGGCTTGACAGCCGCCACCGAACGCATTATGGTAAAGAATTACAGAAAGCCAAATCCAGATATACTGTTGGCAGATGTAATGGATAATAATGACCCCGAAGGGCAAGGCCGGATCAAAGTAAAGTTTAAATGGGAATGCCTAACGAATGATATCACCGAATGGCTGAGGGTAATTGCCCCAGATGCAGGAAGTAGTGAGCAAGTAAATACAAACAGGGGTTTTGTTTTTATACCTGAAGTTGGAGATCAGGTTGCCGTAACTTTTGAAGAGGGAAATATCGCCAGACCAATTGTATTGGGAAGTGTTTTCCATGGCATTAACGGCGCCGGTGGTTACCAGCATAATGATTTAAAAGCAATTGCAACCAGAAGTGGTCATTTAATAGAATTTAATGATGCCGCTGGTGCTGAAACAATTACCATTACAGATAAAAACCGAAATATTATACGCTTTGATACTAGTGCGGCGAGTATTGAGATTTCCGCTCCCGAAAATATCAGTATCCGGGCTAAAAATATAGATATCAATGCCGAGCAAAATATATCGATATCAGCTGGAGAACATATCTATAGCAACGCAGGAGGAAATATAAGCAGCAATGCTGGTGAAAATCATTCATTAATGGCCGAAAATATTACCATGGTAGCAAATGACAGTATTAATAAAACTGCTACACATATCGAAAAAACTGCAGAACAGATTAATTTGAATAGTACCCAAGAGAATATTGAATTTAATAGTGCCAAAGAGATCGTAAATAAGAGCGGTAGCAAGGTTAAATTATTTTAAGATGGGAACGATTAAATACATCAGCAAAATCATCACCGAAAATATAGGAAGCGCTAAATGGTTTTCTACCCAAGGAGGTATAAATTTTAATGCAACAAAAGAAGTAATTCTACAAAGTAAATTTAAGATAAAGTATGATCGATATGCACCCTCAAAACAAACTGCGTAAACCAATCTTGCCATACTAATTAACAGAAATGTATACCCATGAATAAAATTGATTATAAATCTTTGGAAAAGCCTTTAAATATGCTTTTTAAGATAGAAATATCTGAAAAAACAGCATTTAAAGATGAGTATACCTTGAAACTTTTTGATATAGCTATTTTACCAGATAAAACATCTTTTTGGTCTGGCCATCAGCATATCGAAATTATACGCAAACAAAGTTTGATCGATGCGCTACCTGGTAACGATGTTGATTTATTTGTGCAGCAGATTTCTGCAACATTACATCAATTAACCTTAAAAATAGGTTTTAACGGAATGCCAGTAAGTGTTGAAAAACAAAATGAACTATGGCATAAATGGTTGGCCATTAGAGAAAATGTAACTAATACTTATACTGGAGATTGGATTGATTCGACCTTAATGACAGTTGACAAAAAAATGTTACCTAATGAAGCATTAACCGAACATATCAAGCAGGACTTATTTATTAATGAATATTTCAGGGGAGTTTATGACGCTCGTTTTGTAGAAAATAAGTTTAATCGAAAAAGAGAAGTGTATGGTTTATGTCCGTTCCCTATCTGGTTTAACGAAAAGTGGACACTTCAAACATCAGTGAATCAAAAACTGATTAAATTTTATGGTAACTGGCCCCAGAATGTTGATCAACCAGGATTTAATAGCTGGTTAAAAACCAAGACAGATAAGGATATAACCGAAATTAGTGTCGAAGGGTTTTATCAGATAGACCCAATCACTAGTTGGTGCAATGCCTTAGAAAGCACTTATTTGTTAATGGCAAATAGTAGCTATATAAAAACACTAAAGATTACTTTAACAACCAATTAGAATTAGCAAAAATGGATTGGAGTACTGATGCTGAACCAACAAATAACGAAGAAAACCTAGCAGATGAGAAGATTACAGATAACCTTACTGTATCAACAACATCAGACAGGTCAGGAATAGATGAATCTAAACAAAATGGAAAAATTACCGAACTATTGGTATGTCATGGGGCTAAATGCACCTGCGATCAAGCGGTAGATCCCGCTCCGAAAAAGATAAACGTACTTAGCCATAACAAATATGTGATTAACGATAGTGGTGAAAGTAAATTTATTGCAACCACCTTAGAAAACAAACTGCTTAACCTAAACTTTGGGCAATGCAAAGTACCCGACCCAAGTAAACCTATGCCCTGTACAGCCAAATTGCAATGGAAAGATTATTATGAAAAAATAGAACTGCCAAACGGTGCTTATGTTTTAACCGACAAAAGCACAGCTATCTGTACTGCAAAAGGTGGCAATGTAAAAATAGTTCAACATGGCCAGCAAGTCAACATTACTGTACAGGAATTAGAAAATGCCAAAGCTGGCGGTTGGGCCGCTGATGGTCCACTGCTTACAGAAGAACTGATTCATACCGAACAAGCGGCCAAAAATGAAGATGAAGATGGTGCAACAGTAAAATCGATAATACCTTTATCTTACGGCGATCAACAACCGCTCGATACGCCTATTACTTTTAAAGCTGATTTTGCTGGCAAACCAACCGATGCAGATAAGCAAGGAGTAAACTGGGTAGTCTATGATACAAATGGCATACCCCTGCAATTGCGAAACGATGCAGGCGAAAGCCTCACCATTACCTTTAAAAAAGTCGGCACCTATTTAATCGAAGCTTATGGCAAAACCAATGGTGATAAAAGAATAACCAGGCCTTACACCATTAAAGAAAACGAAATAGAAACCGTGACCACAGTTGATGGAAGTACAAAAGTAAGAATAAATGTACCTGTAACCTTTAGACTCCAAAGCCTTTTTCAGTCCGTGGCACTCCCAGGCGACATCAGTACTATTACCTGGGAGGTAACAAAAACAGGAGGAATTGGTATCCCTACGCTATTAACCCCGACAGGGAACATCACTCAAGTAATCTGTAGCGAAGAATGCAGCTATGTGGTCGCTGCACATTTTAATGGTATTCCAAAACAATCAAAACAGATACAGGCTTTTAAAAACGGCATTACTTCAATCATCACTTCGACACAAAGTACAAGAATTAAAGAAGAGATAACTTTTAGTGTAAAAGACAATTTTAAAATATTACCCGCGTTACCGCAGGAAATTGCTGCTGTAAAATGGATATGCAAAGATATTGATGGTAAACCAGTTGAAGCTTTTAAATCAAAAACAGGTGAAACCATAACCCATCAATTTGACGAACCTGGTGAGTATACTGTACAAGCATATGTGGTACAACCAAGCGCAAAAGTAGCGGTTAAGATAACAGTTGCCCAACCTGAAATTATATTGGCACAATGGGAATATCCCGAAGGTGGTAAAAAAACAAAAACAGGCTGGGGCGAACCAAATCACGCCTATATTAAATTTAAAGCGGCAGAAGGTTTAATTGTAAATTTAGAATATGGTTATTTAGATCACACTGGCAAAGCGAGAGCCATCCACGTGATTACAGGGCTCAGAATCTCTCCAAATCAAATATTAGATTTAGAGAAATATAATTTCATCCCCAATGCAGAAAAGTATAAAAAACTGCTAAAAGAAGGGACAGCCTTTTACTTCAAAGTATACTCGACTGATAAAAAATATGAAATCTTAAATGGGAATATTCCTCAACCGTTACAAAAACTAAAACTGGTTACCAAAGAAGAAATTGTAAGCATCGAATTTTTAACCGACAACAAACCTGTTATCCAAGCACTGTATGGCAGCAAGATGAAATGCCGCATCCGCACGCGTAATCTAAGCGCAAAAAAAGTATCCGTTAAAATTTACAGAAAAGAAAGCCGCCTTCGGCTAGACAATTTAAGGAAAGATACACTTGTACACCATAAAGAATACGCTTTAAATGATAACGGTATTGTTGAGTTTGACTTTATATTGGCCAAAAGCTGGGAGAAAAGTTATAGCGAAAAACTGCATCATTTTTATGCCATGATAGAAGAAATGGAGTTTTTGGGAACAAGCAATACTTTAGTAGCCTTTAAAAATGATGTACCAGCAAATGGAGGGAAAGCATTGGTGGGCGTGGGGAATCACGAAGGTAATAGCCATAGTGATTGCCCCAGATGTAATAAAGACATTACTAGGGCAGAATTAAAACAAATATTCAAAGACGCTGATGATGCTACACTTACAACAGTTGCCGGCACCTACAATAAATATATGGCAGATCTCGGCATGAATACCTGTTGGGTTAAAGCACATTTTTTTGCCCAGATCCGGATAGAATCTGGAACTAAACTGCATGTGAAAAGCGGGGAAAACATGAATTACAGTGCAGATACGTTGATCAACGGTAACTTAAATAAAAAAACTGGAAAAAGGGATAATCCTCCTTTTTCGTATTTCACAAAACATAAAGAAGATGCCTATAAATATGGAAGAACCAAAGATCATGAAGCAAACCCACAAATGATTGCGAATCTGGCTTATGCTGATAAAAATAGAAATGTAAACAATAGAATTGGTAATACACGGAAGGGGATGGATGGAATTTTAGGGGGAAGGGTTTAATACAGCTTACTGGAAGAGAAAATTACAACAAAGCAAATGCTTATACTTTAAAATATGAGCAGGTAGATATCCTTAAAAATTCTGATATTGTAGCTAAGGATATTAAAACTGCTGTACTAACTTCAATGGCGTTTTATAAGTGGAATGGGTTAATTGTGAAGAGTAATGGCAAGCCAAAAACCGAAAAAATCTCTGAAAAGGTTGGTAACAATATAGGAGACAGTCATATTCAAAAACAAAATGTATTTGATGAGTATGCCTCAAAAACATTTAAAATTAGAGAGTGCGATTGGAAAGAAATAGAGACTAAAACAATAGATAACCGAGCACCTTGGATGGAGATAGCCATAGCAGAAGCCAAAGCGATGAAAGGTTGTGATGAAGGTGATGAACCTATGTACTCAAAAGCAAAATCTTATCTTATATACTGTAATAATAAGGCTGAACCTACTAATGGAGAGGAAGGTCCATGGTGTGCCGCGTATATGAACTGGTGCATTAATAAAACGAAAAATTCTAAGAATAAAAATCAGCCCTATAGCCATTCCAATTCAGCAGGGTCGTTAGCTCCTATGAATAACTCTAATTATAAAAAAATACCAGAACCTATTTATGGGTGCTTAGTCGTTTTCAAAGCTACAAACGGTTCAGGAAAGGGGCATACCGGTTTTTTATATGGCAAAACCAAGGATGGGAGATTTATTTTACTTGGTGGTAATCAAGGCGATTCTATCCGTTTTAGTAGTTATGAACAATCTTTTACTTATAAGAAGCTAACCAAGAAATTGGTAGGTTTTTACATACCTGCAGATTATAAGCCTAGAGATCTGGATAAATTAAAAGATAGTGATATATACACAAGCTCCGCAGAGGTAAATAAAAAATTCAGCATAAAAGATAGAGACAAAGCAAAATCAAATAAAACAACTTAAATTAAAATACATCCATGAAAACAAAAGCAATATTGGTGTCTCTTATTACATTACTTATTATAAGCAGTTGTAAGAATAAAGTCAAACAGAGTAGTTCAATAATAGATCAAGAAACACAAAAACCAATGATACCTATAAAAATAGTAGAAGAAATAAAACAACACATAGAAGATCAAAAAAGGATACAAAGTGATGAGGATGAAGATGATGAAATCATTGAAAATCCTTACAAAAGAAATTCGAGAGATTTAGAACTGGCTTCGATAGTAATGCTTGAAGGATTAAAAAATAATGGATTTAGATCCATTAACGATGAAATATTTAATGAAAGAATTAAAGAGATATTTGGGATAGATAATTTAAAAAATCCTCATTATAAAATACATGTAGCAGATAATCATATTACACTTTTCGGACAACAAAAAGGAGATTATAAATTTTTAATAAGAAATGAATTTGGGGGTTTTGCTGATACTGAAAACTACTACCTATTAAGAAAGGAACATTTGTTTTTTGAATTCCAATCCTTAAGATATTTAATAAAAATAAATGAGAATAACAGTTATAAAATCACCGTTGAACCTTATCATATTCATAGAAACAAATATTTATTTAATAAAGATAAAGTAAGTTTGGCCTGGCTTTTTAATAATGATAAACCATTCTTAAGTATGTTGTTGGAAAGATTTGGATATGATAAAGAACCAAAAATAAATAAACTTATGTTGGATTCCATATACAATGGAAATCCAGAACGTGGAGAGTTAATTGCAAATTTGATCTTTGTAAAAGATAGTTTTAACAAATTACACATCAGAAAAGGCATATTAAAATATGTAGAAGAGAATACAAGTGCCACAGATAACCGTTTTATTTATGCCTTGGGTGATTTTATGGATGTATTATACAATGGGGATGCAAAGGATGATAGCTACAAAATTTTTAATGAGGACCCCTCCAAAAAATTCACTTCTATAGAAAAAGCAGAAATAGTAGCCAACATTGCTAATATCGAAAACCCAGCTATAGAAAAATATAAATCCCCTGAATCATCACTAGTATGGAATAATGCTGGTTCTTCATTATACAATCTTTCTGTTTCGCATCCTGAGGTAATTAAAATAATAGAAGAACACAATTATTTTGGTTTACCTAAAATGAAAGAGATTATCGCAAAACTACAGGAAGAAGCACCGCCAACAGGTGCAGACCCTGAATAGATAAATTATTAACGAGAATAAATCCATACGCATGCTTATGAGTTTATTCTTTTAAGCTTCTTAATACACCTAAGAACATTTATTTACACAAGCCATAACTATCCACAGCCAAAATAATGCATTTAACAGTAATTTTGGCTGCCGATATATTTATATTAACAGCCAAAATTGTATTTTTTCAACAAGTTTTGGTTGCAAATAATTTATTAACAAGGTGGGTTATATAGACAAGAACCACAAGCCACTCACCAATAAACCCGGTAGCAACGGAAATCCTTTTTATTGCATAAGAGCCATCTCTCCTATTCTTGCTGCTAGTTGCTTAAAATTTGCAATAAAAAGATTGGAGTGAATAACGGGGCTGCAGCACCTACGGAGGTATGAAGGTTCGTTTTCAAATGAAAATGCATAAACTAATTGTAGCCCCCAACCCCTCCAAAATTAGGAGCGGAATTGGAGGCTACAAATAAGGCCTTCGACAGACTACCATTGAGAGATTCAAAAGAAAGGTCGTCATCTCGACTGGAGTGCAGCGAAATGGAGAGATCTTTTACCAAGTTATTGAAATCAAATTTAAAAGATTTCTCCTCCGAAGGAGTTCCTTTGGAACACTACGGTCGAAATGACGATACTTCCAGATCATTTATCTCCTTAAAAACCTCCTGTCATTTATTTCACTTCTCAGACTGACATTTTTTTAATCAACTAAAAACTAAAACCTTCTGATACAACTTCCTGTACCTTACTTTTCCTGAACTCTTTCATTGATGGTGGTTCTTTGGCCTCGAGCGTGGCAAAATCTACCACACCTGTTCTTTTGGCCCAGTCGAAATAGGCTACTGATAACCTGCTTACCACATCATGGTTTTGCCTGGCGATATTGGTGGTTTCGCCACGGTCGGTTTCTAAATTGTATAGTTCCCAGTTGTAGCCTGGCCAGGTAGATACCAGTTTCCATTTGCCAGCACGTACTGCACGATTGCCTGCACGCTCCCAAAATAGCGGTTCATCGCGTTTCAGTTCGTTATCGTTGCCAAACAACACTGGCAGTAAACTTTTACCGGCCAATGCATTCGGTGTAATGCCCTGATAACTTTTTGGGTAGGTAGCCCCGGCCAGATCGTAAAATGTTGGGGCAATATCGATAATATGCCCGGTGCCTTTTTTAATACTGCCCGCTTTAATTTTAGCCGGATACCAGGCAATAAATGGCGAGCTGATGCCACCTTCGTACATATAATCCTTAAAAGCCTTTAATGGCGAATTTGAAGCATACGACCAGTTTTTGCTTTGCGATTCGTACGAACCGATGGTACCTACAGGGCCCGAATTGCGCACGGCACCTTTATACCATTTTACCAGATCTTCTGCAGGGGCACCGTTATCAGAAATAAACAGGATGATGGTATTTTTATCGGCTCCGGTTGCTTTTAATTTATTTAAAACCTGGCCAATGCCCTGATCTAAACGATCTACCATGGCAGCAAAAATCTCCATCTTTTTGGCCCATTGGGTACGCTGGTCGAACGATAGTTTGTTCCAGTTGTAGATATCGGCATCTTTTTCGGAGATGGTAGAATTACCATCAATAATACCCAGTTCTTTTTGTTTTTTAATTCTTTCAGCACGGAGCACATCCCAGCCTTTATCGTAGCGGCCTTTGTATTTGGCAATATCTTCTGGCAGTGCATGCAGGGGCCAGTGCGGCGCGGTATAGGCTAAATACAGGAAGAAGGGTTTGTCTTTAGTGCTTTGATCTAAAAAATTTACCGCATTCTCGGTAATTACATCGGTTTGGTAAAATTTACCAGCTTCTAAAGGGTAAGGTTTGCCATCAATGGTATATGCTCGTTTTTTACCCCCTTCGTAATCGCCCTGATCGAAATAACTTCCATTTTCCGACATCATTACATGATCGAAACCACGCTGCCAGGGAAAACTCACATCTTTACCTGCAACATGCCATTTGCCCGACATTAAAGTATTATAGCCCTGGGTTTTTAAAACCTCGGCCAGGGTAAGCGATTCTTTATTGATATAACCCTGATAGGCCGGAAGCCCCAGATCGTTGGCGAAATACCCCACTCCTGCTTTATGCTGGTACTGCCCTGTTAATAAGGAAGCACGTGTTGGCGCACAAATGGAATTGTTGTAAAATTCTTTTAACCGAAGGCCCTCGTTGGCGAGGCGATCTAAATTGGGCGTTTTAATTTCTGAGCCATAGGCACCAAGATCGGAATAACCCAGGTCATCGGCCAGGATAAGGATAATATTAGGCTTTGCCGGCCTGGCATTTTGTGCAAAACCCTGGATGGCCATTAATGCGCCTATGCATGTTAATATTACTTTGTTCATCTTTTTCTTTATTTAAACTAAAAATTCTGATTGCTCCTATTATTTCCTTGTGCAGGACGGGCAGGCGCAGTTTTAAGCAATTCGTAATCTATTACCCCATTTTCTGCAGCCCACTTTACATAAGCAGCTTTTAACTGTGCTACGATTTCGGGATGCTGAGCAGCCACATCGGCATTTTCGGCCCTATCTTTTTCGATATCGAAAAGTTCATATTTTTCGGTTAAACCTGCCGGAGAAACGAGTTTCCATTTGCCCCATCGAACGGCTTTGTTACCACCACGTTCCCAAAACAAAGGTGCAGCGCGCTGAACAGTATCAGTTGATCCGCTAAGCAATGGCAACAAACTTTTACCAGCGAGGGCATTACTGGTTATGCCGTTTAACTGTTTTGGATAATTGATACCCGCCAATTCGTAAAAAGTTGGGGCAAGGTCGATCAGGTGACCTGTGCCTTTGGCAATTGTTCCGGCTTTGATTTTATTCGGAAACCAGGCAATAAATGGTGCACTAATGCCGCCTTCGTAAGGTGCGCCTTTATAATTACGGAGTGGCGAATTACCCGTTTGCGACCAATTGCTGTTCTGTGTTTCGTACGATCCGGCCGTGCCTACAGGGCCAGTGGTACGTTGGGTATAAGGCCTGGTACCATTGCCACCCTGAGCGCCATTATCTGAAATAAAAATGATGAGGGTATTTTCGTCCTGCTTAAGTTCCTTTAGTTTAGCCAGCAAACGGCCAACACCCTGATCTACATGATCGATCATGGCGGCATAAACTTCCTGGCGGGTTTGCCAATATTCCTGTTCATCATAAGTTAACTTGTTCCAGGGTTTTACCTGGTCATCGTGCGCCGCAATTTTCTGATCACTACCGATAAGGCCTTTTTTAACGGCGTTGCGGTAGCGTTGTACGCGCAACGAATCCCAGCCTAATTTATATTTGCCTTTATATTTGGCAATATCGGCAGGGAGCGCCTGCAGAGGCCAATGTGGTGCATTGTAGGCCAGGTATAAAAAGAAAGGCTTTTTAGCTTTTTGCTGATCGTCTAAGAAACCCAGGGCATTATTGGTAATCTCTTCGGTTAAATATTTCCCTGGTTCCAGAAAATACGGTTCGTTATCTTTAACCAAGGGTACGGTTTCAGTTCCTTTTTCTCCGATTTCGTAATAATTGCTTGCGCCACCAATAAAGCCAAAGAAATGATCGAAACCGCGTTGATTTGGCCATTGGTTCCGATCGTCGCCCACGTGCCATTTACCCGCCATAAGTGTGGTGTAACCACCAGATTTAAGCACCTCGGCCAGGGTAAGCGATTCGCGGTTTAAAAAACCCTGATAGGCTGCCAGCCCAAGGTTATTGTTAAAAAAGCCAACACCTGCCTTATGCTGGTACTGCCCGGTAAGTAACGATGCCCTGGTTGGTGCGCAGATCGAATTGTTGTAAAATTCTTTCAGCCTTAAACCACCTGCTGCGAGTTTATCTAAATTGGGGGTTTCTATTTCAGTTGCCCCGTAAGGGCCAATATCTGAAAAACCAAGATCATCTACCAGTACCAGCACGATATTGGGCTTTTGTTTTTTCTGGGCCGAAGCAACCTGTACAGCCAATAAACCAAAAGCCAACAGGCATGCTTTTGCTATAGGCAAAGTAGAATATTTTTGTTTAAAATTCATGCGACTAAATTTTAGTATAAAACGATTAATAGTTTACCCAATCTGGGTTCTGTTTTAATTTAGGGTTGAGGTTAAGCTCGCGTTGCGGAATAGGGAAATGGATGTGGCGCTTAGCTGCCGGGGTTTTTCCAGCTGCTTTAAGTGTGGCCACATAATAATCGGCACCTCTTCTGGCCAGATCGAACCAGCGCTGGTATTCGAAAACCAATTCCTTCCTGCGCTCCTGAAAAACAGCATCCCTAAACTGATCTACAGTTAATGCCGGAGAAATATCGGCTAGTTTGGCAATACCTGCACGCTGGCGCACTTCATCTATTGCGGCATAGGCCACTGTATTTGGCCCATTATTTACTTCATTTAATGCTTCAGCATAAATTAAAAGCACTTCTGCATAACGGATAATGGGTAAATTTTTAGAAGACTGCGATTGATTGCCCACCACAGCCGGATCGTAATATTTATTAAACTGCGGCGAAAAGGTATATAACTGGCCATTTGTAGGGCTCACCATCTGCGTAACAAAGGTGATGGCCTTTCGGGTATCGTTATCGGCGAAACTGTTATACAAACCGCCAGCAGTATGCAGGGCATCGGCATAATCGCCATTAATACCGGGTACATCTGCCGGGGCCGAACGGCTGGCCAAACTATTGCCCTGAAAGCCAGCGTTACCTACAAACTGTGCGGAGAAGATATGCTCTTTGCCATTTTTGGTGGCTACATTAAACACATCGGCAAAATTTGCAAACAGTGAATAGTATTTACTATCGATTACCTCTTTACTTTTTTGTGCTGCATTTGCCCACTCTTTATGGGTAAGGTATACTTTTGCCAACAGACTTTTGGCTGCGCCAGAAGTTGCCCTTCCTAAATCTTTGCTGCTATATTCTGCCGGTGCGGGCAGCGATTCTGCATCTTTTAAATCCTGAATGATCTGTGCATAGACCGCAGCCTCTGGCGCGTTGGGTACATATAAATCTTCGGGCGCTAAAGAAGTATTTTCGTGCAATACAATGGGTACATCGCCAAACCAGCGTACCAGGTTAAAATAATGTAAAGCCCTTAAAAACTTCGATTCGTTGATTAAACGTTTTCTAATGGCCGACCCAATCTTGCCCTCATCAATCGAAGCAATTTTATCGATGGCAATATTCGAAGCGTTAATGGCATCGTAACTCTGTTTCCACAGCTGCTCCATCCTATCGTTAGATGAATCGTGGGTTAAGCCAGATATGGCCCTAACGTGTGCATTTCTGGCCCTTGGGCCTGCTTCATAATCGTCGGTAGCCATTTCTACGCCAATCTGCATTAAACTGTTGTAGAGCGACTGGCCACTTTCGTAAAGTTTGCGGTAATTGGCCGTAACAGCAGAAACCGCCTGACCTTCGTTTTGGTAAAACTGCGCCGTAACAAGCACAGCATCTGGATCTTCTTCAAGCTTGGAGCAGGCCGAGAGTGCTATTGCTAAAATGGATGCATATAATAAGTTTATCTTTTTCATTGCGATATAGATTAAAATGTTAACCTTAAGCCAGCCCTAACCGATCTGGCGATGGGATAAATCCCGGCATCGGTTCCTGGCGATACATTACTTCCTGAGGTAATTTCGGGATCGAAGCCTGAATAATTTGTCCAGGTAAGCAGGTTCTGCCCGGCTACATAGAAATATACATTTGATAACTTTGCCTTGGCAGCGATCTTTTTTGGCAAAGTGTAACCCAGCGATACATCTTTTAACCTCAAAAAAGAACCGCTTTCGATAAAACGATCGGAAAATACAGGTGCAGGATCTAATTTGGCCCTCGGAATGGTTTGACTTGGATTACTTGGTGTCCAACGGTTTAAAGCGGTAGCCGAGGCATTTTGTTGCCCGGTAAACAGCTCAAGGGTTTGCATATTTGAATTTAAAATACTGTTGCCGTACGAACCTTGTAGAAATATTAAGAGATCGAAACCTTTGTACTCGAAATTATTGGTTAGGCCAAAAATGAAATCGGGTTGTGCATTGCCAATAATGGCTTTATCTGCAGCAGTGGTAAACAAACCATCGCCATTAATATCTTTGTACAATCTATCACCAGGTTTTGGCACGGCGCTACCCGTATATTTACCTTTAGTAGCTTCTTCCCCAGTTTGTAGGATTCCATCAGTTACATTACCATAAAAGCTGCCTAGGGGTTCGCCAACTTTTACAATGTAGTTTCCGCTGATGTACGATTGTGCGCCATTACCAATGCTCAGCACTTCATTCCGGTTAACAGAAAAATTTAAATTGGTATTCCAGATAAACGCGCCGGTAAGGTTGCGGGTATTCAGGCCAATTTCAAATCCTTTATTTAATACCGATCCATAATTCTGTAGCGATGTACCATAACCTGTTGTCCAAGGGATCTCTACATTTAACAATAAATCTTTGGTTTTCTTGTAATAGCCATCTAACGTTAATTGGATGCGGTTGTTAAAAAAGCCGATATCCAGGCCAGCATCGTATTGATGGGTAGTTTCCCAGCCCAGTTTATCGTTCGCAATGCGGTTAGGTGCAAAACCAGTAGCGGTGGTGCCTCCAAAAACATAGTTGAGACTGTATAAAGTTGCCAAAGACTGGTATTGACCAATCTCCAGGTTTCCTGTTGTACCGAAACTGGCACGTATCTTAAGCTCACTGATTGTTTTTTGTAAGGACTCGAAAAATTTCTCGTTACTGATTTTCCATGAAGCGGCCGCTGAAGGGAAGTACCCCCATTTGTTTCCTTTCCCAAAACGGGAAGAGCCATCGGCACGAATACTGGATGTTAAGAAATAACGGTTATCGAAACTGTAATTTACCCTGGCCAGGTAAGAATGTAATACCCATCTTGTTGCATCAGAATAAGGTGCTACCAAAGTTGCGCCGCTTTGCAGGCTGTTAAAGGTTAAATCGTCGGTTACAAACTTTTGGGCATTTGCCCTTGTGGTTTCGCTCGAAAATTCCTGCTGTGTAAAACCGATTACAGCATCTAAAACATGTTTACCAAAAGCTTTATTGTACGAAAGGGTATTCTCATTTAACCAGGAATAGGAATTATAAGTTCCCTTTCCGGCAGAACCACCAATGGTACTTCCTTCATAAATGGTTGATGGGATATAATTCTTTTCATTCACACTATTTACGTCAGCACCAAGCAATACTTTTAAATTCAGTCCTTCAATAATGGTATATTCTCCAAAGGCTGTTCCCAAAAACTTATTGGTAGTTGATTTATTGATCTGCTCTTTTAATGAGGCAATTGGATTGGCAAATATATTTTCGAAAGGATTACGGAGGGTGTAAGCACCAGAAGCATCGTAAATAGAAGCGGTAGCAGGCATAATCAACAGGCCATTAATGATCCCTGAAGGAGATACATTGGCATCGGCCTTGCTTCCGGTAATACTTGCACTTACCTTAAATTTCTCAAAGGGTTGGGCATCTACATTGGCCCTGATACTGATCCTCGAATAATCGGTGTTCTTTAAAATACCATCCTGATCAAAGTAGTTCCCCGAAATGAGGTATCGGGTTTTTGGATTACCGCCACTTATAGTGAGTTGATGGTTCTGTGTTGGTGCACGTTCAAATGCTTCAGCCTGCCAGTCTGTTCCTGCTCCTAACTGATCAATCTGTGCCTGACTCAAATACTGGAAACGGCCTTTGGTTGGATCGGTATCATACAGTGCATCATTTCGGAGTAATGCAAAATCGTGTGCATTTAAGAGGTCTAACTTCTTTCTTAACGATTGTACCCCATAACTGCCTTCGTAGGTAACTGCGCTACGATCTGCTTTTCCTTTTTTGGTGGTAATGATCACGACGCCGTTGGCTCCTCTCGAACCATAAATCGCCGTTGCTGAAGCATCTTTTAGAATATCAACCGTTTCAATATCCGAAGGATTAATACTGGCCAATGGATTAAGCGGCGTACCACTCAACGTGCCTGCCGAAGCCGAACTGTTGTACAAAGGGAATCCATCAACCACATATAAAGGTTCATTTCCGCCTTGCACAGAACTTCCACCCCTTACACGGATACTTACACCACCACCCGGCTGACCAGAGGTTTGGGTAACCTGCACACCGGCAGCAGCACCCTTTAACAATTGATCTACCGAACTTAACGGCTGTTTCAATGCGGACTTAGAAATGGAAGAAACGGAACCCGTAATATCGCTTCGCTTCTGCGTTCCATAACCTACTACCACCACATTATCGAGTTGGTTGGCAGCTTCTTCTAGTTTAATTTCAATCGGACTTCCATTTGCAATAATTTCGATGGTTTTATAACCAATGTAACTTACTGTTAAGGTATAAGGAAACTTTTGTCCAGTTACGAACCTAAATTTACCATCATTATCGGTTGCTGCAGAGTGGGTAGTTCCATTAATGCGGATCACTACACCTGGGATGGGCTCTTTGGTTTTCGAATCGGTAACCAAACCGCTGAGGGTAGAGTTAATGAGCGGTACGGTCTGTGCTTTAACCGCAATTGAAAAAATAAATTGAGCGAAAATCAACATTCCAAAATGGCACAACATGCGTAAGGAACGGACTGACAATCTGGATCGAACAGGCTTTTCCTGCGCGAAAACTGGTAACGAGACTTGCGAAGCCGACCCATAGGGCCACCTGACTTCTTCAAATTTTTGCATACTTTTGTTTAAGGTTAAGTGGTAAATTGATTCAGGTGCCAACGCCAATTGAAGACCTGTTTCGATGATTTAATCCAGGGGAGATACGTTTGTGTTTCCCCGTTTTTATATAGTTTGTAAAATTCTTATATGCTATCCTCCTATTGTTTAGTGGTTTATTTTTCCTTTATCAATACCATCCCTGCTCATTTCTCACCAAAATGAAACTTTGTTCTGCGTATCTGTTATCAGCTCTGGCTTGAAAAAAACAGACAAGGGAATGATTACAAGAGATGTCCTGTAGAATAAGGCAAGGTTCATAATAAGGAAATATTTTAGTTTATGACTGCTAAGTCAAAGCATTGTTGAGCGCCTGGCCACTTAGAAAGCCATTTTACAATAAGTTTACGCTTAACAACAACACATTCGCATTGATTCTTGGTAATTCGAACGGTAGATAGCGTAGGTAGAAAATGAAAGAAAGTAAAATTTATTCATATCGTTATTTGCAGGTGGCAGGCAAATATAATATTTAATTCTATAAATCCTATAGAATTTATAGAATTAAATATTATCTCCAATTATACGTCCAAAAACAGGTTTAATTAATATCAGCAACAGGGAGAAACTCCGAAAAATAACCGCCTACAGATCGATAATAGTGAAGATTAATAAACTGTTGAGTGCAATATTTTAATGATACCTTTAAACCCTAACCAAACTTCAGGATTCCTTCAGAATTGAAAACTACCTTCGCTGATTATTAAACAAATTGGCTAGTAAAATTCAGACTTTGGATTCATCATTAAAATGAGCATTAAAGAAAAAACAAATAAATTACTCCATCATAGATTTGGACCAGTTTTTTTAGTTACCATACTATTATCTGCCATATCGCTGATTACGAGGCTCTCCTTATTAATTTATAGTGCATCATCTGTTGATTGGTCGATATTTAACCTACTTAAAATTCTGGTTATCGGCCTGTTTTACGACCTTGCTGCTGCATCTTTTGCGGTAATTCCGATTGTAATTTACCTATGGTTGCTTCCTTCTAAATGGTACGCCAGCAAATTCAACAAGATATTATTGTTCATTTATTTTTTCTTTGTCGTTTTTACGCTGATTTTCAATGCCATTTCAGAATGGTTCTTCTGGGAGGAATTTTCAGTCCGTTATAACTTTATCGCGGTCGATTACCTGGTATATACCACAGAGGTTATTGGAAATATCCGCCAATCGTACCCAATAAACAGCATTATGATTGGTTTGGTGATTATCACAGCAATAATCGTTTATCTTTTAAGAAAATCTATAACCGCATCTACTACCCATAAAACCAGTTTTGGCAAACGAACCATAATTGCGTTGATTCTTTTGTGCCTGCCTGTTCTTACTTATTTTGGGGTAAGCCACAGATGGAAATACCATAGTAAAAATCAATACGTAAACGAACTTTCGGGCAATGGCATTTACGATTTTGGATTTGCCTTTTGGAACAATCAGCTCGATTACAATACTTTTTACAAAATCCTGCCTATTAAAAATGCCGAATCTATTCTGAGCAATTTGCTTCAACAAGATGCTACTGCTAAACACGGAGCATTTAAAAGTACATTCAGAGCGATCAATAACGCAGGCATCGAAAACAAAATGAATGTGGTACTGATTAGCGTAGAGAGCTTAAGTGCTGAATTTTTATCTGCATTTGGCAATACACAACATATTACCCCACAACTCGATTCGCTTGCAAAAGAAGGTTTGCTTTTTAACAATTTATATGCTTCGGGAACGCGTACGGTGCGCGGTCTGGAAGCACTTTCACTTTGCATCCCACCTACCCCCGGGCAATCGATCGTAAAACGTCCCGATAACAAAAACCTGTTCACCTTAGGCAGCATATTTAGTTCGAAAGGCTACAATAGCAGGTTTATTTATGGCGGTTATGCGTATTTTGATAATATGAACGAGTTCTTTTCCAACAACGGTTACCAGGTAACGGACAGGAGTTCGCTTCAGGATTCAGAAATCCATTATTCAAATATCTGGGGTGTTGCTGATGAGGATTTATTTACGCTTTCGTTGCGCGAACTAGATAAAGATTATAAAAACAAGAAACCCTTCTTTGCACAGATTATGACGGTTTCGAACCACCGTCCATACACTTACCCTGAAGGGAGGATTGATATTCCATCACACACGGGCAGAGAAGGTGCGGTTAAATATACCGATTACGCTATTGGTAAGTTCATACGAGAAGCAAAACAGAAACCCTGGTTTTCGAATACCTTATTCGTTATTGTTGCTGATCACTGTGCTTCGAGTGCTGGTAAAGTACAATTACCGGTAGATAAATATCATATTCCCATGATTTTTTATAGTCCGGGGCATATTGCACCAGGCAAATTCGAGAAACTCACTGCACAGATTGATATCGGTCCCACCATTTTGGGTTACCTGAATTTCAGTTACGACAGTAAGTTTTTCGGTCAGGATGTATTTAAAATGAAAGATAGCGAAGAAAGGGCATTTATAAGCACCTACCAGAGTTTAGGCTACATTAAAAACAATAAGCTGGTTATTCTCGATCCGCATAAAAAAGTAGCTACTTATAAACCCGATTTTACTAACGGAAATGCTGTAGCCATACCAGCAGATCAGAAATTGATTAACGAGGCTATATCCAATTACCAAATGGCATCGTACTTCTACCAAAATGGTTTGTACGGTTTTGAATCTAAAAAGAAACCTTAATAAATTTAACCATGAGCATAAATATTGGGTTATTGGTATGGAAAGAGATGAAGGCAAAATCGATGAGTAGAGACCAACTTGCCGAGAAAATAAGTGTTAGCAAACACCGGGTAGATACTTTACTTAAATCGGCCTCGGTAGATACCAATTTATTAACAAGGATCTCTATCGCGCTTGGTATTAATTTTTTCGAATACTACCGCAAAGATGAAGACCTGGCTCAATTTGAAATCGATATCCTTGCCCAAAGTGATGAGGAGCTTAATGAGCTTAAAAATTTAATCAAAGAAAAAAACAAACTGCTCGAACTTTACGAAGAAACCATTAAAAGCCAAAAGAAGATTATTGGCGCACTAGAAAATCTTCGGAAACACTAACAATAGATTTAATGCATATTAACTGCAGTGGCCGTCCAATAATATAGACTGTCATCCTGAGGGATAATTATTGTATAAAAATCAATATAAATGACAGGAGAATTAAAAGATTAAATCTCCTCAAATTATCGTCATTGCGAGAAGGCTTTTTCAGCCGACGAAGCAATCTTTATGGAAAGGATCACTAGTATGTAAGATTGCTTAGTCGTTTCTCCTCGCAATGACGACCTTTCTTTTGAAATTTAACTTTTTGATCGGCCTCTGCAGTTATCATCAGGCTTCCAGCTTCCACTTTTTTGCCAATTCGGTATTAAATCCATCATTTTCTTTAGGATTTGGCTCTCCCTTTCCCGTGGTAATCAACTTATACAAGCTTTCTTTTATATAGTTAGTCCAGGCTTCCCTGCAAATTTCATAACATTCGTATTGCGGCACCAAGCCCTCGTGCGTAAAAGTTACAGCGGTTTGTTCGCCTTTTTTAATATCGAAAACCAACTTTGTATCAATCCATTCACTTTTATCGGTTGTAAACTTAAAGTAGTTATCCAATATCAGCCAAACTACTTTTTGATCCGGAATCATTTCTATCAATTTCATTTTACAGTAATGAATATCTCTATAATGATAAACGGATTCGGCGTTAATGATATCGGTAGCTCCTTCAATGGCTTCCGACCACCATCCGCTAACATTGGTGATTGCATTAAATGCCTCATTCGGACTTTGATCTACCAAAATGGTGGCTGTAAAATCTTGCTTTTCCATGGTTCTGCTGTTGTTTAAATTTAAGATTGATTAGAACAAAACAAAGTTAACTGCAATAGGCGCTGCAAGCAGGGTGTAAAATAGACATTGTAGCGGGTTGATTTGGACAGCTTTAAGTTTTATCTTTACTACAGAAATAGCAGATTGATGCTAAACCAACATCGTGTAAAACCATTAAAATGAAACACATTACCATCCTTGTACCCGACGGCCCGAACAACTTAAGTAGTATTGTTGGTTCGTACAAAATACTAAGCAGGGCTAATGCGTATTGGCAGGAAAACGGCAAAACACAGTTATTCAAAATTGAGCTGGCAGGTATTTCCAAAGCCGTCGATTTTTATGATGGTTTGTTTTCGGTGAAACCGCACAGACATATTTCAACTATAACCAAAACCGACCTTGTAATTATCCCCTCTTTAAACCACAACTACCAACAGGCAATGGAAGGGAACAAAGAACTGATCGGATGGATTGCCAAGCAGTATAAAAACGGTGCCGAAATAGCGAGTGTTTGCACTGGTGCATACCTATTGGCATCAACTGGTTTATTAGATGGCAAAACCTGTTCTACGCACTGGATTGTAGCTGATAATTTTAGTAAAATGTTCCCGAAGGTAAATTTACAACCCGATAAACTGATTACTGATGAAAACGGCATTTATACCAATGGAGGAGCATATTCTTTCTTAAACCTCCTTCTTTATCTGGTTGAAAAATACTTCGACAGACAAACGGCCATTTTCTGCTCAAAGGTTTTCCAGATTGAGATGGACAGGCAAAGCCAATCGGCCTTTATTATTTTTAAAGGGCAAAAACTGCATAGCGATGAAATGGTAAAAGAAGCACAATGTTATATCGAAAACCACCTGCAACAAAAAATATCTGTAGAAGACTTATCTACCAGGTTTGCCGTTGGCAGGAGAAGTTTTGATAGGAGATTTATCAAAGCAACGGGAAACACACCAATAGAATATTTGCAACGCGCTAAAATAGAATCAGCCAAAAAGGCTTTAGAAAGTACTAGAAAAACCGTTAATGAAGTCATGTATGAGGTAGGTTATGCTGATGTAAAAGCCTTTAGAGAGGTATTTCGGAAAATTACAGGCGTTTCTCCACTGGAATATCGAAATCGGTACAACAAGGAAATGGCAATGTAAAATCATCAGGCAATACACTCCTCCTGCCTGATGGTTAGCATGCGTTCTATAAATTATATCCGCCTCAACCAGCGTTATCCGTTCAGCTTTATAGGCTAAAACCTATCAGACAACAGAAGTTAAACACCAAACTGCCTTAAATGATGATCGGCGTGTTTATAAGAAAAAACACCGATCTGTTCTCTTGTCATCCGGCCAAAAAAATCGTGGACAAAACCAGGATTATCATAGTTTTCAAATTCTTCGATGCATTTGATCAGAACCATTTGCTGTTGTTTCAGGTCTCCTTCTTTTTCTTTAATAGTAAACTTCCCTGCGGGCATATTTTTACCTATCGGTTTATCATCTTTCGTATTGCTTTTAAGCGCCATCCGGCCGAATAGCTTACCTAAAAAATCGACTTTATAAACCGGTTTATCTTTGCCTAAAACCCATTCGAACCAGATGGTACAATGTTTTATCATTTGGTAAACATTCATTTTGCCCCAAAGCCGGTTACTGTTTTCGGTCAGTGAATTAACCCTATCAATTAATTCGCTTCTTGTTGATTGCTCAAATACTGTCTTCATTACCAAAATTATTTAGCGGTTGCAATGAAAAATAATTCCCCGAATCGTCTTTAAATAAAGCCTCAGTTCCATAAAACTCTTTGGTAGGTGCTTTTATGAATTCAACACCTTTGGCTTTTAATTCTTCGTAGGTTGCAAAAATATCGTTGCAGGTAAGCACCCCACAGCCAAATATCCCTTTTTTGATCAGTCCTATTAATGTTTCTGCTACGTCCTTTGGAAACATTTTGCTCACTGTGACAGGGAACAACACAAGCTGCAGGTCAGGCTGCTCTGGTGGCGACACCGTTAGCCAACGGCTTTCTGGCCCCATCGGGATATCATCTACCAGTTTAAAGCCCAATTTGTTTACATAAAAGTCATAAGCACTATCCTGGTTCAGGACGTGAATGTTTGTGATGGTCATTTTGGTAATCATGGTTCTCAGTTTAATTTTATAAATGTTGAACCAAATTTCGGCAATGATTTAAACAATCACTTCTTCATAATTGCTATTTTTCGAACCAGCCATGTTGCAGGGCAAAGCAACTGGGTACTAAAGAAGCCGGCGATTTTTTAATCGCTAACTTTAATTGTTGCATCTGTGCCTGATAACTTGAAGGTGATATACCTACATTACGTTTAAAAAGTCCGCTAAACGAAGTCAAGCTATCAAATCCTACTAGGAAGCAGGTTTCGGAAACGCTTTTATCTTCGCGCAATAGCTGCTGGGCTTTTTCAATTCTTACCCATGTAAGGTATTGATGTGGTGTTTTAGCATAAATGGTTTTGAAAAGCCTGGTGAAATGAAATTTAGAAAAACAGGCTTCATCAGAAATGTAACTAAGATCTATTCTTTCAGCATAATTTTTATCGATGAAAAGTTTTGCTTGAACAATCCGTCGATAGAGGTAAACTTTTGGATATTGCTCCATAATTGGTAAACGATCTAATTTTTCGGTTTTAGAAAGTTACAAATAATTTAAAGCGTTACTGAATATAAATGATGAAAAGAATGGATTGGTAAGGTATAGTTCAGTAAGAAGAAATGTTTTTAAATGCAAAAGCCTCACATTTCTGTGAGGCTTTTCGTGATCCCGCTGGGATTCGAACCCAGGACCACTACATTAAAAGTGTAATGCTCTACCAGCTGAGCTACGGAATCATTTTGTCCCTTTCGAGGCTGCGAAGTTAGAAATTAAATTCATTCCCGCAAAGAACAAAGTCAATCTATTTAATAAAAACTTAACCTTAATTAAACAAAACAGTGTTAAATCTTTAGAGATCATGTTGTTAAATACGATCGGAAATTTTTATTATTTATTTATTTTTCCAACCTCTCTTTCATCAAAACCGACATATAATATAAAAATGATGTTTAATGCTCCAAAAACCATTTTGTACCTACCCTCGCTTTTTCAGGATCAAACAATTATCATAATTACATCTTGTTAATATTCCAAATACTATAAAAGCATAAATTGAAAATAATAAACACATCAAACGTTTGCGCGAAATTAGCCATTGTTCAGGCAAAACCTTAAAAATTGTGGCGCACTAATGGCTGTAGAAATAGCGACCGGAAAAGCAGTGCCTTTCCGGGTGAGATTTTGATTAGACAACTGACATTTACAATAATAAAGCAAAAGAGATTGTATCATAAAGGTCGGTTTCCCCTCAAATGCTGTCATGTTGAGCTTGTCGAAACAACTTAAAAAGGTATTTAAACAATTCCTTCGACAAGCTCAACATGACATATACATTTATGATACAACCTCTTTTCCTTAAATCTTATTATAAACCCCAGCCATATCTGATACGGGTTAATCCCGATTGATTGGTTGTTGTTAAGGTAATATTTGTTCCGCTTCCGCCACGGTTCTGAATACTGTAACTATCGTTATCTCTAAGCCCTGGCCAGTATACACTGGCAATTTTATCGTTTCTAAATATATTGGTAGAACCCACTATATAGGCAATCTCATTATCGCTACCAACCGAACCGGTATAATTTTTACCTGTAGTCATGGCTGCGCCATATTCAGTAACCACGGTACGGCTTGCATAGTTACCAAAACGGCTTCGCCAGTCAGCCTCCCAGGCAGATTGTGTTCTGGTAGCCCAGAATGCATAATTATGCAGGGATAAGAGGCAACTCAAAAAGCGGCTATCTGCGCCAACAGCTGTTACATTTTCCGAATAGCCGGTACCACCCAAAAGAATCCGGCCTTTGCTTACATTGGGGTAACGGGAAAGCCATTCGGCATAAATAGTGGTTAATTGGGCCAATGTATAACCATGTGGCTCATTCATGGGTTCGAAATACACGTTTGCATTACTTCCATATTTATTAACTACGGTTTGCCACATGGCCCAAAACTGAGTGGTGTCATCAATAGTACCGTTGCGGGAAGATGCACTTTCCCAATAAGCCAAAATCACTTTCATGTTCTTGCTTAGTGCACGATCTATTGCGCCAGTATATGCACTCCACCACGAATCGGATACACTTGGCGGATTAATTGGTAACCTTACCGTGTTTACACCCGGCATATTATTTTGAAAACCCGTTAATATGGCATTTGCCTTAGCCGATACGGTGGTATAATTATCACCAGCGGTTAAGCCTGAGGGGATTACCCAGCCATCAACAAAATTGTCGCGGCCATCTGCCCAATTTACGCCTGCAATACCCGCAGCACCAACCGCTTCTACATTTGCTTTTTGAGCATCTGCAACTTCTGTTTTTCCGACATCGGGTGGAGTTTCTGTAATCAGTTCTTTTTTTTCACAGCCCATTAAGCACACGCTTAACATAACAGCCATCGTTGCGATTGACGTTTTAATTTTCATAGGTTTTTGTAATTAATATTTGGTTAGTGAGGCGTTAACCAGAAGAAAGTCGAATTATTTATTTTTTTAGTTCATTTAAAATAGGTTTGGCTAAGCTGCTTAATGTTTGTTGTTTAGGTTTAAGCAGTTCGAATACTACAATTTCATTCTTTCCCTTTTTAAGCCATTCTGCGGGCAAATAAATGGTCTGTTGTGGCCCGATAGCCCAATATTTACCCAAATTATGGCCATTAACCCAAACCAGTCCTTTTCCCCATTGGCGCATATCTAAATAAGTGTCGGCAACTTTTGTTAAATTAAAGGAAGCCGATTTAAGCACCGCCGCAGACTGGCTATTTACTTTAGGCTGTATTTTTTTGGCATTTATTTTATCAAATGGCAAAGGATACATTTTCCATGATTTAATCTCTTCACCATTAAAAGTTACATTTTTGGTAATCCCCTTGTTATTTTTAAGCAGGTAAGGACCAAAATTAATTCTACCCATGTTTTCTACCAAAATATCAAGTTGTACATTGCCAGCAGGAAGATTGACCACCAAGCTATCTTGATAAAGCCGTCTATCTAAAACACCCGCAAGTTTTTTATTGATATATACTAATCCGTAATCGCGCAGCTCGTTGATTTTAATTACGCCTTTGCGTCCACCTTTGATGGTGCTGCTGTACAATACAAAACCATAAGGTTGGTTAAGTGCTTCGAAGGTTAATGGTTTTTCACTTAATTTCGGTTTCCCAACCAGGTTAAAAATGTCTGTTGATTTGGCAAAGGTAATTACAGGCAATGCAGCTGCCCGCTTGGCGGCAGGTACAACAGGAAGTGTTTGGTTTGCTGGCAAATTCTTTTTAATCGCTTCGCGGAAAAGCATAAATTTTGGCGTCGCATTACCTGCCTCATCTAATGGTGCATCATAATCATAACTACTAATCTGCGGTTCGTAAGCGGTAGAATCGTTATAATTTGCCCCATTCATAAAACCTCTGGTTGTACCGCCATGAAACATATACATGTTAATAGAAATCCCTCCTTTAAGTACGGTATCTAGTTTATTGGCATAGGTTTTTGGATCTACCTGATGATGTTTTGTACCCCACCAATCGAACCAGGCCGGATACCATTCCGGAACAAAGTAAGGTCCGCTACCATTGTTATATTTATTGATCAGCGTTCTGATCTGAGCAGGATTATCGATGCCATTTACGCCTGGAAGCAAACCTGCTAAATGACCACCTTCTAATGCAGGAACAGGATCGCAGGTAGAAAGCACGCCATCAAAACCGGCATCTTTAAAGAGCTGGGCATTGATCTTCAGATATTCCTTGTCATTTCCGTAAGAACCATACTCGTTTTCTACCTGTACCATTAAGATGTTGCCACCATGGTTAATCTGCAATGGCGCTAAACGTTTACCAATCTCTGTAAGGTATTCTTTATATTCTTTTAAATATTGTGCTTCTTTACTCCTTACCTGTAAACCTTTAATGTTCTGTAACCAAAATGGATAACCACCAAATTCCCATTCGGCACATACATACGGACTAGGGCGAAGCAATACCCATAATCCTTCTTCTTTTGCAATACGTACAAATTCGGCAATATCATTATTACCAGAAAAATCAAACTGATCTTTCTGCGGTTCGTGTACATTCCAAAATACATAGGTACCAATGGTATTTAAGCCCATCGCTTTAGCCATTTTCATTCTGTCACGCCAGGCTTCTCTTGGTATGCGGGGGTAATGCATTTCGCCAGAAATAATCTGAAAGGGTTTATTATCCAGTAGAAATACCGAATCGGCGAGTTTAAATGTGTGCTGAGATTGGGCATAGCTGCTAAAATTTGCTAAACACGCAAAGATTACAGCTGCCAACGCTAGTTTTTTAATTATAGGTTTCATTTATTTATCATTAAGGTAAAATTTAAGACATAGCATATCCATATCGATCTAAATTTGCCTTTCGGCCTTAAAATCAAATGGAATTAATTGTTACGTTAGCAATTAATTGCTAAGTACAGTGGTAATCGATTTAGCCAGAATATGAATCTTTTTGGTATTGGTATATTGTTTATAAGGCGCCAAACTATATTCAGCAGAGGTAACATAGGTTTGAACAGCCTGTTGTAATTGTCGTCCTTTAACCTCCAGATCAAGCTCCACATCATGATCAGTAGTATTAACCACCACGGTTACCAACTTTTTATCCTGCTGGTAGGATGACACATAAACTGGCATAGCTTTTTCATTCAACATGTTAACCTGGAGGCGCTTACTCCCCTCTTTTATAAAACGGCTATAATTGCCTAAAGCCCATAACATTTTACTATCGTACACCCTCCCGTCTGTTTTATTTTTATCGATATAAACCAGACCATCCTTATAATCGCCTGTTGATACGGCCAGCCACCATTGCCATGATGTAGCATTGGATATCACCAGATCATGATGGATCAACCTTGCAATGAACAAAGCGGTTACCATACCCAGGTCGCGCTTTTCGCCCTTAAGCACATCATCACCCAAAACACAATATTCAGACATCCAATACCTTAAACCTTTTATCTGGGCTACTGCTTCCGCTGTTTTTTTACGGGTATTTATAAATTTCTGTTCCGGACTTGTTGTAAAATAGCTATGACCAGAAATTGATTGATCTATATTAGAAAGGTTGCCGACATAATTCGGAGAAGAAGCATTAAAGAACTGATATACCTGATTTCCCTTTTCGGTATTTCCATTATCATATAAATAATCAAGCTGGCCAGCCTCTCCTATCTGTATTTTGGTTTTGAGCTGATTTTTCACAAAAGCCTCATTAATACCCTTAAACAGTTTGGCAAGTTCGGTATTATTGTATGGACAGCCTTCCTGTTTGTGCTCATTCCATTTCCACTGTGGCTCATTTGCAGGGCTGAGGTAATCCAGTTCTATGCCAGTTATTTTTTTTATTCCATTTATTGTGGCTACGAGGTCGGCAGAAAATTCGGGAAGTTTATCAAAATTCAGGTTGCAGTTACCATCGGAAGAATAAGCTTTTCCATTTTTGGTAAAAAGTATATGCGGACTGTTTACGAAGCCGATAAACTGTTTTACACCACGGGTTTTAGCGGCCTTTAAAAACCAGGTTTGTCCAGGCATTGCGTCCCAATCATAACTACCATCTGGTTGCAGAAAAGCGTATTGACGACGCCATTCGTCGCCAATATCGCTTGCCTTACCTTGGGCGGCACTGCCACCACCAATACTGAAACGCCACATGTTAAGGCCAATACCTAGGGGCTGACCCGTTTTTGTAGTTTGGGTACTAAAAAGCAAATCAGCCATCTTATCCTTTTTCTCTGCAGGCCATAATCCGGCAAATTGACAAGTCCATGCATCAGAAGCACCAAAGCCTTCTATGGTTTGGAAAGTGGTGGTTGGATCGATCTCTATCTTTACAACAGCCTGTTGTGCAAGGGCAGTTCGGCCATAGAAAAACAGGGCCAGGAAGATAAAAAAATGGTTAAGCTGCTGATATGACTTTATCATGTATAATTTAATTTCTATTTATTATAACCAGGGTTTTGCTCCAAATTATTACTACCTGAAGCTAAAATTTCGGCTCTGGGTATAGGTAACCAATAGTGTTTGGTTTCAAACTTGCGCCCATCTAAAGCAACCTTAGGTGTATAAGTAAATCCACTAGCTGTTTTGGTAATAATCACTCCACCAGCAGGTTTGTTTTCGGTTACATTGGCAATTTTCCATCTTCTAACATCATAAAAGCGATGTTCTTCAAAAGCTAGCTCTACCCTGCGCTCATAGCGAACTGCATCACGCATTTGTTCCTGCGTAAGTCCAACAGCCAATTCAGGCATATTAACACCTGGCCTTGCCCTTACCATATTTATAGCTTGTCTGGCCGACATGGTCGATCCGGCAGGAACCGCGTCAGGTCCGTAAGCTTCGTTAGCCGCTTCAGCATAGTTAAGCAAAATTTCTGCATATCTAAAATAGATCCATGGCTGAAAACCTGCATTACCCCAGGGGTTTTGCAATGGATAGGCATCATTCATGAATTTTTTAAGGTAATAACCGGTTTTGCTGGTATTCCAGTTATCATTTCCATCTTTACTGTCTTTTCCTCCAGGAATAAAGGTTTCGACATTACGCTCGCGATATGCTGCACCATTGTATAAAATGGTTGCTGCAAAACGAGGATCACGGTCTTTGTACGGATTGTTTGCATCATAACCAGAGGTAGGATCAGTAATCGGTTTTCCGTTGGCCATTTCATAATCATCTACCAGATTCTGCATGGGCAAATTGCCACCCCAACCTCCATAACCGTTTGGTCCGTTAGCAATTTCTAAATGGGTATGGTTGGCATTTTTGGTAAACAATCTTGCAAAAATAATTTCATTGCTTTGGTCAGTCAAAAACAAGTTCGCATATCCACCAGTATATATTCCATATTTATTTAAAGAAATAACTGCCTGAGCTGCCGCAACGGCAGCCTGCCAGGTACCTGCTTTATCATACAACGGGCTTGCCGCATACAAGAGCAGACGCGATTTAAGCGCTAGCGCCGCGCCTTTGGTTGCCCTGCCAGTTAGCCAGCTGCTATTATTATCTAAAGGTAAATCTGCTGCTGCTTCGTCTAGCTGCGCTGCTACATAGTCTATTGATTCTTTAATCGAGGCACGTTGAAATAATGCCGGATCCTGCAAATTATCAGTTAGGTTGGTTACCTTATCGCCCATTAAAACTACTTTACCATAATTCCGGATCAGATCGTGATAACGGAAAGCCCTTACAAATTTAAGTTCGGCCACTAGCTGTTTTTTATGCAGCGTGCTCATTGCAATTTTGTTTAATATACTTAGTGCATAATTACATTCTCTTATACTTCTGTAACTCCTGCCCCAATACACACCCGCACTCCCTAAATTTTCAGGTTCCAGTTGCCCTCTTTGGATTAGCCAGGTAGCGTCGTCATTATTATAAATAGATTCATCAGTGTACGAACTCCACATGCTATATTCAAAACCTCTGCCAAAAGCTGGCGCAGAGCCGTCGGCTTCTTTGTCCTGCAATCGTGTGCCAATGTACCTGTTAGTTATAAAAGCTTCCAATACCGCGGTATCTGTTTCTACAGTGGTGGTCGCAATACGATCTGTTGGTTCTACATTTAAAAAATCTTTCTTACAGCCCACAATACTCATAGAGATAAGAGACAGGCCTAAAAGCGATATATATATTGATTTGTTATTCATGGTGTTTAGAATTTAATATTGGCGCCCAAGTTAATAATGCGTTGCTGCGGATAAAATTGCCCGCTACCGCTGGTTCCTTCAGGATCGTAATCTTTTATTTTAGAAATGGTAAACAAGTTAAAGGCACTGGCATAAAGCCTTAATCCTGAAACATTTATCCGATCTAAGAAACTGGCCTTAATGTTATAGGCAATTTCTACATTTTTAAGCCTTAAAAATGAGGCATCATTTAACCAAAAAGTATTGCTATACAGCCCACCACTAATTGAGTTTGATGCCCGTTCAGTAACTTTTGGGTAAGTTCCATTCGGATTTGCCGGACTAAACCTGTTATCGGCCCAACTGCTGTAAAAGTTACCAACGCTTCCTGATTCTGGTAAAACGTATTGACTTACCTGCCCTTGACCTGATAAAACAAATGATAAATCGAAATTTTTATACGATGCCCCAAAGTTTAAACCATAGGTAAGTTGAGGTGTATTACTATATGGGGTTCTGGTTTGATCATCGGCAGTTATTTTGCCATCATCGTTATAATCGAGATATTTAAGATCGCCAATTTTAGCACCGCTTACATGGGGGTAAGCATCTAACTCTTGTTGCGTTCTAAATATGCCAATACTATTGTAAAGCAGGTCAACATTTAATGGTCTGCCGGTTTTGCGTTGATAGTCTAGCGTACCACTGGCTTCATCAATAAAAATTACTTTGCTTTTTGCATAGGTTATATTTCCAGAAATATTCCATTTCAGATTTTCGCCATTATGATTATAACCAACTGTTGCTTCAAAGCCATTGCTGTTTACTTTCCCAATATTTTCTGAAGGTACTAGTGGCGTATAATTCGGGCTTTTATCATCAAATGGATTTACAATACCAGAGGAACCAGGTAATGAGGCATTACGGGTGGTTAAGATATCAGATCTTTTTTGCTGAAAATAAATGGCCTCAATGCTAAAGTTTTTAAACAAAGTGGCATTAATACCAATATCAAGCTTTTTTGCCACTTCCCAAGTGATGTTTGGATTTGCAAGCTTTACCAGGTTTACGCCTGGTTGTATGGTTGATGTTGTTGCACCAGGACTTTGAGCTACAAAGCCATTGCCAACCAGGACATAATTATCAAAATATTGGAAGCCATTTACATTATCGTTACCCAGGGCACCATACGACGCTCTGATTTTTAAATTATCAATAAACTTAACACTTTCCTGAAACCATTTCTCTTTTGAAATTACCCACCCTGCAGAAGCTGATGGAAAATAACCATATTGTTTCCCTTGTGGAAAAATGGATGATCCATCTACACGCAATTGGCCTTCAAAAAGATATTTGTCATCATAAGTATAAGCTAAACGACTAATCACACTTCGACGGTTATAGTTTGAACTATAACCCGAATTTAAGAAATCGGTAGCCGCTGTCCCCCCTTGAGAGAGCTCGGGCAACGAAGTAGATAAGAAATTAAAACGTTGTGCATCAAAATATTCTATGTGATTTTCGCTTTGTTCGTACCCCACGAAAGCGTTTATATCATGCAGGTTAAAACGCCTCGCGTAATTTAACTTGATATTTGAGGTAAGCAACGATTCGTTTTGGTGTTTTTCCAGCAACGTGGCTTTTTGATTATTACCTCCTGTAATTGTACTTTTATATGTATTAGTGCTTACATCATATTCGTACAAAAGATAAGGTTTACTAAAGCTTTTTGTAAATGAGCTGGATTTATCAGCAGAAAAGAAACCATCAACCGAAAGCCCCTGCACACCTGGTATAATAAATGTAGCCCTCAAAATACCATTTAAAACCTGATTAGGATTTTTATTCGTTCCACCAATATCTGTAGTTTGTACAGCTGGGTTTTGACCATCTATCCCCTTAGTTGGCAGTCCATTTGGATAATAAGCCGCAACAATAGGTTTCGATCTATAAATCGATCTGAAAAGGTCACCGGCCCCGATCTGAGGAAACAAACGGTTTTCTTGCCTACCTGATACCGCTAAACCCACTTTAAGGTATTTAGAAATGTTAGCATCTACATTAGTACGAAAATTGTACTGATTATACTTGGTTGCACCATTTTTATATAAACCATCCTGGGCAATGGTTCCTAACGACACATAATATTTTACATCTTCACTACCACCATTAACCGAAAGGCTATGCTGACTTTGAAGTGCAGTCTTCTTTAGTGTTTCGTTAATCCAATCGGTATTTGGATACAAGAGCGGATCAGAACCATTGCGGAATTTCTCGATCTGATCTGCAGTATAAGATTGACTAAGGCCACCTGCAGGATTTGAATCGAAATTAATTTCGTTCATAATTTGTGCATAAGTAGCTGCATCCGCCATTTTCGGCAATCTGGTAGGCGACCCAAACCCTTGGTTAAAACTGTAACTTATAGATGGTTTACCCGTTTTTCCTTTTTTGGTGGTCACTAATATTACACCATTTGCGGCTCTGTTACCATAAATAGCGGCAGATGCATCTTTTAATACCGATACACTTTCAATGTCGTTAGGATCTAGGCGTTCAAGGCCACCAATCTGACCCGGAACCCCATCAACTACAATGAGTACATTATTACTTCCGGTAGTGGCAAGCCCCCTAACTGTAATGGTAGAACCATCAACACCAGGTTCGCCACTGCGGTTATTTACAATTACCCCCGAAAACCGGCCCGCCAAGGAATTTGACAGGTTTGGTTGTGGGCTTTTCATTAATTCACTTCCTTTTACCTGCGATATTGATCCGGTAAGGGTTGCTTTTTTCTGTGTACCGTAACCAACCACCACCAATTCGGTTAGGGTTTTAGATTCTGAACCAAGCTGAACGTTAATGTTTGTTCTGTTCCCTACCGTTTGTTCCTGACTGGTGTAGCCAACATAAGAAAAAACGAGTATATCTGTTGTAGCTGCAACAGCAATACTATAGTTACCCTTCGCATCAGTTTGTACTGCCTTCTCTGTACCTTTAATTTTAACGGCTACTCCCGGAAATGTAGCTCCGGTTTCGTTTGTTACGGTACCCGTTACCACAATTTCTTTAAGCTGTCTCTTTATCCCTGTTTTAACAGAAGCTAAAGATGCCATTGCCGGTAAACTGATGGATACGATAAATAGAAATGCCAGTGTTTTAATTGTAAAGAATTTTGGCAAAAATCCTTTCAGAACTTTTCTTCTCATATTGGTTTGCAAGTTTAATATTTGGTTAGCAGATCAATTTTATAACCTATCCAACAGAACCCTCTATCGGAATGGCGATTATAGCACTGCTTTATAGAAGGCTAAATTAGCGCCAACAAACAACTCCTAAGGGGTACAAACAGTCCAAATTAGAGGGGTAAACAAACCGAAAAAACCCCAAAACAATGCTTTGGGGCCGATTATTAAAAATAACAGATGAATGGCTACTTGCTATTTACCTTTTTTAACTGTGGTATTAATGTTATTGGAAAACGGCTTGCGGAATTTTTTAATGTACTGCGATGGGTTCATGTTAAAGAGCTTATAAAACTGCTCTCTAAAATATTTCGGATCGTTAATACCCACCATGTAAGACGTTTCCTGAATGGTTTTATCGGTATTGATAAAAATTTCGGCAGCTTTCCTTAACCTGATGAAACGAATAAAACCATTCGCTGACTGACCAGATATGGATTTTATTTTACGGTAAAGATTAGATCTCGACATACCGATAGCCGCAGTCAGTATATCGATATTAAAATCGGGATCGATCAGATGTTCCTCTACAATACGGATACAGTTATCCAAAAACTCTTTGTATTCTGCAGAGATTTTGGTGTTGTTAGAATTGAGGGTAATCTCGTTATAAAAGTATTTTTGCAGCGCGTTTTTACTCTTTAATATACTGGCTACCCTCGCTTTTAAAAAATCTTTATCAAAAGGTTTACTAATGTAATCATCGGCCCCACCTTCTATTCCTTTAAGTTTAACCTCTGGCGCAGAAATAGCGGTTAACAGGATAATAGGAATATGAGAAACGGCTACATCTTCTTTTATTTTACTACAAAGTTCTATCCCGGTTATCCCATCCATCATTACGTCACATATCACAATATCCGGCAATAGTTCTTTTACCATATCATACCCGTCTTCTCCATTGCTCGCTTCATAAAGATGGTAATCCATTCTGAAAACCTGTTTCAGGTATTCTCTGATCTCGATGTTATCATCAATAATCAATAGTGTTTTCAAATCCACGGCAAGCTGACTATCAATCAACGGTTCTTCTGCTGCTTTTACAATATTATTTGCCGTTATTTCATCCTCTATTAACTCTTTAAATAACGATGAATCGGTATCTATCAATTCCTCCTGCAAAATTACCGCATCTTTAAAATGGCTTATTCCTTTTAATAAAACAATATTAAATGCCGTGCCTTTATTTTCAACGCTGGTATAACTTATCGCTCCACCATGCATTTCTATAAAATTCTTGGCCAGGTACAAACCAATACCAAAACCTCCTTTTGATGATTTATTTCCTGGATCCTGATAAAATTTTTCATAGAGTTTTTCTCCTGCAAAGCTGGTAATACCGCAGCCTGTATCTTCTATAAGTACATTTATATTTTCTTGGTTACTTTTTACAATCATTTTAACCGTACCGCCTTCGGGCGTAAATTTTATGGCATTTGCAAGGAGATTAAAAAACACAATCTCTATTTTTTCCCTATCAGCATAAAATGGGATCAATTCATCGGCGCATATAAACTCAAATACAATATTTTTAGACCTGGCCTGATGCACAAAGCAAAGAAATACTTCTTTACACAAACTCACCAGATTTATGGGAGCTACTTTTAATTTTCCGCCATAGGTATCTGCTTTTCTGAACAATAACAACTGATCTACCAAACTTAAAAGCCGCTTGGCATTCCTGTAAACGATATTTAAATCAGTAGTATCCACATTTTTATCGTTCTTGTATAAAAGCTCTTTAACCGGATTAATAATTAGTGTAAGTGGCGTACGAAATTCGTGCGATACATTGGTAAAAAAAGAAAGTTTCTTCTCGCTGAGTTCTTTCTCTTTTTCACTTTCTACATGGGCCAGCTTAACCTGAAATTCGAGGTTTGCGCGATGCTCACGGTATTTAAGATAGGCATAAATCATCCCAAAGAAAGCCAGTCCATAAATACAAAAAGCCCACCAGGTACGGTACCATGGCGGTGTAATGGTGATCGTGATAGCGTTGCCCACCATATTCCAGATGCCATCGTTATTTGATGCCCTTACCTTTAACACATACTTACCGGGATTTAAATTGGTATAGGTAACTTTATGCTCACTGCCACTATAATTCCATTTCTTATCGAAACCTTCCAGAAAATAAGCATACTTGTTTTTTTCGGAAAGCGTATAATTAAGCGCTACAAAACCAAAAGAAAGCACGCTTTGGCTGTAGGGCAAAGTAATCTCCTTAGTCATGTACACCGGTAATTTTAATGGAGAATCATCACCAGGCAGAATTAATTTATTAAAAATAGAAAAATCAGAAAAATAAACTGCCGGAGCCATTTTATTATATTTTAGCTGTTGTGGATTGAAATAAACAATACCTTTACTTCCTGCCAGGTAGATTTCTCCTTTTGCATTTTTACAGATGGCGGCATTGGCATAAACACCGTCTTTCTCATCGTAATTTTTCACCATTTTGTTTACCGGATCAAAGAGTGAAATCCCCTGTTCGGTTGTTACCCATAGCCTGCCATTATTGTCTTCTACCAGATCGGTAAAAACATTGCTCGCAAAACCGTTCTGCTTTGAATATATTTCAAAAGTATCTGTTTTAGCTATATATTTATTCAATCCATCGCGGGTGCAGATCCAAACATTTTGGTGCGAATCCAGGTAAAGGCTGTTTACAATGTTATTGCTAATGCCGCCTTTTCTTGAATTATCGATCATGTAATTGCTAAACTTTCTGGTTTTAGGGTTAAAGCGACTGAGCCCACTTCCGTATGTCCCGATCCAAACATTGCCCTGCGCATCTTTTAAAAGGCAGTACAAATGGTTGTTACTTAATGAAGCCTGGTTTTTAGGGTCGTTAAAGTAATGTGTATAACTACGGGTTTTATCGTTATACACTTTCAAACCAGCATCGGTAGCCAGATAATATTCGTTATTGTTTACCTCAATTAAATCTCTAAAAACATCTTCATTAAAAAAACTTCCAAGTGCCGAACGGTGATGATGGTGAACAAATTTATTCTCTTTCTCGTCGTAACAGTCGAAACCATTTTCGCCCAATACCCAGAGCCTGCCATTTAAATCGGTAGATAGGTTAATAATATCAGAGCTCGATAAACTATTCGCATTACTGGTATGCAGCAGTTTAATTACTGAACGATTATCGGGATTATATTTAAACAAACCTTTGTTTGTGCCTACCCAAAAATCCTGACCATAACTGATGATGGATTTGATGTCGGCCTGCCCAAAAGGGAGGGAAATAAAATTAAATTTATACTGGTTAAAGTCTATTTTACTGAGGCCATTTTTACCACAAATCCATATCATTCCTGTTTTATCGCGGTATAGACCTCCATTGGCAAAAAATTCGAGTTCTTCTATTTTCTCCCATTTATTTATTTCGGTGTTAACCCAAAATAATCCGGCATTTCCGCCAACCAGCATTTTTTTTTCACCTAAATTTAATACATTAAATACTGAATTGTTACCGCTGCCTTTACTGCTGTAGGTGCTAAATTTTTCTGTTTGCGGATCAAATCTGAACAGATCGCCTTTCCAATAACAACCAATCCATATCATGCCATCGGCATCTATACTAAGTGTCCAGATATCGTTTGGATTTTTTTCACCTGCTACTTCCTTTTGCAGGTAATTGGTAAAGCAACGTGTCTTTTGATCAAATTTATTTAGTCCTTTGCTCCAATTGCCTAACCACAAGTTACCTTCTTTATCTTCTGCAATGGCATTAACCGATTTTCCTTTAATGGCATTTGGATTTTTAATGTCGGGCTGATAAACGGTAAAAGACGCTGATTTTTTGTTAAAAAGGTTAAAACCATCATCAGTACCTACCCAGAGCTTATTTGCTCTATCGATGAGTAGCGACCATATTTTATTATTGCTCAACGATGTTCCCTTGTTTTCTTTATGATAAAAACGCTCAAATTTCTCCGTTACTGGGTCAAATTTATTTAAACCGTTCATGGTAGCCACCCAGAAAACACCACTCTGATCTTCTACAACAGCATTGATATAGTTATTGGTTAGTGAAGTGGTATCGCCCGGTATATTCACGTAAATTTTAAAAGAATAACCATCAAACTTACACAAACCGTTTTCGGTACCTACCCATATAAATCCCCTCTTATCTTTTAAGGCAGTTGTTGTATTTTTTGAAGGCAGTCCTTCATTTATGCCGTATGTTTTAATTACATAATGGCCTGCTATTACAGGTTGGTTATCGACATGGGATACCTGCGCTTTAACATGAGTAAAGAGGAAAAAAAATTGTAGAAGAAAACAAGTTAGACTAATTAATCTCATGGTTGAACAACAAAATTTGATGGGAGAATGCCTTAGCTAAACCCTGCCTCTTTTGAAATAGACGAGTTGTAAAGATACAATTTGCAAACTTATTACCGAATCTATTCTTCTGTTCAGATCAGTACCAATAAAAAGAGGCCGATTAAAAACCGACCTCTTTGCAAAACCAACTACTGCTAACTAAAATTTAACTGAATTGAGATGCTTATCTACTAAAATGCCTTCACTCATCTTAAGCCCAAACTGTAGTTTGCGTTTTGCCTTTAATTTCAGGATAAACAGATCGGAAGTTTCGTTTAAAGTCTCTTTGTTGCCAATGTTTACAAAGGTTGGATACAGAACCTTCGCGCCATTGGTGTGCAGGCGATCGTTGGTCAGGTTATCCATCTGTTTAATATTTAAAGACTGAACACTTACAAAATCGTAATCCTGTGCATGGTATGGTAGTGCAAAACTTAAGGCATTTACTGATTTCAGGTTTATTCCTTTTACTTTGATTTCGACGATTTCGTCTTTGTTGTAAGCTTGTTTAGCAGTACTGATTTCCAGTTTACCGGCCACTTTATCAATTTTAGCATTTTTTACACCTCCTTCAAGCTGTGTAGCCACAACTGAAATATCGTAAGCATCAATCAAATTGTTTTTATTGATATCGCCATTGCTGATATAACCTTCAAAATCAGCATCACCTTTTCTTAAACCAGTATAATTGATGTAAGAAGTTAAATCGTTCTTATCAATTAAACGGTCGTTATTGATATCGCCCGGAAGATAACTTTCGGTACCAGGAACCTTAAATACATACAGTTCTCTACCTGAACCAAAACTGCCTACACCATCAGCAACAGCAATTTTGAGGTAACGTGCTGCAGGATGTGCAATGAAATTGAATATTTTAATTTCGTCGTTATTGGCCCATTCAAATGCACCAGCTTCTGTCCAGCTTTCTTTATTATTGCTGTAAAATACTTTGCCTTTTAATAAAATCCCGTTTCCCCTTCCCGTGCGTGGCAGGTAGTGGAATTTATCCAGTTGGTTGATCGATTTCAGATCAATAATCATATCAAAAGGAACTGCTTTAACACCCCATTTGGTATGCCAGGTATTACCTTCATCATAATCGAACAATTTATTGATACCAGAGCCTCCTTGATTTTCTACCGTAGTTTCGGCAACAATACCTTGAATAGCAAACTCTAAAGGATTGGTTTTGGTGGTTGCTTTAATTTCGGTCCAATCAGAATAACCATCTTTATTTACTGCACGCAGTTTAAAGGTGTAAGCTGTTTCCGCTAATAAGCCGTCAAAAAACAAAGCAGTATCTCGGATAGTAGTATAATGCATATCGTTAAAATCGATCTCATAAAAATCTGCATTGCTCACTTTACTCCAGCTTGGGGTAAGCGTATAGGCTTCTCTGTTTTTATCACTCACCCTAGCGTTAACAGGAGCAGTTAATTTGCCTGTTGACAAACGTTGTTTATCTAGAGGCTCAAATTTAAATCCGTCTATATCAAGTATTACCGGATTGATGGTAATATCGGTAGATTGAAGTTTAACCAACAATTGCGGATTTTTAACCATTGCTACTTTTTCAAACTCGCTTCCTTTTGTAGCAAAACGGTTTAAGTTCGGGGCTGCATCGTAGAAATAAACGTTAGACTGTTTTAAAAACTCGTCTTTTGAGTTTACTTCTGATAATTTTATTTTACTGTTTCCAACTTTTCCAGTTAACCTTTTTGGTTTTTCGGTAACGTTAATTACGAATTCAGTTGTTTTCTCTTTCACAAAGCCATCGAAATCGCCCTTTACAGGATGAATGGTAACCAGGGCATTGTTTTTTTGATCTAGTGCTGATTCAATTAAAGTAGAAGTGCCTTTTCCTGATTTGTAGGCTTCTGTTGCACCGTCATCATCATATTCTGTAAATGAAGTTTTTCCAAAAGGATATAATTCATAAATACGGTTTGCCTTATTGATTTCAGCAACATTGTTATTCGGATTTGTCATCGGGATAATTGCACCATTTTTCACAAAAACAGGCAATTTCCATAACGGCGAGTCAAAACTGTTGAGAATGCTGTTTCCAGTATATTTTTCTCCTGTGAAATAATCAATCCATGTTCCCTCTGGTAAATAAATACCATTGCGGATATCGTTACCTTTTTCGTCTGATTTGGTTGCCTGATAAATTGGTGCCACTAAGAAAGAAGGTCCGTACAGATATTGATATTGTGTTGAAGTTCCTTTGGTATATGCATTTGGATATTCCAGAAACATCGCCCTGATCATCGGCAATCCGGTAACCGCTTCTCTAGCTATGCTATAAGTATAGGGCATCAACTCTGATTTAAGTTTTAAATAGTTGCGGTTAATCGAAGCTACAGGCTCGCCCAATGCATGTGGATATTTTTCGTTAGCGCCCCAACCGTCCATGTTTAATTCCATTGGCGTAAAGGTTTTCCATTGGAAATCGCGGGTATTGATAGTTAAATTTTTACCACCAAAAATACCATCCATATCTGAAGTAATATTTGGTTGACCAGATAAACCAGAACCTAAATAAGTAGGAATGTGGAAACGGATATATTCCCAAACACCACCTGTTTGATCACCCGACCAAATACCGGCATAACGTTGTGTACCTGCCCAGCCATCTAACGAAATGATAAACGGACGGCTACTATTGCCATAATAGGGCATAATCTGGGCCACATCGGCAACACCATTCAAGCCAAACGAATAACCGGCACCAACCCATGCCACATCGGTTTTTAATACGCGAACACCTGCATCTCTGGCTTCCTTAATAATATCGCGCTGCAATAACGGACTCACCTCTGGTTTAGGATGAAGATCAGATTGTGTCCACAATCCAATTTCCACACCGTTTTTACGGGCATAATCGCCAAAACGCTTTAGGTTCTGAATGTTGCCATCCAATGTTTCGGTCTGGCCATAACCTGCGCCATAACCATCATTTGGAAGTACCCAGCCCAAAGGCATATCGTGTTTTTTATAACGGTCGATCACCGCACGGGCTGAAAACTGGTAATTGTTTTTTTCACCGTTAAGTGATTCTTTTATACCGCCATTATCTTTCTGACTTTCTTTGTAATGTTTGCCATCTTCAAATAAAGTTCCTTTTTCGTCTTCTTTCCAAAAATCGCGGTTGTAAGCGTTTAAATGTCCTTGGTAGAAACCAAATTTTGGCAACAAAATCGGATTTCCGGTAAGCTGATAAAAATCGTTCAATAAGGGTACTGCACCATCGTTAACCATAAAAAAAGCATCCAGGTAATCGGTTTCATGTGCCAATTTTACCAATCCTTTTTCTTTAGCACCAAAATTGTAATTTCCTTTACTGAAGGTATGCCACATTACAGCATAACCATTGGTAGACCAGTAATAAGGTGTTGGTGAAGCTACTCCCCCATCTGTCCAGCTGTTTTGGTTCTCGATAGAAATGACTCTTCCCTTGTGTGAGAAACGGCCGTTCTGTACGCCACCCCCATAAAAATACTCCTGTGGATTTTCTTTTAAACTAAGGGTTACTTTTCCTTTTTCGAACTGAATCGGTGCTAGTTCTTCAACAGCAACGGCTTGTGTAGCAAGGTTGATAATTTTGATCAGTGAAGTATTTTTATCGAAAAGAACGGTAATCTTACCCGTAGATATGAATAGTTGATTATTCTCATCTTTAATATCCAGTTTTGAAACTGGTCTGCGTGGATTTTCCACTAAAATTTTGGCTTCTGGTTTTGCTTCAGGATCGCGTATAAAACCTCCTGTAGGGTCTTCGAAAAGACGGAAAATGTGATCGCCGTAAAAATCTAATGTTAAACGTTGATGATCAGAAAGCAACAATTCTACTGTAGTAGTATTGATCTTTTTTGCACCAAGCACTTTGGTAACTTTTTCTGCCACCTGATTGGTTGTCTGAGCAGAAGCAAAAAATGGAGAGGCCATTAAGAAAAACGCACACGCTAAAACAACGCGCTTAGGTTGTTTTTTTGGATTGGTTATTTTAAGATGTTTTAAAAAATAATGCGGGGTCATTAAATTTTGATTTGGTTATGTGTTTATGTTAAGCAAGCTGATAATTTTAGTTGCTGTGGGATAAAGTTAACAAACACATTAAAGGAACTCGTGCGTTTTTAAGGACAAAAACCGCGCAATCGTTTGCCTATCTAATTTTTTACCAGGGAGAGTGTAATGTTTTCTATCATTAAAAAATTAAGGGCATTAAGGTCGTAGAAGATCGATTTCATAGGCCAGATTCAGCGATCATCCTCTTGGACTCATTTCAGGAGCTAATTGCGTCATTCTGAACTTCAAAATCTTTCTGGTCAGCTTTTTTGCCACGGAAGCATAGATTTGTACGGAATTTAATTTTGCTTTCAGCTTTTGCTTTTCTACGAGTAGTGAAGAATTTTAGCCATGGCCTTATAAAGCTTGATTTTACCTATACTATCAAAAAAAATACAAAGCACACAAATAGTTTATTTTTAGCACTACTTGACAATAAACATTGATTAGTTATATTTTAAACAACGCTTTTTTGTATTATAAAATTAAAAAACAATCGAATGGCAAGCATTTTGTAAGTGTTTGTAAAATTGCGTATTACAAATGAAGTTCCCTTTATCACGATCTTATAGCTGTGTAATTATAGATGACAGCCAAATGAGTATAAAAACACTTGAAAACTTTGTTTCCAAAATAGACAAACTCCAACTAAAAGGGAGTTTTACGGATACAATAGATGCCATGGCCGCCTTTTGGACTTACGGAAAAATTGATTTCCTATTTCTGGATATCCAAATGGAAATATCAGGAATTGATATAGCCAGGATGCTTCGAAACAGCGTAAAATTTGTTGTATTTGTAAGCACCGATGACAATAAGACCATTGATGCCTTTGATAAGGGCAACTGTTTTTTATTTAAACCCCTCGATTTTGGGAAATTTGAAGACACGGTGAATCAGTTGATTTTGACTGAACATAAGAACAAAGAATACTTTTGTGAGTAACTCGCTAAAGATATCCACCTTCTTTTTTACCGTTAAATAATTAAGGCCATTAAGATTTCATTGCTCGGTCTCAGCGGTCGTCCTCCTGAACCCGATAGCTATCGGGTTGTTTCAGGATCTATCTGGATTGGATTTTTTTTCGCCACGGAAGCAAGGGTTTAATTTAATTTGCCTTTTGCTTTCAGCTTTAGTCTTTTAGCCTTAATCTTTCTTTTACCTTTCTTAAAAATCTGAATAGTCTGTTGGGTAAACAAATTTAGTGTCGTTTTTAGAAACATTGTGCTGATATTCTGGCATTGCAGAAAGCTTTTTCCAATAATCATCTGCGGAGAAAACCTTCCAGTGTGCATCTCTATCTGCCTTATTTTCGAAAGTGGTTAAATACATGAGGTTAGGCATGCGACTACCGGCGATTACTTCTCCATAGAATACTGCATTAAAATTGAGTCTTTTAAACAACCCGATTTCATCGCCTTTATTAAACATTTGAACTTTATTCCTAAAATATTTCTCAGTAGGTGCCTCGTAACTTCTTAATTCGTACACCCGTTCTTTCATCGGCGATTTTAGATTTGGGAGCATAAAATGAGGAGCATCTTCAAAGGCTTTTAATACAATAGATTCTAATCGCTCGTAAGGAGCCTCATTATAAGCTGCGTCAAGATAGGTTTTACCGTCAATAACATATTGTTTATCTTTGGCTAACTTTTCATCCAAGTCCAGAACGCCATTGAATGATTTCAAAGGAATAAATACATAAATAAGCTTTTCTATTACCACAGCCTGATCGCCTACAATTGGCTTAAACACGCCTACTTTTGTAATTCCATTACGGTGCAAGGCTGGTAAATATGCTTTCTGCAAATAATCATCTACCATTTTTTCTTGTGCATCGGTTTTCAAATGGTATATTTTGATCTGATAGAAATCTATCTTCGATGCATTAACAGTAAATGCGCTGGATACTAGCAGGAGTAAAAACAGACAGGATATTTTAATTTTTGGCAACATATTAGCAGGTGATTATTTTGAAGCGAAAAATAGTTAAAGTTTTCGGGTAAAACTGAAAATATCTTTTTTTTGCTTCCCACTTTTATCCTTTTCTTCTAATACAACGCTCAGTTTATTCTTCCCAATTAATTGATAGCTCAACCGGATTGTCTTATCATCTGACTCGAACAGCGCATAGGCCTCTTTCAGTTCTGCCAGTGGAAAAAGCAATGGCTTTTCTTTGTCTTCCCAACCAATACTTCCACGATTAAAATGCCTCATTTTCATTACCGGAAGATGTCCATCCTGCTCAATCACCACAAACTCGTAAAATAAAGCTTTTCCATCTTTAACACACCTGAAACTGCTCATCATACTCTCTCCCTCCGGTGCACTCCAAAATTCCTCCAAATCGCCCCAGTCTGTTTTCTGAACCCAGGTACCAGTCATAAATGCCAGGTCTTTTACTGTAGCCTTTTTCACCTGTGCTGCGCCAGAAAAGCAAAAGAGCAAAAGAAACGAAATTATTAAAATGTTATTCTTCATAGCCATACGCATATAGCTAAAATAAGAATTTAATTGGAGAATTAATGAATGATTGAATTAGTGGATGAATCAATAACTAATGACAAATAACCAGCAAACAATGAACTAATGACAGATGAACCAATGACAAATGAACTAATAAACCAATTTATTTTGAAAGATTTGGATTCGGTGGTTCGGCATGCAATAAATGTTTTACAAAAAAATCGCGTTTACGCCTACGTCCATAAATACCTCCATCGCTGTGTCCCATACCCGGGATGCTTAAAATATCGAAATCTTTATTTGCTTTGATCAATGCATCGGCAAGTCGATAGGTCGATTCTGGCGGTACGTTTTCATCGGCTTCGCCAACAATGAGAAATAGATTACCCTGTAATTTACCGGCATTGGTAATGTTGGATTGTTCTCCATAGTGCGGCCCTACAGGATAACCCATCCATTGTTCGTTCCACCATTGTTTATCGATGCGGTTATCGTGACAACCACAGGCAGAAACCGCAGCCTTATAAAACTCGGGATGAAATAGCAATGCACCTGTTGAGCTTTGCCCACCCGCCGAAGTACCGTAAATACCCACTCTGGTAATATCAGCATTTGGATATTTAACCGCCATAGCTTTCATCCACAATATCCGGTCAGGAAAACCTGCATCAGCTATATTTTTCCAGCATACATCATGAAAAGCTTTAGACCTGTTGGCGGTACCCATTCCATCAATCTGTACTACAATAAAGCCTAATTCGGCAATGCTCTGCATCTCACTGGCTGGCAAGAAACTTTTAGGCACAAAACTATCATGAGGACCTGCATAAATATTCTCGATAACAGGATAAGTTTTGTTCGGATCCATTTTTGAAGGGAAGCAAACAATGCCCCAAATATCAGTTACGCCATCTCTTCCTTTGGCCACAAACACTTCAGGCAGTTTAACACCGGTAGCTAAATAAATAGCTGATTGTCCGTGCTCAATTTCGCTTATTTTTTTGGTGTTCGCAGTTAACCTTAACTCGCTAACAGGCGGTACATTCACCTGTGAATAGGTATCGACATAATATTTACGATCGGGAGAAAAGCTGAGGTTATGGTTACCTTTTTCGGGCGTAAGGTTTACCAATCCTTTACCGTCGAAACCAATCCTGTAATAATGGATAAAGTAAGGATCTTCACTGGCATTCATTCCGCAGGCCCTAAACCAAACCTGTCGTTTAACCACATCTACACTATCGATATCCCTAACTACCCAATTGCCTTTGGTAATCAGCGTCTGTTTTCCTGTGATGCCATTAACCAGATAAAGGTGTTGCCATCCATCCTGCTCACTTGTCCACAATATTTCATTCGTTTTAGGTAAGTAATGGGTATAAATGCGCCGCTCATAAATGAAGGTCTTTGTTTTTTCGTCGATAATGTTTTTGGTTTTGCCTGTTAACACATCTACTTCGATTACCCTGAAACGCTGATGGCCGCGATCTACTTTCTCATAGGTATAATACCTGCTGTTATTACCGCGCCAATGCAATTCTGGTGCACCAAAGAAATCAATCGGATCTGCATCTACTTTAATGGCAGTTTTAGCCGCTACATTAAAAACATAGGGCTGATAAGCGGTAAAGTCATCGCCTGGCTGGGCATATTCTCTTGATTTTAATTCACCACGGGTAGTGCCAGGAACCGAACTTAATACATAATGTACTTTTTTAGTCTCTTTCGGATCGATTTTATAGGCAACAATATTTTTGCCATCAGGCGACCATGCAAATTCGCCATAAGGTTTATCAGCATTACCATCGGTACTCAACTGGGTTTCTGCTTTGGTAGCTAGATCAACCACAAATATATTTCCACCCTTTATGAGGATTTCATTTTTACCATCAGGCGATTTTCTGGATTCTCGGTTCCGTTGCCAGCGCGACCTACTTTGCTGCAATGGTCTTTTGGCATTGTAACGATAAATTATAGTGTCTTTGGTGTCCGCTAAACTGTAATCGCTCAAGTTTAATTGATACCATTTATCCTGTATTTTTAGTTTTGCCATATTACCCTGATCCGCGAAATACAATTCAGCAAACTGAAGTTTTAATGGATCCTGTTTTTTACCCGTTATCTTCTCTATAGTTTCAGCCAGTTTATTGTTATCAAACGCAGCTTTACGTTTACCTGTTGCAGCATCTACATAATAATATTCCCATGTTCTGTTAGGAAGGTTTTTTTTGTACCAAAATGCGCTCCCATCTTTTTTCCAGAAAGGAACAAGATCATTGTTGGTTGGGATATTGCGTAATGCGGTATCCAACTTAGTAGATAATTGGTAAGCATCGGCCATTTCAGCAGCACTTGGTGCATAGGGCTGTAAACCCGCTTGCTGTGCCAGCAGCTGAAAGGAAACAAAACTTAATAAGATGATCGCTATTGCTTTTGTAGCGCTTGGATAAATGGTCATTACAGCTTTTTTGTGATAAATATAGTGTTACGGCTTTTCTGATTTCCTTTAGATTTTGATGAATAACATCAATATTTTAACTGCTCACATCAACCGCTTCTTTTGCTTTCAAATCCTGGCGTGCAATACTTCCTTTAATCAGGTAATAAACCGGTATACCAATTAACGTGATGATTAATCCAGGCCAGGTGAATTTAGGTTTAAAAATAATCAGTAATATGCAAAAGGCCAGTCCCATTATCATATAGATGATGGGCAGCACAGGGTAACCAAAGGCTTTATAAGGTCTTTCGGCATCAGGTCGTTTCTTACGAAGGATGAAAATTCCGAAAATGGTGAGCATATAAAACATCACCACCACAAACGAGATCATATCCAAAAGGTCGCCATATTTTCCGCTGATGCACCATAAACAAGCAAAAACACACTGAATCCATAGTCCAAAACCTGGAACTGCATTTTTGTTGAGTGTACCTACTTTTTTAAAGAAAAGCCCATCTTTGGCCATTGAATAATACACCCTGGCACCAGCCATAATTAAACCGTTGTTACAGCCGAAAGTTGAAACCATAATCATTAATGCGATAATGACCGTACCCGCTGTACCGAAAATATGGTTGGCAGCAGAAACCGCCACCCGATCTTTATCAGCATAGGCGATATCGTGTAATGAAAGTACCCCGGTATACATCACATTGGTAAGGATGTAGAGCACTGTTACGATAATGGTTCCTAAGGCTAAACTCAAGCCAATATTGCGTGCAGGGTTTTTAATTTCACCCGCAATAAAAGTAACATTGTGCCAGGAGTCGCTACTAAATATCGAGCCCACCATCGCCGCCGCAATAGCACCAAAAGCAGCCAAAGTGGTGTAAGAGCCAATATTTCCATCGGCAGATAGCGGGCCTAAAACCCACATGTTTTCCCAGTTGGTTTTCCAGATTCCTTTATCCAAAAAGAAAAGTCCAAACGCGATAAGGCCAAACAAACTTAGCAATTTGGCCACTGTAAAGGTAGTTTGAATTACTTTACCACCGTTTACCCCCCTATTGTTAATATAGGTGAGTAATATTATCACCCCGATTGCCAATAGTTGAGCGGGTGAAATGGTAAAGAAACCTAAATCGATGGCTACCAAATCTTCACTTAGTGCAGGCACGAGATATGCGGTAAACTTGGCAAATGCCACGCCTACTGCGGCAATAGTTGCCGTTTGGATTACCGTAAAAAAACTCCAGCCATATAAAAAACTGATCAGCGGATTATATGCTTCCTTCAAATAAATATATTGTCCGCCCGCCTTTGGGAACATGGCGCTTAATTCGCCATAACTCAAGGCAGCAGTAAGTGTCATAAAGCCTGTAATTAACCAAACCACTAACAGCCAGCCAGAACTGCCTACATTCCTAGTAATATCGGCACTTACAATAAAAATACCTGAGCCGATCATACTTCCGGCTACAAGCATTGTTGCATCCATCAATTTAAGTGAGGGTTTAAATTGTGTGGTTTCTTTTTCAATCATGTGTTTAGTTGCTTGGTGGTTCAAATGGTTGGTGAGTTTATTTATTTAAGTTGGCCGTAAAAATGCCATGAGGTAGTGAAATCGCGGGTTAAGGGCTGATTGGTTAAAGTAGCCCTGATCATTTCTACAGGAATTAAGTTTTCTTTAATCACCGCATCGTGAAAAACTTTAAAGCTCATCTTACCACTATCAACCAGTTCTTTTTTCAATGCAAAAAGCTGGAGGCCACCGGTAAGGTAAGCCACCTGGTACAAAGGACTATAATCACCTTTGAAAGATCTTCGCACTTCGCCTTCTGCATTGGCGCGTTCATGCCCCACACGATCGACCAGGAAATCGACACACTGCTGAGGCGTCCATTTACCAAGATGAAAGTTTAGCGAAAAAAGAATCCTGGCACAACGGTGCATGCGCCAGAAAAGCATTCCCATTTTTTCTTCGGGAGTTTTGGCAAAACCTTTATCGTAGAGTAAAAGCTCCCAGTACAATGGCCAGCCTTCTACACTAAAAGGGGTTTTAAAAGGATCGCGGTAGCTTTTATAACGGTTATTGATAAAATACTGATAATGATGACCAGGTAAGAGTTCGTGCTGTACCGTTCCTCTTGAAAAATAAGGATTGTTACCACGCATACTCATTAACTTATCATCTTCTTCCATCGAATTTGTTGGATAAGAAATACTGATTTCGCGCCCGCCGGTAAAAAATGGATTTACCAATTGACGTTCGGCCGACATCATGACCATACCCCAGGTTTCTTCAGCAAGCGCCGGAATATTGATCAGATCGTTGGCTTTTATAAAGCTTAGGGCATCATCCTGCAGTTTTACAATCAACTCAGGCTGTTTCCCCAAGGGTACGTAACTATTCTTGATTTTTTCCTGCGCTTTTTTCCAGTCTTTACCAAAGCCCATTGCTGCCGATGCTTTTAAAAGTTCTTCGTCGCAGAACTTAAATTCTTTTTCGGCAAGCTGGATCAGTTCTTCTGGTGTATAAGGAATAAGCTCTGCATTTAATTGCCTGATCAGTTCTTCCCTTCCTATCGGATTTCCTTTAATTTCTGATTTGTTTGATTTTGTTGCTGCTAGAGGATCTCCTTTATCGTTAAAAAACTTAGCGTAATTGGTCAAAGCAAGATCTAACCTTTCGTAAGGTTTAGGTGCCCACCAGGTAAAACCAGGTTCATAATCCATATAAAACTGATAAAAACCTTTTAAACGGTGTTTTAAGCTCAGGGTTATGGCCGTTGCCATTTTAAGCTGGTCGGCTTTGAGGCTTGTTTGCTTAGCGAAATTTTGGCTCAGGGTATCAATCTGCTTCGCTATTTCGGTCATCTGGACAGCCAGTAGAGACCCTTCTTTATAAGTGCCTCTTCTTCTCAGTTTTTCGAGTGCATAAATCGCATCGGCGAAGGTGAAATATTTCGACAGGGCCTTATATTCTGTTTCCTCTTTACCTAAGAGCCAAACAGAAGATTCTATCTGCTTTTTAAGGAGGATATAATCTACTTTGCCATAAATGCTAAAGCCTTCAAATTTGGCTGATTTTAACTTGCTTAAATAATCTTTATTAATGTCTTGCAGACGTTTTCTTTGTTCCGGGCTTTTAAAAGTAGTCATCGGAAAAGAATAAGTACCTCCTGCAGAATAAGGATAGTAGAAATCGTTAATGGCATCTACATCCCTTTGATAACCTACTATCAGCGTACCCATTTCGCTGGTTTGTTCGTACAAACTTTCGTTTGAAGTTTGGGCCAATACAAAAGTACCTGATAACAGGCTTAACATTAACAAAAGGGCAAAAAATTTCAATTTGTTTTGCATTTGGTTTGGTTAAATTTGACGAATAGCATTTGCCTCCATTTGAAAAAATGGCTAGCTTTTTTAAAAAAAAATAAAAGTGGTTTTTGTTTAAGCGCCTACGTAGCTCACCCTGCTTACATTATTATAAGTATCGATATATGCTCTTGGCGACTGACCAATAATGCTTTTGAATACCCGGTTAAAATTGGTAATGCTATTGAAACCAGCTTTGTAGGCTACACCTGAAATGCAATCGGCTTTCTCACCCGAAATAAGGCTTTTACAGGCATCGTTAATTCTAACTTCGTTTAAAAAGGATACGAAAGTGTGTCCGGTATGTTTCTTGAAATACCTACAGAAGGCCTGAGGAGTCATAAATGCAGCATTTGCTACATCTTCTAAAGAAATTTGATTGTTGTAGTTTTCGGTGATAAAGTTAATGATCTTACTCAATCGCATTCCTTCATTTTCGGTTACGTTAGAAGAATACATATCTGAGCATAACGATTCTACATTCTCATTTAAATCCTGAAGACTGTTAACCAATTTCAAAAAGTTAAACAGCACATCAACTCCTGATGCCTGGTGAACATTGAACATTTTGGATACCATGCTTTTAGTAAAAGCAGCAGGAATTTTGAAACCATGTTTGTTTTTAGCTAAAAAGCCACTTGCCATCTTCATTTCGGGAAGATTGAACAAAGCAGCTAAAATACCGTTAGGATTAAAGTAGATAGAACATGCTTTGATTGTTTTATTGTTATCAGCAGAGAAATATTCGGGGTTGCTTTTAAAAAGATGTGGAAGTTTTGCCCCAATTACAAAAATATCGCCCGATCGGAAAGCATGCATATCATTCCCTGCGATTAACGTGCCCTCTCCTTTTTCTACATAAGTGATCTGCCATTCATCATGACGGTGCAGATACTGGTAAAAATATGGAAGTTCAATATGTTCCGATATCACACTCTTGTCATCGGGAACAAGCATGGTAAATGGTAATACTTTCATAATTTTTGGTTTGGTTGGTTGAGTTTGATTACGAATTGAATGTATAAATATTAACTCAAATAAACCAATAAAACTTAAATAAGGTTAAAATCCTGCTATACTTTGATAATATATGACGGATCTGGCTATGAATTCGGCAGCTCTTAAATCACTATATATTTAGTTAACCTACTGTAAAGCAAGATCTAAAATGATTTAATTAAACAAATAAAGTCAGCTATTTTAGGATTAGCAGTCTATTCTGGTGGTTTTTGGAGAAATTGTGAAGAAACTGAGTTAAGTCAAGGAAGTCAAGCTTCAAAAACTTGACTGTTCTAGTCTTCGACTACGCTACCTTTGAAAGACTCCAATAGAATGTTCGTCATCTCGATCCGATAGCTATCGGATGTAGTGCAGTCCCGAATTTTCGGGAGAGAGATCTTTGTACCAGTTTATTGAAATCAAATTTAAAAGATCTCTCCTCCGAAGGAGTTCCTTTGGAACACTATGGTCGAGATGACGATACCTCCCACATGTCATACCACCCCCCTTTTTTTCTAAAACTGACATCTGGGAATAATGAAATGCATAGTATACTTTCTATATTACCGAACTACTGCGAATGGCTCCATTTTCAGATCAGTAGCCATGCCTGAAGCAATCTGGCTAACCAGCAAACCCGTTGCGGGGCCTAAACTTAATCCCATCATACCGTGCCCGGTAGCGATGATTAGATTTTCTCTTTTTTCGCTTCTGCCAATGTAAGGCAAACCATCAGGTGATGACGGACGGAAACCATACCAGATATCTTTTTCTGCCGGAAGTGCGGGTTTTAGATCTGGAAAATATGCTGGAACCGATTCTACAATCCCTTTAACCCGCTGCATGTTAATGCGGGTATTAATTTTATCTAACTCCATTGTACCGCCATACCTAATCTGCCCATTCATTGGTGTTATGGCCACCCTGGCTTCACATAATAATGCCGGAATAGTTAGCCGTTGCTGAGGTTCTGGTTCCATAAAAGAATAACCTTTACCTGGCATTAAAGATATTTTAACATCGGCCATTTTAGCCACAGCAGGCGACCATGAACCAGTTGCCAAAACGTACTGATCGGCTTCCCAGGCGGTATTGCCAGTAAAAACCTTCATAATGCGATTGCCAACAGTTTCTATTTTATCAACCGCTCTGCCACGTTCTATCTTAACACCATTGTTTAATAAATATTGAAGCAAAGCATTCATCAACTTTGTTGGGTAAAGGTGTGCATCGCAACGATAATGTACTGCGCCCAAAACATCTAATTTTAAATCGGGTTGTAACGCACGGCATTCATCGGCGGTTAACACTGCCATGTCCAAACCCAGTTCTATTGCCCTTGCAGCTAAATGCGCTTCTTCTTCTCCTGCTTTTTCTGTTTTATAAAACGCCAGAATACCATTATTGGTTAGTTCGAAATCGAAATCAGGCTCTTTTGCCAGGCCTTCATATAATTTTTTGCTCAGTAACGATAAATCGCGTAAAGGCACTGCCGATTGGCTCACATGTTTTGCCGTGGCATGCTTCATAAATTTCAAACCCCAGTTAATGAGGTTCCCATTTAAAGATGGGCGGACATAAAACGGGCTTTTACTGTCAAACATCCAACGGATACCCTGTTTTATCATGCCCGGTGCAGCCAAGGGTACAAAATGGCTTGGCACAATCATCCCAGCATTACCAAAAGAGCAGTTGTCGGTAATATCTCCTTTATCCAAAACTGTAACTTCGTATCCTTTTTTCTGCAGATAATACGCTGAAGTTAAACCTACTATTCCACCACCTATAATTAATACTTTCGACATTCTTTTAATTTATACTGCTGACATTGTTTTAATAACTCACTAAATCACCTGAAATCCATATGCATATGGATCATCTTCGGCATCTATTTTAATGGTATTGTAGCCATAAATTTTTGCCCAACCCTCTACACTTGGTATGATGGCTTTAATTCCGTTTAAGTCTACAACTTCTTCTACTCTTCCGATGAACTTGCTACCGATAAAACTTTCGTGAATAAAATCTTCTCCTTGTTTTAATTTTCCTTTAGCAAACCACTGCGCTAAACGTGCTGAGGTACCTGTTCCACATGGCGACCGATCGATGGCTTTATCACCATAAAAAACTGCATTCCTGGCGGTTGATGTAGGGTCGATTGTTTTACCTGTCCACAACACATGGCTACAGCCATTTATCGTCGGATCTAAAGGATGTACAAAAGTATATTGTTCGTTGATGCGTTTTCTAATGGTCTGGCTCCAGGTAATCAGTTGCGAAGCGGTGTAGTTTTCCAGTCCCGGAAAATTTTCCTGCGGGTCTACAATGGCATAAAAGTTACCGCCATAAGCTACATCAAAAGTAAGCGTACCTAAATCAGGGCATTCTACTTCTAAATTTTCTGCAGCCAGGTAAGAAGCTACGTTTTTCAGCTTCACCGATTTAACCTTTTTACCCTCCTGTTTGTATTCAATTAAGACTAATCCGGCTGGAGCCTCCATTCTGATCATCCCTGGTATTTTGGGCTGAATCAACCCTTCCTCTATGGCAATAGTAATGGTACCGATAGTACCATGGCCGCACATTGGAAGGCAGCCACTGGTTTCAATAAAAAGCACAGCTACATCATTGGCAGAATCGTGAGGTGGATAAAGAATACTGCCCGACATCATATCATGGCCGCGTGGTTCGAACATTAAACCTGTTCTGATCCAATCGAATTCCTTCAAAAAATGCTGACGCTTTTCGCTCATGTTTGAGCCAATAAGCTGAGGGCCGCCACCTGCAACTAGTCTAACTGGATTTCCGCAAGTATGTGCATCTACACAAAAAAAGGTTTTACTCATGAGATTTCGTTAATATCTGGTTAACCGTTCTGAAAATACCTAAAGGATTCCCATCTTTCAATTCATCTGGCAATAACTCCTGCTCCCAATCCTGGTAGGCCAACGGCCTTGCAAAACGGTTGATTGCAGTTGAACCAACTGAAGTAAAACGACTATCGTTAGTAGCAGGAAATGGTCCACCATGTTGCATGGCTGCACAAACTTCTACACCTGTAGGCACACCATTTAAAATAATCCTTCCGGTTTTATCCGTCAGCTTATTTACCAAAGTTTGATAATGCTTAAGTTCCTGTTTTTCGGCCATTAGGGTTACAGTAAGTTGTCCTTCCAGCACATCAATGGCTTTTTCGAGTTCAGCAATATCCTGAGCAATAACCAACAGCGAATATGGGCCGAAAATTTCTTCACGAAGTTTTGGATTTTTGATAAAATCGGTCGCACTTACCTGAGCAATTTTCGCCTCTGATTGATTTTGAAGTTCAGTATTCTTAACTGTTGATGCTGACAAAAGCGCAACGCCACCTTCATTTACGACCTCAGCAGAAAGTTTACCATAATTATTGGCAATACCTTCGGTAAGCATAGTTGCAGATGGGACGGTTGAAATTGCCTCTTTTAAAACGGCTTTAAAATTTTCGAGTGCCGGCGATTGAACCGCTAACAATAAACCCGGGTTGGTACAAAACTGACCAGCACCCAAAGTAATTGATGCAGCATATTTTTTAGCCAGTTCTTCTGCCTGGTTTTCTATTGCCTTTGGAAGAAAGATTACCGGATTAATACTTCCCATTTCGGCAAAAACAGGAATAGGTTGTTCGCGCTGTTGCGCAAGATTGATCAAGGCCATTCCTCCTTTAAACGAACCCGTAAACGTTACTGCTTTAGTTAATGGATGCTGAACCAAGCCAGCTCCAATGGTATAACCATCATCATACAACAAGGAGAAAACACCTTTAGGCATTCCCGTTTTTTCGGCAGCTTTGATAATGGCACCGCCTACCATCGCACTGGTTCCGTAATGTGCGGGATGCGCTTTAACTACTACAGGGCAACCAGAAGCCAGTGCTGATGCCGTATCGCCACCTGCAACTGAAAAAGCAAGCGGAAAATTACTTGCACCAAAAACAACTACGGGTCCTATCGGGATCAGCATTCGCCTAATATCAGGTCGTGGTAAAGGTTGTCTTTCAGGCAGTGCAGTATCGATAATTGCATCAACCCAGGAGCCTTCGGCAACCAGATTGGCAAATAATCTTAACTGGCCTGTTGTTCTGCCCAGTTCGCCCTGTAAACGACCTAAAGGCAAACCGCTTTCTGCCGATGCCCTGTCTACCAACTCCCCGCCGAGATTAGCAATTTCATCGGCAATAGCATTTAAAAAAGCGGCTTTAAGATCTTTGTTTAGGCTTCTATAGCTTTGGAAAGCCGATGTTGCCGATATTAAGGCATCATTAACAAGGCTATCGTTCGCTTTAAAAAATTCACCGTCAAGCGTTAATCCCGTTGCAGGATTAACAGCTTTAAGGCTTCTTTCATTAACTTCTACATAAGTGCTGGCTACAATATTTTTTCCGTTCATATTTGGTTTTTAAACTATTTCCCCCAGCTACCTGCAGGTAGTTCTGGACGAACAGCTAATGCATCATTAATAATTTTTAATACTTTTTCTCTCTCTGCACCACTTATTGGCAAACGCGGTGCACGAACCGCTTCTGTTCCTAATCCGGTTGCTACCTCAGCCAATTTAATGTACTGCACCAATTTCGCATGAATATCCAGCTCAAGCACAGGTAAAAACCAACGGTAAATGGTTAACGCCTCTGCAATGCGGTTCTCTTTAATCAGTCTGAAAATGGCTACTGTTTCTCTAGGGAAAGCATCTACTAAACCAGCAACCCATCCATGTGCCCCCATCACAATACTTTCCATCGCCAATGGATCTACACCTGTAAAGATTTTGAAACGGTCGCCAAAGCGGTTGATTAACCGGGTTACGTTCGACACATCTCTTGTTGATTCTTTGATTGCCTGGATGTTATCGTATTTGGTTAAAACCTCAAACATATCTAAAGTTACTTCGATTTTATAATCAACAGGATTGTTATAAATCATGATCGGGAGGCTTGTGCTTTCAGCAATGGCACCAAAAAAGGCCAAAGTTTCGTCTGGAGCAGCATTATAGCGCATTGGTGGCAATAACATTAAACCTTGTGCACCAAGCGATTCGGCTTTTTTAGCTACTTCGATTGCTTTTTTTGTAGTCGATTCTGCAATGTTCAATAAAACCGGTACACGGCCATTTACCACAGTTAAGGTATGTGATAACAGACCGAACTTTTCTTCATCGGTTAGTACACTGGCTTCGCCAAGCGATCCGCCTAAAATAATCCCTTCAGCACCTGCTTCTAATTGCGCTTCGATATTTAAATCGAAAGCCGGAAAATCTAACTCATCGTTTGCTGTAAATTTTGTAGTTACAGCAGGGAAAACCCCAGTCCATTTGATACTCATTGTAATATTATGTTTTTAATAATTATGATTCAAAAAATTAATCTAGCCCGTTTAACCCAAAAGCCGGGTAATTGGCAAATCATCATTTAATTAAATATCGGTAATAAATCCGTTAAACGACATTCAAAGTTAGGTGATTGCCAAACAGTAATATTATTGGATTTTAACCGATATTGGCTATAAATGCGCCATTTGAATCAGACACAATTGATTTGGAAAAGCTGAGGCTGTTGTAGGAGAAATGAGATATAACAAAATAAGATATCCTTACGAAAAAGAATGCCTTTAGTAAAACCTGTCGGATGGTAACATCCAACAGCACTGTAATGAGATGTAACGAAAAAAGGCATCATTCCCAAAAGAATACCTTTAAAAATCTGTCGGATGGTAACATCCAACAGCACTGTAATGAGATGTAACAAAAAAAGGCACCCTTCCCAAAAGAATGCCTTTAGTAAAACCTGTCGAATGGTAACATCCAACAGCACTGTAATGAGATATAACAAAAAAAGGTATCCTTATGAAAAAGAATACCTTTAGTCAAACCTGTCGGATGGTAACATCCAACAGCACTTCCAATGAATTATTTTGTGTTTTTCACCTGTAGGTAGTACATAAATTCGATACCCGATTTTGTAAAAAGCGCATCTTGACCTTTAAGCAATGTAACCTGCTGCCAGTTTTGCGAAGGAATAATTTTAAGCGTTTTAATCCCTTCTTTTTTCAGGCTTAAAGGCAGATTGAAACCTTTAACACAATTGCTGTAACGGTAAAAAGCTTTGCCACCTTTAAGGTAATATTCGAATGTAGGAACTTGCACCGTACGTAGGTACTGATCAAAAACTTTTGAAAAATTGTAACCCGCCTTTTTAGAAACATAATTTTCGATCTGAGCGGTGGTTACTGTTTTATGGTAAAAGGTTTGGTTGAGCCCACGCAATATCGATCTAAAAAGTTCGTCGTTATTTAAACTATGCCTGATTGCGTGTAACATGTTCCCTCCTTTTGGATACATATCGCCACTGCCCTGTGCATTTACACCATATGGGGGAATAATAGGGCCATCATTCCGAATGCCTTTTCTGATTCCAAAATTGTATTCGTTACCGGCTTTATTTCCAAAAATATAATCTACAAAAAGGGTTTCGCTGTAATTGGTAAATCCTTCGTGCACCCACATATCGGCCAGATCGTTGGTGGTAATGTTATTGCCGAACCATTCATGCCCGCTTTCGTGGATAATGATGAAATCCCACTTTAAGCCCCAACCATCGCCCGACATGTCTCTTCCTCTATAGCCAAACTTATAACCATTGCCATAAGATACTGCCGATTGATGCTCCATTCCTGTATGCGAAGCATCGATAAGTTGATAACCATCTTCGTAAAAAGGATATGGACCAAACCAATGCTCCAGACTCTTCATCATTTTATGCACCTGATCGGGCATATAAGTTTTCGCTTTTGGATAATTGTAATCGAGTACCCAATAATTCACATCTAATGCACCTTTTTCGCCTGCATACTTCTCCTTAAAATTCACATACTTGCCAATGTAAGGGATAATGCAATAATTACTGATCGGATTTTTAACATTGTACTGGTAAGTCAAAGTACCATCGTGATTATCCTTCTTGAATACCAGGCGTCCATTCCCTACCGCTACCAAAGTATCGGGAACCGTCATCGTTAAAGAAGCGCCCAGATTAGGCTCGTCACTTTGATGATCTTTATTCGGATACCAGACTGAAGCACCTAAGCCCTGGCAGGCCACCGTCATCCATGGGCGCGAAAGCGAATCGGTGGTGAAGATAAAACCACCATCCCAGGGTGCTCTTTTGGCCTGATGAACCTTTCCATGGTAAAAAATATGAACATTATTCAGTGCCGATAATTTTTGTGCTGGAACATGCACATACCAAACACTGCCAACATGTTCGAATTTCACTTTCGAACTTCCATTGTACAAAACACTATCAATAACTAACGGCTCCTGCAAATCGATCTGCATGCGGGTACTACCATTATTTTGCTGCACTACTTTGTATACGATTTTATTCGAGCCTGCTATACTTTTATCATTATAATCGGGTTTAACAGAAAGTTCGTAACGCTGCACATCCCACCAGGTACGTTCGGCATTTAAGCTTCCCCTTAAGGTATCGGCCAGAGTGTAAACCTTTTTAGGGCTTTGCGCAAAAATTACTGTACTGAAAAATATTAAAATTATTGTTAAGGTTATAAGTGTTAATTTTCTCATCTTTTGCTGGTTATCATGTTGTAATAGCATATATTAATTTGAAAAGCAATTGCAGTACTTATCGGTTAGTTCAGTCCTGCTATCCCTCCTGCTCCGATGAGGAATCGGGAGCATTCACTCTATCAGGTTTATTTAACCCTGGTCCTGTAAACAATAGTTTCCTGTTCTGTGCTTCAGTCCTCAGTTTTTAGCCCTGACAGAAGCGGGCATCCCGATTTTTCTCGGGATAAAGCGGATGGCAGGACTATTCTTTAAAAAAACTGAAAAGCCCTGCGCTCCGAAACAAAAAACAACAGTTATTTTCAAAGATCTACGCTCCTTTTAATGGCTTTTTATTAATTGTGATGTTGTTATTTTAGCAAAATATTAATTTGAAAAGCAGTTTCAGTTTTTCATGGGTTATGGCAGTCCTGCTATCCCTCCTGCTCCGATGAAGAATCGGGAGCATCCGTTCTATCAGGTTTATTTAAACCTGGTTCTGTGCGTCTGCCCAAGTAACCATCTCTGCTAATAAGCTTCACTTCTAATCGCTTCTATTTCATCTGTGGTTAAGGCCAAATGTTTACCCAACATCCGGCTTCCGTTTTCGGTAACCAGAAAATCGTCTTCAACCCTAATGCCGCTAAAGTTTCTGAACTGCTCCAATTTATCGTAGTTAATAAATTCGGCAAACTGGTTGGTGGCTTTCCAACGGTCTATTAATTCAGGAATAACATAAACACCTGGCTCTACCGTTAACACATATCCTGCTTCGAGCGCTTTGCCTAACCTTAACGATTTTAACCCGAACTGAGTGGTATTTTTAGTCAGTTCACCAGTATAACCTACATATTGCTCGCCTAAATCTTCCATATCATGTACATCCAAGCCCATCATATGGCCTGTTCCACATTGAAAGAACATCGCATGCGCACCAGCCTGCACCGCATCATCGATATTACCCTTCATCAGGCCAATATCTTTTAAACCCTGTGCCAGCATTTTACACGAAGCCAAATGCACATCTAAATACCTCACACCCGGCGCCAACATGTTTTTGCCATGCGTGTAAGCATTCAATACAATATTATACACATCTTTTTGCTCGGCACTAAACTTTTTGCCTACCGGAAAAGTACGCGTAAGATCGCCTGCATAACCTAAAGCTGTTTCTACACCAGAGTCATTCAAAATCAGTTGTCCGTCTTGAAGCTGGTTACCGTGATAATGGTTATGCAAAATTTCGCCACGAACAGTTAAAATAACCGGATAAGCCAAATTACCGCCCGATGCCAATGCAGCACCTTGAATTTTTGCTGCAAGTTCGCGTTCGTACATGCCAGGTTTTGCCTGTTGCATCACCATTAAATGGATATCGGCCGATATTGCTGCTGCACGGTCTAACTCTTCAATTTCCTCGACCGATTTAATCGATCGTTGTGCCACAACGGCTTTAATAAAACTAAGTGATGCTTTTTCTTTAAGCTGATCGACAGGCAAATTAAGCCAGCTGGCCAATTTGATTTTATTCTCTGAGCGGTAAGGAGGTAAGAAATGAACCTGACGCTTTTTGTCTTGGTATTGCTTAAGATAAGTATCCAGTTGTGCTAAAGGCTGGACTTTGGTCAAGCCGGCATCCAAACTTTTTTCTTCCAATGTTTTCTGTCTGCCCATCCACACGATATCGTCAATTCCCATTTCATCGCCGAAAAGGATTACCTGATCTTCATCAAGGTCGATGATAGCGCCCAATGATGGCTCACTTATCCCAAAATAGTATAAAAAGGTACTATCCTGCCTAAAATGGTAGGTATTGTCTTTATAATTCATCGGACTTTCTTCATTACCCAAAAAGAGTAATATTCCCGAATTTATCTTTGATTTTAGTGCTGCTCTTCTTTGAAGGTAAACTTTCTTTTCAAACATATTATTAATTGTTAGGCAAATATCCAAAAAGCTATATTCATTACATCAGAATTAAAATGAATGGCTAAAATATGGGAGGTATCTGCAAATTATAAGCTATGGTTATGGCACAAAAATCACAATAAATTTCAGGTTAGCGAAAAATAAGAGTAAAATCTGCACAATGTAGGGGTGATTAATGAAAGTTATAATAGCAGTAACAATTTTTAGCTACAGAGATATAGATGGCACGGCGTATTTTTATTGCAGCAATAGCTGTGAGGAATCGTCATTGCGAGAAGGCTTTTTCAGCCGACGAAGCAATCTTAATGCGCACGCAATTAGCGATCGTTGTAAGATTGCTTCGTACCTCGCAATGACGACTTTCTATAGGGATCTGTCAATGACAGGCTTAATTTATTTCATAAAAAATCGCCTTCCTCGTTATTCCAGAGGAATCACTTTGTGACAGCGAAGTTCATCTAAACAATTTTAATGGACTATATTATTATTAAATGCTATACTTTTTTGAAATACAAAATTTTGAACTGCTTAATATGAAGTAATTATCTAGCTATAAATAAAACAAAGTCAATGGTTTTCGATCTATAAAACACTCCCATTAAGTTCAATATTTAACTTTAATAATCTGGAACACACGTAAAATAAATATTTCATATCGATTCATAACATTGATAAGACATACATCTAATTGATTATCAATACTAATAAAGATAAAAAGCCCCATAAATTTTACTCTACGGGGCGGAGACAGTAGATGAATTGATATTATCTTTGAAGAATGATTTCAGTTGTATGTTCATTTGCAAGTGGAAATTCGTATCCTCCCCTTTTCTTAACGCCATTGCCTTTTACAGCATAAGAACCAACGCCATTAATTTTTGCAGGCTGCAACAACCTCAACATGGCATTAGGTGTATATTCATTTGCTTTGCTCAGTTTTAAGCGGATTTCGCCGTTAACAGTATTATAATTTACCTCATCAATGGTTCCGGCATCAAGGCTAATCCAAAGTCCCACAGCTGCAATGTAAACCGACGATTTTGCTGCTGTAGTTAATTTAACATTGATGTTATTGCCTGTTTTATTCAAATTGCCGCCGAAAGCCAACCAACCAAATTCAGGATGCTGCAAGATATACGATGATGTATTAACCGCATAGCCAAAAAAACCAGATCCGTAATCGCCGGTAATGCCGTCATTTTTTAAGGTTGATGGATAAGCATGAAATGCTGCAGGCGCAAAACCTTCCTGGGTGATATTGGAAATCGAACCCAAAAGTCCACCATAACCAGCACGCAAAAGATAAAAGTCGCCGGGATTTTTACGGTAATCCATTAATACAGGAATGGCATTGAGTGCTGAACCGTAATGATGGATCATCCGTTCGATACGCGAAAGTTTACCGCCATAAAGAAAATCCCAGTACCGACGGGCATTACCATTGTAGGCCCAGTGCGGCACCACAGGCATATAGGCTAATATGGCATCAAGCGTTACATTTGCTTTATCCTGATAGCCAAAATAGCTCGACCATACGTAAACTTCTTCTTGACCTGTAGAGTCCCAAGGCATTTCACTGCCAAAGGGATATTGTAGCGAACGCCAGTGGTTGGCACGCTTTTTCATTTCATTTTCTAACCTGGTTGCTTCTTCTGTTAATCCTTCGTTTTTAAGGTCATTTAGAATGAGATAGAAAACTGTGCCTTCCATTTGACCGAACTGTGCGTAATAAGGGGCAATATTAACCATAGCCATGCCTGTTTCAGCAGCATCGATAAGGTGTTGTTTCCAGCTCTGCTCCTCTACAAGGCCGCTATAATTACGCGCCAATCGATACATTACCCAATGAGCTGCTGCAACATGCGGATAGTTATAAGAACGGCCTAAATTATCAGCTTCTTTTTTTGGCCATGCAGACCATGTTCTAAAATTGATATCTCCGGCATAAGTATCTTTAGGAAGTGAATCTGGTGCATAGTAGAACAAGCTCTTTTTTACACCATATTTCTGAGGACCATTTTTAAGCTGTATCCGCCCAAACATTACACTATCTACAAATTGTTTCAGTTTATCAACTTCTTCTTTTTTGGGCTGTACCAATTGCTTCATTATTGCCCCCAACCACGAACCTGCACCACCTTCATCGCTTAAACCTGCAATCCATGCCCTATTGTCTTGTGTTACCTGCTGTTGCTTTTCATTATCGTAAGTAATAGCTGAAGGACTTCTTTTAAAAATAGGATCGGGTTGATTAAACCATTGCTTGGTTGTTAAAAAATTGCCATAACTAGCAATCACATCACTTTCAGCTTCAATTACCTTATAATTTATACTTTGCTCCAAGCCATCTTCGTAGGTGATAGACAACCTTGCTCTTCCCCAGGTATTTCCTTTTACAGTATAACTTTTCCAACCATTTTTGGTCGAACCTAATGCACTTACTTTTAAGGCATTTTCGGGTTGAACCTGAATAGCTTTAATCTTTTTAGGGTAGTTAATAAATAATTTCCCTTCCACATCTTTAGGCAGTACATAACCCGGAACTGATATTGCTACCGGTCGTTTATTTTCGATCAGTTTGCTTTCGGTAGCTTTTGCTGCTCCTGAAAGGATAAACTGAAGGGCGTAACTTCGGCTTTCGCCAGGCTTTAAAGAGGTTGAAGTTGGTGTATTCCACTGCTCGGCATTTTTCCATTCGTTTTCGGCATAGGCTTTACTGTAAACCATCCATTCGTAAAAACCTTCAAAAGCTATCCCCCTTGGTGTCCGGTCATCATTAAGCGGATTGTAAGCCTCAAATGGTGTATGGCCCAATGGCGTAACAAGCAAAGAAGGCGCATGGCCGCTTAACCGGGTAACTTGCAGATAACCAGCATCTTTTCCGATGTAGGGATCGTAAAAAACATTTTTTGCATGGGTTTGCTCTAATGTTCTGCCCTCGAGAATATTATCGAAAATCATCGGAATACCTAATGCTCCGATTTCTACGTTTTTATTAGTCTTGTTTTTCAGTTCGAAGCGGAGCACAAGCTTTCCGTTAAACATTTCCCACATCCGTTTAACCTGCAGCGGGATATCAGCCGGAAGTGTTGCAGCAAGATCGGCAGCAGCGAGTACTTTTTTACCCATAGAAATATTTTTCACAGGGCTACGTTTTGCGGCTGTGCTGTAGCTTTTCCAGGCTTCTTCGCCAATGTAGCGTAACTTCAAGTTGATATCGCCCAAGTGATATAAACCGTCTGAACTACGCACTTTTAAACTGTCGCTGGGTACAAAATCGAAATCTTTAACCATTTTAGGCTGTAGGCCTGCTACTGTTTGCGATGACTTAACAAGCTTTAGATTAAATGCTCCGGCATTGTAAGTTGAAAATCCATTTTCCAGGCCCAAAGTAGATGGTTTTTTGCCTAAAGCAATCCAAGGCGATTGGGCCAGAACTACCTCAATATTTAGGAAAGATAAAATACAGCAAAATATTGCTTTAAAAGTTATTATGGATAAGGTTCTCTTCTTTTTTAGTTCGATAATCATGATAATAAAGGAAATTTAGGAATGTGGTTAAATCAAAATTAAAATTTAAAAGATAAAGCAGGCACCGAACTTAAAAATAGCGCAAAATCGGTAAAGAATTGGTGTATTTATGGGGAGTTGGGCGGTAAGCGGGTGGCGGGAGTGAAGGTGAATAGCAGGAAGCATGATGAACAAAAATAGGTTCCCGCAGATTACACAAAGCACGCAGATTGTTAACGCATGAGGGGAAACCCAGCATATCAGCACCACATGGGGTACTAAACGCGATTGCAGCGACAAATGCAGGAATTGCTTTCCTATATCAAATTATTAACCATATCAGGACATTTAAGCGATTATTTTAATAACATAGCACAGGGTCTTCGACAAGCTCAGACTGACAACTATTATGTTGAAGGCCCGACCTATTTATTTCCCGCAGATTACGCACGCAGATTAATAACACATGAGGGGAAATCCAACCCATTAGTAATACATTAGGTACCTAAACGCGATTGCAGCGGCAGCCCCGAATAAAATGAGGGCTACAGCGGAAAGCGCGACTAACATTAATTGAAATGTAGGAATTGCTTTCCTATATCAAATTATTAACCATATAAGATCATTTAAGCGATTATTTTAATTATAGCACAGGGTCTTCGACAAGCTCAGACTGACAACTATTATATTGAAGACCCGACCTATTTATTTCCCGCAGATTATGCAAAGCACGCAGTTTGTTCGCATTAAGATTAGCCGCGCTGTGCACTTCGTGGTTGCCGCTGCGCCTATCGTATGGACACAATTCCATTATCTTGCGTCATTCCCGTGAAAACGGGAATCTTAAAGCTTCAGATATTGCTCATTAACCTTTCTTGTTGCATTAAGATTGCCAGTCAAGCTGACAATGACGAATCATTGGTAAACAATGATTAAATCGGCTGACATTTCACTTTTAACCATTCTGTTTCTTCATCAGATAACAGGGGTTGAAGCTTCTCAAACACCATTTGATTGTATTGATTTAACCAGGTAATCTGATCTGGTGCCAAAAGTGTTTTATTTATAATAGCGGTATCGATAAAACATAAGGTTAAGGTTTCGAAAGTGAGAAAATTACCAAATTCACTGTTACCCTTAGAGATACATAAAACAAGGTTTTCGATGCGTACACCATGTTCCCGCGGGCGATAAATACCAGGCTCTATGGAGGTTACCATTCCTGGCTTAAATGCAACATCTACATTGGCCGGACTAATATTCTGAGGTCCTTCGTGTACATTCAGAAAAAAACCGATACCGTGCCCCGTTCCATGCCCAAAATTTATAGCATGTTCCCACAGTGGTTTTCTACAAATGGAATCGATTTGGTAACCTTTGGTACCTTCTGGAAAAATCAGTTTAGAACCTTCAATTAAGCCTTTTAGCACCAAGGTATAATCATCGGCCTGGGTTGATGAGCAATTACCGATAGGCATTACCCTGGTAATATCGGTCGTACCATACAAATACTGGCCGCCCGAATCGACAAGAAACAAACCATTGGCTGTAATTTCCTGATTACTTTCTACTGTTACACTATAATGCGGCAAGGCCCCGTTGGCATTGAAACCAGCTATGGTATTAAAACTTAAACCTAAGAAAGATGTTTGTTCTGCTCTAAACTCGGCCAATTTCTCTGCTGCAGACCATTCTGTAATCTTTTCTTTCCTTAAATGATCCTCCATCCATTTAAAGAACCTGGTTAAAGCCACCCCATCACTTAGCATTGCCTTACGGATGTGGTTAATCTCAGTATTATTCTTTAAACTTTTTAAATGTGTGCTTGGATTAATGCCTGAAACAATTTTGGCACTAGAAGGCAAGCACTGATACAAGCCAAAACAAGTACGTTTAGGGTCGATAAAACCTGCGCGTCTTTTGGTAGATTTTTTAATGCCTCAACCACCTCAGCATAGGGGTACAAAGTTACGCCCTGCTGATTTAAAGTATCAATATCTGTTTGCGACAATTTTTGTTTGTCGATAAAGAGTTTTACCGCTGAAGGAGCAATTAAAGCAAAACTTAAAGCTACAGGATTATAATCTACATCTTTTCCCCTTAGGTTAAAAAGCCAGGCAATGTCATCAAGCGATGAAATAAAATGATAATCTGCCCCATTTATTTTTAAGGCCGCTTTTACCTCGCTTATTTTAGCCGAAATGGTAAGCCCCGCAGCCTCTTCACCTATTAAAAAGGCATTTTCTTTAGGTAGCTCTACCCTATCGGGCCAAATGGAACTGATAAAATCAATGTCAGTTATTTCTATTCCACGCTGGGTCAAACTATTCTGCATCTCGAGGGCTAAACCTACCGTAATGAGCTGATGGTTAAAACCTACTTTTGCACCCTTAGGCAAAACCTGGCGCAACCAATCGATGTACTCGGGCGTATGTGGCACTTTCAACTTTACCAATTCGTAACCAGTATCATTTAATTGTGTTTCCGCTTGCGTAAAATATCTCGAATCAGTCCACAGACCAGCAAAATCCTGAGTAATGACCAGCGTGCCAGCCGACCCTGTAAATCCACAAGCAAAAGGAATAGCTTTATAATGTGCTGGTAAATATTCACTGATGTGAGGATCTGCCGCGGTAATCATATAAGCGTCTACTTTTTGAGCAGCCATTAATTGGCGTAAGGCCTGCAATTTTTCTACAAAGGTCATGTTGAGGAAGAGTTTTTGTAGGGCCAAATTTAAATATTACATTGACATCATTGCTTTAAACAAACAATAATTAATATAATTTTGAAAACACAGCAGATCCCGATTGCGCTAGAACCTGTGTTTACTTTTAAAAATATTCAGGACAAATACTAAACGTAACGATCAATTGCCGGCGCTTTAAGCACCTCATAACAATCTGATTTCTGAAAACACCGTATTTTAAAAACAAGGGCCGATTCTCTTTGTGCCAGCGCATGGATACCCAATGTAAAACGTTGTTGAAAACGTTTGGGGCAGGCCTCTTTATGGCAAATTATTTCGTAACGGTCTACATTTTCTACGACCACATCAAGCACATACTTTGGCCACTGCTTTTTAATCAGATTCGGCAGCCAGCTAAACTGTTGCATGTTAATCAAATCCCCCATCCCTTCAATTGCCATTGGCGGAATGTCTTCGCCTACTATCTGGGTCCAGCTGCCCTCAACTTTATCAATAATCCCCAACACTTTACATCCAGACAGCACCAACCATGGGTCTTCCATGCTTGACCGCATTAACTGATAGAATACATCTTTTAAAGATCCCTGTTTAAAAGGGTAAGTAAGTTCGATCATAAGCTATTTTCAATTGTTATCGGCAAATTATTAAGTCGTATCAGTTTATGAATGGTACCAGCAAAACGTTTCATCGAGATCGGTTTGCCAAGATAACATTCAAAGCTAGAATCGATTTTTCTCACCTCATTTTCGAGGTTGGCGGATGCGTAGATCACAAACCTAGCTTTCGAGCGGAGATGCTGGGATAGTTCGGTTCCCTTCATTCCATCCATATCTATATCTAAAAAAAGAAAATCGATTTTATCTCCGGCACTAATTGTTTCTAAGGCATCAAAGGGATTATTAAAGGCGCTAAACAGTTTTAAAAAACGAATACCTTCAATATAATCGTGGAGTACATCAATGGCGTGCTGTTCATCATCAACAATTGCACAACTGTAATACATAGGCAAATTAAGATAGGCTGCGCAAAGCTTAACAATGTAAACTTCAATTCCTATAGCCAGGCACAAAAAGGGTAAAAGTACGGTAGTAATGGGCATACTAATGAGAAAGTACATCAACTTTTACCAAGTTCGTGATAAAAATTAGCCATGCGTCAATTGACACATGGCTAATTGCATTAAAGCTTAATTTCAACAAAGTATAAACGGTTTCTATCAACTGAATTTGTTAATGGCAGTATTTTTGGTGCAAAGCCACTTGCACCATTATCAACCACACCAAAATCGTCATCGTTAGAAATTACGAGGATATTGCCAGGCAGTAAGGCTAAACCTTCTGCTTTATCGTGCGGGTAAATGGAAGGTAGATCTTTCAACAGGTCTAAAACAACGGTTTTGCTTACCGGGGTAATTCCCGCTGTGCTTAAACCTGCTGCATTGTTCAGTTCTTCAACGGTTTTGCCGCCATAAAGTTTTCCTGTTGCACCATTGCTGGAATCAGAAATATCAGTAGCACCACTCAGGTCTATTTTGAAAACTTTTTTAAATGTTGCCGGGTTGCTTGCTGCGCCGCCATACAATCCATCACGTTCGATGGTTAGGAAAGTAGTGCTGTTAACGGCAACAATATCGCTCACACCTGTTAAAGTAGTGTTATCCATCAGGTAAGCGTATTGCTTGGTTGCGCCGCTTGCGATATCAAAAGTCAAAATTCTTAATACCACCGAATTGGCAACTGCAGTTTTAGACGGATTGTACATTGGCGACTGCATTATGCCTACCAAAGTTTTTCCATCTGGGGTAATGGACAAACCTTCCATGCCACGGTTTGCTCTTCTATTGGCAAATACAGCCGGAATGGTGCGCCCACCGGTTCCCATTCCAAATGGGTTAATGCGCTCTATTGTTTTACCTGAGGCATCGAAATGTACAATATGCGGACCATATTCATCACTGATCCAAAATGATCCGTCAGCTGCCCTTACCAAACCTTCTGAGTCGATTCCATCGGCACTTGGAGCAATCGCCTGTCCATTTAGGTCGTAAGCGGTTTCACCCGATGCCCCCATTCCGGCAGGGTTTGGAAGTCCGTTTAATTTATTACCGGATGCATTTTTAAGTTCGATAGTTTGTTCGAGTACCAATTTCCCATCTTTCAGCCTGAATTTCCCAATCTGTGGATCAAAATCAGGTTTTCCAATGATGATTGAGTTTGCGAGCTGTCCGGCAACGTTCGAACCCCTATCGGTTAGCATATAAAAAACATCCGGCGAGTTGGGATCGGCGGCAACAGCTGATCCAAAACCTCCGTTGTACACTTTTACACCAGCAGCAGTTGTGAAAAGCACCGAAGGATCGGAAACTTCTGCAACGGCAGGATAAGTAAATTCTGCAGGGATTTCTTCGTGGCTTTTCTTGCATGATACCATACCGATAGATATGGCTATTATTAAGGTGAGTAGTTCTTTCTTCATTTAATTAGAAATATTTTAAGAACAAAGCAAGCATACAGATATGAAGCCTGTGTTAAGGCAATAACAATAATAGTTTTAAGGCTGCAAATAATAAATTCAGCATTCTAAGGGGAGCAGTGCATAGCGTTAATTCGATTGTCATTCTGAAAAAATTACCAACAGCAGAATCTTATAGAAAGGTCGTCATCTCGACTGAAGCACAGCGAAATGGAGAGATCTATAATAGATTTCTCGACTGCGTTGCACTCCGCTCGAAATGACGACCGCTTGAGATTGGCATCGTCTACTCCAATGTCTTTGAATAAAATCTAATCTCCCCGTATAATGACCATTTTAACAAACTACATTATCAATAATTAACATATTTTTCGTCAAAACTGCCATCAGCGCATAAATCGATCAAGCCATAACCTGGTGCGGTTTCTCTTCTGTTGCCCTCCCACCAGGCACCCGATACAGCACCGTTGCAAATGTAGGTAACACCATTGTACACCACTTTATCCCGCATATGCAAATGTCCACTTAAGCAGAGTTTTACATTAGGGTGCTGGTAAAAAAGATTGATGATTTTAGCTGTATCGGTATGCATATCACCACCCAGCATGGTCCATTTATTCACAATATCATCTTCTATCATTAAAAGTGCAGTAAGGATTGGAATATGCGACATCACCATTACCGGCATTTCAGCACTTGTTGTTTCGAGTTCGTCTTTAAGCCATATCAACTGTTCTTCTCCCAATTTACCAATATACCAGGTACTGTCAATATCCAGATGGGTACTATCCAACACAATAATTTTCCAGCCATTTTGCACCAGACTGTAGTAGGGTTTAAGTAACTGCAATTTATCTATGGCATATTTCTTCCCGTAAAAAACATCTCCTTTAGTATTTTCGTTCCACCAGATATCATGATTGCCCAAACAGTAGCGTACCGGTAGACTGCATTCGCTCTTCATCGTATCGCCTACCAGTTTCCATTGATCGTTAATGGTGCCTATGTTTTCTTTATTCATATCAAAAACAATATCTCCCCCGTTTAAAACCAGATCTACCTTTGGTGATTGTGCCTGTAAATGGTGCAGACACTTAACAAACCTGGCAGGCGCATTAAATTGGTTTTTAAGATGTACATCAGTGATGTGCGCCACTCTTAATACTGGTTTTTTATCAGCTGCCAACGAAATTGCAGGCAAAGTTGGCAGCAAAAACAGGCCACCTATATTTTTTAATGCAGATCTTCTTTCCATTACATTCTTTTTACTGTTTCAAAATTAGCATTGCTATGTTGCCCTAACATTAAGAAAAAAGCGGTGCTGTGATATACAGACACCGCTATAGGGTTTGTTTATTTATGCTCTTGATTTATTAATTTTTCTTTAAGCGATAAGCTTCGATGATTTTATAAAAAACCTGATGGTTAGGATATACCCCTATAAAAGCATCCGAACCAGGGCCATAGGCAAATACAGGTACCATGATATTGGTATGATCGTCTGTACTGAAACTGCCACGAACGGTTCCTTTTCTGTAAGAGGCATCCAGGAGCGACAGCCCGCCGGTTTCATGATCAGCAGTTACGATTACCAATGTTTCGCCATCCTTATCGGCAAACTTTAAGGCTTCACCCACGAGGCGGTCGAAATCTTGTTGCTCGGTTATCGCAAAAGGCAAATCATTTGCGTGCCCACCATGATCAATCTGTGCCCCTTCTGCCATGATGAAAAATCCTTTTTTATTTTTCGAGAGCAATTCAACCGTTTTTAAAAACGAAGTCTTAAGCATTTCTCCTCGCCCATCCAATACTTTCCGTGTAGCAGAATCGTCTAAAAGTACCACTTGCTTATCTGCATTTGAGGCAACGAAACTTTTTAGGTCTTTCTGTAGTGTATAACCCTTGTCCGAGATTTTATCCATCAATTTTTGATCTGGATTCTCGGTAAAACTTTTGCGTTTCGAACCGACTAGAATATCAACATGACCGTTCTGAAAATCGGCTGCAATTTCCTTCGTCATAGATCTTTCGAGCTGATGGGCATAAAATGCTGCAGGCGTAGCATCGGTAATATCACCACTGCTGATGATCCCGCTTGTAAGACCATAAGGCGCCAAAATATCAGGAATAGACTGAAGTGCTTTACCCGTAGAATCGACACTGATGTAGCGGTTATTGGTTTTATGCCCTGTAGCCATAGCCGTAGCACCTGCTGCAGAATCAGTAAAATCTGAATTGGAAGCTTCGGTGCGCGAAAGGCCAAGATGTTTAATCATGATGATGTTGGATTGACCAAAATTCGCACTCAAGCCAGCCTGAATCTGTGCCAGTCCCATTCCATCCCCTATTAGAAGAATTACATTTTTGGCTTTGGTTTTTAATCCGTCGCTTTTATAAGTTGGCTGATAAGGTTTATAAGCCTTCGGGTTGCTGTACTCGAGTTTAGCCCTGTTCTGGTAAAAATCTTTTAGCAATGCAGGATGATCCGTTCCGATCCAGTCAACCCCCATATGTTCCAGTTCTTTCCAGCTGTTCGGACTATCTTTGGTTGCCCAAAAACGGAAAGTTTTACCCCATGCATGTGCTTTTGCAATCACCGCTTTCATCTTTTCTAAATCGGTTGGTGTTGGGGTACCTTTTCCATTCCATACCGAATAATGAGAAATATCATCGCTAATCATACCAATGTGCTTTAACTGATCACTTGTGTATTGATTTGCAGGACGGCCATCGAAACTGATAAGTGATGGATAATCCTTAAACTTTTCGGCAGGTGGTACAGCCCCGCTCATTACAATTTTAATGGCTGAAGGATTGATCTGTTGATCAAAAACAGATTCATTACCTTTTAAATCGGCCAGTAATTTCGGAATTACGTGTTCATAATCCTCCTTTATATCAATTACAAGCTGAAGTTTTTGTTTCGGATCCGCATAAGGATGGCTGGCATGATCTTTAAAAAACGCCACCAATGGATCGATATATAATTTTTTCAATGTTTTGCCCGGGGTGATTTCGCTGCTATCGTGGGCAACAAACAATTCTCCGTTACGGTAAAACACATCGGCCTCTATAGATCCCATGCCAGCATAATAAGCCTCCAATAAAGGAATCTGCTGCTTATAATCATTGTGGCTGTGTCCATTACCGGCATTCAGTTTCTGCTGAGCAGAAACTGAATGTACACCTAAACCCAATAATAAAAAGAGGATCAGTTTATTAAATTTTACCATCCTGGATTTTGTTTAATTACACCGGCACTGTTATCAATCTCTCTCTGTGGTACGGCCCAAACATCATGTACCTGTGGGTTGAAAGTTCTTGCAGGCCAAATTACGCTCCCATCAAAATCGTGTAATGGTTTTGCATAGACTGCCTGAGCATCACCCCATCTTACTAAATCGCGGTGACGGTCGGCCCATTCTCCTGCAAGTTCGTTACGGCGTTCGCGTTTAAGGTCGTCGATCGTCATTCCTGTTCTGGTGCCTAAGCCTGCGCGTTGCCTGATTTTGTTCAGTTCGGTATCGCCTGCCCCTGCACCGCTCAGGTTAATTGCAGCTTCGGCTTTAATCAGCAATACTTCGGCATAACGCATTAGGGGAACATTTAAATCTGTTGTGCCATTGTCTCCGTTCGGATTAACGTGTGTTGGAATTGGATTAGCATATGAAAACGGCTCCATGTATTTTTTAAACTGGTAATTTGAAGTCGCTCCTGCATCTTTGGTAAAGCTGCGCTCAGCACCAAAGAACATAAATTTATCGCCAGGTTTTAAAATAGTGGCTTCACGGCGCTGATCGCCAGCTTCGTAAGAATCGTAAAGCTCTTTGGTTGGCAGGTAATAACCCCATCCATTATAAATCCCCCAGGCCTTATTGGTTAACATTACACCTGGAAGCTTGCTGCCCCAACCTGTTCCGCCACCGCTTGGCGTACATACCACCGACCAGATATATTCTTTCGACCAGTTGTTGGCTGCTTTAAATACATCTGCAAAACCTGTGTTCACTAAATCATGCTGCCCTGAAGTGATGACCATATCAGCATATTTAGCAGCATTGGCATAATCTTTTTTGTACAGGTATACTTTAGACAGATAGGCCCAGGCAGCCGTTTTATGTGCTTTACCGTAATCAGCTGATTTCATTGCCGAGAACAAAGGAAGGTTATCTGCTGCTTTTAATAAAAGTGAAATGATATAATCATAGTTTTCGTTTACATTGCTGGCGCGGGGAATGGGCTGAGATGCATCAGTTTCAGGCTTAACAATTGGCACACCTGCTTTATCATTTCCATAGTTTGCTGCCAATTGGAAATACACCAAACCAGCATTAAAATAGGCATCGCCAATAATCTGTTTCTTTAAACTTTCATCCATATTGATCTTTGGCACATTGATAATGATATCGTTGGCGCGTTTGATAATGGCATAACGCATGCTCCATTGGGTTTCAGTATAACCACCGCCTACGTAAGTACGGTTAAAGTTTTTAATATTATCGGCCTCTGGCTTGTTACGGCCGGTAACCATATCGTCGCTGGCATTGATAAACCAGAACATCCCGCGGCCGTAAAAGTCTTCTGCGTTGTAATTTTCGTACATTCCGGCTTCTGCTTTTATGGCATCTTCTTTGGTTTTCCAGAAATTCTGTGCCGATGGAGCCCCTTCAGGCACAATATCAAGCTCTTTTGTACAGGATGAGAAAAAAGCAAGGGTGGCAAATGCCATATATTTTAAATTCGTTTTCATTGTTGTTTTGTGATTATAGATTTACGCTTAAACCAAGGATAAAGCTTCTGGCTTGAGGATAACGACCAACATCCACTCCATTGTTGTCCATTCCGATTTCTGGATCAAAGCCCGAGTATTTGGTAATGGTAAAAAGATTGTTTGCTGTAGCATAAACCCTTACTCCACCTGTTTTTAATTTATTGGCGATTGATTTTGGTAAACTGTATCCCAGGGTTACGTTACGGATGCGCAGGTAAGAACCATCTTCGATATAAAAATCGGAGGCGTTAAAGTTTCCGTTGGCATCACTTGTTGAAATAATCGGCACTTTACCATCTGGGTTTTCCGGCGACCAGGCATCTAAAATCCCTATCAATTTGTTATAAGATGGCCCACTAGCACTATAAGTAGTACGTTTTACCGCATTAAACAATTTATTACCCTGTACGCCCTGCGCAAAAATGTTGAAATCGAAGTTTTTATAACTTGCATTAAAGCTTAATCCGTAAGAGAAATCGGGGTAAGCGCTGCCAGCGAAATAACGGTCTTTACCATCAATAGATCCATCACCGTTGATATCAACAAATCTAAAATCACCTGCTTTTGCATTTGGCTGAATCTTGGTTCCCTTCGCATTTTTGTAGTTATCAGCTTCTGCCTGACTCTGAAAAATGCCATCTGTTTTCAACACATAGTAACTGTACAGCGGCTGCCCTACCCTATTGGTTAGGGGTGCAAGCTCGTTACGGAAATTGGTAGGTAAAGTCTGGTTTTCTATACCCGGGATAAGTTCTTCTATATTGTTGTTTATTTTAGTTAAAGTAGCATTTACGGAGTAAGTGAAAGCTGCATTTTTATCACTGTTGTAAGTTAACCCTAACTCAATCCCCTTATCTTTTACCCTACCTGCATTAATGATTTGAGTATTTAAACCTGCCGTTCCGGGCAATGTTCTGGTTAAGATCATTTTATCGATTTCTTTGATAAAATAATCTGCTGAAAGATTTAGCCGTCCCAGTACCGCTACATCAACACCAATGTTGGTCTGTTTAGATTCTGCCCATGCTATATTAGGATTGGCCAAAATGTTTTGTACATAACCATTTTGCAAAGTTGGCGTTTGCCCAAAATAACTTTGCGTTGGCGTTAATAATGGATTAACCGCATCGGTAGTTAGTGAAGCTAAATTACCGAGAAAGCCGTAGCTGCCCCTTAATTTCAATTCTTTTAACCAACTTACATCTTTAAGAAAATCTTCCTTGCTCATTACCCATCCAATCGAAGCCGAACCATAATTCCGGGTCCTGTTATTTTTGGTGAGTAACGATGATCCATCACGACGACCGATTAACGATACCAGATATTTTTCACGATAGTTATAGTTTGCCCTCAGAAATAGTGATGAAAGTGCCTGTGCAATATAACCGCTCGAAGAAGGCTGTATTACCGTGGCATTCATCAAATACCTGTATTGTGGCGATTCATCATCAAAACCAGACCCTGAAGCAAACAACTTTCTGTATTGTGTTTTTTGAAATGAATAACCACCAGTAAGATCAAGCTGATGGTTACCAAAGGTACCTTTGTAATTTAACACTTGTTCCGTTAGGAAATCGCTGTCATGGTTGCTGCTTTCCTGTAAACTATTGCTTAATACGGGTTTTCCTACCTCAGGTCTTTTAGGTGTAAAGCTTTTAAATGAAGCATCAGTTTTGGTGATGCTTAAGTTAGACCTAAAGGTTAAGCCTTTGGCCAGTTTAATATTGGCGTAAGGATTAACCACTAAAACATTTATAGGGTTATTGATATCGATACGCATTAAATCGGCAACGGGGTTAACAATGTCTCCATAGTCTCCGGCATACTGTCCACCCGGTAAACCGGCAAAACTTCCATCGGCATTATATGGTGTTCCATTGGTTGGATAATAAATAGCCGAAAGTAAAGCACCGGTATAATCGCTGCTCGTGTTGGCGCCATTACCATTGGTACTGCTATAAGAAAGGTTTTCGCCAACTTTTAACCAATTGGTAACTTCATGTTCGGTATTGATCCTGAAATTATAACGTTTGGCTTTGGTATTTAACACAATGCCTTCTGCATTACGGTAATTGAAACTGAGGTAATAATTAGATTTCTCACTACCACCATTTATTGCGGCATTGTAATCCTGTAATAAACCATCTCTAAAAACCTCGTCCATCCAATTGGTGCGGGTAATCTGTCCATCAGGGTATTTCGAAATATCAAAAGCCGGCAATATCGTTGTACCACCGTTTTTGGCAGCAGTTGCGGCCACCTGTGCACGTTGCTGAGCGTTTAATGGCTCTAATTTCTTCCATGCGCTCTGTTGCCCAAGTTTAGCATCGAAACTGATCTGCATTTTACCGCTCTTACCCTTTTTGGTTGTAACTAATATTACACCTCCCGAAGCTCTTGCTCCATAAATAGCTGCCGATCCGTCTTTTAATACCGATATAGATTCGATATCGTTAGGATTAAGCTGTGGTGTACCCGAAAAAATAGAACCATCAATTACATACAGCGCATTTTCAGTGTTGATACCACCTGAGCCACGAACGTTGATACGGGGCATCGACGTCGGATCACCACCCTCATTGGTTACCATTACACCAGGGGTTTTTCCGGCCAGTACCTCTCCTACACTATTTAATGAGCGTGAAGAAAGTTTATCCAGCCCAACAATGCTGATTGCACCTGTTAAAGTTTCTTTCTTCTGTGTGCCGTAACCTACTACTACCACATCGGCAAGCATCGAACGTTCTTCGCTCAACACCATATTAATAACCTGGTTTTCAACTACTTTTACTTCTTTGGTACGGTAACCGATCATAGAGAACGATAACACCGCATCAGCACCCACTTCAATGCGGTAAGCGCCATTACCGTCGGTTATTGTTCCGCTTTGTGTGCCCAGTACCTTTACTGAAACACCAGGAAGCACTAAACCTGTTGAATCGCGCACAATCCCGGTGATAATCCGGTCTGGTTTATTCTGAACGGCATTGTTTAAAATTACATATTCGCCTTTTTCTAAAACCTGTAATCCAAGCCTATCCAATAGTGACCTTACAGGCTCTGTGGTAAAATCGCCACTTACAAACATGTTTTTTTGTTGCAGCTGATCTGGATTGTACACAAAACTAAGTCCGGTACGGGATTCAATTTCTTTGATGATCTCGGTCATCTTACGGCCTTTATTTATTGTAATGCTAACCGTAGTTTTCGCTAATTTTTGTGCCATACCTGCCGAAGCGAGAATAGAGCTGCAAAAAATGCAGAGAATTGTAAATGTTAAACATGAGTATTTCATGATCTTATAAAGAGCTGGTGTCCTCTTAGCGGAGGTTGTTTTCATTGCTTAATTTGTTTGATTTTATTTTTGTAAAGCTTTAATTATACTGGCTTTTGTTGCCAGGAAGAAAGATTGCGGCGAACGATCTGATCGGTACCGTAGAAAATTTCTATATTATATCCCTATCTCATCTGTATATATTAAATGTTTTATGATTTTTTGATCCGTTGAATTTTAGGTGGTGCAGGCTGCAGATGATATCCAAAATCGCTTCTGGCGATTGCCTGCTGCTGAAAACGGCTGTACTTTTAAGTTTGCTCAAAGCGGTATCGCTCAGCGAAATCTTAATGCTGTACACGTATTGAAGCTTGGTGATTACCTGCTCCAGGGTTGCACCATCAAAGGCAAGCTCAACAAAGGCTAAAGCTTTGGTTTTACGGATGGCAGCCCGTTCTTCGATTTTATCGTATGTTAAAAATTCATCTTTGATCAGTGTACCAAGATTTTTCTTCTTATTGCTTACTGTAACTTTTCCGGTTACTACAGCAACTTCAATGTGTTTGCTGGCCTGATAAGACTTAACTTTGAAAGAGGTACCCAACACCCGAATGGCGACCCCAGATGCGGTGTGTACCGTAAATGGTCTTTTTTCCTGATGGGCGATCTCAAAAAAAGCTTCACCCTCTGTTAATGCGACCTGGCGGTTGCTTGAAGCAAATGTTTTAGGATAACAGAGTTTTGCAGACGGGCCTAACAAAATCACCGAACCATCGGTTAATGTGATGTGCTTCCGTTCTGTACTTCCAGTAACTACAGTAACCTGATTTTCAAGCTTCTCTGTGGAATTGAGTTTCCAAATGCTTATTCCCAGTGTAATGATGATGAGTATGGCGGCAGCGATCCTGGTAAAAGACTGTAGTTTGAATACTTTGCCATGTTTTGGCTTTTGGCGCATAGCAGTCTGAAGGTGAACAAGCATTTGCTTGCCTATCGCTGCTTTCCGATCGGCTGCCAGTTCAATATTTTCCTGATCGAGCCTGGCATACCACTCTTCAACTCTTTTTTGCTCTTGCGGACTTGCCTGCTTATTGAGATATTTCTGCAGCAGTTCCTTTGCCTGTTCTTCTGTCATTTAAATACATGTCAGTTGAAAAGCAGATTGGTACTAACCAAGAATGTTATCTATAAATTAACTTTATGTTAAGCCGATTAAAGTTGCAATGAGTAGCATATAGGAAAGGCTTTTTTTAAGCAATTTTAACGCTGCAGAAATCTGGTTTTTTACTGTTTGTACCGAAACATCAAGTTCTGAAGCTATTTCTTTGATGGATTTTTCCTGTTTTCGGCTCATCGAGAATACCAATTGCATTTTTTCGGGTAAAAGTGCAATGGCTGCATCAACTTCTAAATGAAGTTCTTTTAAAATCAGTTTATCATCAGCTGCTGCAATATGCTGCTTATCCATTAGTGCTTTAAGTGCAGTTTGGTGATATTCTTTAATGCTGCCTGACCTGAAATAATTAATCACCTTATATTTCACCGCACCATACAGGTAGGCCCCGAGGCTTCCTGTAAGGTTAATTTCTGCTCGGTTCTCCCAGAGGGATATGAAAATTTCCTGTGTAATATCCTGTGCCAGCGCCTCATCACCCATTTTTTTCAGCGCAACATCAAAAACATCCTCCCAATAGATCCGGTAGATTGCCTCCATAGCCTGATGGTGTCCAAGCTGTAAAGCTAAAAATAATGAATTGTCCAAGGGATGCCGCTTTATAAAGAGCAAAGCTAATACCCCAATATTCCCTTAGTATTAACAAATCTTAAAGCGTAGATGACGGATGATGGGAAATGTAAGGTGGAAAACGGATGGGATCTGCGTGTATCAGCTATCAGGAGGAAATACGACTCGATTGGTTTCCCGCAGATTTAAGAAGATTGCCGCAGATGATTTACAATAGATTCTTAATGTCCCTAAGTGCTTAATGGTAAACGCAATAGATCCTGCGTAATCAGCGATATCAGCAGGAAATACGACTCGATTGGTTTCCCGCAGATTTAAGAAGATTGCCGCAGATGATTTACAATAGATTCTTAATGTCCCTAAGTGCTTAATGGTAAACGCAATAGATCCTGCGTAATCAGCTATATCAGCAGGAAATACGACTCGATTGGTTTCCCGCAGATTTAAGAAGATTGCCGCAGATGATTTACAATAGATTCTTAATGTCCCTAAGTGCTTAATGGTAAAATGCAATAGGTTCTGCGTAGATCAGCGGGAACATGATACGATTGGTTTCCCGCAGATTTAAGAAGATTGCCGCAGATGATTTACAATAGATTCTTAATGTCCTTAACTGCTTAATGGTAAAATGCAATAGGTTCTGCGTAGATCAGCGGGAACATGATACGATTGGTTTCCCGCAGATTTAAGAAGATTGCCGCAGATGATTTACAATAGATTCTTAATGTCCCTAACTGCTTAATGGTAAAATGCAATAGGTTCTGCGTAGATCAGCGGGAACATGATACGATTGGTTTCCCGCAGATTTAAGGAGATTGCCGCAGAAACCGTATTGGAAGAACTCCGTGTCCCTCTATGACCTTTTCTTTGTGAACTCGGTGGTTAATATAGAAAATGAACATGATTTTGCACTCATCAACGATTTATTCAATAAAACGGTCGTCATCTCCGGAACGCAGTGGAATGGAGAGATCTATCTCAATAGATTTAGCTTCGCTGAGCCTTCGGGTTCTCGACTGCGTTGCACTCCGCTCGAAATGACGAACCATAAAGGAAGGCATATTCGCAATGACTCCTAATCGCTTATCCAAACAACCCGGCGAAAATTCTATTCGAATGCAATTTTGCCTGATGATCGTAAATATGCGAGGTGCTCATGATCTCATTTACGCTATATTTTGCAACAAAAGCTTCCAAATTTTCTTTAATGGTTTCGGCGCTACCAATAAAAGAATAATACAACATTTGTTCTACAGCTTCTTTTTCTAACTGATCCCAATAAACATTAATATCGTCAACTGCAGGCTTTAACAATTCTCTTTTACCTGTAATTACACCTAAGAACATCCGCTTTACCGAGCTTGATAAACGCTCAGCCTCTGCATCGGTATCGGCAGCAACCACATTTACACAAGCCATTACATAAGGTTCCCGTAAAAATGGTGAGGGCTTAAAGTTATTTCTATAAATTGCGATGGCTTGTTCGAAATAAGCTGGTGCAAAATGACTTGCAAAAGCATAAGGAAGGCCTTTTTCTGCAGCTAAGCGTGCGCTATCGGTGCTCGAACCTAAAATCCAGATCGGAATGTCCAATCCTTCTCCCGGAATGGCCCTTACACTCGCACGATTATTATCCGCAGAAAAAAACTGCTGTAGCTTGTCGATATCCCTGGGAAAGCTATGAACAGCACTAAAATTTTCGCCACGGATGGCCATTGCCGTAACCTGATCGGTTCCAGGTGCCCTGCCCAAGCCCAGATCGATCCGGTTTGGATAAAGAGAAGCCAAAGTACCAAATTGTTCGGCAACAATTAAGGGTGCGTGATTAGGTAGCATAATGCCTCCAGAGCCCACGCGAATGCTATTGGTGCCACCAGCAATATAACCAATAAGCACAGCTGTTGCCGAACTGGCAACACCAGCCATGTTATGGTGTTCGGCAAACCAGTAACGTGTATAACCTAAAGTTTCAGACTGTTTAGCTAAATCGAGGCTTGTTTTAAAGGTATCTGCAGCAGTAAAACCATCTAACACGGTTGCAAGATCGAGAACGGAATAAGGAATATTTTTCAATAAGTGATCAGCCATAAATTAATCGTGATAAAATCTATGTTGCAAAAATATTCTTAATAAAGCCAAGTCTGGTTTATTTGAATATATATGACGTTTAACCAACACTAATGAGTACAGTGGGTATTATGCAAGTATCTATGCAAAATTAGAGCACGATCAGACAATTGGGACTACACAGGTGTAGGAGTATATATATTATTGTAACAAAACGTACAAATCTGCGCTCTTAGCTTGATTAAAACCTGTAATTCGATTAGCAAAACCACTAAAGGCGGAGTATATTTTTTTATAGGTATTCCAGAGTATTTTTATGGATTGTAGCTATTGCCTGCATCTTGTAAACTTAATTGACACTTTTTTGCGTTAAATTAGTAAATAAGAAAAGACTTTAAATTAATCCGTACAGATAGCACCCTTTTCGGTACGAAAAGGCGTAATTTCGTTATAAGAGAAACAGATTTTTGAAGATGATTAAGTGCATAGCCATAGACGACCAGTTCAGTTCCTTAACGGGGCTACAAAAATACATTGAGGATACTCCGAACATGCGACTGGTCCAGCAATATACTGATCCAATTACTGCTTTAAGGGAGCTAGCCCATTCAGAAACGGTTGATGTCATTTTTATGGATGTGGAAATGCCTCAGATTTCCGGCCTGGAATTGGCTAAAGCCATCCGCTTTAGAACCAGAAAACTCATCTTCACCACCTCACACCAGGAATATGCTTTTGATGCTTTTGAAGCGGCAGGTGATGCTTATTTGCTTAAACCATATAGTTATGCCAAATTTGCCACTACAATTACCCGGCTTTTTGGACAGGAAATGACGGGTGGTACCAACGAAGATTATTTTCTAGTTAAAAACAAAGAAGAAGAACACCGTGCGGTAATGGTTAAATATGAAGATATTATTGCTTTTGAAAGTTTTCACAATTACATTAAAATACATACTGTAGAAAAAGTAATTATTGCTTACTTAAGTTTAAAAGATGTTCGGGAACAGCTTAGTATTAAAAAAGGTTTTATACAGTTACACCGCGGTTATATTGTTGCTATTAATAAGATGTTATATGTGGATGGCAACAGGATTACCATGAACAACCACATTAGCTTTACCGTTGGCGATATTTATTATAATGAGTTTAAAACTTTTATTTCTGAAAAATTAATCATCAGTAGCCGTAAAAAATAACGGCTGCCGATGGAATGAAAATAGCACTTAAACTATTACTAAGCCAGTAGTTACCATTGTTGTGGTTGGTTCGGAGGTAGTGGTTGTTTCACCTAACTTTCCACTATATTTTTTTTTAAATACAAAAAGTGTTCTTTTAGCTAATTTTTGAGTTTTCATAATTGTTTTTTTTTGAAAACTAGCTGCGATAGCACCCTGTAATTTTAATTGTTACACAAATAGTAAATAAGTCTTTATGAATAGGTTAAAATGGAGCAACAGTATGTTGCGAAACTGGCTGTATGCTTACCGGATACATATAATCGCATGGTCTGTATTTATTATTTGGGAAACGCTGATGGTTCTTTTTTTTGCAGGTATTTTGGGAACATTTGGCAACTATGCCATTCATTATGTTATTAATATCACCTTATTTTACACCTATGCTTTACTGATGGAAAAAGCAACAGCGTTCCCTAATGGAGCTATATGGAAAGTTCCATTAGTTGTTATCCTCACAATTTTGATTTATTTGGGCGTAGTTACCGGTGTTGATATTCTGCTAAATACCTATACCAATATTTTGCCTGGAAAAATGCCAAGTCTCAGGATTAGAATATCGAGGGTACTTTATAGAGGTTCGTTTTTCATTCTTTTTTCTACAGGTTATTATTTCTTAAAGCGGTTCATTAGAGAAAAAGCAGAAAAATCCCGTATCGAAAAACAGCGTTTTCAAATGCTTATTGATAAAGAAAAAATGGATAAGGAACTAGTTATGTCTAAGAATGCTTTCATGAAAGCACAGATTAATCCCCACCTGCTTTTTAACACATTTGAGTTTGTACACCAGAAACTAAGCACCTACTCTCCAGAAGACGCAAAAGTAATGCTTTATCTTTCTGACATGATGCGTTTTGCCGCGAATACCCAACACAATGAAGGCTACGTATATTTAAGTGAAGAAATTGCACAATGCGAAAACCTGATTGGTTTGCACCGCATTACCCAGGGCGCAATTTATATCGAACTTGCCTGCGGCCCTGATCTTGGTGAAATCAAATTAATTCCGCTTGTTTTGCTTACTATTTTGGAAAACATGTTTAAACACGGAAATCTTAATGACATAGAAAACAAGGCTACTATAGATGTTTACACCTTTGAAGACAAACTGCGTATCGAAAGCCGCAATTTACCCAGATCAGTAAAAAGTAAAGTAGGCTTTGGCTCAGGAATGGACAATATCAGTAACCGATTAAAATACGCTTACCACCAAAATGCCGAAATAACTGCAGGGATTGACGAAGAAGGTTTCTATATTTTAAGCATAAGTATTTACTTAAATGCATTGATAACAGAAGCTGAAGATGAAAAAACTGAACAAACTATCTCTCTTTAACAATTAGATCGGTCCAGTAAGAAAACTTTCTATTAAACACATTTTCAGCACCAATAAATATTGCCTACTTTCTCAGTTTAATGTAACAAAATTATTACCATATTAAACCTTCCTAATTGACGTTCTAATGTTTAGATAAATCTTCATTGAAGAATTAAGTGTAAATCTTAACCAGGCAGATTAAAAAATGAGAAAGGGTACAATATGCTATTTAGATCAAAATAGTGGATTTGGAATTATTAAAGATGAAAATGAACAGAAAATTCAATTTTTTTTAATGGAACTCCAGGAAGAAATCAGGCTCAATGATGAAATTTCTTTTGAAATAGAGCTTACAGCAAGAGGACTTGCTGCAACTAAAATACATTTGTTAGCACTACAGAATTAACATCCTAATAGCGCTTCAATGAAACTTAGATGCCAATACTAAATCTAATAAAGGAAATTAATACTGATTTAAAACTAATTGGCTATCGTTTGTCCTAATAATCTTTTCAATGAATTAAAAAGATACTATAGCAAAATTTTATAGGGGAATTTATATATGATATTTTAAACAATAGAAATTTAATATGGAGTAAAATCCTGTTTCCAATGCAATTACCATTTCTGAATAGGTTGATAGCTGGATTTTTCCTCCCTGCGGCTAAGTTTCTTCATAAAATCTTCGCTAAAATCATGGTTATAAACTTTAAAATTGATTGCCCACTCATCCTTTATCATGGCAGGTACAAATTTTTCAAACATTTTTTCAAATGATCCGAAATTCACAAAGGGTTTACAGACCACCATGTATTCAGCATCTGAATTCACTATAATTTCCTCAATAAGCTTTGGCCATCTCAATTTAATCTCGATAGGTAAAGTTTGATATTGTTGCCGATCAATAAACAGTCCTATATTTTGTATAAGCTCTTCAGATAAGGAACTGCCTAGCAATGTTTTCCATTTTCCATCTTCTTTTACTATTCTTTCCAATACCTGTTCATGGTCGAGAACAGTCCATAACTCACCTCTAGCAAGCTGAATAAGTTGAAAATGCATGATATCGCCATTAGGCAGATTAAAGAAAAAGTCGAGTTCGATCATCAATAATGAGGTGATATTATATACGCGAAATCAAAAGTATAGAACTATTTCTAAAGCACAAAAAAGCATAACATTAAAAACTTAATTATTATTTCCGCTCAATAATTTTAAACTATTCAGCCAAACAATGATGTGTGTTTTTTTAAAGTTAAATAACTGTTAAATAAAAATGTTGATTTTTATCATTAAATAAATCGCAAAAACTTCCTAAAAACGTAATATTAAACATACAAAAAATTTAATTTTAACAATTTTGCATGTATCTTTGCCGCATGAAAAGTGCCAAATCACCCGCTCTAGTATTCCTTTTAATTACCTCACTATCTTGCTTATCAATTCATGTTCTAGCCCAAAACAAGCAAACAAAACTAGCTGATATTCTCGAGAATATAGATAGATTGAACGGAAACGATATGATTGAACGTTTAGCTGCTCAGCGCAGTGCATTTAATAAAAACCGTTCGAAAAATAGCCTTCCAAAGGCAGAATACATCATCAACAGGAATAACTTAACCCTCATTAGCTTTAATGGCTTAGCTTATTATGTGAAAAACAATAGGGTAATAGGCATACAAGGACTAAATCTCTCGGATGAAGTATTGAACCAGATTACAGACAAATTGGTTCTTTTAGATAGCATCCAGTTCAACCAAAGTGAACGTTCAAATACCGAACACTTTAATCCAAATGTTGATTTTCAAAAGATCAGAAATATCGATCGTCAGTTTATGCTTACACTTAAAATGTTGTCGAGCACGGTAAGAGACATAGCTGCACTTACTAAAAATGAAAATCCATCTTTAACCGTTGAGGCAAACGTTGCAAAAATGCGTTTACCAAATATTGATAAGGCTGCAGAAAAAACAAATATGCAATCGCTGGTGCTATTATCGAAATAGCAGCATTTATCTTTCTTATTTGGTGAGGAGAACAATGATTAATCTGCTTTCTTTTCAGAATACACTTCGGCAATCTGAGCAGAAAGATATTTGAAAGCAAGCGGCATTTCGACAGCAGCATTTTTGATGCTCCCTTCCATAAAGATGAAACCTTTATAGTTTATTTTGTGCAAGGCTCTTAAATAAGGCTTAAAATCGTCGCCCATAACACCTGGCAACGATCTGTTTTGTTTTTCGGCAACTTCAGAAAATGCAATCAATGTTCCGGCCTCAATAATTTCATTTGGAGATTCTCCTTCACGCATCATGTGAAATATATCAGCATTAAGTCTGAAATTTGGATGATCAATCTCCCTTACAATTTCTGCAGCTGACTTTAACGAGGTGATGAAGTTAGTTTCGGTGGTTTCGAGGTTTTCCAGCAAAATTGTAACCTTATATTTTCCGGCAATTTGCGCCAGTTTTTTGCCCAGGCTAATAAAATCTGATTTTGCCTTAACTACATTATAATCAGCCGGAATGCTCCTTGCACCCGAGCTCCCCAGAACAATAAACTTAACCCCCGCTTGTTGAGCTCTTGAAAGAACAGTTTCGGTATAAGTTAAAACCTTCGCTTCATCTACCTCTGGGCCAGCTATTTTCATGCTTGCCGGATAAAAAAGGTTACAGGTTAACACTTTACATTTTGCAGCTTTAATTTTTTTTAAATTGGCACGAAACTGATCATCGGTTAATGCAGGTGAAAGCATCTTCGGAACAGATTCGCCAATCATTTTAAAACCTGAAGCATAAGCTAAACTATCCTGTGTTAAACCAGAAACAATACCTAAACGTGGGTATGCCTGTTTATCAGAAACAAAACCACAAAAACCGATATAAATCAGGCAAATAAATAAAGCTGGATAGCTAGATTTTGTACTTCTCATATTATTCAAATCATTTGGTCAAAAAAATGAAATCTCAAGGTTCCCCCTCTCCTAATTAACCGGATAGCTTAGTGAGCGGTAAGCGCTTTGAGAATTCTTGTTTAAAGATAATATAAAATCTGTCTATTAAGTTTTGTATCAGCAAAATCACAAATCGGAGGAAAAATAAATAAGCGGGGGTTCACATCGATCGAATACAAAAATAATTTCGGCAATTGGGCAGTTTTTAAATCCAGTTCGTCGACAATTTAGCTGCGTTGGTATAATAGCGGCATTTCTGCTGCAACGTTCTTGAGGTAAAGACGTCTTATCTACAAAACAATAACAAAATATTAATTAAAATATAAATAACAGCATTATGAAAACCTCAATCAAAACCTTAACAAAATCGCTTTTAGCAGCCATCGTTTTAAGTTCTTCTATTTTCTCTACAAGCGTAATGGCTGATGAGAAACAACCAGCTAAAGTTTCTGCGCCTAAAAACGTGAACCAGGTAATTGTAAGTGGAAATGTAGAAGTTACCTTGGTGCAAAGAGAGAAAGAAGGCATTAGTTATAATGATGATAATACTGGTAAAGTAAAAGTAATCCAAGATGGATATGCATTAAAAATCAGTTCAGAAGATAAAGAAGTGGCCAAGATTACCCTTTATGTTAACAATATCTACAGAGTTAAAGCATCAGACAATGCCATTGTAAAAACGCTTGGCAAATTAGATTTAAAAGATCTTCAGGTATTTTTAAAAGGAAATGCGGTTGCAGAAATCAATTCTGATACAGAGAGTTTATATACCGTAATCGAAAACCATGCCGATTTAAAATTGAGCGGTGCTACTGAAAAACATACGTTGGTAATGGGCAGAACACAAAAATTAAACCTTGATAGATTTGCTGCACTAACAACCGAAATGAGTAGCCCAGATACAAATGCTGTGCAAACTGCTGCATTGGCAAAATAATGAAACAAAAAGAATAAAAAAAAGCGACAGTGATGTCGCTTTTTTTTATTCTTTTGAAAGATCTTCTTAAACTCAATTTCTCTATTTAAAATCAGGTACGGGGAATAGATATCCACCAAATAAAATATAAGACCATAAGAGTGTCCAAAATATGTTGAATATTTGTGCTGTAACAAATGTAAATGCGGGTTTACCGCCCTGAAGTTTTACCAGTGAGGAAAATTTAGCTTCCATGCCGATCGAAATAAATGCGATTGCGAACCACACTGTACGTAAGCCGTTTAACGTTGGCCCAACACTTTTTGCAGTTGTAGGAGATAACAGAAAAGAAAACACCAAAGATGCTGCAACAAAACCCAATACAAATTTCGGAAATCGCTCCCACACAATTTTCAACCCTGGGCGTTGTGCTTTAAATGGTACACCATCTTCACCTTTTGGTTTTTTATAGGCCCACCATATTGCAATAAAAAAAGCAGCAACACCAATAAAAACATTTTGCGAAAACTTAGCAATAACACCTGCTTTAACGGCTATCGGCCCGACCAAGTCGCCTGCGGCAGTTACTGTTGCCGTTGTATCTAAGGTACCACCCAGCCATGCCCCACCAATCACCTCAGGTATATGAAAATACTTTACCGCCCAAGGCAGAATAATCATCATCGGGATAGCCATAATCAATACCAGCGTGGTTACGTAAGATAATTTACGTTTATCTCCATTAATAGCTCCGGCTGCTACAATTGCTGCAGAAACACCGCAAATAGATACTGCTGAGGCTAATATTACACCAAATTCATCATCTACTTTTAACTTGCGGCTTAACCACATCGAAAAAAACCAAACAACAGTAACAACAATGACGGCCTGTATAATACCAGGTAAACCAGCTTTGATCAAATCGGCTGATAAAATAGTGGTTCCTAATATCACCAAACCTGTTTTAATATAAAATTCAGACCGTACTGCTTCTTTTAACCAAGATGGTACCTTGATCAGGTTGCCCAATGCGATACCGATAAGCAGTGCAAACACCACATATTCCAATCCAACATAGGATACACTCTTATTACCTCCGATAATAAAAGAAACGATAGCTAAAAAGTAGATGAGTGCAAAACCGCCAGCAAACCGCGCAACACTGCCGCCAGATAAACTTATCGCGATTGAAGCTAAGGTCAGAAAAACTGCCCCCATTTCAACAATTAACAATAAGTTGGATGCTGATAATATTTTACCCAAAAGATCTTCACTGGTTGCCCATTTAAATGCAGGCAAACTTATTACAGTACCATTGTTGGTTAAATAAAGTACTGTGGCAATAATAATTGTTCCCAATATAACTGCCCACCAATCTTCAGTGAGTGATTGTAAAAATGTTTTTTTATCCGGGCTTATCCCGGCATCTGTTAAGGCTCCAGTAGTATCGGCTGCGTTGTTTCGATTCGACATAGTAGATTAATTATGGTGTTAATTTGATTTCAATTTTAAAATATTGGTGGATATGATCAGTAAACGAATACTCAATATCTAACTAAAGTAAATATTCAGGAGGATTTTATCCGTAACAAATTTCTGACTTCCCCAGCACATCTTTTAATAATAAGCTCTTTAAGTTAAAGTGCACCGCAAACCAATGACCCAAAATAAATTGATTCAATTGTCTAACTCAGGATTTAATTTGTCTGGTTCGGATCCATTCAGCTGGTTTTTGGAATGTTTATGCAACATTTTTGGGCAACTTAAAAAAAATATTATGACACTTAAAACAACAAAAACCATTTATTGGATCGGCGCCTCACTAACTTCGTTATGGTTTGGCACCAGCGGAGTTTGTGAACTCACAAAAAACCCTATTGTTTGGGACATTACATTAAAACTGGGATATCCGGCGTACTTTATTTATGTACTTGGTGTTGCTAAGTTAGCCGGAATCGTGGTTCTACTAATCCCCAACAGATGGTTAAGGTTAAAAGAATGGGTATTTGCAGGAATATTCTTTGATATCGTTTTTGCATTCTGTTCAAAACTAATTGTGATCGGTCCGCTAGCCACTACTGATGCCATTATAGCCTTTGCTATCGTTACAATAACCTACCTGATGTTCCAAAAACTTTATCCTACCCACTATTCTAATTTAACTGCTATTTAAGGTTTGAATAATTCTAATTAAATCAGTTTTCACATAAAAAGGGCGCTAGTGGCGCCTTTTTTATTAGTGAGAAATTTTACCTGGCACAGCATCTGTAATCTATACAACAGCTAAACATTCAAGGTTGTGAATGCGCTGCTAATCTCTTTGTTTGATGCTAAAGCACAGCGCAAATTGTTTTTAAATAGAAAAGTCGCCAAATATATGGCGACCTCCTAATTAATAAACGTTGCTTATGAATTTGCAACTAGATTTATGTTATACAACTGGCTCATTCTCCAGTCCTTTCTGTTTTTTCTTTCCGATGCTTTGCACCATTTCACATTGCTGTGGATTTTTTTCAAATGGAGGGCTAACCAGAAAAAGTGTCGACATTAAGCTTGCCAATCCAACTAATAAACTGTTGGTTGTGGTATTTTGATGATTTTCCATGATGATAAATATGATTAAAAAGTTGTTGATGCATTTACTGCAGAAATTGCACCTGTTGTTTTATGCTGAACCATTCCGATTACTTCCCATTTTTCGGCACTGCTGCCTTTAGGAATATTCAATACTGCAGTTCCAGATTTTGCATCCTTTAGAGACAGTGTTAAGGTTTTCCGTACAATTTGGATGTGGGATAATTTAAGTCCTGCATTCTCCCCACGCTGTACATCGGTATTACCGCCCTTCTGTACCAGCACAAAAAAGAGATCATCACTAGTCTGAGTATCTTTGGTTTCGTAATTTATTTTCAGTACATCCCCATCCCTTTTCGTATCGAAGGCTAAACTGGCTCCATACTTTTTATTCAGAAGCTGTTTATTAATGGCATTTCTCACGTCGTTTTCATCAGATCCTATAAATTCCTGAGCGCCGTTAATAACCAATTGAGGGGTATAAACCTGTGCATTTAGCCAAGCACTATATTTTTTTTGCCTTTTTGTATTTTCCTGACTTCCAAAAACATCCTTCCAACCTAAATTATCAAAATAATCGACATGATATCCAAGTACATACACCGGTTTCCCATTAGACTCTTTCTCTATTTTGGCCAACAGTTCTTCTGCTGGCGGACAGCTTGAACATCCTTCAGACGTAAATAATTCCAAAACGGCAAAGCCATTTCCATTACCGCTGTTCGATTTTTTTTCTTGTGCAGAACCTACCCAAATAAAAGCGCTAAGTGCTATTACCGCCACAATGACCGCATTTACGATCGCTATTCTTTTTAGTGTTTTCATAATTTTTATTCTTTTTTTATCAAAAATAAGCGGATAGTATACCTGAAATTAGGCAGAAAATAGCTGAACCGGACAAATTGGTGGAAGAACTAGACAGGAAGCCGATAAGTGAGACAAATTAGCTATGAGCACGCCCTAAAGCAAAAATGCCAGAAACGGAAATCCGTTTCTGGCCAAAGCTTGTTACTAATAACAGATAAATATTGATTTTTCTCTACCTATCTTCCATCCAGGAAAGAAAAGCAGGTGTTTTTTCTTTATTAATCAGCAATTTATCCGGAGTTTCAATCACCAGTTTAACAAACAATTTCCTTAAGAAATAATGTTCTATTTCTTTAATGGCTTTAAAGTTCACTAAATATTGGCGGTTAACCCTGAAGAACTGTTTAGACGATACCATTGCCGCAATCTGATCAAGAGATTGACTTAATGTAAACTCTTGTTTATCGAAGCGCATAATGGTTGAAGCATCATTTCTGATGTAAAAGAAAGCAATATTCTCGGTTTGAACTGTGGTATATTTCTGGTTTTTAAACACTAAAAAGCTCTCTTTCCCTGCTGGGCTGTTCAATTTTGTCAATAAATTGCTTAAATCGGGAATTACTTTCTGCTGAAAAAAATTCTGAAGGCCGTCTACCTTTTGAAAAGCCTCTTGAATATCTGTTTTGGAAAACGGTTTTAATACATAATCTACTCCATTACGCTTAAAAGCTTCTAACGAGTACTCATCGAAAGCTGTGCAGAACACAATGGGACTGTTTACTTTAACCTGTTTAAATATTTCAAAACATAATCCATCTGCCAATTGAATATCCATAAATATCAAATCGGGCTGTGGCTGTTCTAACAGCGCTTTTACAGATCCTTCAATGCTTTGGTACTGCCCTACTATTTTCACATCGGGCCTCAGGCTCAAAATTATATTTTCGAGTGATTTAGCTGTTTTCAGCTCATCCTCAATGATGATGATGTTCATGAATTAATGGGAGTTTAATTTTAAAAAATTGGCCATCGTTAATAATTTCGATTGGCTTTTCGAGAAGATGCTGGTAGCGCAACGTGATATTTTTTAGTCCAACCCCCAACGAGTTGTTATCGGCTGTTTTTAAACGGATAGGGTTTTCCAAAACAATTTGCCCATCTTCGGCATACAAGCTGATGTGTAAAGGTTTATCCAGCGAAACCACATTATGCTTGATACAGTTTTCAATTAACAGCTGTAGCGTAAAGGGAGGAATTAAGGTGTGCAATATTTCTTCATTTAAAGTAGAAGTAAAACTAAAACCACCATCAAATCTTGCCTGTTGTAAAAATAGATAGGCATTGAGTATTTCCATTTCTTCCGAAACGTGAATCAGATCTAATTTACGACTCTCGAGGGTATATCGATAAAAATTAGAAAGCTTAAGGATAAAATCGACAGCCTCTTCATCGCCGATTTCTACCATAGCCTTTAGTGTATTGAGGCTATTAAAAAGAAAATGAGGATTAACCTGCTGCTTCAGCAATTCATACTGCGCACCCAAACTATCGCTTTTGATTTTCTCCAATTCCATATTCACCTGTTGATTTTCGTAATTTTGTTGCAACAGATGAAGGAACATATAAAAAATTAAATTGATCAATATTCCCCTTACTTCAACCATCAACATCACCGGGCCGAAATTAATGTGCGAAAGGATCAACTGCTGAATCCACGCCAGGCAAAGCATAACACCAATACCAATTAAAAGACTTGTAAATAACCTGGAGTAGGAAATCCCCTGTTTATTTCGCCTACTGCTCTTTCGCGACAGCATGTAAATATTCAAATACCACATCAACAGAGCAAATACCGAGGTAATACCAGCATTGACTGCCGCTTCGGCCGCATTAAAATGATGTTCTGCTATTTGTGGAACAGATGATAAAACTCCAAGAAAAATGGAACTTATCCAGATAATGGCAGGCGAAATTTTTAAAGGGCTTTTGGTCATATCAGTTTTTAGCAATGCTAATGAGGTGGGTTGGGGTAATCAAAAATAATATTTTTTTAAATATGATGGCTGCTCCACATGTATCTCTTCTTTTTTCACCTAAAGTAACCATACAAATCTTATAGTTAAACAATTTTAAGCCTGAACCAGACAGATTCGGCGCTGAAGTAGACAATGCCAGGTTTAAATCAGCACAAGAATTGTGTTTTTTATTTCGGTAAAGATCCGTGTTTAATTAAAGTAATTGGCAAAACGCATAAAAGATTATAGTCTTACTCAGGGCCAACAATGTATAAGTCAAAACCTAATTTGTCTAGTTCATCATCAAAAGCCTAATCTACTCTTTCCATCCGCATTAATTTTGACTTACCTAACGGAGTAATACATTAATTATCAACAAATTTTAGCAAATGGAAAATCAAAATAATTATAGCCGCCGGCGCTTTTTAAGTGTAGCCGCTTTAACCGTGGCTGTTGCGGAGCTTGGAGGGTTAAACCTGTTGAGCGCCAAAGAAACTACAAAAAACAAAACCAACAATAATAAAACGAACAGTGATACATCTTTCGATAAGATAAAACAGATTCATGCCGGTGTGTTAAACATGGGTTATGCAGAGAGTGGACCAGCAGATGGCGAACCGGTTATACTGTTACATGGATGGCCTTATACGATCCACAGTTATACCGATGTGGCCGCCCTACTTTCTGCAGAAGGATATCGGGTAATTGTTCCACATCTTCGCGGCCATGGCAGTACGCAGTTTCTTTCGGCAAAAACACCGAGAAATGGACAACAATCGGCCATTGCTACAGATATTATTGCTTTGATGGATGCCTTAAAAATAGATAAAGCAGTAATTGGTGGCTTTGATTGGGGGGCAAGAACGGCCAATATTATGGCTGCTTTGTGGCCAGAACGTTGTAAAGCAATGGTTTCGGTAAGCGGGTACCTCATCGGAAGCCAGGAGCTAAATCAAAAACCATTATCGCCAAAAGCTGAGTTATCATGGTGGTATCAGTTCTACTTTGCAACCGAACGTGGCCGTTTAGGATATGAAGCTAACCGAAAAGATTTTGCCAAACTGATCTGGCAAACCGCTTCTCCGGAATGGAAATTTACTAACACCGTTTTCGAAGAGTCGGCAGTTGAACTGGATAATCCAGATCATGTTGCCATTGTAATCCATAATTATAGATGGAGATTGGGGCTGGCAGAAGGGGAAGCGCAATATGATAAATATGAAAAAACATTAGCCACATTTCCCGCAATTACGGTTCCAAGCATTACACTCGAAGGTGATGCAAATGGTGCACCGCATGGCAACCCAGATAATTATGCAGCTAAATTTAAAGGCAAACATGTACACTATAATCTTAAAGGCGGCATTGGCCATAATCTTCCTCAGGAAGCACCTAAGGCTTTCGCAGATGCCATTATCCAGGCAGCAATAATGGCGTAAAAAAAAAGCTAAATATTCATCTAATAATCTTAAACAATCACAATAAATTTTTAAAAAAATGGAAAATCAAAATGTAATCGAATCAGCAAATACTTTAAATGTAGTTATTAACAAGGTGCTTTATACCGGCAAGGTACATGTAAATGGCGGCCGTGAGGGTTTCGCGAAAAGTAGCGATGGTGCGCTTGACACTGCATTATCATCTCCTGGCAGTGCTGGAAAAGGGACAAATCCTGAACAGCTATTTGCCGCAGGCTGGGCTGCATGTTTTATTGGCGCTATGAAACATAATGCTCCCCAGCTTCAAATTGCGCTTCCTGCGGATGCTGCAATTGATGCAGAAGTTGATCTGGCTTTGGCCGATAGTGGTTTTAGCCTTCAGGCAAGATTAAATGTAATTTTACCCGGACTTACTTACGAAGAAGCAAAAACAGTGGTTGAGGCTGCTCACCAAACCTGTCCGTACTCTAAAGCTACCCGTGGTAATATCAATGTGCAGATCAATGTGGCTATATAAGCTATTATAAACCAAAAAAGCACTCCAGATTAAAATTGGGGTACTTTTTTTGGTTTATAAACTTAATGATTTTGCTATACGGGTAAAGCGGTGTCGCGTTTAGCCTGCGTAATTACAAGTGAGCTATTAAGGGTGCCTATATTATCTAAACGACCGAATTTATTAACTAGAAAATCGTTATATGCGATCATATTTCTTGCAACAACTTTTAACATAAAATCAAAGCCTCCGGTTGTATGGTAACATTCCAGTACTTCATCGAGTTTGCTTACCTCCTGCTGAAATAACCGGAAGGCATTAACAGAATGATTGGTAAGCTGAACCTGTAGATAACATATCATGCAGTTCTCGAATTTATTTGGATCAATCAATGCCACTACCGAAGAAATGAACCCTAAACGTTCTAAGCGTTTTACCCGTTCCTGAATGGGCGATTTTGACAAATGCAACATAGCAGCCAGTTCCTTATAGGTTAGCCTTGCATCCTTTTGTAATAGTGTTAAAATATCTTTGTCTGTTTGGTCAGGGGTGTATAATTCCATTATAGTGGTTAGTCTATTTATTTCTTTTCTAGGCTCAGTTTATAATGAATACCCAAATATATAAATACTGTCCGTCAAAGCGTTAAGCTGAACACAAAAAAAAGAACAAAATTTTGATAAAAAGTATAATTAAAACGGCTAACAGAATTAAATTCTGCAGAAACCTATTCAACAGGACATTTTCCGTATTTATTAGCCACCTTCGTTTTAGTTGTCAATGCGATGGATATTTGTTTAACGAATGAAACAACTGCCAATAGCAGTGCGTTGATTTAGTTTAGTTAATGATAACAAGAGCGCCAGCGCGATGCTGGCTCTTTTTCTTTTTAAAATTATACCATTATCTGGTATAAACTCACAGAAAATCAGCTACCCGCTCCATAATCAAGTGCCACCTATCTTCTATTTCTAATCTCAATACAAGAGGCTAAAAAATTCATCATATCGAAAATCTTTAATATTTTTTGGAATATTCAATTTTTAGCATTTACTTTGAAATACAAAGCACTTTAAAAAACATAGAAACATGAAGCAATTTATTCCATCAGGCTTACTAGTTCCGCAATACTTTAGCATAAAGTTTCGGTCATGGATTTTATTACGTTACAAGCAGGTTTGAAATTACTGGCAAATCAAAATTATTTAATTGGTAAGCTATGAATGCGGAAGAACAAAAACTAAGACTACGCTCCAAGATATACGTCTGCACAATCATTATAGGATTGGTAATAAGTGGATTAACAGCGTTTCCGTTAGAAACCGAAATGGATTATCTGGTTAAATACAGTGCAATTTTACCAAATAGTCTTCAGGCCCTTAAAGCGACCAACCTACACTATCCATTTTTAAGTTATGGCACAGATTGGCTGGCTTTTGCACATATTATGTTGGCTGTGCTTTTTATCGGCCCATTAAAAGATCCTATCAAAAACAAATGGGTAATCGAATTTGGTATCATCTGTTGTATCGCAATTATTCCATTGGCCCTAATTGCCGGAAACATCCGCCAGATCCCGGTATTTTGGCAAATGATAGACTGTTCCTTCGGCATCATCGGCATTATCCCGTTGATACTATGCCGCATCAACATCAAAAAAATTAAAATATTAGAAGAGCATTATGGATTATGGACTTTGTAAACAAACATTCTATCGTAAGGAAAATATGGGGCAATACGGATGTGGTTCTTTTTATTTTTGCCGGCGCAGCAGCAGAATTTAGCCTGAATAAAGCTGTTGATTGGTTATATTTTACTGGCAAATTGCCTAAAGATCCATTGGGAAGATTATTCTCTACGGTTGCCTACGCGCAAAAAATCGTATTTTCCTCTTTAACAGAAGCCCATGCCGCAATAGATCAAATTACCATGATCCATCAGCATGTCGAAGCTGGAAGAAGCGCTAAAATTCCAGATTGGGCTTATAGAGATGTACTATTTATGCTGATTAGCTACTCCATCAGTGCTTTCGAAGTGTTGGAAAGAAAACTCACTTTAACAGAAAAAGAGGAAATATTTACTACTTTCTATAAAGTAGGGCATCGTATGGGAATAAGAGGACTTCCAACTAATTTTGCGGCTTGGGAAATGATGCATGAGCAACAGCTAAACGAAAATTTAATTTATAGCTGTTTTTCTCATGACCTTTTTGATCAGTACAAAAAACACCTGGGTGCGCTGAGGTATTTATTAATGCGAAAAATACAGGCTCTCATCGTTCCACTTAAAGTGAATGAATTACTTAACCTGGGGGAAGGGAAACCCATTAAGCCAATACTTACTTTATACAAAATAAGCAGGAAACTGAAGGTGAACAAACCTTTAAGAAACTTGATTCTCCCTGCAGCGTACAAGGCACAGATTTTGAGCCTCGAAGCTTTTTAATAGCAAAAGAGGTTGTATCATAAAGGCGATTTCACCTCAATGCTGTCATGTTGAGCTTGTCGAAACACCTCAAAGCGTATTTAACAGGCTCTTCAACAGGCTTTCAATGATAGATTCAAACGAATGGTCGTCATCTCGACCGCAGCACCTTGGAGTGGAGAGATCCTTAAACTATGTTATTGAAATCAAATTTAAAGATTTCTCCTCCGAAGGAGTTCCTTTGGAACACTACGGTCGAAATGACGATACTTTTAATAGACTCACCTCTTTGAATTCTTCCGTATTTATACTGATTTTTATGCAATCAATTACCCATCAGGCACGATACAGTTTCATTACAACCTTTTATTTCCAATCAAATGGAAGATACCAATTTGCGGGATCCATTAATTTTTGCCTGGCAAGGCTTGCATTAGGATTGCCTGCTTTTAACAGTTTTTGATAAATGCGATCAGCTAAAAAAGCCGGGTTGTTCTGTCTGCGGGCAATACGCACTAAATCTGGCCAGCGGTTACCTTCAAAAGCAAGTTCCAATGCGGCCTCATCAATTAATTTGCCTTCTAAGCCGATCATATCCGACTGGTAGCTTACATCGATAGCATTTACTACTGCCCTACCTCTAATACCACAGTTACGGTACCACGTACCTGAAACATCGTTATTTTTTCTGGCATCGAAATAATAAGGTGAACTTTGCGGATAAGGTGTAATCATGGTGTTTAATTCAGCTACCGAAACCGGGGCCTGTGCTCCGGCAGTAATGGTACCTACATAATAGGTATTCCTGATCCCCGTGTTTAACAATGCCCAGCCCAATTTGGTCTGCCCATCTCTATTGGCAGCTTCCGAAAAACGCAGGTGTAATAGTGGTGCGCGATAAATGCCCCATTTCCCACCGTTATCGGTTAATTTCGTGATTTCATCACCCATGGCAGAAGCATTGAATGATAATTTACTTCTTGGATCGAAGGGAACACCACTGTAGGTAATCTGGCTGTTCCAAAGATCTTTTATCGCTTGTGATGGCTTAATCTGATAACTTTTTAGCGGTGAACACAAATCAATCATTGGGTTTACAGGTTTAAAGGCGGTATTATAAGGCATGGCCCATAACCACTCGGTGCTCCATGGGCTCGAGGTGGTTGGCAAGGCAAAAATAGCACGCCAGCCTGCATCGAAACTGTTGACCAAACTACTGGCATCTTGCCCACTTCTACTAAACAGAACCGCTAAATTGGCATAAGCCACATCACCAGAGTTATTGATTTTGTAAAAGTTGAACCTGAAGTTATCATTAGCATTGCCATTTTCGGCATTCATCAGCTTGGCATAATTTTCGGCTGCTTTAATATAATTGCCTTTCCACAAGTAAAGATCCCCCAACAGGAAAGCCTTTGATGCAAACAGTTTTTGAGTATAATTCCCATCAATGGTTACCAATAATGATGTTCCTGTTGGATAAGCATAGGTTTCCTTATATGGCAGGCTTTCGTTAAAGACAATTAATTTATCCAGCAATTGATCGAATGGTGTTTTTGGATAGTTAGCAAGGTTTTTTAAATCATCTACCGTTTCTATCGCATCAGTAATATAAGGTACGCTACCATATTGAATACCTAAATGCAGATAAATCCAACTCCTTAATGTAGCAACATCTGAGTAACGTTTGTTATAATCATCAACACTCATCCGGCGATCATCGACCATCATTTTAAAGTTTTTGAGCACATCATTGCAATTCACAATCACCTGATAATATGGCCTTGGATCAACATATTGATTGTTTTTGGTTTCGGTATGTGAAGACAGTTCCTGCAGATCGGCACTTGATTTGGAGGTAACATCTACCAAATCGCCACGCAGCTCGTTCTGCAGAATGTACAGTTTTTCCAGGCCCAAAAATTGGCCGTAAATACCGATAACCGCAGCATCTGCATCAGATACCGTTTTAAAAGCGTTTACACTGTCCAACTTATCTTCGGTTGGTACATCAAGCATTTTTTTGCAAGACCACGTACCTGCCGATAAAATACCCAACAGTAAAAGGGATGCAATTTTTTTATTTATGTTCATTTTCATGAGTATATCTTTCTTAATTATAATCCAACTCTAACGCCTAGTTGAAACGACCTGAACTGAGGCTCAAGTGTGGTATCCACACCCTGGCTAAATAAACTTCCTGAGTTGCTAAATTCTGGATCATAGCCTAAATAATTGGTTACAGTAAACAGGTTATTAGCCGTAGCATAAATTTTTGCGTACTTAATAGCTTTTAGTTTTAGGGGTACATTATAGGTTACATTAACGGTTCTCAAACGCAAATAAGAACCATCTTCTATCCAACGGTCAGAAAAACGGGCATTCCCTACAGGATCACCATAAGTGGCTTTTGGTACCGATGTAACTTGTCCGTCACCTTTCCACCTGTTGCTAATATTTGGTGTTTGGTTGTAATAAGTACTTCCAGATTCTAGCTGTGCCCTCGTATAATTGTAAACGTCGTTACCGCTAACAAAAGTGATTAAAGCATCTAAACTCCAGTTTTTGTAAGTGAAGGTGTTGTTAAAGCTTCCAAATAAATTCGGATTGGGATTACCGATAACGGTGCGGTCGGCATCGTCAATTATTTTATCGCCATTGCTATCGGTAAATCTTACATCGCCTCCTGTAAATGGAACAAGTGCTCCTGAACTGTTGCGACTAGTTAAACCTGAGGCAGCGGCCTCTGCATTGGTCGCAAAAACTCCATTTGTTTTATAACCGTAAAACTGATTGGCCGACTGACCGACCTGGCTGATATAGGCACCACCCGCATAACTGGTTATAACTGGATTTCCATCAGGTAAACTGGTAATTTTATTGGTTGATGTACCTATGGTTAAACCCGCATCCCATTTTAATTTTCCATTTAGAATCCGACCGTTCAAGGCTAAATCTAAACCATTTGTTTGCATGCCACCATTGTTGTTGATAAAAGAAGCAGTACCCGTAACAACACTCAGCAATTGATAGCTTAACATATTTTTAGTACTGTTTCTCCAATAATCTAAACTGATGCTTAGGCGCTCATTAAAAAAAGATCCATCTATACCGGTATTAAACTTGCGTACGGTTTCCCATTGTAGATTGGGATTCGCAAAATTACCTGTTACTATTCCTCTGATACCCAATACGTTTTGAGAGGTATAATATTTTCTGGCGGTATAATTCCCCACATCATCATTTCCAACCAAACCATAGCTCATTCTTAATTTCAGCAGGTCAACGCGGTGTAAATTACGCATAAATTTCTCTGAAGAGATTACCCAGGCAGCACCAATGGCAGGTAAAACGGCATAACGGCTTCCGTTAATCCTCAAACCATCATCGAAGTTTAAGAAACCCTGATCGGCCTTTGCGCCAAAGCGAGAAGAACCGTCAACGGCCATCGAAAAATTAACGAGGTATTTATCGGCGTAGCTATAAGTGGCAGACAGGTAATTGTTCAGCGTACGCCATTTCCCAATATCGCCACCAAATGTTCTAAAAGCGGCATTGCTGTTCCCAATGCTGATCAGCTCATCTGTTGCAGAGTTAAAACCCAAAGCATAATCCTGTTCGCTTTCACTCTGCGAATAACGTGTACCTACAATTGCATGTAATTTACTATACGAGCCGAAAGATTGATCGTAAGTTAAGCGCAGATCGTTAAACACATTAAAAAACCTCCCTACCTGTGTACCCAAACGGCTATCGCCTACATAGTTGGAAAGCGTATCGTTGGTTACCCCTTTTCTTGGAATAAAAAGTGTTTCCTGTGTTTTATCATAAGTTACACCGCTTAGGTTAGATAGTTTAAAGTTTTTGTTGAAAGTAAAATCGAAATTGATATTACCATAAAATCGATAAGCCTTTTTTAAATTTTGTCCTTTCTCGATTAAAGCTCTTGGATTACTCACCTGTAAAGTATCATAATCGGCTAAATTTGGTGAAACTGCTCCAGTCGAATTTATTTCATTCCTGGCCATAAAGGGCGATTTAACCAAAGCTAAAAACAGTGGGTTGGTTACAGGAGCAATTCCCTGGTCTTTTAAACGCTGCTCAGTGTAGGTAAATGATAAACTGGTGCTTCCCTGCAATTTTTTAGTCAGATTTAAATCGCTATTAAACCGTGTGCTGTATTTTAAATTATCGGTACTATCAATCACGCCCCTATCTCTGGCATAAGCAGCAGACAGTGCATACTTGGCAATATTATCTCCACCGGTTACCTTTAAAAAATAGTTCTGATCGAAACTGCTTTTTAATACCTCATTCTGCCAATTCGTTTCGTTATGGTATTTAAAATAATCGGGATTGGTTGGACTATCGTTCATGTAGGGTTTTGCGGCAATGGCACTATTGCTTAATCCCTGACTTTTTAAAATATCAGAAAGATATAACCTATAATCAGAAATCCCCATTACAGGCAAGTTTTTAGGTTTGAAATTAAAACCTGCATAGCCAGAAAAATCGATATTGGTGGCCAGATCATGTGCACGATTGGTGGTAATCAACACCACTCCATTTGCCGCTTTCACCCCATAAGTAGCTGCCGAAGCTGCATCTTTGATGATGCTGATGTTTTCAATATCCCGAACATCGATAAATTGAAGTGGGTTATTAACATGACCTTTAATTAGCGAAGTACCGTAATTATTGGAATCGAAAATCATTCCATCAACCACATATAAAGGCTGATTTGTAGCATACAAAGAGTTAAACCCTCTGATGAGCACATCGGCACCTACTCCAGGTGTTCCTGAGCGCCTGGTAACTTGAACTCCTGCTGCCCTGCCCTGAACGTAACTCATTACGCTCTCAGAATTACTGGCCCAGTTGCCTTGCAAACTCACATTACTGATGGCGGGTATTGCCCGTGCCTGAGAAACCGTACCTATCGGCGTAACTACCTCGTTGTAAACCGAAGTAAATGATAACGGATATAGTTTGGTTTTGATTTCTTTATCTTTGTAAACGGGTAGCACTTTGGTTTGGAAACCATTACCCGAAATAATAATGCTAGCCTTATAATCGGGTACAACTACAGTAAACCTTCCTTTTTCGTCGGTAATGGCGGCGTTAAAACCAGTAACGGTGATGTTAATCCCCACTAAAGGCTTATTGGTGTTTCCATCGAGCACAACTCCCCTTATTTTTTCGCCCTTAACTGCACGGACCTTTACTTTTACGGTAGTGGTATCTGTTTCGGTCTTCATCGAATCTACTTCCTGTGCCTGTGCAGCTAAGCCAAACACCAGTAAGCAAAGCAATATGCCCCAAACTTTTTTTATCGTTGTAAAATTATACATAGTATTTTTTTTGAAAGCAAGATTCATAATTAAGGTAAAACTGGTTCGAAGCGGAGATAATCCAATATGAGGGTACTTACATTTACATTTGTACTGTTTGCAGCGGTTAACCTCACCAGAAAATTACCAAATCCTGCAGGCGTATATTCTCCTAAATAGGCTTCGTTGTAGGTTAAGGGATTTACCACATGGGTATAAAACAAAGTATAGCTTACAGTAGTAGGGTTAAAAAAGAAATAACGCTGGGTAAATGCCGCCACCTGTGGGTCGCCGGGTAAACCAGAAATGGCCCTTGCGTAAACTTTATATTTTACCACCGGTAAATTGGCTTTAGTATAAAACACACCAAATTCGGCATATTTATGGTCATAAACCTCGATATCGTTAAAGGTTTTCCCTAAATTATCGAGTTTTGTGCGGTATAAAAGCGTACGTGCAGCACTAATGGCTTGTGGTTTTTCGCCTTCGATTTTAAATTCGGGTATTTTATCTTTTAAACGGAAAGGCAGCGCATTTACCACATGCACCATCCCATTACTGGCCCGGTACGAACGGATAATATTAGCCTTATTGACCGGCACTTTTACGCCTTGCAAAGAAATCAGCGTATCTGGCAATTTTTCAATCGGGTAAACACCTTTAACGGTTAAATCTTTTACCAAAAAGTAGGAAGCATTCAAATTCGGATTTAAGCTCGGAAAATAAGTGGCCAGCTTTGCCGATTCGGCAGTAAAGGCAGCATCCTGTAAGATAAAATAAGTATACTGTTGACTTTCATCTCTGAGGTCAGCCACATTTACCCAATAGGTATTGCGCGAAATCATTGGTGGATTAGGTGCGAAAATTGGATTACCTAAAGCATTATAGCCAATTATAGTAGCGTTTGCACTATCAATAACAGTAGTAGAGAGATTATTAATGTAGTTTTTCTGCAACGACGCATCCGTATTCGACAACATATAATCCCAAATATTCTGTTTAGTTGGAACAGCTTGATCTACAGCATACAATACACCGTTCTTCACAAACTGACCACCGCCAGACATGGTACTTTCTTCAAATTTTGTGCTGGTAAAAACACCAAACTTATTATTAAGCAGTTTCAACCTTGTGGTATCGCCCTCTTTGTTTAATGGAAAAGTAGATAGTGCAATATGATTGGCCACAAAATCCTTTAATTTTACTGGATCAGAAACAATTGCTGCATCTAAACTGGCTAAAGCCTGATTGGTTGGTGCCCAAACCGTATAATTTTGCGAACCTGCAAGTACCTTATCATAACCTGTGGTTTTAACATAACCGTTAAAAACACTTAGGTTAGGCTGGGCATCGAGCTTCTGCGCAAGATCTAAACTGTTATCTACATTGGTAAGCTCGTTATGAAGTTCCAGGTTATCTTTGCAGGAATACATTACCGCACTAATGCTGAGCATGGCAACGTATATGATATATTTTCTAGTCATTGTTTATATTATTAGTTCTATGGCTCGGTTACCGATCTCAATTGATTATGGGCGTTTAAAGATGACCCCTGATGTAGGATGGAACCTTGGATAATTCTGATCGTCGTCAATTGGAATAAAATGGATCATATCAATATTTACACCATTGCCGTTACCTCTTAAAGCTGTTAACCGGATCCAATGTTTATCGGTCGTTTTGATATCCACTACACCAGCCAGTTTTGCAGGCATAATTTTCCAACCATTACTGGTTCCAATGGCCTGTAGTCCTTTGGTAACCCCATCAGTTGCGGTTTCGGCTGTGGTAGCCATATAGCGTTTAAAACCATTGGTTAACATCAGACCATCTGCTGAGGGCAATAATGCATTTGCATCGCTCACTCCTGAAGAAGATAATTGCTGTGTTAAATCAACCAGGTTAGGTAATATCTGTTCTTGAGAAGTACCTACATCAGATGCCACCTGTAACAGAGGTCCGGCATTATTATAGGTATAGCAAATCCAAACTTTATATTTACCTTTTACAAGCATTGGAGTTCTAAGTTCGATCCATACCGCCCTGGCGTTATTACTTATACTCATATTAAAGTTCACTACATCTTTGTTTGCATAACTTCTTCCGTCTGAACCTAATGGAAGTGTTGCCGTAGAATAAACTGGCCCGATCGTATTGGATCTGATCTGGTCTAGTCTTATTCCGGCGGTAATAAGTTTACCATTCTGCAAAAGACTAATCGATTGCCCAGCCGTCCGCCAGGCAGCCAATAATTTTAATTCTGGCTGATCGCCTATATCGAAGAAAACACCCGTAGGTACCCTTGGTTTAATTTTGTAAAAACCTTTCGATTCGTGTAAAACCCCATTCGAAGTAGTAACATTACTAAAAGTTCTGTTTACTTCTACTCCGGGCTCTATTACTCCATTAAATTCATCATCATTTAATAAGATTTTCGTTCCTACTAATTTGGTGGTTATAATTTCACTCGGTACCAATGTTGCCAATGAAGTGGAAGAAACAATATCGGGTGTATAACTTGCTCCTGTTGAAATATGGTAAGCTACATACATCCACAAACTATCGGTATGGCTTTTCGGATTGCCTGTTTTTGAAAGTTTGGCTTTTAAGGCAGCGTAATTATTAAAACCCGCAGCTTGTAATGCCGAATCGGATTCTAGAATTACCGTCTGGAAACGACGGGTAGTATCAGGAATTACGGTTTGTACATAATTTAATGAGTCGTAAAAACCAGTTTCTTTTAAGGCCTGGGTAAATATGCTATACCTGTTATTGCCTTCGATAGTTGAAGCCAGCGTTTTAGTTGAAGGGATTAAAACATGATCGATAACATGGATGATTCCATTGCCAACCCGAACATTCGACTGAGTAATGAGTGCCTGTTTGTTGATGATAAAACTACTTACACCATCTTTGAAAGTAACACCAGTTTGCAAATATTGACCATAAAGGGTGATCTGGGTTAACTTACCGTCGGTGAATTTGCCTGTAGCAAGGGTATCTGGCAAAACGTGGAAACGAACAACGTCTTTCAGTTCTGCAGCTGATAATTGGTCTACTGCTGTTTTATTTAAACTTTTCAACCAATCGTTAACTGCATTATTATCAGGAGTAAACATGGTGTATTTACCATATGCTGCCAAATAACCTTTTGTACCCGATCTTTCTAAAATCTGAGTGAATAAAGAAAATTTTTCAGGGTTTTTCTCTAAAAAGCCGGTAATGTTAACATCATCAGTAGTGCTTAATGTTAAACTTTCTCTTTTACAGGCATTAATCACGAAGATGACAAATGCACTAAGTATAACCAAACAGGTAATTTTGCGGATGTCTAATTTCACTTTCATATTACTTATTCTATTTGGTGTAAAATGGATTTTGTACAAGATTAGGATCGGTAAATAACTCGCTTTGATAAATCGGCAAGTAGTGACTATTTGGATCTCTAAATTTGGTAATAGCCGATTGCTGAAGCGTTGGCGATACTGTTTTAGCCGCAAGATCTAACAGAATATCGATGCGGCTATAGTTGTTGCGTTTGGCATGGCGTAAAAGGTCGAACCACCTTTTGCCTTCGAAAGCAAACTCTCTGGCGCGTTCGGCTAAAATATAATCGCATAGACCTTCGGTATCTGAAGGATCTACATTCGTTTTTGTAGCATTTACTGCATTACGCCTTAACCTCAGTTGATCAACCAGTGCCAAAGCCTCTGCACCACCACCGGTTAAAGCCAGGGCTTCGGCTTTGATCATCATGATATCGGAATAACGGTAGGCCTGCCACTTCACATAAGACGGGTTTTCTGTACCGTACTTTTCGATGGTAAAAGCCGAATTGTAGTACGATCCCGGTCTGATGTCGTAATTATTATCCGGGTCTAACTCATCTGGAATATAAATCTCGCTGATCAAAAATGGAGAACCGATAAAACGTCTTCTGGTATTAACCAACAACGTATAAAAAGGATTTTCGACCGGCTGGTCAAATTCAAATATGGTTTCGATGGATGAACCCCTGAAAAATACGTTGTTGTACCAGCCCGAACCTGCACCAACCAGCGCAAAACGCTGCGAATCGATAATTTTATTGCATTCGGTAATTGCATTTGGATAGTCTTCCATCCACAGGTATACATCGGCCAGTAAGGCATTTACGGTAAATTTGGTTACCCTGCCCTTATCCAACCTAGTGCTGCCGTAAGTGGTAACAGCGCCTTGTTCAGCTTTCTTTAAATCAGCAACAACCTGCTTTAAAATATCGGCCTGTTGGGTTTTTGGCAAATCCTGTAAATCGGTATCTTTTACAGTGGCGGTTAATTTTAATGGCACATCTCTAAAAGTACGCAACAGGTAAAAATACATGAGGCTTCTTAGGGTAAGTGCTTCTGCCACATAACCGTTCAATGCAGCATCGGTAAAAGTGGGGTCGGTAGCTTTAACACCAGGCGCAAAATCGAGTACGGTATTGCAATAGTTAATGGTGCGGTAAAATGCTGCCCATCTGGCCGTATTATTATCCTGGGTAATATTTACATTAATAATATCCGTTTCCTCTGTTGTAATACTAGGCCCTCCTGCGATCATATCGGCCCTAAGTTCACCATACATAAACATGTACTCCAATAAAGATTTATCACCAACACCTGGAGGAGGCGCCAATAAAGAGGTGTAACAACCAGAAACTGCTGCTAAAACATCTTCTTTCGTTTTCCAGAATTCCTGTCTGGTAATCCCATCTCTAGGTTCAAGATCGAGCCATTTATTACAAGAGCTGCTCATCACCAGCATCATCAATAAACAAGTGCTATATAAAAAATTTTTCATCAGTTTTGAATTAAAAGTTAGCAGTTAAACCGAAAGTGATTGTTTTAATAGGCGGCGTGGTAGAATTATCTATCACCGTGTTCGACCCATTTAATTTAATTGGCACCTCAGGGTCCTGACCAGTATATTTGGTAAATGTTAAGATATTTTGAATGGTAAGGTTGGTGGTAAGCGATTTCATACCCAATCTCTTCATAAAGGTTTTGCCAAAATCGTACTTTAGCACCACCGAGCTCAATCTTAAAAATGATCCGTCTTCAATATAGCGGTCAGAACCTAAAAAGTTATAACCTGTGCCATACATGGCTCTCGGCATATCGGTAACATCGCCCTCTTTTTTCCACCTGCGCAATACGGCTGTACTTTGGTTATTAAAACCGTACATATTAGTGGTGTTAATCTTAGTACCGTTAATAATATCGTATCCGGTACGGAAAGTGAAGTTAAAACCCAAACGCAGGTTTCCGTTGATGGTTAGATTAGATCCAAATCCTCCTGTTAGTTTCGGGTTACCGTTACCCAGGTACACAATATCTTTATAATCAATATTTCCATCATGGTTGATATCTTCGTACATGGCATCGCCCGGTTGGAAAACATAATCGATAGATGGATAAGCAAAACGCATATAAATTTTATCGCCGTTAGGTCCAACAATCTGATTTCCACTCTCATCCAATGCAACTGTTGCGTTTTTATCAGGATATATACCTTTAAACTTGAAACCGTAAAACGATCCGAAAGGATTATTTTCCTGCACAAATACTTTATACACGTTGTTGCTGGTTACTTTAGCCCTATTTTCTCTTGGGTATAAAGGCGAAACCTCGCGGATTACGTTTTCGTTATGCGCAATATTGAAAGAGAGATCTAATCTTATTTTTTTCTTTTTGATTACGGTAGCATTCAGGTTTACTTCCCATCCCTGGTTATCCATGGTACCTACGTTCATATCAACACCACCATAACCATTATAACTCGCTACCTGTAAACCCGGATAAAACAGATCTGTAGTGCGTTTACGGTATAAATCGAAATCGATATTTAAATTTTTAAACAGGTTTAAGGTAATACCAAGATTGGATTGGGTAACTGTTTCCCATCTTAAATCGGTTAATTCCATATTGGTAGAGTACACCCCGGCATTATCCAGGTAACTAAAACCGTAATTCTGATAAATATTGAAATAAGAATAATCGTAACGCGGCACATTACCACTTTTACCGTAACTGGCCCTTAAACTAAAATCATCTACATATTTATTGGCCTTTTTCATAAAAGGTTCACCAGATATCCGCCAACGGCCAGAAACTGAAGGAAAAATGCCATATCGGTTAGCAGCACCGAATCTGGAGTTACCATCGCCCCTGATGCTACCATTAATGATGTAACGGTCTAAAAATTTATATTGAACGTTGGCCAATAAACCAACCGACCTGGTTTGCCCTAATGATGAGGTGGCAGAACCTGTATAATTGTTACGGCTATCAATAGAAGGGTCTGATAAATACGATGATGCAGTATTGGTAGAAAACAAATACTGTCCGGTTCTGCGGCTATCTTCACTATCGAAGCGTAAAAAACCTATGATATCGTGTTTATCGTTCAATTTCGGTGTATAGGCCAATGTCATACTGGTGTTCATGGTGAATGAATCGCCATCAGCATCTGAAGCCATATTGACTACCGATTCGGTATAAGGACGGCCTGTTGCAACCTGCGGAAGGAAAGTTTTTATCTTGGTGTTGTTAATGTTCACCATAAAACTTCCGTTTAAACGCAGTACGCTTGGCAAAATCTCGTACTGTAAACTAAACTTTGGTGTAATCCGTTCACCCAATTGGTGGTTACTGCCCGCAGCAGCCATAGCCAATGGATTAAAAGTTCCGCTTACCCTTTCCTTTCTATCGGCGTTATAGAAAAATGAACCTTGTGCGGTTGCCGCCGGGCTAAAATAATTGGAGGTTAAATTACCATATTCGTCATATTCGTAAATACTTTGATTCGGCATTTTAGTGTAGGCTACATCTCTAACAGTCTGCGTAAAAAGCCCATTCTGATCGATGTGCGTGTATGAAATATCAGAACTGAACCTGATTTTGTTCGACACCATATAATCTAAGTTAACCCTTGCCGAAACACGGTTTAAATCGGTGCCAATGGTAGTACCTGTCTGATTAAAATAATTTACCGAAGCCCGGTATCTGGCTTTTTCACCACCACCAGAAATAGATAGGTTATGATCTTGGAGGTAACCTATCCTGGTTATGGCCGATAGCCAATCGGTATTGTTGCTGTAATTATAGTAATTATAAGGATCGTTCGGGTCATATTGAAATTGCTTTGCGAATTCTGAGGTAGAAAACTGACGGCCCGCATTATAATATTCTTCCAAAATGAGCGAGGAATACTGGTTGCCATCCAACATCGGGATCGGACTCGGCTGTTTGGAATACGAACCTTTAAAGTTATAGGAAATAGCTGGCGGACCAATTGAACCTCTTTTTGTCGTAATGATCAATACACCGTTTGCTGCCCTTGACCCCCAAATGGCTGTAGCCGCAGCATCCTTTAGCACGCTAATTTCTTTAATATCAGATGGGGCAATATTTAACAACTGACCATAATTGTTCTCATCAGAGGTGGCAAAGTTAAAATCAGAAGGAATGGTAATGTCGTAAGGCATACCATCCAATACAATTAATGGATCGGTAGCACCATTGATGGAAGATGTACCGCGGATACGGATCTGCATCGGCGCACCCGGATCGCCCGTACTGGCGGTAATATCAACCCCTGCCATACGGCCTTGCAAGGCCTGATCAATTGATGCCGATTGGAGATCTTCGAGTTCTTTGGCGTCGATGGTAACCGTAGCCGAAGTCTGATCGCGTTTATCGATCGTCATTCCACTTCCGTTGTTCGTTTTTGCCCTCGAAACAATCTGAACTTCATCCATCTGATTTTCAGAGGGTTCCAATTGAAAATTAATCACAGCCTTATCGATATTAACAGGAGCTGAAGACCTATAACCGATATATGAAACCGAAATCCTATAGGTTTTATCTGCTACCGGTAAAGAATAATTTCCATCAATGTCTGTCGAAACGCCTTTAATTACCCTTTTATCTTTATCAACAATTACAACAGATGCCCCAATAATGGGCTGCTTATCTTTTTTATCAATTACCTTACCCTTTACATAATTAATTTGTTGTGCATAGGTTAGGGACGATACCAACAAACAGCACAGTAAAATAAAAAAACTATAATTATATCTTTTAGTCATTTCGGTTTAGAATTGATATTTTAAATAAGAATCGATTTGGTGAATCACCGTTCTGTTAGATAATACGTTGCTTCTATCGGCTGTACCGAGCAAAACATCGACAGAAGTATTGGTTACATCTTTTAATGTGAGTCTGAGTGGGGCGGTGGTATTGGCCGACACAGTAACCTTGGCTGCATCTCCAGAATCGTTTTTAAGCAAACTCTCAAAAGAACCTGTTTTCTGTCCATCGTTTGCTACCGTGCTTTTAATAATATGGTATTGGATAAATTTGGCTACCCGGCTAATGTCTGCGGCATCTGTTGGTGCATAGTTAGGCGTTCCGTTGGCTAATTTCGGCAATAACTCAGCGGTTACCGCAGCTCGTATAGCCGCGTTTGTAGGGATAAAAACGGTGTAAGCGCTTCCATCGGTAACCCCTTGAATTGCGCCTGTAGCAGCCGTATAAAGCGTAACGTTATTTTTAAGGTACTGAAAGAAAGAATAATAAGGATCGGTTGTTAGCGTGCCATATTTTTCGATATGCTTGCTTACCGGAAGTACGGTATACATCAGTACTTTGGCAGCATAAGCATCAGCACCATTAACAGCCGTGGCAACCGAATCGATTTTGATACTTTTATCTGCAACTGCTGGCAGATCTTCTGTACCTGCTGAAGAGAAAAAACCATTATTGTACTTAATGTATTCGCCACCAGACGTTTCTAAAATACCAGCTGTTGTGGCAAAATTTGGCACGTCACGGTCGCCCAACGCGATAATGTGTGTTTGCAACAATCGCCTTAAAATATTGAGGTCGCCCCTAATTGGCGACGAAGGATAAAAGGGATCGTATGAAAATCCTAAACTTACCAAGGTGGCATCGGGAATTGGAATAACAATATATTTTAATGAGGCCGTTTTAATTGGAATAGCATAGCCCAATACATCAAGCGCCTGTTTCATAATGTAATAGGTAGGATCTAAATTTACCTTTCCATAAACGGTTGAAAATACATTGGCATTTTGGGCAGTATTTACACCATAAAACAGTCCATTACTTAAAAATTGTTTATCTACCACGTTTGCAGAGGTAAGTTTGGTGACTTCGCCCAAAAAGCTGTTAACCGTATTAAACTTGGTTGGCCATACCGTAGTTCTATACAAATGGGAATTGATAAAATCTCTGATGATATCGGATCTTAAAGAAAACAGTTCGTTCAGCTGTGCTTTATAGTTTCCCGGCTGTAATCTGTTTTTTGCATAATATTTTAACAACACTTTTGCATAGGCCTCAACCGCATCATCAGTTGGTGCAAAAATGGTGTACATACCAATCTGTGCATCGTTTGCATCTTCTTTTAGATAATTTTCGTTGTTGGGCGAGAAACCAAGTGATATGCTATAGTTTTTAGCATAAACGTTATCGCTTTTACCTGTTAATACCTGGTAACGGTGGGTAATATCGGTATTTAAGTTATAGCTTACATATTTATCCAAAAGGGATTTGAAGGCACCGTACTGTGTTTTAGTGCCAATATACTGATCGATGCTTTGTGGCGGTGTAAGCACCCTATCTACGACATGGATTACCCCATTTTCGGCTACAATATCTTGTTCGATAATTTTTCCGGGGCCAACATTTTTTCCGGTATACTCGGTATTTGGATAAAAATAATTATAATCTAAAGCGCTAATGCCTGCGAAAGTGACGAAGGGGCTAAGAAAAAAAGGCAGGTTTTTATTGTTAAAATCGGTTGGTAAATAAGTTCCGTTTCGGTTACCCGCAATTACCTTTATTGCTTTACCATCATTGTCTGCGCCATCATAAACAAAATCGTAATAAACGGTACGTCGCCTAAAACCAACATTTTTAACGAAACCTTTTGCAGTTAAATTATCGCTTAAACGTTCTACTTTTTCCCCATCATAGGTCATTGAATAACGTACAATTGCCGAAGCGAGCGTTTCATTTATCTCGGTTAAGTTGTTTTCGGACATATAGGTGGTAAAAGCCGCATCTGTTGGTGCAAAAACCGTCCACGATCCTGCTTTGCTTAAGGTTTCTTTATAGCCCGACTTATCTATACAATCTAAAAATCTGGTAAAATTCCCTTTGGCCTGAAGTTGTTGATAAATTGGATCGGCTAATGTTTCAGGACGGCCATAGAACTCATCAAATTCTTTTTTCCGGCAAGCGCTGAGAATGAATATAATCGTCAAATTAACGATTAAAAATTTTTGTAAAATTTTACTCATAGCAATTTCATTGGATAAACGGCCATTAAAATACTGGGCAATAAAAAGCTATGGATCTAAATCAATTAGAAATTAAAGAATGCAAAAACTGACTTAAGGGGTGAGTAGATTTTTACTGCATAGAATCGTATTAACGTTCGTTAATTAAATAGTTGGTTAAAAAGTTATTTGGTTAGTGAATTATTTCTTAAATATAAAAAGGTGGAACAAAATTCCCATCCTGTACTATCCTGTCTTCTTACTATAAAATATTATCATAAAAAGATAAGATCTGCCTACAGCATGCCTAAATCGTTTTAAGCAAACCATAATGCATTTAAAAAAAAATAAACAACAGCATTACTGATCAAAAAAACACTAACAGTACAACAAATAAGACAAAATACGAGGGCTATCATGCGATTAGCAGTAGCATACAATGTTGCTTGGTTTAAAGCTATTTGATATTCATCCATCCTTCTGGAATAGAAATCACGCAGATATTCATGGATCGGTTGTCTTCAGATAACATCGCTGATTGGATTTCGATTTTTTTACCATCAGGGCTCATGGTGGGATGCGGATGATCTGCTGCTGTTTGCTTATGTCCTGCCGAGAGCAGTTTCATTTCATGCGTTTCCCTATTAATCAGATAAATGCTTCTAGAAAAATCGTCGCCTACGGCCCACTTACCATCTGGCGAACCGCTTACATGCCAAAGCCCGCTACCCGTTGGTGTTTGCCCTTCAATTCTCATTTCCCTAGTTCTTAAATTTACAATGGCCAGCCCGGTAGGTTTTTCGCGGGTACCTGATGGTCCCCAAGCATTTTCTTGTCCGGGATTAGCACCATTTACGCCTGTTTGTGGTGCAGCTACAGCATTTGTGCCAGGTATAGGCCTGTGCCCCATAATGGCCATGGCTACCTCATCACGCGAAATCACGGCTTCGTGGGTAACCCATTCATAGTCTGCCTCCGGGTATAATGGCCGTAACCCTGTTCCATCAGCCAATACGGTCCAAGTTCGCTGTGGCGATTTCCCTCCAGTTTCCCAACAAAAAACAATTTCACCTGCCATCCAGGGATTGGTTTGTATATGCCCTATCTGAAAAGGAACGGAAACTACATATTTGATTTCGCCGGTATGGATATTCATCCCTGCGATACCCGATGGGCCGGCACCCATTTTCCGTGGCCCATAGTTCGGCTCCAGTTTAATTCCTGCTGCGAGATGTTTAGCCGCTTCTTCTTTACCCACCCTGAAATATGCCCAGTCTTCGTCGCCATCGAGCGCCATATCGCCACCTGCACCAATTTCTTCGGGGGTAGTTCCACAAACACGCTCATAAGCCGATACGGGTTTCATTTTACCAGATTCACTATCAGCAAATACCTTAGCCAGATTTACCTCTATAATTTTTACTGCGCCTCCTACGCGTTTGCCCGAATCAATATTCCGCATAAAATATAGTTTCATCGATTTTCTGGCCACATTCAACATTCCGGTATAGCCACCCTCGGTAACCTGAACAAGGTCTCCTGTTTGCTCGTTTACCGCCAATGCCTCTCCTTTAACCCTGCCCGATCTGAATATCAACCATTGTCCATCAGCAGTCCACTGGTTATGCGTCTGATAAATCTTCGAATCTCCTGCAGGTGTACTGGTTAGAAAAGTAAGTACAGCACCCGTAACGGGATCTTTAACAACTTTTCTTTCTGAAGGAAAACGTTTACCTATCTGTGCGTAGCCGGGCTGATGATTAAACACTAAAATGCAGGCAAAAACGGCAATAAGAAACGAACAGGATGTATATTTCATCTTTATTTGGTTAAATGCGGTGTTGATTATTTATACATCTGTACTGAACTATCGTTTATTACGAAAGGATGCTCTTGCAACAAACGATAAGTTTCTGCTCCCGCTAAAAGCACCGGGCCATAACTATGTGCAGCAAAAACATTTACAGGCCTGTAATAGTAAAACGCAGGATCGAAGCCCATGCCCGTACCCACACAAGTACCTTCTACCTGGCCATTTGCATTGATCTTAGTGCTCACAGCATTCCAGGCCAATAGCACCATAGGGCCATAGGCTTTGGCATCAAGCCAGCCTTTGTTAACTGCCCGGGCAATGCAATAGGTATAAATGGCGGTAGCTGAGGTTTCTAAATAAGAATCGTTACGATCCAAAAGCTGATGCCAAAAACCTGTACCATCCTGCAGCGCTGCCAAACCTTTTACATGTGCTTTTAACATTTTTAATATATAAGGCCTATCGGGGTGACTTGCAGGTAAGGCATCCAGCAGTTCTATTTTGGTCATAAGTGCCCAGCCATTTGCCCGCGCCCAATGAAACTGGGGATGAGGATCCATATCCTGAACCCAGCCATGCATATACAATCCTTTTTCTGAATTAAACATTCGTTCGGCAAACAATCTGTATTGTTTAACCGCCTCGTCAAAATATTTAGCCTCGCCAGTTAATACGCCCATTTGCGCAATGGCTGGCAGGCTCATGTAGAGATCATCAAGCCATAGGGTATTAGGCTGTGGCCTGTTTCTGGCCAATGTTCCGTCTTTCAAACGGAATTCTTTGGTCATGATGTAATTTAAATAATGATCGATAACCGGGCGGAGATCGGCTTTCACCTCTCCTGTTCGCTGCGCCTTAATCATTGCAGCAGCAATAGAACCTGCATCATCCAAAGCATGTGGGTCTATTACCGAACGAACAGGTGTTGTAGCTCCTTTATTTGTTTGTAGATATTTTTGATAAGCAGAAACAACATCAGCTAAGAAATTAACCCGCTTAATGGTATAATCTTTAAATTTTTGGTCTCCTGTGGCAACGGCAGCTTCCAGCATGCCTGTATAGGTAACGCCCCATTCATAACTTGTTAAGCGGTAATCTCCAGGTTTAAATACCGAATTGGAATCTGCTTTCTTTAAATCAGAAATCACTTTTCCCGAAATCTTATCGACCAGTTCGAAAGGGGTCGTTTTATCCAGATAGTTAAAAACACGATCTAACGACACTTTAATATCTGCCATCTTTGTTTCACCATAAGGCGTAACATAAGCTGGTTTAAGCAAGTGTAGCGGCGAGGTAACATCATTGCCTTTATGTTCAACATATTGAGCAAAAGCAGGTACACCGGCGCACATTGCAGTACAAAGGAACAATATTTTAGATCCCGAAGCTTTAATAGGATTGGTAAAAACAAACATAACAGATGGCTTAAACTATATTTTTGCTCCTAAATGGGAACAAAACATATCTGGGTTTATAAATGGTTAATCAAGCCAATCTATAATAATTAAAAAAAAGAAGCGACCTGCTCTGTCCTGCTTCTTCCGTAAAGAAATTATTACAGTGTTTATAGCGCGTGAAATTAGCAGATTACAATTCTAAACTTGGGATGCACTAAACAGGCTTTACCGCTACAAGCTGCATTTCTTTTTCCTTTCCGCGGAGCTTAATTGCGCCTAACATTTGGGTGGTATAATGGTCTGTTAACTGGAGTTCTTCAATTAGCGCTATCGATACCAGCATTTCCTGGTTAAACTCCTTACACATATTCTGGATTCTTGAAGTGGTATTCAGTACATCTCCGGAGTAGGTAATATCGCGTTTTATAATCCCCACTTCGCCTGCTATAATTTTTCCGCAGTGGATACCTGCTTTAAAGGCAGGTAATAAACCATACTTTCCAATGTACTTATCCCTCAGAAGTAACAGATGCGCTTTGATATCAAAAAAACAATTGATGCATTTATTGTTTCTTAATCCTTCATCATAGCGCCAGGCAATTACCACTTCATCACCTACATATTGGTATATTTCTCCCCTATTTTCTAAAATAGGATTGGTAATATCGATAAAGATATCTTTTAATAATTCGTGGTATTTTTTATCTCCAAGGCTTTCGGCGATGGAGGTTGATGAATTTAAGTCGAGAAACATAAAGATCCGTGATTCTTCTTTGGGTGTATTGTATTTTCCACTGATAATATCCCAGAAAATCCCTTGTCCAAACTTACTGTTTATCTGTAGCAGCAATTGCGTTATGGAAACCACGATGGCCCACACCAATCCGTTTTTTAAAAATCTTTTCGAATCGCCTAATTCATAGAGGCTCAGTAACTCATTTACGATTAAGATAACGCCTAAAAAAGATCCGGCTACAATTAAGAGAGTATAACCATAAGGCTTGTCGTTATATTTTACATTTACAAAAAACACGAGCAAACTCCCACCTAACAGGGCTCCAAAAAGACCAATAACTGCATTTAGTAAAATTGAAGAAATTAATGTATAACCAGGCACTGGTCCTAATGAATTTCGGGTATGCAGTACAAGGTCTTCAAAAACAGCGATTACAACCCCAGTTATTATCCATGCAAGGATAATGATTAATAATTGCTGAAGTTTCTGCTGTGTTTGCCGATTGATTTTTACTGACATCGTGATTTTTATTCAAAACTACTGATTCAATATACCCTAAATATCACTAAAATAATGAATATAATCTTATATATGCGCTACTCCGCAATTGAAATAGAAAATCTACTGATGTAATAGACCGAATAAAGGATTTTGAGGCAATTCAAATTTCCATTCAGTTTCCCGACACATAAAACTGTTCGCTGCCGCACAACCACTGTTCGGAAATGAACATGCCTCAACGGGCAATAAACAAAAACAACCATTACAAAGGGATTAAGGTAACATTTGCTTTTTGGCACCCGCTTGGTTAACCACCTAACTGAATAATATGGGTACAAGCTGGTTTTAATTAGCGCACCACCATAAGCTTAATTTTAACATTTAAATAAAAAACACAATGAAAACATCAATTAAAACGCTAATCGTTATTGCATTAGCAGTAATTACCTTAACGGCTATCTTTCCAAACAATTTAAGGGCCACAGAAAAAGACACAACGATACTTTACAAGATTCAAAACTTTAGAAGGATTGTGATAAGGGGCAATGTAGAAGTGATGTTGGTACAGCGGCCCGCCATTGGAATATCTTATGCAGATGATAATGCTGGAAATGTTAAAGTTACCCAGCAGGGCGAGTTACTACGCATCACCAGCCTCGATAAAGAAAAGTGTAAACTTGTTATTTATGTAAGCGATATCTACCGCATTGAGGCTGATCAAAATGCTGTAGTAAAAACGGAAGCAAAGCTCAGCACTAAATTTCTCCAGATCATTCTTAAAGGGAATGCCTTTGCCGACATCAATACCAGTAGTGAGGGCTTATATACTGAAATTCTCGACAATAGCACATTAAAACTGAAAGGCAATACCAATCACCATACGCTGGTTATGGGCAAAGCACCAAATTTAACCATCGATCGTTTTGCTGCCACGCAAACAGATGTTAGCCGGGTAGAAACCACAGCAGAAGAAATTGTTGCCCTTGTTCCATCCTCAATTCAATAAATGATAACGGCTTTAAAACAATTTATTTCGACCAATAATTTTGCTTATCACATAAAACAACCAATGAGAACAGTTATTTTTCTATTTTGCATTCAAAACACAGCTTATCTTTAGACAAAATAGCATCATCAGCAAATGAAACTCTCAGAAAACTTACAAAAACTATTGCCATATGGTTACCTATTCCTTGTGGTGATGGGGATATTGAAAGAAAGTATTTTTTACTATCAGATTGGTATAAACATTTTAAAGTATACCACAATTATGGATGTATTGATTAGTCCGGTGGCAACACTGACATCTCATCCGGTGGTAGTAATCGTTACGACAGGCTTCATTCTCCTCGCTTATGCTTACCCGACCTATCTGGCAAAGCGCAGGAATAAAAAGTGGGCACAAAATCTTTCTGGCCTAAAAAACCCTGAAACACTTAGTGAAGAGGAAGTAGAAAGCCACTTTTCAAAAATTTTCACTATTATTTTTGCTATCGGACTACTATCGCTGTTTTTGGGAATTGGACTTGGACAAGGGAAAAACTTATCAAAACATATCCGCAATAACGAACTCAAATACGATCGCAAGCTGAATTATTCGAACGGCGAATCTGAAGACATTTATTTGATTGGCACAAATAGTATTTATTATTTCTACCTATCCAAAGGAAACAGATCAATTAAGGTTGCTCCAATTGGTGCCATAAAAAATTTAGAAATCCCACTAAAAGCTTCGATTAGCGCTAAACAATAACCCTATTCCTGAATAAAGCGCATAGTTATTTTTCATTTGCAAATACCCTATATTTCCTCAATGCCCTGATCAATGTTATTAAGTTAAGAGGAAAACAAAAAAGATGTCACTCTGAAGAGTAATTTATTTATAAAAATCAATACGAATGACAGGAGAATTAAGAGAAATAATATCGTCATTTCGACTGAAGCTCACCGATTTTTCATCAGTAGCGTAATGGAGAAATCTTTAAACTTTTCGGAAACATAGTTCAAAGATCTCTCCACTCCGCGTTGCTTCGGTCGAGATGACGGCTTTTCTATTGGAATCTTTCAATCGTAGCGAGCTTGTGCTGAGCGCAGTCGAAGTTAAGGGCATTTTATTTGCGTTTTATCAATCTCAAGAAGTCTTCGACTATGCTCTCCCAAGGAGTCCTTTGGACAGACTGACGACTGCTGTGCTTAACTTAATGAGATTGGGGCCCTGATTGCTTCAGCATTCTTATTTCCCCTGCCAGCAATTCCAATACGGGCTGCGTTGCCACTAAATTAAAACTCCAAATATCATCCGTGATAAAAATAAAATTGCCCTCAAAACTGTAAATGTAGTCTCCTCCTTCAATCCCAATCATCCAGTCTTCTTTTTTTAGATCAGGATAGATCTGTAAAACCCACATACAATATTTGCGAACCTCATTTTCATCTCTAAAATCATCCAAAATAGATAAAATACTGTTTTCTTTACTCAGGTTATATTTCCGTAACATTTCATCAATCCTGTTTTCCATAGGCGCATCTATTTTAATTTTTAGATTTCACTTTTATGGTGCCGTAGCCACTTTAACTTTACAGCTCATTCCAGTTTTAAACTTATCTTTAATTGCTGATGGTATTTCTACACTAATCACAACAGGAAATCGCTCAATCATTTTTACAAAATTCCCAGTGGCGGTATTGGGAGAGATCAGTGCCGAGTTGTTTTTCAATCCGCCAATCTCTAATATTTTACCCGAAAGGCTAGTTTCTGGAAGATCATCTAAAACAACTTTAACAGACTGCCCATTAAGCAGGTGTTGTACCTGAACTGATCTAAAATTGGCGTTAACTAAAAATGTCTTGCTTCCATTTATCTCCTTGACGTCAAAAACTGCATCATCAGTATATTCAAAGTTTCCTGCCTTAGATGGAATAACCTTGCTGTTTAATAACACCTCTGACCATTGTTTAAGGAAATCTGCCGGAAATCTTGAGGTTATCATCGAAACCAGGACTGTATGCCTGCAAGTTTTACCATCTATAATATAAACAAGAACAGAAGTAGGTATTTGCTCGGATTTAATATTCTCGCTTTCAATACTGATCAGTTTATAAGGAAAAGAGTTACCTTTCTTTTCTTTCAAGAACTTAATAATGGCACCTTTTGTTTTTGATGGATCGGAGAAGATATCAATACTATCCAGGTCCCTGGTATCTTTAGTGATATCTTCACTAAGTATCGTTACCATTTCTTGCCATTTTTCTTTAGCACCGCGCTTCAGGTTCCATTTTTGGCGGCGATGAGAGAAATTGGTCTGGGTTGAGGATAATTTTTCGTCAAGCTCCCGTTCTTCACCTTTAGGCCAGTTTATTTCGAGATCTTCACGATTAGATTGGGCTTTGGCCAATCCGAAAGTTAGTAGTAGGCCAATTAAAACAACAATGTTTTTCATTTATTCATCATAGTAGGTAGAATTAAAGGTAAGAATTTAAGTAAAATAAAGTCATCAAAGCTATATTACTTAAAATCCAAATTTTCCTTGAAACAAAAAAGCAGCTCTTTTCAGAACTGCTTTCAAAATTTAGTATTGGAAATGCATTTAGCTTTGCTCAATTTCTTTCAAGCTATTCATTTTTTTATAAGCTAAGAACCCTTTAATGTCTTCAAAGTGTTCACGAACACGTTTATTACCAAATTCAAACACTTTTTGTACCAATCCATCTAAGAAATCCCGGTCATGCGATACCAAAATCAAAGTACCATCAAAATCTTTCAATGCATCCTTAATAATGTCTTTGGTCTTCATATCCAAATGATTGGTTGGTTCATCAAGGATTAATACATTTACGGGTTCCAACAACAATTTGATCATGGCCAAACGGGTTTTCTCGCCACCTGAAAGTACTTTAACCTTTTTTGTGGTATCATCGCCACTGAACATAAAGGCACCTAAAAGGTCTTTGATTTTTATTGAGCCATCGCTTAACGGAATTTGATCAATGGTTTCGAATACCGTAAGGTTTTCATCAAGTAATGCAGCCTGATTTTGCGCAAAATAACCAATCTTAGCATTGTGCCCTACTTTTAAACCACCTTCAAAATCAATCTCACCCATAATGGCTTTAATCATAGTCGATTTACCTTCACCATTTTTACCCACAAAAGCCACTTTTTCTCCTCGTTCGATTACCATAGATGCTTTTTCAAAAACAACATGATCGCCATAAGTTTTGGTAAGCTCTTCTACCATTACCGGATACTGACCTGAACGTGGTGATGGAGGAAACTTTAATCGCAGTGCCGAGGTGTCTACTTCATCGATTTCGATCACTTCGAGTTTTTCGAGCATTTTTACACGCGATTGCACCTGTAAGGTTTTAGAATAGGTTCCCCTAAAGCGATCGATAAATTCCTGGTTATCGGCAATAAAACGTTGTTGTTCTTCGTAGGCTTTCAATTGGTGTACACGACGCTCGGCACGCAGTTGAAGGTAATGGGTGTATTTGGCTTTATAATCGTATATCCTCCCCATGGTTACCTCAATAGTACGATTGGTAATGTTATCTACAAAGGTACGGTCGTGCGAGATTACCATCACCGCCTTTGCCGAATTGATCAGGAAATCTTCCAACCATTGAATACTTTCGATATCCATGTGGTTGGTAGGCTCATCCAGTAAGATGAGATCAGGTTTTTTTAATAAAATTTTGGCCAACTCGATACGCATACGCCATCCACCCGAAAACTCAGAAGTTTGGCGGGTAAAATCTTTGCGCTCGAAACCCAAACCTTTTAACACTTTCTCTACTTCTGCATCATAATTGGTTTCTTCAATAGAATAAAATTGCTCACTTAATTCCGATACCCGCTCGATCAGCTTCATATAGTCGTCACTTTCGTAATCGGTACGGATAGTAAGTTGTTCATTCAGCTCATCAAGCTCTTTTTGCATCTGGTTTACCTCGGCAAAAGCTTTCATGGTTTCCTCAAAAACAGTAACATTGTCATGAGTGAGCAAATGTTGTGGCAAATACGCAATCACCGCTTCTTTCGGACCTGTTACGCTACCAGAAGTAGGTTTGGCTACATCAGCAATAATTTTTAGAATGGTCGACTTGCCTGCGCCATTTTTACCCATTAAGGCGATTTTATCGTTCTCGTTTATCGAAAAGGTTACATCGCTAAAAAGGGTGGTTCCGCCAAATGAAACGGAGATGTTATTTACATTAATCACGATTGGGAATATTAAATTCGCGCAAAGATAAAGGAAAGCGGTTAAATTTTAGCTAGAAGCTGAGACATAAAAAAGGATCTCTTGAACGATTATTCAAGAGATCCTTTTTTTTAACTCGTATACCGCAACGATACGTAAGTTTTACTATTTCAGTTCAACCTGGGCCAATACCGGGAAATGATCTGAAGGAAACTTACCAAAATAAGTATCAGTCAAAATACCCCACTTAGTTGCTGTAAATTGTTTGCTCATAAAAATATGATCAATTACAGTTTGCCCAAGTGGCGTGCGGAACCCACTTGACGATGAATTATTGGCATAGGGGAACTTGACTTTTGAATGTGTATCTGATAAAACACCTGAAGTTGCGATGCTTTGATACCATCCGCTATCTCTTCCCCCATTTAAATCGCCGGTTAACAATACTGGTGCAGTGCCAGCAATTTCAGCAATCTTTTTCAATATCAGTTTACTACTTTCTTTGCGGGCAACAACCCCTTGGTGATCATAATGCACGTTAAAGGTGTAAAACTTCTTTTTGGTTTGTACATCTTCAAGGAATACCCATGAGCAAATTCTATTGCAGCAGGTGGCATCCCATCCTTTTCCAGGCTGATCAGGAGTTTCAGATAACCAAAAGTCACCACTTTTAAGCAGCTTAAAACGGTCTTTACGATAAAAAATAGCAGAATGCTCCCCGCCATCCTTACCGTCATCTCTTCCCTTGCCATACCGGGCATATTCTGGCAGGGCATTAGAAATATCATCCAACTGGTTTTTTAAACCTTCTTGAATTCCAAGTACATCGAAACTGTGAAAGCGGATAAGGTTAGAAACAACAGGTGCTCTATTTACCCATAAGTTACCTGAATCGGCAGGATTATCGTAACGGATATTAAAGGTACCAATGGTAATCTGCTGCGCCTTCACCATCAATGTAGTAAAGGATAACAAGGTTGCAGCTAATAATAATTTTATTTTCATTTTTATTTATCTGTAAAATCAGTAATTATTCCCAACCTGGGTTCTGTTTCAGGTTAGGGTTTCGTTGAAGATCGCTTAAAGGAATTGGATAATAATAATTTCGCTCGTTCCATTTCCGTGGAATTTCTTTCATCCAGGTGAGTTCGCCAGAACTGCCGTTCTTTAACAACTGCGAATTGGTAGCGCTACCAATAGTTGCAGAAACATCAACATAAGTTATGCCATCATTAACAGTCGGTTTTGGGTTTTTTCCCTGGTAAAATGTAACATCTAAGATTCCATCTTCATTTAAGTCCATAGGGGTATTTAACGCTGGCACGTAGAAACCGTTCCATTCCTGTTCCATTAAAGGGCCTCTTTTCCACCTCAATAAATCAGCATAACGTAATCCTTCCAGGCTCAGCTCAATACCACGTTCTCTCCTGATTTCCAACAACGATGCATCAGAAATCCCAGGAAAATAATTGGCTGTTAAATAAGGATCGGCAAAGGTTGGTTTGATATTTAAACCTCCGGTAATTCCAGCTCTCGATCGTAACGCACCAATAGTTAAAGCCCATTCCGCATCCGTTAGCGTACCTAACTCAGCTTTTGCCTCAGCATAATTTAGCAATACTTCTGCATAACGAAATAATGGAATTGCATTGGTGTTTAGTGCACCCGCATCAAAGTAAGTATCATCAAGTGTGTATTTGATCGGCTGGTAACCTGTAAACGTATAGGAGAAAACTGGCGGCGCAGGTACCTGTTGCCCGCTACTTACCCTTTTATAATCACCTAAACGGATGGTTTGCTTTAATCTTAAGTCACGGTTTTTCACCTCATCCTTAAAAAGCATTGTACTGTAGCCCGGATCATTGGTATATGGCGTACCATCAAGTTTTAGAAAGGTATTAATAAAGGTACGGGTAAAACTTGCTTTTGCACCATATGTACCACTGGTCCACCACCAATTGGCCTCATTTAATACGCCAAGGTTCACATCCGCAACAGCCGCTTGAAGCACTTCATTTATCAATGGTACATTGCTGGTAAATACCTGGCGATACGATACCCCCGCACCTCCGGCAGTATTGAGTGAGTAACCACCCTTTTTAATAATCTCATCGGCAGCAGAAGCAGCATCTTCCAGCCATTTGTTTGCAGTTGCGCCCAAACTTAGCTCGGTATGGTACTTCCTATATGTACCTTCAAAAAGGCAGATCCGGGATTTGTAAGCATAGGCTACCCATTTGGTAATCGTGGTGCGACTCGCATCATTGGTAGCCAGAATGTTTGCACAGGCAAAATTGATATCGGCCAGTACCGAATCCATCACCAGCTCTCTTTTATTTCTTCCTGCCTTTAATGCCGGATCGTCAATATCTAAGGGCTTGTTAATCCAGGGCACATCGCCAAAACGCTTTACCTTTTCCATATAAAAATAGGCACGGAAATAACGTGCTATGCCCAGGTAGTTATTGCGAACTGTTGATGATATGGCCGGATCGTTACAGTTTTCTATAAAATAATTAATGTTCCTTAAATCTGTCCAGGTCCAGCCAGAGCTGTTGTTAGCTGCAAAACCACCTTCACGGATAAAATCAGGTACAGACTTAACCGCAAGATAATCGGACATGGCATCCTGGCTGGTAGAGTTTTTAGGAAGAAAATCCATACCATAAAAGGAATTGGTATATAATTTAAGTCCGTTCTCTGTACCGAAAACTGCTTTTTTAGAAGCTGTTGATTCAGGTTGCTGATCTAACTTTTTGCAGGCCGCCAAAGCCAGACAGGCCAAAAGAATCCAAATATATTGTTTTTTCATCATTTCTATTATTTAGTAATCAATAGCTTAAAAACCAATGTTTAGTCCAAAAGAGTAAGATTTCATCAAAGGATAGTTGTAACCATCACCATTTTTACTGTTTGGATTCAGGTCCTGATCTGAAGGCACTGCATTTTCAACATCAATGGTATGTTTTACAATCTTATACATCGGCGAATAAGTAAATAGGTTTTCACCTGAGAAAAACACCTTGGCACTGCGTGCACCGATCTTATTTACCCATTTGGTTGGCAGGTTATATCCCACCTGAAGGTTTTTCATCCTCAAGTAAGCAACATTCTGTAGGTATCGCGTCTGTGCTACACCAAGTGTACGATTGGTATTGCTTGATGCAGCCCTCGACATTGTTCTTGGGAAATAGGCATCAGTATGCTGTGGTGTCCACATATTGCCCAAGTGGAAAGTTGGTATATTATTATATGGCCTGTTATACTGCCCCCAGAACATTTCTGTTTCTGTGCTTGGGTACCATTGTTGTTTGCCTACACCCTGAAAGAATACAGAAAATGAGATATTGTGCCAATCTGCACCCAGATTAATCCCATAAAGATATCGCGGTGCTGAGTTACCGATGATTTTCCGATCACCTGATTTACCTACTTTGTTCTCACCCACGTTGATAAAACCATCTCCATTCAGGTCTTTAAGTTTGATATCACCAGCGAACCATTTACCCGTTGGAGACGCTCTCATCTGTGGATCCTGTTTGGCGTGAGCTGCTATATCGGCATCGTCAATAAAGAAACCTTCGGTTTCATAACCCCAAATTTCGCCCAAAGTCTGCCCTTCATAATAATCGGTCAATACCTTATCAGGATTATTGTATTTATCGATCTTGGTCTTGTTATCAGAAAGGGTCAATCTCACATTGTACCTAAAAGGTTTCTCCGATTTACCGATCCTGTCATTCCAGCTTAACGAAACTTCCCAACCCCGAGTAGTTAAATCCGCATAGTTACCCCGAGGTACATCAGCTCCAAATACGGCAGGTGGAGTAAGTCCAAATGTAAACATATCGGTCGTTTTGCGAACATAAGCATCTCCGGTGAATGTTAACCGGCCTGAAAGCATGGTCAGGTCTAAACCAAAATTGCTTGTTGTCGAGGTTTCCCAAGTCAATCCATCAGGCAGCACTAGTGGGGCCTTTGTAATTTGTGGTCTAACCCCATTCAGAATTACGCCGGATTGGCTGATATTAAAATTTTCCTGAAAAAAATATGAATCAATGTTTCCGTTTCCTAGGGAGCCATAGGATGCCCTTAATTTCAGATCTGAGATCAATTTATCGGATACATGCCAAAAAGGTTCTTTATTTACCCTCCATCCCGCAGAAACAGAAGGAAAAAATCCATATCGCTGATCGGAAGGGAATTTCGAAGATCCATCATAACGTGCATTTACTTCCAATAGGTAACGATCTTTAAAAGAATAATTTAACCTGGAGAAACCGCCCAGAATGACCCATTGTTCGTATCCACCACCAGTAGTAATTGATTGGCCTGAAGCAAGGTTAAGATCTGTTGCATCTTCAAAAATAATCCCGTTACGTTGTACAGCTACCCGGTTATAGGTAGATTGTTCATAATTATAACCTGCCATGGCCTTTAGGTAATGATCGGTTCCGAAACGATCCTCAAACTCAGCATAAATATTGGTAGCCAGATAGTTGGTTTCACGCTTATCGAACAACAGATCGTTAGTGGTTGTCCCCACATAGGCAGTTACCCCGCGTACATTGCTATATGGCACCTGCACCCTTTTCTGTTCGATATCATTGTTTGTATTGCGAAAGGTAAAATCGGCATTTATCCTCAATTTATTATTAAAGAAATTACTCCTTAAGCCTGTAATATTCCTAAAAACCTGGCGTCGGGTATCAATCCCGTTCTTCCCATAGATAAAATCACCTACGGTATAGGCAGAGGCAAAAGTTAATGATCCATCAGGATTAAACAAAGGCATTGTTGGTTTTCCTTCATCGGCAATGTTCCGCCATATACCACCACCCTCACCAACGTTAATTGGATTGTGGTAATTCATTACAGAGTAATCGGCATTGTTTTCGATACTCAGCCATGGAAAAACCTGAACAGAACCTCTTGCCCGGATATTTTTCATGTCATAATCATCACTATTGTATCTAAACAAACCGCCTTGATTTAAGAAACGGCCTGAAACCAGAAACGAAGCTTTATCACCACCGCCACTTACCGACAGATTATTTTCAAAGGCAGCAGTATTCTTTTTATATAATTCGGCATAATAATCTGTGCTACCATAATAAGTATACTCTCCTGTAGTTGGGTTAACCTCGACCTGATTATATGGCTGACCAGACTCTGCTCTTCTCTTAAACTCATCAAGATATGCCTGCGAGAATTTCTGGGTTTTATTTGCATTCTGTGGAAAAGCACCATCGCCATTTACAAAAGCTTCGGAAAACATTTTTGCCCAGGTGTAACCATCGGTTACGTAATCTGGAACCTGTAGGGGGCTTTTTATAGCATAGTTGGATGAATATGAAATACTTGTGCGTCCTTTTTCAGCTTTTTTAGTCGTGATCAGCACAACCCCAAAAACACCTCTTGCACCATAAATGGCCGCAGAGGCAGCATCCTTTAAAATTGAGACACTTTCAACATCGTTAGGGTTAAGCAAACTCGGATCTCCCTCAAAACCATCAATAAGGATCAGTGCATTACCACCCTGGCCAATTGAAGTTGTACCCCTGATATTGTAGTTTGGTGATTGTGTAGGCTTACCGTCCATCATTTTCAGATTGAGATTGGGAAGAAGTCCCTGAAGCCCCTGTGTAAGGTTGGTAATCGGTCTGTTCTCAATGCTCTTAGCCGTAATCTGATCGACCGCGCCAGTAGCATTTTCCCTCTTCTGCGTGCCATACCCCACAACAAGCACCTCATTTAAACTTCCGGTCTCGCCTTTAAGGGTTACATTCAGCGTGATTGTTTCGTTGCTTTTCACCACAACTTTATTTAGGGTTACTGCAGTATAAGAGATGAAACTTATCTGGATATTATAGGTTCCGTCAGCAACATTTACGCTAAAGCTACCATCGGGTTTACTTTGCACAACTTTGTTTAACTCCTTGATGAGTATGCTTGCACCTGGAAGTGGGTCGCCCTTTTCATCAACAATCTTACCACTAATGGTTCCTGTACCCTGCTTTTTTTTGAAATGGACGACATTACCCCAATAAATAGCAGCGTTTGCAGGTACTGGGATTGCACCAGATAATAGACTTGCCAATGACGCGCATAGCAAAAACTTCCGCTTAAGCAGTAAAGGTTTTTTCATGTTAATTAAAAATTAGTAATCGGTCCTAAACCGTTTTAGTTTATATTCTTGGTCCCTTAGAATGCTGGCAAAGCTACTCGACCTATGTAAACACTATATTAACTTACTTTAATTTTTAAAGCTGAAACGAATTAGCTGCAGTATGAGAAAAAGTTAGTTATCACAATTTCCAAAAAACTGCGAGATACTCCTTTGCACCAAATTTTTGGTTAAGATTGTATTTACAAATAGAATTCAGGGTGAATAATGATCAATCGATAATGCCGTTTTTTTGAGATGGTGTTCCCAGAAATTTCTTCTCCGTTCAATTCCGTCAAAGTGGTTTCAATCATCAGGCAACATTGCATTTAGTGCGAGATCGTTTGGTGCCGTGCCGAAAGGCTGCTCTATCTCATCTGCAATGGCCTCAAAGGCTACAAAAGTATAGACAATAAACATCGAACAGTTTTAATTGGCTAAACGTTTCAACACGTCTTACTGGTAAACAAGAAATTATATCAAAAAAAAGCAAAAGATTGTCAAAAATCTCTTACCCAAATTACGCCGCAAATGTAACAGCAGCGATTATTGCGGTATCTGGAAGTGGAGGTATCAATATAAGAACGTTCAACTGTACATAGCTTGCCACATTTTAGCGCCATCATTATGCAGACTGCGGTTCTTTTTCTCGTATACTGCTTCCGGCTCTGTATGAAAAATCCTGAAAACAGGGTGATGCTATCCAGCATCGCCCCTATTATTAACAAGTCATCACTAATTACCCAAAGACCTTCTACTGCCCTTGGGGTATCTTATCGCTGAAAAGCAGCCAAACCGCTCTTCAGGAATTTCCTATAATTTTCAGGATGATAATCTGCCCCCTGTGGCTGTGTAAGCATGGATTCATCTTTGGGATTGATCAATACATAAAATGGCTGGGAATTCGCCTTAAATTTCCTTGCCTGAAGGTCACTCCATTTTTTTCCGATGGTGGTGAGTCTTTTACCTTCGGGAGTAATGACAACATCTTCCGGTGCCAGCTCGCTTTTATCATCAACATATAGCTGAATAAGTACATAGTCATTACTGATCATACTGTACACCTCTTTATCAGGCCACACATTGGCCTCCATCTTTCTGCAGTTCACACAGGCATGCCCTGTAAAATCTAAAAGAATGGGTTTATCTAGCTTCCTGGCAGCTTCAAGCCCTTCTTTATAATCGAAATAAGCATTCAGTTTAAGCGGTGCATGAAATTTATCAGCGTATTTATGGGGTTTAGCATCCTGCTGCTGCATCCCCGAAGAATTATTACCCGAAAGCAGGCTTGAGGTATACAGATCGAAATCCTGCGTTTTCTGTGGCGGCAGAAAAGCAGATACAGACTTTAATGGTGCTCCCCACATCCCCGGAATAAGATAAATGGTAAATGCCAGGATTATTGTAGCCAGAAATAGCCTGGGCACCGAAATAAAGGTGAGCGGGCTATCGTGCGCAAAACGGAGTTTGCCCAGTAAATAAAATCCCATCAAGGCAAAGATGATAATCCATAAGGCAAGAAAGAGTTCGCGGTCGAACCATTCCCAATGATAGGCAAGATCTACGTTGCTTAAAAATTTCAGGGCAAATGCAAGTTCAAGAAAGCCGAGCACGATTTTAACGCTATTAAGCCAACCGCCTGATTTGGGCAGTTTACTCATTGCAGAAGGGAAAAGTGCGAAGAGCGCAAACGGAATTGCCAGTGCGAATGAGAAACCGAACATTCCAATTGCAGGCCCCAAAAGCGCACCGGTTGTAGCAGCCTGAACCAACAGCGTGCCAATTATTGGCCCAGTACAGGAGAATGATACCAAAGCAAGGGTGCCTGCCATAAAAAACAAACCGGCCATTCCGCCCTTATCTGAATTTGCATCCATTTTATTTACCCATGAAGAAGGTAGGGTGATTTCAAATGCGCCCAGAAAAGAAGCTGCGAAAACCACTAGTAATAAGAAAAAGAAAAAATTGAAGATGCCGTTCGTTGACAAGCTGTTTAGTGCATCTGCACCAAAGAAAACCGTTACAAGCAATCCAAGTACTACATAGATCAGGATAATAAACAAACCATAAAGCGAGGCCTTTTGAAAGGCTTTTCCTTTTTGCGAACCTTTGGTAAAAAAACTTACTGTTAGTGGCAACATCGGAAATATACATGGCATGAGCAGTGCGGCCAGGCCGCCTACAAACCCAGCGATAAAAATGCCAAAAAGCGTTTTTTGATCTTCCTTTTTAACGCTAACAACCGGAGCTGCCACGGGCCTATCAACTGCTGCTGAAGGATTTGCAGTACTGGCTTTTATAACACTGCTATCAGGCGATTCGGTTTTGATTTCCGTAAAATCCAGTTCTGATACAGCTATGCTATCCTGTGCATGCCCTGTAAAGGATATAACACAAAAGAACAACATTCCGAGAAATATTTTAGTCATTATATTCATCCCAGGATTTATTTTACTGGAATATTAAATTCTACTTCCTCTGGAGGGAGACACTGATGATCATCACACACCATAAATTCGAGCTTACCTTTTACCGTTACACTTTTAGCACGAAGTTTTACCTTTTGTTGAAAGACAACCGAATTCTCGAAATAACTGACCTGCATTTTGAAATTGGGTTCATAAACTGATTTAGGTTTAGGTTCTATGGTCTTCCCTATCAATGAATAGTTTTTAGCAGCTGGAAAAGTGAAAATTGTAGGGCTCGGTCCATCCTCCTTTAAAAATTGAGAGTAGATGTGCCAGCCGTTGTCAATCGTGCCTTTAATAAAAACAGTAGCTTCGGTAGCACTTGTTTTCTTTGCTGCATAGCTCCAGGTAACTGGTTTTAAAATCTGACCGAAAGCGCTCATACCAGTCAATAGTACAAGACAGGTCAATAAGGTGTTCTTTTTCATTTTTGTTTGTTTTAACGGTTGGCTATAATTATTTTAATCTGCTGAAAGCGTTATAGTCTACAAATTGGATATCCGGGGTAAGATACCCGGCTTTTATTGGTTCATCTCTCATCAGATCTGTACTCAGATATTTTTTATTGCTATCAGAAAAGACTGTAACAACTGCACTTTCAGCGCCTAATTGCTGCTGCAGTTTAATGGCTCCTATAACATTTGCTCCTGAGGATATGCCTACAGCAAGCCCCAGCGTAGATGCAAGTTTTTGTGCCATTAGAATGGCATCACCGTCATTCACCTGTATCACCTCATCTAAGTCACAGAGTTTCACGATCTCCGGGATAAATTCATCGGAAATCCCCTGAATTCTATGGCTCCCAACTTTAAATCCGGTTGTTAATGTTGGCGACTCGGCAGGCTCAAGCGGATGTATTTTGATGGTTGGTTTTTGTTTTCTTAGAAAATTCCCTACGCCCATAATCGTGCCTCCCGTTCCAACACCTGCAACAAAGGCATCGGGGCAAATATCCTTCAGCTTAAGTTGTTCCCAGATTTCCTTTCCCGTGGTCATTTCGTGCGCTTCGGGATTGGCCATATTCTCGAACTGTTGCGGCAGAAAAACCCCAGGCTTATTTCTAGCCATGAGCTCAGCAAGCTTTATACTTCCTATAAAACCGCCCTCTTCTTTGCTGACCAAAACAATTTCTGCTCCAAGGCTCTTGATAATATCCATGCGTTCTTTGCTGAGCCAATCGGGCATGATAATTTTAACGGGATGCCCCAATGCCTTACCGATAGCCGCGAACGCGATACCGGTATTGCCACTTGTAGCCTCAACGATTTCATCGCCAGGTTTGATTTTACCTTCTGCATAAGCCTTACGCAAAGTATAAAGGGCCATTCTGTCTTTGATGCTTCCGGTGAGGTTGTAATGTTCACACTTTACAAATACTTTACCGCTATTGCCCTTATAATTATAAATCAGCTCAAGCATCGGGGTGTTACCGATCAACAGGGAAAGGTGTTCGAACTTCCCCTGAAGGGCATCGCTGATTTCACTGGTCCGCGGCATTTGGGTATGCATATCGTTAGTTGTTTGTATCATCAATAAATTAGATATATATCGGTAAAATTCGATAAAATCAATTTTTGTATCAACTCAATAGAAATATTCCGTATTTTTTTCGGTTATTAGCCGAATTTATATTTATAATTTCAGAATTATAGATTTTACAATTGATAAACCAAATTTATTTCAACTCATGAATACGATACACCGGGATTTAGATAGCGTTGATGTTCAGATTTTAAAACTCCTGCAGACTGATGCCTCTTTAACAAATAAAGAGATCTCCAATAAACTGCATAAATCAATTGCAACAATACACGAGCGGATCAGACGCCTGAAAGACCAGGGCTACATTGAGCGGATAGTAGCTATACTGAACCGCAAGAAAGTAAACCGAAGTCTCATTGCCTTTTCTCATGTGCTCTTGAAGGAACATACTGCTGAAACGCTCAACCACTTTGAAAATGAGGTTTGCAAATTCCCGGAAGTTATGGAATGCCTGCAAATGACCGGGGCTCACGACTTCATTCTGCGGATTGCCACTCAGGATATGGATGCCTATCATGAATTTCTCAGACATAAGCTCGCAACTTTACCAAACATCACAACGGTACAAAGTTACTTTGTACTTTCTGCACCTAAAAGTGAGACCGCATACCCGATTTAGCAAAATTTGCCTGCGATCTTTGTCAGATCATAATTATCCTGCCATTAAATAGCAGGATAACCGCGTGATATCAGGTAACTATCTTTGCAGCTCCTGAAACACTGTAGTTGGCAGCTACCGGCATGGACCATTTTGCAGACAACGACTTTATCACTGACTTCGCTACAAAGGCAAGGCCCTGAAACCCAATAAGAGATTTTATTTAGGAGTATCTAGCTCCTATTATTGTGTCGCTATAGAATACAAGAACAATTATAATAGAAAGAAGCTCCTTTACTCAGTTTTACCGTTGATTACCAGAATCGAAAAAAAAGCAGCCACCGGGAAGAAGGAAATGCTGAAGACTGACAGTAAAGCTTATTTAAATGCTCATCCTAAAAATGCAAGAAAACGACTTGCAACAACCGAATTGACTATGGGTGAAGTTGCCTATGAATTAGGCTTTGAACATCTACAGCCATTTAACAAACTGCTCAAAACCAGTCTTTCGCCACTACTGTTCAGACAGTCGTTTAATTGGAATTCTTATTCATTCGTTCTTCAGGCGAATGCTATTTTTACAGTAGTAAAATATACAATTTGTGATTTATTTAACAAGCATCCCTTCTGATTTACTAGCTATACTGGTACCTAACCGCTCACTGAAACCCGCCAGGAAAGAGATAGAAAGATAAGCGAAATATTTACTTTTGCAATCCATATAATTGACAGGCAGCATTCTGGACTCCAAAAGCCCATAAATAAATATTGCGAACCCTATTCCGATCAATGGTCTCACACACCCGGTAAAGAAAAGGACGGAAGTATTGTTCATCTGGCTAAAGTCCTGCAATCTGACCAAAATACTCACTACACTGCCCAGACCGCCGGCAAGTATGACTGTCATTATATAATTTTCCTGTTGATTAAGGCCACCGGTCCCATTTGCCACAAAAATGTTGACTACCGCCATTACCAGCAGCAGTACCAATGTTGTTACAGCTAAACCGTAAAAGGCCCTGCCTTCAGGAGCTGCGGCATGTAATTTCTTTTGACACCAGTTTGCCCTGGCCAGATAGGTAATGTTTTTTCGGATTTCGGATGCCATTTTCAGATTAGGCTCATCCAGCATCAGCGTATTTAAACAGAAATAAAACTCCTGCTGGCAAAACAACTTGCGGAGTTGCTGCTGCTCCGTTTTTTCCTTCATGTTTTCTATTGAATGTCTTAGGGGCATGAGTTTGGCAATTTCATTTTGCACCTCAAGGGAATGCTGTTTTTTAACACATAGGGCAACCAGGTTTTTAGTTTTGATCTTTAGCTTTTGCCACTGGTCAGAAGATATTTCCAGCCCAGGCTGTGATGGCGTAGTTGAGTTTTGAGACATGATGTAGCGTTTTTGATGAGTGGTTTGGTATGCTAATATACTGATAAAAGTGCTTTAGATCAGTATTGAAACAACAGTAATAATGCTGTGGGTCATACTTAATTTTGACAAATAAAGTGTGGTTGTTATATTTAGACAAAAAAAATATATATGCGTTTAATTGTCTTTGTTCTAGCTGTTATATCCAGTCAAATGGTGTTTGGCCAGAATACATATCTATGGAAAGTTTCTTCAAAAGAAAATAATAGCGTATCTTATTTGTTTGGCACATACCACCATTTAGGGGAATCATACTTTCGGAAATATCCAATTCTGGAAAAATCGCTTTTATCTTGTGACAGGGTAGTAACTGAAACAGAAATTAAGCGTGACTCGGTAATGAAGATTTTTGCAGGCAGGGTGAGTATCGATCTTCAGGGCAAGATCGGCACTGAAAATTATGCACAAGTGAAAGATATACTAAGCAATTCTACTGTTGATCTCGGTATGTTGACACCGGAAGAACTTGTTGGAATATTACAACGTAAATTTGAAACGCTAAACTGCGAAGCTTTTGTTGCAACAGACCAATATAAGCTGGACCAATATATCCAGACGGTGGCGCAGCAGAATGGGAAACCCAATTACTACCTCGAGACGGTCGGTCAGCAGCTCAGCTATCTGGATAAATCGGCCGGCAATAAAATGACCTGGAACAACGCTAAAAAATATACAGAAATTATATTGAAGCAATACGAAAAATATAAAAAATCAGGTAAGAGCACCTGCCCTGCCCTGGTTGATTTATATCTAAATCACGGTATAGAATACAAGTTTTCGAAATCATGTTCAAGTTTTAATGATAAGCAACAACAGCTCATCGTAACAAGAAACGACAAGTGGATGATAGATTTGTCTGCTCTTATGAAACAGGGCAGTTTATTTGTTGCTGTAGGTGCCGAACATCTAAACTATGAGTGCGGATTAATTGCGCAATTAAAGAAGCTTGGGTACAGCGTAGCGCCGGTGAAAATGTAAGGGTAAATTCCATTCCAAAGTGTGCGCACAAGGTAGTTTCACAACACTTACAAATGATTAAAAATTAGCGCAACGGGGCTAAATAAATCAGCTTGTTCACCTAACACATTACAAAAGAGAATTTATAACTTCCTCTATTTGCGTACGCACCAAGTGGTCATCGCCCGCATATTTTGTACGTTGGTGGTTTTAATCGGTTCGTGTAGTTGCCCGCCTAGTTTTTTGGTTAGCCGCTGTAGCATTTCCTGATTGACCAAGAACCGTTCTGACCCGTCAGGGAGAATGTACCGGCCATTACCAATGAACCTGACTAAGGTTTCGATGTCGATTTCTGAGCCAAGACGGCAGAAGAAATAACCTCTGGGTTTAAGCGCGCTCCGCATGGAATTGAGCATTCCATCGAAATGCTGCTGGTTTTCTGCAAAGTGGAGTACGGCGCTGCTGATAACCAGATCGAAACTTTCAGCTTTAAAGGTATGATCTACATCCATGCCGAGGGCGAACATATTCTTTACAAAAAGCCAACCGAAGACTGCAGTCCTTTGCGCCCTAAATTTGGGTAACGGGACACTTTGACAAAAAAAAGCCAACAATTAATCTACCCTATCCTTCTGATGATTTCTATACAGGCCCTGCTGTTATGGTATGGGCATTTCCAAAGCCCAACCTTGTCCTCACCCTGCATTACCTCACCGGTACCGGTTATTCCCCACAACCACTCTCCATTATCCCAGTCAATGATCTTATCCTTAACAAAACTCCAGTTTTTCATGCTTATCTTCAGAAAATCCTGATCGCCCGATACCTGCCACGCGTTAAAGAAACCGACCATTGCCTCGGCCTGCACCCACCAGTGTTTTTCCTTAATAAAATGATTTTTAGAAACTTCGTATTCGTACCAAAGGCTTCCATCTGCATCAAGGCCGTTCTTGGCAACCTCAGCCATTTTAACTGAAATTGATTTGACCAGATCAATCAGGTCTTGGTCAGCTACAGCCTCGGCAGCCTCAAGCAGTAACCATGCGGCTTCAATGTCGTGTCCGTAAGAAATAATATTTGATCTGGCTTCCCAGTTCCCGTCAAAAAACAAAATCAGGCTCCCTGTTTCCTTACTTATAATATGTGCGGTAAAATCATGTATCAGTTCAATAATCCGATCTTTCAAATCTTCGTCCGGCCAGATCCTATAAAGGACGGTAAAGGCCTCCAGCACGTGTAGATGAGTGTTCATCGTCTTTTTTTCGTTTGCGTCTTTCTCACTCAGCCGCAAATCATCCAAAGGGTTCCATTCGCGGTCAAATGCTTCGAAATAGCCACCCTTTTCAACATCATAACTATGCCTAACTAAGTTGTGGTAGAGCCCGATAGCTTTCTGCTTTGCAATGGGGTCCCCGCTTGCAACGAAATACTCACTAAAAGCATAAATGGTAAAAGCTATTGCATACACCTGCTTTTTGCTGTCAATAGGATTGCCCTCACAATCAAGCAGCCAGTAAACGCCTCCAAATTCCCTGTCGGTAAAATAGTTATTGATATATTGAAAAGCCCTATCTGCAATTTCCAGAAGTTCGGTATCTGCTCTTAAGTTATACGCAGCTGAAAAAGCCCACAGGATCCTGGCATTTAAGACACTACCCTTTGGCGCGGAATAATCGACATGGTTATCATTGTCAATTTTACCGAAAAAGCCCCCATTGCGTTCATCAACAGTAAAGCGTTTCCAGTAGCTCAGGATATTTTCAAGTTCCAGGCTTAATTCTTGTTGATATTTTGCTAAATCTGATCTCAAACTACTTTAAATTACAGAACCCACCCTATTTTTTTCAATATTCTTTAAAATCCTCTTTACCGTGGTCGCAGAGCGCAATTCATCTTCAGGCGTGTTCATTACATAGTCAACCAATATATCCAATGTACTGGTTGCAACATGCATCCTTGTATCAGATGAGGCGTAATAGATAAACACTGTGCCCTGCTCATCTAAAATCCAACCGTTGCTAAAAACCACATTAGAAACATCCCCGATACGTTCTTCTCCTTCGGGAGCCAAAAAATAGCCCGCAGGTTTGTAGATCACTTTGGTCAGGTCGTTTAGATCGGTCATAAACATATACAACACGTAGCGTAAACCTGCCGCGGTATTACGCACCCCATGCGCCAGAAACAACCAGCCATGTACCGTTTTAATCGGCTCAGGTCCCATGCCGTTTTTAGCCTCGTAAACGGTGTGGTAATTTTTATTGTCGACTATCCGTTCCTCTTCAATAACTGCATTTTCAATTGAAGCACTTAATCCGAATCCGATTCCGCCACCTGTTCCGCTTTCGATAAAGCCATCCTGAGGACGCGTATAAAAGGCATATTGCCCATCAACAAACTCAGGGTGCAGCACTACATTCCGCTGTTGTGGCGAGGGCGTTTTTAGATCAGCCAAACGTTCCCAGGTTTTTAAATCCTTGGTCCGTACGATGCCACACTGCGCTACTGCCATAGATTGATCATGGGCCGGGGCATCAGGATCTTTTCTTTCGGTACAGAACAGGCCATACATCCAACCGTCTTCGTGTGCAACAATACGCATATCGTAAACATTGGTATCGGGGATATCCCCTTCAGGAAGTATTATTGGTTCATCCCAAAAATTGAAATTATCTATCCCATTCTCACTTTCTGCAACTGCAAAAAACGACTTCCGGTCGGTTCCCTCTACCCTTACAATCAGAATAAACTTATTATCGAATTTAATTGCGCCGGCATTGAAAGTTGCATTTATACCTATCCGCTCCAATAAGTAAGGGTTCGTATGCAGATTAAAATCGTACTTCCAGTTTAATGGTGCGTGGGCAGCCGTTAAGATCGGGTTTTCATACCTATCAAAAACGCCATTTCCAGAGGCCAGTTTCTTATTTTTAAGCGCAATTAATTTTTTGTGTTCTTCTTCTAATTGCTTTCTTCTTTTCTCAAAATCTATCATAAAAATATTCTTTTCTTTTAATCTTCTAATTTGTTCCACCACGTTCTTTTCAGGATCAGAACAATCACCGCCAAAACAGCGATCGTGATAAAAAGTGGTGTGTGCATGCTTAATATAAAATACATGGGCAGAATGGTTAAACACAGCTGGGCAATTATTCCTAGAACTACATTGAACATGTCGAGTTTAAATCCCTTGTTTGCCTGAAAGGCAGGATCCTCTGCAACTACAAGTGCATGGACGGGCTTCCAGAACCCCCATGGCCTTACCGTTTTGTAGAAAGACTTCAAAACGGGCTCCGCTGTTGCAGGTGCCAGATAAGTGCCCACAATACAACCGATCAGGGAAAGGACAAACAGTACCGGCCACCAGTAAAGCGGCAAGCCATGGGTAACGTAAGGCATCGCCAGCGCAGCCGCAATTCCAACAGCCATCCCCCAGAAAAAGCCGTTGGCATTAAACCGCCACCAATACCATTTTAGGCAGTTAGCAGCTACATAACCACCATAAAGGCCACCAACGATCCACTGCAGGATGTCGTTTACATTGTTGGCAAAAAAGCCTAGCACCACTCCTATTGTTACCACTATTACACCAACGATGTAATTCATATTGATAACCTTTTTGGTGCTGGCCTTAGGGTTGATGTATTTTAAATAAATATCATTCACAATGTAAGCCTGGGCAGCATTAAGGGTACCACTAAAAGTGCCCATAAATGCACCCAGCAATCCCGTGAGTACAATACCCAAGATACCGACCGGTAAAAAATTATTGATCGTGGCTGGTAAAATCCTTTCAAAATCTGTAACGCCATCTGGGCCTTTTAAGTAAATCTGGTTGTAATATAACAGTGCCAGCACGGTTAAACCGATTACCATTGAATACCGGATCGGCAACAATATGATGCTCACGAAACCTGTCATTTTACTAGCCTCTTTCGGGCTCCTCGTACTCAATATTTTTTGCATATCGTAGTTTGGGGCTGGCCCGGCCAGCGAGGCAAAAACACCTTTCAGCAACATCATTCCAAAGAAAATCCCGAACAGGCTAAAGCCATCATCAGCAATTTTTTTATTGGCATCGGCAGCGATTTTACTCCAGTCGAGATCCAGTTTCCAACTAAAAAACGGGTCGTCCCAACCTTTGGGAACATTTAAGCTATGCCCCTGGAGATGGTTCATAGCGATAACTGCAATCGCCAAACAGGCAACTGTCATAAAAGCATATTTGATCATATCGCCCAGGACGATGCTGTGCATGCCGCCCAAAATGGAATAAAACATGGCAAAAAGTGTAAATACAATCCCATAGAAATGGGGAACATACCTGGTGGGCACATCAAAGGGCACGTAGCCTTTTACATGCTCCCAGGGGATGAAAATTTCCATGAATTTGCCCAGGCCGATAAAGCCATAGGCCAAAAAACCGAAACAGCTAATCAACGCAAATGCAATGACAACAACATGAGAACCCTTTATGCCCTTACCAATTGAGCCAAACCGTGTTTGCAGCCATTCAGCACCTGTATTCGCATTACTTCTACGCAGCCATTTACTTAAAAACATCATCATAAAAACCTGATTGAATACCGGCCAAAGCCAGGGGATCCAAATGCTTTTTAAGCCGTAAACAAAGCATAATGCGACCATCCACATGGTCCCGCTAATGTCGAACATATCCGATGCATCACTCAGGCCCAGTTTATACCAGGGCAGCGATTTACCACCCATCATGTAACTTTCTTTATTCTGTTTAGCCTTTTTCCGGTACCAAAAGCCAATAAAAACCATTGTGGCCAGGTAAAGGATAATGATTGAGACATCGATTAATTGTAATTTCATTTATTTGGTTATTGCACTGTTGTAAATGGTTATTTTGTGTTAGATAAATATTAATGGCGCAGATCTTTATACCCTTCTATTTATAGATGGAATATTTTTCCAGTCGGTGATGAAGAAGGATATCATCATCCTTTAAAAACTTCAGAAAGTCCGGCGCCGAAACCTGTCCGGGATATGGTGCATAATAATGATTGTCTTTTTCCTTTTCGCGATAGCCTGCATTCCGCCAGAACAGCACATAAGATGGTTTATTATCTTCAATCGCCTTGAAAAAAACACTTGTCCACCAGGTGGTATCCGGAATTTCTACAAAGCCTGTTTCTGCCAGTGCACTTAACTTTTTGGCTTTTTTGGCAATATTACTCTGAATGGCCAAACCGATGGAAACATCGTGTATAAATGACTGGCCTTTTTCTGTCCCACCGTATTGATAGTAGTCGAAACTCAATACATCAACAAAATTATTGCCCGGATAACGTTCCAGGTACTGTGCTTCGGTTTTAAAATCGCATGGATTGAACACGTAAATCAAGTTGTGCAGGTGCTTGATATCCCTAAAATACTGAACGGTAAACCGCCATAAAGCCTTGTACTCCTGTGGACTGCAGCTTTTCTGACCCCACCAGAACCAGGCCCCGCCGTTTTCGTGAAAAGGCCTGAATAAAACCGGGATCGGTTTCCCGTCGGTTCCTTTTAACGATTGTACAAATACAGAAAACCTATTTAGCCAGCTTTTATAAAGCTGGTGCTTTGCTCCCTTTGGCAAGATCGATCTGACAGCGGTTGATACGGTATCCCAGGAGTTTTTTCCGTTAACGGGGTTGTCCATATGCCAGCTCAGGGTATTTACAGCGCCCATATCATAAGCCTTCTTCATGTAGTCCCTCATTTTTTCAAACGGAACACCATCAATATTCTGCTCCTTACCTGTTTCCAGTCCCGAAACATCCCAGCCAAATACCGCAGGGTATTCGCCCGTTAGGTCCTTGATATCACTTCTACCCTCCTGATATTTCCAACCGACACCATATGCCATATCATCCTGATGACCAAACAATACCTTCTTTCCCGAAAGCCTTGTTAAATTCTTGTACAGGTTTTTGGTTTCCTGCGTTGCTTTCCCATCAATCAATTGTGCAAACACAACAGCAAAAGGCAAACAAAAGGACAAGAACAAAGGGGTTATTTTTTTAATCATCGGGATTTATTTTGGCTAGCATTTTTACTGATATAACAATGACCTAAAATACCGATGTATTTAACATAAACAATAATACTATTTTAACCAATCAATATATAATTCACCTCATTTTATCCGGAACTATGGCTTAATTAACTGGCAAACAAATATTTTTTCACTACATTGCATCAATGTTCTTTTATCTCTAAAATATTTTTTCTGAATAAAAAGTTATGAGCAACATCATCAAAGAAATTACCCCACTCACTCAAAACGACTGTTTTACTATATTTTCGCGGGTAAAGCAGGATTTTGATTTTCCGCTCCATTTCCATGAAGAATTTGAACTTAATTTAATTTTAAATGCACCGGGGGCCAAACGGATTGTTGGCGATAACATAGAAGAAATCACCGATATGGAACTGGTTTTGGTTGGCCCCAACCTCTCGCACGTTTGGACTACCCATAACTGTAAAAGTGAAGAAATTACCGAGGTTACTATACAATGGCATAAAGACCTTTTTGATGACAAAATGCTGCGCCGGAATCAGCTGAGTTTTATCCGTAAAATGTTCGAACGCTCGGTTAGGGGCATTTTGTTTCCGCGCGAAACCATTGAAAGGGTTTACAAACGTATTTTAGACATCAACCAGCTACAGGGTTTTGATTCTGTGCTTGAACTGATGAGTATCCTCCACGATCTGTCAACCTCGAAAAGCATGCGTATATTATCGGATGCTACCTTTAACAACGACCAGGTGTTAAATTATAACAGTAGAAGAATCGATAAGGCTTTCGAATTTATGAACGCTAATTTTGATAAATCCATTACCCTGAAAGATTTGGCTAAATTGGTTAACATGGCCGAAATTTCTTTTAGCCGGTTTATTAAAAAACGTACCGGAAATACCTTTATTGACAGTTTGAATGAAATCCGTCTGGGCCATGCTACCCGGATGCTTATCGAAACTACACACTCGGTAGCCGAAATCTCTTATAATTGCGGGTTTAATAATATTTCGAATTTTAACCGGCTGTTCAAGAAAAAGAAACATTGCACGCCAAAGGAGTTTAGGGAGAATTTTTCAGGAACCCGGGTATTTATTTAAGTCTGTGAAGCTGGTATTATCTGTTCAGGCTGCGGAGCTTTGTCCTAATGTATTTTCCTGCCGGGCTAAGCATTTCGGGTTTCCATTTCCCTTTTGCAGATGCACCAGGCATTAACAGGGCAGTTGTTTCTTTTTTGTCGGTAATATTCCAGTTTGCCCAGCTCAATTTGTTTTTCTCCATCCATGAAAACCATTTATCGGTTTTTCCGGTATCGAATACGCCATCGCCATTAGCCTCGCCCACACCCCACTCTGTTACAAAAACAGGCAGACCGGCAGATATAGCCTCATCGGCCCGCCTCATTAAAACTTCTTGATGGCTTGGTTCAGACGCATAAAAATGAAAAGAATAAGCAATGTTGCTGAATCCTTTGATTGGATCTTTTGCAACCACATCTATATCCTGATCCCAATGCGGGCTACCAACAACAATTACATTTTCAGCATCATATTTCCTGATCTCGGCAATTACCTGCACGGCATAATCCTTAACGGTTTGCCATGCTATTTTTTCTGGCTCATTAAATATCTCATAAATAACATTCGGTTTCCCAGCGTACCTTTTGGCCATTTTTGCAAAGAACATTTTTGATTGATCCAGATGTTCATCTGCATGGTGATCGTGCCAGTCAATCAGTACATACAAATTTCTCTTAATGGCAGCATCAATTGTCTCGGTTATGAGTTTTTCCTGTCCAACCGGATCGTGCAGATAACCACTATCTGGCTGAACTGCCATCGAAACACGCAGTAAACTAACGTTAAAATCAGATTTAAGCCAGTTTACAACATCCTGGTTATAATACTTCTTCCCTCCCCAGATGCTCCATGACAAACTTATCCCACGCAGCTGTGGTTCAATATTTTTACTGTTCAAGATTTTACCACCAACTACCTTTAAGGCGCCGTTCCGCTCTACCCAGTTTATATTCTGGGCAAAGGTAATTATGGTAGAAAAGACAACAACTGAAAGTAACACAACTTTTTTCATAAGGAATTTATTTAATACGGTACATTAACGGCGTTTTATCGGCGAAAAGCACAAAACCATCATTCTTGAAAACCATAAAATCACCTGCCGCAGCATGCTCAGCATATGGCGTCCAATAAGCATCTTTGGTATTTGCCCAAAGCATTACATATGCAAATTCCAGGTTCCGGTTTTTTAAAGATTTTAACAGCTGCTGGGTAAACCAATCAGCTCTGGTTAAGTTTTGCAGCCCCGTTTCTGTCAGTGCCGCCAATTTATTATGTGCCTTTGCATAATCGGAAACGATTTTAAATTTCGATGCCGCAATATCGGGAGAAACACCTGCTTTCATATCTTCATAGTTATCGGTACCCACCAAATCTACGTATTCATCGCCAGGATAATAAGTTAAATATTGAGCCTGAGAATTAAAGTTCCGGTCAGGAGACCATGCAAAAAGAAAATTCCTCACACCTAAATCGTCTCTGAGATATTTAACCGTGTACTGATACATGGCAATATATTCTGCCGCTGAACAATGTCCATTGCCCCACCAGAACCAGCTTCCATCCATCTCGTGGAAGGGACGAAAAATAACCGGGATCAGTTTTCCGTCTGCCCCAATAAGTGTTTTGGCATAGTCTGCTACTATTTTTAACGAAGCCTTGAAAGTTTCGTTTGCCCCTCCACCGGGCAAGACCTGGTTAACTGCCGTAACTGGAGAATCTGACCAGTAAAACCCGTCTTTTGAAACAGGATTTGCATAATGCCAGCAATACGTATTTACCCCTCCACGGTTATAGGACTCGATCGTTAAGCTACGGGCAATAGCTTTCTCATAATCGAACCAGTTGCCCGTAGCAAAATTTGTCATATGGTTAAAATCGTGCCCATATACTGCAGGATAAACGCCTGTTACCGTTTTAACATCACTTCGCGTGGTAGAAATCCCCGAAAACTGCTGTTCGTTGGCCCATTGTACCGCTGCATCAGTAACGCCTCTTTTTGTATCGTCCTGATGACCAAAAAGAATGTTGCTTTTTGCAACCTGTTTCAGGTTGTAAAACAGGGATGCGGTTTCATCTGTAGCATTTTTATCAACCAGCCATGTCTTTACTGTTTTTAAATCCGGCACCGGGGTAACTGGCACCATATCGGTTTCATTCGGTTTTAAAGCTTCTTCTAGCGCTTTATCGGTCTTTTTACAGGAACAGATTGTGATAGCAACCATCGCAACACCAAAGCATATGTTTTTAAGTTTCATTGGCTGATCGTTTTTAAAATATTTTCATCAAAAACATTTAAGCGTTTACCGCTTTAAATAGTCCTGTATGATTTCCCAGGTAGATCTATCCGAATCAAAAACAGCATTTAACCCTTGTTCTTCCTGTGGTGGATCGCCAGAGAAATCATCACCATCCTGCCAAAACAGCTGACTCGGGATAGGCCTTGATGTTCCGCCGAATGCCCAAAAATTACAGCCTGCTATTACGCCACTATGCTTCCGGCTATTTGCCCACAACGCGAAGATACTTCCGAAATACTCGTCTCGCAATCCTGTTGTTGATAAGGGATCGAAAGCATGCCCATCCCTTGGAAGGCCGAACTCCTCAATTACAAGTGCCTTATTCAATTGTTTGGCAATACTTTCGTGCGCTTTGATGTAAGCAGCAGTTTTTTCGATAACCAAAGGCAGGTTTTCCCTTGTAGGCACATTTTTAAACCAGCCCCAGTTTTTCGGCCAGATATGAATGGTTAAATAATCAATATTTTTATTTGCGTGGATTTCTTTGAACAGGGCCCAATTTTCATCAGTACCCATAAAACCTTCGGTACCAATAGTAACCAAGTGGTTTTGATCGATTGACTTAATATAGTTGGCAGTAACAGAAATCCAGTCTTTGTAAGCAGCAACGGCGCTTGCCCGCATTGGGCGGGGTTCATTTGCCAGCTCCCAGGCCATTATAGCAGGCTCATCAACATATTTTTTACCTGAGTAAGTATTTTTATGTTCGAGTATAAATTTTAACTGCTTCTGATAGTCGCTTTTACAACCGGCACAAGTATAAAACTTGCTCGTATAATCTCGCTGTTCATCCCAATTTAACTTTCGTTTTAGTGTTTCATTGTCAATCTGCCCGTTCCAGTTCAGGTATTGCAGAAAACCGCCGCTCCACTCCCAGTTATTGCTTAAAAACAAAACAGCATACATCTTGCGTTTTGCCATCTCCATCAATAAAAAATCAAGTCCTCTTAAAAATCCGGCACTAAAAACCTGATGCTGGGCCTGCAGTGCAGGTTTAACACGATCGACCCCATTAATTTCCCCTTCACCCTCCGAACCCACCAGAACACGGAGATTGTTTATTCCCTGGGACTTCAAAAAATCAAGCTCCCTGATCAATCGCTCTTTGCCCTTAACGCGGTCTTTTTGTAATGCCAGTAATCCGCCATACCAATAGTTTGCACCGACATAATAGTAAGGGGCTCCGTTAATTACAAACTGGTGGCCAACCGATCTGACAAAGGCCGGCTTCTGTGCATTTGAGGCTGAAAATGAAACCATCAGCATAAATAACAAAATAATCCTAACCATTCTTTTTCGAAAAAAATCCATATTTTTTTTTATTTCGGGCATAAAAAACCCGGCACACCACTCCTATTTTATGGCGGGCCGGGCTATATTCTGGTTTATTTTACAAGGATCCAATCATCGATATAAAAGCTTTCATCCTGCGCATCCGGTCCCTTGATCCAGAAACCCAAAGTGTTTGAAGGTGATCCGGTAGCCCATAACCCTAGCGTAGAGAGTGGGATTTTATAGTAATTCCAGATATTTGCTTTGACCGTTATCGGTGCAGATTGATCTCCGTTCCCATAACCGCCGGCACGTTTATCGCCAGTGATGTATAAGGTATAATCCTGAGAACCACCTTTGATGTAAAAAGACAGATAAGTATACCCGCCGTTGCCAGGCAGACCTACGTTCCAGTTGGCCACACCATTCGCGCTCCAGTTGCCCTTTGCATAGTTAAGCTTAAGTGATTTTATACCAGATTTGGCGGCCGCCGAAGATATTTCGCCGCTTCCCCAAAAATTGCCGCTCCAGTCTGTCCCATAATCTTCAGTAAAGAATTTATAAGCTTGGTCTAAATTGACGTATACTTGTTTTGGGGCAACCTGTCCTCCGGGATAAGTCAACAGCAATGTTGTAGAAGTGAGTGTAGAACTTGGCATCTTAAGCGTTAATTCGGCATCACTTTTCGTCAAAATCGTTGCTTTGGCGGCCGAGGCCCCCAATTGGATATCGGTCACACTGGCAAGTCCGATACCTGTTAAGGTAATTTCAGCGTTACCAGAGAAATTATAGTTAGAAGCTTCTGTAACCGTCGGTGGCGGAAGCAATATCGAAAATTTATAATCTACCTTTCCATAAAGGGTTGTAACAGACAAAGTATTACTTTGGGTTGGCCCAGCAGGGGTATTTTTTGGAATACCCACCAAAATTGTACTATCAGAACCCAATGCTTTATTAAAATATACAGAAAGCCCATTGAACGAAACCGTAGTTACGCTTGCCAGATTGGTACCAATTATAGCGTACATGTTCTGCAGGTTCCCATCAGTTGTTGTCGAATCCATGGCAACAACTTGGGGAGTCGTATTTGGAAAAGTGACCGATGTTGCTTTTCCATTCGCATCATAGGTGGTGATGATTGTAGTTAATTTACTATCAATGTAAGATTTACTGATGGTACGCACCCTTGTAATGGTTGGCGCACCTTTTCCGCCTTCGGCACCATCTTTCTTACAAGATGTTATTCCCGATGCTACCGATATAGATAAGAGCAAAAGGATAATGCGCTGTTTATTTATTAATATTTTCATTTTTTTTCTTTTTAAATGTGACACCGCAACATATTATTTAAAAGTATAAGGTACCGGCGGCAAGGCCAGAGCCGGATCGTTAGCAACTTCTGTAGCCGGGTAAGGCAATAAGAAGTTTGCATCCACGGGCGTAAAATACCCGTTCCCAAATCTGACAGGGGGCGTATCATTGCTCGAATCACCCCTGTCCTGCGCTTTGATAATCGCAATTGCCTTTGGGTGCGTAGATACATTAAAGCCATCAATTCGGCATAAGTCAAACCAGTAATCGCCTTCGATCGCGAATTCAAGCCTACGTTCTTTCAGCAGGTCCTGAAAGGTAAACGAAGATACGGCACTTAAACCCGCTCTCTGCCTGATGGTATTCAGGTATTTAACGGCAGTTGCATCGCTTGTACTGGCAGTTAATGGCAAACCTGCCGAACTGCTTCCCACAGATGCCCCTAGAATTGCTTCAGCCGCTATCAGGTAAATGTCTGCTAAGCGGAGCATATAAGTATTCATACCTGTGGATTGGAAAGCACTTTTACCACCGTTATCTGCAGGGGAACCGACTACATATTTTTTGATCTGTGCATGTGTACCCTGAGAACTTGCATTTGCCGGGAGCGTATATCCCCCACCGGCCTGATTCAGTTCGGGATAATAATCACCAGGTAGCATAATGGTAGCTTTCCTTCTTTGATCATTTGAAGAGTAGGCGTCAATCAGATCAAAAGTTGGAGCCAGCACACCGTAACCATCGCCGGTCTGTGTAATGGCTGAACTATAGGCTAATGAAGCCTGCATTCCATTTCCGAAACCATAACCACCATTTGAAAGCCACTGTAAAGCGATGATAGATTCTTTATTATTGTTGTTGGCAATCTTGAAAAGATCAGCATAGGTCCTTCCCGCAACGTCTACCCCAAACAGGCCAAACTCGTGGCTATTGATCACTTTTTCGGCCTGAGCCCTTGCATTGGCATAATCCTGCATATACAAGTAAACTTTTGCCATTAATGCAGATGCCGAACCACTGGAAACATGGCCGCTGCCCGCAACATTTGGCGCACAGTTCGCTTCCCCAAATTTCAGATCGTTGATGATAAATTTATAAACATCAGTTACCGGATTGGTACGGATGGTTGATGGGCTACCCACAAAATCGAGCGGGTTTTCGATAATAGGAATATTCCCAAAAATCCGGACCAGGTGAAAATATGCGAGTGCCCTTAATACATGGGCCTCACCCAGGGCATTATTTACAACCGAAACGGGAACCGATGCCGGAACTGTTGGGAGATTGTAGATAACGGCATTGGACTGCGCAACAACCGTAAACAGAGAGTTCCAGGCAGCACTGAGCTCGAAATTACCGTTTGAAACGGAGAAATTCCCAAAGGCTTTAACATCATCCGAACCACTTCTTCCGTTACCACTGGCCATTTCGGTTATTGCCCAGCTTACCTTTGTATTCCAACCGAACCAGGGCGCAGCATAAAGCGCATTTGTGCTTGATTGAACCTGAGCGGCCGTGGTATAATATCCGCCAACGGTGTATTGGTCCTCCGGTGGCCGGTTAAAAAATTCTTTTTTACAGCCCGTTGTAGACAAAGCTACCAGAGTTGCAACTGCTATAATCTGTTTTATATATAATTTCATATTGATCTCTTTAATGTTAAAACTGTGCATTCAAACCAAATGTAATGGTGCGCGGAATCGGATATCTGCCCATGTCTATATTGGTATAGATGGGATTCTGGTTCAATGAACCTATTTCCGGATCAAGACCTGAATATTTGGTAAATACATACAGATTCTGGCCGCTGGCAAAAACATTCAAACGGCTCAGTTTCGCATGTTTAATCCATCTTTCGGGAAAGGTATAGCCTAATCTGATATTCTGAACCCTTAGAAATGAGGCACTTTCCAAAAAGCGGTCAGACATTACCAGGTTATTGTTGGCAATACCGCCTTTTGGTGCAGGGATATCCGAACCCGGATTGCCTGGGCTCCAGAAATTGCTCGATGAAGCCAGTTGATTGCTATACAGCCCTGAAAGACCTGCAATCTGATAGTTCAATGCGTTTAGGATTTTACCCCCGTACGATCCATTCAGAAAGATAGACAGATCGAAGTTTTTATAAGTGAAATTATTGGTAATGCTATAGGTAAAATCAGGATTCGGGTTACCTAATGCAACTTGATCATCCGCATCAACCTTACCATCGCCATTTGTATCTTCATACATTAAATCGCCCAAATAAATAGAATTGGCAATTGAAGGATCGTTTGTAATTACAGCGGGTGAAGTGCCTCCTGTTACGTTCTGTGGATGGGAAGCGATATATTGCAGATCGGCCGTGGTTTTGATAACACCTTTGACCTTATAACCGAAGAACGCTCCCACTGGCCCACCCTCAGTTGTTTTAGTCACCGGCAAACTGATAAAACTGCTGTTGATACTTCCAATCAGCGCAGGAGAACCGTTCAAGGATACTACCTTGTTTTTATATTTCGAAAAGATTAAGGTTGTATTCCATTTAAAGTTATCGTTTACAATGTTTTTGGTATTGATGCTGAACTCGAAGCCCTTGTTCTCTATCTGTCCGGCATTGTAATAGGGCGATTTAATTGCAGCTACATCAGAGTATTCTGCTGGTCCTCCAAGCAGGAATGCAGGAAGGGGTTTTTGAAACAGGAAGTTCTTGGAATTTTTAATGTAATAATCAAAACTGGCATCTATTCTTCCCTTGAACAGACTAAAGTCTACACCGGCACCTTTTTGGATTGCTGATTCCCAGGTGAGATCCAGATTGGCAACATTGTTGGTTACAAAACCGGTACCCAAACCTGTGGCAACTGCCTTAATGGATGAACCATAGAGATAATTGGGAATGTTCTGGTTTCCGGTTTCACCATAGTTTAACCTGATTTTGATGTTATCGACAACAGATTTCGCGTTTTCCATGAACGATTCTTCAGATAATCTCCAAGAAATGGCAGCAGCAGGAAAATAGCCGACTTTGTGCCCTTCAGCAAATTTTGAAGATTTATCGGAACGGATACTTGCGGTGATACTGTACCTGTTATTGTAGGTATAGATTGCCCTTGCCAGTAAAGACTCCATCACCTGGCTACCCTTGTTCTGATCGATCAAAGCTGTGGTCTGATCGCCAAAGCCAAGTGTTTGAATGGTATTTCCTGACGAAAAGTTTTCTATTTTGTTCGAAACACCGCCCCAGGTGGCCTGCCAAACCTCATAACCGGCCAGCGCTGTTAAATTGTGCCTGGTACCAAACGTATGGGCATAGTTTAAATACTCTTTCCAGCCCCAATAGGTACTGTTGGAATTGTATTGATCGAGCCGCGCCGTCTGATTTGAAAATGCGCCCCATTGATAAGTTGGTTTAAAAGTCTGCGCTTCCGACCAGTTAAAATCACCGTTCAGTTCCGAACGCAGGCTCAGGTCTTTAAAAATCTTTAAATCAGCATAAGCGCTTCCATTAATATTGTTGCTCAACAAGGTGTTAGTTAAGCTCAAGGCCTGGGCAACCGGGTTGACAGTACCCTGCGCCAAGCCACCAGCATCAAGTGTTGGGCCTGCAAAAGAGCCATCGGCGTTATAAACCTGATTATCCGGAGCGCTGGAAAGCGCGTTGTAGACAATCCCTGTGTTGCTACCTAAACCGATATTCTGGTTCGTTCTGGCAGCACCGATTGTGCTACCGATTTTTAACCAGTCTTTTACCTGGCCATTTACGTTGGTTCGGAAGGAGTAACGTTTAAAATCACTTCCGATAATGGTTCCTTGCTGCTTGAGATAACCTCCAGACACATAATAATCCACACCATCTTTTCCGCCTGAAAACGATAACTGGTGGTTCTGCTGTGGTGCTGTCTGAAAAATGGCATCCTGCCAGTCTGTACCGGTACCTAAAATACTCGGATCGGCAAACTCCAACCTCCTCTGCAAACCGAATTTATCGGCCAATGCATTCTGAAGATTAGCAAACTGCTTGAGATCCATCATATCCAAAAACTTACCCTGTTGCTGGAAACCGTAATAACCATCGTAACTGATTCTGGCACTGCCAGTTTTACCCCGCTTAGTGGTTACAATAACCACACCGTTGGCACCACGGCTACCGTAAATAGCCGTTGCCGAAGCGTCCTTTAATATATCTATTGATTCAATATCGTTAGGATTGATCCTTGAAAGCGGGCTCACGCCGGTCTCTTCCTGGCCACCGCCGGTCCGGGTTAATTGAGGAGATCTTCCGTTTGCACTTTTATTGGTTGCATCTCCCAGAATAGGTACACCATCGATGACATATAAAGGCTCGCTGCCCCCAAATGAAGTAATACCACGGATACGCACGGAAGTTGCACTACCAGGGCCACCAGAATTTTGTGTAATGGTAACGCCCGCAGCCTTGCCCTGAATTAACTGATCTAAACTTGGCTGGGGAATATTTGCAATATCCTTTGCCAGAACTGAAGATACCGAACCATTAACATCCTGTCGTTTTTGTATTCCGTAACCTATTACCACCACATCCGATAAAGCAGTTGACGCCGATTTTAAGTTAACATTGATCTGTGCCTTTGTACCGATTAGGATTTCCTGGCTTGTAGAACCGATGAAACTATATACCAAAACTGTTCCACTGGCAGGTACCGCGATTGAATATTTCCCGTCAACATTGGTACTGGTTGCTACGGCGGTTCCCTTTACCATAACACCTACTCCTGGTAAGGTCGTACCCTTTTCATCATAAACTGTTCCTGTGATTACCCTTGAGGCGTTCTGTGCAGAGGCCCTGGTTAGAAAGCCCATACACATCACAAACAGCATTACTGTTCGTAAAGTTATACTCATAATGTTTATATTTAGTTATTATTTGTTAACTCAAATTTAACAGCATTGTCAATCGCTTTTATAGTATTATTTTAACTTATAATAATCTAAAAAACACTATAATTGAATCGAATAAAACTTAAAATAATCATTATCAACCGATTTAAACACTTACAACACAGCAAAAAACCTGTACTTTTTTACCCAGAATAAACTAATTATTGATACCATTTTATCCGAAACCTTACTTAAATCACAAACTCGACCTGATGAAAGCAGCCAGTCAGTATTACAGCCAGATAAATGTAAAAGCACCGCTTGCAAGAACAAAACCGTTAGTAATATCGCTGTAAGCACGATACCACCTTAAGTTTACCTGGCTTCGATTATACTTTCCCAACAATTAATGATCGTTTTCTATCCTTGGGCATTTAAGCGATTTTGTTTCCATATAATTGCCTTACCTAAAGCACAAGCCAATAATGAAATTCAGGACTTTCTATTTGTTTTCCCTGCTGATCTGCCTATTTCAGACAAACCGGGCGGATGCATTCAAAAGCTACACAGATACACTTTATGCCGCTAAACTGAAACCTTTTGGAAGGTATCTGCTAAATGATGAGAATAAGCTGGAAATGATCAGTTCTGCAGTTCACTTTGGCTTCAAGTTTACAGGTGGGCGTTGCGCCATATATGCATCGCTAAAGCAAAGTCAGGGGCACAACTATATTCAGTATGAGGTAGATGGCGTGTACCAGAAACGTATCCGCATTGAAGCAAACCAGGCCGAACCTGTAATCATCAGCACAAATGGCCCCGGCGAACACACCGTATGGATCTACAAGACCACTGAGGCCCACACCGGGGCAATTCAGATCTCAAAGATCGCGGCAGATCATATAAGGCCCCTAAAAGTCCGTAAAGCCCCACTGATCGAATTTATCGGCAACAGCATCACCTGCGGCGCAGCCACGGATACCACCGATTTCGCCTGCGGGACCGGCGAATACCACGATCAGCACAACGCCTACATGGCTTATGGCCCAAGGGTATCGCGTAAACTGGGCGCCAACTACATCATGAGCAGCGTAAGCGGAATCGGGATCTACAGAACCTGGAATATGGAATCGCCTTCCATGCCACAGGTTTATGAGCAGATAGATTTTAAAACCGGCACCCTGCAAAAGTGGAACTTTAAAAAGTATAGCCCTAAAATTGTCAGCATTGCCCTGGGAACCAACGACCTTAGCATCGGCGATGGTAAAAACGCAAGAAAGCCGTTTAATAAGCAAGTATTCGTTGATCAATATGTAAACTTTATCAAACTTGTTAAATCGAAATACCCAAAAGCAAGGATCGCTTTATTGAGCAGCCCCATGGTGAAAGGCAAGGAGCGTGAGCTCCTGGAAACCTGCCTGGATACGGTAAAAAAAAGAACAGATTCTCTTTACCCATCAGATCCAGGGGTTGAAACCTTTTTCTTCCCCACAATGAACCCACACGGATGCACCGGCCACCCCAGCATTGCAGATCACCAGATCCTCGCTGAGCAGCTCCTTCCCTTTTACAAAAAACTGTTGGATCAATCTATTTTATAAGCGTTTTCTTGCTCCCCCCTGGCCTATCGTGTGGACACATCTCTGTTTATTTACATCTGTTTTTAGCTTCATTGCCTAGATCGGTCGTTATGCTGTCCCGAATGTTCGGGATCAGCATCTTTCCTGCTAGTAACAAGCTTTGAGATTTTAAAAAGCTATAGTTGGAGGAGATAAAATGTTATTTTTTTTCCGCTCTATGCCGCGGCGGCATGGTACTTTGGAGCGCCAAAGTACCCAAAGCGCTCTGTCAATCCAGCAATGGGCCTTTTTCACAACCCTACACACATCAAAAAAACAGCGGCACTTCGTTTTGTGTTCGATATTTCTTACAACTTTAAATTAGCCTCTATGAACACAAAACCACTGCGTTTTAGGTTTAGCAGTGCTGTTTGTTCTTTCCTGCAACTGTTTTTTTTGATTTCTCTGGCCCTTGGCATTGACGGCGTTCTTCGGTTAAAGCAATGGGTTATTTGAGGAAGCTAGCAAAATGCCTAAAAAATTAACCTCAAAAAGATGTGTCCACACGATAGCCCCTGGCCGGACTTCCTTAAAACGGACTTCAGAAAGTCCTGATATTGACAGAAAGGACAAAAGAGATTATAAGCACCATTTTTCCGTAAAAATTGAACTATTCTGAAGGGGTAGATTGAGCCCAAATTAACCCAAATCCTGGCGATGCTGCTGTAATCAAAATTATCTTGCTCATTGTATGATTTTTTATTGATTAAATAATGACACAAAGATCAGACAGGAGTACCCTCGGTTAGTTATACAGAAGTGGGAAGACGTGATACATTTCAACGGAAGAGCTTTTTAAATTGGAATTGTTTCGCTCGAAAGCATTAATGATTTGTATTTGATAGCACTTGGCAATTCTATATTTCAAAGTTCATTTCATACCGAACATGCGGCTCCAATCAACGCCGCCATCTCCCCTTTAGCAGAAATATAAATGGGAACGGGAATGGCCATTGTTTGAATATAATATTTTAACTGTGGCAAAAACAGCGTTGAGGCATTGGATATATTCCCGCCTAATACCACGCAATCAAACTTTTGCTTTTTATAAAGCTGTGTCAGGAAGGCGCCCATGTTCATACTGAACTCATCGAATACCTGAAGTAATGGACCACCAATAACAATATCATCGATGAGTTCTTTAACATTGTTAACCACTAGTCCTGCATAGTTGTTATATTTTGACACAAACCATCTGGACGAAAAAAAATCTTCACATATCCCTCCCATAAAAGGATGACACCAATAATCGGCATCAGTGGCAACCCCGTTACGCCCAAAAGCAGATCCAAAACCTGTTCCCAATGTAAAGCCCACAACAAGGTTATAAGCTGCAGCTGGCCCGTGGCTAATTTCTCCCTGAAGAAAACACCCTGCATCGTTTTTAAAATGAAGTTCGTTTACTTCATACTTCAACTCTGATAACAGCAGTTTGCGCACATCCATCCCATAGAGTGCATCATATTTACCCATTCCTTTCATGTAGGATATGCCATTTTGATAATCAAATGGTCCGGGCATAGCAATTGCTATCTTTCCAGCGTTAGCAGCAAACTGAAGACTTTTATCCATCACGATGCACCAGTTGCTGATAATATGCTCAGCATCTGCCAATGAGTCGATTTTCTCACGATTGACAGAACCTTTCAAAATAGTGCCACTACTAACATCCACTAATGCGGCAGTAATGTGTGAGCCACCGATATCAACACCAAGAACAATGTTATTAGTCATATAAATTTATTAGTTTTTAATATCCAATAAGCCAATCCTGGCGTAGAGTTCAGCAATACAAGCTTCATCCAGCAACCATTTTGGTTTCCTTTTGGAAGCCTCATCAGTCGCCCACTTAGCAGTTAAAAAGCCATATCGGTCAGACGATTTTGTCCAGGCTACATCTAAACATGAAGCAATCGCCTTAATATATATCGGGTTGTTATCCTGCTTATATAATGCCTCATAGCCTCGAAAAAGTACTGTGACGAACCAGGGAAGATCAATTTTAAACGTTCGTGCACCATTTTCTCCTTCGGAAAAGAAGAAATAAGCATTTTTAGCAACGAGTTGTGCTTCCTTAAGGTAATCCGGATCTTTTGTAAACTCATACAACAAAACAGCAGACTCCAGCATTGACCCGGTATTGTAAGTATAATAGGTTTCATTTGGCTTGCCATCCATCTTAACGTCGTTGTAATAAATACCATTGGGATTCCGTAGCTTCGAATGCATCCACTGATAAAAACGTTTTGCCCAGTTCAAATAAACAGGATCACGGGTAGCCTGGTATAATTTCAGTGCTGCCAGCGTAGCCATCCCGTTGCTACAGGCAGGCTTTTGATCTTTGTGACCTTCCAGCCAATAAACCCCACCACCCAGTTTTTCATCCCAGCCGCTTATGATAAATTTAAAAACCTCTTTTGCCTTATTTACATAAATGGAATCTTTTGTATTTAAATAAGCTTCGGAATAATCGATACAAACCAGTGCGTTGTCATCATAATAACGGTCAGATTTTTCCAACATCGCAGGATATGCCTGGTAACCTGCCGGCACACGTGTGGTGTCTCTATAAGCCAAAGCCCCGATAGCTAAGGTATCCAGGTATTTCTTATATTTCTTCTCTAGATGGGAGTACCTGACCAATATATTTGCTGCAGAGAACATACCCGAAAATGGCCACAAGAAACTAACCTCTTTTTCCTTAACGTTCGAACCTTGGAAGTAATCCAGATCCACCTTCTCACCCCTGGGATAGTGTTCGCTGAAAAGACCCGGATATTTTTTCAGCCGGTAATTTTTCCATACTTTTTCAAAAAACCTATCAGCTCTTTGTGTATAAAAGCTACCTGGCTGAAAATGCTGGGCAAAGCTTCCCTGTGACAACACCAGCATGGTGATGATCAATAAGTATTTCATATCTTGTTGAAATCAGTTTAGTGAAAGCCTGTCAATTTACTGGGCAGAAGGCGGCTGGACATTTATGCCCCAGATTTTATTGGGTTTGTTGCCCATAATTAAGCGTAGTGTACCACCTTTCATAAGTTCATCCCGATACAACCAGGCGTTATTAAGCACCTTTCCATTCCAGGTAGCAGACTGCACATATACATTTTGCTTGCTATTATTTTCTGCCACAATGATCAGTCGTTTCCCGTTTCCCAGCTTTATTTCTGACCTATCGAACACAGGGCTTCCGATCTGGATGGTTGGTCTGGCATCAGTCAATCCTTTCACATCAAACAGCCCCATTGAAGCCATTACATACCAAGAACCCAGTTGCCCCTGATCTTCATCCTGGCCATAACCATAGCCATGGATACTTTCAGTGCCATAGAATTCATCGCAGATTGCCCTTGTCCATTTTTGGGTTAACCACGGCGCTTTGGAGTAATTGAATAGCCAACTAATATGCAGGTTGGGTTGATTGCCATGATTATAAAGTGATTGGATACCCGCAAAAGCATCAATCGTTTTGCCACCACCGAAAGCATTTTTCTGAGCTGTTTCGAAAATATTGTTCAAACGCTCATTAAAAGTTTTCACTCCAACCTGTTCTACCAAACCTTGAGGGTTTTGTGGCACATAAAAGGTATACTGTGTAGCATTGCCCTCCTGAAAACCACGCCAGGCTTCCAGCGGATTAAATTTATCAATGAATTTACCATCTGCATTTTTAGGCCTTACCAGCTTTAGCTCCGGATCAAAGATCATTCGCCAACCATTCGATAAGCGAAGAAGTTTTTTATAATCTTCGTTTTTACCAAGCTTTTTAGCCAGCTGTGCAGCCGCAAAAGCACTGTAACTATACTCCAAAGTATGCGACCCTGAAAAATGCGATCCTGTAGAATCGGTTTTATCAGCGTCTAAAAACGGCACATAACCTTTAGCTACAAAACTGCGGGTATCCATCTTTCCCGATCCCACCAGGCGGTTTTGATAATTCAGTTCATTGCCTAATACCGCTTTGTAGGCGAGGTTTAAATCATAATCTCTGATATCAGCCTGGTAAGCTCCGGCAATGGCCAGGCCAACAAAGTTCGTTCCTACACCAGAAACGAAGTTACTGTTTGCAATCCCGTCACCAAACCAGCCCCTTTCTTTATAAATTTCAAGCTGGGTATGCACAAAATCACTATAATGCGAAGGATAAGACAATGCCCATAACTGGGTTATATTCCAGAACCCGCCCCAAATGGCATCTGTATTCATAAAATTGTAACTGAATCTGCCTTTAGCATCTTTAGGCAGTTGACCGATGCTTCCGTCATGTCGTGGAAATTTACCATTAACATCACTCGCTATTCCTCTACCAAGTAAAGCATGGTAAAGTCCGGTATAGAATTTTGTTTTGTCAGACCCGTTTTTGCCAGATACGCTTAGCTTTCCCAGTTCCGCATTCCACTGGGCTTGAGCAGCGGCTTTTGCACCGGCAAAGGTTAAATGTTCTGCTTCCGTTTTTAGATTAAGTTTAGCATTGGCAACAGAAGTATAAGAAAGCCCTACTTTAATTTCGATACTTTCATTTGCGGTGGTTTTATAATCTAAAAACAATCCGGAACCTATTCCTTTTGAAGACCTTTTACCTGCAGTGGCAACTTCCTTGTTTAATGCGCCAACTTCAGCAGGTTTTTTACTAAGTTCTCCATAGAAATACATCGCCACACGGCCGCCTTCATCATATGTTTTCACATATTTCGGATACGTAATTACAAAGCCCTGAAAATGGGTTGCATCAATCATTTCTACCGATGCGTCGGTTACCGGACCACTTTCGCCCTGAACATTGCCAATGGATAAAATGATCCTGGAATTACTGCTTTGAGGAAAGGTATAACGATGAAATCCGACCCGTTTGGTCGCAGTAAGTTCTGCTTTGATCTTAAAATCATCCAATATCACGGAATAGTATCCGGGCTGCGCCACTTCATTCTTACGGTCAAATGCTGAGCGGTATCCGCTTCCGGGTTTGTCCAGTTCGCCCGGTACAGTTTTCAACATTCCACCGGTAGGCATAAAACTGATGCCCCCCACCTGCCATTCGTGAAAATGGACAAATCCTTCTATGGAATTGTGCCGGGTATCGTATCCTACGGCTTCCCATCCCTGTAAATTACCGTAACTACCATTTGTTGAAGGGGCAAGCTTCGCCATCCCGTAAGGAACCGCTGCAGGGGTATAAAAAAACCATCTGCTATGCGCAGTCCCAATATTCGGGTTCACATATTTCAGTAAATCCTGCGCAAACGAGGTGAGTGCTGTGACGAGCAAAAAAATAATTAGAGATACTGATTTATAGCCTAATTTCATAATTAAAGGTTCTGATTATTGGTATTTTGACAACATCGCCTGAATTCTCTGCATCCAGGCCTGGTCTACCGTTTCCATTTCTGTAGAACGGTTTTGTCCGTCAAAGCCCGCAAAAAAATAATAGCCCAGGTTAGTAGAATTTCGGTTTGCAATATTCAACCGGTTAATGTTCTCCCTGGCGTACATCAGCCAGTCGGGATTTTTATCAACCTCATAAAGTCGGATCATTGCCTGAGAGCCCCACGCGCACCATGCCGGGTTGATTCTCGCCTCGGCAGTATTGAAAACATAACCCTTATAAACTGCGTTCCATAAGGTAGTGTTCATCGCTCTACCTAGGTTTTGTGCTTTAGTAAGATAAGAAGGATCGTTCATAATCTTGCTATATAAGATAAAAGCCTCTACCATGATGGCATTATCGTAAGTAAATTTCTGCGTACGTTTAGTACCTTCACCGGGCCCGTCTATCTTCCAGATATATAAGCCCGTGTTTGGATCGAACATCTTTGCGGTAAGCCAGGTATCCACTTGTCTGGCCCAATCCCTGTAAATGGATTCGCCGGTCAAACTGTACAACTTCAAGAACAATTGTAAGGTAAGTCCATTGGTCTGGGTAGGTTTTTCCGGTTTTAGTGTATTCCAATAAAATCCGCCGCCATACACATTGTCCCAAAGGCCGCTGTTAATCAGCCAATCTCCACAAGCCTTGGCCTTGGCAAGATAAGCCTGTTTATCTGCACCGGTGGTAATGTCGTAAGCTTCCAGATATACCATTCCACTCAATGCATTATCATCTACATACTTATCACCTCCTGCTCCTGTTCCATCAAGGTTTACCGATGCAAAATAGCCACCTCTCAAATCCTTTTTATCCCACATGTTATCCATGAATTTAAAGGTATTATTCATGTAAACCAGGTAGCTGGTTTCTCCTGCCGCTACCATTGCGGCATCAGCATAGATCTGGCTCACATTATACCACTCATAGCAATTATTAGATTTCGAAGTGGTATTCGCCCTATAGCCATAACTTGCCGTAAGCAGGTTATTGACCGTAAAGGCATGTGTATCCTTTGCCTGCTGAAGATAGTTTACCGGAGATCCGGGAACCGGCGGGTCTACCGGTGGTGGTGTTACAGGTACCGGATCTGCTCCTTTTTTGCATGAGACAGCGGCGAAGAGTGCGATAATCAGCAGTGTATTTTTAAATATTTTTTTCATGGCATATGTTTATTCAATGGCATTCCTGAAAAACAGGGCAAGATGATTATTGGACAACAATATTATGACTATATGGACCGGTAGCACCTAAACTAACAGTTGCCTTTATGCTTTTATTATCGGCTAATGGATTGAATTTATAGGTATTGTTCCACTGATCAGCGCTCACGGGATTCAGGTAAAAATAAGATGCAGGCTGCCCGACAGGGCTCACATTGTTCACATTGCTGCTACCCATATATTTAATTCCGGACGAGGTATGAAGCGCAAATTTATAACGTTCATCCCTACCCCACGAAAACTGATAAAACACAACCGGAATAATGTCCGACTGCCAAGTACCCCCTGAAGTGTAACTTAGCTGCCCAATTTCATTACCATAAGCAGACATGTAAAGACCTACGCTTTGAACTTCGCTAAGCTCAATCACACTGGCTACATTGAAATCGTATTTGATATAATAAGGCTTTGCACTACCACTTACTGTGATGCTGGCTGTTCCCTCTTTTATTGAAGCGCCTTCTGTAAAAAATTTTCTTCCTGTCTGGGCCGTTTTATCGGTAAGGAAGTAGGTTCCAGCTTTTAAAGAAGTGTAAAGTTCGAATACCCCCTCTTCTAGTTTTTTGAATTTAACCGCCCTGGATAGCTCATCGCCGCCTTCGCTGGCAGATCCGGTTAAATATAGGTCAGTTGGCACTTCAGCAAATCCCGCGGGCCGCTCAAGCTGAAGCGTCCTGGTTTCCTGGCCAACTTTCCGGTTGCTCGCTTTCGAAGCAATAACCGTCCAGTTCACCTTACCGGTAGAAGAAGAGTTGATGCCACATAGTGCAGCTATCTTGGTTAAATCTTTGTGAGATATGGTAACCTGAGGTTGTACACCACCACCATCAGACACTACTTTAAAAACCGGAGCCGAGAAATTGCCACCTTCTTTGTCGAAGGCAACTTCATAAAGAATCAGTCCACCGTCTTCTGGCGTTGCCGATGTCCACTTAAATTGCTGAGAAGCCGCAGCATTGGAAGGCGTCAGTTTTATTGCAGCCTGATTTACAGGCAAACTTAAAGCGCCGATAGGACTAATGTTTTCATTTAAATCCTTTTCATTCTTTTTGCAGGAAACTACTGCAAAACATGCAAGCAGCGTTAAGGCGAATATTATTTTTAGATTTTTCATGTCTTGATCCGTTAGTAGCCTGGGTTCTGGGTTAAATTTTTATTGAGACCGATCTCACTGGATGGCACCGCCCACAAATAATCACGCTGAGGGTTGAATTTACGTTGCTGGGTCCTGATGTAGCCCCCATCTACGGACTGATCTGTCGCAAATTTTGCCCCGTGAGCGAAACCGTTCATGGTGGTTTCCGCTATTTTCCAGCGCCTGATATCATCTACCCTTAAACCTTCCATTGCCAGCTCTGCCCTGCGTTCACGACGGATCAGGTTGGTCAGATCGCCTGAAGGAAAACTTAAAGCCCCGGGATCGGTAAAACCTGCCCTTGAGCGAAGTGCACCAATTGTTTTTGCCCAAACCGCCGCATCCATTTGTCCGAGACTGTTTTTGGCTTCTGCATAGGTAAGGAGTACTTCCGCATAACGGAACAGGTGTAAATTATTTCCGGACACGAAACTTGATAAGGCTATCGGATCAAAATATTTCCTCCAATAATAACCCGTTGCCGATGCACTTTGCGAGCCTGGTGAATATTCATCCAGTCCGGGCTGAACCGGATCAGAACCTGGTCTGATATAAATTGTTTTGGTCGTGTTGTTTGGATTTACCCAGCTATACCTGTCGTAAACCACTGTAGCGGTAAGTCTTGGATCACGGTTAACATATGGATTACTTTCCACATAACCTGAACCCGCTTCTCTAATTCCTCTACCATTGAGCATAATATAATCATCAACCAATTCCTGGGTTGGCGCCATAGCACTTACCCTCCCGCCTACTGTTCTCGGTGCAAAATCCCAAAAGTTTTGCCAGGTTCTTACAGTGGGTACGTATTGAAGCGACAATATACTTTCACTGTTGTTCTTATTGGTAGCCGGGTCGCTGAACAATGCGCTATAACTTGGTGTTAAGGCATACGTTCCGTAGATAGACTGATTGTTGATCAGTTTCTCGCAAATAGCCACCACCTCAGCCATCTTATTACCTTGATAAAGTAATGTTCTCATTTGTAAAGCAAGCGCCGCACCTTTTGTTATCCTGCCATTCTCACTGGCTGGAAGTTGATCTTTACTGGGCAGATTTGGAATAGCTGCTTCAAGCTGGCCAATAATGTAGTCGCTTACCGCAGCCTTTGGGGTACGTGGAATCACCTGTGCTTCTTCAGGCGTCAGGTCGCGATCCGGAAGCGGCACATCACCGTACCATTTGCTCAGGTTAAACAAGGCAAATGCCCTCATAAACTGGTTTTCCGCTTTCATTCTGGCAATGGTTGCTGCCGGAAGGGTTTTATTCTGATCCACATTTTCCAGAAAAATATTTACCGATTTGATCGTCCGGTAATAACTTGCCCAGTCTCCTGCAAATTTCGCAGTTAGTGAAGTGGCATTACCGCTCGCAATAAGGTTTAAATCGCCTGATGGCGAATAGGCATTATCTGAAAGTGCTTCGGGCTCGAAATATAGCGAACTGTTATAAAGCAAACTGTAATTGTTGTTGAGTGCATTGTTTACATTAACGTCCACAGTCCAGAAAGTCAGGTCTGAAAAACGGTCTGTAGGTGCAATGTCAAGCTTTTTGCATCCTGCTATGGCAAGGATGGCAAGTGCTATAATTAGGTTTTTGAATATCGATTTCATATGAGTAATGCTAACCATGATTATTAAAAGGTGATGTCCAAACCAGCGCCGTAGAAGATTGGCAGCGGATACTGCCTGGCACTATTTGAACTGGAACCTGTGCTTAGGTTATTTCCAAATTCTGAAGTTTCAGGATCAATAAATTTAAGTTTACTAAGGGTAAACAGATTTTGTCCGATAAGTGAAACACGCAAACGGTTTATGCCAATTTTATTGGTCAGGGTTTGTGGCAAGGTGTAGCCAATGTTCACATTTTTCAGACGGACATAAGCAGCATCATATTTGTATAGATCGGAACCTGTTCTCCAGTTGTTGGTATTGGATGGCGATCCGATGTTGGCAAAAATCGGATAACGGGCATCAGGATTACCTGGGCTCCAATAGTCTGTCATATGCTCATATACCGTTGCGCCGTAACCATAGTGAAAGGGTTCTACAAGCTCACCACGTAAAAAGGTTTCCCGCTTGCCTACACCCTGGATAAACAACTGAAGATCAAATCCTTTAACAGCCAACCGGTACGTAAATCCAAATGTGTACCTCGGGAAGGGATTTCCAAGTACAGTTTTGTCTTTTGCGTCGATCACGCCATCGTTGTTCAGATCCTTAAATTTTACATCGCCCGGAACCACAGCATTGCCTGCAATTTTCGGCGAATTGTTGATATCGGCCTGATTCTGAAAAAAACCGTTAGTTTCATATCCATAATATTGAGTGATCGGTTCACCAACACGTCTCAGCAATTGGAACACATCCTGATTAATGATCTGCTCAGTAGCCCCACCAGATAACTGAAGTAATTTATTCTGATTGTCTGCCAGGTTGAGACTGAAACTCTGGGTTACTTTTTCTCCGCGCAGGTTATAGGTCAATGAAGCCTCCCAGCCTTTACTTCTCACTTTGGCAACGTTAAAATCGGGCGTTGCTGCGCCAAAAATAGTAGGAATATCTTGTCTCGGCTGCAGGATATCTCTGGTTACTTTATTGAAATACTCAAAAGTAGCGGTTAGCTTGTTATCGAAAAAGCCGGCATCCAGACCGATGTTGAATGTAGAAGCTTTTTCCCAAGTTAAATCCCGGTTAGACAACAGGGTGCCCGCTCCTCCTACAGGAACATCATTGAAACCATAGGCACTTGCATAATTGAAATAAGTGGTCTGATACTGGAAATTACCAACATTCTGATTACCCACTACGCCATAAGACAGGCGCAATTTTAATAAATTTACAGTCTTTTCAATTGATTGCATAAAAGATTCTTTGGATAGAATCCAGCCAGCGCTTACTGATGGAAAGAAACTGCCGCGGTTTCCCTTCGCAAACTTAGAAGATGCATCATATCTGGCATTCGCTTCGAGGAAGTACCGATCTTTAAAGCTGTAGTTTAGCCTACCCAATGCAGAAACGAGGCTATAGGCATTTATACCAAGGCTATTGTTGGAGTTGATCGGGTCAACCAGTGTACCTGTGGTGGGCGTACCCAGCAGCAGATCTGTAAGTGTTTTTTGCAACTGGAACCCACGCTGAGAATAGTTTTCGCTTTCTGCTCCAACCTGTACTTTAAAATCATGATCGGCAATTTTCTTTCCATACTCCAGGTAAACTTTTGTATTGAAGAGTTGTGATTTGCTATTTGCATCAAGCACCGTGCGGTCATCACCATACACGCCTGAAGGGAGGTAATTCACCTGTGTTCTACGGAAAAAGGTACCGTTATTTTGTAGCGTACCACCAAACTGGCCGGTTAATCTCAAATCTTTTGTGATATCAAGCTGCCCATTGAATGAGCCAAAAATCTCATCATTGTCTGCCTGGTTAAAGCCTCCCTTCTCCAATACGCCATATTCGTTGTATTGCGAAGCAAAAGGATTGGTCAGGTAATTTCCGTTTTCATCCTGCCAGTTAAAATTAGCCGGAACCCTGTTGGCATCGGCAAAAATGTTATTGTCGCCCACACTATTGGTTTTGTTCCTGGTTTTGGTGTACAGGAGGATAAAGTTGGTTCTTAGCTTACCAATAACATTTGTCTGGTTCAGTCTTAAGTTATATTTCTGATATCCGAAGTTTGCGCCATCACCACCATTACCAATAAAATTGCTTTCCTGATCCTGAATACCTGCGGATACAAAAAAAGCACTTTTCTCACTACCGCCTGAAATATTGACGTTATGCGACTGTTGTGGAGCATCGCGTAACAGGTGTTCTATGTCCCAGGTACCATCACCCTGATCTTTCAATTGTTGAATCTGGTCAGGAGTGTAGGCCGGACTAAGACCTGAATTAACAAGCGATTCGTTTTTATAATAAGCATTCTGCCAGGCGGGAACCTTATGCACTAAAACATTGGCGTCCTGAATGCCATAACTTCCATTATAGGAAACTGTGGTTTTCTGATTCAGCTTACCTGCTTTTGTGGTGATTAAGATAACACCGTTTGCGGCCCTTGAGCCGTAAATTGCCGCAGCACCTGCATCCTTCAATACTGAAACACTGGCAATGTCATTCGGGTTGATCGTATTCAGATTTCCACCAACAATACCATCCACAACAACCAATGGTGTATTGTCGCCCAGCGTACCTACTCCCCTGATGTTTACCGTGACGTTGCTGCCAGGGTTGAGATTGGTTTGCTGAATGATTAGGTTTGGCGATTCACCCTGCAAAGCCTGGTAAGCATTTAATACAGGCTTATTTTCAATATTTTTTGCATCTATAGTACTTACGGCACCTGTAATCGATACCCTTTTTTGAGTTCCATAACCAACTACCACCACCTCATCAAGCGCATTTACGCCTCCGGCCTTCATCTGAACGTTGATGGTTTTCCGGCCAGCAATAGGGACATCCTGGCTAACATAACCCAAATAAGAAAATGTAAGGTTTCTGGAAGCCAGATTATCTGGTATGGAAACGCTATAAATACCATTGGCATCAGTTACTGCTCCAACTGTTGTGCCCTTGATCTGCACACTTACTCCCGGAAGCCCGATACCCTTTTCATCCACTACTTTTCCACTAACGGAAATTTCCCGTGTACCAAGTAGCGTAAATGGGGCGCTCAGTGTTCTTGCTTCGAGGTTTCCAGCGCTAAATGGAACCAGTATCGAAACCAGTACCACAAGCTGCCTGAAGGGCAATCGTTTTAGTTTTTTAATTTGGTAAAGTTTATGTCTCATAACATTTTGATTAAGGATGATGCGGTTATGGCATCTGAAATATTAGGTTAGTAATTGAGGGCTGTTTTATTTTTCTTATTTCTTTAGGTAATCTTGCTGCCAGTAGGCATCTATTTCTTCCAGCGAGCGCCCTTTGGTTTCCGGGATAAGTTTCCAGGTGAGATAGAGCGCCGGTGAGCAGCAGATAGCGAATATCCAGAAGGTCCAGGATGAGCCCAACCCCTGAAGCATGACCGGGGTAAGCTGACCGACAAAGAAATTCCCGATCCAAAGGGTTAGTGTGGCTAAAGACATTGCCTTGCCACGGATTCCATTGGGGAATATTTCACCGATAACCACCCAGCAAACCGGGCCAAAAGAAAAAGCAAAGCAGGCAATAAATGCCAGGATAAAAATCAGTATCCATGGACCTGAAGTTACACCGAACTGGAACAACAGACCTATAATAACCAGCGAAATCACTGCACCACCAATGCCCACATACAGCAGCGGTTTCCGGCCCCACTTATCAACAGTGAATATGGCCACAAACGTAAAGATCACATTCACAAAACCGATGGTTACCTGACCACCAAGGGCGTTGTTCAGCGTAAAGCCGGCCTGTTCCAATATTCTTGGACCGTAATATATAACGGCGTTGATACCGCAAACCTGCGACAGAAAAGGCAATAACAAGCCGATCCATAATGCCTTACGGTAAACCGGTTTAAACAATGTTTTCAAGGAGCCTTCCGCTGTGGTCACATCCTGAGTAGCGAAGGCGTCAAGTTCTTTTCTGGCTGCTATTTCACCGTCGATCTTGATCAGAATTTTTTCTGCTTTATCCCGCTTTCCTGTAGCAAGTAACCACCTAGGAGATTCGGGGACAAGAAATAATGAGAATAGAAAAACGAGTGCAGGGAGTGCACCAAGGCCAAGCATTGCACGCCAAACCTCTTGAGATAATATTTTTTCAGCAACAACTCCAGAAAAGTTTTCCCCGCTATGACTAGCAAGGTAAGCATTCGTAAAATAAGCCGTTACAATACCTATTGTTAAAGCCAACTGGTATAAAGAGACCATTGTTCCCCTAAGCCTGGACGGAGCAAATTCAGAAATGTAAAGCGGAGATACCATCGAGGCCACACCAATCCCAATTCCCCCGATTAACCTGAAGACAATCAGGGAAGAGAAAGTGCCTGCATACATGCAACCCAGTGCAGAGATAAGAAAAAGAAATGCCGACAGAATTAAAACTATTTTTCTGCCAAATTTATCGCTCAGCTTACCCGAAATGATTACACCAATGATGCAGCCTAAAAGCGCGCAGCTCACAAACCATCCCTCACTTATCGCATCCAGCCCGAAGTCTCGTGTTACCAGGCTTATTGTACCTGAAATTACAGCAGTATCAAAGCCAAATAAAAACCCTCCCAAAGCTGCCACCAGGCAAACCAGGTACAAATAAGAACTGCTCTTTTTAATTGCTGTATGTTGTTCTTGTCCAATCATGATATTTATTTTAAGAAAGCTTTGATCACCTTCGCTTGCTGACCCGAGTGATTGACAATGGTATAACTGCCGGCAGCAGCCGGGATTACAAAGGTTTCAGCATATTGAAAAGTCATGCCTGAGCCATCAGCAGTTGTTACGCTAACCGAAGATCCTTCTACAAGCATCAAAACATGACACACGTTCTCCGTTTCAACACTTACAGATGAATTGAAGTCCAGCCTGTGAACATCATAAAAATGATCCTGGTGTGTAGGCAAATGGTAACAAATCACCCCGTCGTTTTCGAAAAGGACAGTTGGTCTAGCAATCAGTTCCTGCTGAACCTTTGCTCCTTTTCTTGAAAAATCAAGGTTTTTAAAAGCATGTTCGATATTAATGGGACGCGGCTTCCCATCTAAACCAAGTCTCAACCAATCGTACATCTTGAAGGTAAAAATGTATGGGGTAGCACTGATTTCAAGTACGAGGTTTTGTGCACCTGCACTATGGATGGTACGGTTGGGAATCAGGAACAGATCGTGTTTTTTAGCTTTATGAACCTGGACATATTTTTCAATATCAACCTCAACGCCATTCAGGTTACTATCTTCGAGTACCTTTTTAAAATCATCTTCCTTAATATCTTCCTGGAAACCAAGGTAAACACACGCATCTTCCTTACAATCCAGTATATAATAGGTTTCATCCTGAGTGATCTGTTCTCCGAACTGCTCTTTAATATATTCAAGGCTGGGATGACACTGAATAGAGAGGTTTCCTCCATCAAAGGTATCCAGAAAATCAAATCTGATCGGAAACTCCTCTCCAAACTGATCTGCATGACGCCCGAGGATATTTTTATTTTGATTAAACATTAGGGTATCAAAAGAGACTTCGAGCAGCAAGCCATTGCTTTGAAATACAATTCCGTTTTCGGGTACGATCAACTCAAATGACCAGGCATAATTAACTTCGTTTTGATCAAGCTGGGGCATATGTTTTTTCATCCATTGCCCTCCCCATGCGCCAGGTGCAAACCATGGCCTGGCCCTGAACACCGAGTTCGACATTTTTTCCATCCCTTTACGGATATCTTTTCCGAAAGCCCAATTCAAATGATCATCCCATTGCGCATCCACGAAAACATCGATCTGGTTAGACAATTGCTTCTTGTGCTTATTTAATACAACCCAGTCTACAAAATAAAAACGTTTGTACATTTCCATCTGTTCGAGTACTGTGGCCATTCCCAAATTACAGATTGAACCTGCAGTCATTCGATGCTGAAGTTCATTTTTCGGGAGGTCGACATAAATCAGTTTCCCATCCCATCCGGCCAATGATGCGCCAGAACCAATGATGATGTTAATATCGGCATCCGGGTTTGGGCGAATAGCGCTTAAATATTCCCTATCAAAATAATCCAGAAGCGTTAGTGTGGTTTTCTTGCCCCAAACCGAATCTTCCTGCCCCACAAAAGGAGCTGTTATACGGAGAATTTCTGCTTCAGGCTTCATTGATTCACTCAGATCAATAATATGGATCTGTAAACTCCTCGATTGCATTTCAGCAGCTATAGCTGTCACTAACCGCTCCCAATATACGCCTGCATAACCGTCTACCACTACAGTCTTTTGTTCAACTATATAATTACACAAGGACTCAATACCTGAAAAAATTTTCTCATCCCCGAGGTTGAAAAACGGATATATATCATAACCGTTTACTTTTGCGATCTTATCAATTCGCTCAGGCATTATCTCCTGCTCGGTTTTTCTTAAGGGTTCTTCGATAGACATAGTGGCGTTTAAAATTGGGGGATTGTTAAAATGATCCTGTTGCATGTTTTAATTGTATGTATTCTGTATTCCTCACCTGCACCTACAATCTTATTGGTAATGATTGATGGATAAATGGTGGCATTGATGCTGGCAAGAAATCTGTTATTTTCATCTCCATTGTTTAATCCATCCAAGCTGCCTGACACTGGTTTTTGCAAACAATCAATATTGATATCGTTTTGAAGCATATTAAAATTTGGTTAGACTATACATTCATTAGTATGTACATACAAATGTATTGTTAAAAAATTATTATCCAAATATTTTTCAATTTTTTTCACAATAAAAGCTGCCTTAAAGAACTTAAAGAACCTAAACAAACTAAAATATGTATATACATACTTTAAAAAGATATTTTTTTTTTAATATTGTCATGATTATGAAACTTAGAATCGATCATAAAAGCCAAGTACCGCTTCATATCCAGGCGGAGGAATTGCTCAGGAAACTGATTGAATCTCCTGAATATATTGATGGGAAACTTTTGCCAAATGAGGTTGAGCTATCAAAAGACCTTAACATCTCGCGGACCACATTAAGACAGTCAATCAATAAATTGGTTTATGACGGATTGCTGATCCGGAAAAAAGGTGTTGGAACCAGGGTTGTTGAATCTAAGTCGCTAAGTTCAAAGTCGAAAAACTGGATGAGTTTTTCACAGGAAATGAGTGCCCGTGGCATTCCGATCAGAAACTTCGAACTGCATGTGAGCTGGGTAATGCCGGAAAAACGGATAGCCAGCTTTTTTGGCATCAAGGAAGATAAGAAGATATTGAAACTAGTTCGGCTCAGAGGCCGTCCAGAAGGTCCGTTCGTGTATTTCGAATCCTATTTCCACCCCATTGTAGGGCTTACAGGCGATGAAGATTACAAAGCACCGCTCTACGAGATGCTGGAAAAATCGCACGGGATCATCGCCATGATTTCAAAAGAGGAAATCAGTGCGTTGCTGGCCGACGAATTCATTGCGGCTAAACTGGAAACCAATATTGGCTCTCCGATTTTATTCCGCAAACGTTTCGTGTACGATATAGACGAGCGACCGATAGAATATAACCTTGGGTATTATAAGGCTGATAGCTTTGTATATACAGTGGAAAGCCGAAGGGAATAAAGAAAGAACATGATTTCCCAGTGGATAAAGTAACTATACCTGAAGAAGCAAGCGTCTGCGTAACATAACAATTTCAAGGGCCCGATACTTCGAGGTCGGGGAAGGGATAAGTTGCAGGCGCGACGTCAGTTACAGGGTTAAAAAAAGGGAACTCCAGTCTGCCGCCAACTGAACAAGTTTAGGAAAGTATCTAAATCAATAGCTTTGCTCCTACCTGAAATTATCAAAAACGCTAAGTTCCTCAACCATAGCCTATTTTGATTGCGACTCCATTTAAACAATTTTCACTTTAGACGCTCATATAATCGGAATTAATATTAACGGATTTTTTCTTTTCGGGCTTTAAAAAGACCTGTCGCTTATCAAGCTCAAATATTGACATAGTTGTTTATTATATTCAAAAGAATAAATATATCCTAATCTAAATTCTGAGAAAGCTACTTCTTCTTCCTGTTTCTGCCAATCCAGATGTAAAATCCCGTAGCTGGTAATCCCGCGCAAATAAAACTGACAATAAAAGCCAGTATCTTTCCCGGCAAGCTCAAAATTGCCCCCGTATGAAGGTAATAATTCATATTTCTAAGCTGATCGCCGCGCAGTCTGTCTTTAAAGAAAGTGGTGGACAGATTTTTACCAGTGTATTGATCGTAGCTAAAGGTTGTCCATTTATAACCCACGCTTTCTGTTTGGCTGTAGCCATATACGGCCGGCTCCCGATCCTTTGGAATCGATATGGAATAAAGCTCATCTGGTGACCGTTGCTGCATGTCTTTTAATATCATATCATATACTCCCGCATTTTTTATCATTGCCCTGTCGGATTGATATTCTTTTTCAGCAGGCGTTGCAAAACCACCGTTGACAATCCACTGCATGCCATTATTAAACCAGGAAAAAGCCCAAACCAGACCGGTAAGCGCGATAATAAGTGCAATAATCAGCGAGTAAAAGCCAAGTATATTGTGCAGATCGTAATTTTTACGCTTCCATCTGGTATTTTCATTCCAGCGAAAGGCAAAACGCTTCTTTGCTGCAGCTTTGTTTTTTGGCCACCATAATACCAGTCCGCTGATCAGTAAGACAATAAAAATAAGCGTACACCAACCTACAATCTGATGCCCTGTCTGTTCCAGTAGCAAGTTATAATGCAGCATCACCATCAACCTGAAAAACTCTGTTTTGGAATTTTCTATATATTGGACTTTAGCAGTGTATGGGTTAATATAAACCGTTTTGGAGGTCAGGACGGTATTAAAATAATTCCAGCCTTGCGGGTCTGTCCTGTAGACAGCTACCGAAGCTGACCTTGCCGGATCTTTATAAACAGTAATACCTGATATGTTCAGTTCTTTCCCCAGGGCCTGCTGTGCTGAATTAAGCAGGCACCGAAGTGGCAGGCGCTTCGTGCCTGTCTGATGAATAAAATATCTATCTTTATAAATAATTTCTTTCAGTTCATACTCAAATGCAAGCATACAACCCGTTACACCCAATATAAACACCACCAGCCCGGAAGCAAGTCCGAGCCAGAGGTGCAATTTGCCGATAATCTGTTTGGTTGTCACTGGACAATTAAAACTTGACACTTAAGTTGGCTACCAGGTTCCGTGTAGGATTAGGGGCGCCCCAAAATCCCCAGCTTTTTTCATCACCCAAATTATTCAGTTTACAGCCCAGCCTGAATTTTGAAGATTCGTAGAATACACTTGCATTTACAATATGGTAAGATGGCAGCAGAAATAGATTGGTATCGTCAAAATAGGCTTTGCCAACGTAATTGCCACCTGCACCTATACCAAAGTTCTTAAGTGGCCCTTGCGTAAAGTGGTAATTTACCCAATAGTTGGCGATATGCTGGGGTGCATTCGAAGCCAGGTTGCCCTCCAGGCCGGTAGCGTTTACAATGCGGTTCTCGTTATAACCATAACCCAATATCAAGGTTAAACCTTCCGCAGGGTTTGCCGAGAAATCCCATTCAATACCCTTGCTCTCTTGCTTCCCGTCCTGGAAAACGAAAGAATTTATGTCATATCGAACTGCGTTGTCAATGCCTATATGATAATAACTAAGTGTTGTGCTTACCTTCTTGTGAAATAGCTCTGCTTTTATGCCACCCTCATATTGTACGGCATATACCGGTTTTATTACCAGTCTTGAGCCATCGGGCTGCGTAGCTGGCGGATTATTCTGAAATCCGTTCATGTAGTTGGCAAATATGGACAATTGCTCTTTTATTGGTTGATAAACCAGGCCGAGTTTTGGCGACAGGGAACTTTGGTTATATGGAGCTGCCCAGGGACCGGTAGATTTCTCATCTAAATATTCATACCTTAAACTTAACATGGCATATAAGCGGTCACTAAAATTCAGCACATCCGAAGCGTAAGCCCCGAAGGTTGTAGTATTCGATTTTCCCCAGTTCATAAATGAGCCTGGCTTAAGGGCGCTGTCAATCAGAACCCTGTCTACTTTGGGATTCTCATTCCGGACATCAAACTTCCGGATAACACCAGTACTCCCGCTCATGCCCCGGCCTGTATACTGGGTTAGGTCAGCACCTAACAACAGCGTATGCTTAATGTTTCCGGTATTAAATTTACCGGTAAAGTTTTGTTGGAGGTTAGCGTAAGTATTACTTACCGGGCCGTATTTGGACACATCGATAGTTACGCTGTCTTTGGTTATCCAAACAGGATAATCCTGGTAACTATGCCCGGTATTTTCATTAACATAAGCCACATTTGTGCTTGATGTCCAGTTATCGCTTATTTGATATTTCCCTTCAACAAAGAATTTAGTTGCTGTGGTTTTGGCGTCCAGATCGTTGTCCAATAACGATTTTTTATAATCGAGCGGAATATCTGCATAAGAATGAATACCGGAAGCTGGGGTCAGGCGTACATAACTGGGCCGAATTGAGTTCACCGAATACAGTTCAGCATCAACTAAAACTGAAAAACGGTCGCTCAGTCTATAAAATAAACTTGGGGCAAAAATAGCGCTGTTATAAAATCCCCGTTCGTTATAGCTGTCCTGCTTCTGCACAGCTGTATTTACCCTTAACAGCAAACTTTTATCCTGATTCAAGGGAGTATTGATATCGGCCGCCAGCCGGCCTAAACCAAAGCTGCCCATAGAAAGGTCAACTGAGCCCTGAAAATCTTCCATGGGCTTTTTAGTGACCAGATTTACCACGCCTCCAAATGATGATATTCCTGCACCGAATAAGGTACCTGAAGGGCCTTTGATAAATTCAATGCGTTCTACATTGGCAATGTCAGCACTTGAGCGGCCTGTGGTTGATTGCAGGCCATTACGGGAATTGATGCCGGTAGAAAAACCTCTTGATAAAGCACCTATGCCACCACTTGGGTAAAGTGCGGGTACAACGCCAGGTGCATTGCTGAAAGCATCGGTTATGGCGACGATATTTTGCTGTTTAATTAACTCCTTGCCCACTACATTGTATGCCTGCGGATTTTGCAGGTTAGTAATGGGCATACGGGCTACCTGATCTGTATTTTTATTGCTGATGCTGTTTCGGTTGGAGGTCACCACTACCTCCTGAAGTTCCTTTCTGGATAACTTTAGCTCAATATTCACTATTGCTTTTTTATTGGCCTCTACTGTTACGTTCTCCATGTGGTTCTCGTAACCAACCAGGGAAATATTGAGGGTATAATTTCCCGGTTTAAGATTGTTGATCTGGAAATTCCCCTCTTTATCTGCAATTACACTTCTGCCACCAGATATTTTTACTGTGACGCCCGCACCGGGCTGATGATCATTGGTGACAATCGTTCCACTGATTGCACTGTACGGTACCTGAGCGATTGCTGCTTGATAGGCGGATACAAGGAAGATTAAAAATAGACTGCTAAAAATAAGATATGGTATTTTTCTTTTCATTATTTTGGATTTTAAACGTGATTCGGAATGCGGCGAAATTAATATTATTTTCGTTTATTTAGATTAATTAAAAATAATTTATTTTCTAGACGATACCGCAAAGCAGCATTCTACCTTGGTCAGCCCCGGAATTTTACTGAGTTTCCTGACGAAAGCTTTCGGGTCAGTATGATACCCGCTTCACTTGGAGCTGATTCTCCCGACGGATGGTTATGGGAAAGAATAATCCCGCTGGCGCAGGCCTTTAATGCGACAGCAAAGATAATCTTTGGATCTGCTATCGTTCCGGATATTCCAGCCTGCGAGATATTGACAAATTGTTTAAACTGACATCTCGCTGCATATGACTAATTATTGAAATCTTAATATCTTACCTGTATTATTGGTAATTTTTCTCAGATCATCGGACTTTTCATTAAAAAAGGCATCTCCCCGAAAGTACTCAGTTCTGAGCTTTCGCTATTGGAAGCTCATCAAATGATCCAAAAAAATATTGAATATACACCAACACAAGATATAACTTATTATGTCTTAACGAAACATGTCCAAGAAGTCTGGACTGTCTTGAATACGTCAATTGAATTTGGACTGTCCAACCGTAAAGAAGTGATTAGATCACTATATTAAGATGAAAATTAACTTGAATCAGAAACTTCATCTTCCCAGTCTACACCGAAGTGACCTGGAACTTAAAAACAGTTTCAATTGGGAAGTTGTATTATGTCCTGAGATAAATTGCCTTCCACATTTTTCTTCCAGGCTGCCATATAGGCCAACAGCGGACAAAGGCTTTTCCCAAAATCTGTGAGTGCATACTCTACCTTAGGTGGAAGCTCCTTATATTGTTTCCTGCTAATTAAGCCATCAGCTTCAAGCTCTCTCAGTTGTTCAGTTAATACTTTTCTTGATATGGAGGGTACCCGAACATTGATTTCCCCAAAACGCCGGGCATGCTTAGAAAGCACATGCAAAATAATCACTTTCCACCGTCCTCCAATCAGCGCCATCGTGTCTATAGCAGGACAGTGAGCATGTTCTAAATTATTTTCCATTAGTTACTTTAAGGTTACCACTTTTTGTTCAGGCATTTCATAGCAAGTGTTATTTTCAAAATCAATATCACTTTCTTTGCCCAACAAAAATAATTGATTATTGATCTTAAAACAAAAAATTATGATTTTAGTAACTGGTGCAACAGGTAATTTGGGTAAAGCCACAATTAACTCGCTCTTAAACAATGGAACAGATGCAAAAGATATTGCTGTATTGGTAAGAAATGAAATTAAGGGGACAGAATTTAAATCGAAGGGAATTCAGGTGAACCTTGGCGACTATCAGGATTTTGAATCTTTGAGAAGTGCATTCCAAGGTGTTAATAAGCTGTTGCTGGTATCTTCTTCATCGGATATAGTACACAGGTTTGAACAACACAAAAATGCAATTGATGCAGCCAAGGAAGCTGGTGTCAGCCATATCGTTTACACGGGCTTTGATATGAAAGATTTACAGCAAAGCACAATGGTCAAAGATGTTCAATACCATGCCTACACAACTGATTATTTAAAACAAACGGCTGTTCCTTATACATTGATGAGTAATACACTCTACGCTGATATGATTCCCATAATTTCTGGAAAAAACATTTTGAAGAACGGTATCTCCATCCCGGCAGGAGTTGGCAAAGTGCCTTTTTTGCCAATAACGGAAATGGCTGAAGCTTTAGCCGTTGTGCTGACTACTCCGGGCCACGAAAATAAGGAATATGTCATTGCTGCAGAGACCGCTTACTCCTTCGCTGAGATTGCTGACATGATATCAGAGATCACAGGGGCAACGATAGCTTATAACCAAACCGAGGTAATGTCATATATTGCGCAACTTGTACAGCAAGGTGTTACTGAAGATGACGCAGCGTATCTGGCAAGGTTCGCTGGAGCGATTGCCAAAGGAGAATTCGATACAAATAAAAGTGATGTGAAACAACTATTGGGCAGGGCTACAACCAGTTTACCAGATTTTTTAAGCTATATATATAATAAGTAATTTTTGCTCTTTAAAAAGGAACTTACCCAGTAAAAATAATCACGGTGGAGAAAAGTGTTGTGGATACCATCTCCTTTATTCAAGTATTGTGCATATTTTCCGCGACAATATTGTTTTGCCCTTTCCGTAATAAAATTTAGGGGGTTTAAGTTGGTACTTGGGCGACTGTCTGTCCACAGGCCAGCGGGCCTTGGGCCATAGTTGTTAAGCCGATGCTGTTAGTAGTCGAACTTCTCGATAAAGGTAGTTGCTGTTCTATTGAATTTCAACTACCTTCTTAATACAAAAAGACTTAATGCTGTTACATCATTGGGTTAATTGGCCTGGTCAGTGTACTGAGTCCGCAGAAAGGATTAATCAAATTCATTGGTCAACCGACAGTTATACAACCTGAAAAAAGTCTCGAATTAGAGATATTGGTAATCGAAGGTTTGTATTTTTTCTTTAAAGTTAAATACGCAATTTCCTTGGATGTGTATGTTAAATCTTAAATTTTTGATATTGAGGAAGGGTGTGATTATCAGCTTGGATGAATTGAATAAAAATTCATTTTTTCCAGTTTACACCGAAATTTAAAATCATCGGATTTGATTAGGACCTCAACAGTCACTTCAGGCTACGAAGCAACATCGAAATCATAAACAGCGTACAATTATATCTGTAATGTTATCGATCTCTGTCTCATTTATAGAAGCAAAACCAAACCGGAGTGCGTTATATTTTGCATTATAATTGTCAAAGATCTGACCGTCATTAATAAACAAACCCATTTTCGAAGCTTTCAGTGATATATTTTTTAATTGATATTTATTATTGAAAACCGTCCAAAGTGCCAACCCGCCTTCAGGCTTGGCAAAAGAAACAATGTCCTTTAATTTTTCATCCAGTGAAGCACACAAATAGTCTCTTCTATGTCCGAAAATCTTATTAACCTTTTTTAAATGCCTTGCCAGGTCCCCACCTTCTATGAGCGCTGCAAGCGAATCTTCCATTATATTATCTCCCTTCAACTCTATTATCTTTCTTAAATATACGGCCTGCTCAATGAAATCTGCGGCTGCAACCATAAATCCGATCCTGATTGAAGTAGAAAGCGATTTCGAAAAAGAACCGACATAAATTACCCTGTCCGGATGATTGCTTGCCAATGGTAAATACGGAGATGAACCGTATTGAAAACCATAGTCATAGTCATCTTCAATGATAGAAAAATTGTATTGTTCAGCTATATTCAATATTGAAGAACGTCGTTCGGGGCTTAAGGTCACCGTGGTGGGGTAATGGTGATGTGGTATGAGGTACAACGCGCTGATGTTATACTGCTCACAGGCATCTCTGATAAGTCCGTCATCTATTCCGTCACGGTCTGCCGGTATGCGGATAATATTTGCGCCAAGATATTCAAACACATAATTAGCTACATGGTACCCGGGTTCGCCTACAATGACATAGCTCCCGCGTTGAAGCAGTAAACTGGCAGCTATGTAAATGCTCATCTGAGCACCATGTGTAATCAGTATATTTGGCAAATCAGCCTGTATGCCCCTTGTTTGCGCGAGATAGCCTGTCATTGCTTCCCTTAGTTTTAATGAGCCGGGAGCTAACGTAATTGCCGGCTTTTTCCTAACATGCTGCTGTTTTAAACGCCTCAGGTACTCTCTGTTCAGCAAGTGCATTGGCGCCAGCCTGGAATCGGGATGTCCGTCATCAACGATGAGGCTTGGACTAAGCGCAAATGAATGTGGATAAAACTCTTTGGTCGTTTCGATTTTAAGAAACGGACTTTTCATTTTGCTATCGGATACATATCCGTTTGCGGGAACTCCCCATTGTTTTACGCCCCCCTTGGGCAATTCCATGGCTATGTAATGTCCATGTTTAGGCACGGCAAATAACCATCCCTGTGCTATCAGCTCATTATAAGCAGCAATAACCGTTTTACGGTGGATCTTTGTCATGCCAGCCATAGACCTGGTTCCCGGCATCTGGTCCCCTTTTTGAATTACGCCATCTTTAATAAGGTTTATCACCCCATCAACAACCTGCAGGTAAACCGGCCGAGGTAACATTTTATCGACTACAATCAGCGTTTCAAACGGAAGCATGTGGACTACTGTGTATTTGTTTTCTGGATGCCAAATATAATACATTAAACAAATAGTTTTGGATCAGTAAATCAGTTGTTAAACAGCGCATATGAGTAATTATACTTTGAAGAACTTTAAACATTATTTAGCTGCAATATTAGCTTTTTCAATTTGGGGATTTTTCAGTCTGGTGTTAAAGCCTCTACACGCTTACGCCCCGCTAGATATCCTCTTTTATCGCGTTTTTAGCTGCGCCGTAATTATGTCAATGATTTCACTACTTTTTAAAAGGAAAAGTATCTTGGATAATCTGCGGCTGCTGAAATCTTTGCCAAAAAAGAAACGATTGATAATTATTGGCCTGAACGTTAGCGGCAGCGTCTTTTTGACGGTCAACTGGTTTTCTTTCATTTATGTGATGAACCATGTAAGTGTACGCGCTACATCTGTAGCCTATTTAGTCTGCCCTATTTTAACGACATTGCTGGCCTATTTTCTTTTGTCGGAGCGATTGACCCGGTCACAATGGTTCTCTGTGGTGCTAAGCTGTTCAGGATGCTTATTGCTGTCATATACCAGCATAAGCGATATGTTTTTCAGTGCGATAGTTGGCCTTAGCTATGCTGTTTATATTATCAGTCAAAATAAAAATTCCGGATTCGATAAGTTCCTCGTACTTAATTTTCATATACTTTTATCGGCTGTCTTATTAGCTTTTTTTTACCCGTCATTCTCCGGCCCAATTCCCTCAGATTTTAAATTTTATTTTTATGTAGAGATCATTGCCGTCGTCTATACCATAGTTCCCTTATTTTTAAATCTATACGCCCTTAGCCGGATCAGTTCTTCAAATGTGGCGATGATATTGAACATCAATCCAATAATCGCGTTTATTTTAGCAGGAGTGGTTTATCACGAACCATTGGGTCTTCTGCAGATATTCGCATACGCATTGGTTTTCATGGCCGTGATCATTTTTAATGTCAGTAAAACTTCCAGTGCTAAGGACTGATCAGCTTTAATGATAGACTTAAGAAATATACTGGGAACTACCGTATGAGTATGCAAATATTGCCATGCCGCTCCATTTTTCTGCTCAGCAGATGCTGCTAATCGATTGCACAAAAATTAGCTTTTATTACTTAACTGCTAAGGGCTACTGGCAACTACAGAAATCTCAATATTTGCATGTTGAACAAGGTCCTTTACAATAACACAGGTCCGTGCGGGAAAAGGATCGCTGAACTGCTGCACATAGATCTCATTGAAAACATCAAATTGTTCAAGTTTTTTTAAGTAAACGGTTACGTTAACAACGTGTTTAAGCGACACACCATTTCTCTTCAGAATCCGCTCTACATTTCCTAGTGCATTCCGAACTTCATCCCTGAAATCGTCTTTACCTTGAACAAAAGGATTTATGCCCAGTTGGCCGGAAACAAACAGGAGTCCACCTGCTTTCACCGCATCTCTGAAGGGTTTTTTCGCTTTTGCAGGCTGTTGAGCAAAACTCTGTAGACAAAAAAGAGTTAAGGCTAGTAATAATAAGGGATTTGTATTTTTTTTCATTGTTGATTGCTTAAAGTCCATATTTACTGATTAGGGATATCAGAGAAGCCATTGCTGCAGCACCTAATTCAACCTCTCTAATATTTATTTTATCATAAGTATCAAGTGCGCTGTGGTGAATATCGAACAACCGCTGATCATCACAGTCCAGACTGATCAATGCCTTGGCCTGCTCTTTCATTGGTGCCAGGTCGACGCCTCTATGACCTGAATGTAATTCCGATACTTTATAAGGAATGAACAAGGGCTTCCAAGCCTTAATCTTTTCATTCACTTCCTTACTTCCTTCTACCCTAAAGCCCCTGGGCGTAAAACCTCCGGCATCCGATTCCATGACAGCAATGTGTGATTCTAGGGCCGACTTAGCTTCCTGAGCATACTTAAGTGCGCCATGCGCCCCAGCCTCCTCGTTCATATACAAGATTGCGCGGATCGATCGCTCCGGTCTTTGATCGCGGTTTTTAATTAAGCGGAGAACTTCCAGCGTTTGTACAAAGCCAGTTCCGTCATCACTAGCCCCCTCACTCAAGTCCCAGGTGTCGATATGGCCACCCACTGTAATAAACTCATTGGGATACCGAGACCCTTTGATCTCTCCGATTACATTGTAACTTTTAACATCGGGCAACTGTATGCAGTTCATTTCCAGACTATAGATAAGATTAGGATTTCGTTTAAGCTCATGGCTCAATCGATCAGCACTCTTTGTGCTCAGCGCTGCAGCAGGGATTTTTTTTACATCAGGATCATAACTCATGGCGCCCGTATGTGGAACTTCGTCTATGGCTAAGGTCATCGACCTTACCAGGGCGCCTACCGCTCCACGCTTTCCTGCTTCAATGGCCCCTCTTGCACGCTGGTCTACCACAGCAAGGTATGCCTTGAAAGTTTCGATTTCTTTAGGATCCATGGCCCTATTGAAGAAAACTAATTTTCCCTGAATATCTTTATCTTTTAGCGTGGCTAATTCGGCCCAGCTATTTACCTCTATTACCTGAGCTTTTAACATTCCTGCTGTACCAACAGATCCGCCCAGGGCACATAAATACATTTGGATTTTCTTTCCTGATCTGGAGATAAAAAAAGATTTCTCCTTTTTACCTCTGATCCAATGCGGCACAGTAACCTCCTGGAGATAAACACGGTCAGGAGCAATTTCCTCCATCTTTTTCTTTCCCCATTCCACTGCCTTTTGGGCATTTGCGGATCCAGATATCCTCGATCCGATCTTTGCGGTCAGATAATAAAGATCCGGCCCCACCTTTCCACCGGTGAGGGCATTATCATAAATTTTCCTGATCATCAAAGAATCTGCTGTTAAATCTTGTTGGGCACAAAGACGGCCAATAGCGCCAAAAAAGATATAGGATATTATGAACACGAATTTTAAGCTCCATCGTGATTGAAGTGGTTTGATCTGAAGTATCATAAGCTTTTTTTTGAGAGATGAACAATTACTGACCCACCCCGGTACTGGTATAATTAACAGGAAACCAGGAATAGCCTTTTCCATTCCAACGGATATGCCCTATCCCGGGAAATGAAAGATGATCTGCCGCAATCCAGTATTTTCCTTTTGCAGCTTCAGAAAAGGCTTGCTTTCGGGCCTTCGCAGCAGCTTTCGGATCTACGTCATAGACAATTGTAACATCGGGATCTGAAAACTGAACTGCAGCAGAGTGCAGAATATCTCCCCAGAACATGATCTTTTCATCTTTACTGCTTACCTGATAGAAACTATGTCCGGGCGTATGTCCGGGACTTGCTATTGGAAGTAATCCTGGAAAGATTTCATGGCCGTAAATAAAAGTCTTCACTTTGCCCGCCTTCACATAGGGGTTCATCTTCAGTGTTGCCTGTTCGAAGTAAGGTTTCATTTCTTTAGAAGCTTTGGTATAATTCTCAGGGGTTAGCCAGAAATCATATTCCTGTTTGCTCACGTATACTATCGCATTGGGAAAAACTCTACGGTCTCCATCCATCAATCCACCGGTATGGTCGGTATGGATGTGTGTAATCAAGACCGCATCAATATTCTCAGGTTTATAACCTGCCCTTGCTAAACTGGCTGGAAGATGACCTAACGAAGGGCCATATAACTCCGAAGTTCCTGCATCCACCAAAATCAGTTTACCGGCAATCTCAAAGAGGTAAGCGTTTACAGATGCTTCAACAATGGGTTCCTGAAAATTAAGACCTGTCAGCTTTTCTACCTGCCCTGGTTTGATGTTGGTGAGCAACTTAGGAAGATCCTGGGGAATCGTTCCATCAGACAACGCAATGATATCGATATCGCCAATTTGCATGTGGTAATAGCCAGGCTGCTCCAACAGTTTTGGTGTACCCTGAGCTAAAGAAGTCATAAAGGAACCTGAAAGTAAGACGAGCGTTAATAGATTTTGAAATAATAATCTTTTAGAATTGTAGTACATTTTTTTTATTTTTTGTTTATATGCAAAATTATTACTGTATGATCGGGACTACAAGTACGCACTCCATTATTGCATAGGGTCAATTTAATCCCTATACACATTTATGTGCATTTTTATTATCTTTGATTTTATTGATAATTCAGAGACATGTACGAGCGGAAAATCCCAAAGAACCTTGACTGCGGAATGGGTATGACTATGGAAATTATAGGCGGCAAATGGAAACCCTGTCTGATCCTTAATATACACAATGGCGCCAAAAGGCCGAGTGAACTTCAGCGGCTCAATCCAATTGCAAGCCGGAGGGTCCTTACGGTACAATTGAAAGAATTAGAAGAACACGGTATCATTAACCGTATAGTGTATCCGGTTCTTCCACCAAAAGTGGAATATTTCCTTACCGATCTTGGCAAGTCACTGCTGCCGATGATATTATTAATGGATGAATGGGGTGCACAATATCTGTCAAAACCGCAGGAATTGCCTGAGCTGAAAAAAGTTGTTCAAATTTGATTCTTCTTCTGATAAAGCCATTTTTTGTCTTCTCTTCTAAGGGATATACACCGAAAGTTTCCTTAACTTTAACTGATGGGCTACCAGTACAAAACAAAATTAGTTGAAAAACAAAGAAAGTCGTTTCTTCCTACTGATCGGTTAAAACCCAACCTGCAGTCCCGCGGAAGCATAAGCCGATGAACGGAAAGCGTATCCTTTATCCTGAAAAATGGTTTTTAAACTTCTGTCGTTAATTTGTGCGGTGCGGGTAGCGTTTAATCCGACAGTGATTGGTATGGTAACACGTTTTCCTAACTTTATCTCCGGACGCAACCCGAAAACAACATATTGATGGGTAAACATTTTATCTTTTCCTTCCTGTTTAAGTAAAGCCATTTGTCCATTGATCTCCATGACCAAATTCAGCCGCAAGTTTTTATTGACATTATAGCCTGCTGATACATCAAGACCATCATTTAATGAAACATTCACAGCGTATCGTCCCGATGTTCTCCAGTTCAGGTAAAAAGCCGGAAATAACATTGGAAAGCCAAATGAGTTATTGAGCGCAAGACCACCTCCCAGATCGAGGTTCGGTCGCAAATGACGAATAAACACCACACTAACGCTGCCCAGTAAATTCCTAAACCTCATTTGAGCAAGATCTGTACCGGGCATAAAGACCCCGCCGCCTATCCCGGCTTTTAGTGACCATCTTTCATTCAAAGGCCGCTGGTAATTAAGACTTAAGCCGATATTGAGGATTTCATCGATCACCAGAGGTTCGGTGAAGTTCCTATTATTAAGCTTAACATATGCTCCGCCTGCACTGACAGACCACATCGTAGGACGATTTAACGCGTTGAGGCTCTTGGACAAAGGAATTTTAATCCCTGTTTGATAGACCATGGCTGAACCTTTGCTGTTTCCTATTTTCTGGCTGGAATCGCCTTGTGTTAACTGATAACCAGATGTCCCGAAATACTCGGTCTTAAAAAAAACCTGCGCATTGCTCTTTGTTGAAGCAATAGCTATCATAAACACACCAATCAATAATGATCTCATCGTTTTGTTATTTTAAAATTTTCCAATAAACAGGACGTTTCTACGTCTGCCGGACAAATATCATCCTGGAACGACCGAGGATTGGAATAGTTTTGACCGATGGTCGTTTAACTTTGACGCCTGGTAACCAGTCTGTAAATGAATACTGTTAACTTTGTGTTATGACTCTTTTAAAAAACTACGACAGGTTTGTTATCCTGATCTGGGTATTTCTGACCGTTGTTTTTTGGTTTCGGTATATGCCAGATTCTTCAATGTCAGAAGGTGGTCTACTGGCATTGTGTATAATGTCATGTCTATACCCATTTACAACTTATTTAAGCAAATCCTTATTGCAAAAAGCAATGAGGCAAAAAAAGATGCTTTTCTTTGTTGGACAGTTTTTTCTGGTATCAGCTATATCTGCATTATTTATACCTGCAATTCTTCATGGTTTTCTCTATTTAGAAAAAAGCGGCTTTTTTCCTCCATCTGATCTGATACTGGGAAGGAGTCTATTTAGTATAATGTATATAAATGCTCTTCTGGTTGCGCTATTCGTTAATTTTGGCTTTTGTGGATTGCGGTTCCATGAGGAGAGCATGAAGATGTATGAAACATTGGTTGAGTCCCAGCTACAGATACTTCAGCAACAGATCAGCCCTCATTTCATGTTCAATGTACTGAATCACATCAATATATTAATGCAGGAGGATGTGCGCTTAGCATCTTCACTGTTAATAAAATATTCTAAAATTCTTCGTTATCAACTGAATAGTGAGAAAAACAGAAAGGTGAACATAGAACAGGAAGTACAATTTTTAAAAGACTTTATAGATATAGAAAATCTCAGATGGGGAGATGAACTGACCATTAACTGTTCGTGGACAGTTGGCGATAACCAAAAAGAATTTCCTCCTTTATTATTGATAACTTTTATAGAAAACGCCTTTAAGCACGTATCCAGGTGCATTGCAGAAAAAGCTTATGTAAATATCCGTTTTGAGCAAACAACTGATTCGATCTGTCTTGAAGTTGAAAACTCCAAATCAAATATTCATATGGAAAAAGACAGTGTTTCAGGATTAGGGCTAGAGAATGTGAAAAAACGTCTCGACATTCTTTACGCGGAAAACTATAGATTGATTATAAAAGATCTGGAAACTACCTACTACACAAAACTGATTATCAAAATATAGTATATGGCAGAAGTATTATCAAAACAACCAAGTAGTCAACCATTGAAATGTTTAATTGTGGATGATGAACCAGTCGCCATTAAAGGGGTTGTCAACTTTATTAATCAGTTGGACTTTTTGGAAGTCTCGGCTACCTGTACCTCCGCAATGAAGGCAATAGAGATATTGAAAGCTAAAGACATTGATCTGATGTTTTTGGATATAAACATGCCCATGTTATCTGGATTGGAGTTTTTGGAGTCATTGGACAATTCCCCACTGACCATATTGACCACTGCTTATTCGGAACATGCGCTGGAAGGCTTCAGGTTGAATGTTGTAGATTATCTGATGAAACCTTTAGAGTTTCAACGTTTTTTTCAGGCGGTCAATAAAGCCCTGGACCTTTTTCAGTCCCGTATTGTGCTGCAAAACGGGAAGGAGGACTCTGACTCAGACATATATATCCGGCAAGGGGATACTTTCCAGCGGATCATTTGGCAGGATATTTTATTTGTCGAAGGACTGCAGAATTATCTAAAGTTACACTGTAAAGAGAAGACGTTCATTATCCATCAAACCATGGGCTCCCTGCAGGACATGCTATCTAAAGAAGCATTTTTCAGGATACATCAATCGTATCTGGTCAACACCCATAAAATTGACGCCATTTCAGGAGGACGGGTATTTATTGACGGGAAACAGCTTCCTATCTCACGCCACAGAAAAGACGACCTGCTCAAAAGCGTAGTATACGTTAAGTTGATTAGTAAGTGATCGAAGGTGTTGTATAGCATAAACCAAGCGCAGCTATTTTTTTGTCAAGCTTACTTTAGCCCGCCATGCAAAGTCATAAAATCGAATTCCGGCGTGCCGACAAAACCAATCATTAATTTATATTATCCTCATCGGAAGCTTATAAACGCAAAATGTGTTATATTATAGTTTCTTACCTTAATCCGTAATTATCCATTCATAGGTAAATTCATTTTGATTATGATTGTGTTAAAAACATTTTGTCAATAAGTCGATCACCACTTTTTGTCGTTGAGAGTTGCCTTATCATGGGAGAGATTGGAATCACCCAAGACTAATTTCATTTTTCCTACTACGCTTTAAAAACAGGCATCAATATTTCGTCGACAAGTGTTTCAAGACGTTTATTGTCAATGCCCTGCATCCGCACTAAATTTTCTATACGGATCAAATCAAAAGGTAGCATTAATGTGACACCGCTTGTTACTTTAATATTTTCACCTCTTGATTCAGCATTTTTTAAAATCGTTTTCATGGCTTCGATAAATTTATTAACAACGTTAGTATGAACCAGTGGTTCTCTACTATTGTCTTTGTCCTGCAATCTGATATAATAATAGTTAATTATTACTTCCGAACCGATCTCATCGTAGGCACTTTGGCAAACGGTAAGCAGCTGGTTGAGATCTCCGCGCAAACTTCCTGTATTTTCCAACTTGTTAAGAAACTCGCCATCAAAAAGTTTTTTGGCCTTATAAGTATAAATATCCTGTAACAAATCAAATGTTGTTGGCCACCTCCTGTATAAAACGCTCCGGCTGGTTTTTGCAGCGTCTGCTATTTGTCCAAAAGTCAGATTGGTATGCTTAACCTCATTTATCAGTTTGAAGGTAGCATCAAACAAGCTTTCCATCAGCTCATCCCCTCGCCTTCTAACGCTTTTTTGCTCGTCCATAATATAAATTTCAAACAAATTTAAAAATAAATTAGATACAATTTGGATCTAATTAAAAAAAAACAATATATTTGATATAAGATACAAAATGTATCTTATATCAAATATAATTATGAAAGAACGTATTGACGAAAAGGGAAACAATTTAGACACCCTCCGTGATTTTTTTAACGGTCACCATGATAAGCTGGTATGTACAGCCAATAAAGATGGAGTGCCAAATATCTCGATTATGGGCACACCCAGAATTATCGAAAGTGGAGATATCGTATTCCATATCAGTGATCCTATTTCGGTGACAATGGATAACATGAGGAAAAATAAGGAAGTCGTATTTATGGTCTACGTGCCCGGCGAAAGGGCAAGGGATTATCATGGTGTAAGAATCTACACAGAAGTTACCGAGATCATTAGCTCCGGAGAAAAGTTTAAGCTTATCAAAGAAAAAATCAGTGAACGGTTTGGGAAGGATAAAGCCGACGAGCTACTCGCCTCAATCACCTGTCATGTAAAGAGCGTTCGACCTGTGGTTGACAGGGGGCAGCAATGGGACGAACCTCCTATGTGATTTTTAAGCAGATAACGACGAAACGATCATTTAAACAGATCCTTCAATAACAAAAACGCAATATGTATCTGATGCTGTTCCGGCTTTTGAGATTAATAATCAAACTGATATCCAAAACATGACAACATGCTTGCGTATGTTTTTATATCCGTCTTTTTCTTAAAATGTCTCGGGAGAGACAAATTCTTACTAACAACCTAACAGAATAACAATGCTTAAAAATTTGATTAATTATTTGCTGGCGACAACGCTGTTATGTATGAGCAGCAATAGCATGGCACAACAAAAACATACCGTAAACGGTATCATAAAAGACCGCAGGAACGGTGAACTGATGATTGGTGTGACTGTTAGGATCGAGGGAAAACCTTCGGTTGGAACGGCCAGCAATGAATATGGGTTTTATTCCCTGTCTTTACCTAAGGGAAACTACACTTTGATCATCAGTTATATCGGTTATGATGAACAGCGTCAGCACGTTCAATTGGATAAGAATGCCAGGATAGACTGGCTACTTGAACAGGCCACAGAAAGCAAAAATAATTTACAGGAAGTTTTGGTCTCAAGCGCAAAAAAGGGTAAAAATCTTTCAAATGCTCAAATGGGCATGGAAACACTTGACATCAAGAAAATAGAAAAACTACCTGTACTTTTTGGCGAAAAAGATGTCATGAAAACCCTTCAGCTTTTACCGGGTATCAAAAGCAGCGGGGAAGGAAACAGCGGTTTTAGTGTGAGGGGCGGTGCCACTGATCAAAATCTGATCCTTCTTGACGAAGCTACCGTTTATAATGCATCGCACCTGCTCGGTTTCTTCAGTACATTCAATAGCGATGCGCTTAAAGATGCGACTATAATCAAAGGAAACAGCCCGGCTCAATACGGTGGGCGACTTTCCTCAGTTATGGATATTAAAATGAAGGATGGCAATAATCAGGATTATAGTCTGGCCGGCGGTATCGGTCTGATCAGCGGCAGGCTGAGTGCAGAAGGACCCATCCAAAAAGGCAGATCATCCTTTATAGTCTCCGGAAGAAGGACTTACGCTGATCTGTTATTGCAAAGTTCTGAAGACTTTAAAGATAGTAAACTTTATTTCTATGACCTGAACGTTAAAGCCAATTACGAAATAAATCAAAACAACCGTATTTATCTTTCAGGGTATTTCGGGCGTGATGTTCTGGGGTTTGGCGATACTTTCGGAACCGATTGGGGGAACACTACTGCTACCCTCAGATGGAATAGCGTAATCAATAGCCGGTTGTTTTCAAACACTTCAATAATTTACAGCAATTACGATTACAAGCTGAACTTTAGCAGTAGCGGGAATGATTTCGGCCTTAATTCGCAGATCAAGGACTGGAATTTTAAGGAAGATTTCTCCTGGTTCGCAAATCCGAAACATAACGTGCGTTTTGGCCTGCAATCCATTTACCATACCATTGCGCCGAGTAGGGTTTCAGGTACAAGCGTGAGCAGTTATCCTAAAAGCACACGGTATTCCTGGGAAAATGCACTTTATATAAATGATGAATTTAAAGCTACCGATAGGTTGACCATTAATTATGGCCTTCGACTTTCTGCGTTTACGGTTATGGGAGGAGATACGTATAATACCTATAACAATGGTGTGCTAACTGACAGCCTTACCTTGGCCAAGGGCAAATTAGGAAAAACATATCTGAATCCTGAGCCTCGGATTACGGCAAATTACCGGATCAACGATGTCAGCAGTGTAAAAGCGGGCTATTCCCGCAATACACAGAATATTCACCTTTTAAGCAACAGCAGTGGCGGCAGGCCTACCGATCAGTGGATCGGAAGCAGTTATACTGTAAAGCCCGAAATTGCAGACCAGGTTAGTATTGGCTATAGCAGGAATTTCCATGATAACGATTACGAAGTGAACGTTGAAGGGTATTATAAGCAAATGCAAAACCAGATCGATTACAAAAATGGTGCTGATATCACCTTCGATGCTTCTAAGGATATTGAAAGCGAACTGCTCTTTGGTAAAGGCCGGGCTTATGGATTTGAACTGATAGCTAAAAAGAAAAGCGGAAATCTTACCGGGTGGATTTCCTATACATTATCGAAAACCGAGCGCAAAATAGATGGCATCAACAATAATAACTGGTACGATGCAAGCCTTGACAAAACCCATGACGTGTCTGTTGTTGCAACCTACCAACTGACTCCCAGGTGGTCGTTATCCGGGTTGTTTCTATATAGCACAGGAAACGCTGTGACATTTCCGACAGGAAAATATGAATTAAGCGGTCAGACGGTGTTCCAGTACAGTGAACGCAATGCAGACCGCATGCCAGCATATCATCGCCTGGATTTAAGTGCTACCTATGAAACTAAAAAGAAAAAACGCTTCCAGAGCTCCTGGACATTCGGCCTGTACAATGTCTATGGCCGTGAGAATGCTTATACATTTTCTTTTGAAGACGATCCAGATAATCCCGGTACCACACGCGTGATGCAAACCTCACTTTTCCGTTGGGTTCCCAACATTACCTATAATTTCAAATTCTAACTTATGAAAAAGCTATTTTATTTGACTTGTTTAAGTATACTGTTCGCCAGTTGTGAAAAAGAAGTCGATCTCGACCTTGATAACAAAAGCGGTACATTAGTAATCGAAGGAAATATTACTGATCAACCAGGACCTTATTATGTGCGTATTACCAGATCTGTTCCGTTTACAAACACTAATCAATCCCCCCCTGTTACAGATGCTTTCATTACCATCACCGATACACAGGGGCAAGCTGATACCCTGCAGCACCTGGCTGATGGACGTTATCAGACCAATAATCTGCATACGGTTCCGGGTCACACTTATAATTTGTTTGTGAAAACAGCCGGTGTCAGTTATACGGCGCAGAGTACGATGCCCGCAGCGGTTGATCTAGAGGGCCTACAGCAGGATCCGGTTAAAATGGGTAGCGATACCTACTATAATATTCTGCCGATTTTTACCGACCCCGCTCCTTTGGGCAATCGGTATTTCTTTATCTTGACCGTCAACGGGCACACCAAAAAAATCTTGCAGACGATTTCCGACAACGTCAATAACGGATTGGTCAATCAAAGAAGCATCATTACTTCAAGGGAAGAGGATGAGGAAATCAAGGTTGGTGATCGCGTTAATGTAGAAATGCAGTCTGTTGATGAGCGGATGTACAGCTATTATACTGCCCTGGTTCAAATCACAGCCGATCGCGGCCCCGGTGGTAGCGTTACTCCAGCTAATCCACCTAGCAATATTAACTCCGGAGCACTGGGATATTTTTCTGCACACACGACCAGATCAAGCAGCATCGAAATACGATAGTTCCTAAAATGATGCGACTTGCACATACCTAACTTTTCAATTAACAGCAGGATACATAAGCCAGAAATTAGTTTAACAAAACAGGCACGCGGGGACGTCAACAGAACAAGGGTGGACTTAAAACCTATTTCGATGTTATGATCAGTTCAGGTAAATCCTCCACTCTATTGTAAAAAGCAACTAATATTTTAACATAAATATAAAAATATGAAAAGGGAAATCAGCTTCATACTCCTGCTGGGCGTTTTGGGATTGGCTAATATGGCCTTTAACACCTTCACGAACTGGAGCATACAAGAAGATAATAATTCCGCTGAAATAGCGGGCACTGAAATGAATGGGACTTTTTCTGGCTTAAAAGCTACGCTGAATTTTCGTCCGGCACATCCTGAGCAGGCTGCATTATCTGCATCTATTGATCCGTGCAGCTTAAATACCGGTTTTTTTCTAAAAACCGGGCACGTCTTTTCAAAGGAAACGCTGGATGTCAAAAAATATCCTACGATCAGTTTCGGACCGGATGCCATTAACAAAAAAGGCGACCTATACGATACTCCTGGTGAACTAACTATAAAAGATTTGACTAAAAGAATCATCATATCTTTCACTTTCGATGGCTCCGATGTATCCCGCTACTTTAGAGGGAATTTTAAGATCCGTCCCAAAGAATCTGATCTGATATGCAAAGGAATGCAGAAAGAAATCCCGGTAGCACTCAATATCCCTCAACCCGTACTGAATTCCCACACCTTTTCGAATGATCTGGTTGAATTGGCAACAATGAACGAGCTTTTAGACAATACTGATCTTAAACTGGATTTTAAACGGAAATATCAAGGATATATAAAAATCAAGGGATTTACTGATTTTAAATAAACATTAATACAAAAAATAAAATTCAAAAAAAATGAAACTAGACAGAAAATATGTAACACCATTCATCTCTTTGCTATTTATAGTCTTGGCTATTACGGGGACTTTTATGCTATTTCATCTCTTTGATGGATATACCGAGGTTGCGCATGAATTAATTGGAATTGGATTCGTAATTGCCGCAATTTTACACATAATACTAAATTGGAAAGGCTTAAAAGTTCATTTTATGAAACAAGTATTTATGCCGGCAGCCATCGCTGTAACCGTGTTAACTTTAACTTTTGTTTATTTGGAACGAAAGCAACTTCCATTAGATATTGTTATTGTCGACAAAACATTTAAAGCTCCTTTAAAAGAATCATGCAAAATTCTGAACATAGAATATCCGACAGCAATCAAAAAATTAGAAAAAAAAGGGTATGTAATAAGCGACATAAAAACGCTTGAGGACATTTGGAAAAAAAATGATACAGATCCACAGGAAGTTATTGAATTACTAATGGATTAAACTTTTTGAATCACAATGGATGGAAAAAATAGCAGAGAGAGTGGGTTGATCTGCAAATTGGACAGAATAGAAGAGGCACCTTGGAGGGTGCACTCAGGGTATTAAACGTCAATCAGGTGAAAGCAGCTGATGTTTGGAGATAAAGGCGTTTCGATTGAGAAAGCTCAGACCTTTGAAGAATTTTGATATTAATACCGATATAAAAATCATTGACCTGCTTTTGGAATGGACGAAACTTTTCTTTTTAAAAAAACATCACTAACACAGCTTTTTATGAAATACTTAGTCGTCGAAAACAAAGAACAACTACGAAATAAATTTTTGTACGACATTGTCGACTTCCTCTGGGACAACGGTAATGAGGTGCACATCAGCAGTAATTACAGCGAATCTGATTTTCAACAGATCATACAAACTTGCGATTGCATTGTTCTATTGCAATATCAGGAAACATGCTTTGATAAAGCAAGAGCAGCATTTCAAAATAACCTTGCGTTAGAAAAATCTTTTCTAAATAAAACCTTTCTGTTTTTTTTAGAAAATGGTATTTATACTAATATCGTACCCTTTCCACATAAAATTTTTGATTTTAAACATTTTAATAAAAAAGAATTATCCCGATTTTTTTGCTGGTGCAAGAAATTAAATTTTCTGGTTGCAAAGCGAAGCTAGTAAGCAACAACCTATAAATTGAGTAAACTACCATAAGAACAAAATAGAACCATAGAAGAGGATGCAGCCTAGTACCCTAAACATTTTTCTATTTTTTTGGAGCTGAATGACGCCGCTTTTTGGTCAAGGTTCAGAAAATATTTCAGGTTAACTTTATATAAAAGAGCTAAACATATTAAGCTTCCTATGCCAGTAACATACCCATTAAATTTCCATGCTAATTGCGCTCCGATTAGGAACAATAGTGTATAGAATAGGTTAAAAATAAAATAAGTCATTCCATATACCGCTCTATCAATTTTTACCTGATGAGTATTCCATATCACCATGCTGGCAAACATTTGTATATAAACTGACAGACCTTGACCATGTTAATTTAAATTCCTATTTCATTTATTTCCCCCGATACTATTTTTTTTATTGATGCTTAGCTTTTTTAGCCAAAGCTAATTTCTGTGACATCAAAAAACAATGAATACAAAAGAGACATATCACCACTCCCGATGTAGAAAGAAGCAATTAGTCCGCCTATTATTCAACTATCAATGTGGCTATGGAATGCGGCAAGCTGGTGGTTGTAGCTGCCTGACCTTTTATCCATAGGCTATACTTGATTTTTTCATCTGATTGATTCATCACAACCACAACAAGTTTTCCATCTGTATTCAAAAAAGAGGTTGTTTGCAGAAGATCACGACTGGATGCTGTGGCAATTCTTCGAGCTCCGGGACGGATGAATTTTGAAAAATGCCCCATGTAATAGTAGGCATTGGTATAGATTAATTTATCCTTCTTAGTATCGGCATGTACCGGGGCAAAACAAAAATTCCCTACATGGTTTGGACCACCTTTTTCATCTAAAAGAATATTCCAGTCCGTCCACGCTGCAGTTCCGGCATTAAAGTCGTTGATCATTGAATAGCCATAGCGCTCGCCCAAAGTCCAATCATCCAACTTCTTTACATCATACTTTTCTTTACATCCCTCTGTAAAAATTAGCGCTTTATCCGGATAGGCTTCATGTGTCTGCCTTACATTTCCAAACTGCATGTCACTTCCGGTCCACGTTTCATACCAGTGGAAGCCAATACCCCAAACGTATTTCGCAGCATCTTTATCATTTAAAATGGTAGTTGCTCTTTGAAAAATTTGATCGCGGTTATGATCCCAGGCAATCAATTTCTTAGAAGATAGACCTGATTTATGTAGCGTAGGACCCAAGAAGTTTTTTATAAAATCACGCTCCTCTTCTGCAGTATACACGCAGGATTCCCATTTCTGTTTAGCCATTGGCTCGTTTTGAACCGAGAGACCCCAAACTGGAATACCCATCGCTTCGTAAGCTTTAATAAACTTTATATAATGATTTGCCCAACTTTGGCGATATTCGGGTAATAAATGCCCTCCTTGAATCAGACTGTTGTTGTCTTTCATCCAGGCAGGTGGTGACCAAGGACTCACGTACAATGATAATTTACCTCCGGCAGCCGCAGTTGCCATTTTAATTAAGGGAATTTTAAACTCCTTATCGTGAGCAATGCTAAATGTTTTTAGATCTTTATCATTATCCTGAACATAAGTATAACTTCCGCTGGAGAAATCACAGCTCGCAATATTTGTACGGGCCAAGGTGTAACCTATACCTTTATCTTTATCGTAATAGGCAGTAAGCAGTTCTTGTTGGTTTTTACTGGAAAGTTTGGCAAAGGTTTCTGCAGCGGCATCAGTCAATGCGCCGCCAATGCCTACCAAGGTTTGATATCTGATGTTCGGATCTACGAAAATAGTTGGTTCGGTTTCAAAGGGCTGTCTATTTTCTACAAAACTTAATGTTTCGGTTTTGCTGATGCGATAATCAGATTTGCTCGCTGTGGTGTAAACCACAACTTTTTTATTTCCAAGCACATATTCCTGAAGGGATTTACCGGTTGCTCCGACACTTTTTTTGTGCTGTGCCACTGCGCCCAATGTGGCGGCAAAAACTAATAGGATACTTATGTTTTTTTTCATTGTCCTTTAAATTATTATATACTTAATGTATTTCTTGATAACTTAATATTGCATATATCAGGATATCATTTCTTGCCGCATTGCAACCAGAAACAATAAGTACAATACTGCGAAACTCAATAGTTTTCTCCTATTACTTACTTCTCAAAAGCGCTTCCAGATAATAATAATCGGCATAATTTATGGGCACATCAATTTCTGATTTTGCCGGAAGATGCCCGGTACTATGCTCGAGAATGAAGCCATAATTATTACCAAATTTACTAGTATATTTTGTGTTGAGGCTGGATAAAATTTTATCCGCTGAGGCTTTATATTTTTTGCCTTTTACACTATACTTTGCGAGCTCATAAAGTGCAGAAGCGGTGATTGCTGCAGCGGAAGCATCCCGGGAAACATTTGGAATATCAGGGTCGTTGTAATCCCAATACGGAATACCGTCTGCAGGTGTAATTTCGTTATTCAGTATAAAACCTGCAATTCCATCTGCCTGAGACAAGTATTTATCGTTTTTTGTTTCGCGAAAACATAGCGTGTATCCATATAAAGCCCATGCCTGACCACGGGCCCATGCCGATTCGTTTGCATAACCCTGTGCCGTTATTTTCTGAAGTATATTTCCAGCCTTGAGTGTATCATAATCAACTACGTGATAAGAACTAAAATCTGGTCGGAAGTGATTTTTAATCGTATTATCTGCATGGGACACAGCGATTTTATAAAAGGATGAATCACCCGTCATTTTGGTCGCTTCGAACAGCAACTCAAGATTCATCATATTATCAATAATTACCGGATATTTCCATTTATCGCCATTATGATCCCATGATTTTAGCACACCTGCAGTTTTGTTAAATCTGGTAGAAAGCGATTTAGCTGCCTGAATAATAACGCCCTTGTAAGTGGTATCTTTTGTTAAGCGATAGCCATTTCCAAACGGGCAGTAAATCATAAAACCCAAATCGTGAGTACCACGATTGTATTGCTCTTTCTTGATATCTGCAGTATATTTCTTAGCAAGATCAAGCCACTTTTTATCTTTTGTGTATTCATAAAAATACCAGAGTTCTGCCGGAAAAAATCCACTTGTCCAATCTCTCGATGGTACCATTTTAAACTGCCCCTTTTCTACGGTTCTCGGAGATACCAGATTGGGTTTAACCAGACGTGCCGAGTCAACATTTTTAACCAAAACATCAGTTTGTTTTGCTGCAGCAGCAAAAGCTTGATTTACGTTAACTTTTTGAGCATTTGCTGAGCCAGCTAACAACATACAACATAACGTTATCTTAATTTTTAAATTCATATTTATAACCATATTAAAGGGTTGCGAACGGGTAAATTCCTAATGACTTCTTCTACTTGAGGTGCATGGTCTAGTTTTTCCCAGGTGGAATACCATTCATGCTGATTGAACTGAACCGCTCCGAAAATTAAAAAGGGTTGTGCAACAGGCCAGTTTTCCCAATACATTACATCGGCTTTTAAAGGCCATTTATTTTTTTCGGCTATAAAAGGATAAAGATAATCTAGGCCTTTGCGGATCGATTTTCCATCTGCTGTTTTAAAATCCCAAAGATCATCATTTGGAATGGACAAAATCTGGCAAAGCATCACCATCGCATCGAGGTTAAAAATTGAATATCCATAGGGTTTCGTTCTTGCCATTTCTAAAGGAAAACTACCATCTATAGCCATTTGATTGGGCAGTAAGATGGTTTTATAACTAATGCGCAACGAATCGAGCATTGGCTCATCTTTACACAATTTAGCGAAAGATGCCACTTGCATCGCCCAGCAGGTGGCGTGATTATTTTTAACTGTTTTTTCTTGTATACCTGGTTTGGAGGTATTCAGCCACAGCGTATAACTGGCAAACCATTTTTTAATTCCAATGGAGATAGACTTATCAAATGCCTTTGCGTTTTCCATCACCAAAGCACCTTGAGCAACTTCCATTAAATGAATGGTATCGATAATACCATAATTTCTTCCGGTAAATCTGCCCTTTACTGCTTGAGCAAATAAAAGATTTGGATTCATTAAGGTTTCAGGATTTATAAACCATGCCTGAAAATGTTTAACCGCTTGCTTTACATAACTTTCATTGCCTGTTATTTTATAGGCTGACGCCAATGCACCGATGATTTTACTAAAACGAATCATAGCCTTCCTATGCTCGACAAAATTATCCGGGTTCGTTAATCCATCTCGGTTGATATAAGGTCCATCCGGATTTTTCGGATCGGGCCAGAAGTAATCTGCTTCCGAAAAAAAATCATGTTTGCCGCCAGCACTTCTCGGCGAAGATGATGCGGTAATAGTAACCGGCTCTTGTTCCATTGCCCATTTTGCCTGATTTAAAATTTGCTTTTTGAGCAATGCAATAGTTTGTTTCTTAATATCAACAGGCAACTTTTCCGTATTCAAAATATTGCCTGAAAACGCAGTTCCAGCGATATAAAAAATAATAAACATTAAAATAACCAATGCTCTTCTCATAACTTATAGTGTTTCAAAAATGGTTGGCATGCCTTCTGATTTCACTGAAGCAACACTTTTGCCTTTATTTAATTTTACTTTGATAATTGCTCTGCCATTGTAAGCCTGCACTTTTCTCGAACCGGAAGATGTTCCCAAATCATCAATTAATCTTCCATCACCCGTTAATCCAAAATTTACCCAATTTGTTGCATCCAGACATTGTATTCCAGCTTCATCAAAAAGCTTAACCTCCAAGGTTGCAACATCTGCCTCTTTATTTATTTTGGTTAAGGTCATTTTAGCGGCTTTAGTCCATTTCTCTGTTTGGTAGATAAATTTTATCTCATCGCTTACGGTAACCTTACCTTTTTTAGCTACAACTTTAACTGTATTTTCTCCTTTAAGAAACGGAAGGTTCCAACGTAAACCCGCAGCGGGGAAATCCTGGCTGTTTCTTTTCTTTGTCCCAAAGCTTTTTTTGTTCAGAAAAATTTCTGCTTCCGTACAATTAGTATAAACTTTTACCATTTTTTCCTCTCCCTCATCACCCCATCGTACTGGCCAGCTATGTCCATAAATATGAACCATTGGTTTATCGGTCCAATACGATTGAAAAACATAATAAGCCTCCTTTTTAGTAAAATCTCTTTCTACAACCCCCTTCTGGTTCATGTAAGGTACCGGATTATCAGGACGAACAGGGGTAGAAAAATCTTTGAATGGCCAGTATGCCGAACCACTTAGCCAAGGCATGTTTTCCTGTTCTTTAAGGTGCCAATCAATCAAATTGGTGATGTAGGATTCACTCCAATCGCCATCTTTGGATATTCTTGCGGTACCCCCAAATAATGAAGCATCACCTGCCCGCTCATCAGCGCTTTCACCGGTTTTAATTTTACTTAGGGCTTTATCAGGATTTTCTGAATGTCGCATGGCATGGCTATCGCCTCCCCATTCTACATGTAAAAAGCGCTTAACTTTAGCAAATTCATCTTGAGAAACCTTTTTATAATCGGTATAGGCACCACGGTACCAACCCGCCCAGATGGATGGAGAATATACATCAACTATATCGGCACAAAAATCGCATCGCCGGATTGCGGTATACCTGGATGAATCCAGTTTGTGGGAGCGTCCATTAAGTTCTTTCATAAAGGTTCTGATTTTTTCTTTATCAAATTCAGCAAAATCTCCCGGCCAATCGTTTTCATTTCCCAAGCCCCAGATAATGATGGAAGGATGGTTATAATGCTGCTCAATCATGTTTGCAAGCATCTTTCTGGCCTGTTGTTTATAAGTTTCGCCACCTAAACCACCCCGACACCAAGGGATTTCTTCCCAAACCAAAATGCCCAAACTATCGCAAAGGTTCAACACAATTCTCGATTGCTGATAATGCCCAAGTCGGATAAAATTCACGCCCATATCCTTCATCATCTGCATCTCGGTGCGAATCATTTCCTCGCTCATTGCTGCCGCAACGCCTGCATGGTCTTCGTGCCGATGGGTACCCCGCAAGAGCAAACGATTTCCATTTAATTTGAAGGGGGCCTTTTCAACAAAGTCGATGTTTCTAAAACCTATTTTATCTTCACTCTTATAACTACCTGCGGATGAAACGAGATCATAAAGCAGGCGATACTGCAAGGGTTTATCTGTCGACCATAGTTGCGGCTTATTGATCTGTAAGCTCCATAATTCAGTATCGCCATTTATATTATTAAGCTTTTTTTTCTGCTGTGCAACAACCTTTCCTCTTGGGTCGATTAATTTAAGATGGATAGTAGCATTTTTCAGGGCCGTAGGATCGTAAAATCTTCCGCTTACATTTAATTTACCCAATTTTCCGTGGGCATCCACTTCAGCTTTAGCAAACATTTTTTCAACAGAGAGTGGCGGAACGTAAACCAGGTTTAAATAGCGGTAAATTCCTCCATAAACATTAAAGTCGGATAGATCTGAAGGAATCATTTCCAAATCTCTTGAATTATCTGTACGGATAGAAACAGGCACCTGCCCGTTAAACTGCTTTTGGTAAATTTCCTCTTTTTGAAATGCGGCAACCGCATCTGTAATGTCAACCGTCCATTCATCGTAACCACCCAGGTGAGCTGCAACTTTTGTAGTATAAACATAAACTTCTGTCTTTTGACCAGCACCTTCGAAATGCAAAATGGTTCTACCATTTTGATAAGGATTTTCGATTTTGAGCTTTGTGCGGTACCATGCGGGGCCCTGGTAATAGTTCACATCAGGATCTACCGCATCTGTAGCATTAACGCAATGCGGTAAATTCACATTTTCCCAAATCGGCACCGACTCTGGATTACCTATGCCAACTGGGCGAACTGCTTCCCAGACCCCTCCTAAATCCTGTTTAAGGAATTCCCAATTCTGGTTTAAACGAATTGACTTTTGCGACCACGAGATTTTGCTACAGAACAGTAGCGCAACGACGATTGTGTATTTTAAGTACCTGAACATTTTTCTTACTAGTAAATTTCTAAGTTGAATTGCATTAAAACGGATTGCCCGGCAAGATCATTAAAAATGATGGCAACGCCTTTTTGTCCATGAATTGAAAATCCACATCAATGATATCGTAATACAGATAACAATTTAAATTTTAGCATAAATACGAAAGGATTAATTGAAAGGGACTGGGACTGTTTATTAATATCATGCGCTAAATTTAATTGACCTTCCTGCCAACATGTATCGGCAGGAAGGAATTTTAAGTTGATCACCTTATATAACTATCGAATTTCTATGAATCGTTTAAATGCCTGACTAAAAGTACCTACCGTATATTGCTGTGTGGTATTGGTGACTAGATTGATTTCAATTCTGCGTGTACCTGCCAAAGGGCTATTCAATACCTTAAAATATAGCGTATCAATTTTTGTTTCAGCCTTCGGAAAGACCAAAGAATAAAGCCCGTTGGCCGGTAGAATTCTATTCCCATTTTTATCTACTACTTCAAAATCTTGCCCAACAACAGCCGGATTGGTAATACCTGTGGTAATAAGTGAATATTGTGCCGATGGATCATAGTCACGCAGGTATGAAGAATGAAATTTAACCGGAAATTTGACAAGCGCAGTCTGGCTTCTCAATACCGAAGCTGTCCCTGTGTTGTTCCAGGGTATGGAGAAAAATCCAGCATAATAATAATTCTCCAGCCCAGGTACGCCAATGGGATCCGTTTCAAGCTTGTCGCAGCTTGAAAATAATGTAATACCGAATATGATTCCCGTTAAAAACTTGATATGTAATAATTTCATACTTTTAATTTTTTTAATTCCAGTTTGGATTTTGCTTAATGTTGTTTCCACTCAAACTAATTTCCTGTAAGGGCACAGGATATAGATAATCCCTAAGTGGGTTGAAGGCTCTGTTATTGGCTGCTTCGACCACCAAAACACCATCGGCATTTAAAACTAACGTCGAAGCAACGGTCCCTACCCATTCTACTACATTGTATTTAGCACCTAACAATGCTTTAGGAAGTACTATTTCAGCTGTTTTCCATCTGATAAGATCACCATATCTAAAGCCTTCCAATGATAATTCTACAGTGCGTTCTCTTCTTATTTCTTCCCTCATACTTAAATTGTTTGCTGCAATAAAAGCATTTGTTAACCTCACATTCAAACCCGCCCGGCTTCTGATCAGGTTGATTGATAAATCCAGATCAGCATCAGAAATCGTTTCATTCAGTTCATATTTTGCTTCAGCATAAGTTAATAAGACTTCCGCATATCGAATAAGTGGTTTGTGTACTGTAGAATTATTATTTGTTGTCCAGTCCTGCGCATTGAAACCTTTCTTAGCTGCAAATGCAGATCTCGACCCTAATGAAGTACCCGGAACCCAGGGACGTTGATAGGCTTGCTCTCCACTTCTGAAAACCAATGTCGCAATACGTGGATCCCGATTATCCAGAATCGTATTGTATGATGGCTCCGATCCTTCATTGATAAACAATGGAGACCGGGATGCAGAAGGAGAATTATCAGTGTTAAAAGCCGGTAACCCATCTCTATATAAAAACATGCGGATTAGATTTCTTGTGGGCGCAATCCTGCCATTTTCTAAATCACGGGAGGTATTATGGACCAAACCAATAGCAGATGTTCCGCCATATAATTTCACAAAAACATTTTCAGTATTGGCCGCCCCTTCCCCATCGTGGGTAAACATACCCTGATAACTGGCAAACAGACGGTGGCCCTGTCCCATTACCTGGATAGAGGCATCAACTGCTATTTGAAGGTGCTTCTGAAAATCGGCTATGCCAAAGAATTTCATTCGTGTACCTTCATTTAAAGCGATACGGGCTTTTAGTGCCCATGCTGCGCTTTTGGTAACCCTGCCATATTGCAATGCCGGCAATGCGGCACGTGTCGGCAACCAGGTTGCTGCAAAATCCAGATCATCGTACATGGATTGTACCACCAGTAACCGATCTGTCGCTGGCATAGATAGTTCTGGTGCATCCACGCCAAGTGTCTTTAAAATTAAGGGCACATTGCCATATTTCTGAACAAGATTAAAATATGCATAGGCCCTGAAGAATCGCGCTTCGGCAAAATAACGGTTTTTTATGGCATCGCTAACCTGTGCTTTAATACCTTTCTCCAGAATATTATTGGCAGTAAAAATATGTTGGTAGGGTACTCTCCAGTCATCAGTTGTACCGGGAACCCCACGGTTTCCATTACTAATCTGATTAAGGCCGCCTTGATTTACATTGTCATCGCCACGGTTATCAATAGTGTATCCAGCCAATTGCTGGTACATCCGGTTTGCAGCGTTTATCAGATCGCTTTCTGTATTCCAGAATGTATTGTCAGTTAATTCCGTTTCCGGTAAGCGGTCCAGCTTTTTGCAGGCATTTTGCGTTGACACAAGCAATATGGCTGCAAAGAATATTTTATATGTTGTTTTCATATCAATCATTTTATAAAGTAATATTTAATCCGAAAGACACAGAACGATAAAAAGGATACGTTTGTGCGTTTACATCATTCCCAACCTCGGGATCAAAAACGCTTAGCACCTCTGTTTTTTCGAACAAGTCCTGCCCTGCGATATAAACCCGTAGGTTCTGGAATATTTTATTCTGTGGTTTAAAGTTATAACCTAGCGTAAGGTTTTTAAGTCGGATGTAATTCCCATTCTGTACCCATTTATCAGATGGTCTGAAATTATGTGCACTGGTTTGAAACATGCGGGGAAAAAACGCATTTGGGTTCTCAGGGGACCACCTGTCTAAATGGATTGTCCATGGCATATTTGCGGTACCCAAAATTGGGGAAAGTGTATTTTCATCGATTAAAAAGGCTCTTTTGGCAACGCCCTGAAAGAACACTGTGATGTCGAAACCTCTCCACGATGCGCCAAGATCCATACCAAAAGTATATCTCGCGTTAGTGGTGCCAAGATTGACTAAATCCCCTGAATTGGTTGGTGTACCACCACCCGCATCAATCACGCCATTGCCATCCAAATCCAGGTATTTAACATCACCCGCAGCAGGATTTGCAAAAAACGGATACCTCACTCTTGCTTTATATGCATCTGCTTCTGCCTGTGTCTGGAAGTAGCCATCCGTTTTGTAACCCCAAACAGTGTTTAGTGGATAACCTTGCAAAATTTCCACAACACCAGCATTAGCAACAGAATTTCGTCCGTCATATTTGGTTACCTTATTTTGATTGTCGGCAATATTAAACCCTATTCTGTAATCACCATTTTTAAAGGTATCTCTCCATTTCATTTCAAATTCCCAACCCCAGCTTTTAAGCTCACCTACGTTTAATTTAGGAACATTTACGCCAATTGTACTTGGTAGAAATAAATCGGCCAACATATCTTTATTATATTTCACATAATAATCTGCTGTTAAGGTTAGCTTATTTTTGAAAAGACCGGCATCGATACCAATATTACTCGATTGCACGGTTTCCCAGGTTTTATTCGCAGAAGCCAACTGGTTCTGGTAAAGGTATTGGGTCTTTAATCCATTGAAGATCACCCGGTTTTGATTATCTATTCCTATCCCACTTGTGATTAAAGGAAAGTAGTCGTAAAAGCCTAAAACAGCCCCATTACCAACCTGTCCCCAAGAACCTCTAAGTTTTAAATTGCTCACGAAAGGGACATTGTCTTTAAAGAATTGTTCTTCGCTGATTCGCCATCCTGCTGAAAAAGCCGGAAAGACCTGAAAACGGTTATCCGGGGCCAGTCTAGAACTCCCATCGTAACGGACTACCGCCTCGAATAAATATTTTTCATCATAATTGTAATTAAATCTACCGAAAATAGAACCAAAAGCCCAGGTTTCTACTTTGTCTTTATTGGTCTTAGTCGCAGCATCACCAAAATTAAGACTAAAGAAATCGTTGGTTACCATTCCTGTGGCACTGGCAGAAAATTCATCTTTCCTATATTGTTCAAAAGATGCACCGCCCAAGATTTTGAACGTATGTTTCTCTGATTGCAAATTGTAAGAAATCTGACCGGTCAAATTATCCTGATAACTTTTATTTTTGGTAAGATCAAGCTGATTGAGTGCATTTAGTGTATTACGAACGGTGTTGGTACTTCTTCCATACCAGTTTAATGTGCGCTTATCAGATTCATAATTATAGAAACCATAATTACGGGAAGCATTTAAATCCACAGTAAGTCCTTTGACAAAATTTTTGGCGCTGATATTAATTTTTCCTATAAAGTTATCAAAGTCGCTTCTCTGAAACCCGGCATTTTTTTCAATGTCAACAGGATTTAACTGTAAATCGCCATTGTAGATATTTCCTGTTACATCTTCTTTTGGAACATATAGCGATTGCCTGGTTCGTACACGATAAAGCAAATCGATAATGTTTCCCGTACTATACGAGTTTTCATTTACCTGAGACCCTGCATAACTCAAAATCGCTCCGACAGATATAAATTTATTAATTTCAGAATTCAATGATAAGCGCATCGTCTTCACAGAATTATCATCCGGGCCGAAACGCATAACACCATCTCTTTTAAAATAGCTTCCTGATAAGAGATAATTTAAGTCTTGCTTACCACCACCTATAGAAAGGTTATATTTTTGGGAGGCATTCACTTTATCTATGCCTTCTTTTATCCAGTTGGTATTGTCATAATAATCCCATCGATCTGCCGTTTGGTTCTCTCGATAATTAAAATTGGGATTTTTAAGCCATTCAATTTGCTCGGGAGTAAACTCGCGGGCACCAGTTGCATTTAAACGCGCTTCATCAATCAGAATTTGTTCATCCCATGAGTCAAGGCGCTGAGGCTGCCTTGCTGTAATATTTAAGCTGTAGTTGTTACTGAAATTGATGCGTGTTTTTCCGCTCGCCCCTTTCTTGGTTGTGACCAGGATCACACCTCCGGCGGCACGCGCTCCATAAATAGAGGCTGCAGCTGCATCTTTTAACACTGAGATATTCTCAATATCGTCAGGATTAATTAGTGCCAGATCCGTTTCCACACCATCAACCAAAGTGAGTGCAGCTGTAGTATTCGCAGAAGAAAAACCCCTGATTCGGATCCCTAAACCCTCCGCACCAGGTTTCCCGCTTCCTCTGGTAACAGTTACTCCGGGTGAAATGCCCTGTAAAGCAGCGATTGCATTCGGAACAGGCCTATCCTGAAGTTGCTTTCCATCAACTTGTGCGACTGCACCGGTTAGATTTACTTTTTTCTGCGTTCCATAACCTACCACAACAACGTCATTTAAACCTTGCGCGTCATCCGCCAGGCTAACATTGATAGTGGTTTTTCCTGCGACAGCAACCTCTTTTGTAGCAAAACCAATATAGGCAAATACTAGAACTGCGTTGGGGGCATTGGTTTTAATGGTATATCTACCAGCTTCATCAGTAACGGCACCGGTCTGGCTGCCCTTCACCTTCACGCTTACACCAGGCATTGTTATGCCTTTCTCATCTCTTATGATCCCTGTTATGGTGTTTTGAGCGAAAGCTGCCACGTGTATCAGTAGAAGAAATGCAATAGTAACCACAAATTTTGCCGGTGGCAAAAACTTGGTTGTGCCCATTGATAAAATATTTGAAAGAAAATAAAATCTCTTCATAGTTTATATTAATATTAATCTGTTAAGTGAAATAAGTGAATGACAATCAACTGGTTATCATGCCATAAGCATAACATTATGCCCATGGAACGTTGATAATCACAATTAGCCTCAGGCTATTTGAGTAAGCCTGAATAGATGTGCCTTGTTAAAATGGTTTGATTTTAAACGATATGTTATTCCATAGATTTCAGTTAAAGTAGCAGAAATGCTTGTGCTCTGGCCAACTGAAATCTCTTGCGTGGTGAATCCCACGGCAGAAAAAACAAGCGTTGCATTAGGCAGAACTGATATTAAAAAGCTTCCGTCAGCTCTGGAGGATACAGCAGTTTGAGCATTCTTCACTTTCACCGAAATGCCCGGCAGGCCTACCCAGGCTTTGTCTTTAATGGTTCCCTTCACAGCTATGCTTTGTCCAAAACACAGTGTAAATACAAAGCAAACCAATGCAATTAGTAAGGTAATGGTTTTTCTCATTTTATATTTGGTTTAGAATAATTTGGATGATACAAACCTATTCTAAATATTTCACTTTCCAAACAAAAAAAATACATAACTACCTATTAAATAGATAGTTATATTAATTTATAATACGATATAGCAACAATGATATCACTTCATAAAAGCACTCCATCGTTTCCATTTCAAGTATGCTTATTTTTGATTAATACGGCTGAGCAACATCCTTTATTCGTTATTTTTTTTTCAGGATAATGAATGCTATACGGTTTTTGGAAAGCTGATGCTGTATCACTCGCGCTGATAAATAAGCATAACTGGCTCATTTAATTTATTTGACTATAAATTAGAATTTATATACGCATAAGGAGTGAGCTTGAAATTGTGGCAAAAAATATATTATCGGCGTATCGTATTTAGGTGATAGAGATAAATGAACACATTTTTCAGACCGCTTAGGCTAAGTAAACTTATTTCATTTTAAGCAAAATGTTAAAGCTGTCATTTATATCAATGGGTTTTTAGATATGCAATACAGTCTTTAGCTGCGGAGTGGAAAAGAAGTAATTTTCTGATTCGAATGTATCAACTAAAACACCATTAGAAGTTGGATGGTATGCTGCTTGCTGTAGCAATCAATATGATTACACAATTGCCGGATCCAAAAGCAGCTTTCCCCAATCCCCATCTGAATTTTTCTTAAGCAAAGCTTTTTTATCAAGCAAAAGCTTTTGCATTTTCGAATTATAAGTCCAGCAGGTGCTTTGGCGAATGTTTAAAATTTCGGATAACTTATAGGAAGAGATGGTACCCTTAGAGGTATAGATCAGAATAAACATATACAATGCCTTGTTTATGGGTATTTTTGAATTTTGCAGGATGGTATGGGCAATTGCTGATTCATCATAACCGCACTTGGTACATCTTCTACTGAATGAGGTTTGACCTGCAGAGTGTTGTGTGTTCTTACACCTCCTGCAGGCATATCCATGATTCCATTTCAGTTCGGAAAGGTATCTAAAACAACTATCCTTATCTGGATATATCCTGCTGAATTCCTCAAAATCCAATCCCTTTTGCATCACTCTTGCGCGGGTAACTTTCTCTATATTTAGATGAAGTTCAGAAATATCTTTTTTCAGCAAATGGTTCATCACTGAGATCTCTGCATTTTGTCTTTCGATGGTTATGGTCTTTTGCTGAATCTCCTGTGTACGTTCATTAACAAGAACCTGTAGTTGTTCATTTAGGGTTTGGTGTAAGTCATCATTTATTCTAAGCTGTTCAATAATCCTTTTTTGTACCCTGCTTTTTTTCTTTCTGAGCGTACGTATCGCATTTCCTATCGCGAAGGAAACCAATATCATTTCAATAATAAAGCAGATACTCAGACTGTAATAGCTAAGGGTGCCATAAGGAATCCACTTCAAAAGCAGTAAGATCTTGAGCAGAAAACCTGCAACCAGAAATCCATAACCAAAAACTAAAAATCTCGCAGGCCTATAGCCAGATGAGAGTACAGAAATTCCGGCGCTGAAAGCAACCAGCAGAGGAATAAATTCAATGATCTTGAAATTAAATAATGGGGTATAAATCAGGCAAGCGATAAAGAAGATGCCTCTTAAAAGAATAGTAATTAACACCAGCTTATAAAACAATGGTGATTTTGACTTGAGATATAAGAAATTACTAGTAAATAATAAACCGAAAATGCTACTCAAAAAAAGCGAAACACCAAATCCATAAACATTGATATGAGGATTGGTAGGCCAGAGATATTGGAAGGCTATACCATCATTGCACATTTCATACATGCCGATACTCAAGTTATACAGCACATAAAACAAATACTGTTTACCCTTTACAGCAAAGTACATCAAAAGGTTATACAGGCAAAATACCGCTATCATCCCATAAAAAAGTCCAAATAACAAATATTCTCCCAGAGCGTAGCTGACAAACCATCTCAGATCCCGCAAGACAATAATCGTGCTTACTGAATGTGGTGATTTGATCCGGAGATAATAAGTGAAGACTTGATCAGTATGGTTATTTAAATCATATATGAAATTTTTATGGTCGTATCCTCTATTAGAAAAATCATAATTAGTCCCATAATAATTTGCCTTGTAGTTACCCGATCCATCAGGTGCGTATAATGTCAACTCGCTTATTGACTGATCAAAAAACTCTAGTATCCATTGTTTTGAGCTCTCCTGATTATGACTGATTTTAAACCGATACCAATAAGCTGACCCTGGATTATCATTTTTAGGGATTCTAAAGGTATTTGAACGGAATCTATGTTGAAATTTTTCACTTATTATCTGTCTAATATTCAATGTAGCTTTAGGATCTTCCAAAACATCAATCTGACCAAACGAAAGCATTGTATGTGGTGAATTATCCCGAATTTGTGTGATTTGCTGCGTATGAGCCGTTTGAGCGAAGAAAATTAATAATGTAAACAACGCGGGTATCCGTATAATTCTACTGTAAATGATACTACTGAAGAAATTAATTACACGATACAAGCGGGCAGACGACATCTGTTACAATAATGGTTAGAATAGTCCTAAAGTATCAAAACATTATTTCAAGTCCAAACTTTTCTGCTTGAATTAATAGCCTATAGTGGTTTTAAATATTAGGATAGCTATAGGGATTTATATGGGGATTATTCCAAAAGTGGCCACTTTGAGAACGCCATTTTACCGTCCTAGAAACACCAGAGGACACAGTAATCATATTTTTCTCCTTCCCATCCCCTCACTTCAGCTCAATCTTCCCCATTTTTCTCAAAAACAAAGTCACACGCCCAGCTAACCGGCAAGACAAAGTGGACGGCCAAGCTCACTCACCATCTTATACAATCTGACTACAACATTTACCAATTGAGCTACTTTTTACAGAACGGTAATCAAGAATTTTGTAATGAGATTTATTCAGTTTTAAAAACAATCAAAAAAGAGTTATGCAAAATAGAAAATTAGGAAATAGCGGATTGGAAGTTTCCGCATTGGGCTTTGGGTGTATGGGTTTAAACTTTCTGGATGGCAAAGGCCTTGATAAAAAAGATGCCATAACACTACTGCACAATGCAGTTGAAAGAGGGATCACATTTTTTGATACCGCAGAAGCTTACGGACCTTACACCAATGAAGAAATTGTTGGCGAGGCATTACAGCCTTATAGAAAAGACGTGGTGATTGCTACAAAATTCGGTTGTAAAGATGCCAGACCGGCAGTGGGATTAGACAGCAGACCCGGAACGATCAGGGCAGTAACCGAAGCATCTCTAAAAAGATTAAAGACAGATTACATTGATCTGCTTTATCAGCACAGAGTTGACCCTAATGTCCCGATAGAAGACGTTGCAGGGACAGTAAAAGACCTCATACAAGAGGGCAAAGTGAAATATTTCGGTCTATCGGAAGCAAGTGCTAAAACGATCCGGAAGGCACATTCAATTCAACCTGTATCCGCATTGCAAAGTGAATACTCCTTGTTTTGGCGCGAGCCGGAAAATGAAATCATACCAACATTAGAAGAACTGGGAATTGGTTTCGTTCCCTTCAGTCCTTTAGGTAAAGGCTTCCTCACAGGCATCATCAACAAAAAATTAGAAGATGTCGACCGCAGAAATATTATTCCCCGTTTCAGCGAAGAAAATATAAAGGCCAATCTGGTTTTAGTGGAAGCACTCTCTGAAATTGCCAAACAAAAAAATGTGACCACCGGGCAACTGGCACTGGCCTGGCTACTAGCGCAAAAGTCCTGGATCGCACCCATCCCCGGGACCACAAAACTGCATCGCTTAGAAGAAAACATTAGAAGTACAAATATTGTATTAACAGCCGATGAACTTGCAAAAATCGACTCAACAGTAAATGGAATTACACTTGTTGGCGACCGCTATCCTGAATTTTTAGAAAAACAAATAGACAAATAAGAACGAATAACAATGCAAAATATTAAAGGAAAAGTAGTCGCTATCACAGGCGCAAGCAGCGGAATGGGTAAAGCCATCGCCATAGAATTGGCTAAAAATGGTGCAAAGGTCGTTTTGGGTGCAAGACGAACTGCACAATTACAGCAAATTGCTGACAAAATTAAAAGCAAAGGTGGTGAGGCCACCTTTGCTCAAATTGACGTAAAGAATAAAGCCGATTTAGTTAAGTTGGTCAATACAGCAGTTGAGCAATACGGGAAATTGGATGCCATTGTAAACAACGCAGGTGTCAGTCAATTAAGCCGCATTGACGACTTGGATATTGAAGGTTGGGAAGAAATGATTGATATTAACCTCAAAGGCGTTTTGTATGGGATGGCGGCATCAATTCCCGTTTTCAAACAACAGCAATCAGGACATATCGTCAATATCATTTCAACTTCAGGAATTAAGATTGTCCCAATGCAAGGCGTTTATGCAGGAACAAAAAATGCCATTCGCACTATTGCAGAAGCGTTTCGTCAGGAGTCAGACGGAAACATACGCATTACAGGCATTTCGCCCGGCTTAGTGAAAACAGATTTTGCGGACAACATCAAAAACGAAGAAATGAAAACAGCTGTTCAAAAAGGAATGGAACAGATTGCCATATATCCCATAGCCATTGCCAATGCCGTAATTTTTGCAATAAGCCAACCTGACGATGTTGAAATTGGCGACATTGTTATTCGTCCGTCAAAACAAAATTGATTAAATTAGTAACGAAAAATGCAACAGCAACCCAACATCAGTCACATTAAAAGTATATCGCAACTCGTGCGTATCCTGGGATTTCCTGCGCCATTGCATCCATTGATTGCATTGGTTGATTACAATAATGTTTCGATTGAAATGTTTCCAAAAGGACAAAAAGTAAGCCTTGATTTTTACAAGATTTCCTTTAAACCTACCTTCACGGGACAAATAAAATACGGACAAGGCTATTACGATTTTGAAGAGGGTGGATTAGCATTTTTGAAGCCAAAACAAATCGTTTTTTCACCGGAAGATATAGAGAGCTATCAGGGGATTGCATTATATTTTCATCCGGACTTTATCCGAAATTATCCGTTGGGAAAAACGATAAATCACTATGGATTTTTCTCTTACGATGTTTCAGAGGCCTTGTTTCTATCGGCAAAAGAAAAAGAAATTATAGCCAATTTATTTACTACAATAGCCGATGAATTAGGCAATAATATTGACCACTTCAGCCAGGATGTTCTGGTGTCGCAGATAGAACTGTTGTTGAATTACAGTAACCGTTTTTACAACAGGCAATTTATTACGAGAAAAGCAATCAATCACGACATCATCACTTCTTTGGACAAACTTTTAGACAACTATTTTGAACAAGAAAGCAGCCTGAAAAACGGCTTACCGTCCGTAAAATATATGAGTACAGAATTAAAGCTATCGCAGCGCTATCTGAGTGATATGTTGAGTTCATTGACAGGACTAAACACACAACAATACATTCAGAATGCAATCATAGAAAAAGCCAAAGAGAAATTATCAACAACAAATCTTTCCGTTTCGGAAATTGCTTATGAACTGGGCTTTGAACATTCACAATCGTTCAGCAAGCTCTTCAAGACAAAGACAAACGTTTCGCCTTTGGAGTTCAGACACTCCTTTAATTAAAAACGATAATAAGCAGACTAGTAAAAGCCATTTTTGAGTAACACGGATTTATACCAGACGGCTTTCGTCCCGCATATTGAAGTTTTTGAAGCCAGGCCCGCTTAACACTGTAGTTGTCGGGGCAGATCAAGCTAGAGTAAAAAACTCCGCCAAAGAAAAACTGATCATCTTAATCCCCCCTGTCAGGAACAGACGCGCATCGTTCCAGAACAAAAGATACAGCTGATGCCCCGGCCCGAATAGGTATATTTAAAAAAACTAAATTGATTAAATCACCTTTGATGTTTAAATTTGTTTAAAGACGACCGGAATACCGCGGGTATTGAATAAACCGGATTTGAAATGATGCCCCATCAAAATTTAACTAATTGACCATTATCATCGGGAGAAGACTCAAGTTCAGATCCAGGAAAGACCAATATAACAGAAAGAGTCCTCCGCCGAGGTAAGACGATAATAAAAAACAGGCCTGTGCAGGGAAACAGACAAAATTAGCGGAAGTGCCCATTCGCTGGGAATGACCGCCTCATATTAAATAAAAACCATCTCCGGTTATTCATTTAGTTGTATCATGGGATTCTTGATTTTATAGGCTGCTACCGCCTTGCATGGCCTGTTTAATCGCCTGGCGGATGACCGATGAAGATTCCGGATCTCCTTTCATCATCGCCTTGCTGAATTTACTGAGCATGGTCATATCCACATGCGGGGGAATGATCGGCACATTCGGATCGCAAACCACATCCAGTACTGCCGGGCAGTCGCTGTTTAACACTTCGTTCAATGCAACATCGATCTGTCCGGGCTGGTCAATCCGAGTCCCTTTTAGTCCGACAAGCTCTGCAAACGCAGCATAGTTTACATCTGGTATATCCTGCGACGCTTCAAATTTTGGCTCACCGGCTAGCATGCGCTGTTCCCAATACATCTGCATCTTACATACAAATACGGATTTCCAAAGGATGCTGCTTTTTGATTCTATGGCTATCCCGGATGTGGATATGATTGAGGCTTTTTTATCCAAACTATACAATAGCGCGTTATCAGAGGATTTCTTATACAAACTTGAATACCTAAAGTCTCATTCTTCCCGGTCTTTTTATCCGGTTTTGTTAAGCAGTGATATCCCTCCTGAATAAAACTTCATATCGATTCCGAATTTCCCGTTGACACTTGTACCTATGGACTACAAAAAATCTAGCTCTGAAAAACCTCCGCAGACAATCCGGTATTTTGGTCCCGCATCCGCAAAAAAACAGTTGGTTCCATTAAAAAACTATCCCTTAATCAAATTAGCCCTTCGAGATCGCAAAACCACGCAAGGACGCCATTTTACCGTCCTGGAAACGCCAGAGGTCACAGCCCCCCCCTTCCCATCCTCTCCCTTCAGTTCAATCTTCCCCATTTTTCTCAAAAACAAGTCACACGCCCAGCTAACCGACAAGACAAAGTGGACGGCCAAGCTCAATCACAATCTGACTACAACAATTATCAATTGAGCTACTTTTTACAGAACGGTAATCAAGAATTTTGTACTTGAGATTTATTCAGTTCAATAGAGAAATTATTTCCATTTGGCAAGCCCGAGGCCGATTGAGGTCTCATTTTATGGATTACTCATTACTCGCTATTTGTGACAGTTTCGTTTCTTCCCAGATGTTTTATATCTCAAAGAGATGATACCGGCAAAAGTAATGATCATACCAAGCGTTTTAGGATACTTAAGGGAACTTTTCTTTTGTTAAATACCCGTCAGACTAAGGACGCAAGAAGTTACATTTAAAACCGAAAGCAGCAAGTACCATGCTCAATAAATCCTTGATAGCATAAAAAAATAAACGGAAGTAATGTTAGCAAGCGCCTCTGACTACTTAAACTATGACAGGTACATTTATTCGACGCAAACATCAACTTGCCTGATATGGAACCGTTGCTGGTCATACTTTTGTTTTACCTGGAAAGATTGCCCTTCGTTTCCGAAAGACTCCGAATAGCCATCTTCACATTATCGAAAATAATCCAGTGTATATAAACTGTTACAAAAATATACAAAATTTAAAGTGCCAATTAATTTTTTTTAATGCAACTTTGTAGCAATGAAAAAGCAGCTAGACCTTTCCCCTGGAAAAAAGCACCGTTTCTTATCGATGCTTCTGGTTATGCTGTTTCTTTCGATATCTATTTTGCAGCTGGCGCATGCCCACAGCGTTATTCCTTCAAACGAGGAAAACATTATTACAGATCTGGTATCTGCCGTCGAAAAGTGTGAGATATGTGATTTCATTATTCAGAAACAAAGCAAGCATATCGCTACAGATATTTCTCAGGAGATAATAGTGCTATCACCGGTCAAAGTAACTTATCAGTGTAACGCGTGTATCTGCAACTACGAATTTACCCTTCAGGGCTTTACCAATAAAGGCCCTCCAACCTGTTTTTCTTAAATCAGCCAGCTCATTAACTGAGCCGTCAGCATCTTTAGTCAACACATTTTCCATAAAGGAGGATGCTATGAGCCTTTTTTTCTTACCTGGTTTTTGATCAGCCCTTTGGGGCGATCCATTAGCCGACAACTACTTGATTATACGTGTCAGATTTTTATAGCACGCAAAAGTTTATTTGCACATTTTTTCTATTCATTGCTTTGCTTTCGGATGCCTTTGGGCAGACTTTTAACTTAAGGGGGCGGATAACCGATGATAACAGCCAACCGCTATCTGGTGTATCCATAACCATTTCAGGAAGCAACAGATTCATTGGTACTGACCAAAGTGGTAATTTTCTGGTCGATGGTCTTTCCAGTGGTAAAACAACATTAATATTTTCAAGATTAGGCTACACAACCCTTTCAAAAACCTTCAATATTGAAGCATCCGATCGTGAGATTAACATCGTGCTTCGTGCTGAAGTTAAGCAGTTACGGGAAGTGATCATTGAGGATGACCATATTGAGCAGCGAAGGAAAACTGAATCCTTAAATCTACAAACTGTTGATGCCAGCTTCATACAGCGGAATCTGGGCGGAAGCCTGATGAAAACATTAGAGCGCTTACCGGGGATAAAAACTATCGGCATAGGATCCGGACAGTCCAAACCACTGATCCGTGGGCTTGGATTTAATAGAGTAGTTGTGGTAGATAAAGGGGTTAAGCACGAGGGACAGCAATGGGGCGCTGACCATGGCCTGGAGATCGATCAGTTTGCTGCCAGTGAAGTTGAGCTCATCAAAGGAGCCGCATCCTTTATCTACGGATCAGACGCGATCGCCGGCGCAATAGCCATTAATCCCGCCCCTGTTCCCATGGCAAATTCTTTGGGCGGATCTGTAGATCTTATCGGCAAAACCAATAATAGTCTTTTTGGTACATCAATAAATTTATATGCAAGAAATAACCGCTGGTTCCTGGACGCTAGACTTACCTATCAGAATTATGGCGACTACAGGGTTCCTACAGATGCGGTTTACGTATATGACTATCAGGTAAAACTTAAGGACAATTTCCTACGTAATACTGCAGGACGGGAAACCGGCGCTCATTTAAACCTCGGATATGTAAGTGGCCGGTTCCGTTCTATCTTTTACCTCAGCAATACCTTTAGCAATAGTGGCTTTTTCGCTAACGCGCACGGACTGGAACCAAGGAACGTTGATGCAGTCTTGCATGACAGATCATCCAGGGATATTTTGCTTCCAAGTCAAAGGGTTAATCATTTCAAGCTGATCAACAAAAGTGTCTACGAAAGCGGAAAGCATAGAATTGAGGGTGAAGTGGGCTATCAGCGGAACTTAAGAAAGGAATTCAGTACTTATGTCAACCATGGTTATATGCCGCCTGTCTATCCGTCCTTTATGAGCATTCCCGCTGATCTGGAACGTGAGTTTGTTAAAGTGGTTTATTCAGCGAACCTTCGCGATAAGATAAGTCTTGGAAAACACGAGCTAAGCCTTGGCCTGAATGGTGAGCACCAGGACAACGGTATCAATGGATATACCTTTTTGGTGCCTGCCTTCAAGCAATTTTCAATTGGATCATTTGTTTATGACAGATTAAGATTGAATGATAACACCTTGCTCCATGCCGCACTACGTTTTGATCATAGCCGGATCAAAATGTTCAAGTATACTGACTGGTTTCCTTCCACTATTTCTACAGATGGAATAATTCGGGAAGAATACGTAGTCCGCTCATCTGATCTCAACCGGAGCTTCAGCAGCCTGGTATGGTCTGTAGGGGCAAACTATAATCTGCAACATTTTTCGCTGAAGGCCAATATCGGCAAAAGCTTCAGGATGCCGATAGCAAAAGAGTTGGGCGCCAACGGGGTTAACTACCATTATTTCAGTTTCGAACGCGGTGATCCTTCCCTTTCACCGGAACAATCCTATCAGGCCGACCTGAGCCTGGAGTGGAAGGCTGATGAATGGTCTGTACTGTTTAGTCCCTTTTATAATTATTTTTCAAACTATATCTACCTTAACCCGACATCCGGCCATGACACAAATTACGGGGCAGGTAACCAGATCTTCCAGTATGCACAGAGCAGTGTGGTGAGATATGGCGCTGAACTACAGTTCAAAGTTAAATTCCTTAGAACCCTTAGTGCCGAAGTCCTTGGGGAATATCTACATGCCGAGCAGCGGTCCGGAGATAAGGCAGGTTACACATTACCGTTCTCTCCACCTGCATCGGCGCTATTCAACCTAACCTGGTCACCATTTCAAACGAAGAGATCAGAAGGCACTTACCTTTCGCTTGACTACAGGCTGACCAGCGCGCAGAACAACATCGTTCCACCCGAGAAAAAAACACCAGGTTTTCAACTGATCAACATACAGGCTGGCACGAAGATAAAATTTCACACCCAAACCGTATCAGTGAGTCTTCAGGCACAGAACCTGCTCAATACACGGTATCTAAACCATACCAGTTTTTACCGGCTGATAGAATTGCCGGAGATGGGAAGAAATATCGTGCTATCACTTAAAATTCCCTTTAACCATACTAAAAACAAACATTAATTTATTCAATAACAATTAAAATACAACTCATGAAAACAACAAAAACCCTTTTATTATTTTTTCTATTTGCGATTACCTTTACAGCCTGTAAAAAAGATGAGCAAATCGCTCCAGCCCCGTCCATTGCAGCACTTGAGGTTGGAACAAGCAATAGCAAGATCGCTCATCCAGGAAACGACCTCCACATTGAAGCAGAGATCAGTGCTTCTGGCATTATAAAAGATGTGGTACTCGAGATTCATCCTGAATCTGGGGCTGGCTGGAATGTGAACACCACCTACACAGAGGGATTTGCCGGTTTAAAAAACGCCGAATTCCACAAACATATTGACGTGCCTGCTGATGCGAAAGTGGGTTCATACCATGGCCACCTCAAGGTTACCGACCAGAACGGACAGGTGAGCGAGGTTGAGTTCGATCTTCAGGTGACCGCAGATCCGAGTCTAGCAACAGCTACCGGTTTCGAAGTAGGCTTAAATACCGCTGGCAACGATCTACATGTAGAGGCTTCCATTACCGCTCCCAACAAAATAGCAAAAATAGTGCTTGAAGTGCACGGCAACGGATGGGAAAAAGAAGTGACCTACGAAGATGCAGCGGTGATAGGTAAAACAACCTATAACTTACACAAACATATTGATGTAGCGGCTGCTCCGAAAGGACATTACCACGTGCACCTCAAAGTAGTTGACCAGAGCGGAAAAGAAGTCGAATTTGAGGAACACTTTGATAAATAATCCCTGTTCAGCAGTTACATAATTGAATCAGCTGCAATATAAAGCACTTAAATATCGTATTGCGCTACACATAAACCCAGGATAGCCTGGCAATCCTGCCAGGTTATCGATTATAATTCCAACAAAATGAAAAAAGCATTTTTTTATTTTTCCATGCTATCGGTTTTATGCCTTTCTGCCTGTAAAAAAGAAGGCGAAAAGGAGATTGATACGGAATATCCTACGATTGATGTTTCGGCCGAAAACGCATTTCCCAAACAGTGCGGCACATTAAGTCGCGGTGAACGCTTCACCTTTCGTGCGTTGCTTAATGACAATGCTGCTTTGGGATCCCTGAGCATTGATATCCACCACAATTTTGATCACCATACCCATAGCACCGAGGTGGAGACATGCACTATGGATGCCATTAAGGCTCCTGTAAAGCCTTTTCTGCTGATACAAAGTTATTCCATTCCGGCAGATCAGAGGTCATATCTGATGGAGCAGCAGATTACCATTCCAACTGATATTGATCCGGGAGATTATCATTTTATGATCCGCCTGACCGATAAAGAAGGCTGGCAAACGATAAAAGGTCTAAGTATAAAGATCAAATAATAACCACCCCCCACTTGAACTAAGCATCCAAACGCATACACATCAATAAAAATTCAAATCATGAAAATCAAGAATCTACTGCTATCGGCGATGCTGCTCATAGCTGGCCTTTCTGCCTGCAAAAAGGAAAACACGGATCAGGAGACATTGAAACCTACAGCTGAGAATGTCGAGATCGGTACCGCCAACAACAAACGGGCGCTGAGAGGCCGGGACTTCCATTTCAATGCAGACATCTTAGCTGCCACTAAGATCAAAGATGTCAAACTGGTCATATCTCAAAAGCCCGGGCAGAGCTACGCTTCCAACTGGAAATTTGAGCTCTCCTGGCCAGAATATATTGGCACAAAAAACACCAACATACACAAGCATTTTACCATTCCCGCTATCGCTCCGGAGGGAACATATGATTTTGCGGTAATTGTTCAGGACGAGAACGGATCACAACTGGAGATCAAAGAAGATCTGATCATTCTGGATCCTGCAAATCTTCCGGTCGACCCCAAGATCGGTAGAGACTTTGTTTCCCGTAACGGTACACTTATCTATTATACTGACGTTTTTGAGGAGAAGGAACTGATCTTCAAAAAAGGAGATGAGATGACCCTTCATGCTCAGGTTAGCGAAATCAAAGATGATGGAATCCTGTATTCGGTGCTGATCAAAAAGAAGGCTAACTATTATCCCGAGAGTATAGACAAACTCGACCTAAGTAAGGTCATTGTAGTGACCAAGGTAGAGCATAAGGGGCTTGGCAACGCAGCAAAGATCTCTACACTTAAGCTTTCTAATGGCGTATATGGCGGAGAAACCATCACTGTAGGCGCGGCAATGGACAATAACGAACCTTCCCCTAACAGTATCACGGGCGAAAAGGCTTGGGAATCGGGGCAATATCAATGGGTAATTCTATATAAAAATACAACCCACAACATCAGCGTATTCAAAAGCATCCCCATCACTATTAACTATAATTAGAAATTATTATCAACAATATATCCTTCAAAACAGGCTTATTTTTAAGTAAGAAGTATCAGGCAATTGAAATATCCAATACAATGAAAAAACCGCACCTTCATACAAGATCCTGCAGGCTTCCCGTATTGAGCATTCTTTTGTTTATAATCATGCTGCTGAATGGAAAGGTTGCCTTTGCCCAGCGCAATGCCTATGAAGAGGCCCTTTCCAAATTTACCGGTGAGCATAAATACGATATCGAAAAGCCAGGGGCGCTAGATGGCGTTCCGGCTCCAGAGTTCTCCGGACAGCCCCTTGAGGGAAAGCCTGTAAGCTTAGCCAGGCATAAAGGAAAGGTAGTGGTATTGAATTTCTGGTTTATTGCCTGTAAACCCTGCAAGCTTGAAGTCCGTCCATTAAATGAGATCGTCGCAAAATTCAAAAAAAAGGATGTGGTTTTTCTTTCCATTGCCCGCGAAACAAAGCAAGATCTGTTGCAATATCTTAAGGACAACAAATTCGACTTCAAAACCATTGCCGACCCAAAATCAGCTCTTGGAGGAAACGTGTTCCACATCCTGGGATATCCGACAACCATTGTTATCGACCGTACCGGCAAGATCAGGTACTACTGCCTTGGCGGAAAAATTGATGAAAACGCTGTGCGTGCGGATTTTGAAAAGAAACTCATCCCAGTTATAGAAAAATACATTAATTAACATAATAGATAGCCAATTAGCTGAAAACAGGAGAAATTTTATCCATCAGCTCCCTGAAATTCATCATTAATTACATTCAATCAACTCATATCAGACTGTTAATCAACATAATAGTCATAATTTTATTAAATTAGCATGAAACTTTTAAAGTCACTATCATTTTTACTTTTTGCTGCCTTAATCTTTGTTGCCTGTAAGAAAGACAGGCCCGAGGGTGAACTTCCTGCACCATCAATAGCTAATCTGGAGATAGGTTCAGGCAATAACGGACAGGGCATTATTGGCAGGGACTTTCATCTGGACATGGATGTGACTGCTGGTGATAAGATCAGTACTGTCCAGGTCTTGATCAGGCAGAAACAAGGCATCACTTACCCTGCCGAGTGGTCATTTGAACTTACATGGACAGAATTCAAAGGTACGCGTAATACCAATGTACACAAACATTTTACCATTCCAAAAGAGGCTCCCGCCGGCGCGTATGATTTTATCATAAAGATTAGCGATGAGAATGGGACGGTTCTGGAAGAAATGCATGCTATCAATCTGGTCACTGCAGAGAGTCTTCCTGTCAACCCACAGATGTATTCGCTGATGCTTGAGAAAATGGACAAGGGTTTTGTTTATATTCTGAATAGAGGATTCATGCTGGATGATGATAAGGGATATGTAAAAAACGAAAAGTTAAAGGCCTACGTTGACATTAGCAAAGTAAAGGGTGAAGGTGTGATGTACACCTTTTTGGTCAAGAAAAGTGCAGGCCACCTGCCTGAATCCGTTGACAAGATCGATTTTTCAAAAGTAATCGTAACGGATTCCAGGGAACATACCGGTATGACCGCTGTCAATACCTTTACCAATTATGTAGATCTTCCAAACCATAGCCCAAAAGAATTCCTGATAGGAACTTCACTTGATAACCGGGTTCCCGCCAGCGCAATAAGCGGTGAGAAAGCATGGATGAACGGAGAGTATTATTTTGGCGTGGTTTATACCAATAAAACCTATAATATGAGTGCACACTATTACATCCCACTAACTATTGCGGGATTCTAACCACAGTAAAAAATGAACTTAACTATCGTTCGGACAGACTCTATACAAAAGCCAAATGGAACTGTTGACTATGGTTCCATGTGCCGATAAATTATGAAGCTGCCCAAAGAATGTGAAGCAAGTGTCACAGGCTTAAACACCTTATCAAAACAAAACATAAAAAGACATAACATCCAAATACACAAGAAATGAAAATCGAAAAAAGAACTACACTGATCATTGCGTTCATTACCGCCCTGGGCCTTGCAAGTTGCAAAAAAAATAGCGACGATGCCCTTGGGGACTCACCAGCAAAATTCGATGTCACCACTCAGTTTATCGCCGGTACGATTACACCAAAGAACGGAAGCTATAAAAGTGTTTATCTGATTAACTACTAGAAGGAAACAAAGCCGTTTTTATGAGCAGTGGCAATGACTTTAGTGATGATTATATCTTGACAAAGGATTCCCTGATTGTTACGATAAGCGATCTCAATAATTATAGGATTGCCAAATATGCCATCAATGCACAAAACCGGCTCACCTCCGCTTACTACCGGGCACTTACAACCGAATATACTGCCTCCGGTCAGCTTTTAAAAATCGAATCCCAAAACCAGTTGACAGGCAAGACTTTCAAAGGAGAAGAGTTTAAGCTTGGTGCGGTAAGTAACCGGAAAGATCTCATTTATAAGTTCAGTCCCGGCTCACTTAGCTACGGAAGTGGACTGGATGCAGGTGTCATCAACGTATCCAGCAATACCTACGAACTTATCAACGGCGTGGCGTTCAAATCTAAAAACGGTACCAATGTCGAACTTGGTTTTATCGCCGACAAAAAACTGACCCTATTCCGGTCCAGTGGTCTGTTTTATTATGGAGAATTTACACAACAATAATAATGAGATACAAAATGTTTGCAATGAGCTTTCTTAAACGAACTATTGTACTTTTAGGGCTCAGCATCTCATTGATCGGATGCAAAAAAGATGAAGAGAATTCTTTGATTGTTGCGCCGGAATTTGCTGGCATTGAGATCGGAACAGCAAACACAAAAACTGCATATGCAGGACAGGATTTCCATATTGAGGCTAAGCTGAAAGCTGGGGCCGATCTGTCCGGTCTTAAGGTACAGATCACTCCGGTAGTTTCCGGAAGAGGATGGTCATTTTCTCAGATTTACACCAAGGACATCAAGGGGCTAAAAAACGCCGTCTTTCATGAACACCTGTTAGTCCCAGAGGATGCCGTGGCCGGGGAATATGATCTGTTACTGGTCCTTACTGATGAAAGCGGAGGAAGATCAGAATACAAAAGCACCATCAATATTATTAAGAATCTCATGCTGCCATCTGCTTCACTAATGTCCGTAGTGTTTGATGGGAATTCAGATCTTCAGCTATCCGGAAGGATTAAAGCTACATAGAGATGATATGTGATTTTTTATTGTAAAGTAGAGTGGATGGTCAATCCGCTCTGCTTTTCGCCAACATTAAAAAAATAAGAAGTTTTTGGACAAATACCACTTTAGCCACGAAAATGATGGATCAGCATTGTTGTATGTCCGAATGTATAAACTATGAGATGGTATCAATCCAAAATGTCTACAATTCAAAATTCTAATTTATAAACTAATTACGAACCAACACCTGACACCCACTTGTTCCATCCTAAATTTAATGAGCGCATCTCATCCCTCGCAGCTGGGATAGCAGTGGATGCCGGCCCGTGGTTAAGGCCTTCAGGCGTATGAGCGGATAGCCCGGCTTTGCCAAAAAAAACAATATAAAAGCAACCATCAAAAACAAATCAACTTGGCATAACAGAAAACATCAACACTTGCCCGGATCTCCTTCCATATATGATGAATATAATAGTTTGCCAAACAAAAAAGCCACTGATCAATACCAGTGGCCTTATTCCCCAAAACAGTCTCCTGTTTATTTTGCGCTGTTCTTTTTCTCGGTCACCTCAGCCCTGATCTCCTGTGCAAGGTTTTTAAGGTCCTGCATCGCTTTACGTACACGTGTACCAGCTGCAGCGTTTCCACCATCATAAAATTTTGCTACATCAGCCTCAACTGAAGCGATCACTTCCTGTACCTGTTTGAATTTGTCCATAACTGTTTTTTAAAGGGCCAAGGCCATTTATATTTAATAATTTTGTTTTAGGGAACCGTATTCCAGCCCCAAAACTAAACATTTCATGGATAAAGCAAAAAAGAAACTTCGAAAACCGAGATCGCAGGATAACTGCTAAACTCAATCACAGTCTAGCAGCGAAAATATCTCTGTGCCAAAATCGGGACTTATTGCATATTTGTTTTGAAAGTCTCCTGGCCATGCAGTAAGGTAAGAAAACATCTTTTTATTTGAAATCCGGTATTGGAAACAAATAGCCCCCAAATAAAATATACGACCATAACAGCGTCCAAAAGATATTAAAAATCTGAGCTGTAACAAATGTAAATGCCGGTCTTCCGCCCTGCAGCTTTACCAAAGATGAGAACTTGGCTTCCATACCTATGGAGATAAATGCTACAGCAAACCATATTGTACGCAGCCCGTTTAATGTTGGTGCAACACTTTTTGCTGTGGCCGGCGATAAAATGAAAGAGAACACCAGTGATGCGGCAACAAAACCCAGTACAAATTTTGGAAAACGCTCCCAAACAATTTTTAAACCAGGGCTTTCTGCTTTAACCAAAACTTCTCCGCTTTCACCTTTTGGTTTTTTATATGCCCACCATATTGCAATGAAAAATGCTGCAACCCCAATAAATACATTTTGCGAAAACTTGGCAATGACACCTGCTTTAACAGCTATCGGGCCAACTAAATCCCCTGCGGCAGTAACTGTTGCAGTGGTATCCAAAGTTCCGCCCAGCCATGCGCCACCGATTACATCAGGAATATGAAAATACCTGACTGCCCAGGGCAGAATGACCATCATCGGAATCGCCATAATCAGCACCAATGTGGTCACGTAAGATAATTTACGTTTGTCGCCATTGATCGCGCCTGCCGCAACTATCGCCGCTGAAACCCCACAAATGGATACTGCAGAGGCTAGTATTACACCAAATTCATCATCAACCTTCAATTTTCGGCTTAACCATAAAGAGAAAAACCAAACAGCGGTTACTACAATAATGGCCTGAACAATACCCGGTAAACCAGCCTTAATCAGATCAGCTGACAAAATGGTGGTTCCCAAAATCACCAAACCTGTTTTAATGTAGAATTCAGACCTTACAGCTTCTTTTAGCCAGTCCGGTAATTTAACCAGGTTACCGAGCAAAATGCCGATCAGCAGGGCAAATACCACATATTCCAAGCCGAAATAGGATACGCTTTTGTTACCGCCAATAATAAATGAGATAATGGCAAAAAAATAGATCAGGGAAAAACCCGCTGCAAACCTGACTACGTTACCACCTGATAGTGCAATAGCAATGGCAGCAAGTGCCAGAAAAACTGCGCCTGTTTCTACAATCAGCAACAGGTTTTGAGCCGACAATATCTTGCCAAATAAATCATCGGTGCCAGCCCATTTAAATGCAGGTAAAGTTAAGGTCGTGCCGTTATTGGTTAAGTAAAGTACGGTTGCAATAATGATTGTCCCTAAAATTACTGCCCACCAATCTTCGGTAAGCGATTGTAAAAATGTTTTTTTGTCTGGCGTTATCCCAGCGTCTGTTAAAGCTCCCGTAGTTCCTGAAGCATTGTTTTGTGTTGACATAGTGTTTATCTGTAGTTATCTAATCTGAGGTTAAAAATATCTTTTAGTACTTTTTTTCCGGCATTGTAGCCACACATCCCATGTACGCCACCTCCCGGCGGTGTGGAGGATGAGCAGATATACAGCCCTTTGGCAGAAGTTTTGTAAGGCGACCACCTTAATGCCGGGCGGGTAAATAACTGGCCAATATCCAAGATACCGCCATTAATATCTCCACCGATATAGTTCCGGTTGTGCGCTTCCATCTGCTCAGTGTTCATCGTGTGTTTGGCCAGTATCCGATCTCTAAATCCAGGGGCAAAACGTTCTACCTGGTTTTCGATAATTGCTGTCATATCCTGTTTTGATCCATTGGGCACATGGCAATAGGCCCAGGCCGTCTGTTTTCCTCCGGGCGCACGCGACGGATCGAACAGGCTCTGTTGTGCGAGTAGCACAAAAGGCTTATCAGATTGCTGCCCTTTATTGGTTTTTTGTTCCCCTTCGGCTATTTCTTCAAAAGTATTACCAATGTGTACCGTGCCGGCATCCCGACATTCTTCAGCAGTAAAGGGGATAGGTCCATCCAAGGCCCAATCAACCTTAAATACGCCCATGCCATAACGGTAACGTTCGAGCTGCCATTTATAGATACTGGAGAATTTATGCCCGGCGATCTGCAATAATTGTTTTGGAGTAACATCAAAAAGCACTGCGTGTGCGGAAGGCAGTTGACTTAGTGAAGAAACAAAAGTTCCTGTTTCAATTTTTCCGCCAAGTGATTTAAAGTAACCAGCCAATGCTTCTGCAATAAACTTTGATCCGCCTTTGGGTATCGGCCAACCTTTAAGGTGCCCGGTAGCCATCAATACCAAACCGATGGCGGTGGTGCTTAAATTACTTAAAGGCTGTATAGCATGTGCGGCCATTCCGGCAAAGAGGCCGCGTGCATGTTGTCCTTTAAAGCGGTCAACAAAACCTGTTGCGCTCCGCAATGCTTTTAGGCCAAAACCGGCCATCGCCAATGGGTGTTTGGGAAAATGCAATGGTCCTAAAGCATCTTCAGCTATCAAGGGCCACGCAGCAGTAACGTTTTCCATTAAGGAGGCATAGGTTTTTGCATCTCTACCGAGGTATTCAGCCGTTTTCTGAATGGAATGATCCAATATGGCAGCGGTTCCATCGTCAAAAGGATGTGCAGCGGCCAAGGGAGGCTGTAGGTATTCCAGTCCAAATCCGGCCAAAGGCAGGGTTTTAAAAAATGGCGAAGCCAACGCCATCGGATGGATCGCTGAGCACACATCATGGGTGAAGCCCGGCAATGTCAGTTCAGCGGAACTCAATCCCCCCCCGATAACATCCTTACCTTCTATTATCAAAACGGAAAGTCCCTGTTGCTGCAAAAGAATCGCAGCGGCCAGCCCATTTGGCCCCGATCCTACTACAATTGCATCATAATCCCGTTTTTCTCGTTTCATCTGTTATTTATTGTTTCCGGTTTAAATAAAACTGTTCCATCAATGCCAATCTGCCATGCCATAATCGGATTCATGTGATAACCACCTAAATTCACGCCACGAGCCGCTACCAATTGCGCCAATGTCGGCTGTAAATAACCTGTCTCATCTGTAACGCGGCTTAAAATTTCGGTAGCATTGCCGTTCCATTCCCACAGGTGCCTGAAATAAGTATGTGCTTTGCTCAGCACCGGTTCCTGTAAATTGGCAAGTTGCCATGTTTTACCCGCATCGGTACTTACTTCTACTTTTTCTACCTTTCCCCTTCCGCTCCAGGCAATTCCACGGATCTCCATCCAGCCCTTATTTACTTTTTGTGGATAAGCAGGAAAGGTGATGATGGAGCGTGCATCCAGCTCAAAGCTAAACATCCTGATTTTATCTTTTACAGGATAAGTATATTTTGAGGTTTCTTCCCTGGTCATGTACGGTTCTTCTGAAAGTTCGATCCGCCGGAGCCATTTGATATTCATGTTTCCTTCAAAACCGGGCAAAAGTAACCTCATCGGGTATCCCTGTTCAGGCCGCATGGCCTCACCGTTCTGTGCATAAACAATCATCGCATCATCCCATGCTTTTGCAATGGGGATGGTGCGCGTCATTACTGCGGCATCCGAACCTTCGGCCAGAAACCATTTCGCTTTATTGTTGACACCAACTTCTCTGAATATAGTGGAGAGCATCACACCCGTCCACTCGCTCTGGCTGGTAAGACCCAGGATGTCCTGTGGTGTCATTTCGGTTTTACCCGTGCGGAAATTACCGGCACATTCGATAAAACAGGTGCGGGTAACCGATGGAAACCGTTTGATATCGGCAAGGGTAAATTTCATCGGCTGATCGACCAGGCCGTGAATAAGCAGTTCGTGTTTTGAAGGATCAATTGTCGGAATACCTGCATGATGGCGTTCGAAATGGAGATCTGCCGGCGTAATGGTGCTGTGCATATCCTGTAAGGGGGTACGCGACGAAATATCGGAAGGTTTACGTACGGGTTGTTCGAACAACGAACGTTTCCCCAGTGGACTTGGCCCGGGACCAACGATTTTGGTCGGATCATCCACAACATCCGTAAAACCTGGTGTTTCAGTCTGCGTTTCATCAGCAAATAAAGACTGTACGGGTAAAACTGCAGCAGCAATTACACCGCCCAATAAAGTGCGCCTGCTGATTTTACCAGTAGCTTTTTCTAGATCTTTGTTAATCTTTCCCATTATTTTATTTCAGGGCCTCCTTTACGGTCGTCCATAATAAACAGTTTTTTAGCCGGCATGACCACTTTGTACAGGTTTTTGGCATCTAGCACTATATCATCTTTAATAATTTTATTGGCACTGAGCAGATAAGCAGTGATGCTATATACTTCATCATTGCTTAAGGAACCAGGAAGATTGTAAGGCATTGCACGCCTCACATAGTCAAATAAAGTGGTGGCATAAGGCCAGTAATTGCCAATGGTTTTGGGTCGGCTGTTAGCCGAAGTATCACCAACCAAAGCGGCTCCAGGGAGTTTAACACCAGGCCTTTCAGTCCCGTCTACGCCATGACAGGCTGCACATTTTAGTGCATATAACAGTTTGCCTTTTTTCACGTCTCCCTGCCCTAAAGGCAATCCTTTCCCATCGGGACGGACATCGATATCCCAAACTGCGATTTCCTGCCCGGTGGCTGGGCGGCCGAAACCAAATTTGGCTGGCCGCTTTAAACTGTCCGTTAATGACATTTTACCTTGTAAAGGAATAAATCCCGTTTTTAACGACATGAGCAGTAGCAATATCGGGCATGCAAGTATGAGTACCGTTTTTTTGTTCATCGCATATTAATATTTACCAGCATTTAGGCTACTTTTCGGCAGCACGTATTTACGGTCGTAGCGGTCTAAAACAATATAAATAGAGTCTTTACGCTCATTAATACCAGAAAGGATAACCCTAGAACCGTCGGTGGTATCGTATTTCAATACCATACGGTGGCGTTTTACTTCTCTTGGTTTTTCTTCAAATTCTCGGTCCCTTCGGGCAGACCAGGCTGCTTTATCGATCATTTTGTTTTCATCGCCGATATGCTGCCATGCGGTTTTACTGATCCAGTTGTCTTCTTTTGGCTGCGTTTCCCTGGCTTTGTCGGCACCTTTACGCGCTCCCCTTAAAGCCATCACATTTTTATCCTGCAGGTACAGCACTTTATCTACGGTATCAGCATAATAATGAAATGCCCGCTGGCCGCCGGCCACACCGCTGATCTCGAAAGTCCGTTGGATATCCCGCATCGGGCTACCACCCCCGTTTGATGGATCGATCAGAACTGGGCGGTTGATTTTAAAAGTCAAAGTCGTCCAGTTTTCAAAAGTAGCTTCCTGCCATCTGGTAGAATCCAATGGATTAAACGGAATAACCTGCCCATTGATTTTAAACTCGCTCACATGGTAATTTCCCCTGAGTTTTTTAACACCTGCCGTCGAAGGCTGCTTGTAGGGATCGTATTTAAAGTTGATTACTTCGGTATAAGTAAGCACGCCGAAGAAGATTACAAAAGTGAGCACTTTCAGGGTAAAACGGCTATACTTAAGCCAGGGATTTTTGAAATCGGGATAAAGCCTGAATGGAACAGTAAAACGCTCCAATATAAGCAGATTATATAATTTTGGGAAATCGTCCGCGGCAATAAACAGCCCCAGCAACACAAAATAAAATGCATATACGTGTACACCCCCGTCATAAGCATAATTTACAAAAGTAATATCGCCCAGTGCCGCAACAAGTAAAATAGCCCCAAATGTGGTTGTTCTCCGGAAGAAAAGCATTACCCCGGCAGCGATCTCAACCACACCACCAAAAACCTGGTACCAGGGCACCACACCCACGGAGAGCCAGTATATTTTTTGTGCGGTAAAATCGCCAAAATTGCTGTTCAAAAGGCCTAATGACGGATAAGGCATTTGTGTGGGAAAAAGCTTGGTGAAACCAAAACCGATGATCCCGATCCCGGCACGGTAACGTACAACAACCCTGATCCAGTAGTAAAGAATATGATAAGATTTCCGCTTACGGTCCAAGGCCGTCCAGATTAATGCACCGACCAGGGCAAACATCAATGCAATGCCCCAATCTATATAATCAGCCAGGAAACTTCTTTTTGGAGGCAAAGCTGCACTACCACCGTTTTTTGGATCGGCTTTTTTAACGCCACTTTTTTCTGCTTTATTTTTCCTGCTTCCGTCCTTTTTAGCCGTTTCATCTGCAGAAGGTGAATCTGTAATATCGCGTGAGCGCTGCCCGCCAAAAAGTGATAAAAAGCTCGGCTGAAACCTGGCAATATCGTACAGATCGCGGTAATGCGGCCGCGACCAATCCAGGGTAAAAACATTTTTATACCAATTGGCCGAAAATGGGATACACATGGCCAGAAAGAAAATAAACAGCACACGAAAGCCAAATTTCTTTTGCCACGACCATGGCTTTTTGCCTGCGGCCTGCTGATCTGTTAATTCCTTATCTGTATCCTGTTGTTTTATTTCAGACATAACATTAAGCTTTTTATAATTTAAGTGCTTTGCGGCGGCTAAGCTTTAATGGATATTTTTTATTGATTTTATTCAGTACAACGTAGATGGAATTAGCTCGCTGATCGATACCCGAAAGAATAATGGTTACACTGTCCGGACGGGTATAATTTAGCCTTAACCGTTCGCCTTTATAATGTGGATTTTTATTATCCAACAGCAGAACATGATTTACAGAATCAATGGCATAACTGTAATAATGCCTTCCTGCGGTACCTGCCAGTTCATAATCACGGTCTTTATCATTTTTAAATAGCTGTTCGTAATTTGAAGAATCAACAATTACTTTCCGATCGGAACGCACGCTGATGGTGGCCCATTTCTCAAACACCACATCTTTCCAGCGTATGGAATCTGTAGCAGCGTATGGTAATACACGTCCGTTAATCCTGAACTCACTGACATTGTAAATGCCCGCAGCCCTGGCCAGACCTTTCTTGCGTGGAAACTGATAAGGATCACGGTGAAAACCTGAATACGTTTTAAATCCGTAGAGAAAAACAAAAAAGAAAATAACCAGTGTTTTAAGTGTTAAACGCAAGGATTTGATTCTCCCCACGAAATGTGGTTTAAAACCGTTTGGTGCCGTTGGCCGCTCGAGCGATACGAGGTTATAAATCCGCTTTGCATCGAACCACAATACAAATAATGCAAAAGTGATCAGGTAAGTTGCATATACAAATTCTCCTCCCTCATAGGCCAGGTTGGAAATAAATACATTTCCTGTAAATACCAGGATAATTGCTGCACCAATGGTCGCTGTTTTCCGGAAGAACAATAGCAAACCTGCAAGAATTTCTATTGCACCTAAAAAGGTTTCGTAAGCAGGTACAATGCCCAAACTCATCGAAAATATTTTCCAGTCGGTAAAATCGCCATAGTTGGTATTTAAATTACTGATGGAAGGAAAAGGTGCCTGTAAAGGGAAAAATTTGATAAATCCGTAACCGATGATGCCTATGGCCAAACGGTAGCGGACCACAGCCCTCAACCAGTAATAAAATTGATTGTAATCCACATCCTTGTATTTCGTTTTGCCCCAAACCACTGCACCGATAACCGAAATTCCTGCAACAATGATCCAGTTGATAAAGCTATCGGCACCTGGAAGAAATTTTGCAGATAAACGTGTGAGGTTAAAAATATCCCCATAGCTGATATGGAGCCAGTTGAAACCCAAAACGGTTTTAAAGAAATCGACGCTTAAAGGAATGGCCTGCAGGATAAAAAAGAAGAAAAAGAATCTGAATATCAGCTTTTCACTATCCGTCCATACAGGCGGCGATGGTATATTCGTTTTACTCATTGCTTTATTTTTTAGGTTATTGACCGCCTTCAGCCTTTGCAGCAGTAGCGACTGGTTTGCGTGGCGCTTTAATCACCTGCCTTTTGGCCAGATCATACTTCTGACCGGCGCCTAAAAAGAAAAAAGGCCCGTTCGAAGCTGTAAAATCCTCACGATTGTTTACCACATGTTTTTCGCCGCTGTTTATGATGGTATTGTAATCGTAAATGGCGGCGAATGAATTTCCAATGACCTGAAGTGTATCGCGCTGAACCAGAACTGCTGTAGCCTCATTCAGACCGATACCGATAAAATCCGGTGCATTACGGATAAAGTTGACCAGATCGAACTGTCGGTTACGCACCAATAAATGCTGATCGATGGCCGAATTTTTAAGGAAACCCAACCCTTGCGTATGGTCACCGATCAAAATCTGTGCACCTTTGGTATCGCCCCTCCATAGGAAAGAACCAATGATACTTGCCCCGGCGGAACTTCCTGCAATTACGCCTCCCCTGTTCAGCACATCAATAAAAGCCTGATGGGTAAGGGTATTGAGGTAAGAATCGGCGATGCGCCATTGGCGCCCGCCTTCAAAATAAACGGCGGTCGCATTTTTTAAAGGCGCAGTAAATTTTTCGCTGTTGGCTTCCTTAAAATCGCTGGTATGGAAAAGGGTCACATTTTTAATTCCCGTTTGCCGTTTTACCTCTTCTACCCCTTTTTTATCGTAAGCTGCAGAATCGCCCGAGGCAGTAGTAACCACAACCAATACGGCTTTATCTTTACCTCCGGCGAGTTCTGTAAATTTCTCCCAGATATCGCGTTGTGAACCGACATTGCCACCAATGATCAATAAACTGCCTTTTTCCGGGCCATGCCTGGTATCAGATTTTTTTACCGTAATCGGTGAGGACTGGGCAAAGGCCGAATAACCGAATGCGGTAAGGGCCAAAAGCAAGATACTTAATTTTTTCATGATCATTTTTTTAATAACCTGGATTACGGTTAGCACCCGCCAATTGCGGATCAACCAATGTTTCGTTATATGGAATCGGGAAAAGATAAAGGTGTTTATCCGGCAGGGCCAGCACAGTTTGTGCACGGTCTGTTCTTACCAGGTTAAACCAGCGGTCGGCTTCGAAAGCAAACTCGACCTGACGTTCTTTTTCCAGCGCCAATAAAATATCGCTCAAAGTAGCTGCAGTAGCCGCCCCAAGCCCTGCACGGCTGCGCACCGCGTTTAAATCACTTTGTGCACTGTTTGCACCAATTAGATTACCCTGTTGCGCCCTGGCTTCTGAACGGATGAAATATAATTCGGCCATGCGGATTACATAAGCCGGATCGGTACCCAATGGGTTTCGGTAATATAATCTGCCGTACCATAAATTGCCTGGAGGCGCAGTCTGCGCAATTAGGGTATTGCGGTTGCCGCCAATGGCTGGGTTATTCAATAAAGCGACCAGGGCATCATTGGGCGACCATTCTCTACGCCCGCCCAAAACCGGTGGCAACCACCAGTTGCTGTGGCCATTGGTGTTGGAGATGGTGTAAGCCAGCTCAAGCACCGATTCGGGGGTAGCTGCAGCATTATTGGCAAAAAATGCACTATAAGGCGCCACAAGTGAATAATTTGCATTATCGTTGATTACCGAAGTCGCAAATTGCTCGGCCAGTGCCCAGTTTTTCTGGTATAGGTAAAATCTCGCTTTGAGTGCCTGTACGGTACGCAAGCTTACCCGGTTGCGGTTTACTGCTGCAGGCACCAACGTTTCGGCAGCATTTAAATCTTTTAATACCTGTGCATAGGTATCGGCCAGGCTGCTACGCGGGATATCACTGTTATCTGATGAGGTATAGGTCGGTTTTAAGATCAGCTGTACACCGCCCCAGCCACGCGCCAGGTCGAAATAAGCCAGTGCCCGTACAAAATAGGCTTCACCGAGGTATTGGTTTTTAAGTGTGCTGGTGAGTAATGGATCGCTAACGGCAGGTACCTTGTCAATGATATAATTGGCCTGCGATATCGTTTTATAAATGGCGGTCCATGCAGATTGAACATAACCATTGGTAGCAGAAGTAAGGTGTTTGGTAATCTCGTTAGGGTCTGACTGCGAACCGGACCATTGGATATCTCCAGCTGACAGGTACGAAAGCGCCGGAAAGTTTGAGCCATAATAACTGTTGGCCGCCAAAAGGTTAAACAAACCATTTACGGCAGTAGCCGCTGTTCCGGCATTGATGATCGCCTGATCCTGATCTACCTGCAACTGGGGCTGCACCTCCAGAAATTTCTTGCAGGAAGTGAACAGGGATATAACGGCGAATATGTAAATAACTTTTTTCATGATTGATTGTTCGGTTTAAAAAGTAATGTTTGCACCTATCTGGAAAGTACGTGGCACGGGTGGCGTACCTAAATCGTAACCGAGTACGGTAGCCGATGAAGAAACATTGATCTCCGGATCCGGACCTTTGTATTTCGTCCATAACCAAAGGTTAGAGCCACTGGCATATATCCTTACCGAATTCATTCTTGCTTTTTTGATAAAATCTTTAGGCAGGTTATAACCAAGAGTTACATTGCTGAGGCGGAGAAAAGATCCGTCTTCGATATTGCGGCTGGTTGGACTTACCGTGTAGTTCTGCCCGTAAGCGGTTAACCTTGGCATATTGGTAATATCGCCGGGTTTCTGCCAGCGGTCCAACTGGTAAACATCCATCGCCCTGTTGGCATCGCGGGTACCGCCACCTTCAAGGAAATAATTGTTATTGTTATAAACCTTATTGCCATAAACGAAATTGAAAAACACCGATAAGTCGAAGCCTTTATAACTGAGGTTATTGGTTAAACCACCGTTAAATTTAGGCAGTGCATTCCCTACCGGAACAATATCATTTGCGTTGATCACGCCATTGCGGTCAGCATCTTCGTAAACTGCATTTCCCGTCTGCGGATCGACATAAAGCTGGTTGTACACATAAAAAGTGTACATGGATAAACCCTGGACCATACGCTCGGCAGCATAGGCTGCAACCACAGGTGTAGGCAGTTTCTCAATTTTATTGATGTTGCGCGAAATGTTGAAATTGGTACTCCATTTAAATGCACCATCCAGGTTAACACTGCTGATGTTCAGTTCCAATCCTTTGTTGCTCATTTCACCGGCATTGGTCAGGATGGAAGAAAAGCCTTTGCTCGAAGCCAATGGCAGGTTAAGCAACAGGTTACTGGTATATTTATCATAAACATCACCGCTCAAAGTCAGCCGGTCTTTAAAGAAACTCAAGTCAAAACCGATGTTGGCCTGACGGGTGCTTTCCCATTTCAGATCAGGATTGGCCAATTGAAAGGGTATAGTCCCAGGATTGTTCTGATAGTTGGCACCAGCGCCCCATAAACCACGCGAGGCAAAATCATTGATCCCGTTCTGGTTTCCGGTTACCCCTATACTTCCACGGAGTTTCAGGTCCGAAATCACCGCAACGTCTTTTAAGAAATTTTCTTGTTTAACACGCCATGCCAAACCTGCTGAAGGGAAATATCCCCATTGGTGGTTGGCACCAAAACGTGAAGAACCATCGGCCCTTACACTGAAAACAGCATAATATTTTCCACCATAATTATAATTTAAACGGGCAAAAAATGAAGACAGTGTATATTTTGATTCAGTAGCAGATGAGGTAGTGGTTGCTGCAGAGGCAATTTGCTGGAATGAATCGTTTGGAAAATTGGTACCCTGCGCCAGAGTTTGGTTAGACACCGATCCCTGTAAGGAATTACCAATTAATGCCCCAAAAGTATGCTTACCGATAACATGGTTATAATTCAGTGTCTGCTCATTTGTCCAGATGGTGTTATTGCTTACACTAGAAGTGCCGAGGTTTTTGTTGGCAATCCCCAGGTTGGTCAAACTGTTCCAGTACTGAAACTCATTGTATTGATTGTAGTCGACACTCCAGCTGGTTTTAAATGTTAAATCCTTGGTGATATTTACCTCTCCATACAGATTACTGATCAGCCTGTTACTCGTGCTGTTCATATTGGTATTGTTCAACAGCACATCCAGGTTATCAAAACCTGCCCATTTACCGGGAGTTCCATCGGCGTTGAACTCGGGCAGATAGGTTGGGGTATGCAGGGCCGATTGTAATATACCACCCTGGGGGCCATCGCCCACACGTGCATTGGTACGGTAAGTTTGTGTAAGGATATTACTGGTTCCTATTTTGACATAATCATTGATTTTCTGATCGAGGTTGAGCTTAAAACTTCCCCGTCTGAAATCATTCGTTTTAAGGGTTGCTTCCTGCTTGTTTAATCCACCACCGATATAATAGGTGGTTTTATCGTTACCGCCAGAAACCGAAACATCATAGTTCTGCAACAATCCGGTGCGGAAGGCTTTATTTAAACGGTCGTAGGTATTTTGGTCCTGTGGCAAACCACGTGGTGCAGGCGAAGCGGTAGGATTATCGGTCAATGCCCTAAAAGGCTGAAATCGGTACGTGGTTGCAGGAGCTGTTCCATTGGCTGCAGCAATTGCGATGGCATCGGCATTTGAATTGCGGTAAAACTCGTTGATCAGTTCGGCATGCTGTGGGCCTGTTACCAGATCCCACAGTTTCGGTGCTTTTGCCACACCAACATAAGCACTTAAACTTACTTTCGGAGCAGTATTATATTTACCGCGTTTGGTAGTGATGAGGATTACCCCATTGGCTGCCCGTGCCCCATAAATGGCTGTTGCATCGGCATCTTTTAAAACCGTAACACTTTCAATGTCGTCAGGACTGATATCTGATAAGGGATTGTTGGCCTGCCCTTGGGTGGTAATGCGCTGTAAGGAACCGCTGTTTACATAAACACCATCAATTACATATAAAGGGTCGTTACTGGCATTGATGGAAGTTGTACCACGGATCCGGATAAACATCCCATCGCCCGGAACACCTGTAGAAGTACTTACCTGTAAGCCTGGGGCCTTGCCTTGCAGCTGTTCAGCAAAAGTAGCCGTCGGCTTTGCCCTAACTTCATCAACCGCTATGGTGGAAACTGATCCTGTTAACGATTTTCTGGTTTGGGTACCATAACCTACAACCACCACATCATTTAACTGACTATTGAGTTCCTTTAATCTGATGATTACCGGGCTTGTGCCCACTACAAGTTCTTTCGTTTCATAACCCACGGAACTTAATATTAAGGTATAAGGCAATTTCTGACCGGTTACAAAGACAAACTTTCCATCCCCATCGGTAGAAACTACATGTGTAACACCTTTAATGCGCACCACAACGCCTGGCAATGGCTGCCTGGTAAGTGAATCGATTACCGTGCCTGCCAATTTTGAATTGATTAAGGGCGGCGGCTCAACCTGGGCATAAATTTTAAAGGGAAGGGCCAGCACAATAAGGAGCAAAAGCAGGCCGGTTAATAAGAATGGTTTTTTCTTATGGAGAAATATTTCCATATTTAACGGGTTTTATGTTAATGATTAAATTCATTGAATAAGACTGGAAATGGATATCAGTGTGTGATTGGCGTTACAGAACTGATATTCCATGATAACCGGCGAGGCTTCCTTGCCGGTTCTTTTTTATATTTTTTTTAACACATATTACAGGATTGGTGGTCTGTTTTAAGCTCCATAGATTTGGCCTACAATTTTCGAGAGAAATCAAAAATCAACAACACCACATATTGCCGTAGATATAAATGTTCAAAACAACATGTTTATAATTGGTACTAGGAATAGAAGACATTTTAGGGATAATTGTTACATTCATGATCAGCGCAAACATATTGATAAATATTTAATCTACAAAATCCATAGATTAACTATTAATAATTTTACATATTGCTTTCCTAAACTCTTTCTAGTAGCTGTATCCCCGCTACAGAAAAGCGAGACGCCCCCGAATTATATCGCACTATTATCACTCAGCGATAAAAAAGAATAGTCAAACGCTGCTTTTAAACTTGATGAGGTTTATGCCTTTAGTGAGACTGATCTGGCAAACTTCTGCGAGCTTCCCCTTACAGCGGTAAGTGGATTCCTGAAATATTTTTCCATCGGATTTGAATCCGTTGCACCAGACGATGAAATTATCAAAGGAGATACAATTTTAAAGACAAACCCTATCATATATGCAGATGGACGCTATATCGTTCCATCTTTTCCATTGCTTACCTTCTGCACATCAATACCAGAATGCTGGTTAAAGAGTTAAAGAATCTTGCGGAATATAAAATTATCACCAGAGAAGTTTTTGCCACTGTTCCGCCGACCGTGGAATATACCCTCACAGAAAAAGGTAAAAGGCTAGAGCCGATAATCAATGACTTTTACAATTAGGGAGTTGAAAACCTATAGTTACTATTAAACCAGGTAAATTAAACTCTTCGTCGCCAGTCAGGTCTGGCTGTTGCGCTGTATTTCTGATACTTCTTACTATTCAATGTAGCCAGAGTATAAAAACATAAAATCAATCTATTTGCCTTTTAAGAAATGGTCGAAATGAAGATATAATATTCTGTCTATCTCGCTTGCGAGATTCTGGGCTTCATTGCAGAAATCGACAATTGAAACTTCCGCTCACAAACACTTATTGTTTAATTATTATAAAAAAATTCCCCGGCTATGCGGGGAATTAAAACTAGTGTTTTGTGTTCTGTTTCAAATAACAAAGGATTTTACCTGATGGATCCGTCCGTCCCTGAAATTCCAGATATCGCAGTAAGAACTCTTTTTGGATTCTCCATTTTTATCGAAGACTATCTCACCGAGCTCAACCAGAAAGTTTTCTTCCCGGATGTATCTTTCGGTTGTGAATGTCAGTCCATCATAGGCTGGGCCGATGTACTCAAGCAGTTCCACCTTTCCATTGAGGATTTTCTCACCTACACGTTCCCATCGTATATCATCGCTGCAGTAAATGAGAAATTCCTTGTAGCTTCCTGCTGCCAAAGCCTGGTTGGCCGCTATGAAAATTTGCTCAATATCCATACAGATACCAATTAATTAGCGCTTTCATCCCCTATCTGAATACCTATCTTGCCATAGAAGTTCTCATCGCCGTCTCTGAACTCAAGCAGGCTGTGCGCCCTGCCTATTTCCGAGAGCGGAAAAACTTTGTTCAACACGGGCTTCAGCTTTCCCGATTCCACCAGTTTGGTAATCTCATCAAGCTTGTTCCTGTTTTGTCTGGTAAATACAAAGTGGTAAGTCGCATTTTTTCCCCACGCGTGGATCAGGTTCTGGGGTTTGTCAATGTCGACCAATGTAACCACCTGGCCGAGCTGGTTCAAAACCTTTCCGCTGTCTGATAGCGTGGTGCCGCCGATGGTATCAATAACAACATCTACACCCTTGTTATCGGTAAGGGCCAAAACCGCATCGATATAATTCTCTTTTTCATAATCGATGGTGTAATCTGCACCAAGCTCCTTTAAAAACTGGTGGTGTATGCCCTTGGCAGTAGTATAAACGGTGGCCCCCATGGCCTTGGCGATCTGTATGGTGGGAATTCCAACACCGCCCGCGCCTCCATGTATTAATATCGTCTGGTTGATCTTGAGCTGCGCCCGTGTATAGAGCATTTCCCAGGCCGTACCGCCTGCAAGAGGAAATGTTGCCGCCTCCAGGTGGCTTATGTTTTTAGGTTTGATACCGATGATGGATTCCTTGGCCACATGGTATTCTACATAGCTCCCAGCTCCGTTAAAAATTTCAGGCGTATAATACACCTCATCACCAACCTTGAAATTTTTGACACCTGATCCAATCTCCACAACTACACCCGATACGTCATGACCGGTGATGACAGGAAGCTGCAGCTCATTTTTATAGTCACCGCGGCGAACCTGAAAATCCAGGGGATTCACAGAGGAGGCCAATACTTTTACCAATACTTCACCAAAACCCGGTTGAGGGGTTGGAAGCTCTAGTATTTCAAACTTTTCTACCGAGCCGAACTCGTTTAAAACTGCTGCTTTCATATCTATTTATTTTATTAATTTACTCGTTTATATATTTAGCTATTTAGGTAATTTCCTAAAAACTTAATCAAAAATTTTATAACTCTTCTTTGATCACCCTAGCCAACTCTTGTATTGCTTTTTCGTTGCGTTTATAATACGTCCACTGATCTTTTCTGGTCGCCATCAAAACATTTGCGGCAGACATATTTTTAAGATATACAGAAACCGTTGGAATCGACATTTTTGCTTTTTTTGCAATGTCAGATACACAAACACCTAAATCTGGCGTATAGTCAACCATATCCTCTGATGGAAAAGACGCTACAGGATCTTTAAGCCAAGAAAGTATATTCAGTCGGGTATGGTTGGATATCGATTTTATTACTTCCAGTAATTTCATGGAACAAATTTAGGCTTTTACCTAAATCCCTACAAACAAATCATTCATTTTAACATTTTTTTGACAAACCCTATCATCCGACTGAAGAAAGTTAATGTACCACTGTAATTACCGTTATCAGCCATGCTTTTGTGACTGCCTCTGCATCATTGTTTCTTGGGCGTAAAAGGCATAAGCAAAGACCTTTCTATTTTACTTCCTTAGCGCTATTCCAAGTACTAAGTTGTTATGTATATCTATATCCGTTAGAATATCAGTAATCTAAAGAAGCTGCATACCTTGCCATTCTACAGCTCCCAGAAAAGATAAAGAAAACATTATTTCAAAACACATTTACGCTTTACACGACTCAGGGTATCCTTGTTAATACCTAGATATGACGCAATAATAGTCTGGGGGAAAGCTGTGAGAATTCCGGATAGCGTTCTAAAAGATCGGCATAACGCTTCTCTGCATCATCGCTTATAGCAGATATAATACGGAGATTATTTGCAATTTCATTATTTTGGTCGAGCTTCACTTTCATCTGCGCATAGGCCGGAACTTGTTTAATCAGGTTAGTTTCTCCCTGACAGGTAATACAGAACTCGCAATCTTCCAATGCATCAATATAACACCTACTCGGCGTTGAGTGTGAAAAACTTTCACCATCACCCAACCACCATTCCTCAATGCCCAGGGTAACGGTTCGCTCTCCCCCCTCTTCATCGACTGTATACATACGCATTGAACCTTTGGTTATAAAGGCATACTTTCTGCAGATTTCGCCGGGCCGCAATAAAGTTTGTCTCTTTCTCAGCTTATGAGGCGTAACGGTTTGCCTGATCAATGATTTTTCATCTTCACTGAGCGGCTCATCGGTATATTTCTTCAGGTAGTTAAAGTAGTTGTTGTACATGATAGCTGCTTATATTGTTAAATCATATTATTCTGAGCAATAATTTAGAATTCTGTTATATCACTTCCCAAGTTTAGCATCAACGTTAGACAGAACCACTACTGCCTTTATCGATACGTATTCTGCAAGGAACTTGGTCTGTATAATTACCTATTTCCCCTAATGGTCCGATAAATTTGTGGAATACCTAGTCCATTGATTTTTTTTTGGAAAGAGAAACAATTGAGAAGAAAAGAGGTCTTAAAGCCTAAAAATAATCATAATTGCGTCTATTTAAATCTTCATAGAGATGTGCGGGAAGGCTTCGACATCTTGGTCGACCAATTGTATCTATCAGTAAAATAGAAGTAAAAATGATTTAAACTATTCAGCCAATTTTGTGTTCTCCAGCATCTCCTTTTCCAGATACTCGTTATAAAAATTAACGCCACCGCAATAGTGGCATCTATTTGTTACCTGAACAAAGGCCTTTCGCTTACAGGCACAAGTCCGATCTGTCTATGCTCTTCTATGATATTACAATTGTAGTCAGGAATTTTATAGAATCAGAAATATGACGTATTATGTTTGAATTTTGCGTTCAATTTACAGAGTCCCCGGTTTGTAGATCTACATCATCTTTTATACCTCACTGTTCTTCCTATTTTTAGCCTTGTCAAATCTAATTGGGAAAAAGAATGGTCTTCGTAGTTTGGAAGATTTATACTTAAGCAGCCTCTACATTTGTGAAAGGACCAGCTCATTAGCCTGGATGATGGGGGGGTAGATCATTAGAAAAGAATATAAGCAATCAAATGAATGATATTAGCCTTATTTATTAATGGATAATTAAAAGACAGTTAAATATGTTAGAAAATACTCATGATACAGCGGATTTTTGGAAAAAACAGCTAGAATTATCTTCACATCCGGAAGGTGGCTACTACAAGGAAATATTTAGATCAAAACAGGAGATTTCTCGTTTCAACGAAAACAAGAAGAGAGATGCCTGTACCTCAATTTACTACTTGCTGGAAAGTAATGACTTCTCCGGTTTTCACCGGTTAAAATCAGACGAATTGTGGTATTTCCATAAGGGTAGTCCACTGTTTATCCACATCATTAATGAAGGCGGAAGTTATGACTGCATCGAGTTGAGCGATTCAGCTTCTGGTCAGCTTCAGGCGGTCGTGGAATCGAATTGTTGGTTTGCGGCTGAGATTCCCTCTAAATCAGGTTTTACATTAGTGAGCTGCGCAGTTGCCCCCGGGTTTAATTTTGCAGAATTTGAAATGGCTGAGAGACAATATCTACTTAATCATTATCCCGATCAGGAGTTAATCATAAAAAAATTTTGCAGGATTTAAGTGGATCAATCATTTAGATGGAACGAACGGACACTCTTTCATTACACCTGCACTAGGTTACACATTCGGTTTATCTGACAATAATATAAACAAAAGCGTATGAAAAGTAATTATAAAAAAAATTATCATCTAGCCAAAACAGATAAGTTTGGTTCGGAAAAGAATGTGAACGGAGCTAAAGGAAAAGGTAGCAAAATCAGTCCTACAAATTTGTTTATACTGAGTGGCCGAAAGAACAATAATCCGGTTTTGAAACGAGGAGAAATAAGGGTTCTGAAGATCATCGTTCCCAAAAACGGACTTCGTGGACTACTATGATTGTTCAGTGAAGAATCTGAATATAGATGTACTAAAGCCTCAATCCCAATTTATCTTAAAGGAAATATTCGTTTTCGCCATGAAGTATCGGCGTTTAAACATTTGATAAGCCGGGCATTCCTGTATCGGCCAACGGGGTTGAATTATTGCAATCCGTCATCTAAAATTATCGCTTCTTCTCGAATCGACTGGGTTTTCTTTGCCGTTTTATCTTTTGTCAGTTTATTTACCCGCCACATCAAAGCTATACTGATTATCGAGATGCCAACAATTACATAGCCTACAGTATCATAGTGTTCAAGAGGTGTACCTTTACCTTTTTGGGTAACAATGAGTCCTGCCATCGCGGCAGCCATTCCACCGGCGATCTGCTGCATGGAAGCATTGATACTCATAAATGCCCCACGATCCGCCGCATCCGGGATTGCACTTGTCAGTGCAGAGGAGGGCACTATCCGGCTCATCATACCTATCATCATCAAGATATTCAGCAAGATAACTATAAGAAACGGCGTAAAACCTAAGTTGGTATAGACCACACAAACCAACAGCATCCATAACGTGGCGCCGGTAAATATTTTGAACTTATCTATGCTGTCACTAAGTTTACCGATAAGGGGCATGATGACTAGTGAACATATTCCCGAGATCATAAAAAGTACAGGCAACTGGGCGTTGGTCAACCCCAAGTTATTGATGGCAAATGCACTGCCAAATGGCATCATCATAAATCCGCCGATAGAGAGCAACGCCGTGGCGGCAAATCCGATTCGGTATGTGCTCCGTGCAATGGTCTTCCACAAGTGTTTAAGTACGGACTCTTTCTGGAGTATTGACAGGTGTGCGGTGACAGGGTTTAGCTTAAAAGCAATTAACAAAGCAATTAGGGCGCTTAAGGCTGCTACCATCCAGAACGGGGCTTCCCATCCCCAGTTATTTGCCAGATATAATCCGATGGGTACACCTAATATCTGACTGGCTCCGAAACCCATTTGAACAAAACCCATCACCCGCCCTCTTTGGTGGATTTCAAACAGATCTGCAACAATTGCCATGGAAATGGATCCGATAACGCCTCCGAAAAGACCTGTAATAATCCGAGCTGTCACCAGTACCGGATAAGTTGTAGCAATGCCGCAGAAAACGGTTCCGCCGATAAAGCCAAGATAGAAAAAAAGCAATAATTTCTTTCGGTCAAAACGGTCAGCAAATCCCGCTGTAAATAAACCCGATATACCGGCGCTGAAAGCATAGGCTGAAACTGCAAATCCGAAATCCTGCGGTTTCAGCGACATTGACTTCATCAACATATCACCAAGGGGCGACATGACCATAAAATCAAGGATAACAGTAAACTGGGTAATAGCTAAGATGAATATTACAAATTTTTGCTTTGATGTAAATAGACTTGACTGGTTTTGTTTCATGATATCATAAGGCCTTTTTATCGCCTTGAGCGTTTAAAGTTAATTTATAGACAACTGCTGAGCGGTCAAAGTATTGCATGGGATATACAAAAAAGGCGTCCTCTATTTCACTTAAGGTACGCCAATTCGCAAGCCGGACTGTGTTAACATTAACTTAGACCCCGCCAACTTTAAAAAATTCCCAACGAAAATCCCCTTGTTTCGCCGTCTGCCGGCAATACGTCTATGGAGCTATATTTCTAAATGGTAACGATAATTTTGCCCACCGTTCTTCCTGATTCCACTGCCTGGTGTGCTTTTGACATTTCCACAAAAGGAAAAGTCGTTGAGACATAGGGCTTTAAAATTCCCCGGGTCAACAGTTCAGCAATTTCATGCATATCCGCTCCACTTGATTCTACCAAAAAGAAATAAGCATCGATGCCTAAAGCTTCAGCTGAAGCTTTTGTCGAAGGATCGATACTGGTGGGGAGACTGATCAAAGTCCCTCCCTTCTTTAGAAGCGGAAGTGATCGCTCGATGTTTCCCCCACCGATCGCATCAAGCACAAAATCGAACTGGGTGAGTCTGGTATCGAGTTCACCGCTTGTATAATCAATATGTTCATTTGCGCCCAAAGTCAGCACAAATGCTTTGTTTTTCGCTGATGAAGTGGCTACAACATAGGCGCCCAAATGCTTGGCCAACTGCACTGCAAAGTGTCCTACCCCACCTGAGGCTGCATGAATCAGAACTTTTTGATTGCTTTTTATGTTGGCCTTTTTAACGAGTGCCTGATAGGCAGTAAGGGCTGCGAGCGCAGAAGCCGCAGCATGCTGAAAACTGGTATCCCTAGGTTTTCTTGCCAGCTGATCTTCCGGAACAGATACGTACTCAGCATACGCCTTCCCATGTCCAGGAAAGTTTACCATTCCGAAAACTTCATCACCTGCCTTAAATAGGGATAAGTGACTACCCACCTTTTCAACAACTCCGGCGATATCCCAGCCGATAATAAATGGCTTTTCATCCTTAATTCTCCCATATATACCTTTACCCTCTCTTGTTTTGATGTCTACCGGATTAATACTGATTGCTTTTACGCGCACGAGTACATCCTGGCTACCGATTTCCGGAGTCTCTATTTCTTGAATTTGTAAACGAGAGGCATCTCCCGGTTTATCTAAAATAATTGCTTTCATTAGTGATTTTGTTTTAACAGTCAATTCCCCGGCTATGTGGTGTACCGTCTCAAATGACAAAGGATTTTACCTGATGGATCAGTCCGTCCCTGAAATTCCAGATATCGCAGTAAGAACTCTTTTTGGATTCTCCATTTTTATCGAAGACTATCTCACCGAGCTCAACCAGAAAGTTTTCTTGCCGGATGTATCTTTCGGTTGTGAATGTCAGTCCATCATAGGCTGGGCCGATGTACTCAAGCAGTTCCACCTTTCCGTTGAGGATTTTCTCACCTACACGTTCCCATCGTATATCATCGCTGCAGTAAATGAGAAATTCCTTGTAGCTTCCTGCTGCCAAAGCCTGGTTGGCCGCTATGAAAATTTGCTCAATATCCATACAGATACCAATTAATTAGCGCTTTCATCCCCTATCTGAATACCTATCTTGCCATAGAAGTTCTCATCGCCGTCTCTGAACTCAAGCAGGCTGTGCGCCCTGCCTATTTCCGAGAGCGGAAAAACTTTGTTCAACACGGGCTTCAGCTTTCCCGATTCCACCAGTTTGGTAATCTCATCAAGCTTGTTCCTGTTTTGTCTGGTAAATACAAAGTGGTAAGTCGCATTTTTTCCCCACGCGTGGATCAGGTTCTGGGGTTTGTCAATGTCGACCAATGTAACCACCTGGCCGAGCTGGTTCAAAACCTTTCCGCTGTCTGATAGCGTGGTGCCGCCGATGGTATCAATAACAACATCTACACCCTTGTTATCGGTAAGGGCCAAAACCGCATCGATATAATTCTCTTTTTCATAATCGATGGTGTAATCTGCACCAAGCTCCTTTAAAAACTGGTGGTGTATGCCCTTGGCAGTAGTATAAACGGTGGCCCCCATGGCCTTGGCGATCTGTATGGTGGGAATTCCAACACCGCCCGCGCCTCCATGTATTAATATCGTCTGGTTGATCTTGAGCTGCGCCCGTGTATAGAGCATTTCCCAGGCCGTACCGCCTGCAAGAGGAAATGTTGCCGCCTCCAGGTGGCTTATGTTTTTAGGTTTGATACCGATGATGGATTCCTTGGCCACATGGTATTCTACATAGCTCCCAGCTCCGTTAAAAATTTCAGGCGTATAATACACCTCATCACCAACCTTGAAATTTTTGACACCTGATCCAATCTCCACAACTACACCCGATACGTCATGACCGGTGATGACAGGAAGCTGCAGCTCATTTTTATAGTCACCGCGGCGAACCTGAAAATCCAGGGGATTCACAGAGGAGGCCAATACTTTTACCAATACTTCACCAAAACCCGGTTGAGGGGTTGGAAGCTCTAGTATTTCAAACTTTTCTACCGAGCCGAACTCGTTTAAAACTGCTGCTTTCATATCTATTTATTATTTTTATTTGTAATAATCGAGTAAGCTGAATAACTGTTCCATGGAACCCTTCCTTCTTTGGACAGTATAACAAATATCCTAAACGAACCGCTACGGAAAGTTGACTTTAATCGAAAAAGAAGATAGATATTTATCTATAGCACAGCGAATTTTAGGCCGCTACCACTAAGGGTTGCCGTAGAGTTAAATCAGATGGATGATGAATGAAGCGGGCTTAGCTGAAATGCGTGTAACTTCTGTACCTATTGCTTTCCGGTATCGAACAGTGGCAATAGATGATGCATCTTTAATAATCCAGCCTTCTGGAAAATCAGACACAATGCCAATCCTAAACTAAGCCAGAAAAAATCGCTTGGGTTGATTCGATTATTATAGTTTTGCAACATGGAAGAAGAAGTTTTCACACCAATTCATGCACCGTTAATTGTGGCAGGATCCGCGGGCTTCAGGGTGGGGCGTAGTTATGTAACCGAAAGCCCTCCCACGCCATTTGGAAGGAAGCACTTTTACAAGATCGTTCTGGTTTCGGGATCAGCCCAAATCTTGCTATGGTAACAGCAACCTGTCTCTGCAGGGGCACTCCATATTTTTCGCAAACCCAGAGATACCCTATCCAGTCGAAATCACTTCGGAGGTTCAGACTGGATTTTCCTGTATTTTTTCCAGGGATTTCATCAAATCCCTGGAATGGTCAGAAAGCCTCCGGCAATCTCCATTATTCATGGTTGCTTGCGGTATTTAAGCCTCATTGATGACGGGTTTCGTATCAGGTCCGCTAGTGATTTCATTATTTTCATGATGGTTAAACCGTCTTTTACCGGAAGATTTTTTTACCCGGCTGAGCGTTTCCTTTTGTATACCGACAAAGGATGCGATGATATGAGAAGGAAACCGGTGGAAGAGCGCAGGATAACGTTCCAGGAAAGCTGAGTACCGCCGCTCAGCGGAGAGGCTGATGTATGCATTTAATCTAAACTGTGTAGAGATTGCGTTTCTTTCTTCCATGGCAAGTAAGGTTAGCGCAAATGCTGGCGATTTTTTCACCAACTGATCAAAACTGGGAAAAGTAATTGCGAATAGCTCCGTATCTTCCCTTGCTTCAATATTGTAATTGGACGTCTTTTTTGAGGCAAAGCTTTCCATATCTCCTATCCACCAATTTTCTATTGCCAGTTTGACGGTATGTTCACTCCCCTTATCGCAAACGTAATACTGTCTCATAGCACCGAAGGAAATAAATCCAAAATATCGGTTTATTTCGCCTGCTCTCAAAAGAAGTTCACGCTTTTTGAATTTCATAATTTGAAAAGAAGAATTTATCAGCTCGGTTTCCGCTGTTTCGGGCGTGGTTCCTGAATATTCTCTGATGTAATTTATAATGGCATTGTGCATAAGATCAATAGGGCTTTTCTGATTATCGGCTAAAACACAGTAAGGATTTCGTCCTGAACTTTGAGTACATATAGAATGGGAAATTCAACTCCCGAAGGTTGTGAACATCTGGCTTCCATACACAAATATCAAGTATAATATCGATAAAAAAGCAAGGCTTATGTCGATAAATTATATCGACATTTGTCTACTATCATACGATAATTATTCCATTTGGCGTTTTAGAAAGAAAGCATCTGAATGCTAACTGATATGATGTTTCAGTCAGATTTTTGAGCTATCAGCCTTTTTTCAGTAAATAAGCCCCTAAATTGACGGCGATCCATCTCGATGGACTTTGATTATCCTTTCCGTTCCGTTCCTAAGGCCAACTTTTTTCCAATAACCAGAAACGTCTGGGATGGCTTACACATCTGTGAGAGTGGAAGAACATGTGATTTTGGTTAGAAGTTTGGCTCCTGACAGGAGCCCTCAGCAGCAACTACTGCTTTCGCTGTAATTTAACACGGCTTAGCGTATCTTTGGTTATACCGAGATAAGAGGCAATGATATGCTGGGGAAATCTTGATACAAGTTGAGGATACCAGGCGAGGAAGCCCGCGTACCGTTTCTCTGCAGTTAAATTGATCAAGGACATGACTCTCTTTTGATTGGCAATATTATTTCTATCATCAAGCTGGCTGATCATCGCTGCGATGGCAGGAATGCTTTTGATTTTGATCGAGTCGGCTCTGGTGATGGTCAGCATTTCGGTATCTTCCCAGGCGTCGATGTGGTACAAGCTTGGTGTTGAATATACAAAACTTTCCCTATCACCCATCCACCAGTCTTCGATGCCCATGCCCACAACTTGTTCAACACCCTTTTCATTAACAATGTATTGCCTCATTGCGCCTTTTACAATAAATGCGAATTGCTTGCACTCGTTACCTGCCTGCAAAAAGTATTGCCTTTTTCTCAGTTTTAGCGGAGAAAAGGAACTGTAAATCAACGCCTTTTCAGACTTCGAAAGAGGCTTTGGACTGAACTGTTTTAAGTACTCTAAAAATAACTCGTGCATAATTTCCCTTTTGTTTAAGATCAAAGGTTTTCGTTCATAATGGAACTAAAATTCTAAGAATTCCGGCAAACACCAGACAATGGCAAACAACCGCCCAACATGAAAGGTTAAACTCCTTTTCCCGATTACAGGCACCAAATTGGCAGAAAATATGCACAAAACGATTGATATTTATCTACTTTTTTAGCAGTCATTTTTCGTCTTACACGCTTGGATAACCGTTTCAAGCCAACTAACTACTTATCGCCCCTATTCTCCTATATACCATGGCTAAACTCAAAGAAGGCAAAAGCAGAATTGACAGGAAGCGTAAATCGAAAGTGTCAGGATATTAGAATCGAAAAGGTTGTGAGATAGCAGCTATTAAAATTACATAACCAAGCGAAGAAATCAATTGGGAAATCACCGATAGTGACCTCTACCTTGATCAATAAAATCCATAGCTACCCAAATCGTATGGTGATTGTTGAAAGCTATTTCCTTAATCCATCATTTCGATCCTTCCAAAGCCACCAAGCCTGAGATGCATTCTTCATTCCTTTAATGGTATTTAGCATTATTGTTTTTTATTGGAAGAAGAAAATTCTGAGGGAAGCTTCTCTGCTAATCATCGCGAAACTGAAGCACTCTAAGCTTTATCGCCCATAGCCGTCGTGAACCCGGTTCCGTTTAAGAACACCAAATATACCGTTTCTTAGATTTGCTTGATTACTAATGCTGATTGTCCCAAAGGATATTTCAAACTAGCGCCCTATGAAATTACATGTGAAAGCACCGGAAATTTTTTACTATGAATGCTTTTTCATTTCGGATACACCGACAGGCTATAGTGTAGCAACACTGGTAATCCACTCATGTTGCACACTATGCGCTGCAGCTTTTTAACTTTTGATCTCGGTACCTTACGATGGCTACAGACCAACTATAGGTATCCACTTCTGGGTACTTGTAGCGGTGGAACTAACAATTGCATCTTCTCCCTGGCCATTCTCATTGAGGGAAAAATTTGTCAATAATTGCCCTGATTGAATATTCAGTTTGGATCTTGGAATAGCGATTTCGACAATATATCCGTGGTCTGTGTCGGTGTTCTGAGAAGGTGTTCCTCTATAACCGGATTTAACCGTTGCATCCAGGTTTCCGTTTACCCAATTGCCGTTGTATACTTGAACATCCTTGATTCCTGTATGAGAAAACCTTAACTTATAGGCACCTGTAGTCAAATTATTACTATTGGCGGGGCTCAAAAATAAAGTCACAAAGTCCTCAACAGCAAGAGATTCATCTAGCACTTCAATCAGGAAATATATATTACCACTGTCCTGTGAAGTCCGCAGAGTCGCCTGTGCCTGTGACTTCTCTCCCACAAAAAGTGCTTCATCCGTTTTTAGCCACTCTTTGTTATTTCCATCAGGCGTAACGGTAATTTGCGTTGCCCTGATGGTATGATTAAGTATGAATTTAGCCAGCGATACTTCCTTTTTGTCCGTATTTGGCATCACCCCTATTATCTGATGGTTATCTAAAAGTTCCAATGATCCCCAATACCCACTGGTGAATAGAGGAGGTAAATAATCATCACCAAAATTACGAGCCTTCGCGTCTCCCATTTTTAGCCTAAACCTTGACGCCTGATTATAGGAAAGAATAGTTTCACCAGACTTGAATTGTCTAAGATAGGGTGCACTTCCCAGAAAGGCCAGGTCATTTCGATCTGTTGGTCCCTGCTGGTCCACGCGGAGTCGTGGCCATTGACCGGTATCGCCCGAATAAGCAAATGAAATATGGTAACCTCCGATATTAGCTTCCATAGCTGCCGCCAATTCATTGCTGTTGTTTAATTTTATTACCGAGGGCATCTGGTTATTGAAATATTTGTTCCCATTTACAATGTGCTCGGTGCGTAACACATAATAAGGTGCCGAGCCAAAGGATGGCGTCCAGGTATTCCCTCCATCACTTGATAATACCATTGCTGTACCAGTATCGTTGGATTGCACAAAGGTACGATTGCTATCTGTGAAATAGCATTGAATTTCCCCCGATGGAAGTTGCAAAAGATAAGGTTCCCAATTGACCCCCTGGTAAATCTGAAGGGGTTCACCCCAGGTATTGCCATTATCTTTGCTTCGTCTTAGTACAAGCCCCGCATCTTTGGTCAGTTGGGTATAACGGTTCTCTGCACGATAGGACGCTACTGCTAGAATGTCTCCATTGGCTAATACCAGGGCATCACAAGTCGAGAAGACACGTCTATTTGAAGCGCCACCTCCGTCAACAATGGCAAATGGTTCGAAAATCTTACCCTTTGGACTCCATTTTTTCAGATCTTCGCTTAAGGCATAATCACATGAAGCTCCAACGGTGGATGATGAGTTGTGATAAAAAATAATGTAACTCCCGTTCGCCATCGTCTTGATTCTTGGATATCTCGGATTGTCAACTCCAAGGTTGGTTTTACCTAATCCTATAAAGCTTCTAAAGTCCATTTTTAAGGATGAGCGTGACAGAATATCAGCGTGTGAATTAACTGATGATGACCCCTGGTTGAGCTCGCCTATTGGAGTAAGCTGAAGAATAGCGGATTCCACAGGAGGTTCTTCCTTTTCTGGGATCTTTATATTTTCTTTTTTCTTGCAGGCTGAGGTCATACCTATTGCCACCAGCATTATCGCTATGGCTTTCGTCGCATTGTTCGTTTTCAATTTCATCTTGTATTTTTATATTTGGTTTTATCTGTACATTTAAAAGTAATATTGTTGTATCAAGGATATTTCGACCAATATTTCCCTTTTTGCTTTTAACTTGATAGAATGGGCTATGGGAATCCACCTTTAGTTTTATTATCTGTTCATCAACTGAACTCAGCTATTGACATCATGAGTTGGCTGGCTTTTTTCAGACATTTTTGAATATGGTCACCGTTTTTATTTGCCGTTGACTATATAGCCAGGGTTGTTAATCAAAAATTTTAATAAGTTACTCCAAAGAAGTTTTGTAAAGTCTATGCCCTGCTAAACTCAAGCTAATAACTATATTAAGACTTCCTCTTAACCAAAAAGGAGTACAGTTTAGATCTACTAATACAATAAAGTAAGTTATTCTAATGATAAAAATTTGCTCAACTTTTTGACTATTCGTCTCAAACAAGTTCTGTATAGAGTGTTCTGACATTGAACAATTAAGGTGAATACTGTATGGTGGAAACAGTAGCAGTTAACTAAGATGAGACATTCAATTCAATTTTGTAATCCGACAAGGGCTGTAACAGTTATGCAGCAGGCATAGTCTTTAAATAGCTGTTAACGATCCTTCGGGAATTAAGAATAGAGCCTATAATACAATCGCGATGTGCTTTGTTGGTGCTTGGATATTCGATGATCTAATGTCAGAATGCGTAGATAGATGTTTACGTGGATTTTGCTTTTCAGAATGGCTTCACGTTTAAATGAGATGCCAGGCTTTCCACTAAAAAACGCTGGATAAATGGCATTTTTTTAACAGAAATATTATCATACCACAATGCGACTAACAACTATGATTTCGAGACTACTTTTTTACTTGTATTGCATACGATTTTTCTTTTACTACAAAACGTCCCCAGGTCACCAAATATTTCAACAGAGGAATAAGTGTTTTGCCAAAATCTGTTAATGAATATTCTACTTTTAACGGCGGTTTTATATTAAAAACTTCTTTTTTTATAATCCCGTCTTCCTCTAAACTCTTCAGTTGAATTGAAAGCATTTTTTCGGTGATATTAGGGATGAGTTTTTTTATTTCATTAAACCTTTTTTTATCTTCCATTAGGTACCAAAGCACTACCGTTTTCCATTTTCCGCCTACATAATGCATTGCCACATCCATTTCACAATGGAATTTTACTTCGTTAATCTCAGTAATTGGTATAGCTATTTTGTCATCCATTGCGAATTATTTTAACCTGTCAAGTTTGACAGTTATTGATTGAGAACAAATTTGGAAATAGTTTTGCAACTGTAATTAATATAGCTTAAAAAATGACAATAAAAAATTCAACTACTCACATCAACTCTTTAAATCTTCCGGACAGGAAAATCTTAGTAATACTATCCCATCCGAACTTTGAGAATTCAATAGCTAATAAAACAATTATTGAACATATAAAAAAAACAATCCCGGAATCAAAGTTAGCGGTGCATCATCTCGAATCATTATACCCTGAATATGACATTGATATCAAGGCAGAGCAGGCTGCTCTGCTTAACGCAGATTTGTTAATTTTTCAACATCCTTTTTATTGGTACTCAACACCGTCTATTTTAAAAAAATATCTAGATGATGTGATGACATGGGGATTCGCTTATGGTACAGGAGGAGATAAACTTAAAGGCAAACATTTTTTACAAAGCATTACATTAGGTGGATCAAAAGAGTCTTTTACACCTCTAGGGTATAATCGTTTCAGTATAGAGGATATATTAAAACCAATGCAGCAGTCCGTTTACCACATACAAATGATTTACAATCAACCTCTGTATTCTTATCGAAATGCTTACGTCCCTGAAATATACAATTCTATCTCGGAAGTAAAACAAAATGCTATTGCCCATGCAGAAAAACTAATTGAAAAAATTCAGGATTTTTCTAAAGGGAACAAGGATAAGGTGGAAACTTTTATTCACAAATGGTTTAGCCATTTCGACAGACTAGATGAAAACGGCTACTTTATTCAATACCTTGATAAAGATATAGAATTCACATTTCCCGGATACGGCAATATTAAAGGACACGCCGAATTTAAGACATGGTATGATTCAATAAGAGAAAGATTAAAAGCTCCAACAAAGCATGAAGTTAAAAATTTGATAATCGAGGAAACAGAAAGAAATCGATTTGATATACGTTTTCAAGTTCAATTCCAAGCTCAAGAAAAAGAAAGTCAAAATGAAATTTATGTTATTGAAAAAGAAAAGTGGAAATTAATCTGGGATGAAGATAGCGATAGACCAATAATCACAGAGTATTTCGTAAGTAATTGAAAATCAAAAAACATAAAAACGAAAGAAGACAGTATTGATTCTAGTATTTAGTGTTCTACTTTAGTAGTGGTCAGAGACAAAAATATTTTGGCAAGCGCTATAGTTTATCAATATATGAAAGCAGATAAAATTCTGCTTTCATATAGGTTATTATACCGTTTTATTTCAAAAGAAGATTTCGTTTAATCCGGCTTAAAGTATCTTTTGTAATGCCTAGATAAGATGCAATAAAGTGCTGTGGAAACCTGAGGATAAACTTAGGGTATCTGGCCGCATAGTCGACATACCGCTTTTCAGCACTTAAACTTATCGAGGACGCAATCCGCTTTTGATTCGCCACATTGTTATTTTCATCTAACTGGTGCAGCATTTCACACCATGCAGGTATCGCTCGAAGCATCAAAGAATCAGGCCTATTCAGGGTCAGCATTTCAGTGGCTTCAAATGCCTCAATGTTGTAAATACTTGGCGTGGACAAGGCATAACTCTCACGGTCGCCCATCCACCAGTCTTCGATTGCAAGCATATCAATGTGTTCCACACCCTTCTCATCTACGGTGTAGCGCCTCATGGCGCCTTTGATAATGAAAGCAAAATTTTTACACTCATCTCCCGCCTGCAGAAAGTATTGTCTTTTCCTTAGCCTGGAGGGTATCAGAACGGATTTAAATACCGATTTCTCCTCCTCGGTCAATGGATCAGAATTAAATTTTTTTAAATAGTCAAAAAATGACTCGTGCATATCTCCCCCGAAGTTTAACTGTTAATTGATACGTTATTGTTCATGAATAACTAGATTCAAAAATAATGTTTTATGATTACATACGCTAACAAGGAACGAAAGCTCTAAATGCTAAAGGAAACATCCCATTACCGGATACAGATATAAAATTCTGATAATTAACCAGTTACGACAAAAACGAAGCCCTGTAGAAAGTACTATAAAATCCGCAAGGTTATATCATGAAATGAGACTTTAATCTAGCTCTTCGTTTTCAAACCAAGCGGCGGCCATACATAGATTTTATCGCTTCTTCACAAGCTAGGCGATTCTCCTCCGCCAGAACAACATCTCCTGATACAGCTTTACCGGTAACTGCCCGAACTAATCTCTATCCAGGGATTTCCGAGAAAGCCCTGACATCCTTGTATCGACTTAACGAGTGATAGCGGAATAATTGCCAAAAAGGGTTAGTTCAGCTGTTTATCTTTTTCCATTTTTCTACATTAACCGTACTCAACCCACAAGTCTGCTCTAGTTTCCTGGCTCAGAAATTTAAATAATCCTGTTGCCTTAAGTATTTACAATAGGTGCTGAGAGCGAAATTATTCGTTCCCGACCGGCAACAATTTTCTGCAGGCGCAACATTGGAGGACGAAGTTTAATTAGTTGATCCGGCAGGGCATTCCTTTATAATCATCCCCTATGCTATTTACCGTTCCAAAAGATATAGTTTCTTGCCTTCAAAATCCCATATGGTCTTATACTGGGATAAAAAACCATGACCCAATGAAAGTATATTCTCTGTTTTAAAACCGATTACTCTTCTAATACCAGCACCTTCATTTGGAGAAAGTACGTGGATTTGAGTGCTAAAGCTCTTATATCCATTTGAGAATTCAATATCGTTCAAACGCGCTTCCTGTTCTATATTTTTTCCACTCAAGATGCCTTTTCCACTGATTTCCTTTTTGAAATCCTCGGTTGGATATAATACTCCAGGCGTGCCGGTATCGAAACCGGCCTCCAGCATAGTACCATTGATTTTCACATCTGTAAGGGGATGGTTAGGAAGTAGACTGGCTTTGAGATCTAAAACAGTTATTACTTTTTCACCTATCAAAAAATCCTGGCTTTCCTTTCTTTTAATGGTATTTTTGTAGAAAGCTATCCTGCGATTTTTATAATCGACCTCAATCAAATATCCTTTAAAAAAATCATACCCAATGAGGCCTAGAAAATCAGGCATCAAGTTTTCTTGTATACCTTTTTGCTCATGAAGGGATACAGGGCCGACCAGTGGAAATAAAAGTTGTTTACCTATCTGGATATCTCGAATTGTATCCAAGTTATAGACATCAAAGTGTTCTCCCGAGCCATTGAAACCTGCACCATTTTTCTTTCCACCGGACAGATTGGTGTATAAGCTATTAATTGCCAAACTATGTCTTGCACCGGTATCGAACATAAATTTACCCTTGATTTTGCCAATGCTGCCTTCTATAAAAATATACCGGGGGTCTTCAATAAATGGTATGACGCAAGAATCGCCATCCAGGTGAAATTCTGGTATTGAGTCAAGAACCTTTTCCTCCATTATTTGCGCGTGAACAGTGATATTTAAAATCAGCGCCATTATCAATTGTGTTGATATTTGTTTAATTTTTTTCATGTTATATTTATTGTGATGGTTAACCTCATGCTCAAACACGCCTTGGTATTTATTTTTCCTTGAACAAAACTTGCCTATTGTCCAGCCTCCAAACTGTTTACACTTGGATAAGAAACGGTTTGATTTTGATGCAACAAATTTCGGATTCCAAAATTCTTTTCATGGTTAATGAAGGGTTAATGAAATGTTAATGACGACGACTTAACCTGTCTCCTAATTATTTATCTTTAAGTTTGTATATGGAAAATAAAAGAGGATACGGATTTTTGCTATATATCTGCATTGCAATCCTCACTTGTTTAGCATCTATTCAGTGCTACTTACTTGTTAAAACCTACGAACTTAATTTGACCAATTATCAAAGTCAGGTGCAGTCATCAGTTATGAAGTCATATGGATCCCCATCAGTTCAGAAAATCAATAAAAGGTATCTGAATAATCTGGTAGAGGTTGCCGGGCAATTATCTGCCGGAAAGATTGATCGATCTGAATTTAAACGCATCTTGGATCAAAAGGATAAGAAAGTTATGAATAGCCTGGATAGCATTTTAAAGATTAATTTAGCAGAAAATGGACTGGCTGGTCATGTTTCTTTTAGAACAGGATATTCAGAGATTGTAATACGGTCTGCGAAAAAACCACCGATAATTTTGAGATTTACTGATCAGGAAAAAATACTGAGCCAACCTAAAACGAAAGGCTTTAAAGTTATTTCTTTGGGTCAGAATAACGGGAACATTGATCATATCGGCACAAATACCCTGGCAATCACTTACAATAACTTAATTTTTTTTGAAATGCCATCAACTGCGATATCAGCATTTGAGCAGATGGCTCTGGTTGGAATGCTTTCACTGGCACTACTATTTGCAGTAGTGGCAGTATTTTATAGGGTATTTCGTTCAGCTCAGCGGCAGCAAAAAATCACAGAATTGCGTGAAGATCTTGTCAACAACATCACCCATGAACTTAAAACGCCGTTGACCTCTATGGCTATTGTATTTAAAACCCTCCAACTAAATACTTACGAAAATAATAGGCCCAAACAATTAGAACTGATCGACAATTTAGAACGGCAGCACAGAAAGCTCACACTCACTGTAGAAAGAGTTTTTGAAAGTGCAGTCAAAATATCAAATCGAGAACTGGAGAGAATTGACATTACAACCTTACTTTCTGAGTATAGAATAAATATATTGTCAAACAGCCATCAGATAAAAATTGTCTTCGATGATATTCCACAGTACGTACTTGGCAGAAGGGATTTGATTGAGGCCGTTTTAGATAACCTTCTTGAGAATGCAAAAAAATATTCTCCTGAAGGTTCTTTGATTCAGCTCACTGGTTTAAAAGAAAAAGACGGTTACCGGATCGATGTCATCGACCAGGGGGTTGGAATTGATCCAGGTTATCACAAATATTTATTTGAAAAATTCTTTCGCGTACCCCAAAACCTGTTGCACGCGGTCAAAGGGCTAGGGCTTGGATTATATTTAAGTAGAAAGTCGTTAAGAAGTATAGGAGGCGAACTAAAACTTACTGATTCTAACGAATATGGCAGTATATTTTCTATTTATTTAACGTTAGCATGAGTCAAAAAATACTTATTGTAGAAGATGATCAGGATCTGGGTCCGCTACTGAAACAGTATCTTGAACTCAATGGGTTTTTGGTGGAGCTTAGAACCAATGGCAAGCTTGCCAGGTTAGCACTTCAAATATCAACTTTCGATATTATACTCACTGATGTAATGATGCCGGTTGAGGATGGATTTACCTTTGCAATGGAAATTGCTAAAACCCACCCGGAAATACCCTTCCTTTTCATCACCGCCCGCAAATTGAAAAGTGATATAATAAGAGGCCTTGACATTGGAGCAGACGATTATATTATCAAGCCATTTGATGCAGATGAGTTGGTCCTTAGGATTAGAAATATACTCAAAAGGACGAATAATCATGTGCCAGAGACTACGTCTTATAAATTAGGAACCTACATCCTTGTCCCAAAAGAATTTTTATTGATTGGCCCGAGTGAGCGCAAGAAACTCACCGAACGGGAATGTCAGTTGTTAACGCTATTATTAACTAATTTAGGCAAACTTATCCGCAAAGAGGATATCTTAAGTCAATTATGGAAGGAATCCGACTTTTTCACAGCTCGCAGTATGGATGTTTTCGTATCAAGATTGAGAAAATATCTTGCTGAAGATCCTGCAATTCAGATTGAAAGTATTCGCTCTGCCGGCCTGCGGATGTTGATACACAGGCAATAGAGGGATTTATTGATGCATTATAACGGAGTAAAAGGAGAAACGAAAATCGCAAATTTGATAATACCATGCAATAAGGCGGCGATTAAGATGTCAATCAGATCTAAAACAGAAAGCGCATGTTTACTGGAATACCCCTTATAAATTTGTTGCGGATTAAAATTTATTTTGGCTACCTACAATAACAACATTCAAAACCGGTACCGGAATTGAAGGAAAGATAATTTAGAGTTAACATCTTAACCTCGCAGCGAAATAACTCCCAGATATAATCCTTTGCTTCACCTAAGTATACTTCATCAACTAAGTCCGGCTTAACAATTGAAAAGGTTGCAAAGATAAACTCATGAATGATATTAAAGGGCATCATAGGCTTGACAATCCCATATCAAAAGGCTTAACCGCCCTGATTGGTTTGCATGACTTTTTCAGCGCTTCCAGGTTCTGCCTCACTAATAACTTGCATGAGATCACAGTTATACGTTCCAATATTTGCAGTACAGGGAGCTGTGTTTTCCACAATCTGTTGCATCAATACGGCGTAAAGCCGATATTTGCCGAGCTCCAAACGGGATCTTCGCTAACTGTACTGCTGTTTGAGCTATTTATTAGACCTTTGCTTTTCATAATCAATAGTTCCGTACCGTCCATTATAGTAGTCTTTATACGCGTCGGCGATTTCAAGTTTTGAGTTCATGACAAATGGTCCCTCTGCAAAAATAGGCTCCTGATAGGTGTCACCACCAAAGAAAATAAAATCGCAGGGTTCAGGGTTGTTGTTCTTGAGCTCAATGGTTCCGGCGTTTCGGTCAAATTCGACGAAATCTCCAGCTTTGAATTGTTCATCGTTTATGGTTGCTGACAGCATCGGCATATAAGCGGCAACTTCTGTTTTATCCTCAAAATCCATGGTAAACGAGGCGCCCGGCATCAAGTGAATATGATAAATAAACTGGGTTGAGAAATTTGGAATCGACGATCGCAACTCTTGAAATTCACCAACAATGACCTTAATCCAACCTGCTCCCTCACCTATTTCCTTAAAAGGAACTTTATCTGCTTCAATGGCCATATATTGAGGTTTTCTAGCTTTTATTTCGGCGGGCAGGCTGATCCAGAACTGAAATGCATGCATTAGTTTTGATTCTGTTCTGGAATCAAAATTAAGCGTTTCATCATGTATGATCCCATTGCCGGCATTCATCCACTGAACGCCCCCTGAATGAACTTTTGCATAATTGCCAGCACTATCGAAATGTTCATCTTCTCCATTAAGAATATAGGATAGGGTGGCAATTCCACGATGTGGGTGTGCGCCAGTTCCCTCTTTATTTATTTTTGTCTGAATCATTGGCTTGATGTGATCCAAAAAAACAAATGGGCCTACCGCATCAGCATATCTATTGGCCAGTATTCGAAATATAACCAAGTCGCCAATGTCAGCTCTTTGGCCTTGAGTGGAAAAACTGCTTTTCTTTTTCATATCAGATGGTAGTTGTCTTAAATAGATTTTATATAATAATTCATTTCTTAGTCTTGGTTTTTATTCAAAATGGGCATTACCTCAGTTCCGATAAGCTCGATGGAACGGGTCAACTGCTGATGGTTTAGGCCTGCAATATCCATCTGGAAAGTAAACCGGTCGATACCTCCTAAAGCTTTACTATGTCGCAGGAGCTTCTTGGCAACAGTCTCAGGTCCGCCTACAATCAATACCCCCTGAGGTGCTATCATCTCATCAAACTGGGCCTTGGTAACCGGCGGCCAACCCCGTTCACGCCCAGCCTTTGTCCATGTTTCCATGAAGCCAGGGTAGTATTCCTGAATAGCTGTTTTATCGTCCTCACTTACGTATCCGGGAGAATGTAAACCAACTTTGAGCTCCTGCGGGGTAAATCCAGCTTCTTGACCTGACTTTCTGTAGAGGTCAAGAAGGGGCGCGAAGCGTTCGGTCTCCCCGCCAATCACTGCTACCATGAGTGGTAAGCCTAAGGTTCCAGCTCTCACAAATGACTGTGGCGTTCCACCTACACCGACCCACACGGGTAGCTTTTTCTGCAGAGGGCGGGGATAAACGGGTTGGTTGTTCAGCTCTGGTCTGAATTTTCCAGACCAGGTGACGAATTCTTCCTCACGAATCTTCAGCAGGAGATTAAGTTTTTCTTTAAACAAAGCATCATAGTCATTAAGTTGATATCCAAACAGTGGATATGCTTCAACTGCCGAACCACGACCTACTACAATTTCTGCCCGGCCATTCGAAATAATATCAAGGGTGGCAAAGTTCTGAAATACTCTGACCGGGTCGGAAGTACTTAAAACAGTCACCGCGCTGGTTAAGCGAATCTTTTTTGTCCGGGCTGCAGCTGCTGCAAGAATAACTGCAGGAACAGAATCCAGAAACTCTTTTTTATGATGTTCACCTATGCCAAAAACGTCAAGCCCGGCCTTATCTGCACTTACTATCCTCTCAAGCAGCTGTTCCATCGCCTGTTGACTACCCAACTCATGACTTCCATACATTGCCGAAGCAAAACTATCAATTCCTATTTCCATGTTTGCTTTGTTTGTTACTTACTTTAAAACTTGTTAGAAGTACCCGTTTTTGAATGATTTATGAGAGCGTATTTGGAGGTGGTCCTTCTGAAGGCCTGGAGTGTGTCTCCGGTAAGGGAATAAATTCCGTATTGTCTGTTGGTGGTAGCGCTATGCGCCCCTGCAGCCAGTCTTCCTTGGCTTGCTCGATTCGTTCTTTACGGCTAGAGACGAAATTCCACCAGATATATCGGTGTCCCAAATGTTCTCCACCCAGCATCATCAGCGTGGTTGCTTCGTCCGCCTGAATTACCGGATCTACGCCATTGTTAAATACTAATAGCTGGCCCTGCAAGTATCTGGAACCATTGACAACAAGGCTACCCTTTACGATGTATACACCCCGCTCACTATGGCCTCTGGGAATACCGAAGCGGGTTCCCTTAGCCAATTCAATATGAAGATAAAATAAAGGGGAGGTAATCTCAAGATTGCTTTTCAGCCCAAAAGCTTCTCCTGCTATCAGGCGCATCCATATCCCTTTATCTGTAAAAACGGGCAGCTCTTCTGCTTTCATATTCCTAAAAGAAGGCGCTGATTCTTCGTCCTTTTCAGGTAGGGCGACCCAAGTTTGAAGCATTTCCAATTTTCCTCCGGCTCTGAGGGCCGGATCTTCGAAACGTTCACTGTGGGAGATACCGCTGCCGGCAGTCATCCAGTTTACTTCCCCGGGTTTAATTGCTTGCTCTACGCCGAGGGAGTCACGGTGCATGATTTCACCACTAAATAAATAGCTTACCGTTGAAAGGCCTATGTGAGGATGTGGTAAAACATCCATTTGACTAGGTGCGGTTTTTGGCATATCGAGTGGTCCTCCATGATCTAAAAAAATAAAAGGTCCGACCATCCGCCTTAAATGATAGGGTAAGATACGTCTCACGGCAAAACCACCTGAGATTTCTGCAAGTCTTGATGAAATAACAATATCCAGCATATTCTTAATAATTATAAACCATCTATTCAATAACTGGCGTAAAATACGGATTAATCCATCGGAGAGTAAAGTTGTAACCGATTACTATGTCCTGATGCATATTATTCCTTTGTTAGCGCCATTTACCAATTAGTAAGGCCAGTTTTCGTTCAAGTAACCAAATAACGTAACTTCTGATCTCTACATTAGAAGGTGTCGCCAGGGGGAAAAGGCTTGAATTTAAACAGTTTTCAAAATCAGCATCACTAATAACCCTTCTATTTATATTCCAATCAGCATATAAGGATGAGTAAAATATGAGTCCAGCAGGATCATTATTTATTTTCTTCATTGAATGTTAATTTCCATTTCGGCCCATGAGTTAGCTGATTACGGGTAGTATAATAACTTTATCTTGGCCGCTTCTATCAGTAGGATAACTGCCTCCCGATAAGCCTCAAGAGGCAGATTGTTGACTATTCTTATTTTTGGGGTATTGGTGTATTAAGCAGTTGCAGTTCCCAGTTGAATGCGACACCGGTTGCGCCAACATGTTCGGTCATCAGTCCGCCCATCTGGTTTGCTGTTTCGACACGGGCCCAGTCTCGTTGCCACTCGGAGTTAACGGCAACCCAGTTAATCGGCGTGATACCATGTTGAACCATACGGCGGACCGCCATATCGTGAGCTTCAGCGGATACCCCGCCACAGGCATCGGTTACCACAAAGACATCATATCCTTCTGCGGCAGCCTGGATCGCCGGCATCGCCACGCATACTTCTGTCCACAATCCGGCAATGATTAACTGTTTACGACCACTTGCCGCAACAAGGTCTGTAACAGCAGGATCCTGCCATGTGTTTATCCAGGTACGGTTGATGGGTTTTTGCTCAGGAAATACATCCTGAATCTGTTTGATAAGCAATCCTCCCCTTTCCTCGAGTACGGTAGTAAGAATGGTTGGCACATTGAAGATCTTTGCCGCCTTGGCCAAGCCGGTAACTGCGTTGATAATCATCGTTGGTTCGTGACTGTTCAGATTACTAAACTGAAATGGCTGGTGATCAATAAGTACAAGAATACTGTCTTCAGGGCGTAACAATGCTTCTAGCCCTTTTTTTTGATAGTTTGACATGTTGTTGTAGATTTAAGTGATTATTTATTTAGCTTTTACATTGGTTTTTTACAGCATCACCGTTATTCCTTAAACATTTGTCGATTGCAAGGCTTAAAAAAGCTCATATAGCAATTTCGCAATTGAATAAATAATGGCAATTTGTCGTCTGCATAACGGGCTTGATTTTTAATGAAACCAAAGTTCAGCATCATCAAAAAAGCAAAAGATGATTTAGGTCTAAAAAAAAAATAGACATATATCTATATTTTTAAGTAATACATTTTTTCCAGGGTAACGATTAAGCGTTCCCTTCAAACTTTCATCACAACATTAATGATCGTCTGAATAGGTCGATGAAACAAACGTTGTTTTTCCTGAAATATAGAATAGTTAATAATTATGAGAAATAAGAGAATTAAAGACAAGTAAGGACTTGATAAGTTCGGAAATATTATGTATAAATCATCTTTTGCCTGCATAAAAACTTGGATCCGCCTTTGTTCCCCTTGAACTTAAAAAATCATCTTCTTTTTACAGGCTGGCAATGGATGTAAGCATTTTGCTTTTATTGTCACAGGTGCGATGAGGAAAATACGCTAGATGACAAAGTTTTCGAACACATTGTACTTTTAGGAAAAGAAAATAGGTGAATGGGTAAAGAGCGCATTACAACGCCGCCATAGCTAGCCTTTACCTCAACAATAAATTCCAGTTCGGAGCAGCGATATGTCGAGTTTGCCGATTTTACCCTGAACTCCTTGCCAGGTTTCCAGAGCATGTTATCGCTTTTTATCTCTTGTTACCAAAGATAACCTGGGTCGCATCAGGCGACATCTATAAGGAAGGTAAACCAGTGCAGCCGCCATACCTGTAAGTAGATTAATGTCTACTTTTTTTTTAGGCATAGATCATCCTTTGCTGTTAAGATATTAAAGACCTTTATCAAAATGAACAGAGGTATCTTTAATCGGGAAGTGTATGCTTCTGCGCTTCCGGTCCACTCATTTGATATGTTTTTAAAAAAAATATGGAAAAAATTAATTATTCTAACGGGGAAATCACCATTCTTTGGCAGCCCAAATTATGCATTCATTCAGCCATATGTGTAAAAACTTTACCGGCTGTATATGATCCAACCAGGCGCCCCTGGGTTCAGGCAGAAAATGCATCAACACGGGAGCTCATCGAACAAGTGAATAAGTGTCCTTCTGGAGCATTGAGTATTCTGGAAAAGGTTACCTATTAAAACAATTATGCAATAATGGAAAATACAAAAGTTGTACTAAGGAAAGCACCTTATGGGGAGGTTCAGTTATTTTCGGACGGGATCAAAGCCGGCCGGATGACCATGGCGATCTCTACAGAAAAACTTACCGTTTACCACACCGAAGTTAAACCAGAATTCAAGGGTCACGGCTTTGCAAAATTATTGCTCGATGAACTGGTGGCTTACGCGAGGGATAATAATTTGAAAATTGTACCGCTTTGCCCCTACGTGCATTCACAGTTCAGGCGTTATCCCGAAAAATACAAAGAGATTTGGTCGAACTGACTAATGATCAATTTGACAGATTTACCATTAGTCAGTTTCCGGTTGTGACCGGCAAAAAGTCCATTGTTAACTTCAGGAAATTTAAGAAACAATTATAAATGAAATATATTCTCGAGCACCCTATAAGGGGAACTGCAGGAAATCAAAAATATGAGACTGTCATTGAATGGAGAAACGGTGTGTTTACTACTGACGAACCTGAAAAAATCGGCGGGAAAGATATAGGACCTGATCCTTACACTCTGCTGTTATCCTCACTAGTGACCTGCACGATAGCCACCCTACGGATGTATTTGGAACTTAAAGCTATACCACTACCTACAATAGTTGTGGAAGCTAATATGTTCCAGAGACTACTTCCGGATGGATTGGTTATGCATATTGAACGAAAGATAAATTTCGGTCACTCATTGGACAAAGAGATCGAAGCTCGGCTGCTACGGGTTGCTGAGAACTGCCCTGTATCCAAGATCTTAAAAGGAAACATCAAAATCAACACAGCCTTTTTATAGTACTATTAGAGGGATTACCGGACACTCCTCTAACACGTCGAAAAGTGGGATTCCAGTTTATAAAGGCTTATCCCAGCTATCTAAGAAGACCGCGACGGAAAAATCTCTGACGCTAGTACCTATCGAAACGCTGGACGGCGGAAAATGAAAGGTGACTTTACTTGCAAAAAAAACGCCACATTTGCTTTTAGATATCATCTTTGAGTGACATTAACAGCGATGATGTCTTAATCTTCTATACAACGGTGGTTTTGTAAAAAAAAGCATATTGCGTAACAACGTACATTTTTCAAGATATTACTTCGCTAAGCTTCATATAACCAATCCCATACCTCAATGTTTATTTTGAGCACTTTGTTCTGGATTATGTTTTGAGAAAGATGAGCATGGTACTTTTAAATTCATCTAAAGATTTAAGTCCTGAAAAGATGTATCGCCTTTTATGCTTATTGCCCAATCCTAAATTATGGAACTTATCAACGTCGTGAATTCAAGCGACTAATTATAAAAACAATGCTGGGGGCTAGATATGATTTGAAAAATGGCAATAAGCAATCTCTATCAAGAATCATCGTCAACTTTTAGCAAAAACCCTAATATTCTTAAAAAAGACAGGAAATGAAAATCAATATCCCTTACCTATTATGTCTAATCTGTACCATTATGGTATTCGTGATCTTGGGCATCAATCTCTTTGCTGTGTATCAGTTGCTACCGATAGCTATATTTCTAATCTTTCATAAAAAGGTTTTTCTTGCCTCCGAAGGAAGATACTTGAAATTTTGTCACCAGCTGACGATCCTGGCTTTCTTGCTATACCCCTTAACCATGCAGCTTGCCTGGCGTTTAGATCTTTATCATATCGCTACTGGATCCTCGACCAGTAGTTTATTATTTGTGTATCTTCCGATATGCGCTGTCTCGCTCGGCCTGATTCCTGCTTTAATCGGAGCCATATTAAAAAAGCACCAACGATCAAGGGCTAATATCTGCTATTGAAATGAAAATATTCGAAAAGATTTATCTCTTTTCCATAAAGAAAAGAAGAATCAAGATAAATCGGAACAAATCACTTAATGGACAATTATAAAATCAACCAAATTACCCTGGCACTCTTTTAGTTAAATAGTTTCATTTCGGCCAGATGTTGATGTATTTGACTGATGGCCATTGACCCTTCACCCACTGCAGAGGCAACCCTTTTCACAGAGCCTTTCCTCACATCCCCCACAGCAAAAAAACCAGGTATACTCGATTCAAGTGTTTGCGGTTTCCTTTGTTTGAAGATCCCGGTATCTGACAATGAAGACGCTTCGACATCATTTCCGGTAAGAATAAACCCTTTCTCATCCATCGATACAATCCCGTTCAGCCATTCGGTACATGGCTTGGCCCCTATAAATGTAAATAAATTTGATATTCCTATTGTTTGGAGCTGTCCTTCGGTTTCCAATACTACAGATTGTAAATAATGGCTCCCATCGAGTTTGATTATATTGCTGTTCTTGTGCACTGTGATATTAGGAGTGGTGTAAATCCTCTGTACTAAATAGTCACTCATTTTGTCTCCCAGATCATCTCCACGAATGATTACATGAACCTGATGGGCATGATCGGCCAAAAATAAGGCAGCCTGGCCTGCTGAATTACCTCCCCCTACCACTCCTACCAGTTCATTTTTACAACTGGAAGTATTCATTCCGGTGGCGGAGTAGAACACTCCGTTGCCTTCAAATTTTTCCGTATTTTCCAGAGGTAAACGTCTATATTCTGCGCCGGTTGCCGCGATCACTGACTTAGCCCGGATGTTCTTATCATTTGAAGCGCAGAGGGTAAAAAATTCCCCATTATATTCCAATTTCACTGCCTTACGCGGAATGGAGATATTACAGCCAAACTTCTGTGCTTGCATATAAGCTTTATTGGCAAGATCGTTCCCGGATATTCCTGTCGGGAATCCCAGGTAATTTTCGATTTTTGAGCTTTTCCCGGCCTGTCCACCTGGAGCATTCCCATCTATTGTGACTACTGTCAAGCCTTCCGAGGCAGCATAAACACTGGCTGCAAGACCTGCAGGTCCAGCGCCAACTACCAGGACATCATACAGTTCGTCTTCAAAACCAACAAGCACACCAGTGAGTTTGGCGAGTTCAGCAATTGTAGGCTTTTTATATATTTCGCCGGACATATTCAAAAGAATCGGTAAATCTTCTTCTGGAAGGTTGAAGCTTTGCAATAATTCTTTTGCTTTTAGGGAAGTGTCGGTATTTAAGAATGAGTGCCAGATGTGGTTTTTCTCCATAAAGTCCCGCAGATTATAGGTTTCCTTGGACCGCTCTGAGCCGATAACTTTTATGCCTCCGGAAAATTCCTTCAGCATCACTTCCTGCCGATGGAGAAAAGCACTCAGCAGGACATCACTTATCCCACTGTGCTTTGAAATCACATCCTTTAAGACTTTGGGTTCTATTTTAAGTACGGTTGTATTCTTCGCCGCCACTGCATTGAAGGGAATGCTCCGATTGGATAACATGCTATTGTCACCGGTAAATTCATTGATTTGATGCGTACCCATGATTTCCTCATTCATGGGATCTTTCACGCATATTTCGCCGTGCAGCACAACATAGAAATCATAGTCGCTATCTCCGACTTTAAACAGTTGCGTTTCCTGCTGATAAGTGATGATAGTACCAAATTCTTTGAGTGTATTAATTTGCGTCTGGGTTAAAACCGGAAATCTTGGATCAGTCATTTTTAACTTTGCTTTTTTTTTGAATGGATTTTATCTAAAAAGTTTCTTATCATTTGAATCAAGTTAATTTCTGCTACTAAATGTTATTGATCTAAATGTAAATACTAATGCAAAACTATGGGAATCATCAAAAAAAACAGATGATAAAACACGATATCGCACATAGACATTTGTCTATATTACATACAAACAAAGCTTCACCTTCACCCTTCTGAACGCTATATTGAGACAATATGAGCACTATTGGTAATGGCACTAATAAGCTGGTCAAGTTATTGATGTGGGCACGTAAATTTTCGGGTGTCTAGCTAGCCATTCTGGACAGGCTGAGCTGAACTTTCTATTAATTGATCAGTCTTGAATAGGGAGTTAAAAAATTACCATTTCCGGCGTCCCGTGAGTTACGAGTGAAGTTTACTGCCGCCTTGAAAGAAGCACCAAACGGGAAACAATGGCTCAGAAGACGATTCAATTTCATGTAGTCAAATGACTATATATTTTTCCGACAAATATCATCTTTTTTAAGTCTCTCACCCCCTTAATTTGCACAAGATATGCTTCCGATTATCAATGGACTTTAGATTAATCTTATTAAGCCAGGTATCGCGTAGAAATGATTTATAACTTCAAGGAATGAAAATGGCATTTGCTTTTTGAATTAGGCAAATAAGGTTAGTTCCAAAAAAAACAGCTGATAAAAAAAATGAAAGCAACAATTGGTATTACTGAAAACAACCTGACAGAGGTTGCGCAATTATTAAGCAAAACACTGGCCGATGAGTATGTTTTACTCACTAAAACAAAAAAAGCACACTGGAACGTTGAGGGTACTGATTTTTACAGTAGCCATAAATTCTTTGAGCATCAATACGGCCAACTGGAAGTTATTATTGATCAAATAGCAGAGCGTATCCGCAAGATTGGCCATTATGCTCCGGCAACGCTTAAACAATTTCTGGAATTGACTCATTTGAGCGAAGATTTCAGGGGTAAAAATGACTCAGTAGATCATTTCAAGGCGCTTCTGTCTGACCATGAAAGTATAATCATTAATTTGCGGGGAAATATCGGTAATTTTGGAGGAATTCATAAAGACGCCAGCACAAGTGATTACCTGACTCGTCTTATAGAGGCACATGAGACGATGGCTTGGATGCTACGCGCTCACCTGGCTTAACCCAAAACTTTTTTGTGTTTATTTTAACAAAAAAACGCCAAACACTAAGGATAGTCCAACCAGAAAATTTGAATTTAAACAGTATTTGATAAACAAGACCTCGGTTTTGGGGAAGACTAAGCACTAGTCTCAATCGGCGTTCTAATCGAACTATTTGCCATGCAGGATCATAAATATACCATAATCGACAACGAATTCAATCAACAATTTGAAATAGAACTGGAAGGGGAAATTGCTTATCTAACCTACCGGTTTTATAAAAAAAACATTGCATTCATGCACACGGTTGTACCGGCCTCTCTTTCAGGAAAGGGTTTGGCAACCGCGTTAGCGATTTATGCGTTTGATTATGCCAAAAACCATAAAAAACTGGTTATGGTATATTGTCCTTTTGTGTCCAAATTTTTAAAGAAAAACACACAATACCTTCCGTTTTTGGACCCATTGTATCTAGGGAGAAAAAATTAGATGGCATGTTGAAAAATGACTCAGCCCCAGGGTAATAAGTTCAAATTAAAGATAGAACATCATTAACTGACCTCCAGAGCAGGTTGGTAATGAAAGAGTGTATTATAAAAAAAGTATAAAAAAATGGCAATAGTAAAATTAAATAATGGGCAAAATGAGGCCAGTTCATTTGAAATTTTCGATGAAGATGGGAAAGCTGGGGAGATGATTTTTGCAATAAATGAATCAGACTTAACAGTGTACCACACAGAAGTTGAACAGGAGAAGGAAGGTATGGGCTATGCCAAAATGCTTTTAGATTCAATGGTTGATTATGTGCGAAAAAATAACCTTATGGTCATTCCGATGTGTCCTTATGTACACCTGCAATTTCGCAGACATGAGTCAATGTATCAGGACATATGGAAAAAAGTTAATGAAGAATGACAGGGAATGCGCTAACTATACTTTCAAATGCAATCTATTAGTGAGAATTAAAATGTTTTCAATGAAATTGTCTTTATTGGATGTGGGAAGGTATATTTTTCACTTTTTCCATATCATTTCTACAATAGCCGATCCAAAGGTGTTTGTAAAAACAATTTTGGCTTTGGCATTTGTAATTTTTGATGGCAAAGTTCATGCACAGCAAAAGAGGGATCTCTATCGCGTTAGTGTTGACTTGCTACACATCAAAAATGAGCAGATCAACATCAGTTTTTCTCCTCCCAAAAACAACTTGGATAAGGGCGTATTCATCCTTCCAAAGGTTATAACTGGTTATTATGGCGCGATGGATTTTGGTCAATACGTTTCAGAGGTGCAAGCTTTTGATGCCGACGGTTCGATTAAGCCGATTCGAAGAATCGATGTGAACTCCTGGTTGATAGAAGACTTAAAAAATGTTATCAAGGTTAATTATAAGGTATCTCCCAGCTGGAAATCCATGACAGAGCGCACTAGTGGCGCAAAATCTGCGGGGAGTCACTTCATAAAGGATAGCGTTTTTGTGATTAACTACAATTCGATTATAGGCTATTTTGAAGAGTTTAGCGGAGCTGCTTATTACGTAGAAGTGATTAAAAATAAAGGTTTCTATGCATCCTCTGCTTTGTCTTATCATAAAAAAAATGATAGTACAGATTTTGTGAGGACTAAAAGTTATCGGCATCTCGTTGATGCCCCGGTGGTGTACTGTATTCCCGATACCACCTCTATCAGACTGGGTGGAACAGAAGTTTTAGTTTCCTTTTATTCAAAAAACAGTAGGACCTATTCTCCCGTATTAGCGGCAAAACTTAAAGGCATTTTAAACAATCAAAAGGCTTACCTCGGCGGAAAGTTGCCGGTCAGCAAATATGCTTTTTTAATATATCACGAAAATTTTCCCGGGTCAGGATTAATCGGAGATGGACTTGAACACAACCAGTCAACGCTTTGTCTATATGCCAGCCATTCCCTTGAAAACCTGCCTAAAGCCCTCGAGGTTGTTGCTTCCCATGAATTTTTCCATATTTTGACCCCGCTAAACATTCACTCCAAAGAAATCCAGCATTTTGACTTTCTCAAACCAAAACTCTCCAGACACCTTTGGTTGTATGAGGGCATGACAGAATATGCAACCATTCACATGCCTGTAAAACAAAGGATGATCAGCCTGGAGGAATTTTGCAAAGTGGTAGAAGAGAAAATAAAAAACATGAGGGCTTTTGACAATTCACTTCCATTGACGGAAATGAGCAGCAAAGCAATTCAGAGACAGGATCAATACATGAATTTTTATCAAAAAGGTGCACTGGTAAGTTTGTGCTTAGATTTACATTTAAGACAACTTTCCAATGGAAAATCCGGAACACAGGACCTAATGGATAAACTGGCGAAGAGGTATGGACCAGGGGCTGCGTTTGAGGATGATAAATTGTTTGATGTTATCACTGCAATGACCTTTGAGCAGGTACGCTCATTTTTTCATCAATTTGTTGAGGGCGGGGAAGAGTTACCTTTGAAAACGTATCTGGGGTTTGCGGGAATTGATTTTGATGCGGAAAATGGTCGTGTAACTCCTAGAAAAAACCCGACGGCCAAACAACTTTCACTGAGAAAAAGCTGGTTAAACCAATGGTAACATTGAAATTGCAGGATTTAGACTACAAAATCGCACTCCGCATGAACGAAGGTTTACCTCCTATTGTTTCGACTGAACTGGGGGATTACATCCACGCTGATCCTGTCAATAACTTTCAAGCGTCAAATTGTACTGCTGCTAAGTTATCGCTAAGCATATCTACTTAATCCTAACGAATACCATCATAAAACGCAATACTATAGTATATGAACATTAATCACAGAGATGACGGCCGCAAAGGCGCTTTTTATATTGGCGAGACTGATCATGTGCAGGCTGAAATGACTTACCTGTGGTCTGGAAGCAAAAAAATCCTTATCGATCATACAGCGGTTAAGCCAGAGCTTCAGGGACAGGGTATTGGTCGAAAGTTATTTGAGCAGGCTGTTGCTTTTGCAAGGGAAAAAAATATAAAAATTCTCCCATTATGCCCTTTTGCCCAAAGTCAGTTCGATATCAATCCCGACTACGCAGATGTCTTATTTTAAGGTTTGCACCTAAATTCTATTCGTTTAAAGGGGCTGGAAAAGAAAACAGTTTCGGATTGCCTACAACGGTGGGCACCCGTCTCCATTGAAAAGTTTGGTCGCGGTGGCCAGAATCAAGCTTACCAGTAAATTTATAGCTTGAGCAGATGAATTGCTTTATTCTTTTGGTAACAGGTATTGCTTAGTAAACAGCTGGATCTGCCAATACCTAAAAGATGGCCAAAACCGCCACGGATTATAAACCTTAAGTTATCTGGATGTTATTTTTCCGAATGGCATACGATGATAGGTCAGGATTGACATGATAGATGCCATCCTGACCTATAACAACTTTACTTAGGCGGGTCGCAGTATTTGCACTATTCGCCTATCGGTATTGCAATTTTCGTGTTTATCGGCGCGGCGACGCCGAAATTTGGCGAGCCATCAGCGTTCCAGCTAAATTTTTGCATCCTTGGCGTACGGGTTCCTCCTGGGGTTGCTGCCACTCCCCGTGCATGGTAGACCACCCAATTTTCTGAACGAAGCACCCCGTTTCCATCCGTGTAACTGCTCGTAAAAAATCCGTTGTGACCGGGACCGTACACACCTCCTGCATCATTCCTTGTTAAAACCTGTTTTTTGTTAATCCAATCTGCTGCAACAGTTGGGGTTCCTCCGGCTTTCAGCTGAATCTGGCCGAGACAATAGTTATCACTACCATACCGGCTGCCAGAATAAATAATAAATACTGGACTGGCGGCATCTTTTTGAAGCATTATCGGGCCTTCATTGACCCCGAGTCCTGTACCTGAAGATTCGTATTTTTCCCAGGTATTTGTTGGTGAAGATATTTTCACCCTCGGTCCGGTAATTGTCCATGGATTGGACATAGGCGCGATATAAAGGTGTTGTTTCCATTTTGTAGCGATATCTTCCCATCCTGACCAGACGAAATAATTCGAACTTCCAACAGTCAGCACAGTCCCATCAATGGCCCACTGGTCTGATGAGTCAGAAATCTTTCCTTTGAAGGTCCAGGTACCTACTGTCGGGTCAGCATTTGCATTCTCTAAAACATACATGCGGTGGTTGGCGTCCGCTCCATCATCTGCGGCAAAGTAGATATACCATTTGCCTGATATAAAGAAAAGTTCAGGTGCCCATATGGCATGTGAATAAGCAGTTCCTGCTGGCGGAGTATACACTGTAGTCACGGGATAATTATTGAGCAGCGCCATTGACGGGGTTTTGATAATGGATATCTTACTCCCCTGGGTAAATAAGAAATAATAGAATCCATCTCTTTGTGCAACGAACGGATCGGCTCTACTTCCTGAAGCGAGTGGATTTTGAAAGTTGAGGTTGGTGAACCTGAACATATTCTGGGTACCACTTACGCTACCGATCTGTTTTATTTTGGTACCGGAACCAGAATTTTCAGGATCGACGGCCATGGTCATTCCCGTCGCGTTATTAACTAATGTAAAAGCCTCGTTGGCACTGGAATAAGTTATTGCCCAGCGTTGTGCATCGCTGCCATCATCGGTATGCTGCAGGAGCTGGTCGCCTGAAAGTGCCGAAGGTGACCAAAGGCATCTACTACTGGTTAGGTTAACGAGTTTATAATAGGTGGCATCAACTTTAATTAAGCGCCATTTCTGTCCGTTGTTCGGAAACCAAGGCCATTGCTGAATCTTCGCATTCTCTGCTGTTGTATTTCCAGCAACCTCCACGACCGGACCGTAAGGGAGAGAGGACATTCCGCGGATTCTGTAAATACCACTATCTACGAGGGTTCCCGGAGAAGGCGCTACAAGTGCGTTTACCGAAGATTTACCCAATAAACCGGGCGCATTTATTTGTTGAGCTTCTGGGGTAACTTTCTGACAACCAGAAAAGAGTAGGATCCCTAAAGGAATTAATAAGGTTTGAAACAGTTTTTTTCTCATAATTTTTATTTGTAAGCTTTTGGTTAAAAATTCATAGGACCACTAGGCTGTAAACAGACATTCATGCCCGGATCTGTAAGTAAGTCTGTCACGACTTTAAATTTTGTTTAAGAAATAATTCCTGGTACCTCCTTTCAATTTAAGATATTAACTGTAAGTGTTATTTTCCTGAACTCCGAAAACCAAGCGCATCCCGTCCAAAGTTAATTTAAGCGGTCAGAAGCGTTGATGCCTAATGTATGAGCCTTTTCAACCATATTGGATATGATTCAAAATCTAAAGTTAAACAGCGTAGCGCTCCAGGGAAGTTCATTCACTTGTCTAATCGTCTCAAATTGAAAACGTTGTGGACTGGGACATCTGAAAACTGCAACGGAACTGGAAGGATTTATGGTTTGTGGCTTATATCTTAGCGGGAATGAAAACGCACCGCCGACCCAACAACGATGGGGTTCCAAACCGTTGTTCTGTCCAATATCTTTATCTTTTCGAAGAAACTATCTACGTCCAGAATCCGGATCGAATATTTTGATATCAGCGGTCGGATAAAAAAGGCAGTTTTAGGTATTTGGTTACCTGCACATCAATTTAGATCAGCTTTGGGTAAAGTGTCTATATATTCCAAGGCGCTCATTTTAAAATACTTTTGAAAGTTCCGACAGAACAGACTCTGAGAACTATAACCGACCAGACCACTTATCTCTTGCAAAGTATACCTATTTTCGGAAATGAATGCTGCGGCTTTTTTCAGCCTGGTGATGTCTATAAGTTCCTTCGGAGTTAGGGAGGATATGGCCTTGACCTTTCGGTAGAAAGTTGGTCTGCTCATAAACATATGTTCAGCGAGCATATGCATGTCAAGGTTTGGATTTCTAATATTTTTACGAATAAATTCATCTAACTTTTTCAGGAAGATTTCATCAGACTTCGAGTGAGCCATCACCCTTACATCCTCAAAAGGTGCACTGGCAAGATGATCCTTAATTTTTGAGCGATTTAAGAGTAAACTTGAAACCTGCATTTTCAACAGTTCTTCTGAAAACGGTTTGGGCACGTACGCGTCGGCGCCGTTTTCCAGCCCTTGAATGTGGGCACGTGTGCCATTCATTGAGGTCAGCAGTATGATAGGTATATGACAATAAGCGACATTGGATTTAATCATCCTGCAAAGCTCAAACCCATCCATTCCAGGCATCATCACATCAGAAATAATAAGGTGAACAACTTGCTGGTCTAACATTATTTTAGCCTTCTCTGCATTCTGTGCAAGATGAACGGTATAATCACAGCTCAAAATGTCTTCGAGAAGGGCGAGCAAATCAAGATGGTCATCGATAACCAAAATACTATTATTCATGCGGGTAGATATTTTTCCAGTTGCTTAAATTAAATTCATATTGCTGATGAAGCGGCAAAGTCAACACAAAGACAATCTGATCTGCTTTTCCTGAAGATAGTATCAGCGTTCCACTATGCAGTTCAGTCAGTGATCTTGCCAGCGAAAGACCAATTCCAGTCCCGGGTTTTTCTATGTTCTTAAGCCTAAAAAAAGGCTGAAATATTTTTTCCCGGTACTCCTCCGGGATCGCCTTTCCATCATTTCTTATTTGGAGCGAAAACTGGCTTGCGGAGGGTAAAGATAAAGTGATTTTCACATCTGACCGTGCATATTTAACTGCGTTACTAAGCAGATTGTCACATATTTTGATAAACGCTTCCCGGTCAACGAAAGCGACGATCGCTTTCCCGGGGAGTTCAAGGCTGAGGCAGATGTTATCCTCCGCGGCCAAATCCCGGTAAGAATCAATCAAGTCGCCCAGCAATTGGTTAATATCTACATTAACGAAATTCAATCCAAACTCTTCCTTTTCAGTCTGGCGAAAATCCAGCAGCTGAGTAGTCAAATCGACCAGGCGATTCGTGTATTTGCCAATCATCAATAGACTTTTCTTGAGTGCAGGATAATCATTTGCCTGTTTTAGAACTCTTGTCACCGGAACGCTTATCAGCGTCAGCGGGGTTTGAATTTCGTGGGCTATATGGGTAAAAAACTCAATCTTGGCCTGATATATCTCCTTTTGTTTTTGATGTTCGAAGAGTTTCAGTTCAGCTATACTTTTTTTCTTTTGAGAGGAATGATATTGCTGAAAGAGTATGTAGATGATTAGACTAAAGAGCAAAAGGTAGAGAAGATAGGCCACCCCGCTCCGCCAAAATGGGGGCAATACTTCGATATATAAACTTTTTTCCTTACTGACCCAGGTCCCGACGTTGCTCGTTGCTTTTACGGTGAAAGTGTAGCGCCCAGGAGATAGGTCGGTAAAGTAAGCCTTCCGATTGGTATTTGAATAAGTCCATGATCGGTCTAGTCCCCGCATTCGGTACTGATAACGGGTTGCCTTGGCCGAACCAAAATTTAGAGCAGCAAATTCAATGCTGAAATTCCGTTGGTCGGGTCCCAAAACCAATGTGTCTGTATGAGTGATAGACCTGGTCAGAGGACTATGTGCATCTGCAGGACTTACCTCGGAATTATTTATCTGTAGGCTTGTAAAATATGTTCCGGGTGCGGGCTCTTGCCCGTGCAACGCCTTTGGGTCGAAGGCGATAAGCCCTTTAACTGTGCCAAAATATAATTTTCCGTCGGTAGTTTTACATGCAGAATTGAAATTAAACTGATTGGTGATAAGGCCGTTATCCTGGGTGTAAACTTTAATCTTTTCTGTTTTTAGATCCAGGCAAACCAGGCCATTGCTCGAACCGACCCAAAGTCGGTTGTTGTCATCCTCGAGCATACCAAAGAGCACATCGCTGGGTAAACCCTGTTTAACCGTAAATTTCTTAAAGGTCTTGCGGTCAGGCGCAAGCCTAACGAGGCCAGCGCCGACTGTAGAAAACCAAAGGGCGTGCGAACTGTCTTCGAGGATGTAATGTACCGAGGATTCATTGACAGGGTCACCAAATACAATTTTACCGTAGCGACCGGTTTTGGGATCAATATACAGCGCTGTCTGGGATTTAAGTCCAGTCCAAATCCTCCCTTGATGGTCTTCCAGGATATGGTAGATCGCCGATCCCAGAGGGATCTGTTTAAATCTGCTGAACACTTTCTTTTTTGGGATGTAGCGATAAAGACCTCCATAATCACCCGTGGTACCGACAATCAGATTTTTATCCCGGGTGGAGCAAATGCTCAAAACAAAATCACTTCCATGCTCACCTGGCTCATTGATCACCTTAAAAATATCGGTTACCTTCCCCCTTGCGCGGTTCATGATCTGCATTCCGTGAAAATACGAACCCGTAAAGAGTTGATTGCCGAACCCGGCCAAACTATGAATATTGGAATAAAAGCCGCCATTAAGCTTTGAATGGGATATATAATTGATTATCTCATTAGTTTTCCTGTCCAGACGATTCAATCCCGCGTCCTCGGTACCGACATACAAGTAGCGTTGGCGATCATCCCAAACCTCACTCACCGCATTTCCCGATAAGCTGTTTTTCAATGGAACCGGATAGAATTTTTCAAATCTGGCATTTTGTTTGGAATGGTAATTTAAGCCCCCGAAATAGGTACCCACCCACATATCTCCCCGTTTATCCCTGAAAAGCGCATAAATGGAATTATCGGATATTGCATAAGGGTCACCTTGTTTTTTTGTAAGTCTCAGCAACGAGGCCTTGTCCAGGTCATAGATGTATAAGCCGCTCTCTGTTGCTATCCAATATTGCTGGGCTTTACTATGGCAGATATCGCGAACGATCACACCGATGTCGGTTTCGCTTTTCAGGGGGATCGACCTGGTTTCGCCAGTTTTGAGATTGTAGGTCATCAGTCCATTTTTATAACCTATAAATGCAACTTCTTTGTTTATAGAATAAATTTTCGTGATTGCCCGTAGATTGGGTGCCATGCGCGGGTCGATGACCCTGGTCTGGGTAATTGCTTTGGTGCGCGTATTACATTTAAAAAGTATACCGTCATAGTTTCCAAGTAATAAATTGCCATCGAAATGCAGTGCAATTCTCGATACATGTATCTTGAGGTCTTGGATTTGCTTTCTATCCTGGTTGTAAAGATATAGACGGTTTTGCCCCAGTAACCATAGATTGTCCCGACCATCGATGACAAACCCGTTAATATAGACCTGTGGCCCAATCAATAGTGGTGTAAGGATTTCTGTACGCGGATCATACTTGAATATCCCCCTGCCCGTACCTATCCAGATTAGACCTTTGCTGTCCTGGGCAATGGAAGTAATAAAATTATTCCAAAGGTTTCCGCGCGGGCTAATGTGGTTAGTGATGGTTTTAAACAAGTAGCCATCAAAGCGGGTCAATCCTCCGCGGGTACCTATCCAGATAAAGCCATCTTTATCCTGGGTGATGACGTTAACCGAATTGTTGATTAATCCATCATCAGTTTCGAAGTGTTTAAAATAGTATGGTTGTCCCTTAACTAAAGACGGGGCAAGAAAAAACCAAAAGGTTATCAACAGGAATACTAATGCTCGGCTCATCATGGGTTAACCCAAATATAATTGGAATTTGTGTTAATTAAATGCTAAAGCACTATAAATGAATTTAAGTACCCTCCCTTTATTAAAAAAGGCCTGTCGCTGACCGTTTGAACAGGTTAGCCGTTTGCTGATCGTAAAGAATGAGACGATTAGTCAAACTTTTGAGCAATTTAGCGCTATAGCTGTACTCTATATTTGGCTCCGTCAATATTTGTTTAGAACACTAGAGAATGAAATTTACAACGGCCCTGCTGGCATTTACTTTATCTGTCTGTTTTTTTGTATCCAAAGCACAAACGCAAGGTGAGTCCTCAGCGGCATTGATCAAACGGGTACTTCCAGAACACTTCCGGTTTTTCAAGGTTGAGCTGCTCAATGGACCAGACCGCCCGGACCGATTCGAGCTGGAGAGCAAGGGTGGCAAAATCGTATTGCGCGGTAACAATGGAGGGTCAGTTGCCGCTGCGCTATATCACTACCTGACCGAATACGCTCATTGCCAGGTAACCTGGAATGGGAGCAATTTAAATCTGCCCGCTCAGTTGCCGGCTTTAAAACAAAAAGTTACAAAGGAGACCCCCTATAAATTTCGTTATTATCTGAACTATTGCACTTTCAATTATACGATGAGCTGGTGGGACTGGCCCCGCTGGGAGAAGGAGATCGACTGGATGGCTTTGCATGGCGTAAATATGCCCCTAGCCATCACCGGACAGGAATACACCTGGTATCTGGTTTACAAAGAACTTGGTTTCAGTGATGAGGATCTGAAAGACTTTTTCACCGGACCGGCCTACTTTGCCTGGTTCTGGATGGGAAATATGGATGCCTGGGGCGGTCCGCTTCCTGTGGAGTGGATGAAGAGCCATATGCTTCTGCAACAAAAAATTCTCGCCCGTCAGCGATCGCTTGGTATGACGCCCGTGCTGCCTGCATTTACCGGGCACGTGCCGCCGGCATTTAAAAGAAAATTCCCGAAGTCGAAGCTCAAAACGACCAATTGGAACAATGGATTTGCCGACAATTATATTTTGGATTCAGAAGACCCCCTTTTTAGCCGGATAGGTAAATTGTTTTTAGCAAAGCAAACCGAACTACTTGGTACCGATCATTATTATTCTGCCGATACCTTCAATGAGAACGAGCCGCCTTCGAATGAGCCTGATTATTTAGGCAAACTAAGTGCGAGGGTATATGATGCAATGCACCAAGCCGACAGCAATGCTGTTTGGGTGATGCAGGGTTGGTTATTTTATGCAGATCGTAAATTTTGGGGGAAGCTCCAGACAGAAGCTTTGCTAAAGACCGTTCCGGATGAGAAGATGATTATTTTGGATCTGGCGGCAGAGGTTGAGCCGATCTGGAAGCGTACGCAGGCCTTTTACGGCAAGCCATGGATATTGTCGATGGTCAACAACTTTGGGGGGAATACAAATTTGTTCGGACGGATGGACAATGCGGCAAGCGGGCCTGCTGAAGCATTGAAAAGCGGGCTCTCGGGCAAGTTGACAGGCATTGGTCTGACCATGGAAGGAATTGAACAGAACCCTGTTATTTACGAATTGTTCACTGCTAATACCTGGCAAAGCGGCCCCATAAATTTGGATCAATGGCTACCAAAATACATTCGTAACAGGTATGGCAAAACCAACATCCATGCGCTAAGGGCCTGGGATGTGCTGCGGCGGACGGTTTATACAGTGCCTAAAGATAAATATATACGCGATGGTGCGGAATCAATCTTGCAGGCCAGACCCACCCTTGACAGTACCACTCAATGGACAAAAACCAAACTCAACTATCATGCTGAGGAAATTTTACCTGCATGGCAAGCTTTGGTATCGGCGGCGGCTGAACTTAAAAGTAGTAAAGGTTACCAGTTTGACTTAGTCGATGTTAGCAGGCAGGTGCTGACAAACTATGCGCTTGTGCTGCAAAGGAAGTGGGTTGCTGCTTACCGGTCAAAAGATGAACGGAAGTTCCGGATTTATAGTCAACAGTACATCCAACTCATAGAAGACCTTGATAAACTTCTGGCATCCCACCAGGACTTTCTACTTGGTAAGTGGGTGGCCGGGGCCCGAAATTGCGGCACCACAAAAGCGGAGAAAGATTTATATGAACAAAATGCAAAGAACCTGATCACGCTTTGGGGAGATAAGGATGCAATTTTACATGAATATGCCTGCAGACAATGGAGTGGACTGCTGATTGATTTTTACAAGCCCCGTTGGGAACAGTTTTTTGCTGTACTGAGCCAAGATATCCAGGGAAAAAAAACATTCGATCCCAAAGCCTTCGTTACTGATATCAAAGCATGGGAATGGAAATGGGTAAATACCAGAAAGGATTATCCTGTGCGCCCAATTGGAGATCCAGTCGAGTCTGCCAAAAAAATATTTTCAAAGTATAACAGGGTTATCAATCAGAGTTATGACTGATAATACAAAAACGGCCGTCTGAGTTAAATTTCAGATGGCTTTTTTATTAAAATGAGACGATTAGGAAAATGATTGAGCAGAATGAATGCCTGCCACTTCATTAATTTGATTCTGTTAAACCAAACACTATTATGTCCAGATCTGCTATTCCTTCCTCATCGCTTGCGCTAATTTTGCCAATGCAACAATCTAAAAATCAACTGCATTTGGGTTGCAACAATAACCGCCAAGCTAGGAATAAAAGGTTTTTATCGTAAGGAAAACCATTAATTTTAAGGCCAATGAAGTAAACATCTACTATTGATTCCAAGGGATTGCATTTTCAGTCTCCTACGCCCGGAGCGTTGAAAGCTTTGCGGGCACTAACCAAATTACTAACCTAAAAGAAATTTAAATTATGAAAAAAGGACTTATTTATCCAGTCCATTTTGTGAAGCCGTGCATAAATTTCCGTCAACTGCTGATGAATGCGCTGATCGCTTTGCTTTTGATTTTCAGCTCATTGCCCCTATACAGCAGGAATTCAAGTTCTTGGGCGACCCTGTCCCTGCCCAGCGGAGGCCGTTTCTTAGCCGATACAGATCAACAAGGCGCTGCCAAAGCGGATATCATTGCAAAGGGAAAGGTCGTTGACGAAAAGGGCGACCCGATCCCGGGAGTGACCATAAAGGTAAAAGGCACAACGCGTGGTGCAACAACCGCTCCGGATGGCACCTTCAGCCTTACTGTTCCCCAGGGAGCAATACTCACCGTTTCCTACGTTGGCTATTCCACATTGGAAATCGCGGCGGGTGCTGATATGAGCATAAAAATGACAAGCCTGAACAGCAATCTGGATGAAGTCGTTGTTTTAGGCTTTGGTTCAACTCAAAAGCGAAGCGAACAAACGGCAGCCTACAGCACACTTTCCGGCAAAGAATTGGTTAAAACCCCAGTTCCCGATTTGACAAATGCGCTCATCGGTAGAATACCTGGCGTGGTGACGCGTCAGGGCAGCGGCGTACCCGGAGAAAATGCCGCGGATATTTTCATCAGGGGCCGTTCCTCTTCAAATTCAGCCGCATTGATTATTGTAGACGGAGTTGAGCGGACTTCCTTCGGAAACATAGACGCTAACGAAATTGAATCCATCAGTATTTTGAAAGATGCGTCTGCAACTGCGCTTTATGGGATTAAGGCCGGTAATGGTGTGATTGTGGTCACCACAAAAGTGGGAAAAGAGGGCCCGTTCAGGATATCCTATTCAGGGGGAGCGGGTCTAGTCAGCTTAACAGGTTTGCCCAATACCGTTAATGCATTTGATGCTGCCAGTTACCACACTGAAGGAGAGAACAATTTAATCGCTGCAGGACTGTTTACCCAGGCCCAGCGTACTTTTCAGGATGCTGAGCTCATAAAATTTAAAGATGGCTCTGACCCGCTACGCTATCCGGATGTGAACTGGTATAAAGCGGTTACTAAAGAGAACTGGTTACGAACACAACATAACCTTAACTTTAGTGGTGGAACCAAGTTTGCTACCTTCTTTATATCGCTGGGTTATCTGTTTGAAGATGGCATGTTCAAAAACTTTCAGCCAATTAATGGCTACCGGACTTCAAACTCTTTTACGCGTTATAATTTCAGGAGCAATCTGGATTTCAATTTAACGAAGTCAACGGTTTTCAGTATTAAACTGGGTGGCCGTGTTGAGGACACCTTCGGAATACGGGGCGGCACTGCCGGTACGGGTGACACGGGCGGAACGACCGCCATAATCAGCAGGCTCTTAGCCATACCGGCCTGGGGGGTGCCTTTTTTCCCTGAATATACGAGCAGGGCAACGCCGGAACTGGCCGCACTGGATGATTTGTACAACAACATCGAAAATCCCAGAATAGGTGTAAATACGTTCAATCCCTATTCCCAGTTGACCCGTAACGGTTATTTCAACAGGATCAACAATACCATTGAAAGTGTGTTTGTGCTCAACCAGAAGATGGATTTCATAACCAAGGGTTTAAGCTTTAAAGGAACATTGGGGCTGGACGCCTTCATTATTGGCGTCAGGGCTCAGTCTGGCAGCTATGCGAAATATCAGGTAGACCCCTCAACAGGGACACTTATACCCTTTTCAGGTTTTTTCAATGACAACCTTGGTGGCGTAAATACCAGCCGTGACGGTTACAATAAAACCAACATTCAGCTAGGCTTCAATTATGACCGGGCTTTCGGCCGGCACCGGGTTTCAGTACTTTCCCTTGCCCAAAGGGAAGTACGCGGTGTTCAGCGTAACGTTGCTAACGCGCCCTTTGCCAACCAGGGGCTTGTGTTAAGTACTAAATACAATTACGCAGGAAAATATTTTATAGAATTTAACGGCGCTTACAATGGTTCAGAAAATTTCGCTGCAGGGAAGCGGTACGGATTCTTTCCTTCTGTTTCAGCAGCCTACAATCTGAGCGAAGAGAATTTCCTGAAAGATATCCATTGGTTATCCTTTTTGAAACTTAGAGGATCATGGGGTAAAACCGGATATTCCAATCCTGCCGTTACAGGGGAGACCAGATTTTTATACAACAGCAATTTCACTAACGGCGGTAATGGGGTGAATGCCAGTGGGGGGATATCCGGAGCGAATACAATCGTATATTTTGGAAACGGAACCAGTGCGAGCGCGAACCCGGTAGTGTTCCAGAGTCAGTTTGGAAACCCTGATATCACATGGGAAAACTCTATCAAGCGCGACCTGGGAATCGAAGCAAGCTTTTTTAAGAGCCGTTTAAAACTAACGGCAGATGTTTATGACGAAGACCGCACACTGATTGCTTTACGCCGTACAAATTCAGCACCCCTGATTTATGGTGCTACCCTGCCCATTGTAAACTATGGCGCAAATTATAACAAGGGTTTTGATTTAGAACTTTCTTACAACAGCCAAAACAGGGATTTTAATTATGGTGTTAACCTTCAATATTCACGCTATCGAAATAAAATTGTAATAAATGATGAGGCCTTTAACTTACCCGCCTATCAAAGCCTTCTTGGTACACGCCTTGGGCAGTTTATCGGTTACCAGGCTATCGGTTTTTACCAGGATGCGGCCGATATTGCTAGCAGTCCGGTGAATAATGCTACTGGCGTGAAGGTAATTCCCGGCGATTTAAAATATCAGGATACCAATGGAGATGGCACAGTGGATTCCCAGGACAGGGTTGCCATTGGTGGGACTGATATTCCCCAGGGCATCCTGGGATTAGAACCCTCATTAAGCTATAAAGGAATAACCTTATCAGCACTTTTCCAAGGCGCCTTCGATGTTAATTCCGCGGTATTGCCTTATGATCCCGGGCGGGCGCAAGTGTACACCCCTATGCTCGGCAGATGGCAGTCTCCCGCTGACAATCAGACCGCTAGCTGGCCGGTTGCCAAGCCGACGAACTATCCAAATAACCCCAGTTATGTCCTCAACTCTTTTCTGCTCCAAAATTCAAGTTATGTTAAACTTCGGAACGTAGAACTTGCCTACCAGTTCCCTTCTGCTTTTTCAAAGCGGCTGAGGGTAGCAAACATAAGGGTTGCGCTAACGGGTCAAAACCTTTATACCTGGACCAAATTTAAGGGCGGGCTTGACCCGGAAATCGCAAATAGTGCCACCGGGGTCGGATTGTCAAATTCGAATGTTTATCCCTTATCAAAGGTTTATAACCTCAATATCAATGTACAATTCTAATTTGAAAGTTATGATTAAGAAAATATTTACCTGTTGTTTATTATTGGTTTTATTTGCGCAGGCAGGTTGCAAAAAAGACTTTCTACAACTGGACCTGGGCACAACGCTTCCGGAAGAAAAAGTCTTTTCAGATCCGCTTTTAACGACCCGGTATGCAGATAACGCCTATAATTTTATGATTGATGATTATGGTCGCCTGCAGGATACGTATAAAGGCACAACAGGTCAGCTGACAGATGAGGCAACCGGAGTAGTCAATAGCCTTTCTGCTATCTGGGCGGGAAATTACCTGGTTGCCAGCACAGACATTGCCAGTACCTATACCAGGATGTACCAGGGCATACGTATCGTCAACACGGTACTGACCAACCTCGATCAGGTACCCTGGGCGGGAAGTTTGTACAACCCTAAAATTGTCAGGGCCCAGATGCTGTTTCTTCGCGGGATGTTCTATTTTGAGCTCATCAAGCGCTATGGCGGTGTAATCATCGTAGACAGACCCTTTACCCCTACCGAGGATATTGATCTTCCACGAAGCAGCTACGAGCAAACAGCATCATTTATCTTAAAAGATCTCACAGATGCAGAGGACATACTAAAGACTGAATCATCGGCAAACTATTCACCTGCTACGGATTGGGATGCGGGAAATTACGGCCGTCCGACGGTTGGGGCAGTAAAAGCACTGCGGGCCAAGCTTTTGATGCTTGATGCCAGTCCATTGCACAACCCGACCGGTGATATAGCCAAATGGATACTTGCTGCTTCCGCATCCAAGGAAATTATTGACATGAATAAATACGCGCTTCATGGAGACTACAATACACTGCTCAATGTAGACACTTCCCCGGAATACATTCTTATTAAAGTAAGGGCACCGCGACAGTTTACAGGCACTTCGTTTCTGGGTGACTTCGTGATGTCGCCAGGCTCGGGTGGCGCCCAAGGCCTCTTGAATCCGACACAAAACCATGTTGATCTTTATGAAGCCGTTAAACGGCAGACAACCAACGGGCCGATAGTGAGCAGCGCGCCAATTTCTGCACCAGGTTCAGGTTACGATCCTCAGAATCCGTATGCAAACCGGGATCCACGTTTCTATGCCAACATCATTTACCATAATATGACCTGGCAGGGCCGCCAGATACAGATGTATGAAGGTGGCGCTGATTTTAGAATAGGTACCAATACTTTTACCCGAACCCGATATTACTGTAAAAAATTATGGCCGGAAATCTACCGGGCTGGCGCTACCGCGAGGAGCTTGATCAATTATGTTTACTTCCGGTACGCAGAAGTACTGCTCAATTATGCAGAAGCCTTAAACGAGGCCAATGGTCCAAGTGCAGAAGTATACGGGAATATAAACCTGGTGAGGGCGCGTGCCGGCATGCCGGCTTTACCGGCAGGTTTGAGCAAAAATGATATGCGTACCCGGATTCAAAATGAAAGGGCGGTTGAATTTGCGTTTGAAGATATTCGGTGGTGGGATATTATGAGGTGGAAAAAAGGTCCGGAGCTCGTCTCTCAAACTTTGACTGCTATGAACGTGACCAGAAACGGTACAAGCTTCATTTACTCAATAGTACCGGTAGAGGCGGCTTACCAGCGCATGCCTTTTCAGGAGCGCCAATACCTATACCCGATACCGCTTACCGAGGTTAATAAATCCAAGGGTATTCTGGTGCAAAATCCTGGCTGGTAAATCATGAATGGTCATTGCTTAAACAATAATCCGATTAATTATATGAAACTTTTTTATAAGTATATATTGCTTCTTCCTTTGTTATGCCTGGTGACATGGCAGGCTGCTGCACAAGGGGGAAAGGCAGACAAACAAGTTGTTTTTTTTAATGGCACAGTCGTTAACGCGGACAATAAACCCCTATCCGGGGTTTCAGTTTTAATCCAGGAAAAAGCGGGTCAGGTTATTTCCGGCCCAGATGGCGCATTCAAACTTCAGGGAAGCGCTGGAGATGTACTGATTCTTCGACGTGCGGGATACACGACCGCCCAACAGGTTTTGGGAAGCGAACTACAGGTAAAGGTTACTTTGCAAGCTGAAGAAGTGGATGCGGGAGAAGAGGATAACATCACCACTCCCTATGCCATTCTTAAAAAACGGATGGCATCTGGCGCGGTAACAAGCCTTAACAGCAGCAATATCCCACAGTTACCAACAAACGACTTAAGAAACCTGTTTTCCGGGCGTTTATCCGGCCTATATCAATCTCAGGTAGGTACGGCGCCGGGTACGACAGTCACAAGTGTTTTCATGAGGAGTATCAACTCCTTTGAAGCCGCTACCGCAAGAATTTTTGTGGATGGCACTGAGCGGGATTTCGGGGATATGGACATTAGCGAAATCGAGAGCATTACTGTACTCAAAGATGCCTCGACCCTGGCCTGGTATGGACTGAGGGGCGGGAATGGAGTGGTGATGGTGACTACAAAAAAAGGAAACCCATTGAAGTCTTACATCCATTTCGATACCCAGATAGGTATTCAGAATGCAACCAACCTGATTCGTCCGCTCAATGCATACGATTATGCTTCACTTTATAACGAAGCATCCATAAACGATGGTGCCGCAGCGCCGTACAATCAAGCGGCTCTTGAGGCTTACCGCAACGGATCCTCGCCTTACTTGTTTCCGAACAACAACTATGTGTCGGAATACCTCAGAAAAGTTGCTCCTATTCAACGGTATGCATTTTCGATGGGTGGCGGAAAAAGTACCGTACGGTATTTTGCCTCGGTAAGTTATTTAAACCAGCAGGGATTTCTCAAAAACACCAAAACACCCAGTTTTAATTCCAATGTTGGCTTTAGAAAACTTAATTTCCGTGGAAATATCGATTTTGAGGCAAGTAAATACCTGACGGTGAGTCTCAATGCAGGTGTACGTACCGAAAACAGGCGCTCACCTGGAACCGGTTTAGGGGATGTAATGGGCAATATCTATAATACACCACCTAACGCCTACCCTATCTTAAATGCAGATGGGAGTCTTGGTGGAAACTCGCAGTACACCAAAAACCTGACGGGTTTATTGCAGCAGAGCGGATATGTAAGTGACCAGAACAGGGTGTTGCTTGCCACCTTGAGTGTTAGGCAGAAGCTTGATTTTTGGGTACCCGGCCTTTCTTTCAACGCGGTGGGTTCGTATGATGGGGTCGGAAATTACATTTCCGGACTCATCCAGCAGTATACAGTTACCGACCAGACACTTTCTCCTGCTGTGAGCTACCTTACTGCCAGCCCGGTAGCATACCGGACAACTACTTACGGTAATAATGCTTTACAGAATGAATTCTGGGCGGGTTTTGATTATCAGAAGAGCTTCGGCAGCCATAGTTTGGATGCATCATTAAAAGGACAGCGTTTTGCTGACAAAGCGCCAGAACGTCTGGATTACCGCAACCAGGGACTTGCCGGGCGTATAGATTACAATTACAAGAAAAAATATTTTCTAGGATTTACTGCCGGATATTCCGGATCAGAAAATTTTGCCCCAGGAAAACGATATGGTTTTTTTCCTGCGGTCTCTGCAGGCTGGATAATTTCAGAGGAAGCTTTTTTAAGTAATGTTCCGGCAATTAATTATTTAAAATTCAGGGCGTCCTATGGCTCTGCCGGAAACGGCGATATAGGTGGCTCCCGTTTCCCTTTTGAGAGCTTTTATAGCCGCAACCTAAGTAGTGGAGGTTACAGTTTTGGTTCCACTCCGACAGCGACCAACTCCGCCTCAGAATCCAATCTTGGCAATCCGAATATTACCTGGGAAACTGTTCGAATGTTGAACACTGGATTTGATGTACGCCTGTTTAATAATACACTGGGCTTATCGGCAGATTTTTTCCAAACCCGTAGAAGCGACATTTTAACAGCTAACGTATTCCCCAACATTATCGGTCAGGAAGCTGGGTTAGTGAACGGCGGGATTGTAGAAAGCCGGGGATTAGAAACGTCGGTGTCTTACGCCGAAGTATTTGGAAAGTTGCGTATCCAGTTCAATGGTAACCTATTGATATCTAAGAGCAAGATTTTAGCTCAGAACGGTCAGATAGGGCTGCCTGCATATCAGCGAAGCATTGGTCATATTGCGGGCGCCCAGCTGGTATTTCTTTCTGACGGGCTCTTTCAATCGCAGGCACAGATTAATAGCAGTCCAACACAAACCCTGGCTGGGAAGGTCGTGCCCGGAGACATTAAATATAAAGATGTTGGTGGGCCCCTGGGCATACCCGATGGCATTATTGACAATAACGATCAGGTGCGTCTGGATAAAACCGGTCTTCCCGATACTTATTATGGGTTTGGTGGAAACTTGCGCTATGGCTTATTTGATCTGGTCTTTCAATTCCAAGGGGTCTTTGGAAGGACTTTGAACATACAGGGTCTGGTGAACAGCGGCCCGAGTTCGTTCAATGAGTTAAGTTTGGACCGTTATACACCGGCTAGTGCCTCTACGGCCAAGTATCCTCGTGTTGGCATCGCAGACAGGGGAAACAATACCGCATTATCTGACTTCTGGCTGCGATCGGCTGACTATCTTCGATTGAAGTCGGTAGAAATAGGGGTCAATCTGCCAGGATCGATGGTGGGGAAATTAGGGGTAAATAATGTACGGCTATACCTTGGCGCGTTGAACCTGTTTACCACTAATGACCTTGGTATTGGTGTTGACCCAGAGGTAAACATTGCGGGCCGGGGGACGACATATCCTTATTCGAAGACCTACACTTTAGGCTTAAGTGTCGGCTTTTAAATGATCATAAACAAAACGAACAATGAAAAATCACAACAATTATTCAACATATCTATTGATAATCCTGCTACTTACTTTAAGTTGCAAAAAGGATTATCTAGGTTTTGATTACACAGACGGAAGTATAAGAGAAGAAGATGTATGGAGCTCTGACCGAAACTCGAGGGGATTCTTAAATACAACTTATTCAGGACTTATCAACGGCTACAATGTGGATGGTGAGGGTGCACTACTGGCGTCAGCTTCTGATGAGGCGGTTAATTCGAATGTTAACTCGAGGATAAATATCATCAACAATGGTACCTGGGGGCCTTTGCGCACTATCGATGATCAATATACCAATATGTACACCAACATACGCAAGACTAATCTATTTTTGGAAAAGAGTTCTACCAGTGCCATCACACCGGCAAGTGATATTCCCAAACTAAAGGGAGAAGCCTATTTCCTCAGAGCGATGTATCATTTTGAACTCATGAAAAGGTACGGACAGATAATTCTTGCGACCCGCTCTTTTACCACAACAGACGACCTTGATCTGCCCAGGAATACAGTAGATGAGGTGGTAGGGCAAATCACTGCGGATTGCGATGAGGCAATAAAAGTTTTACCGGCATCACAGTCAGATTTAGGATCAGCTGACAAAGGGCGCGCAACAGCTGGTGCTGCCATGGCTTTAAAGTCAAGGGTTTTACTTTATGCAGCCAGTCCTTTGTACAACACCAGTGGTGAACTTAGCAAATGGGCAGCTGCTGCCGTGGCCGCTAAGCAGCTTATCGAAGCTAATAAAAATTCTCTTTTACCCCTGTCCCAGTTAGGCAACCTATGGGATTTTTCGGTTGCGGCATCCAATTATAGTCCGGAAGTTATTTTCGCTACCAATGTCAGCGCGACAAACTCCATTGAGAGCAATAATGCTCCGATAAGTTACGAAGGAAGGGGAAGGACCAATCCAACGCAGGATTTAGTCAACGCATTTGAGATGAGGGTAAGCGGTAAACCTATTACGGACAATACTTCGGGATATTCACCAACAGCCCCTTATTCCACTACCGGCGTGACTGCACGGGACCCTAGACTTGCCTTATTTGTGATTTATAATGGTCAATCTTTCAAATCCAGGGCGGTGGAGACTTTTACAGGGGGCAGAGACAACACCCCAATTAACATCAATAACACCAAGACGGGCTATTACCTTCGCAAGTTCCTTTCTGAAAGCGCAGCGTGGGCAAGCGGTGCAACCTCGGTCAACCGAAACCGAGCCTGGATACTCTTTAGGTATTCAGAAATATTGTTAAATTATGCAGAAGCTTTAAATGAGGCCTCGGGCCCGGTAAACGATGTATATCTTTACCTCAACCAGGTCCGGTTGCGCGCGGGGATGCCGGCTCTTCCTATAGGCTTAACGCAATCTCAAATGCGCGAGCGGATTCAGAATGAACGCCGGGTAGAATTGTGTTTTGAGGGGCACCGTTTTTTTGATGTGCGACGCTGGAAAAAAGGAGCGGAATTTTTCAACAAGCCAGTATCAGGTATACAGATAACAAAAAGCGGAACTGCATTAACTTACGCACCAATTGTTGTAGAAAACCGGATATTTGCGGAAAAAAATTACTTTTTTCCCCTACCCCAAACTGAGTTAAACAGAACGACTCAATTAAAGCAAAACCCAGGATATTAAATAACTTTCTTTATCTGAAGGCCGATCAGCGGCTTTCCACAGCGTTTCATCTTTCAAAAAGGTGGGCGCTGTTTTTTTTTGCGGGATGGAACTGATTTTCGCAACAGGGCATCCGGCTATTTAAAGGATTAGGGTAAAGCGGGCGCAGCAGCTCAAACCACCTAAGGCCGTCGTATCTGCCAAAGGCAATTTAAGGGAATGCGCGGTTTAGCGCTCTATCCACTTTAAAAAAGCCTGAGCTTTAGTTCGGCTGACAATTACTTTTTCTGGTGCTTCAATTTTTGTAAACAGGATGAGCTTCCGGTTAAAATAATATTCAATATTTTTAATGTAATCGCGGTTGACGATAAACTGTCTGTTGGCCCTAAAGAATTGATTAGGGTCAAGCATACCCTCAAGCTGCTCAAGGGTGTAAGAGATGAGCAAATTTGGCTGGGCGTCCAGTTGCAATGATACCGTACCGCCCGAAGAATAAAAAAAAGCAACATCTTTTACCTTAATGGGCAAAAGTTTCTCGCGGTAACTGATCAGTAAAGTCTGCTTGTAGGAATGCTCCAGTTGGTTTATAGCCATTTTTATATTATTGGCAATCTGGGTGTCGGCACTCATGTGATTCTTTAGTCCCAAGTACTTTTCAAGACTTCTCTGCAACATAAATTTATCAATGGGTTTCAGCAAATAATCTATGCTGTTTGATTCAAATGCCCGAATCGCATATTCATCAAATGCGGTGCAAAAAATTACAGGCGAGTGGATATCTATGTCCCGGAAGAGCTCAAAGCTGAGTCCATCGCCAAGTTCAATATCAGAGAATATCAGTTCTGGTAATGGATTATCTTCAAGCCAACGCCTGGCCTGGGCAACTGAGGAGAGTATTGCACTGACTTCAATATCGAAGTCAGTGTGAATGAGCATATCTTTTAGCTCGTTTGCCGTTCTGGCTTCATCTTCTATTATGATTACCTTCATGTTCTAATAGTGGAATGGTAACTGAAAATTTTTTATCATCCTGGATCACTTCAACTGTTCTTCCCGCCAGCAGTTTATAACGCTCCACAATATTTTTCAGTCCTGTTCCAGACTGTCCTGCCCTAGCTTTTTTGGGTTGAAAATTATTTTCCACCACTAAATTACCTGAATCAGTTGTAAATATGGAAATGTGAAGTGGTCGTTGGGCGGAACAAATATTATGTTTGATTGCATTTTCAATCAATAGCTGCAGAGAAAGTGAAGGTAAAACAGATGTTCTGTATTGAGGAAGGATATTGATCTGAACCTTTAGAGCGTCCTGAAATCTTTCCCGTAAGATGTGCAGATAGGAATTGATAAATTTGATTTCATCTTCCAGAGAAGTCAGGTACCGCTCGTTAAAACTCAGCACGTAGCGGTATACACCGGCTAGCTCTATAATATAATCTTTGGCAACTTCATCGTTCACCATGGTTTTCAGTGTGCTTAATGAGTTAAAAAGGAAGTGAGGGCTTATCTGCTGTTGTAAGGATACCAGCTGCGCTTTTAAATGTGCTTTTTCAAGCAGATTTCTTTCCATATTGGACTTTTTCAAAGCGAAGCTGGTGTGCCTGTTATAAAAAATAATGAAAAGTAATAGGCTTAAGACGGTGTTTGCGATAATATGGCTATATATGTCACTGGTTTTATCATACCCAACCTCCCGGCTAAATAAATAATTCGGTGGCAGGGTTACATCGAGTATCAGACCAATGAGGAGCAGGGCCACTATCCCAAGAAAAATGCTGATCAAATGCTTAAGGTAATTGGGTAGTTGTTTGAAGCTGTTAGTCAAGAAAAGTCCTTGGGTAAGCCAGCATGCAGCCACTGGAAGCAATACTTTAACCGAATGGTTAAGGAAATACCACCACTTTGTACGGTTGATATCGACCTGGCCCAGTAGCATCGTACCGAATATCATCGCCGCTGAAATTATCAAAAGCCATTTGATCTGGTATTTCTTATACATGTACAAAGGTAGCACAAATTCCCTCCTTATTGAGCTGCCAAGTGAGAAGAATATGCTTTCTTTGGAATTAAAATGTGTCATGATGTATAGGTGCACGCTACTTAAGTTAAAATCGTAATTGGATTATAAATCCACCTGAATGGAGCAAGGCCAACTGGGTTGGGGAAATCCGTATTTTATTATAACAAGTTAGCAATGTTTTGATTATTAGAATTTCTTTGCCAGACAGATGTGCCAATATTGCTAATCAAGTGTACAAATCTGCTCCTGAAGTTTCGAAAGGTATTACCGTTCCGTTTAAAGAAGCTTGGTCCGCACCCGTCCGCAGCCGACCAACCAAATGAATGATCGTCAATAAATGTTATCGCACCGGGTGGTTTTGTTCAGGACTTGGGAGATATAGCCTTGTCAATTCAGGATTTGGATTGATTGGTTCACACCCAAATTTGTGCATTTGGCCCTTGAAAAATGATTTTAGATTGTCAAGGGTTTTAAATTTGCACCAAAAATAGTTTAATATTAATAAAGACACTATGAAAAAGACAATTTTAATCATATTTCTCGCGATGCTGGCCTTCAATAAAGGCTTTGCCCAAAAGTACTTCGGAAAAACCTATGCCCCTACCCAAAATGTGGATGAATATTTTGATCCGGCAGATGTGACCAAACCCCATACTGTTATGGGAAAAACTGATTTGGGTAAAGGCTTTCGGTCATTGGAAAAGACTCAGGCAAAAATTTTGGAACTGGCCAGACAAAAAGGCGCAGACGGGGTTATTTTTTCAATGGAAGAGGAAGTTTACGCTACCTCTAATTCCGGCGGTGGAACTGTTAGTCAGAAAAAGAACAAACAGGCAACAGTTACATCAAATAGTACTACCACCGACTTGAAGCAAAAGAAAGTCAGGGCGACCTTCATCAAGTATAAGTAATCGTTAAATCCATTAGCGCTGCTTAGAAAAGCCGCGCTAATATCATCCTCAATAAGCGGCTTCAAGATTCTGTATCGAAGTTCGTGAAGGCATTTACCGGCAACAGCCTCTGGGCATATCTTCTCTAGGACTCAAATTATGGCCCTTCGATGGTACCTGCCCCAAGAAATCAAGTGCTCAATCAAAGGGTAAAGCGATTGGCAGTAGGCTGTTAGTTTATATTCAACTTGCCTAGAAAAATCAGGATCTTCTATCCTATCCACTAATCTATTAAGTTCCATGCTTTTGAGTTCTTTGGACAACATGGCAAAAGTAATTCCCGGAACATTTTGGGCGATCTCCCGATAGCGATGGTGACCATTATAAATGGCGATAATCACTAACATCCTCCATTTACCATTAAGAACATATAGCGCGTCCTGGGCGTATTTTATTTCGGTCTGATCTTTTTCTGTACAGAGGTAAGTTTTATTTCCGGTTTCCTGGTCCATGTTGATATGGTCTAGTATAGCAGTTGCAATAAATAAAAATGCACGTTTTAAATTTGTGCAAAAATACAACTATAATTATTGATTTTAAATAGAGAAACATGATGATTTCAGCCTATAATGGAAAAGAGTATAACTTGTTCAGCATTTCTGTAACAAAACGTGTTGCCAATATTACTTTGAACAACCCTCCGGTAAATGTACTTAGTGGAAAAATGATGAAAGAGCTGAGGGAGCTGCTTGGTGATTTATCAATAGACCCGGAGGTGAAAGTAATTGTCTTCGATAGCTTGAACCCTGATTTCTTTATTGCACATGTGGACATTAATATCCTTGATGAACAGGAAATTTTGGACGAGCTGGGCGAGTTGGCTCCAGAAGGTTTGAATATTTTTCAGGCAGTGGGAGAAATGCTGAGGAAACAGCCCCAGGTTACCATTGTCAAACTCAAAGGTATAGCGCGGGGCGGTGGCGCAGAATTTGTTACTGCCGCGGATATGTGTTTCGCATCCAAAGAAAATGGAAAATTGGGCCAGATCGAGGCGCTAATGGGCATCATCCCTGGCGGGGGTGCTACTCAGTATCTGTCTGCAAAGATGGGCCGTAACCGTGTACTGGAAATTATCCTGGGTGCTGCTTTGTTCGATGCTACAACCGCGGAGCAATATGGATGGATAAACCGGGCGATACCCGAAGTGCACATTGATACGTACGTTCGGGTCCTGGCAGAACAGATTGCCAGCCTTCCAGAAGGTGTTATTGAGGCTGCAAAATCGGTATTGACATCCGATGAAAATTTAAAGGGATTCAAGGCAGAGCATGATGCTTGGGCTAAGCTTGCTTTCCAGCCCCGGACCGCTCAAATAATGAAAGCAGGAATGCAGAAAGGTGCACAGACCGTTGAAGGAGAAATAAATGCAGAATCCCTGTTCAGAAATCTTTTTTCTTAAAAAAAACAGACAAAGGCGCCAGTATCATTTATAATATGATATTAGTAGCATCAGGCTGTAAAAGTGGTCTTTTACAGCCTGATGCACCAAGGCATTTTGCCTTACCGATCCTGTCCGGCAATTCCTAAATTATCCTGATCCACGGGTATATGCCTATGAGCCCCATGTACGAAGGAGAAATTTTTACCAAAATAACCAAGCACACTTTCGATATATTGGCGTATGCGGGTATACCCTGAAGAGTTTTATCCAGCACAAGGGAAAAGAAACCCTTCATACCCCCCGACTGATTGATTAGCTTTTCAAGAACCTCTTTATTTGAAACACTCATGCGCTCAACATTTAGGGTTATGTTACAGTTCAACGTGGCTGTAAAACCAATATTACTGGATCTATAGCCTGAAAGATTTGGATAGACTAATAAAACTGCATTTTCCTACTAATATCACAACTGCATAACCCACGAAGACAATAGATCTTTATCTACTTTTTTTTTAGATATAGATCATCTTAAGAAATTGCCCCGATGCTGAAATTTGTTTTATAAGCAGGTAGGTAAACCACCAATTAATACAAGTAAAGGTAAAGCGACTGAGTAACCGCCGGCGGTTAGCTTCTGTGAGCCGATATGTATTGCCAGCCTACCTGCAGTTACTTGGAGCCATATAGCTCAATTTGGGTACTTTATGGAGTGGCCAAATACATTTTGTATAGCTGAAGACTTGAAGAATACACCTCCGGTAAGTTCCGGTATAACATCGAACAACATGAAAAAAAAGAAAGAACAAGCCAAATCCCTGGCAAAGAATTTTAATTCTATATTAAAAACTTTTGGCAAGCAGGATAAAAAAGAAAGGCGTCGTGAATCCTTCGAATTTATCAGCGCCCGAATCAATGAAATTAACCGATACTTAAGCGGAGACGGCGAAGTAAAAATGCCGGAAATGAAGGCACCAGAAGTCTTTAAAGTGGTCGCTGTGGAAGAACAATCACCTTCTGCTGTGCAACCTTCTCCAGAATTATTTGAAGAGATTAAGTCCGAACATCAAAATATCCAGCATTGAAATGGAGAACGTGCTAAATATCTACGAAAGTGCACTAGGTTACCTGAGCAGCTATTATGGTTCTTTTCCTGAAGGAAACTTCAATTTTGGTTTATCTTTTTGTAAACGAATTTCCAATGAATGCCTTAAAATAGCTGGTGAAGAAAAACTTACGGGTTTTGAGCTGGGGAACGCATTATTAGCCTGCAGTTTCCGATATGCTGGGGTAACCAACATCATGGTCATCGAGGATACCGGGCGGAGATTACTCGATGATTTCACCAGGCAGGTCGACTATCCGCAGGAGCAGGTCAGGGTTGTACATGAAATGATAACCAAACATATGGCGAAGGAAGCACCAGGGGATCTGCTTGAAAAAGTTGTCTGGGATGCACTTGACTATCGTCTGGCAATGGAGGATTTTTTCTTGCATATTCTGTATCTAAAGGACGAGATGCACAGGATGAATCACAAATATGAAGAAATTGCCATCCTCAATAAACTTCGTGAGGAATTTTCTGGTGAGCACTGCCATACGGATTATGCGAAAAAGAAATATTCAGCAGAACTCATCCGAAATCAAAGTAAGCTGATCAAAAGAATACAACGCCTTACTGAAAATAGGAATACAGAGAAAAATACCAACACGGTTATGACTGACAGGGAAACTGAGGACCTATTTAAAATTGCATTTAGAAACTACGTTAAGCTTGTGGATGTAGCCGATTCGAAAGCCGGACTTTTAATTCATGTCAATTCCATTCTAATTTCGGTTGTGATAGGTTTTGTTATCAGCCGCACAGAAAAATACCCCATGCTGATTGTGCCTTCTTTCTTGATTCTGGGTGTTTCATTCCTCACCATTTTGTTAAGTATACTTGCCAGCCGGCCACAGCGAAATTCATATATCCAGGATAAAGCTTCCAAAAGTTATCAGACATTCTTTTTTGGAAGTTTTGATTTAATTGGCTCAGAATTCAGGGATGCTGACTTTGACAGTTATTCGGTGGAATTGGCGAATTTTCTCAAAAGCGGAAAGGACAACGTTTACAACGAAATTTATAAAGAGGTTTTTAATGTTCGCAAAGTTCTGAGCAAGAAATTTACATTTTTATCATATGCTTACATTGTATTCATAAGTGGCCTTGCGCTTTCAATTGTGGCATTTTTTATTGCGACCCATTAAACTCAGGATCGGCCGGTGAAAGATCAAAACGGATACCGCTAATTCGGGGGTTATTTCAAACACTTTGTATTATTTGATTATATGAAAAAGAAAATATCTGCAAGTATCTTCCTGTCCATTGTTCTGTTCAGTGGGAATTTATTGGCGCAGCAGGAAAGTAATTTCCGGGACAGCGCCTGGGTTAGTGTGCTTCCAAAATATGACAGTGTATCTAAACTTCACCGTTGGATATTCGGTGAAAACTATAGAAAGGAATATGCTTTGAAGACGAAGTTACCAATTATATCAATTTCTAAATTTGCCGGAGGGTTGAAAGTGCTTCAGTTAGGTGGCGGAAATCAGTCCAAATCTTTAAGACTTATCGATTCAAACGGAAATGAATGGACGCTGAGGAGTGTGGAAAAATATCCTGAAGTTTTACTGCCGAAAGCACTTAAAGAAACATTTTTGAGAGATGTTATTAAAGACAATATGTCCGCCCAGCACCCTTTTTCTGCTCTGGTCGTCCCTACCCTTGCCCATGCTATTGGAGCCGCCCACTCGCGACCGGTAATCGGATTGGTTGCAGAAGACGTCAATTTAGGCATACATGCAAAAGACTTTGCCAATACTGTGGCCTTGCTGGAATTGCGAGAGCCATGGGGCAAGACTGACAACAGTGAGAAAATGTATAAAAAACTTGCCGAGGACAATGATAATAGTGTCGATGCGCCGGCGCTTTTACAGCTAAAATGCCTTGATGTATTGGTTGGAGACTGGGACAGACACGACGACCAGTGGAGATGGCTACCGCGGAAACAGGAGAAAGGGATACGTTATATTCCAGTTCCACGCGACCGGGATCAGGTTTTCTTTAGTTCCCAAGGAAAGATCCAGCGCCTTTCGCAGTCTTCCTGGTCGCTACCGATGATGCAGGGCTATGAACGGGATTTGCAGAACATCAATTGGTTTTTATGGGAAGGTCGGGAAATCAATAGCCGCTGGTTCAATGAAATGGATCTGAGCGTTTGGAACGGCATCGTAAAGGATTTCTGCAACAAAATGACCGATAGTCTTTTTGAACAGGCCCTCTCAAATCTTCCTGAGCCAAACTATAGCCTAAGGCGTGAAAAGCTACTAAAACAGCTCAAATCAAGACGGACTCTTCTACCTGAATTAATGGAAGAGTACTACCGGTTTTTTAATAGGATTGTAGATATCGAACTTAGTGACAAACATGAATCGGTAAGTGTCAGAGACACTTTAAACGGAAAATTGGTAGTAGATATAGCAAAACTTAATGGTTCAGTGGCGGAAAAGCAACTCTTCTTCAGGGTTTTGGACCCAAAAATCACAAGAGAAATTCGCATATACCTACATGATGGCAATGATAATATTTTGGTCAACTATAGAAACTCAGCCATTAAGACAAGAATTATAGGCGGTCAGGGGGATAAAAATTATGTAATCGAGCAGGTTGGTGCAAAAACAAGCTTATATGAGCTTCCGGGGCGAACTGTCTCTGGCCATGATTCGGATAAGATTCGAAAGGTATTAAAAAGTGATTCACTCAATATCAGCTATCAACCAAAGGAAATTTATAGCAGACACTACATTTTGCCGAACTTGGGATTCAATAATGATGATGGCTTCGGAGTCGGACTGATGGGCAAATTTACACGTCCCGGTTTTCGAAAAAAACCATATGCAAGCATACATACCATCTCTGTGCTATATTCAGCGGCAACAAACGCAGCGAACCTGACATACAGGGGAGAATGGTTAAAAGCTGCCGGAAATGCGGATTTAGTACTGGGCCTGAAAATATATGGGCCGAGCAATACCCAGAATTTTTTCGGAACAGGAAATCAGACCGTCTATGACAGGGATCGGGAGATCTCTTACTACAGAGCCCGTTTTGACCTATACGAATTCAATCCCGGATTGAGATGGCAGACTAAACAATCTTCCTTTTCAGCAGGAGCCGCCTTTCAACTTTATCAATATCATTCAAATGATAATATCGGAAGGTTAATCGGCGATCCGGCCCTTAGGCATTCCGCTGACAGCAGTACTGTTGAGGCCACCAAGGCTTTTGCCGGGGTGTCCCTCGCCTATCAATATAATACCAGGAAGGGCGATATTTTACCCATTGAAGGCATTCTTGTGGACTTAAAAATGAACGCATTTTCAGGACTAAATGTTAACTCAAAATCACTGGTGCAATTCTGGTCTGCTTTTTCAATTTATCAAAAGATCGACAAGAGGGGAAATTTTGTCCTGTCTGACCGGATCGGTGGAGGGGTGACATTCGGTCAACCGGCTTTCTACCAGTCTCAATTTTTGGGAGGACAGGGAAATTTATCGGGTTATAGGCTTTTCCGCTTTGCAGGAAACCACAGCCTGTATAATAATTTTGAAGCAAGACTCAGGTTGGGCAGATTCGCAAAATATATTTTCGCTGGTGAGGTCGGTATACTTGGTTTATATGATGTAGGCCGTGTATGGGCCGATAATGAGAAGTCTAAACTTTTACATCACGGGTTTGGCGCTGGGGTATATTTATCCCCTGCCGCTATGACGGTCATCCGGTTTAATGCCAACTTTTCAAAAGAAGGTTTTTTCCCTTTACTAGCTATGTCCTGGCGGTATTAACAGCTGAGGCTATTTATTTATCATTTCAGGATCTGACGCCCAAATAGTTTGCTAATTGTATAATCACTCAAATCCAACGACATGTGTGTTCAAATAAATTCATGTAAACATCTGGCATTTCTGAAGCTGCTCAAAAGCCAAAAAGCCACCTTTGCGCGTATTGTATCCGGAGCGGTGGGCGCTGGAAAAGTCTGCTTACCTGCCAAAGATGCGGCATCACACTTTGCGGTGATTTCGCAATCAACCAGCACACGAGCAACCACGCCCCTGATTGCTGTTACCCAATTGCCATATCGGCCGGGCGCAATGAAAATTGGGGTTGCTGCTATGCTGATAAGCAAGGAGAGAATTGGAGGGATTTACCAATTGTCATGCACATTCAGCATCCGGCTACTATCCTCAAAACTGTTGGGTTTCGGCTTAGAATAAAATTTAAAAATCGTTAGTTGTTGTTTTTGTTACTCAAAATTTAACTTTATTATGGTTGTGAATTACAGTTGTCCTAATTGGTTGAACGATTTGATTACGAAGTTGTCAAACCAGTCCGACTACCCCTTCCAGATACGCTGCTGCCTGAGCAGCGAAATCACGCAACACTATATCATCTCGCAAGAACTTGCCGTCATGCTCCGAGGCTGTTCAAACTTAATTGCGGTATACTTAAAAAAAGGTCAATATATTAAAGAAAGGCTTGGTTATTATAGTAAGGATAAAAGGTTCCAGGATTTGAAAGGATGTGATATTTCTACACAGTTATTATGTAAAATGAAACTGATTTGCAAATCAAGTGCATTTGATCAATACGCTGAGCAGGCCATGGGGCTGACTGTCGGTGTCATTTCCAGGCTACAAAAGAACCGTTTTTTTGAAGTAAAGATTGTTAACGAGCATTTGTATAAGGATCTCCAGCTTAAATTCAGCCTTTATCATACCCATGATCTTGTTCACCTTATCGCTTTGAAAGGACTTATCGAGCACAAATAACAAGAGATTAATACACACCACTACCACCTGAACTCTCAAACGTAGAACTATTCCACTTTTACAACAAGAGCAGAGCATGGAAGAGAAATTCTAGGTTGATACCGGTGGTCATTTTGCATACGTGATGAATAAACAAGTCAGCTCAAAATGTTAATGATCGAGCTGACTTAATTATTGTAACTCCTAGTTCAACTTAAAGACAGCCGAAGGCTGAGCCTCAAAGGTCGATTGAAGACTTTCGAGGTTCAGCCTTCGGCTGTTGAGATTATAGAGAAATATAGAAGATGCAAATAGATGAAGACAATCTATTTAGCTAAACCGCTATGGTAAAGCTTATTTTTCAAAATGATAACCTCCAAAATATTTTATCGGAGACCATGAAGGAAGCACATCCCCAAGTTTAGGAGAAAGTTCGCTGTATTTACCAGCGCCATAAACTACTCTCCCACCAACGATAGTCAAAACGGATTGAAGATACTGGATTCTGTCATCAGGAACGGAAAAATAATCCTCACTCAAAAGTGCAAAGTCTGCCAGATTGCCCGGAGCGATTCGTCCTTTATCACTTTCCTGGTTTTCAAACCAGGCAGCACCGGTAGTATAAAGCTTAAGGGCTTCTTCCCTTGTCAGGCGGTTGTCTTCCGCCAAGATCACCTTACCAGACACCGATCTGCCGGTCACTGCCCAGCTTATACCTGTCCATGGATTTGCTGGAGACACGCGAAAGGCATCTGTTGTCAACGACAAAGGAATGCCGCTATTCATCAGCGCCCTGAACCTTGGCGTATAAAGCGCTTTCTCAATGCCATACGTCTTAGCAAAGCCCTCTCCATGTAAGGCCATTTTATTATCAAGTGCGATACCTCCACCTAATTTTTTAATCCTGGCAATATTCTCATCACTAATCGTCTCAGCATGTTCTATTGCCCATCGCATGCCATCGAGTGGCGTTGTTTTGATAACTTCCTCAAATGCGTCCATGAAAGGTGTCAGATTCTCGTTGTAGGTCATGTGAACCCGAAAAGGAATCCTTTTTTGAATTAATTTACGCGTATATTCTTCAGCATACTTATACATTTTTTCTCTCGGTATAATGATAGCAGGCTTATCAAAATTTTCATGATCATGAACCTCTGGGTTGAGTACCTCACCAGTGCCTTCATACTCATGACCGTGTTCCATGTTAGGGTTTAGATTTTGTCCAGGGCTAATTGGCGAGATTTTGGTGACCCGCTCTATTTCGGTATCCACCCAGCTTTTGTTAGGATCATAAGTAAATCCAAGGTCAACGAATGGAAAACGGATATTCATTTTGTTCGCTTTAATAAGAGTCTCAATGGGCAGGTGACCTTGCGGATATGGAACCACACTTGAGTTTTCAATGACTGTAGTGAGGCCGAATCGGTTTAAATCCCGGATCAGGTATTCCATCGAACTGACTTCCTCTTCCGGGGTTGCTGTGGGCAACATCGCATCCAACGCAACGAATACGAACGTATTTGCATCGATCACACCTGAATAATTTCCTTTACTGTCTTTATGAAGGACAGTCCCGGGTTCTACTTTGAATTTTGGAGTTCCTATTCCAAAAAACTTCATGGCTGGTTTATTAAGCCATAATCTATTGTAAGCATACTGTATCCAAAGCGGTCTGTTTGGTACCGCTTTATTCAACTCCTCAATTGTAGGTTCGCGGTTCTCCTTAAACTGGTATGGAGACCATGCCCCGGTAACCTTTACCCATTGGCCCTCTGGGGTTCTAGCCGCTTGTTCAGTCAGCATTTCAAGTGCCCGTTTCAGCGTAGGCACCCCGTCCCATTTTACTTTTTGGGTAAAATTCCTTTCATTCAAGGGATGCATGTGGGAATCCTCCAGCCCAGGGATAAGGCGTCTTCCATCTGCATCGATAAGGCGGGTGTGGCCATCCTTTAGTGCTAGAATCTCTGCATCGTTGCCAACCGCATATATCCTCCCGCCACTTACAGCAAGTGCCGTAGCCTGCGGCTGTGCTGCGGTAAGGGTGGTAATTTTAGCGTGATAAACGATCAGGTCAGCGCCAGCTGATGGATTTTTGATTTGCGCAGTTGTTCCTAAAGTGAGCAATGTTGAGGTGAGTAATGCAATAGTTTTTTTCATAAAATTTATTTTAGCATTAAATGTGAATTCGCGGGGCTTATACCTGCACCCATATCATTTTTAATTGTATGTTACTTTCATTTTCCCTTAGCCTACCCCGTTTGTCCATTAGGCACTTTTTTCTTTGCCTTTAATCTTCATATTGGTATGGCATTGAGGGTATCAACCCAGAATAAATTTTTCCAATTCCTGATTAAACTTTTCTTGCTCTTCAATAAAGAGTGCATGTCCGCTATTATCAAATGGAATGAGCTTTGACCCCCTAATGCCCTGATGCATCTGTTCCGCCAATTGGAAATCGCAGATCTTATCGTGGCGACCATGAAAGATAACAGTTGGAATATTTATCTCCGATAGTTGTAGCCGCAGGTCGGTATCCTTTAAAGCGACAAGACATTGTGTGGCGGCCAAGGGCGAGGCTTCCCAGTTAATGGTTGCCAACCAGCTCGTCATTCCTGGTGATATAGCAGTATCGTTTGCTGGGAATAGACTAGCAAAATTCTCGTACAACTTAGGCCGATTGGTGCGACTAAGGTCGATTAGATCCTGGGCGGCCTCGGGTGTTAAGTTAAATGGAAAATCTAGGCGCTGAGTCCAAATGGGTGCTGCTGCACCAAACAAAGCTAATTTGCTGATGTGCTCATTTTTGTAATGACTAGCAAAGTAAATAGAGATGGCGCCGCCCATTGAGAAGCCGCCAAGCACTGCGTCGTTGATCTCCAGTTTTTCCAGTACAACTTTGATATCAGCAGCAAAAACACCATAGTCATATTTACCGTAGGGTTTACTAGACTTACCAAATCCACGCAAGGTGATCCCCACCACTCTTACACCGCGATCAACGAAATACTGGTATTGGTATTCATACATTGCATCGCTGAGCGGCCAGCCGTGGATCAATATCAGTGGTTTTCCCTCACCAATATCAGTGACATGTAGGCGAACGTTCGGCGCTACTTTTATAAACTCCTTTCTGAAAGAGGGTAATGTCTCTGAGTTTTTTTGTTTATCTTCCATATGTTTTTTATATAATGCTCATTAATAATCTGCTCCATAATTGCCATCCTCATTCCTGTTTACTCTTAGGTAATCGCTTGCAAATATTCTGCGTGGCAGAGGGATAAAATTTGATTCGCATGCAGAATACTGGCGGTTTGTGACGAGAAAGGTTCATTTGTTAAATCCTATGTCTGAATATTGGTATTTAGACAGCGACTTAATCCATCGCTACAGAGAAAGCTAAGCACCTCGTTTGCATATTTGCGTGTTTCCATATCATAAAGATTCTTGTAAGGCAGTTTAGAAAAACACCTCGACAAGCATCTGGAATCAGTTGTTGAGGACTTTGTTAAGCTGCAGAGCAAATCTCCAAAATGGCAAGGCATGCGAAAGATGATATTTATATAAATAAAAAATAGATAAATGTCTATTTCATTCAATCTATTTTAAAGAATAAGACTAGAGTTAGCTTAACTTCGACGGCGTTCGTCAACGCATAAGTGAAATTGATTTGAGTATTTCAGGATCGAGATGCGATTAGAATACATTATCCGTGAGGATAAAAATCCAGATCAATATATATCCATTTAGAATATCAACTTGAATGATATGTTCAAGTACCGGCATGTCCGCTTTACATATAACGAAAAATACTTTTTATTCAGCTCGAAGGATTATATGTTTATTATTTTGATTTATATCGGCGTTTTACACGGCTTAGCGTATCTTTATTTATACCGAGATAAGAAGCAAGGATATGCTGAGGAAAACGAACTGCAAGCTGTGGGTAACACTCAATAAATTCCATATAGCGTTTTTCTGCAGTCAAACTTATTGCAGATGTGAGCCGTCGTTCATTGGCCATGTTGTTACGAGCGTCGAGCTTGGTCATCATTTGGCGAAATGCGGGAATCTTTATTTCCAATTCCTTTGCACTATCTAAAGTAAGGTAGAGAAGGTCGCACTGCTCTAAAGCGTCGATATGGTATCTGCTGGGTGTATTATTCATCCAACTTTCCCGATCCCCCATCCACCAGGCTTCTATACCAAGCCTAACAATATGCTCAATCCCTTTGTCATCTACAGTATACATCCGCATCGCACCCTTGACAATAAATGCGAATTTTTTGCACACATCTCCCACTTGTAAAATATATTGTTTTCTCTTCAATCTCCCCGGCGTGAAGCTCTGCCTTATCAATTCTTTTTCGTCGTCTGTTAAGGGTCTGGAACTAAATGTCCTCAGATAGTCTATATAAGCATCATGCATATATGCCACGTTTTTTTATTAATATCAAAGAGTTTACAAGCGAAGATACGAACATTTGCCTATCCCTACTGCGTATGTTCTGGATGTTTAATCAATGTTTTGAATTATGGCCGATAAACACACCTGGCGTTGATGCCTCTAATATTAAAATGCACACGATAGACAAATGTCGAAGTAATTTTACTACAAATATCATCTTCTGCATTTTGAATATTAATGATATTTGTTTTTAAAGAGAACTAGTATCATGGACAACAATTGATGAATTATATGATCAGGTAAATCACCACTGAATCCCCGCGATATCATCGCCGAGCTTGAGCAAAATATAACCTCTGGTTTTGTGCAAATAGCATTTCTTTAATTTAAACAAACAAAAACTATATTTATGAAAATCGGATTTATTGGTGCCGGCCATATTGGCAAGGCACTTGCGAAAAAATTTGTAACTGCGGGATATCCCGTTATCCTTTCGAATTCAAGAGGAGTTGAATTTTTACGACCGCTAATTGAAGAATTAGGAGACTTGGCCTCGGCTGGCACGAGCGAAGACGCCGCGAATGCAGATCTTGTTGTGCTTGCGGTGATGTGGGATCAAACATTTGGTGCACTTGAGAAGATAAAAAAACAGCTTGCGGGAAAAATAGTTATCGACGCCACGAATAACATGAACAGCAATCCCTTAGACAAACCGACAAGTATCGTAATTTCTGAATTAATACCAGATAGCACAGTCGTGAAAGCTTTTAATACCCTTATTGCGGCAACGCTTGACGCAGAACCGGCAGTGAACAATGGTAAACGTGTGATTTTCTTTTCAGGTGATCACCAACCTGCAAAAGAAACTGTTGGAAAACTCATTACGCAATTGGGGTTTGAGGGAGTTGATTTAGGCGACCTAAAACAAGGCTCACCGATCACAGAATTCGGAAAAGCGGTTTCTGCTTTAAACCTTATTAGTTATCCAAACTAACATTTATCATCCTCAATTAGCGGAGAATGAAATAATATGGTGCGAGTAGGATCTCGAAGGTTGTTTGGGTAATGTAGAGATTGATGTCATAATTTCTGGTCTGAGATAGCTCAGGCCAGAAATTTTTTAGTCACTGCCCTGAATCTCTAAAATTACAAGCAGAATGTTCTGTTTTTAATTACAAACAATTATTCTCAGCATTAGCGCAAGATAAACGGGGCTGTATCGACAAGACCTCGTTCCCTGAAAATGCAAAAAGGTCTTTTTTCTAGGAAAAAACCAAGATAAGTAATTTGCAATCATTGAAAAAGTGCTGTGCTGTGATCGATAGCGAATAAAATGTCACTTACCGCATTGATGCTTGAATTTAGAGATTGCTGGATCATTCTCTGTAAGAAACATCTGTACTACCAATCAGCGTTTTATCATAGTAATGAATGGAAGATTAATGCATTGCCTTTGGTAAACGAAAATGATCATATCCGAAGGCTGATGGCTGTTTTTCGCGGAGTGCTTGCTTGTTTCGGTGACAAGGATATCTGGCTAAATCAATTCAATCAGCTACATCATAGCCCAAAGCACTTGAACAAATTATCCAACATGTCTGGGATTTTTAGCTCAACTACAAGACCGAATGCCAAACCACATCAATTCATTTTTCTGGGAAGTAATCAAAAAACCTATAAGCGTTTTAATTTTTCGCTCAACGCAGGCACGAAACCTAATGATATAGACAAATGCCTACTATTTTTTTAGCTAAAGATCATCTTCCTTATCCTCGTGGAAGATGAAATTTGTCTTGATTTGATTTCTACTGAAGTACCCGAAAAAAAGGAAAAATGATTGAGTGCAGGCTGTTAATTTTTACAATCAGATTAATGCAAAAGGTGATTTATTTAAATGGCGACGAATAATCACTTCAGTTTACCGGTCGCTGATTCGTCTACGGATGCAACGTAATGGAAGCGATGTTCTTCCTGCTGATAAATCCGTACTGATGGATGAGTCGGAAGCTGGAAGAGAAATATGGAAGTAGCATTGGGTCACCATAAGAAAGGGTTTTATACACTAACACAGGAAGCTTTTGGTGAAGAACGGTCACTGCAGCGAGATTAGACTAAACAAATAAACACTGAAGACATTGGGTAATCATATGAGTAAGGAAACCACGGTTAATATCCCTAAGTATTTAATACCATCAAAAAACAATTTTCAAAGATGAAAATAAAATATTTAATAATTTTGCTGTTCTGCTTCTGTTGGCAGTTTTGTGGCGCACAAAGTTTCAAACTGATGCGATATGATGAGGACTATTCACATCTAAAAGATAGCGCCAGAACGTTTTATAACACTTTAAAGTTTATACCGATATCGGCAAGCGGAAGCACTTTCCTTTCCCTGGGTGGAGAGGCAAGACTCGAAGTGGACAGGGTTCAGAATGAAGATTGGGGGGCAAGGGGCATTGGAAGAAATATCTTCATGCTTCAACGATATAATCTTCACGCGGATCTTCATATAGGAAAGAAGGTTCGGATTTTTTCACAACTTCGCAGTGGTTTGGAAAACGGACGTAAGAACGGACCCCGTCCAATTGACGAAGACCAACTAAATATACAAAATCTTTTTGTAGATGTTACAGCCATCAAAACTTCCGATAAGATGCTTAACCTCCGCCTGGGCAGACAAGAACTGCAGTATGGGAGTGGCCGCCTGATCGATGTGCGGGAAGGCCCCAACCTGCGAAACTACTTTGATGGGGTTAAGTTAGCCTATTCTTCAACAAAATTAACGATTGATGGTCTTCTGATGGCAGATGGCAGAACCAGACCCGGTGTAATGGATAATCCCCGGGCAAGGAAGCCGAATTTATGGGGAATTTACAGTACGATGTCACCTTTGAAGATTTTGAATGTAGACCTTTACTATTTGGGCATCAGACGGGACCAATTTCTATATGATGAAGGATCTAGGCCTGAACGAAGGCATACCTTCGGTGCCCGGCTTTGGAAGAATAACAAGGGGCTAATCTATAATTTTGAAATCGGCGTACAGCGAGGGGAATTCGGTGGCGATCGGATTAAGGCCTGGGGTGGATCTTCCGAACTGGGTTACCGGTTTGGGTTGGTTAAGGGTTTTCCGACGCTGAAGTTAAGAAGTGATTTTATTTCAGGGGATGATGAAAAGGGTGATGGAAAACTGGGAACTTTTAGTCCGCTTTATCCTAATGGAGGATATTTCGGCATGAACCCGCAGGCCGGACCGGCTAACTTGCTGTCTCTACATCCAAGCCTTGGCTGGAGCCCATTAAAAGATATTGTGGTCACCATGGAACTCGTTATGGCATGGCGCGAGTCTGCAAATGACGGCATCTATCGTCCTGATGGCTCGCTTAACCTTTCTTCATCGGGATCCGAGGAAAAGTATATCGGAACCACCTACCTCACCAGCCTTTCCTGGGGAGTGAACAGATATCTTAATGTTAACGTTGGAGTACAGTATTTTAGAACCGGACGCTTCTTAAATGATGTAATTCCTGGACACAAGGATGGATTCTTTGCGACGACTGTCATAGGATTCAAATTTTAACTTCACCTGCGATCATTGATATCCCCATGCATGAAAAACTGCTTTTAATTCTTGGACTGCTTTTTATGGTCCTGATGTTGGTTATGCTTGCCCGAAAAATACGTGTTGCATATCCGATTTTCCTGGTGATTGCTGGTCTGGCCATTGGTCTAATCCCCGGCATGCCCATACTTAAGCTTGATCCAGATATCATTTTTTTAATCTTTCTGCCGCCTTTGTTATACGAGGCTGCCTGGTATACCTCCTGGAAAGAATTTATAAAATGGAAATACCCAATCGCACTACTGGCTTTCGGACTTGTATTTTTAACTTCCCTTGTTGTCGCTTTTGCCGCAGGATCGATAATTCCCGGCTTTACCCTTAGCCTTGGTTTTTTACTAGGCGGCATCATTTCTCCACCCGATGCCGTTGCGGCCACTACTGTGCTCAAAGGACTGAGAGTACCTCATAGAACAGTGACCATATTGGAAGGAGAAAGTCTAGTGAATGATGCCTCATCGTTAATTATATTCCGTTTTGCGCTTGCAGCTATACTCACAGGAACATTTTCCCTTCAAGAGGCTGTTGGACAATTCTTTCTGGTTTCAGTGATGGGTGTGGTCATTGGATTGGCGGGTGCCCATCTTATGTATGCCATTCACCGTTTTCTACCAACAACTCCTGCCATAGATGCCATCTTAACGGTCATGACCCCGTATATCTTGTTTCTGTCGGCTGAACATTTTCATTATTCAGGGGTGATGGCTGTCGTCAGTGGCGGCTTGTTCATGTCATTTCGAGCACATGAGGTATTTAAAACCGGCAGCACCCGGATGAATATGGTTGCAGTATGGCATACACTGATATTTGTGACGAATGCACTTGTCTTTATTCTCATCGGATTGGAACTGCCGGAAATTATGTTGGGCCTGGGGGACATCTCCATCACACAGGCCATAATTTATGGAGTTTACGTCAGTATTATTGCTATATTGATAAGGATCTTATGGGTTTACGCGGCAAGCTATATCCCACGCTGGATAAGCAAAAAATTTCGTCAGACTCCACCGCCCGATTGGAAGCACCTGCTGCTCATAGGATGGGCAGGGATGCGGGGCGTGGTGTCGCTGGCCACAGCACTGTCCATTCCACTTTTACTAAAAACAGGGGAAGCTTTCCCGCACCGGTCACTTATCATTTTCATCACCTTTACATTGATATTTATTACGCTGGTATTTCAGGGGCTAACATTGCCATTGTTGATCAAAGCTACCAAAATCAGCGAAATAGACCCTATACTTCCCGATCATGAGCAAAATGCCGGAATAAGGCTCCGGCTGGACATCATATCCCTTCACCAGCTGAATGTAAAACATGAGCAGGCTTTAAGGAATAATAACCTGATCAAAATATTTGCTGAAAAGTTAAAAGGTGATATCGAGGGACACCAAAAGTTTCTAACCTCGAGCGAAGTATGCAGCGGAAGGGCTCATGAGCGGGAGGAGTTCCAGCAGATCATGGCACATATATATGAGTTGCAACGGCTGGAGATAGCCAAAATGAAAAAAGAAAAAACCTTCACAGATGAAGCGCTCCGGAATGCCGAACAGCTGTTGGATATAAATGACCTTAAACTATCGAAGACAGTATATAAGTAACTGGAACCTGTTGGATATAACTGGATTGTTCGTTTATGACCTTTTATTTGAATACTTCTTATCGGGTTATATTTATAGTAAATAGCTTTTGTTTCCAAGGTTCTTTACTCCAAGGAAATGAGCAGGTAGACTTTCGAGATAAATTACATAAATCGGTTTCGGCCTTCTCAATCGGTATAATTAGAATATCGGAATAACATGGTTCTTAAGGACATTATCTACCCATAATCTGATTTCTAATTTCAATTCTGGAGGCTTCGCTACTATCTCGAGGCGTCTTTGATAAGCGGCTTTCGCATCCTCGGTAGCAATGTAGGTAATTTGGTCTTTATCATCTGTAGCCGCTTGATATACTACTTCAGTCCGCGGCATTTGCTGTTCTTAAAGTCAACTATGCTGCTTGCTAAACTCATGATAATACTCTAATAGACCGGCAATTGTTTGATCTGAAATTGTTGCAACCAGCTAGGAAGAAGAATTTTATAACTTTGATTAAGCCAACGCGGCCCCTTATTTCAGATAAGTGAAGCCTATGCGAGAATATAATGCTATAGAATGTATGCTTAGATGATAGGCATTTTACGCGGTATGGTTCTGGGACAACCATATCTCCGGCTGCAGGCAGTGATCGTATATGCGCATAGTGAAGATGATTTCAAAATGGTTTCTTTCGAAAATCTGGCACCAAAATTATAAGACCGAAAAAATAAGCTTTGCTATTTGATAAATATTAGGATTTACCCAACAACAGCTTTGAAATGATCAAAAAACAATTTAGCCAGATATTTACCCCTGTAACAAAGCAGGTATCTGGCTATATTGAGGTTTGAAAACATTGTTTCCTGTTGTACAATCTGTCGAGAGGCTAATTTTGAATCTTGAGAGATTTGCTCCCCTTTGTTGCCAGCTTTAGCCAGTCGGTGATTTTCGTTGAGTCTACGTTAGCTACGCTCAATGAGTTCACCCAAACCAAAGGCGGTCAATACATTTGCATATTCAGCTTCTACCGCCCTGTTAGCTGCTTCGACCATATGCCCGGTTGCCCTGTCAACGTTTGTTCTCAATGGTCTATGTCCTTTTGGCGAGTTAACTAAATTAACTATCGCATCTGCAACCTCTTGGGGGTTGGGGTCAGTAGCTTCGAACATTTTCCCAATTGCTGCGCCCATTTTATTGGGAAGCTCAGCAAGCGTTTTATATTCATCAGAAACCGATGCGTCGGAACCAAACTGTACTTTCTGAGACATTTCTGTCGGAAAAGCCCCTGGTTGGATAATGGCTACATCCACGCCCAGGTGACGTACTTCATAATGCAATCCTTCGCTAAGTGCTTCCAAAGCAAATTTTGAGGCGGCATAGATCGCTGAAAATGGAGCTGAAAATCGCCCCCATCCACTCGAGATATTGATAATTAATCCATCCGATTGTTTCCGCATATAAGGCAGGGTCAATTTCATTAATCTCCACGGTGCCACAGCATTTACCTCGAGCATACGCTGTAGATCTTCCACGGTGGCACTTTCCGCTACCCCAAACATACCTGCACCTGCATTATTTACTAAAACGTCGATTCTACCTTCATTGTTGATGACTGTATCCACAGCATTTTTCACACTTTCTTCATCGGTTAAGGACACATCAAGGACGGTGACATTTTCTATCTGCTCCAGCTCTCTTGTTTTATCAGCGTTTTTGCCTTTGGTATCTCTTATTGTCGCATAAACGGTATGCCCCGAATCTGCTAACGATTTAGTCGCAAGCCATCCGAATCCGCTATTAGTCCCGGTAATTAAAACAATTTTCTTTTCCATGTCAAAAATTTATTTGTGTTCACAAAGATTGGCATCAAATGAAAAAAAACATTTACCATTTGGTAAAAAGTGATCTACCGGATTGTTTTTCTTATTCTGCTGAACGATTGTTGGGTGATTCCTAGGTAGGACGCAATATAAGAAAGCGGGATACGGTTAATCAGGCCCGGAAAATGTTCTATAAATGATTTATAGCGTGTTGTCGCATTTTCTGAAACAAGTGGACTTCTCCGCTCTATAGTCTTCAACAAACATTGCTTTAAAATAAGACTGGTGATATCGTGCCAGCCAACAATTGTATTTCCGATTTCATCCCAATCCTTTTTTGAAAAAACCAGTAATTTACAATCAGTAACGGTCTGTATGTATTCCGAGGCCACTACCTCTGCCTCAAACCGCTGCTGGTCTGAAACAAAGTTATTTTCATCAACAAAGTATTGCGTGATATCTTCCCCTTTATTGTTATAATAACAGAAGCGAACCACGCCACTAAGAATAAATCCAACCAGTCGTGGTATTTTTCCAGCCTCCGAAAAATATTCATCTTTAGAAAGCTCAAGTATTTTTGCTTTACTAATGATCAGATCTATCTGTTGTTTGTTTAGATTTCCGAACTGTAATAAGTAATCGATAAATTCTTTCATGGGTTTAAATTTCGACTTTCTTTGGAACAAAATATTTACCATATGGTAAAAAATTCAGGAAAAACCGGTTCCCACATTACCTTAAAATGGGCTTATCAAAACTCAAAATTGAATGGGTAGATTCCGCTGTCTTAAATCCGACCGGGATGTCAAAGTCTTTTAGCAAAAATTCTGCCGCTATAAGTACACTCTAAATTTATCGGGGTGTTGTCAGATTCGACAACATTTGAAAACATTTTTCTCATACCCGATGTCTATATATATTCATTAAATTTAAATGGATGAGAAAAGTCCAATCGTAGAACCGGATCGCAAAGTAGTAATAAGATAAAAATGGCTAATTAAAATTATAGATATGATACTAATCACTGGGGCTACGGGCCGTTTAGGTACTAAAGTAATTACAGAACTACTGAAAAATATCAGTCCGTCGGAAATCGCGATCTACACCAGGGAAGAAAAGAAGGCAAAAAAGTGGAAGGAATTAGGCATTTCTATCCGAACCGGTGATTTCAGCGATAAGGGAAATCTCAACAGGGCATACCAGGACATCGACTGTTTACTTCTTATTCCAATGGTTACTCCAGGGGATTTCAGTCATTATATCAATGTTATAGATGCAGCTGTCGAAAGTGGGATTAAGCATTTATACTATGCCAGCCAAGCATTCAACCATAACATTGAACAAAGTAAATTGGGCATTTTCCGGGATACGTACCGTTTTACCGAAAATTACATCAAAAAGAGCGAGCTCGGATATACAATTTTTCAAAACGGGCTGTACGCCGATACCATTCCTTTTTTTATCGGTCAACATTTACCGATAAATGGAATAAACTTCCCTGCAGGACACGGCAAGTCCTCATTTATCACAAGAGATGATGTGGGGGAAGCGATGGCCAAAATTATCCTCAAAAAAAATAAATCCAATGCCACTTATGTATTCACTGGGAGCGAATCCTATTCGTTTATAGACGTTGCCGATATTTTGGGTGATCTTTCCGGGCATGAAATACCTTTTCTTAATACTGATCAGGAGTCTTTCGAATCCATGTTGCGCGAAAATGGATCCGGAGAGGATGAAATTTTATTCAGGGCACTGTATTCAAGGGCTATAGAGGATGGGGAATTTGAGGTTTGCGACGGAACAATTGGACAAATATTATTGAGGCAACCAGCCACACTGAAAGAATATCTTAAAGCTACCTATCTACCATAAATCGCTCCTGGGCCGCATGCAGTAGCCTGGAGTCCTGGCAGGGAGCATATTGAGTAACTATTTAAACTTTGGTGAGCCCGAAAAAAAGACTACTGTATAAAGCATCCTTTCAGGATATTTAACCTGAAGATTTAATCGTTAACGGTGATTCAGATTTCATCAACTCATAGCGGTTCAAAGTGTAGTCTGATCGAACTCGACGAAAGAACATCTGAAATTCTTTTTGTCACCTGTGGCATTCGTAAAGTTTGTTACCATCCAAAAATCGAATGTTATAGTTTTACAAAGCTTTAAAGAGCTTATCCGGCATTATTTGATGCCAGCCACCGCTCACCCCAAAATGATTCAAAATTTCATCATTTTGAATCATTTTTTTGTTACCGGTCTTCTGACTAAACTTAAAAACAACCTCCAGCTTTTGATAATAGCCTCATAGTTCCAGATTTAATGCGGGGAAGCTTTAACTGTGTAGCCGATAAGTAAAAAACTGAGCGCTTTATTGATATATTTATGGCGTTGATAACTATGCTAATAATGAAAGTCCGTTTTAATAAATCATAACACGGCACAGATATCCATGTATAGTTTGTGGATAAGGCCTTGGGGCAATTATAGGTTTGGTCAACCCAAATAACCAAATTAATTTTCAAATACTAATCAGATATGAGCTATCTCGCAACCAGACCAATACCGGTAACGAATAAAAAAAGCATCAGGTGGGATGATTGCAGCTATGAGGGGTAGATGTCCCGATTATCCACTATCACAAAGCAAGATTGACTGAACGGATCTTAGAAAACAGAATCTGGGCCATTTTCGGGTTAAAGAATTAGGTTATATATGAAAGCGAAAATTTTAATTTTACTTGCAGGGATTTTTTTACAAAATCTTCCAACTAGGGGACAACAGGATGTAAAGTACCCAGCACTGGAGTCTCTAAGCCGTTCTCATGATATACATCTTGGAGACTGGGGTCCCTATTCAAAAAAATATGCGGGTATATCCCATATTCCGGACATGGCATCAGGAATGCGGTTTGATTTTTTTGTCGCACCTGGCTATTACCGCAATAAGGTTTTGATTCCGAATGTAAATTTTGAATCCGGACACTTCCCCTGGCATGCAGATTCAGGGCGGGGCTCCTACAGCTACCGTTACGAACTGGAATGGAAGGATCAGGTATATGTAGATGTAAATTACCAGGTGATGGGTAAAAATAAAGTCCTGGCCACAATCAAATGTATAAACAAAACCCAGCTTCCACAAAACATTGCCCTAAACTTAATGGGCAACATGAATTATCCCGATCTTTGGCCCAAACAAAAACTTCAAAAGCCTCAAGACTGCTTTTGGGTAAATGCAGTTGATTATAAAAACATCACCTTTGCGAAGGCACAGCCCAAGGACAATTTAGTTACTGACGGACTGATGAGCGGGGAGGTCAGAGGCGAGGAATTCCTAGACGGATCAGCACTTGGAAAAAGATTTACTCAGGCTAAAGGCAATCAGGTAAGTTATCTTATCCCCGCTAAAATAAAAAAAGGATTTGTGAGGTTGTTTTTCATTGGTGCAGCCGGCACGAGCAGCAGAATAGATGCGCCGGGGACCGTGAATCAGGAAATCCTGCTGACGGGAACAGGTAAAATGAATTCGGTCGAGGTACCCTTTGACGCTAGATCAGGTGCTGACTTAATGCTCAGATCTGTTGGAGGAGCAGGAATAGAAATCAACGGTTTGTTTTTCAGTGCGCGCAAGAGTGCCGATTTTTCGCTGATAGATAACGACAAAGCATTCATTCCTGAAATAAAGGCCGCACCTGAAAAGCGTCAACTTGTCTTAAAATACAGAGATGCAGCAGGATATTATGGCATAACATGGGGGGATGCTTTTTTCAAAATCCGTGAAGTCCGCAACGATGAACTGGATGTATATTTCCGCAAAGTCGTGCATAATCACGTGGATAGCATTCTTCGGGGCAATAACCTGGGACATTATGAGAATGTTTTCATCAGGCCTCTCGTGCTGGCACCTGGAACGGAAAAAACCCTCCGCTGTCTGATTACTTACGAGCCCGATATAAAGAAGACCAATACCAGCCTTGACAGTTTTAGTTTATTAAAATTCAGCTCAGATCCGTTAATTTCCTCTCCATCATATCTTCCATCGGGAAAGAGGTATGCCTTTAGCCAGAAAATGATTCAGGCGGCACTGCAGGAAAACATTGTCTACCCCATTTATACCCAGAGAAATTACATCCGGCACTATACCCCTGGAAAGTGGTGGAACAGCCTTTATACCTGGGATTCTGGCTTTATAGCTTTGGGGTTGAATGAATCAGATATCAATAGGGCAATAGAATGCATTAATGCCTACACTACTGAAGGTGGAAGCCAGTCCGCTTTTATTCATCATGGGTCCCCGGTACCCGTGCAGGTCTATGCCTTTTTGGATCTGCTAAATAAAACCGAGTCTGTACAGCTTAGAGATTATTTTTATCCAAGGCTAAAACAGTACTATTCATTCCTTTCTGGAAAACTTGGCAGTTCATCGACCAATAAATTTAAATCAGGCTTATTAAGTACCTGGGACTATTTTTACAACTCTGGCGGATGGGATGATTACCCGGCCCAAGTTGGCGTCCATGCACAAAAACTTGAGTTTTCGGTAGCGCCCGTTATCACAACTGCCCAATGCATTCGATTCGCAAAAATATTGCGTATGATAGCAAAGAAGAATGGCCATGATGCAGATATTTCCCTCTATGATAAGGATATTAAAGCGTTTTCGCAAAGCCTTCAAAAATATAGCTGGAACGAATCCAGCGGATATTTCAGTTACCTCCGCCATGATTCTTTGGGCATGCCTATAGGTCCCTTTAAGTACAAGGATGGTACCGATTTTAACATGGGCATGGATGGCGCCTACCCGATCCTGGCGGGAATTTGCAGTCCTGCCCAACAATCAATTTTACTTCAAAAACTTTTCTCCCCAAATCATATGTGGACACCCTACGGAATGGGTGTGGTCGATCAGTCAGCCTCTTATTACCTTAATGATGGATATTGGAATGGGGCGGTCTGGATGCCCCATCAATGGTTTATCTGGAAAACGATGCTTGACCTGGGTAGACCTGAACTTGCTTTACAAATTTCAAAAACGGGGCTGGAAGTGTTTAAAAAGGAAACTGATGACTCCTATTATACCTTCGAACATTATTTGTCTCAAAGCGGTCGTGGCGCAGGCTGGCACCAGTTTTCAGGTCTTTCCACACCGGTCATAAGCTGGTATAATGCTGCTTATAAAATTGGAACAATCACTACCGGATTTGAAATCCTGATAGAAAAAAGCATATTTAACAGCGCTTTTTCAGCTTATCAGGGGCTTCTCAGTTTTGATGAGTCTACTCCTGCACATGTACGCAGCCTATTGGTGTGCTTAAATCCCGCTTATGAATATCAGGCATCTTTCAATGGTAAACCGGTAAAATTAATCCAGTCTTATCCCGGACATCTGCAACTCAGCCTCCCGGCTACCAATAAATCAGGAAAGCTGGAGATAAATATTAAAAAATAGTGATGTACAAGTAATAATCCAATAGTTTATAATGGGACGTTGCCATCAAAAGCGATGACTTTGCTGTCATGTAATCAACGATGGCCAACCGGGCGTAAAAGCCTCACCTTTGTTCCGCTTCCACCAGCGCATCTAACAACTTTTGCCAACATATTCAATTTAGGTATTATTGTCACCCATTCCGGACTACATATCGAATTGATTCAAAAAACTAGCTTTTCCTGAACAATGGGAAACTTATTTTCCCTTCATAATAACTTTTAGTACAAATAAATCTTTACCTGGCTGCATTTGGAAAAGGAATGTTCCGCAGCAGGCATGAAAGCCCCACCGGATGAATTGCACTAAAAACGAGCATTCGCTAAAGCTCAAGTAAACTTTCCAAATCCAGCGGTTTATTGTACATGTCGACATTCCCCTGGCTATCGAACCACATTTCCCGGGGGCGGTCCCAATACAGCTCGACCCCATTTTTATCTGGATCATCCAAGTAAATCGCTTCTGATACGCCATGGTCTGAGGCCCCCGTTATGGGATACTTAGCTTTTATGATTTTGCGAAAAATGGCGGCTAGATCCTTCCTGTTCGGATAAAGAATAGCGGTGTGATACAAGCCTGGAGCATTCAAAGGGGCAGGTTGACTATCCTTGCTATGCCAAGTATTTAAACCGATATGATGGTGGTACCCCCCTGCTGAAATGAAGGCAGCCTGATCGCCATATATACTTATAAGCTCAAAGCCCAATAAACTGCAGTAAAAATCAAGTGATCTTTGCAAATTACTGACTTTCAAGTGTACATGACCTATACGGGTCAAAGGTGGTATTTTATAATTGTCCATGGGTATGATATAAGTTATTTAATATTTATTGCCAGCGTAAATTCCTGAAACCAAATTGATAATTGATTACCAGAACCACTTTATGATAAAGCATCTGGACTGAACTGTCCGTGCTACATTCAACTCAGAGATTTCAAAAGTATCCTATTCATCTTTTCTACCCACATTGAAAAATCAATCATGATCGCGCCCGTTTATCTAGTTTTAGCAATATTATCTTTACCTGAATGCGCATAACTGCCTTATGAAGTCCCAGATAGAACAAAGTTCCACAATCTGGAAAAAGTTAAAGGTGATGTAGGTCAAAAAAGAAAGTAGATAAAAATCTATTATTACCTCCCCCTCAGTTATCGCCAGCGCATCAAGTGTCAATCATCCTGGAATCGTTATTTTTATTTTAAAGCGCAACTTCCATGCGATGCACATATGAAAACGCCATTTCATCGGGCCCGTTCCAGATACAAATTAAGCTACGAAATTCACTTTTGGGCATGCACATAAAGGAGAGCTGTTGGCTATGCTGCGTGCGACACCAGTCACTGTCAAGATTAGTAAGAAAGCGCTGATCTAAACTAGCGATCCCCAATCTACCTCCAAGTTTCGATATGGATTTATGCTATGGTTTTCTCTGAAAACAGTAGCCCGGATAAGGGTTCACCAAAAGTTCGACCGAAGAGGATAATAATATAAGAGAAATCTATTGATGAAATGAACTCCAGGTAAGAACTTAGTGCAAAGGATAATGTTTTTCTCGACTTAGAACTGATTTAGAAATGATATATCAACGTCTACTGCACCTGCTGAATGAGCACCTGTGCAGTAGCGTTAGATAACATTTATCCTCTACCCCAACGGTCATTGCTTTTAATTAATGGCCACTATTGGGCGAAGAAAATTATTTTTTAACGATATCAGGCAATGCTCCGTCAAACAATTTTGCAAAAGCTTTGGCTGTTAACACATGATCCTGTTTTTGAGCAGTTTTAGCCAGGTTATGTCCCCACTCGGTGGCTGCCCTTCTTTGAGTAGGCGTACCGTGGTGTGTATCAACTGTAAAATCGCAATCGCCTGTATTGAAAAATACCTCCGCAACCTGTTGCACATCAGTAAGCTTCATGGCTGCTCCGCGTGCGTGCGATAAAAAGTAGGCGGCATAAGCATCCGCCATCAATTCGATGCGGCGGGAGGTTTTCGGGACGAGTTTCATACCCGTTTTCAAAATACCTAAATCATATTGGATTTGATGGCCGAACTCATGTGCCAGAATTGCCTGCGGCGCATTATCTCCATAACCGAGTGCGTCGAAGCCCTGCAACAGTCCATCCCCGATAATAATTTTAGCTCGAATTGGACCGACATTCGTAACGGTGGTGTCGGGAATAGCAAATTGATTAAAAGTGAAGGCGGGGTGATCTCCTTTGAGGAACTGCGGATAGGTTTTAAGTAAGACGGCTATCGAGTCGGCGTATTGATTGGCCTTACTATCACTATAGCCGAATACCTGTTTATACATTTTTAGGACTTTACTTCTATCTTGCATCATGGAACCATGAGCTGCGGCTTTGATCATGTTTATGGATGGAATGTTCCAAAAGCGTTCCAGTTCTACAAAAGTCTTATTAACCTGGTCTGTAAATTCACCATTTACACCAAAATATTGGTTGTCAGGGCTGTTTTCAAAATGTATGGCGTAGAGATTGGCCATGTTTGACATTTGTAGCTCTTCACTCGCGGCAATGATGGTTGGCTCTTTACCCCAGCTTACAAATTGCTGAAAAAGCCAGAGACGTAGCGGCGGCGTAGTGCAGGCACTCGGTTCGATACGGTTTCATTGTATCAGATTTATTTGGGTGATTTTTAGACAAGAGTGATGATATGCAGATATTGTTTGATCGTTGAATGTTATCGCCAGTGGAGTCGATGAAATGAGCCTTGCCATATATGCCTAAGCAGACCATCCCAAAGTAAAAATCTACTAGCAGGTGGCTAAGTTAAAAAAGACGTCATAAATTGATGAGACCGTTTATCATCAGTGACTAATCAATTTATGACCTCTTTTATTTAGTCCTAACCGTGGAGTATTCCAGAATCTTTTTCTCGAGAAATTTCATTTTGAAAAACTAAACCCAGCATGAACAATCACTTTAAAACTGTAATCAACCAGATTTCTTTCCTTTATTTTAGATTACGATCTACCGTGCCAATGAATGTGGAGATTTCGGCAGTAATACAACGAAATTTCGTAGCAAGATGACTAACTAAGTTGCTAAGAGGTTCTAAAAATTATTCTTTAAAATTATTAACAGGCTATAAATCTACTTTACCCTTAGGCTGTTGATTGCGATAACCCATTCGTCTTTCCCACATTCACCACACTTATGTGGAGCCATGGCATCGACATGTTCTACGTTTCCGCAAAAACTGCAAGCATAATTTTGACCGGGAGATGGTAATTTAGTTTTGTTTGCGAACAAGGCTGGCAGGATGGGGAGACCTGCCCGCACGTCATCATCCGGATAGAAATAGACACTAAGCGATCCAGATGTTTCCAAAATTGCTGTATCCACCTGGCCAAGATGAGAAATGCTTCTCTATCTCAGTTCGGAAAAGAATTCATCGAGTGCTAGGGCTTCCTTATCAAATTCTTCAGTATTGCACCGACCATCTTTAATTAAGTATACACATTTTCCTTCAATCAAATCTTCTATCTTTTCATTTTTGGCCGTAAGGTAGGTGGTTAGACGGTAAGCCCCTACAATAACCGAGAAAATTACAATAGGTATGAGCAGACCAATCTCCTGATAGAACATAGGGTCGCCAGCAGCGGAACCTAAGCTGATAATTACGACAAGTTCGAAAACAGAAAGCTGCCGCACACCGCGTTTCCCCAAAAGCCTTAAACCGGTGAGGATGATGATATACATAAGGAAGGTTCGGGGTGCGATTTCTGGCAAAAACGCCCAGTGATCTTCTCCAATAAAGAAATTTTTCCAGTTTATACTTAATATCATAAGTCAGATTTAGGGCTATAAAAAATTTTAGAGACTAAAAAATCCACGAATTGGCACTATTATTCTTTTTCTTACTGCAGAGTTTGGAGTCGCTAGCACCAGAACCGCAGCTCTTTGGATCGCGACATAAATTTATTAAACATCTAACAGCTTCATTCATGACCGGGAGATACGATTTTTGCAAGTTCATGATACTGATACGCTTTAGCAAGTAAATATGGGGTCATTCCTGCATGCGTAGGAAGATCAACGCGCGCGCCCGCCGCAAGTAATGCTTTTACTGCATTGGTATGTCCATGCCAAACCGAATCATGTAGGGCGGTTAATCCGTTGTACGGGCCCTGTGCATTCACCTCAGATGGCAAGCCTTTCAGACCAGACCATTCGGAAATAATGCTAATAATTTCCGAATGCCCGGCAAACGCTGCCTCATGCAGGGGCGTTCCCCTCATAAGCCCTGTAGGTTTCCATGGGTCTGCCCCAGCCTCAAGGAGCAGGCACACAATTTCAGCATGCCCTTCCCTTGCTGCGATCCCAAGCGCACTGTAATCATCATCAACAGTTCCTATGATCGGATAGCGCTCCTCAGCACACGCATCATTTGTTAGGGCATTTTTTACTTGTAAAATATTCCCGGATTTTATTGCGGGAATAAGTTTCAATTTTGAGATATATTCTTCGTTTTTTTTGTTTGCATCTGCTAACGCATCAACAATATCAGGAATTTCCTCCTGCAGGGCCAGTTCATGTGCGTTTTGATTCCAGTAATTACGAATTTCAGTTCTTGCCCCATAGTGAAGAAGTGTATGGATAACCTCAGCCTGTTTGTATAATACCGCATCCATCAGCGCAGTATTACCCAGGACTGCAGATTGCTGATCAATAAAAATACCCTGGTCGATAAGTTTCCTAATGACCTCAGCGTTACCTGATTGAACTGCCTTGTGCAAGGCCGTTGCACCCATGACACGGTCTACGACATGTACGTTTGCCCCTTCGTTGAGCAAAATCCCCACGATAGTTGAATGCCCATAACCGGAGGCAATCATAAGCGGCGTTAACCCATCAGAGTCATAATCGTTTAACTGGACACCAACTTGCAATAAGCTATTGACTTTATCAGCATTCCCTTCCTTGATAGCTGAATGAAGGGAATGCGCTGAGTTTCTATATTGTTCGTTTTTCATAACTGACTATTGAAAAAGATGGTCTGTTGTATCAGTACTGCAAAAATATATTTTACTACTAGTAATAAATCCGGCCGAGAAATTCTATTAATTCCTCACTGACGGATTGGGGCGCTTCGAGATGAGGAAAATGACCTACTCCTTCTAACTTGACAACCTTCATGATTCCTGGATGTACGCTGATGAGATCCTCTATTGTAGGTGCTTGAGGATGAAAAAAATTGCATAGCCCGTCACGCTCACCCCATATATATATTGATGGCTGGCGTATCAGCGCGTCCTTAAATGCTGGCATGAGGTCAAAGGTCAGTAGGGCACCGCGATAGTGATTTAATCCGCCCACAAATCCGCTTTGGTCAAATGCAAGAATGGTGTCTTTGATGTATTCATCATCAATCCATGTCATATCCGCATTACCGATTGGGCGTAACATACGGCGTGCCGGATCTATAGGATCCCACCCGGTCCCCGCTGCAGGGCTGGCAGAAAGCCAGTATAATATTCTGGGTATTGATGTTTGGGGAGGTAAAAACATCGCTTCTGCCCCATCCTTCATCATTTCGAACGCATAATATAAGTTACCAAGACCGCGTTGCCTAAGGTTATCCCAGTTACTCTTCTCTCCTCGTGGCGCAAAGGGAATACTCAGACTTGCTAGCCCAACGAAACGGTCTGGCCGCATAAGCATGGCCCGTTGAGCATGATCTGCCCCCCAATCATGACCGACCAGTACGGCCTGAGAAATCTTTAAGACATCCAGTACGCCCACTAAATCACCGACAATCTGCAAGGCAGAGTATTCTGAAACCTGAACAGGAGCGTAACTTCTACCAAAGCCCCGCATGTCAAGTGCAATGGCATGGTAGCCAGCTTCTGCCAGGCCGGCCATCTGAGACCGCCACCCTCGTGCCGTGTCGGGAAAGCCGTGGCAGAAAAAAACCGCGGGACCCTTGCCCTGTTCAAGTATATGAAATTTTTGACCATTGATTAGAACGTCGCTACTCTTCAATGTCATAGCTAAATTAGCGTCTTGTTTCATTATATTATCCTAAGTGTTAAAAAATTTCCTGACAGTTAAAGGGCTGAATGATTTCTTATATACTTCTTTCAGTGCTGGAAAAAAAGCCTTACGGCGCTAAATTTTAAAATTGAGCAGCCTTTAGGTCAAAAGGGCCCTCTGGCATTTTAGCCCAATACAATATTTTTAAGTCACTAAAACGGACAAGCAGTCACAAACCCCATTCCGAAAACAGTCGATCATAGCATCCACGCTTGAAAGCTAATCTGTATTGATAGGATTGGCATAGTTGTCAAACATTTTAATGCTAAAGCCTGAAGCTTTAAGCGCTGACAGAAAGTTTCAGCTTTTCCGACAATTATTACGCTGTTTTGTTCAATCTGAAAATATTTCCTGCTTACCCGCTGAACCTCTAATGCGGTTACCGCATTCAACTTCTTTAGTTGTTTATTTTGATTTACTAAGCGTTGTTTCCAGTATATATTCCAATTCGAGGCCACGAACATCTGCAGCAATGATCTTGCCGTCGGGATCGACCAGAAAATTGCTGGGGATTGTGGTTATCTGTACATTTTTGCTGGTAAATTATCCAACACTTTGAGCATGGTCATTTCCTGCCAGATGTTAAATTTTTCAAGCATTAAATGACCATTGCATGAAGTTTATCACTAACAATATCCATTCACCATCTAGGCGGAAAACCTCTGGGAGGTCAATGCCTTAAAAAGCACTACTAATATTCTCCTCAGAGGCTTTGATATTTGGAATTCCGAATCCTGCTAAGGGTTTCCTTTTGAACACCGATAAATGATGCCAGGATATGCGACGGAAAGCGTTGGAACAACAGCGGGTATCGTTCCTCAAAAGCCTGGTACCGTTGTTCTGCATTAAGAAAATTGTAAGCATCAAGCCTGAATTGTGCGGAGATTGCATTTTTTTCCTCCATAAGACGTAGCGTTAAGGCAAAGGCTGGCGAATTTGCGATAAGAAAGTCAGCCTGTGGCTTACTAATAATATTTAGCTCGGTGTCTTCCCTTGCATCAATGTTATAGCTAGACGGTTTATGGGATGAAAAACTACCCAAATCTCCTATCCAATAATTCTCAACGGCTAATTTTACTACATGTTCCATACCTTTATCACAGACTTTGTAGGTACGCATCGAACCCTTAACGATAAATCCGCAATATCGACTGATGTCCCCGGCACGTAAAAAAAAATCCTTTTTCTTCAGTTTTTTTACTTGGAATGAGGAATTTATCAGTTCAGTTTCTGAAGGGCTTAACACCAAATTAGAATATTCATTGATATAGGTCAAAAGTGCCTTAAGCATAGACTATAGGTTTTATTGTTTATTAAGTCGTTTACAAACCAGGATTTGGTATGGTGATCAGTAATGTAAATGGTCCTGTGCAATCACCTCCGAGACCTGACCAGTCATTAGTCAAATTTAACTTAGAAGCGACAGATATAAAGATGATTTATACCTATAATTCATGTAGACAAATGTATATGTATTTGGCGCTATCAATCGATTCGAAGCAGTTGTTTGAATTTCAGCACATGAAAATAATGCTCACTAAAATTTTAAGGTCGTCAATTAGCGAAACTAAATAGTATCACGAAACTCAATGTTCAAGATTAAAATTAACCATAGATGGGTGATTCTTCTACCCTTGAGGGGTTGACGGGATTTCATTAGCAACTATACCACATCCTATTGGTTTGCCTTAAATGCGCCTCCCTGGTCCTAGAGATAAATCTGAGCGATGAATACTTCGCATCAAATCAAAAAATATACTGAAGTTATCTAATAGGCAGATAAAAATCTTTTTATCAGACCTATCTACGGCTTCACTTGCTTCGTATCCTGAAAATAGCTCTGTCTTGTAATCCCCAAAGAATGTTCTAGAATCGTTACAGAATTCATCAGGAGAAACTATGGTAGGTGTTCTTGTCCCCTGCAATTTAGCAGTCCATCAGGTATAGCATTGTAGAAAACATCCCATTGGCCTACCTAAAAGAAGATCAAAATATCCGTTATCTTTGAAGCCAATTACGTTTGATCCGGCTCAAAGTGTCTTTTGTAATCCCAAGATAAGAAGCGATAATATGCTGAGGAAACCTACGAACCAGCTCCGGGTAAGAATGTACGAAATCATTGTAACGCTGCTCCGCAGTTAGGCTGATCGAAGAGGCAATCCTTTGCTGATTTGCTGCATTATTTTTATAATTGAGCGCATTTACCATTTCCGCAAAAGGCTTCACTTTCATAAGCTCCAAATTTTCTTCCCTGTTCATAACGAGCAATTCGCTATCCTCACAGGCCTCAATATAGTATATACTGGGTGTTGAGAGCACAAAACTTTCACGATCACAAGCCCACCAGTTTTCTACACCCAAGCTTGCGGTAAGTTCAATTCCTTTATCGTCTACCCTGTATTGGCGCATGGCCCCCTTAGTGATAAAAGCGAGGTACTTGCAGTGTTCCCCTGCTAATAAAAAGTGTTGTCTTTTCCTTAATTTAAGTGGTGAAAGTGCCTTGGTGATAAGTACCTTATCCCCATCTGATAATGGAGCAGAAGTGTATTTTCTCAAGTAGGCAAAAAACAACTCGTGCATAATTCCCCTCGGATTCTAAAATTTAAACTGAAACTGAAATTTAAGATAAATATTCTGCAAAATAAATGATATTTTACGTCTCAAACAAACTTAAATGCTAACAGCCTGGTTCGCAGGAGAACAGACGATTGTGCTCAGGCGAAAATAAGTGGAATTATATTCTGGAAAGAAAAAGCGTGCATGAAACCATAGATATTTATCTACTTCATTTTTAGATATGCATCAACCTTAGCGCGCTTACATATGCCGACATTTGTTATAGATGGGTATAAACACCAATATACAACAGCTGAGATATATTTACGGACAGCACCAAAACAGGATTCAATATGAATTAAATCTGGCGTTGTCAAAAGTTGAATTGGAAATGATGACTCTTGGGAAGGTAAATCTTAAAATCATTAAAATAAATGGAAATAGGCATAGATAGTTTTGCATCGGCAATGTACAGCAGCGCTGAGCTCAAGAGTGTAGAAACAATGGAACAGTTGCTGGATAGAATAGTTGCCGCTGATATTGCCGGACTAGATGTTTTTGGCATTGGTGAGCATCATAAGAAAGAATTTCTGGATTCTGCACCTACAGTGATTTTAGCAGCGGCGGCGGCGCGTACCGAAAACATTCGCTTAATGAGTGCAGTAAGTGTGTTGAGTGCATCAGATCCGGTCCGATTGTTTCAGGAATTCGCAACACTCGATATTATTTCCAAAGGACGTGCAGAGATCGTTGCCGGCCGCGGATCTTCGGTTGAAGCCTTTCCCCTGTTTGGGTATAGCCTTAATGATTATGATGCGCTATTCAAGGAAAAATTAGAGCTTCTGCTCCAGATACGGGATGAGGAGTTTGTTACCTGGTCAGGGAAGTTTCGCCCGGAACTGAAAAATCAGCCTGTTTATCCCCGACCGGTTCAAGAGAAATTACCGGTGTGGGTGGGTGTAGGTGGTACACCCAAGTCATTTATCCGTGCCGGTTCATTGGGACTCCCCTTGATGGTAGCTGTTATAGGAGGTGAAACTGATCACTTCCGTCCCTTAGTTGATCTGTACAGAAAGGCTGGAGAAGAGGCAGGGTTTAAACCGGAGGAGTTGAAAGTAGGACTACACTCACCGGGTTACGTTGGTGAGAATGATCAGTCAGCAATTGAAGATTATTATCCGGGGTACAAGGAGTCATGGACAAAAATCGGACTTGAAAGAGGATGGCCTCCTGTAACCAAAAGCCACTTTGATGCATTGATATCGGAAAAAGGTGCACTAGTCGTTGGCAGCGCAGAAACGGTTGCTAAGAAACTCATTCGCCACAGTGAATCCCTTGGAGGTATAGACCGTTTTATGTTCCAGATGGATATTGCAGGCCTCACCCATCAGCAGTCAATGAAGGCTATTGATCTCATTGGCTCGAAGGTAATTCCCCTATTGAGGAAAAATGGCTGATGCCAAACACATTACACACATTTTTCAAGAAATTTGACCATAAAAAATGAAAAATAATTCCTTGAAAATAGAAACTGGCGGTGAATGTTCACTTGTATAAAGATTTTGATAAATAAAAAACGCAGCTTAGTATGCGACATCCCGGCAGTATTGAAAAAGCGCAGACTGCAGGTTCATGCATCAAAACTGACAACTAATGGCCTTATTGCAACAGCTTATGCTACATTTATTTAGTGCCGAAGTGCCTAATAAGCAGCTATTTTAAAGGACCCTTTCAGCCATATAGAAACCATCCGGTGTGCGGGCAGATTAGATGACTCCACTAACTTTTGAAGATAAAAACCGTAAGGGGATTGCGAGTACAGGTGCAAGGATTTTTAAGGGGCAAATGGGGGCACCTGCTGACCGACGATTCAGGACTGCTTCCTGACTGGCGGCCATATTTGCAAACAGGATATCAGAGAAGTCTGGTGGCTGAAAGACGCTAGGTCATCTCTTATCAATGTCCCCGGAGGCCTGATGAAAGATGCCTCGATTTCCTTTTACGCCTGAGGCGCCGGAAGGTATCCCAGGAAGGGAATGAATCAGTTAGATATGCCCAGCACTGGTGATTACTACAGAACTACGGAGGGGAGCGCCCTATTTGTAAACAGTGATCTCCTCTGTGACAGCACATATTTCCTGCTCGTTCTTGATGCTTTTGATTTTGGTGAAAAATCGTAACCATTATTACTTATTGTCATCAGGAATAAAGTGGGGAAATTCAGTTCCTACGGAGATGCCGCTTAACCCTTCTTTAACAGGCCTTTTATGCGACCAAAAAACTGTTCGGAAATCTTCGCAATCACTAGGGGTTGTATCACTAACCGGCAATCATTGCAGCTGCTCTTTAACAATTATACTTCTCTTTTTTGTATAGACCTATTTTTCTATAACACTTATCGGAGACCTTTTAAACGTGATAATATTTAGCCTCAACCCGGCTGAATTTTTGGTCAAGTCAAGTCCAAGATGAATTTCGCTGGCTTTTTTGGATGCTTTGCTTGCGACCTCTGAAAAATTCTCAAAATGCTAAAGCATAGCAAAACAATTGATCAGCTTTTGAGTATAAAGAAAAAGCTATCCTTTCCAATTCTGAGTAACTTACTGTAACTGAAGTTCAGTATCAACTATAATAGAAACTTTATCACCTATTAATTTATCAGGGAACTTATTACCTATTTGGAAATCAGAGCGACTGATCGCACCGGTTACCTGAAAACCCGCTGTTCTCTTTTTTGTCACTGCATTATTTATTGTTCCATTGTATACCATCGTTAAGGTTACATTTCTGGTGATGTTATGCATCGTTAACATTCCGGTTACCGAATATACATTTTTCACCCTTTTGGAAATAGATTTGCTTTTAAACTGAATAGTCGGATAATTTTCTACATCAAAAAAATCCTTCCCTTTCAAATGATTATCACGTGCTTCAACCTCGGTATCAATAGAGCCGATTTTGGCCCGTAAGTCCACTACAGCATCACTAAAATCCAGCTTGCGGGCACTAACTTTTATCTCAAAGTCTTTAAAGATGCCGTTGACCTCAGAAATAAGCATATGCTTTATTTTAAAACCCAGCCTTGAATGCTCTGGGTCGCTTTTCCAAGTCTGAGCTGTGGCGCAAAGGCTTGTCATTGCAAGGAAAAAAGTTATTTTAAGTGTTTTCATGTATCAAATTTATATTTTTACAACAGTGCCAACTTAAATTGGCACTGTTGTAAAAACTTGGTTAAAGGTGGCTTATCATTTAATTGGAAAAGCGTACAGCTTTTCAAGTCTCAATTTAGTTTTTCGTGTTGCTATACCCGCCAAAATATTTGAATGGGGACCAGGCAGGAAGTGTTTCAGGTAACTTTGGGGACAGGTTACTAAACTCGTCTGCACCAAAAACTACTCTACCGTCTACTACCGTCAATGAGGACGATATTGTTTTGATTTCTTCTTCCGGTATGGTAAAATAATCCTTATTGAGTAAAACGAAATCTGCGAAGTAACCTGGAATAATTTTTCCCATTTCTCGCTCTTGATCCTCAAACCAGGTAGGTGCTACTGTAAATAACCTTAACGCTTCTTCCCTTGTTAACCGGTTATTTTTGGCCAATATTTCAGCGCCCGATACCGATTTCCCAGTAGTCATCCAGCTTATCCCAATCCATGGGTTGAAGGAAGCAACCCTAAATGCGTCCGAGGTCATCACAAGCGGAACACCGCTATCGAGCAATTCACGCAATCTCGGGGTTTGCTGCGCTTTCTGCAGGCCGTACGTTTTTATAAATCCGTCACCGTGCATGGCCATTTTCGTGTCCAGTGCAATGCCTCCGCCCAGCCTTTTGACTCTGGCAGCATTTTCAAGAGATATTGTTTCGGCATGCTCGATACTCCAGCGCAGACCATCTAAAGGCGTCTTTTGATTTATAGCCTCTAGCGCATCCAGAAATGGTGTAATGTTTTCATTATAACTGATGTGCATGCGGAAAGGAATACCTTTCTCCACCAGCTTGGTGACATCCTCTGTTATATAACGGCGCATTATCTGCTGATCAATGACAACTGCTGGGCGGTCGAAATTTTCATGGTCATGAAGCTCCATCCTGAGTAACTCACCAGCACCTTCATATTCATGACCATGGGCCATAGTCGGGTGCAGATTCTCTCCGGGACTGATGGGAGATTTCTTAATAACCGCGTTAATTTCTGCATCTACCAAGCTAGCGCTGTTGGCATCACCATATTGGAGGTCAATAAAGGGCATTCTAACATTCAAACGATTTTCCTTCGTCAGCTGGCGTATTTGGGTGTGTCCGTTAGGATGGCCTACCAATGCGGCACCATCAACAGCCGAGGTGATACCAAACCGGTTCAAACTGTTTACCACATTTGTAATGGAGCTAAGTTGCTCCTCACTTGAAGGTTGTGGAACCATGGCTTCGAGTGAAATAAAAGTAAATGTATACCCATCAACAACTCCGGTATAATTTCCCTTTTTATCTTTTTCAAACACCGTACCAGGCAGCGCTGGAAAACGGCTTGTACCTACTCCGAATGCTTTCATGGCCAAATCATTTAGAAATGCGCGGTTATAGGCATACTGGACAATAGCAGGTCTATTTGGAACCGCCTTGCGAACTTCCTCAATAGTCGGCAATCGATTTTCTTTGAACTGGTATGGCGACCAACCGCCAATAACTTTTACCCACTGTCCCTCAGGAGTTCGTTTCGCCTGTTCGGTCAACATCTCCAGTGCTTGCTTCAATGTTGGTACACCGTCCCATCTGACCGTGTAATTATAACTCCTTTCATTTAAAATATGGATGTGGGCATCATTGATCCCAGGAATCAAACGCTTACCGCCTGCGTCGATGAGCTTTGTTCCCTGATCTTTCAATTTCAAGATCTCCGCATCGGTGCCTAATGCATAAAATCTACCCCTTTTTACTGCGAGTGCAGAAGCCTCGGGCTTGGACAGGCTTCCGGTAGTGATTTTTGCATTAAACACGATCATATCTGCACCGATAGATTGTTCAGTAGATTGGGCCCTACTGTTTAAAATACTGATTGTAGCTGCTGCTAGAAAGATTAGTTTCTTCATAATTTACAATTAAAAATAAATTTTAGTTCTCCGTTAATTCATTAAATGGCACTAGGATTCTCAACTCAAAATTGATTTTTAGCGAAATGTTAAACAATGATATTTGACTAAAAAATACATCCACAAATGTCTACGTATTTGAAAATTTTATAAGGTTGTCTTTTGGGTGGACCAGGTTATTCATCCTTGATATATAAGGCTTGAATGGCTCAGATCAGGATTCATAACAGAATACAGTTTTTTAATAAATTAGTAATCTTAGAGTGTTGTCGATTTACAAAGGGAAGCAAAAACATTTGTTGCATCCATGGTGATACACCGTTATCAATTGATCCGTGTCACCCACTTATGAACATACTTGTTCCTATTGAACTTGGAAAACAGCTTAAGTTCATCTATACAGATTTCATTTTTTTTTTAACAGGGACTTGTTATTTTAATTAAAAATGGGATGTTGCTTATTGATGCTAGAACACCTCTAGAAAATCAGCTTGATAGAATTGTAAAAACGCAACAGTTGTCAATTAAACATTCTACCGCCCTGGACGTGGAAGAGAAGGTCCGATGGAAATATTGAAAAACTTCAAGGCTTACTTAAGTACTGATGGGTATTCAGCATATGACGTATTTGAGCAAAATAAATTGGTCAAGAGACTCTGTTGCTGGGCCATGCTAGGCGTAAATATGACGAAAGTCGCCAAAATGATCCTGCAAGGGCTGAATATGTATTGGGACAAATTCAGAAGCTGTATGTCATAGAACGCAAAGCTAAAGAAGATGGACTGTCTGTTGATCAGATCCGTAAACTTCGGCTGGAGGAAGCAGTGCCTTTATTAGACGAACTTAAACAATGGTTGATTGATAACTAAAAAATGGTATTGCCTTCCAGTGTGATCGGAAAAGCGATTGCCTATAACCTTAGCCTATGGGACAAACTGATTGTTTACGTTCAGGATGGTAGACTTCAGCTGGATAATAATGCTGTGGAGAATTCTGTAAGACCCTTGAGTTTAGGCAGGGAGAATTGGTTATTGGCTGGTTCCCATGAAGGAGCCAGAAGAGGTGCTATGCTATATTCTTTTATGGGCAGCTGCAAAATGAACGGAATAAACCCTCAAGAGTGGTTGATGGACATATTAGAACGAATCCCAACACACAAGGCAAATAAACTCCAAGAATTGCTACCAAATAATTGGACTCCATCTAAAAAGCAATGATCAACATTGTTCATCAAATACAAAAGATGACTTAGCCGGACGCTTACGTTTAGCATTTACATTGGTGCAAACCAAATTAACGGAGCTTGCTGTCAATTCTCACAAAAATTAAATTTGCCGAACATACATTCTTTCTAAAATCAGAACAATTCCTGTTCGGTTACTTCGTAATGAAGTATAATATTTGATTAACATTTTGTGAATAATAAAGGCATATTTTTGTGGTGTAAATATTTGGTTAATATTACAAGTCTAGGTTAGTTGATATAAAAGCCCCGATAGATGTCAGGGCTTTTCTCCTTTTTGGTTTTTTTTCAAAAACCATACCAGCAAGAAAGATCGCCGCAATTACCTTAGTGCTCCCTTCCAAGAAAAAATTATGCCTTTACCTTGAAGGCCTTAACACAAAAAAGAATCGCCTAATTTTCTTATTAGCGATAAATTCAGCTTTACCATTGGTAAAAGGAATTTAACGAATCTTCACACGCAATCTTAGGGGTAAGAACTTATTAATTATCCACACCCAATGTTCGGCAATCTTATTATCCTCAAATCTAAAAATAACAAGTAGCATGACTGGTCTGCGCAATCCTTTAATCTGACTATGAGATATTACAAGATCGTTCGATTCAATAAAGATGTCCGGAAGCCAGCGGAATTTACCTTTTTTATTCCGTGTTAGCATATCTGTCAAACACTGATGTCCGTTTATACTTGAGGGATTTTGTTGAAGGTAATTCTCATTACAATATTTGTCAATTGCATGGATGTTCCCTAGTGTGAAGATTTCGTTCAGTATTTTAATTCCAATTTCCTTGTTTGTCATTAGATATGGTGTTAATTTTTGAACCTGGGTGCGACATTTGATGTCTTTCATTCAGCCAAAGCTATTTATAGTGTCCTTAATTGGAGGTCTTGTAACCGTTTACTTTTCATGAAATAGAATTGAAGAAATTTGTGACGACCATTGTTTCCATCCTGCAGATCCGTCAAGACCAATTGATAGCTTAATCGGGGCGCTTAAAGAAACCTGTTCATGAACGCATCCAGTCGAATGCCGGATATTTGAGGATAATTTTTGAAAATTCTTTAATTTCTGTTCCATAGACCTATTGGCTAACGTTAAATAAAGGTCGAAAAGGATTACAACAGTTTAGATGATGCAAGCCGAAAAAAAAAGTAGATAAATGTCGACGGTATAATTAGACTGTTTGATTCAGGCTTACTAGGCCACTGGACAAGGGCGTATGATTTGTATTTTTCTGTCACAAATAAAAACTCCGTATTCACGTTCAGAGGTAAGTTAGAAAGCACGCGAGGTCCATGAAGTTGAAGACTGCAAAATTTTCCCAAACCATTTATATATCGGCTATTTACAAATAGCACTATTTTGACGTGTAATGTATTATTCCTGTTTTTGCGCTAAGTATCCTTAAACATGAAACCGCATCTGAATTCACTTCATTTCTGCTATCGTTGATTAGAAATAATCAGGTTGATTAACAGTTGCACCTATCACAAAACCTATTTGAAATTCCTTCCCCTATGGAATGCGTCTTTCGGTGCTTCTTCCCTTACCTGTGACCGTTTATCCTGTGCAGGATAAGGCGCGGTTTTCTCATTACCCCTGGCTAAAGTCAACACAGGCAGCTCATCGATTTCCCGCTGTACTAGCTTGCTCAGCATCTTGGTAAAATCAAAACACTTGCTCACGATCACATGCACCACCTGTCCTTCGCGCTGTAACCTGCCCTCCACCATCAACAATCTGGAATGCAGTATTTCCTTTCTAAAGGTTTCGAACAACTTCTCAAACACCACCAGGTTGGAATAGCCCGTTTCATCTTCAATGGTGATAAAACATACCCCGCCAGCAGTTCCGGGTCTTTGCCTCACCAACACCAGCCCCGCAACTTTGACCAGCTGCCCGTCGATGGAATCATTATTGATCGTATGACAGGACCGGATATTCAGCATATCCAATTGCGAGCGCACAAAACTCACCGGGTGTGCTTTCAGTGACAGCCCTACAGTTGCATAATCCTGCACTACATGCTCGCCCTTACTCATCAGCGGCAGCTCCACCTGCGTTTCCAATACGCTCTCTGAAGTCTGGCCCCTGAAAATCTCCACCGGCATATCCTGCAAGGCAGAAACTTCCCACAGGGCTTTCCTGCGGTCAAGGCCCATTGAACGGAACGCATCAGCATCAGCCAGTTTTTCCAGTGAAGCAAGCGATACGCCTGCATCGCGCAAAGCAGTAACGCTTCTATATCCTGCTCCCCGGGCCGAAACCAGCAGCTCCATCTCCTCTTCCCGCAATCCCTTGATCTGTCTGAAGCCCAAACGGACCGTAAAATATTTCGCCGTCCTTTCTTCCAGTAAATTATGCCATCCCGAGCAGTTCACATCCACCTCCTTTATCTCAACGCCATGTTTCTGAGCATCGATCACAATCTGCGCAGGCTGGTAAAAACCCATGGGCATACTGTTCAGTAAAGCAGCCGCTAACGCATCAGGATAATAATGCTTCAGCCAGCAGGACACATAGACCAGCAAGGCGAAACTGGCCGCATGGCTTTCCGGGAAACCATAACTTCCAAATCCCTCCAGCTGCTTAAATATCCTGCGGGCAAATTCCTCGGTATATCCTTTGCCCATCATCCCCTCAATCAGCTTCTGTTCATACTGGTTTACCATCCCTTTAAACTTGAAGGTGGCCATACTCCTGCGCAGGCCGTCCGCCTCCGCGGGCGTAAATCCGGCGGCGACAATCGCGATCTTCATCGCCTGTTCCTGGAAAAGCGGCACGCCGAGCGTGCGTCCCAGAATTTCCTCCAACTCTTTGGACGGATATACCACGGGTTCTTCTTTATTTCTCCGCCTTAAATAAGGGTGCACCATGTCCCCCTGGATCGGCCCCGGACGGACGATCGCTACTTCAATCACCAGGTCATAAAATTCCCTGGGCTTTAACCTGGGCAGCATCGACATCTGCGCCCTGCTTTCGATCTGGAATACGCCCAGGGTATCTGCCAGACAGATCATATCATATACATCCGGATCATCCTGGGGAATATTGGCCAGTGTATATTGCCTGCCGTAATGATCGCGGCACAGATCAAAAGCCTTGCGGATACAGGTCAGCATCCCCAGTGCCAGTACATCCACCTTTAAAAAGCCCAATGCATCAATATCATCCTTGTTCCATTCGATATTGGTCCTGTCTTCCATCCGTGCATTTAGGATCGGGCATAAGTCCGTGAGCTTCCCCTGCGTCACCACGAAACCACCGGTATGCTGTCCCAGCTGTCTTGGAAAGCCCATCATCTGCCCGGTCAGTTCCAACGTCTTTTTCAAATGCGGGTCATCCGGATCCAGGCCAGATTCTGTAACCCGTTTTCCTTCGAACCACTCGTCCGTATATTCCCAGAGCGAACCGGAAAGCCGGTTGATCGTATCTACCGATAAACCCATTGCCTTGCCCACATCCCGGATCGCCCCTTTCTGGTGCTGCTGGGTAACCGTGGCGACAATAGCTGCACGGTCGCGGCCATATTTTTTATAAATGTACTGGATGATCTCTTCCCGCCTTTCATGCTCAAAATCCACATCAATGTCCGGAGGTTCGTTCCGCTCAGAAGAAATGAACCGCTCAAAGAGCAGGTCAAACTTCATCGGGTTGACCGAAGTAATGCCCAGGCAAAAGCAGATTGCAGAGTTTGCGGCCGATCCCCTGCCCTGGCAAAGAATCCCCCGGCTCCTTGCCTCCCGCACAATATCCTCCACAAAAAGGAAGTAATTCGCGTAATCCATCTGCCGGACAAAAGCCATTTCATGATTCACCATATTGACCACCTTTTCCGGGACCACCTCGCCATAAAATTCATGCGCACCCTTCCAGGTCAGGTATTCCAGTTCTTCCAGCGGAGCGCGCCCGCTCCGGTTGATCTCCTCAGGGTAGACGTATTTCAGCTCGTCCAGTGAAAAGTTACAGGTCTCAGCAATCACCATCGTATTTTCAATGGCCGAAGGATACTTTCTGAACAAACGCTCCATCTCCGCCACTTCTTTCATATAGCGCTCCGCGTTCTGGTGCAAACGGAAACCTGCCTCCTGAACCGTACATTTCTCCCGTACGCAGGTCAGCACATCCTGCAATTCGCGGCGCGACGGATCATGGTAATGCACATCATTGGTCGCCACCACCGGGATCCCGTAAAAATCAGATAGCTGGACGGTGCGGAAGATCAGTTTATCGTCATTCCCCTGATAAGTCCTTGTTGCCGCAAGATACAGTTGGCCGCCCAACGCCTCCCGGTACTGCGCCAATGCCAGAACAAAATCCGGATCATACTCAAACCTGCGGTTCAATACCCCAGGCATCACCAGGGTAAAGATCATGCCCTTACTGTGCGCATACACATCGGCTCTGGAAAGAAGACAGGAACCTTTTTCTGCCCGCAGGTTTCCCAGCGTCAATAACGCCGACAACCTGCCGTAAGCTTCTTTGTCCGTCGGATAAGCCAATAAACTTGGTCCATCCAGTAAATCCAGCCGGCAGGCCGGGATCAGTTTCACCTTCTTCCCCTGGCAAGCGGCATGCGCCCGGACGATCCCTGCCAAAGTATTCCGGTCAGTGACCGCAATCTTATGATAACCGTAAGCCTCCGCCTGACCGACCAGCTCACTGGCATGTGAGGCGCCACGCAAAAAACTAAAGTTCGAAGTCACCTGCAATTCACTATATCCCATCACTCCCCTTTTTAAGCAAAAAATCCATGTATAAACCATTTGTACTTTTGATCCCCGTTATAGTGGCCTGAACGGAACAACCAATACCTGCGGCCCTGATCATCCTCCACCTGATAATAATCCCGGTGCTCGCCGCTATCCAGCCACCATTCCCGCTCTATGCGTTCCGGCCCATCCGCTTTCACCACCTGATGCCGCACGCCCATGTAAATAAAAAAAGCGGGCGGATGATCGGGGATCAGCGCCATCACTTCAATCGGGTCAGGCCTTTTCAAAAGTTCGGTTGGCCGCGGTTTTTCCATCCGCCACCTGCTTGCGGGCTTTTCGGTAACAGACCTGGCCTGCAGCACCGCCCGCTCCGGCCAGTAGCAGGTAGCCGGTAAATACCGGTGGATCACCTGCGGCCCGATCTTTCCCGCCACCGTGTCCAGTAGCCTGATCACACTCTGGTCATCCATTCCGGGCCGTAAAGTCCACATCTCCTCCTGCGGAACTTCGACCGGATCCACTTTAGGCGCATCCAGTACGAACAGCTCAATTCCCAGTCCCGGCCGGATCTGGTCTATCTTGAGCTGGAAAAGTTTAAACAGATGAGAAACACTATGGGTAGCCCCGCTGGTACCAATAGCGATCTGCACAACTTTACCATCAATCCTGTGACTTGTCAACACCCCCGTCCGCAAACCTTTGCCCTCCGTCTGCATCCGCTTGCATAAACTTTCCAGCATATTGGTAATGGCAATCTCAATTCCTGTACGCGTTCTGATCGGTTCCATACAAGGCAGCCTTTCGCTAAAAGGCACCGGTACCTGTAAAGGAACCAACGCCTCAGCTTCGCTGCCCAAAGCCTGTCCCAGCCGCAACAGGAAATCCCCGCCAAACCGCCTGCGCAGCACCGACCTGGGCATAGCAACAAAACTTTTAATCTGGTAAAAACCCAGCTTCCGCAGCCTGACCAGTACCGGCTGCTCCAAACGCAAAGCCTCCGGCACCAGTCCGAGCAAAGCCTCAGATTGACCACCGGCGGGAATCAGCGGCGTTACTTTACCATAGTGGGAAACTGCCCAGGCGGCACCGGGCGTATCCGCTATCGCCACCCGCACTGTATAGCCCTTATACTTTAACCTTGAAAAGATCTCTTTTAAATATTCACGCTCCCCGCCCCAAAGATGCGTACAACCGGATACATCCAGCAGCAGCCCATCCATACCAAACTCATCAATGGCAACGATGGGCGAATACCTCACGCACCATTCTCCCAGCCTGCGCAGCAGATTCCGCGCACGTTCGGGTTTATCGTCCAGCACCTCCAGTCCCGGACAGATCGCCTTAGCATCCGCCGCCCGCATTCCGGCTTCCACCCCAGAACCAAAGGCCAAGGGGCTGACCGCGGTGATCATCATCCGCCCATGATCGGGCGCTGCAAATACAAAAGGCACCGCAGCAAGTTCCGGCCTACGGATCAGCTGCCAGTCAGCCAGGAGCTGACGAAACCATATGGAGACAAAACGTCTTTGCATAACCTGCTATCCAATCTGCCTGCCCTCATGTTCAGCCCATACCATCCCACTCGCCAGTTTCTTCACGGCAGCATAATCGCTGACCTCCTGGAAACCCTCACCTGCCCATTCCAGCACAAAGCTGCCCGGTTTGCCGTTACGCACTTTCAACAGCTCCACCTGCCAGCGCGGAAAGCCCAGGCCAGGCATCCCATCAGCTGTACCGGTAGGCAAAGGACTGATCTTCCACCTGGCGGTAGCCACAGTGCTTGCCGCTTTACCGGCATCCTTGCGCAGGATAAAACTAGTAACCCCGCTTTCCTCCACCACCAGTTGCAACCGTCGCGATTCTATTAAACTCAAATTATTCAGTTCGGAAACGACCGCCGCTAGTCCCTGGCACTTCAGGGCCTCCTCGGTCACCCAGAGCGCCTCTTTCTCTGTCTGAACATCCATAAAAATGATGCGTTCGGGTTCTACGTTAAACGAACTTAACGAAGCAGGAAACAACCTCCGGGAGGTACCCACCCACACGCAAGCCGCACCGTCCTCCATCAGTACAGCAAGCAGCCCGGCAATAAAGCCATCACTGGCTGCCGAATCTTCCGGCAAAACGGTAATAAATTCATGGATCGCCCTTTTGGGAAAGACTCCTCCGGGGAAGACCTGCTCGATCTCACCAAGTCCGACACGCTCCGCCCTGGCCCCGGCCTGCGGCTTAAAGCCCTGCCACAGCAGGATGTCCTGCTGAAGTTTGATTACGATTTCCTTTTTAGCATCCATGATTCGTCCCTAATTAGGAGGCAAACCTTTTGCCTCCTAAATACAACAACAAACATAATACTAAAAATGTTAGTAAATATTTGAATGTGGATAAAACTGGAAAATTTGTTAACAAGACCCTGTAAAACAAAACAAACAGGAATAATATATACTAATATTTTTAGCTAACAAACAAAATATTTAAATTTGCTTCATGAACCTTTTTTCAGAAACAGCACTATTCGACGGGGGAGTTAAAAGGTACCAGGACTTTGAATTACCGGACAGCGAACTGCGGCTATGGCAGCATTTTTTTGACAAAACAACCTCGGACCATTATTATAAAGCACTGCTCAAAGACTCACCCTGGCTGCAGCGCATGCGCAAGATGTACGATAAGGTCATCGCCGATCCACGCCTCATCGCTTACTATGGTGGGGAGAACGGACACAAGTGGACACCGATGCTGCTTGAAATCAAAGCAGCCGTTGAGCAAATTACCGAAATCACATTCGACCGGGTCCTTTTAAACCTCTACCGGGACGGAAAAGATTCCGTGGCCTGGCACAGCGACAACCTGCCGGCAGACGGGAAACACCACCACATTGCCTCGATAACCTTCGGCGACACCAGGATTTTCAAAGTGCGTCACAAAACAAGAAAAGATATCCAGCGGATAGATATACCGCTTACCCATGGAAGTCTATTACTCATGGGCGAAACCATGCAGGAACATTACGAACACCATGTTCCCAAAACAACCAGAACCGTCGGCCCAAGGATCAACCTTACGTTCCGGATTTCAGAATCCTCCAAACCGGTCTACCTGATCAAACCTGGCGAGCAACACCAACAGCAAGCTTAAAGCAAAGGCTGCAACACCGGCCAGACCCGGCGGGCAATGATCTGGTAACCTTCCGCCAACGGATGCACCCCGTCATGCATGTTCAGGTGTTTGATTCCCGCGACCCCATCCAGCAAAAACGGAAGTAATGGCATCTTATTTTTAGCCGCCAGGTCCCGGTACAATTGCCTGAACTCTGCCGCCCGCTGTCCAGGCACCCATAAAGGCAGCTGCATACCCAGCAGCAAAAACTTCACCGAAGGAAACCTGACCTTCACCTGATCAATAATGGCCTGCAAATTCCGCTGCGTTCCCAAGGGTGCTAAGCCCCGGATCAGGTCATTGGCACCCAGCGCCAGCACAAAAACATCCACTGGCTGGCTCAGCCAATAAGACAACCTTGACAGCCCCGAAGCAGAAGTATCACCGCTCATCCCCGCATTAACGGCCCGATAATCCAGACCCGCAGCATCCAGTTCGCGCTGGATCAAAGCAGGAAAAGACTGCTCATCCGGCTTATGCAAGCCATAGCCGGCTGTCAGGCTGTCCCCAAAAAATACAATTCGCTTCATGTCATAAAAACCGCATTAAGTAAAATTTGTTTAGCAGCATCTAAAAGCCACCTAATTAATGGATCTTTATTCTCAAAACGAGGAATTCAACTGAAATGTAACGCGTCTTTTACATTTATTTTTTTTTATTTTTTTTCCCGTTTGTACCTAATTTTAGGTCAGGAATAATAAACTAGAAATTATGAAAACTACATTTTTAGCCGTTATTTTTACTGTTGGCATCATATTCGGCCGTAACAATCACGCACCTTATATAGGCAAATGGCATAACACATCAAGCACTTCTTCAATCAAAGAAATTGTGTTTTTTCCAGATAAAAACGTCAAATTTTCCAATTGCACATCCTCTATGCTCCAGAGATACTCACTATTATCATCTGAAGAAAACAAAAATAAGTTTACCGGCTTTTTTGAAATTATCAATGCTGGAAAAATAGCAAAGAAAAGTCCAGTGGGATTGATGTTTTTAGAAAATGATATCATCGAGCTTCAAATAGACGGCAAAAAGCTACTCCTTAAAAAACACTAGTCTTAAAATAAAATTGACGGGGAAAGATCGGTATGATTCTTCCCCGTTTTTTTTTGCTTTCTGCTACTGGCTGTACTATAAACTAGATTTTAGTCGATGGACTGAATGTGTTCTGAAATTCCGTCTGCTAGGTGACTAACTATTTAACTGGATATCTATTTTCCGGGAAAACCAATTGCCATTTTTTGATCGTTTGTAAATCCTCCAGCTTTTAGGTGAAAAGCTGAAAGGTAGATTTTGCTGTCATAATTTGTTACTTTACTTAACATTAAAGTTCATCATGAATTCCTGATCCTGATAAATTCCATATCAAATTTATCATCTTGGTGTCTATGCCTATCCAGGATGCTAAATGAGCCCAGCAAGAAGACTATGAGGCAATTTAGTGATTATTTATCTAACTGTAATACCCCTGAGATGCTAAAACAAACTACTTTCTAGACATAAAATACTCCGAAATATCAAAAATCCAATCTCCACCTTTGTCAAATAAAATAGAAACGATACCTAAAATTACCAGGTAGGAAATCAACCTTTTAAAGAATAATACATATCGGTTTTCATCTTTTATGAATTCAAAATTAAACAGCATAAATAATAGCCCGGCGATAATCCCGGACGGAACGCCTCCCAAAACCGCCACTACAGGCGAAAGCCATCCCGCTGGATATAAGAAAAACCAAGCGATAAAACTGAATAAGGCACTGCAAATCAGAAATAGTAATCCCTTAGGAAAATGCTTACCCATTAAGCCAAACATCAATGTAAACATGGCTACAGCCAAGGATAAAAAAGTAAATTTCAGATCTGCTACGTAGTTTGTCCGGTTATACTCGAATGGGAAAATAAAGCATAAACTGATGGCTAAAATAACTACTCCAGCAATTAAGATTGGCTTTCTGGCTTTAATTCCCTCGTTCATGCTGCTACTTATATTTTTTCTTTCAAACTCTTGTCTAAGATAGACTCTTTTCTCCTTTTATGTGAAACCTTTCACCTTCAATAAAAATAAATACGAGGGCGATCCCACTGTTCTGCACGGAATAGCATCTGGCTAGCCTTGGTAGCTATGCCCCAAAAGTTATTTAATTTCGCCCACCGTATAAAAATGCAGGATCTTAATAACTGTCATTTATATTTACATGGTCCAAGAGTTGGCATGCGAACGACCACTGATTCATGATACCTTTTATCAAACAACCGGGGAGTTATTTGTTGGCCTAAATATTGCACCAGCCACCTAAGGAAAACTGCTTTTTTTGCAGTAGTTTTGAGCACACCGAATAGGGTTTAAACCAGCCGTTCAGATAACATGTCCATGAAAGTAACCTACCGGATCTTTTCAACTCATACATACTTCGTCATTATCGCAATATGTTTTATCGTCGCTGCTTTAGTCACAATCGGCTGGGGTATATTGATGCTATTTAACGGTAATTATTTCGATACCGCTGTTGAGGTGGTCTTTTATTTATCGGCCCTAAGTATTGTGTTACTGGCGAGCGCCTGGTTTCTAACCAGTTCGGTGTTGCCACTCGTAAAAGTTAACAAGGAAGGCATTACCGCATATTCTTTATGTTGGGCCAGAAGCATCTCTTGGGAAAATGTACAAATTTTAAGACTGGTGAAAGTGAAGAACCAGTTTCATATCAATGGCGCCCGGGTTTGGTTTGAAGATTGTAAAACTCCGGAAACAAAAAGTATAGCAGTGTTAAACAAAGGAATCAGGGTAGCTACCTACATCATCGTTTCTAATACCTCATGGCACAAACCACATTCTACCCATATCACAAATTTTTACCGCCACCATACCATCGCCGGAAAGCACGCCATTGCTTTTCAGTATGATAGGCAGGCATGGAAAACAATTAATGAGCTGGCCGGCAGAAAAACTACCACGGAATATGAAAACTGAGCAACACTTATCTAAGAATGGGCTGACTGACAAGCAGTTTTTGGTGATTGCATTTGAAACGGTTAAATATCTCGGCTGGCGTATCAGATTTATCTCAGATGCCGGTGTCATCGCTTACACCGATAATGGCGAGCATTCCTGGAACGGAGAAATCACTGTTAAATTAAAAGAGTCCGGTGCCATTGTGCAATGTGTCACCATATCAAATCTGCTGAATGACTGCGGACGCAGCGAAGCCGCGGTACGTGCATTTATTTTCTCATTTGAAAAGTTGAAATCAGAGATCAGCGAAGATGAAGTGCGTGAAAAATATAAAACCTACAAAAAAGATTTTGTTCCCGCTTACGAAGATACTTTGAAGCCCGATATCAGGCCGAAATTTCATTTTTTCGGCGGATTGCTGTCCTTTTTTAAACCGGCAACAGGCTACTTTTTTACCCCTATTCTAATTGTGCTCAATATTTTAATCTACCTCATCATGGTATGTTCGGGTATAAGTGTGTTCGAGCCTGATGCCGCAAGCATGACCGTATGGGGAGCGAACGCAACCATTTATACGCTCGGGGGTCAGTGGTGGAGATTAATTACGAGCTGCTTTATTCACTTCGGCTTCATTCACCTGCTGCTAAATATGTATGCGCTTGCTTTCGTAGGGTTATTTTTAGAACCGTATCTGGGAAGGGCAAAATTCATCACAGCATACCTGCTGGCTGGCATTTTTGCAAGTGTGATCAGCCTTTGGTGGCATGACAATACCGTTAGTGCTGGCGCCTCAGGCGCTATCTTCGGATTATACGGGGTATTCCTTGCGCTGTTAAGCACAAATCACATCAAGCATTCCATGCGCAAAGGCTTGCTCACAAACATCGGTCTTTTTGTGGTTTACAATTTGGTATACGGCTATTTCAAAGTCGGAATAGATAACGCAGCACACTTGGGGGGACTACTTGCCGGCTTGATGATCGGATATGCGTATTACCCGGCTTTGCAAAAACCCGGCAAAGCCTTGTTAAAATGGCTTACACCGATATTGTCAGCAACTGTTGTCATTCTTGTTTCAGCAGTAATCTACATTAACCTCGCCAAGAGCGACAAGGTCACCTATCAGAAGCAGATCCAGGAATTTTACAAAATCGATACCAATGCATTAAAAGTGCTAAGGGGGCAGGAAAACAGTACGGGTGAAGAATTATCCCGCGTACTGCAACAAGGAAAATCAGCCTGGAGCCATGGCATTGAACTGCTCACCGAATTGGATAAAATGAACCTTTCTAATCGGTTACACCTGCGCAACCAAACGCTCATCAAATATTGCAGACTAAGAATAAAAACTTGTGAACTAATCGCTCTGGCCCCGGAGCAAGGTATAAATAGCTATTCACCAGAAATTCAACAGATCAATACGAAAATAGGGAAAGTGCTTGACGATCTGAAATAAGGTAATCCAGACAAACTATTAAGCATTTAATGGCTAATAGATTGAGAATATGGTTGTATTCCTGTCAAACAAAACACCTAATTTCATAAGAACATCTGCCCCATTCAAACGCTGGCGGGGAAAAGAAATGTCTTATTTCTAGAAATCAAATATTAAAAAAATTCTTTAGAAGGAAACAGTATTACCAGCACTTTCAAAGAATACTAAGTGGCAGCACCTCAAAAGGTAGAAATAAATATCACACTTATTACCACTGCTCCTCATCCTGTGGTGTCCGTTTTAAATCAGAAGTAGTAAATGAGCATTTTCAACAGAATTAATGGAATATCTACCGCGAAACGGATTTGAAGAAATCTTTGTAGAGACAATATCAGATGCTTACAATAACCAGGTCGGGTCAATTCTGGATGAAAGGAAATTATATACTACTCAAATAAGAGACCTAAACAAAAAAATAGATCGTGCAAGAGAGTTGTTATTAGATGATGAAATTGATGCTACTGATTTTAGAGCAATTAAAAATGGTTGCACAATATTAAAATTTCAATCGTTGAATCTAAACGAAATAAACACGAAGAATAACGAAATTATAAACATTAAGCCTATTGCAGAGCGGGCTATTGACAATTTAAAATAATCAGATCATTTTTATGAAAATTCTAGTGTTGAAGGCAAAAGATATTTGATTAGCACGCTTTTTACCGAAAAATTGGTATATGACGGAGACCGTTTTCGAACCACTTTGATGAATGAAACTACTCAACATATCTATCTGAAAAACAAATAATTAAGAGCAAAAAAAAGGATCAAAAATCTTATGAAAAGATTTTGTCCCATTACGGGTCGGTTTTGGTACTGTTGTCGACCGATTTTCTTGCTCACATGAATGCGATTGCAGATTTATCGGATAAAATTGAACTGGCTAATAATTGAAGTTTTGCAAATTCAACTAATAATCAGTTTTTCATGTGCTACAAACGATTCTCTCTGGTGATATTTACTTTTGCGATACAAAAGCGTTGATCACCAAAGTTGTTTAGAGATAAAATTTCTGCAGAAAAATTATTAGGCAGCCCAATAAACTGTCCAGGCAAGTTATTCATCGTTCGGTTATTTTTTGTGGATAATTCCCGTTGTCTTAATCAACAGAACATGAGCAGCAGGTAAACACGCCTGAAAAAGGTATTTATCCCATCTGATTCAGGTATAAAAGCACTTCTCAAAAGCTTATCCATAATTAAATTAAATCAACGGGACGATTTAGATTAATTATCAGCCTTTCGGAATGAAAGGCTTTTTTTTAACGCCAAAATCCAAATCGCCGCTTTGCTGCCCTCAGAGCGGACATTTCATTTCAGCTACCTTCCGAGGAGCTGAAATCCGTAAAATATTACGCCTGCGCCCGATCAGTTACAGGGTCATAACATATTCCTAGCAAAAAATTTATGAAACCTTTTCCGGCCTGCAAGGGTTAAAGTTAAGTAACCATTAGATTATGAAAGCATTACATAAAAAAAAAGTGCACAACAAAGACAGCCTGCCATTAACCATCCAGGATGAAGAAACAGTCAGGGGATCTGGCTTTACCTACAATGAGAAAGAGGAACGCACCGATAAGAGCATTCCGAGGAACAAAGTTGACGAGGAACAAGTTGTTCAGCTGCCAGGCCTGGGCCAGCAAAACCGCCCTTAACATGACCAGGAAGCTTCTTCTCTCCCAAGGTATATTTTACCTGCTCACAGGCATCTGGCCGATGCTTCATATAGAGAGCTTTGTCTTGGTTACCGGCCCCAAAACAGATATCTGGCTGGTAAAAATGGTCGGACTGCTGAGCATAGCCATTGCGCTGTCTATACTCTCGCAGTCAACCCAGCGGCAGCAATCACTTCTGCTCAGCATCAGTACCGCCATTAGCTTTTTCACCATTGACCTCTACTACACAATAAGCGGCACGATCTCGAAAATCTATCTGGCTGATGCATCGGTTGAGCTGATCTTCATCATCATCGCACTTTTTGTATCAGGCCGAAAATTAAAAGCTTAAACAATGCCGGCACTAATATTCCCTCAATAAATAACTGCTGCCCATTTCGCAGAACGTTTCATCCTAACCTACAATGCCACAGCAGCGTCATTGTTAAACAGAAATAATAATGACTAAAGATAAAGACCAATCTGGAATTGCAGACCACCTTATGAGTAAAGAACTGTTGGAGCATTCCAAAAAACTGATATCAAACTCAAATCTGATTATTAAGCAATTAGAATTGCAATTGCATTCTTGCAAATCACTTGTGAAATCACTTTCTGTAAGAAACAACCATAACCCCTAAAACCAGCACTATAATCAACACCTTCCTTTGGTAAGAAAAATATTTTTTCTTTGCAGTCCTTCACCACATAAAACCCGAAAACGGAACAGATCCCTTAATTAACGGCATATGGTTACCGAACATCCAACCTCGCTTTTCATAGCCAGTTTTTATCAACTGCTTAAAAGCATCCCCCTGTAAACAGCCTTCTTGCGGAAAATACCCAAAAGTAAAAGAAAAGTACCCAAAATCATCTCAGAAAAACGTTTGAACAGTGAGCACTGAAACAATTCAGCATCCGGCTGGTTGCCCTATCCATACCTAAAAAGAAAAACTATGACAGACAATCAGTTTGCAATGACCATCAAAAATCACAGACAGATGCTCAGCAGCACTGCTATGAGGTTAACCAACAACACCGACGACGCGCAGGATCTGATTCAGGAGACCATGATCAAAGCGCTGCGTTTCTTCGACACCTTTGATGCGGGAACCAACGTGAAAGGATGGCTTTACACCATTATGCGCAACACCTTTATCAACCAGTACCACAAAAATGCCCGCCGCCGGAACATTATCACGCAGGAAGAGCAGATCACAGATGCCCATCTAATCAGCAGTGCCCGCGGTAACCAGGCCGAAAGTACTTTTGCAGTCGGGGACATCTATCTCGCCTTAAATGCACTTGATAAATCCAGATCCGTTCCACTCATCCGCTATGTAGAGGGCTATAGCTACCAGGAAATTAGTGATCAGCTCGGAATACCATTGGGAACAGTAAAGACCAGGATCCATGAGGGCAGAAAGCAGCTTCGCAAACAACTACAGATGTATGCCGATACACTATAAACACATGTGTTATTTCAGACGCCAGGATTTTTCTTGAATTAGGAAAACAGGTTCTCGAAAGCCAGGCAAATGTATATGGTGTGCGCATTATCAATGTCTCAACTGGAAATCCTTGTTTGAATGATATTCAGATAGCTGACATTGAACTTAACATTCTTAGAGCGTTCATTCAGCTCCATGCTAATCCTATTCTGATCACATATATTAGGGTTATCCTTCACGGCTTCTCCAAATTGAATAAATACTGATTTGCATATAACTTTAGTTTGCTTGTTTAGTTTGCGCGCAATAACATTGTTAGTTCCACAAGACTGAGTGGCCAGGTTAGTTTGATACAAAATACTGCTTTATGCTACGTTAAATACCTGTAATCGATTTAGCGAGCACACAAAATACCTGAAATTCAAAATAATAAAACCTGGCCGCCTTTCTGCCAGTTACCTATTAAAAAAGATTATGGAACAACAGCGAAGCAGTGCACAAAGGGATAAGATCTCCATAGCAGAAAAAATTGATGACAGACGCCAACGGTTACAGCCACTAACGGGCCAGCCGACGCTAAAAGAAGGCAGCCGATCTGGGTTAATTGAAGGTAAAATTGTTAACCTAAAGTGGAAAGCGCCATCAAATGGAATAGCCGGTCTACTATAAACCGAAGGATCGCAGCGGTACAGTGCCGCTGCATTTAAACTTAAATAATGGGAAAACCAAAACCTGCGGTGTGTAGAGATAATCATCAGGAACATATCAGTGGGTATATAGGCTATTTTTTAACGAACAGTACGATATGAAAATCCGCATTACATTAAGCTTAGTTATATGCGCTTTATCAATGGTTTCCTGTAACAGCTACGAAAGGGACAGGCAGATCAAAGCAGACCTTACGATTAAAGCAAAGGAAGATGTGAATTTCGCTGGCGTAAACTTCACCGTGCGGAATTGCAATGTAAAGATCTGGGGTTATTGCCCAACCTATAAATCCAGAATGGCTATCATTCAAAAACTGGGCACTATTCATGTCATTAGGGATATTGATAATCAATTGGTTATAAGACCGCTAACTATCGGTCAAAATTTTTATCTGAAGCAACTTGCAGATAGTCTCCTGGCAACACATCCAGAATCCTGGGCGGTTATAACCGATCGGAATATCATACTAAAGGGAAATATTAAAGAAAAACAGCTCCCAAAGCTGTTGCAGGCTATTCACCAGCGGATCCCCGAGCGCAGGCTGATCAATCAGACCGCTGCAAACTGAACCAATTCCTTGTGAAACAGTGAGAAGCACATTTGCCACTGGCAGCATAAAATGCCTAACTATATTTTTTATAAGAATGCTATCCAGACTTAAACACACAGGAAGAATAAAGGCTGCGTTTCTACTTACCTAATACTTTTTTGCATGCTGCACCATTTGTGCTATTGGTGCTTTTCTGCATGGCTTGGTAAGCGATTGTTGCAAAGATTGCAAATACAATATGGGCAGGGATACGCTGCAAATAAAACCGTTTATAAGTTCATGAGTGGGCTTAACGGATGAACGGAAAATGTTGCTTTCCAGATTGCAATTCCAATCAGGCCGCTTAATGCGCCTAAACACAGCCCACAGGCTCCTGTAGGTTTCAAGGTTTTTGAATCCCATAACTTAACATACACAGCCGAAAACGCAGATCCCATACCATAATGTGCGGCCCATGCCGAAACAGATCTGATATGTTTTGGAAGAAAAGGCAATATCCTGCTAATCAAGCCATTTAAACGCTCGGGCTCTCTAAAGTCTTGGCCTAATAATGACATTAATGCACTTGATGCTGTCATCATCGTTGTGCCGGCAATACTACAGCCAACAGTTTTAACGAGAGGATTTATCATATCTGGCACTAGTTATATTTTACAAAAAAGTTTAGAAAATCTGAAGACTTTGGCCTCTTAATAATAAAAAAAACATCCACTAAGCCAATTTTAAAGCGAAAGAATAAGCTGCGCAAAAATGCACCTATTTCCAAAACCTTCTGCTTAGAGAAATTGTTTTTTTAGTGTTGAACATAATCGACAGTCTATCGGTTACGGTAAACAGTAAAACAGATGAAAAAATATAAAATAGGAATAATCGGTTACGGAGGTTTTGGTAAGTTCCTTCATTATTGGTGGGAAAAGCTGCCAGATGTAGAAATTGTCGCCATTGCAGATCCGCACAAAAATTTTCAATCCGAAGAAAATTTCGTGGTATATCGCGATTGGAAAGAATTGATACGGGACAAAAATATAGACATTGTAAGTATTGTAACGCCACCCAGTTTACATACTGAAATGGCCTGCGCAGCGATGAAGGCTGGCAAACATGTACTGCTTGAAAAGCCCGTGGCGATAAGCGAAGAAGGCGCTCTGGAGATTATAGAAACGCAAAAGCAGACCGGCAAGGTGATAACCGTAGATCATATGATCCGTTATAATCCTATTATTCAAAATCTCATCAAATTAGGACAGACAGGTACATTTGGCAAGCTAAGGCATGTTGTAGTAAACAACTATGCGCAGGATGAGGCTTTGCCTCCTGACCACTGGTTCTGGAAAACAGAAATGTCTGGCGGAATATTCGTCGAACATGGGGTGCACTTTTTCGATATTGTAAATGCTATTGGCAATCAGGAATACATTGAGGTGTATGGTTGCACTGATAATAGAAATGAAAACCAGCGCGACCGTATGGCTGCGATGGTGTTATATAACGAAGGTTTAATTGCCAGCTACTACCATGCTTTTTCCGGGCCTGGCTTATTTGAACAAACAACGATGCACCTTGCCTACGATCTCGCCCGTATAGAAATTGAAGGCTGGATGCCTATGAAAGGGACTGTGAAAGCAATGGTTAACGGCCAGGGCAAAGTACAGCTGGAAAGCCTGCCGGGCTGGACCATTACCGAACTTGGCGAATTAAATACTTTGAGAGACGTTTCCAGGCCCGAGGGTTGGGGCAGTGAGGATCTACCGACCGAAAATCAAGCCGTAAATGCCGGTGGAATAACTTATCAGGTAGATGAAATGCTTACCGGCAATTTTGAAATCCATCAAACCAAAGGAGAGGTTTACGGAAAATGTGTTCAGTCAATTTTATCAGACATCATTCAAAAAATAGAAAATAAAGACCATAAACTAACTATAACGATAGAGGATGCCTTCGAAAGCTTAAAAACAGCAATTCTCGCTTCTCAGTAAGCAATTAAGCATGTAAGAGAAATTGCACTCCAACAAACTCAATATGATAACATATTATGCATGCGTTTTTGCGCTGCGATGATTAAAAGAATAAAATATTATGTATGATGTTAGAAAATGCATTTGCGCAATTATTGTTTAGCTATCCTAAAAAATTGAATCATGAGCACATTTTATAGATAACGAAAAAGAATGATTGACCTAACTATAGAAATACGCGATATCATTGCCATGTTGGTTTCTGTTATATGTGGCGGCATCATCGGGTTTGAGCGGGAATACAGGAACAAGTCTGCAGGATTCCGGACCATCATACTGATCAGTCTTGGATCGACGATTTTTACAATTGTGTCCTGGCACGGAACGGGTACCGACGATCGTATCTCAGCAAACATTATAACAGGCATTGGTTTTATCGGTGCCGGTGTAATTTTTAAAGACCGCATATCGGTAAGAGGGCTAACCACAGCTGCTGTTATATGGACTTCTGCTGCAATCGGCATGACGGCTGGCGTAGGTTATCATGCGCTTGCATTTGTGCTGACCATCAGCACCCTTTGTGTATTGGTTATGGTTAGTTATGTTGAAAAAATCATATCTGACCTGAAAAAGGAAAGGATGGTTACGATAACTTTCGTCGACAATTCGTTTTCCAACGTGCTTTTGCTCGAAAAACGCCTAAATAGTACCGAAGCCAAGATTGAGCGTATGGAAGTTTCTAAAGAAGAGGGACGGATAAATGTAGTATACCTGATAAGGGGTAAAAAGGCGGCCGTAAATGAGCTCAGCACGCTACTGGCTATGGCAGAAGAGGTGGCTAGCTTTTCTTAACTGACATTTTAATTGATAAACCTCAAAATAAATATGGAAATGGAACAGAGTAAGGACAATAGAGTTATTCCGATGACCTCGTTTTCCAGTGGACACGGAGAAGCGGTAGCTGACGATGTATATTATTTCACCAACCAGATCGTTAATGTTGTTATGCTTGGCAGCCCGGGTGAAGACTGGATTTTAATAGACTGTGGCATGCCGAAGTGCGGCGAGGAAATTATAGCTGCTGCAGAAAAACGCTTTGGCAAAGATAACCCACCCAAGGCGATTTTCTTAAGTCACGGCCATTTTGACCATGTTGGCGGCATTGTAGCGCTGATCAATAAGTGGAATGTCCCTGTATATGCACACCCACTGGAAATGCCATTTATTACAGGAAAAGAGGAATACCCAGAACCCGACAGTTCTGTTGAGGGCGGGTTATTGGCCAAACTTTCATCCATTTACCCACACGAACCAATTGATATTTCGGGACATGTATACAATTATCCGGAAGACGGAAGTTTGCCTGAAACCAAAAAATGGCGTTGGATCCATGCACCCGGACATTCGCCTGGGCAGGTGGTCTTTTTCCGTGAGATAGACAGGATCTTGATCGCTGCCGATGCATTTATAACCGTAAAACAGGATTCATTTTATAAAGTTCTTATCCAGAAACGTGAGGTACATGGCCCGCCGAGATATTTAACTACCGATTGGCAGGCTGCATGGGATACGGTTAAAAAGTTGAGAGACCTGCGCCCATCAATAGTGGTTTCTGGCCATGGCCAATATATGAAAGGCGCAGCACTTAGGTTAGGCCTTAAAAAGCTAGCAGAAAATTTCGGCACCTTAGCAATACCCTCGCACGGCCGCTTTGTATAACTTTGGTTGAAATGTAATGCTTTCTCAATCACCGATAGCGTAAATTCTGCGCCATCGCAAACTTTAACCTGCGGCATGGCCTCCAAAGAATGCAGGTATGAGGATAAGAAGAAGCTATAGCAGCCCTAATCAATAGCCCTTTGCCTTGAAGTAAAATACTTAATAAAAAAAGTATAAATACGCTTTATACCGTTCCATAAAACCTCTAGCCAGTAAACGGGGTTTTATGGAAGAACAATGTTATGAGTATATCAACTCAAAAAAGTGAAAAGCTTTGTACTTCGTCGTTAGAAATCAAAGGCATACCAAATTAACCTTTAGGAAGAAAGTAAAACAGACCTAGCGCATGAAAAAAATACCGCGAAAAACACACGGAATAATTGACTACCTGTGGGCTGCAATGATGATTGTTGCACCTTTTTTCTTAGGTTTTACTACTATTATCCCAGCTGCAGCCTGTTTTTTTATTGCTGCCCTTAGCGCCATTCTGCTATCCCTTTTTACAAACTATGAACTTGGTGTGTGGAAAAGGTTGCCAATGGCATTCCATCTCGACATGGATATTGTTTTAGGATTTATCCTGGTTATTTCGCCTTGGCTTTTTGGGTTTTATAACCAGTTTTTTTTGCCACATATAATCATGGGTGCCTTTTCTATTGTGGCCGGATTAACCTCAAACCGCAATTCAATGATTAAAGACGGTTGAGGGCAGAAAAGATAAAGCGTTAGCATTTAAATATCTTTACTGGCGATACGAATGCTGGCCCCGTACTTTCCATAAAGTTAATGCAGGGAACAAGGCTGATTACGGAGCACTTCGGCTCCTAAAAAAAACGTACGCGGATTGATTACGTAAACATCTCTCCCAAGCCTTTGGCCAATCAATAAAAACTTTGTATTACCTTTTTTGAGCCTTTAAAAAACAGTTTTTTTATTCCAAGTCACTATGAAACCTATTACCATCTGGGCAGCAAATGCCCAAACAGAGCTTAAACCGCTAGCGCCTATTGCCGAGATTTCCAAATCGCTTCAGCTCTATGCTTATTTGTCAAGTGATACACTTTGGCTGGTAAAAGAACGGCCTGACGGGAGTCGTATTGCCTTCCGTACCGCATTTTCACCATCTGGAAAACTAGAAGTTAAAAAAATCCATCATGAAGAAGGAGAAACGACGGTGAGTCTCGCCTGCTCAACAATTGTTTATCAGATAACCGTAAGGCATGAAGCAGAAAATAATTTTTTCCGTTATACCGTAATGGCAACACCGAAGGCACCACTGCATATCCCGTATTGGCCAAGAGACATCATCTGTTTCGATGAAAAAGGCAAAATAAAACAACAGGGCAAAATCCATACCCAGCAAAGGGGAACCCGCTCTGGAGTCCTTTTTTTTAATGACGGTGATTCTGGCTCCGTATTTTATTTTCAAAACCTAACAGCCCTTAATGATTATTGCGAAACTGCACAATGCAGTGCAGGTGGTGCTGTTGGAGGAGAATGGCCTGAAATCGGCTTCTCTTTACCACCAACTAAGGCACCGTTAAAAAAAGACCTAAGTTACTGCCTTAGTGACGGTTTTGTGCGCCTATCGGATCAGCTTCCTTCTGCCCCTGCCGAAACCGCAATATTATATATGGATCACTTAGCGGCAACTTATATTAAACTCCCACGACCAGAGCGTTTTTACCATGACTGGCTTGACACCGTGGAGAAAGGCCTAGCGGACTTGACTTACCATAAAGGCTGCTGGACATTTGCAGGAGGCCATAGCTATCTCAACGCTTACGTAGCTGATTATAAAACGCCACCTGAGGTGATGGTTCAGCTTGCGGTATTGCTTCCCATGCTTGATTACCTGGATTGGAAAGGCGAAACCACCCATCAGCTGGTAACTGAACTAAGGGCTGGACTCGAGGCATTTTACCAGCAGGATATGGGAACAATTGTAAGATGGCTCCCATCGGCTGAAAAGAACCTGGATCATTCTGAAGAGCAGAAAAAACCCCGGGTGATGGACGCCTGGTATTTACACCATCCATTAATGAACCTTGCCCGCCTGAGCACACGTGGCGACGAAGACGCAAAAAAAATCCTGCTTGATTCTATTGATTATGCAATTAAGGTGGCTCATAAATTCAAGTATCAGTGGCCGGTATTTTATCAGATGGATACCCTTGATATTATTAAAGCAGAAACCGCAGAAGGAGAAGGTGGTGAAAAAGATGTTCCAGGTACTTATGCAGACTTAATGCTGAGAATGTGGAAAATAACCGGAGAAAAAAGGTTTTTTGAAGAAGCCAAAAAAGCAGCATCCAAATTAAAAGGCCTGAGCTTTGAAGTGTTTTATCAGGCAAACAATACTGCATTTTCTGCAGGAGCCATGCTCCGGTTGTATAAAGAAACTCAAGATAAAACGTTTCTGGAACTGAGCTATGTATGTTTGGCGGCAATTTTTGACAACGTACAGCTATGGGAATGTGATTATGGGAACGCAAAGAATTTTCCGACATTTTTTGGGGTTTTCCCCTTAAGGGATGCCCCTTATACTGCAGCTTACGAGGAGCAGGAGGTATATTCAGCCCTTCATGATTACCTTGCAGAAGCAGAAGGTGTGGAAATTCTTTCATCGGTAAGGTTATTGATTGCAGAGTTCATCAGGCACATGGTAGGCCGTGTGGCTCATTATTATCCGCCTATGCTGAAAGAAGAGGTGATGGCTGAAGAAAGCAAGACAGGTGAAATCGATCGCGGGCTCTGGATTGCACTGGAAGATCTGCACGACGGTTGGGAGCAGTCTGGCGAAGTTGGACAGGAAGTTTATGGTGCAGGAATTGCATTCGGGGTAATCCCGAATCAGTATTTTAGAGTTAAAAATGAATCTTTTATCATTTTTTGCGATTATCCCATATTCAACTTCCGAAGCCGGGCAAATGCTGTGTCATTAACCACTGGCGGTGATGAACGGCTGAACTGCAGGATGATTATTTTATTCCAGGGCGGAGAAAGGCCCAAAAATTTAGAAGTAAAATCCGGCCAGAAAAAAGAAAAGCACAATCCAGTGAAAAACAACCCCGATCTGCTGGAGTATAGCATTGCAGGGAACCAAAAAGTGAGTATTAATTGGTAGACTAAGAGATTGGCTGCAGCACGCTGGTCAATCATCACAGCGTGCTGACCAATTGGAATAATAATAAAACCACTACAAAACGGCATTATATTTTCAGTGCGACGAATACCGCGCCGGATTCTTTTTTGTTCTGGGCGGTTTCGAAGGCTTCGTTGATCTGATCCAATGGAAAGGAGTGGGTAATCATTTTTTTTGCATTGATTTTTCCTTTGGCCAGAAGATCCAGACATACAGCCATTTCAGGGTAGATATCCCAAAAGCCATAACTTGCGCTCGGGATAATGGTAATGCCTGATTTTTGCAACCGCTGCCAGTCCATTTCTATACCGGTGCTGCCAGCTTCAAAACCGCCCACAATAATTACTTTGCCCCCTATACGGGTGAAAGAAACTGCTTGGGGAAAAGTAGTTGACATTGAAGGCCCTCCGGCGCACTCAAAGGTAATATCTGCTCCTCTCCCATCTGTAAAAGCTTTCAGGCGCTCAAGCCCATCTTCAACTTCTGTGTTCACCACTTCATCGGCGCCAAGCTCCCTGGCAAGCTGCAGTGCACTTGGAACAATATCAAAAAGGATCACATCTGCACCCGATGCTTTTGCAAGCTGCAGTTGTGCCAGCCCTATCGGTCCACCACCAATAACAGCCACTTTGTTGTTAATGTGCAATCCGCTTAACTGTTGCGCATGCAAACTCACTGCAAAAGTATCAAGAAGTGTTGCCTCTTCATTGCTCACATGATCGGGTAGAATATGAAATTTTGTTGCCGGACCAATAAGGTATTCGGCAAAGGCCCTCGATATGGTTTCCATCCTCACTTTATATAAGTTTGGACACAGGTTGTACTGCTGAATGCGGCACCATTCACAATCGCCATCACCCAAAAGGGTTTCAACTACAACCCTATCGCCTGGTTTTACGTTTTTCACGGCAGGCCCTACTTCCACTACCTCGGCGGCAAGTTCATGACCCATAATTTTACATTCAAGGCCGGGTTCATGTTTCTTCCAATGCCGCAGATCCGTTCCACATATGCCCGAAACTTTGATACGTGCCAGCACCCAATCTGGCGCAGGTATTTCTACCCGGTCTACTTCCTGAACCTGAAAGGTCCCATCCGGCTTTTTCAACGCCGCTTTCATTTTATTGCTCATTCTGTTAAATTATAATTTAAGATACATTAGCTAATTATCATCTATCGATATCTCTACAAACTGCAGGCAGGTAGGTGCGTTTACCTGAGCGGCCACCCCGCGATAGCTTAGTTTTCCGTTTTGAGGGGAGATCTCAAAAGAGGTAACTGAATTTCCCTTCTCATTGGCAGCAAAAAGATAGTTTCCGGAAGGATCGATTGCGAGGTAGCGGGGCCCTTTGGCACCGGAAGGTATTCTCTGAATTTCCTTTAAGGCGCCAGTATGTTCATTGATCGCAAAAATGATAATCTCATCTGCATCGCCACGGTTGCTGGCATAAAGATACCTGCCGCTCCGGTCGATTTTTATATCAGCAGCTTCGCGTCCGTTTGGTACCAGATTATTCGCTACCGTATACCTGAAGATCCATTTATCCGGCTGCTCTTTTTCAAACACGAAAATATCTGCGCTGAGTTCGCAGATTAAGTAGAACCACAATCCGGCTGGATGTAAAGCCATAACCCTCGGTCCAGAGCCGCCAGGCAGTGAAATAAAGGTAGGGTCTGCAAAAACGAGGGGCTGTCCAGCTAAGGGATCGTAGCGGCAGACATAAACCTTATCAGTACCCAGGTCTGCTATAAGAAGCATCCCCCGATCGGGTAAAAAAAGTGAACTGTGAACATGCGATGCTTCCTGCCGATCATGAACCGGTCCTGAGCCGCTAAATTCGAGGAACTGTAAAGGGTCTGACAGTTTTCCCCATTCATCGAAGGATAGCACGGCCAAACTCCCGCCCCCATAATTGGCAGAAACAGCAAATTTATCCTCCCAATTAACCGAGATATGGCAGGCCCCAGAACCTTTATATGATACCTTGCTGAGTAAGGCTGGCTTTGCCCCCGGAATCATCTGGAAAGTGACCATTGCCGAATAATCGCCTGTTTTAGTTTCACTGATGGCAAACAAAAAATGCCCGCTTCGATCTGGAACGATGAAAGAAGGATTTTCTATCCCAAAAATCGAGTTTAACAAGCTAATTGTACCATCAGCGGTGTTAAAAGCATACCGAAAAATGGATTCCTGATCTGCCGCGGCGTAACTACCAATCAGAAGGTGAGTTTCTACCTTGCTTCCCATACCTGGTTGATTAAATATTTAAATAATCTGCAAACTTGGACGGATTTTCAAATTAACCACATCACATGCCGGCGGCTGAGCGATACAGAAAGCTATGGCCCAGGCAATATCTTCTGCACGGAGCATTTCTTGATTTCTGATCTGTTCTTGCTTTTCCTCTAAACTGGCCTCCTGCATATCGGTGTCAACTGCGCCAGGTTCAATAAGGGAAATCTTAATGCCTAGGGGGTTAATTTCTTTACGCAGTGACTCTGAAAATCCCTGGATTGCAGCTTTGGTTGCAACATAAACAGCACTACTTTCTTCCCTTACATCAGCGCTCATTGAGCCGATATTGATAATCTGGCCGGAACCTTGTTCTTTGAACCTTACAATCGCCTCTTTGCTACAGGCCATGTAGGCCAATAAATTGGTATCCAGAATATACTGCCAATCTTCGTAGCCTCCTTCAAGTATGCTTCCATATCCCAGGGCGGCATTGTTGATTAATACATCCAGCCCGCCCAGTTGTTGATCGGCTGCTTTGAAAAGCCGCTCAATACCTTCTTCAGCGGAAAGATCAACAGTTATACCAAAACTGTTTAATCTGTTTTTCGCCGCAATTGCCTCCAGCGTTTCATCGATCTGCTCCTGATGCCGACCACATATGATACACTGGGCACCTAACGAGCTGAGTAAAATCGCTGTTGCCCTCCCAATGCCTGTGCTGCCACCAGTAATCATAATTTTTTTGCCCAAAAAGGCGCTGCTGAAATACGAATTAAAATCTTCCATTGCTTTTATTTAATGTTTAACAAATATTTTATAAGAGATTTGCTGAAGCATATTACCCAGGGTATTTCTTAAAACCGATCTAGAAACACTTCGAGGTATCAGGAGGCAACCAATTCCCCAAAGGATAATCCAAAGGTTGTTTTCGGGCCATGTCGGTCATTCAGCCTTTTTTTATCTAAAACCCATTAACGTCTGTATATTTTTACCCCATTGCCTCTCTATACTATTAACCTGCCCGAAGCTAGGTTTGTTGAGGCAGAAACTACCTGTTTTGTATGTGGTTAATACCGTAACTTCTGCAACTGGCTTAACACTTTAACCCTTTGTATCATCCGTTTTTACAAAAAAGCTTATCCTGCACGTTGAAATACGGGGGCTTTCTGTTGCAAGTACGCATTTTATGCTTCTACAAAACCGAAATTCCTGAAGAGCTGTTGAGCATTTAAATCAGCTCGAACAGAGGTTATAGCAGCATCAATCGTAAAAACATGAAAAAAGAAGAAATACATTGGGGCGATTGGCACCGCATCCTCATAGGTACCGCACCCACAGAATTTTTACTGGAAGTCCTGATCAGGACAATTATCATTTATCTGTTTCTACTGGTAACCCTCAGGTTAATGGGTAAGAGAATGGGCGGACAGCTGACGATTTCAGAGCTTGCGGTGATGCTTACGCTGGGTGCAATCGTATCTGTACCCATGCAGATACCAGACAAAGGTTTGTTACAGGGAGTTCTGGTACTTTTTTGTGCTTTTGCTTTTCAACGTGGTATCACCTACCTGGCCGCCAAAAACCATAAAATTGAGCTCCTAACCCAGGGTAGCGAATCGTTATTGATCAAAGACGGGGTAATGCTCGCTACCAAACTCGAAAGCATGAAAATCTCTCGCGAGCAGCTGCTTGCTGTGCTGAGAAACCAGCATATATACAATTTGGGCGAGGTACAAAGGGTTTATCTGGAAGCCTGTGGTATTTTTTCTGTTTTTAAATACGACCAGCCGAAACCTGGATTAAGCCTGGTTCCTCCTGCTGATGGCAAGGCGGAACAGGAATTTAATAGAGTTGAGGAATCCACAATCTGCCTGGAGTGCGGAAGTCCTGCCCCTGAACAATCAGGTAATGAAAAAAACTGTAAAAACTGCCACTCAGAAAACTGGGGCCAGGCTGTTATCGCAAAATAATTATGAAAGAACACGAAATTAAACTCACTGACCTTCAACGCATTCTCCTGGGTGAAGTTCCGTTTCATTTTTTCATTGAGGTTATCCTCCGTACTGCTGTTATATACCTGATTCTGATGGTATCGATGAGACTGATGGGTAAACGGATGTCTTCTCAACTAAGCCGTAACGAGATGGCGGCGGTAGCATCGCTTGCGGCCGCTGTCGGGGTGCCATTGATGAATCCTGACAGGGGCCTGCTACCTGCAGTAGTTATAGCAATGGTAATCATCGCGCTCCAGGTATTAATTGCTAAAATTGCCAGAAAAAGCAAAAAGTTCGAATCATTAACACAGGGTAAATACAATATTTTAGTTAAGGATGGGGTGCTGAACCATAAGGCTATGTTACTAACCCGTATTACCAGAGACAGGGTGCTTTCACAGCTAAGGTCGCAGGGAATCAGCCACCTTGGAATGGTTAAGCGCCTGTACTTTGAAGCCGGGGGAACCTTTAGCCTACTTCAGCAATCAGAACCAGTACCGGGGCTATCCTCAATTCCTGAATGGGACCGGGAAATGTCAGCTAAAATCCATCAGCAAAGTACACATAAAGTCTGCAAATTCTGCGGCAATTACCATAATGGGGCAAATAACAATAAATGCGAAAACTGCGGAAAGGATAGCTGGGTTTACGCGGTAAATAACCTCAACAATCAGCAAAACTGATTGCATGTAAAATAGCATTTAACCTAACATCATTTTAAGCCATAATGCTCGATGTTGTCTCGACCGCAGCAACTCATAGTGTCCCAAAGGAACCCCTTTGGAGGAGAGATCTTTGGAATAGATTAAAAGATCTCTCCACTAGGGTCGAGATGACGATTCATTGTAAAACGATCATTCAGCTCCTTTGTCTTGGCTAATTAACTTCTGAAAGATCCCAATAGAAAGGCGCTCACAGCAATGACGATATACAAGGTTATTCGTTAGCTAAAAATCATTAATTAATTCTATAAAATAAATTATCCCTCACAACAAGTTCCAGAGAAGATACCCGCATCCAAATGGATCATACGAATAAATACGGAACAAATTCAGGAATTTATCGGCTTCTTTCGGGTATTTCACCCCTAAACCAGCGCAATAAAAAAAAGGTTATCAATAGAAAGAAAAGATAAAAGTTATGAAAACACTAAAAACACTGATGATGGTAGCCTTTACCATATTAAGCCTACAGGCTTGTAAAAAGGACAACGATGAAAATTACGCGATGGACAACCAGTCTTTCGTAACTCAGGCTTCAAGCAGTAACAGTTTCGAGATACAGGCAGGCGCAATAGCCACACAAAAAGCACAAAACGCTGCGGTAAAACATTATGGTGAGCACATGACAACAGACCATACCGCCGTAGGAAACGAAATGAAATCTCTTGCGGCGGCAAAAGGATGGACTATACCAACTGCATTACAGCCCAAGGAGCAGGCAAACCTTGATAAGCTGAACAACACAGAACCATCATCATTCGATAGGGAGTTTATGAAAATAATGGTTGCTTCTCATCAAGACGCTATTACGCTATTCTCTAACGCGGCCAGTAATATGGGCGTTTACGATGCAGACTTAAGATTATTTGCCGTAGCAAAGCTGCCTTCACTTAAAACGCATCTCGAAGAAGCGGTGAACCTACAGCCCCAGATCAAATAACCAGACGGATAAACAACCTGTTAAGCAAAGTATTAATCAAAATTTTAAGATGAAAGACAGTAAAAAGACGAAACACGGGCTGGAAGATGAGCCCCTTGGCAATGAAGATCAAAAAGCCGAAGAGGGGCCTAAATCATTTGAAGACAAGCGGCCCGCCGATCTTGAAATCCCAAAAGGGGATCATCCGAATACAGATACCAGCCGTAACCCTTCCGATTGGGAAAAAGAATTGGGCGAATAACAAATAATATGGGCTGCGGCGAAATTAGCAGATTATAGGCGCAGACCCGCAGGTATGAACAACTAACAAAATCAATTATGTTCCATCATTCAAAAGACCTACAATTTAATGCAAGGGTATCCAAACCGGATCCTGCATTTGCAAACATCCTGCTAGAACAGTTCGGAGGCGAAAATGGAGAACTCGCAGCTGCTATGCAGTATTTTACCCAAGCATTCAGTGCTAAACAACCATATCCGGATAAATACGACATGCTTATGGATATTGCAACAGAGGAGTTTTCGCACCTTGAAATAGTGGGTGCAACTATTCAGATGCTACTTAAGGGCGTTAACGGAGAATTGAAAAGAGCTGCAGACTCTTCTGAAATTATGCAGGTGCTGGAAGGTAAAGCTGCAATGGAAGATATCATCCATAGTGCCCTCACAGCAAACCCACAGTTCCCAGTCATTACGGGAGGCGGGCCAACACTTCGCAACAGCCAGGGTATTCCATGGTGTGCATCTTATATTCATTCTAATGGCGATTTAACCGTAGACCTTAGAAGCAACCTGGCCTCAGAATCGAGGGCCAAGCTGGTGTATGAACACCTCATGAAGTTTACAACAGACCCTTATGTAAAAGATACGCTTTCCTTTTTAATGACAAGGGAAATTGCACATTACAAAATGTTCGAAGCCGCCTTGGAAACAATACAGCCCAACTTCCCGCCGGGCGTTTTACAATCAGATCCAAGGTTTACCCAGCAATACTTTAACCTTTCTACGCCAACAAGCTCAAGAGGGCCATGGAACCAGGGAAATATGCCGAAGATGGATAAAGAATGGGAATACATATCCGATCCGGCAGCCTATGTTAAAACAACATCAGGCCTCAGCGCTGAGGATGTCAATCTCAATACAGAAATTGAGGACGCAAACGCATTGAGTATTCAACTGGGCGAAATCCGGAGCCTGGAAGTTAAATCTTCAGAACCGGAAGGAGCCGCAACATGGAGCGATTATAATACTGGATTAACATCCATTTGACATGGCAAGTACCGAACCGATACAAATCTGGTGTATTAGACCAGGTTTGATCGGTGACGTATAAAAATCAATGATATAACACCACCATGAAAGATAACAGCAAAAATAAAGAGCGGAAAAAACAAGAGGGAGAAAACAGCAGCCTTTCCCTCCAAGATGAGATCGTTAAAACGCTTCTGAAAAAAAATGAACAGATTAAAAGTGGAGCAGAACAAACAGATCAAAGCGGAAGCAAAAACAAGGGATCAATGGGTTTTGATAAGCAGTCGGTTTCCTGGCCATAACACCGGCTAATAATAGCAATCCTGCTTACAAAAATAGGATTTGCTTGCCACAGCCCAATCAGGAACATATCTCTTTTTTGCCTCAGGTACGGAAGAGTTATTTAAAGGTTCAAATTATGAAAAAACAAAGCTGTCCCCTTCCTAATGGTAAACTTATGCTCATCGGAGGTGCTGAAAATAAATCACCTACCAAACTAACCGATAAATCTGTCCTGTCAGCCTTTATTGAACTGTGTGGCAAATCTCCTGTTATTGAAATTATTACCACGGCAGGCTCGGAAGAAGTTAACGATACCTATAACTTATATGCAGCCTGCTTCAATGCGCTTGGTGCAAGCGCAACTGGCCATATCCATCATGAAAACCGTCCGTTGCATGCTGATCTGGCCGAACGCATTGATCAGGCAAGCGGTATTTTCTTTACCGGGGGCGACCAGCTAAAACTCACCGCGATATATGGAGGAACTGAAATAATGGGGCAGATAAAAAACAGGTATATCCATGGTGGACTGATCGTTGCAGGAACAAGCGCAGGCGCAATGGCGATGTCGACCCCAATGATTTTCGACGGCACTGGTAAGAACGAAATGGTGGCTGCGGGGGTAAAAGTTACCACTGGATTCGAGTTTCTGCGAGATGTTTGTGTGGATACACATTTTGTTCACCGCGGACGTTTTGTCAGAATGGCTCAGGTGATTGCTACAAATCCGGCCTCGATAGGCATAGGTATTGAAGAGAATACTGCAATTATTGTTACCGAGGCTTTTAATTGTGAGGTGATTGGTAACGGTGTTGTGATATTGTTGGATGGCGATGAAAGCAACGGCTCGAATATCACCTCGTTCGACGATGATCTAAAAATCACCATCCGTGATTTGAAAGTATCAGTTTTGTCAATGGGTGAAAAGTTTGTTATTCCATGCAGGAATATCCCTCACCTTTGAGCTAGCCAGTCTCCGTAAAAAGAAATCTACCCTTCTTGGCTGCTTTCTTTTAAGCGTCTCTGGCTCGTTTTTAATTGTGAGTTATAAACTCGTTTTTATTTGTAGGTCTGTAGAGACGCTGCGCTTAACTCTACGGACAGAAAGGTATAAACTCGGTTTTATTCGCAGATGTTAGAACTATCCGTAGAGTTCCAACGGGCTCTACGGGTTAAAGAATGGATAAGAGTCTCCGACTCGTTTTTTATTGTTGAGTTATAAACTCGGTCTTATTCGCAGGTCCGTAGAGACGCTGCGCTTAACTCTACGGACAGAAAAACACAGAAAAAACTCAAAAATGGAATAAGGAACCAACAGAAAATTATCATTTACTTATATATTAAATTTTAAAATTATGTTAGCAATGAACTACCGCGGACCTTATAGGGTACGTACCGTTGAGCGGCCAATACCTGAAATCCTGCATCCCGAAGATGCGATTGTACGGGTTACAAGGACTTGTATCTGTGGGTCGGATCTCCATCTTTACCATGGCATGGTACCCGATACACGTGTTGGCTCTACATTCGGGCACGAGTTTACCGGAGTTGTGGAAGAAGTTGGCCCACTAGTAACCAATGTTAAAGTAGGCGACCATGTACTTGTACCTTTCAATATCGCATGCGGAAAGTGTAATTTTTGCAAGCAGGGACTCTACGGAAACTGCCATGAATCAAATACAATGGCCACCGCTGTGGGTGGCATTTTCGGGTATTCGCACACTGCTGGTGGCTTTGATGGTGGCCAGGCAGAATATGTCCGGGTGCCCTATGCAAACGTTGGCCCAACGGTTATCCCGCCTGATATGGATCCAGATGATGCTGTGCTACTGACAGATGTGGTGCCTACAGGTTACCAGGCAGCCGAAATGGGCGGCATAAAAGAAGGTGATACTGTGGTTGTGTTCGGCGCAGGCCCAATAGGAATAATGGCTGCCAGGTGTGCCTGGTTTTTTGGCCCTTCCAGGGTGATCATTATAGACCATGTTGACTACCGGCTTGAGTTTGCAAAAAATTACGCAAAGTGCGAAGCCTACAATTTTAAATCAATGGATGATCCTGTAGTTTTCCTAAAAAAAACAACCGACTGGTACGGGGCAGATGTATGCATTGATTGCGTAGGTTGCGAAGCCGAAGGAAATGCACTCCAAACTTTTACCGGTAAACTGACCCTGATGCAAGCTGGAGCGGCGACTGCGCTTCAATGGGCTATAAACTCAGTAAAAAAGGGTGGAATCGTTTCGGTAGTTGGTGTTTATGGTCCACCGTTTAATTACGTTCCAATTGGCAACATACTCAATAAAGGTATCACACTAAGGGCAAACCAGGCATCGGTTAAAAGACTGCTACCACGCCTGATCGATCATGTTCAATCAGGCAGGCTTAATCCAAAGGGCCTTATCACCCATAGGGTTCCACTGGAAGAAATTTCGGAAGCTTACCGGATCTTTTCATCCAAACTGGATGAATGCATAAAAACTATCCTTATCCCATCAACTAAATCTTAATGTTATGAACAATCAAAATCAAGACTTCAAAAATATTCCCGGATGGGGTATGGATATTGATCCAGACAATGAGCCCACCTATCCCATTAAAAACTACACTGGAGACGATCACAAACGGAGCAATTATGAAAAAGCTGAACAACAGCCTATAAATATTGAGCTTCTAAAGTCTAATGAGCGGCCACAACCCAGTGTGGTATTCGGAACCTCCGCACCTCCTTCAGGGCTCAGCGGTGCAATACGCAGATATGCTTTTAAGCACAGCGAAGACAGGTACCGCCACTGGATTCCGCTGATCCTAGCAGACAGGATAAATGCCTGGGAAGGCATCATTGAAGACTTTAAGAAAGGTAGCTTTCCGAATATTGTAAAAGAAAGAGGCTGGAAATCAGAATTCAGGTATAATCCTGTCAATATGATAGGCAAGGCGGCAATTACCCTCGCCCTAGGTGGTCTGGTGATCAAGTATCTTTGCAAAAGAAAATAATAAAAAAGAACCTGCCGTGGGACTAAAGGTACCCAAGGCAGGTCCAATTTCTTCACATTTATATTTCCTTATGCTATAATTTGATCGATCGCAATAAAGGCATTTAAAATGTTACTGCCCATCACGCGGACCCGGATAAGCCCGAGGGTCAGTACCGCGCTGTTCTTCCTTATCTGCGTCTTCATCCGAACGGTTATTCCTCAATTCAGTAATTGCATCATCCTCTCCCGCCCCTTTGATTATATCTTCGGCGGGTGGTCTCACTGGGGTGAGTGAGCCGTTTTCGGATGCTTCTTTTAGATGATCATCTTTACTCTTTTCCATAATTTTATTCATTTCTACATCGCTATAGGCATAATTAATACCAGCTTGCGGCCAAATAATTTTAATCCGGAGGGGTGCCCATCACCGTACTGTCCTTGGTGGTTCCTTTCCTGCTTTTTGCAGTACCATCACCTCCAAAGGAATCGAGTCTGCTGCTATCCTGAAGAGTAGAATCAGCACTTGCCGACTTGCGGTCGTTTTCTGTTCGATCAGCGTGGCAGCCCATACCGGCCATCACTGCAACTGTTGCCACAGCAAAAATATATTTTCTCATAAATTATTAATTAAGACAACAATGAATCTCCTGATACCTCACGATTCAAATTGAGCTGAAGTACATAACAAATAATACCTCAGAAAGCAGAATTCTGCTTTCTGAGGTGATGTTATCCGTCTGAAAGATCGGTTTTGATTACCATTCTCGCCCGGTTAACCGAGCCCTGGATTTCCCGTGCTTTCATCGATGTCAAGCTCACTGGGGTCAGGCTGTTCATCTTCGGATGATCCGTCTGTGCCCTCAATATCTTCTGCATCTCCCGATGACTGGCTTGGGGACTGTTCGTTACCTGAATCTCCCCCAAGCGTATGGTTTTCCAGGGTTTCTTCATTGCCAATATCCTGTCGAGAATTTTGGTCTGTACCACCGTCTTGTCCAATTTCTGTCTCTTGCGGTGTAGATTGATCTTCCTGTTCCATTTTTTTGTGATTTAAGTTTAAAATTATACCAATGTTTAGTGAAGGGCAGAACAACAGCCCGGTATGGTCTACCTGGTTGGCAACCCAGCTATCCTATTGTCTTTGCTGTTGAGTACCTGTACTTCCATTCTGAGCAGTGGAATCGGTGCTGGTGCTTGTACTCGTGCTATCACGGCTTGTGCTGTCCTGCATCGGGTCTGTACCACTCATTGAGCTCATTGAAGTATCACTGGAAGTTGAATCGCTGCTTGATGAGCGATTTTCGGAGTTACAGGCCATTACTATTGAAGTTAATGCGGCTGCTAATAATAAAATCTGCTTTTTCATATCTGATAAATTGTTATAGTAAAAATCCTTTACCTGATCAAAAAGTTTTGTTTTCAGATGCAAAGCTTATAAAACGGGTGTTAACCACAGGCTTAGTGAAGTATTTATCCCATTAATTCCCGTAAAAGAAACGTCTGATATGTTATCGCTACCATTGAAAATTTTAAAGCTTGTCATTAGTTCTGATACGGGTTTCCATTTATAGTTGATTTCTAATCGCAGAACACTTTTGCTGTAAGATACATTTGATAGACAGTTTCAATACTGCTTGGCTTATCCTGAAAATACTCAAAAGTTTTCCCGCATCAATTATCATATAATTATTTTTAATATAATTCAAATGAATCACTATGATACAAACTTACATTTATGTTAGGGTGAGTACAGATGAGCAAATGCGACAAGGATACTCTCTTATCGAGCAAGAAGAACGACTTCTGCAATATTGTGAAACCAATAATTTACATGTTACAGCTATTTTTCGAGAAGATTAGCCAGCAAAGGACTTCAATCGCCCTGAATGGCAAAAGCTTATCAAAACAATCAAGATAAACAGGGAATAGACCTCCCGGAAATATCGTTTTTCTTAAATGGGACCGTTTTAGCAGAAACATCCAATTTGCCTATCAAATGATAGGTATACTTAGGGGCTTGAATATTGAACCAATGGCAATAGACCAGTCTATAGATTTTGATATACCAGAGAGTATAGTAATGTTGGCAGTTTATTTATCAATCCCCGAAGCAGAAAACAGTAGGCGTGGAAAAAACACTTCAGATGGCATAAGGAGAGCAAAAAAAATGGGGCGATGGCCAGGCAGAGCTCCAATAGGATATACCAATATAACCTTGTCTCGTCCTGCTATAGCTTGTCATTAAAAACAGAAAAATGGCAACAAAAAGCAAAGACAAAACAAAAATTGCAACTAGAAAACCTTGGGGACGGTTAAGCGATGATCTGAAAGAGAAAATC